>Ga0065719_106570_pt1 | contig 215114 bp, 235 predicted proteins | sample GBSCel85sediment_FD_59106 | JGI IMG/M metagenome (GOLD analysis project Ga0065719, IMG submission 59106) | Hot spring sediment microbial communities from Great Boiling Spring, Nevada - Cellulolytic enrichment CS 85C v3 (version 3) | ecosystem: Environmental > Aquatic > Thermal springs > Hot... | reverse complement strand
TATGTTGGCAAAGTAGTGAAATTCGTCTAACGTTATAATAGCGTATTCATCCCTCTCGTCAAGATAGTTTAAGATAAGATCGTACATCTCCTTGCTTGAAAGCCCTCTGGGAGGTACTGGAACATCCAGTTGCCTCCCAATGTCGGCTATGACGTTGTAAAGGCTTCTATTCCTGTGGCAGTTAACATGCGCGTATCTTACTCTATAGCCTTTCTCCACGGCAAGCCTTGCGAAATCTCTTCCGAAAACCTTTGCTAAAGCGGTTTTACCAGTTCCAACTCTCCCGGTTATCAATACTCTCTGTGAGATGGAACCAGGCGTAGTGACCAAGTGTTTGAAGTAGCTGGTGAGCTCCCTCAGTTCTTTCTCCCTATGTGGAAGGTGTTGTGGTATGTACTCGGGGGATAGGCTTTCACGGCTTTTAAAAATACTCGGCTTCTCAAGCTCCTCCTCAATTATCTTCCACGTATCCTTGTTCTCCAAGGAAGCAACACCGAAACTTTCACTTATCTATTATTCCACATAATACTTAAAAACTGGTTCACAATATCCTACTCCGCCGTAGAGATTTAAATCAATGGTTTCAATGAAAAGGCAGGTCGGGGATTTGGACGAGTGTTCGACGCTTCTCTCCGCGAGAAATGTTTTAAGCCTGCTCCATAAGGTTTCACTGTAACCTCTAACACCTCTGACTCGGAGCTTTAATTTGACCTCTCGGGGACCCTTGACCAAGCCTTCAACGCATTGGAGGAATCGGTCGAATTCCTCAATTCTCCCGGTGCATTGCACAGGTATAATGTTTTCAACGAAACCGTATTCCCTGAAAACCACTATCCTGTAAGCTCTATCCGGACTCAAAACCTCGCTATAAGCTAGTAGCACTCCCGGATAGGGAGTTTTCCGTATTCTTAGCTCAGGATCTTTTCGAAACAATACATTCCCCACCTCTTCCTCACACCATTCATCACTTCCCTGCCTGCACGTGATCAGCAGGACCGGTTTTTCCATGCGTCTTATCCACCTTTTTAAGCCGGTTTTCTATGAAAACTGTCTCCACTACACAATATCATTGCATGCAAATATTTTTACCTTAAAATCACACTAGTTCTTCACCGAAGGATGGGCTCCTAGTCTTTCACTAAACTCCCATTTCCCGTTCAGTCTGCAAATCACTCAGTTTTTATGAAGACCTGTGGGAAATTTAAATCAATCATAAACCCATCAATTTTAAATCCCGTGAGTGCGGAAGAGGAAATATTTGAAACGCGAGCAAACACTTATACTTTAATATTGACGAGATGAAAGTTTAGAATTGAGAAAGTACTTATTGGATTCTCTGGTTCACGTGAGAAATCACTGTGAAGACTTGCCTCTGGCGATCCATTCCTTCCTATACTTCCACATAGAGGGAGGAGTCCAAAGTATCCAGGCTGGAATAGCCTTGATGAATTCGTAGGCCTCCTCCCAGCTCTCCAGGCCCAGTTTCTCCGCAAGTTCTTCGAGACCCATGGGAGTTTTCAAGTATTCCCTTAATACTCCCAAGACTTTTTCATCGATTACTATTTCTTTATCCCTTATCTTAACAACATATTCTGTAGCACTACTCATGTCAATCACCTTTAAACAGCATAATCCAACCCTGATAATCATTATCAAGGTTTAAAATTATTGCTCCTTTACAAACCATTTTATACTGGTTCAAGTATAATGATACCGAGGCGATAGTACTATGAGCTTCCAAATACCTGTTGGAGAAGTATGTGAAGAAGAGTTTAAAGTCCTCGATGTTCACACGGCGAAACACATTGGAAGCGGGGACGTATCGGTTCTTTCAACGCCCAGTATGATCGGGTTCATGGAGGGTGTGGCTTTAAGGTGTCTTCAGAAGCATCTTCCCGAAGACTATACGAGCGTTGGAGTCCTCGTTAACGTTAGACACTTAAACCCAGCCCCCTTGAACTCTGTAGTGAAAGTGAAGGCTTCTATCATTAATGTTGAAGGAAGAAAGGTAGTGTTTAACGTTCAAGCAACATACAGGGATATGGTCATTGGTGAAGGAGTACATGAAAGATTCATAGTTAACCGGAAAAAATTTGCCGATAAGGTACAAGAGATAGCATCTAAATAGCAGGTGTTAATGGGGCCGCCGGGATTTGAACCCGGGATCACCGGCGCTCCGGGCTTACCTGGCCAGCGGGGTAATCACCCCAGGCCGGCATCCTAGCCAGGCTAGACTACGGCCCCTATCCTACATGAAAATATTATTGAAGATTTAAAACGTTTTCATTTCTCCATTGAATACTTTCACCTTAGGAGTTTAGTATTTAAGTCTTTTGGCAAATAATACATTAATTACTTGATTAAAAATATCATTGAGTACTAATTTAGAAATTATTCAAATATTTAATTGTTTATTTCAAGTATTATTGGCCCTGCATCTTAACACTCAGTAATACTAAATTAATACTCACCGGTGATCCTGATGCCAGTGCGATACATTTGTGGAAACTGCGGATACATACTCTCAGTGTTCTACGAGGTTGGTCAGGATTACTACGGGGTTCCCACGCCAGAGGAGGTGTATAGGATTCACGGAGGAATTTGCCCCAAGTGTAAGCATGATCTCTCTATGCCAACCCTGAACGATATCCGTATAACGAGCGCTAGGAAGTATGAAGTAGGGAGAAAGATACCTGTCGCCGATAGAAGAGAGGTATCGATTCACCACTAAAATTCTTTTGAAAGCAACTCTTCTATAAAGTTGAAATCATATGTTTTCTTGTAATGCTTCAATTTCTCAACTACCACTGCTGGACTCCACTTGAAATAATCTAATAATACTTCTTTAAACGGGGATCTGAAGACTAAATGTGAGAAAACGCTTGTCACATTCCGCGGGGCATTAGACTTCCGCGCGCTTTCCCAGTCGATGAGCACCAGCCTGTCTCTGCATACTAGTATGTGGTCGCCAGGCCTGTTTAACTCTCCGTGGTCTATCTTAGCCCTGTCTAGAGCGTTTAACCTCGCCAGCAGAGTCTTGAGTAAAGAGTTCAAAACGGTTAGGTCTCCTCTCGAAACACTGGTCTCCACGAATTCGTCGAAAGCAACACACTCCCAGGGCGGGAGGTACTCTCGGAAAATATAGTCATCGTGCTCAATAAACAATCTTGGAGCCAACCCCGTCTCGTGCGCAAGCCTCATTATTAAGCCTTCATGCCTTAAACTCTCCCTCCGGCTGTCCAGCCTCCTAAGCTTCAAAACCCCTAATCCATGCCTCGCATGCTTAGCTAGGACGACAACCCCGGAGTACCCTTTCCCAATAAGTCTTAAACCTTGAAAACTCCAGCCTGTTTCAAGGAAGTATATGAAGCCGTTGGAGATGAGGCTGTCTAATCTCTCATTGAAAACATTACATTTTGAAAGGGGAAAGCAGATTATTCTGGCCACGAAGTCATCGGGTCTGCTTAGCCAGTGCACTTCGCCATCCACGATGGTTTCTTCAAAACAAACTCCATCAGCCAAGCGTATCCTCCTTTCTCCATGATTTCTATCACTACTTCATGGTTGAGTCTTGAAATAGAGGGGGTTAGCGGTTTTAAATGAGGTGGAGAGTTATACTCCTTTACCCACTCTTTCAGAGCATCCACTATGCTGGATATTGCACGCTTCTTTAACGATCTGAGTCTACCGTCTTTACCAATCCAAGGACCATACTCGTTTTCAGAGTGTTTAGATATGAAGTTGTCACTCCTCTCTTTAACCGTTACCTTGGGTCCAACGTACAGCTTGTACTCTGGGGTGGAGCAGGAAGATGCTTCCAGCATAATGTAGGCAGCGTATTTCTCATCCGTCCATGTTGACGAATCTATGATTTCGAAATCACGATTCTCCAGCAAGTTTACAATGTTTGCCTCGACGCGTTGTAGCTCTCCCCAGAGGACGTCGGGGGGCAGGGCTTCGGGAAGTTCGTATTTTAAAACAACCAGGCACCTGTCCGTGGAATATTTGATGATCTCATCCAATGAAACCGGCTGAGGCTCGGCGATGAAGAAATCGATGCTTGGGTTTTTCAAGAAGCATCTTGCGCCCAGGATGAATGTTGAAAGCGCTTTCAGGCTAACGTTTGCGGTAACGTTTCTCAATGGATCAACAGGGTCTGGCATATATATGACGGAATCAGGGTATTTCCTCCGCAACTTCTTTTTCAAAAACTCCCAGTCAGCATTCTCGAGCGTGTTGATGAATACTGGGGTTTCCCAGTTGGAGGCTTCTTCAAGGGTTTTTCTAAAAGACCTGTACTTGGCGATGAGGAGTTCTACCGCGTAACCGCTGAAACCCTTTGTTTTAAGCTCTGCCCCATAAACTCCTATAGTCTTCATGAATTTTTTCAAAAGCCTAACCTGGTCTTTGTCCCCGGGTGTGAGGGTTTTACTAACGTATTGGGTGTGGAATGGGGTTCTATCGACAGCTGACACTATCTTGCCGGGGTCGGATACTTTGAAGGCTGGCACGAGGTCTGCTTCAACACCGTTGAGGAATACTCTCACGTACGGGTGTTCAGCGAACCTTAGCTCGTATCTCCCGAACTCCTTAGCCACTTCAAGCAGTATGTTGAAGCCTTTAACCCTGAGCTCTTCCAGGGTCATCGAGGTGGGGAATAGTACGAAGACGTCTAGATCCCTGTCTCCTGAAAGCCAGGTATCATGTGCTATGCTACCCTGTAGCGTAACCTCTACCTGGATGCCTGAGAGAGAAGCTTTCTCTTCAATCTTCTCCGCGATTTTCCTGTAGGCGCTTTCGACCAGTTCGTACTCTTCCCTCCTAGGCTTAAGCATTTCCAGGACTTTTTCCTCAACATCCATGCCTACTCCACCTTTACGGCTTATAATTTCCGTTAAAATGCTAACCTAGTTCCTTGTAGCACAAGTCCGTGTAAATCGGCCCTCTCGGGGTGAGGGTGCTCTTCTTTAAAACTACTCTTTCAACAGGTGTTGTGCCGAAATCAGCATCCTTGAACTCTTCAATAATCTTGACAAGCCTGTCCACTCCTCTCCCGCTCTTAACTCTTAGCAGTGTGATGTGAGGCGTGAACTCTTCCCTATCCGCCGGTATTCTTAATCTGCGGAGCTCTTTCTCAACCAAGTCGTGTAGCTTGACAACCTCGCTAGCTCCATCGACTACTCCGGCCCANACTACTCTGGGCCTGTGTATGGTTGGGAAAACCCCTATTCCTTTAACATGCATGTCGAATTTTGAATGGTTAAGGTTTGCCAGGATTTTGCATACTTCTTCAACGGTACTCCCAGGCACCTCGCCGATGAAGCGGAGGGTTAAATGAATGTTCTCGTCTTCAACGGGTTTAACATCAGCGCCGCTTGAAGCTATTAAGTCCCTGACCTTGATCAAACTCCCCAGTACATCCCGGTTCTTTATCTCTATCGCTATGAAAACTCTAAGCAAATCCTCCTTCATCGAGAACCCTTCCCATATCTCAAATTATAATCCTTTACGCTTATATACTGTAGAGAAGGGTTGGTGAGCGTTTTTGAAACTCATCTTGGTCGTGGGCATGCCGGGTGCGGGTAAGACAGTGGTTATCGATGTAGCAAGGGAGCTTGGCTTTAAAGTATACAGCATGGGCGATGTGGTTAGAGAAGAGGCGTTGAAGCGTTTCAAATCAATAACGCCTGAGACCATGGTTAAAACATCCATAATGCTGAGGGAGGAGCATGGTTCAAGGATTATAGCGTTGAGAACTATGGAGAAGATTGATAGAAGCCTTGACACGGTTGTAATAGACGGGGCTAGAAGCCTTGAAGAGTTGGACGAATTCAGGAAGCTAGGAGAGACGCTGATTGTCGCGGTTCACGCCTCGCCTAGGACGAGGTTTCAGAGACTGCTTGAGAGACGTAGGAGCGGTGATCCGACCACTTTTGAAGAGTTTTTGAGGAGGGACATGGTTGAACTAGGCTTCGGCGTTGGAAACCTGATCGCGCTGGCTGACTACATGATCGTCAACGAGTCCAGCATTGAAGATTTGAGAAGGAAGGCGTTTGAACTATTCTCCAGGCTGGTGAGGAATAATGGTTAAGATAGAGGTGGAGGCAGAGGTAAGGCCTACCGAGGATGTTGAAAAAGTTAAGCGTGCGGTGGAGAACGTGTACTCAGGGGATCTGGTTGTGGTCGGCGGGGAAGGCTACAGCTTTATCAAGGGGATGTCAATGGATTTGCGATCTCTCGAACCCTTGAGAAAACTTATCAGGTTGCAGCAGATAGAGCCGGCTGCTAAATCGTATCTCCTCAGGAGGGTTAGCGATGGAGAATTAACTATTCTACTACACAAGCAGGCTGCTTTCGCCTCTAAAATCTCATTCATAGATGATGTTAGAGAGTCGCCGCTGGGCCCGATTAAAATCACTATAATCGGTGATAATCTCGAAGAAGTAGTGGAGTACTTGACAGAATAGAGTAACGCTATAGGATTAGCGTCATGTAGTCGCGGGCGACTACTACATTCTTGTGGAATCTCGAAGCATCAACGTATAGCTCGTTTTCATCCGAGTACCTGGCGCTAATATGTGTTAAAACCAGCATTTTAACCCCTGCCCTCGAAGCAATCATTCCGGCATCACCCGATGTGGAGTGCCCCTGCTCATGGGCTTCCTCCCTCATCTCGCTTGTGAAGGTTGCTTCATGAATCAGGATGTCAGCGTTTCTAGAGTACTCTATGGTGCTCGACGAGGGCCCAGTATCCCCCGTGTAGCTTACCACGTGCTTGCCTGCTTTAACGAGGAATCCGTGAGCAGGGATAGTGTGTGCCACGGGGTATGGTATGGCTGTTATTTTTTCATCACTATATTCTTTCCCCTCCTCAATATCTATGAAGTTCAACTGGAAATCAATATTCATTAATCGGAGCTCCATGTACTTCTCTATTAGGTTGAAAAGATCTTTCGGCCCCATCACGTTCAATGCTTCCTTCCTGTTTGATAGATGCATTGTTTGGAGGAGACCGAACAAGCCTAGGTAATGGTCGCCGTGGAGATGTGTGATGAACACTGTTTTGACTTTAAGAGGGCTTAGACCGGTTTTAAACATTCTAGACTGGCATCCCTCCCCGACATCTAAGAGGTAGATGTTTGAGTCGGCTTTCAATGCTATGCACGGTAACCCCCTGTTTATAGGTATGGCCGCCCCTGTTCCCAGCATGTATATCCTAATGTTCAAGCATTCTTCACCACGTAGACTATCCTGGTTAACCCGCTGTGGACGTAGTCATAATATTTCCCTACAAGATTTAATCCTGTACAGGATATTTTATCGTCCACGAAGTCTTCGAGAAGGAGTGGTGCGAGGAAGGATGCATACCTGCCTCTTCCAACCCATGACGGTATTTTCTCAATAAAATCAGAGTAGAGAGAGGCAACATCCTCGCCATGCGTGCTAGCCCCTCTCCCGTAAGGCGGGTCTGTTGCGACAGCATCGATTCCTGATAAATTGATTTGCGTGGAATCACCGAGCACTGGTATGGCGTTAGCTTTATAGTATCTCAGGTTTTTCTCCATCCCGTGGACGAGACTCCAGTCGAGTTCTACCCCGATGGCGGATATGCCGAAGGCTGATGCGATCACCGGTATCGTGCCAGTGCCGGCGAAGGGATCAGCCAGTACTTCGCCTTCTCTAACTCTTNCAAGGTTGATTAACGCTTTCGCAAGCCTGGGGTTTAAGGCTATGCTCCTGTCGAAAGGCTTGTAAAACCCCTGTCCCAAACCAGGGAGTCCGTCTCTATGCCTATGAGTCCTCACCCCTAGATATGCTGCTCCGTTGGAGAAGATCAGCCGGTACTCGCATCCTTTCGAGAATGAGGTATTGATGCCTGTTGACTTAGTTATTAGAGAGACGTATTTTTNCACTGTTCTTTCTCCAACAGTCTTTTTCATTACGGAGATGTGCAGCCATCCCGCTGGAAGCTGGTCTGGGAGCTGAAAATCTAGTGATGGATTCTCAGGGTCGTCCATGCCCAAGAGGATGCCGGCTTCTCTCAGGAAGCCGCTTCTCTCCATGATTTTGTCCAGAATTGTTAAAGACGTCTTGCAGGTGCACACCATGGGGGTGCAGCCTAGGCTACCTCTCAAACCGTATGTTTCGAGGAGGGCTTTCAGCTCGCCAATGCTTAAGAATTCGTTAGACCCGTTTAATACGAAATACACTAGTGCTTCCTGCTCGTTTAAAAGATGAAGTTTCTCAATACACGTTAACCCAGTCTGCTTACTGGCTTGGCTTCTACCCAACCTTCTCCAGCACCTTTTCAACAGCTTCTGCTATTCTCACGGAAACGTCAACGTACTCGATGATATCTTCCTGGAGTCTTGACGCCAGAGTGTTAGCCAGAATAATCTTTCTCACCCCTGCTGAACGTATTTTATCCAAGGCGTTTCCAAGGAGTAAGCCGTGCGTGGCGGCTACGATTATTGATGAAGCCCCTTTCTCCCGCAGTAGTTTTGAAGCCTCGGCTATGGTGCCCCCGGTGCTTATTATGTCGTCTACTATAACTATGTCCTCCCCGCTGATGCTTACTTCCCGCGGCTGATAAGACACCTGCCCCGTCACCCTGTCGCGTGTTTTAACCAGGTAGTCGAATCTAAGCCCGTGTTTCACAGCCGCGTATTCTGCTCTTTTAAGAGCTCCCTTGTCGGGGGCTATTACAACAGGGTTTGACGAGTACTTAAGAGCCTCCTGGACAAGAAGGTCTGAGACAAGGAGGTTCACAACCTTGCCTTGAAACTCGGCAAGCTTCTCCGGGCTGTGCGCGTCAACGGTTACCAGCCCGGTTGCCCCAGCGTGCCTGAGGGTTTTCAGAACAATGCTGAATGATACGGGCTCCCCGGGTAGGAAGAGCTTGTCCTGCCTCGAGTATGCAAGATACGGTATGACTAGTTTAACGTCTACTGCCCCAGCTCTGAGGCAGGCATCAGCTAGCATTAAGGTTTCCACGATGCTCTTATCTTGCCCGGGGTACATGGTGTTAACTATCACAGCTGTTTTAGAGCTTAGTAGCTCCGGGTTTTCAATCCTCACATACTGTTCGCCGTCTGGAAACTCCTTCCAGTGGATCCTGGCTAATTGGTAGTTGAGGGCTGAAGCTATTTTGGCTGCCTGCTCAGTGTAGTTTCTACCGGGCACGATCACAGCGTTCATTAAACCACTCCTATTCAACTTATAAGGCTTTATTCATAAAAACCCTTATAGTGAGACCTAATGGGGTTTGAACCCGACCAGCCTGGTGTTAAGGAAGCAGTTCTCTGGGAGCCTTTGCCCGGGGGAAGGGTTAAGTGCAACCTCTGCCACAGGCGTTGCATAATCGTGCAGGATGCTTACGGCGCGTGCGGTGTTAGATATAACCACCAGGGTAGGCTTTACACTCTCGTATATGGTTTGCTCACAGCGGCTAACATAGACCCTATCGAGAAGAAACCGTTAATGCACTTCCACCCCGGCGCATATGTTTTCTCGATCTCAACTGTTGGATGCAATTTCTACTGCAAGTTCTGCCAGAACTGGGTTCTAAGCCAGTCGCGCAGGGGGAGGATTTACGGCGAGCTTTTCACACCGGAAGAGGTGGTGGAGGAGGCTGTTTTGAAAGGCTGTGTAGGCGTAAGCTACACTTATAACGAGCCCACAATATTTTACGAGTTCATGCACGATGTAGCATTGCTGGCTAAGAAGAAAGGATTGTTTAACACTATGGTGACAAACGGATACATGACGCCTGAAGCGATCAGAATGCTGGGCGGGCTAATAGATGCTGCAACCGTTGACTTCAAGGCATCAGGCAACAGGGACTTCTACAGGAAGTTCATGGGTGTTCCAGACCCCGACCCCATATTTGACTCGCTCCTCGAGATGAAGAGGCAAGGATGGTGGATTGAGGTAACAAACTTAATTGTCCCCGGTGTGGGCGACGCGGAGGAGGACTTGAAGAAGCTTGCAGGATGGGTTAGGGAGAATTTAGGCGCTGAAACACCATTCCATCTTCTAAGATTCCACCCAGAGTACCTGCTCAACGATTTACCGCCCACTCCCGTGAAGACCTTGGAGAAGCTGGCGGAACTAGCCTTTGAAACAGGTTTGAAGCACGTGTACATCGGGAATGTTTGGGGTCACAGGCTGGAGAACACGTACTGCCCCTCCTGCGGCAGCCTTGTTGTTGAGAGGAAAGGGTTTTTCATAACCAGGTGGGGGCTGACAAGTGATTTCAAGTGTCAATCATGTAATTATCGATTAAATTTTAAAGGAGTTTTCCACGGTTCTAAATCAAGAGATTACTTAACATGGTGGTGAAAATCCCCTACTACATTATTGTCTTAGGCACGGCTGGAAGCGGCAAAACAACTTTGACCAGCATGCTGATGAGCTATCTAGACTCTCATCAAATGGATGTGGCCACGGTGAACCTTGACCCGGCTGTTGAAGAACTCCCCTACAATCCGGATGTTGACATCAGGGAATGGGTTGATGCCCGCGAGGTAATGGTTAAGCAGGGGCTTGGACCTAACGGCGCGTTAATAGCCTCTGTTGACATGCTGGCGCTTAACATAGGCGAGCTAAAGGATCAGGTTGACTCTCTTAAATCGAACTACATAATAATTGACACGCCGGGGCAGCTGGAGATATTTGCCTTCAGGGATTCAGGGCCCGTTGTTTTGAGGACTATAATAGGTGATTCGAAAGCCGTGTCACTTTTCCTTATAGATGGCTTGTACGCGTTGAAGCCCAGCAACCTGTTCTCGGCAATGCTTCTGTCAGCTTCAACATTCTTCAGGATAAAGTATCCGCAGATCAATGTTTTCACCAAGATTGACCTGCTGTCAGAGGCCGAGTACTCCAGCCTGCTCTCCATGATCGATAACCCGGAGGAGCTGGCTAGCAGGGTTGTAGAGGATGCTGAGGCCAACCTTATGTGGTCTTCTGAAGAAGTTTACGGCTTAGCCGAGAAGCTTTATACTTTTGAATCAGTCCCGGTCTCCAATAACTCCGGGCAAGGGTTCGACGACCTTTACGCAAGCATACAGAGGGTTGTAGCTGGAGGAGAGGATTACTTTACCGAGGAGCCTAATCCCCTGCTGTAGGTTTAACATTTATTTTCTTGAACCCTCAATAATCTATTTTCAAATGATTAATTAAAGAAAGGTTGGGAGTATGATCGACAAGTTCTTCAACCCGGGATCGGTGGCCATAATAGGCGCGAGCGATAAGCCTGGGAAGGTGGGGAGGGTAATACTTGAGAACTTTTTGAAGAAGTTCAACGGGAGAATATACCCTGTCAACCCTAACTATGACGAGATAATGGGGTTGAAATGCTATAAGAGCGTTTCAGAGCTTCCTGAAGCACCGGATTTAGCGGTCGTGGTTATACCGGCGCCGGGGGTGCCGGCCGTTCTCGAAGAGCTGGGGGCTAAGGGTACAAGGGCTGTTATAATCATAAGCGGCGGCTTCAGGGAAACCAACACTCCACAGGGAGAGATGCTTGAGAAGCAGGTGAAGGAGATAGCTGGGAAGTACGGGATCAGGGTGATAGGCCCTAACTGCATAGGGATATTTGACAATTGGAGCGGTGTTGACACGTTCTTCCTCCCGGAGGAGAAGATGAAAAGGCCTCCTAAAGGCCATGTAGGATTCATCAGTCAGAGCGGGGCTTTCGCGTCAGCAATCATTGACTGGATGGCTTACAACAACATCGGGGTTTCAAGAGCCGTCAGCTACGGGAATAAGGTAGATGTTGATGATGTTGACCTGCTGAGGTTTTTCATCGAGGATGAGAAAACAAGGATAGTGTTGATGTATTTAGAGGGTTTGAAGACCAGCCGGGGGAAGGAGTTCATTAAAGCTGCTAGAGAGCTCGTTAAGGTTAAGCCAGTGGTTATTTATAAAGCAGGTAAGACAAGCCGGGGTAGCATGGCCGCGGCCAGCCACACAGCAGCCCTCGCAGGCGACTACAGCCTCTACAAGTCCGCGATAAAGCAGGCAGGCTTGATCGAAGCGGAGTCGTTCGACGAGATCATGGATATTGCCAAAGTCTTCCTTACACAACCTTTAATGAACGGTAACAGGGTCTACGTTGTCACTGACGCGGGGGGTGTTGGAGTAATGTTGACAGACGCGTTGGCTACGCAGGGTTTCGAGATGCCTAGGACGCCTCCCGATTTAAGAGAGGAGTTGAGAAGTATTCTTCCAGCCCACTGTATTGTTGAAAACCCTATTGATTTAACCGGCGATACTGATGATGAAAGGTATATGAAGGTTTTGGAGAAGATTCTGCCTAGAAGCGATGTTGACGCGGTGGTTGTTGTAGCACTGCCGCAGGTTCCAGGGATCAAGGGGTCGCTGGCGGATTACTTGATAGAGGCTAAGAGCAAGTATGGTAAGCCGATAATAGCTGTTGCAATAGGGGGCGAGGAAGCCAGGAAGATATCTATGAAGCTGGAGTCTGGCGGAATACCTGTTTTCGAATCTCCTGAGAGGGCTGCGAAAGCCCTTAAAGCGTTATATACTTATAGCATGATAAGGAGGAGGTGTGATTAGAATTGACCCCCAGGGAAATCATTAAAAACGCGTTGAACGAGGGTAGAACCAAGCTCTTAGAGCATGAGGCATTCCAGGTTATAAAGTACTATGGAATAAACTCCCCAGACGTCGTTGTAGTCACCAGTGGCGAGGAGGCTAGGAGCCTTGCCGATAAAATTGGTTACCCGGTGGCGCTGAAAATAGTGTCGCCTGACATAAGCCATAAGAGCGATGTTGGAGGCGTTAAGTTGAACCTTAAGAACCCTGAGGAAGTAGCACGCGGCGTTGATGAAATGTTGAAAACGGTAAGGTCTAAGGCTCCGAACGCGAGGCTGGTTGGAGTATTAATGTACAGGATGGCGCCCCAAGGGCTTGAAGTAATAATCGGCGGCGTGAGAGACGGGATATTCGGGCCTGTCGTAATGTTCGGCCTAGGCGGCATATTCGTTGAAGTATTAAAAGACGTATCGTTCAGGGTCTCCCCGATAAGGAAGGAGGATGCTCTTGAAATGCTCCGGGAGATTAAATCATACAAGATACTGGAAGGGTTTAGAGGACAGCCCCCGGTGAACAAGGATGCCATAGCTGAAATGATCGTGAAGACTTCAAGGCTCCTAGAGGAGAACCCCGAGATCGAGTCAATTGATTTAAACCCTGTTATGGCATACCCTGACTCCGCCATGGCTGTTGACGCCAGAATCATATTGAAGAGACAGTGATGGTTGGGTAGCTTGATGGAGTCATCCACTATAAGGTCTCAAATCGAGGCTTTAACAGCGGAGCTAAACAGTATTAGGGAGAAAATTAAAGAGGCTAAGGAGGAAAGGGCTAGAATCATTGAAGAGCTCAAGACACTGCGTGCTCAAAGAGCCAGATTGCTGAACGACCTGCCAGCCTTAAGGGAGAAGTACAAATCTATTGCTTCAAAGAGGCGTGAGCTGATAGAGAGCTTCAAAAACTTGGCTAATGAGAAGAAGGCGAGACTGGCTGAGCTGAAAGAATTGAGCGAGCTTTTACGGGCGAAGAATAGCCAGATACGTGAGATGGAGAAGGAGGCTAGGACGCCGACATCCATCTTGAGGGAGGAGATAAACCGTCTCGAGTGGCAGTTGCAGACGAAGGTTTTAACGCTTGAAGAAGAGAACAGAATTATCAACAGGATTAAAAGACTTAGCGAGCTCCTGGCTAAGGCGGAGGCATTGAGGAAGGAGAAGAACAGTACTCTTGAAATGAAAGCCTTGCTCTCCAGCCTTAGAATCCAGGTTGAAGATTTAACGAAGAAGCTTAGAAGCCTCCGCGAGGAGATTAACAAGCTGACACAGGAAAGGGATTTGCTTAGGAGCAGGATTGATGAGGTTGTTAAGAAGAATCTTGAGTTGAAAAACATGATTAACGAGAAGCAGGAGCAGGTGAACAAGCTGTCAACAATGATTGAGGAGTTGGTGAGGAAGCAGGGCGAGGTCAGGGAGAAGCTGTCCCAGCTTCACAAGGAATTGGAGAAGTCAAGGATTACTCAAATCATAGATGCTAAGAAGCAGGAGGTAATGGAGAAGCTGAAGAAGGGTGGGAAGCTAACATTCGAGGAGCTTAAAATCCTGTACGGGGAGCCAGAGGATTTCGAGCAGGAGTAGAAGGGTTTTAACCTATCTTCCAAACCTTCTCTCACGGAACTGGTAGCTCCTAATAGCTCTCCAGAAATCTATTTTCCTGAATTCTGGCCAGTAGACGTCGCAGAAGTATAGTTCGCTGTAGGCTGACTGCCATAGGAGGAAGTTGCTTATTCTCTCCTCCCCGCTGGTTCTTATTATGAGGTCTGGGTCGGGGGAATCATTAGTGTATAAGTATTTTCTAAAGACTTCTTCCGTGATATCGCTTGGGTTGAGCCTGTTCTCTACTACATCGTTCACAATTCTCTTAATAGCGTCCAGGATTTCCTGCCTCCCTCCGTAGCATAGTGCAATGTTCAAAGTGTAGTTTTCGTAATCCTTAGTTTCCTCCTCGAGATCTTTTATCGCTTTGATCAGGTGGGCGGGGACTAGAGAGTAATCCCCTATTATTCTCACCCTTACTCTGTTCTCGTGGATTTCTTTCAGGTTTTTCAGCTCGTTAAGACCTTGGAAGGCTAGTTCGAAAAGCCTCTCCCTCTCCTCGGGAGGCCTGTGCTTACAGTTCTCCGTGCTCATGGCGTATATCGTTACATGCTTAATGTTTAAATCCCATATCCAGCGCAAAGTCTCCTTTATTTTCTCATACCCGAAAAGATGCCCCTCCGCAGGCTCCAGCCCAACCTTCTTAGCCCACCTCCTATTCCCATCCGGGATGATGCCCACATGCCCGGGGAAGGGACCGTTCTTAATCTGCAGCCAAAGCCACTTCTCGTAAACCTTGTAGAAAGGCTTCAAGAACTTCATACCGGCCTTAAGAGTAACCGCCTCAAACTTAAGCTTCTTCCCGCTCAACCCTTCCTCCTCAATAAACCATAATTACCTAAGATTATTATAAACAGTCTTCACCGGGGCTGACTTCAACAAGCCGACAAGCCTGGGTCAAGTGTATCAACCACCTTGCCAAAGCATTTTAGAACCCCTGTCCCAAGCTTCTGTAGCCTTTTATGAAAGCAATGATTTGGAAATAGAAATAATGGGAAAAGAAAAATAGCTGGCTACCACGAGAAAAGGGTTTTCCGAAACCTTACGGTTATGATTATAAAATTCGGCTATCAAATAACTATTTGAAACGAACACAAAGACTAAAAGACCGGTGGTGGGATGGGCTCGGCGAATAAAAGGGATGGGCCTGACATAACGTTCTGGCTAATCCCACCATTCATCGGCATCCTCATCGGCCTCATCATGTTTTCCAAATTCACTAATACCAGGGACTTATCAGATGGGTTGCTTTCAGTAATCCTAGTGATCCTTGGAGTAGGGCTCCTCCTAGTAGTAGGGTTAATCTGGATTGGAAATAAGATTAATTCGCTGGAAAAAGCCCTGGCAGGTAGAAAGGAATAACTCATCTAACATTAAGTCTTGAATAAACCCCGAGCATATGGGTAGCCTTCGGATTGTCTAGAGCGTTTGAAAAGGACTACTAAGTGATGCCACGTTTTAAATACAGGAAAAACATTTTAAAGGAAGAATTAAAAATAGGGGATCTAATTGACCCTGCTTGAACTATTATTTGAATCTTACACTTTTAAAGGCTTGCTGAAAGCGATCGTTAATGTCTTGGGAGTGAACAATATTGTTTTGTTAGCTTTAAGCTATTTTGCCGTTCTAATTTATGTCGCGAGAATGCCTTCGATGATTCCATTATCCCATGAACTAGGAAAAATCAGGGTTGCAGCATTTATGCAACCAGCAATTTATTCTTTCTCATTTATCACATTTATCACACTATTAAGTGATTGGCCAGCATTTTTGCACTTTTTAGGGGTTTATTTTTTTAATTTTCACTCCACTACCCTTCATGCTTCGTTTTACGGGTAGCGTGTCTACTTATGAAGGGTATTTTAAGTTAAGGAACTTAGCAACACTAAGTACACCCCTGCGTCTTAAACAGTTAAGAGAGTATTGGTTTTTCATATGGTACTGGCTTTCCTTATTCTTCTCATTTATTTATTTCACGGTATTTGACCCGTCTTTGCCTCTTATTCACTGGATTCTAATCCTATACTCATTATCTTCCGCTTTAATCATAGGAGTATTTGTCTACAGTTTTATTTCACACATGTGGTCTATTTTACATGTTATTGTGAAAACTAGCAACGGAGAACAACGCGAAGGCTTCCTCATTTCTTCAGATAACAACTTCTGCCTTATTAAAACAAGAAAGGGAGATTTGCTAATTCCAACAAGTCAAATACTGGAAATAGTTCCAAGTGAGCCTTCCGCCGAGCAAGCAGAGAGTAATTCTACGTAAATTTAAACTTATACTTCAGGATGAGATCCTAAACGTGTCTCGCAGGGTGAAGAATGATCAACAAGTGTTTTTCATTTGTGTTTCCTGGACTCGCTTGCAAACTTTAGAATAAAATAGCAACAGTTTTCCAGCTCAAACCTTTGATTTCTATTAAATATTCCTTGATATCAACACTAACACTCCTACAATAGCAGGTATTGAGTCCCATAACTCCAAAGCACCAGATCTATACATTAAACCCATACCAATAAGCCAGCCCAAGAGATAGTAGGTTTCCCAGTAAGGTAAGGCTTTAATTAATGAAACAATAGTGATCATGTTGATCAAATCAAAAAGCAATTTATATTGTGGCGGTATTAATCCGGAATTTAGCAACGCGGCAACAAGCCCGGAAAAAATCAGCCCCTCGATAGTATCTTCTATTGCTCGTCCAAGTCCATGTATCGCCATGAAAACCCCGAAATCAGATAAGACAAAATTCTATAAAAGCTTTTAAGATGTTGTTTGAAAACCAAAATTTAACACTAATTCATGCTTTCAGGATTTTTAAGTATTAGTACCTTCAATTGCACGGTGTTTGTTACTCTTTTAGATTGTTGATAAGATTTTACTCTACTTCTAAAATGAAGAACGAAGGTCTGGCATAATGTTAAGTCTCATAATGAAAGGTTGGGTGGAGAGTTAATATTTAAAAACGAAATAAAAGGTTTTCAATACTAGTGGTTGAGGAGGCTGGTGGTATGTCGTTTTACCAGGGTAATGATTTGAGGAAGCCTACTGGAGGGGTTAAGGGAGTTCACAGGGGTAAGAGGAAGCGTGAGCTGGGCTCTCCCCCAACTCTCACTGTTCTCGCAGGCGAGGAGGATAGGAGGATTGTAAGGGTTAGAGGGGGAGGCGTGAAGGTTAGGGTTAAGAAGGCGCTGTACGTGAACGTGTATAATCCGAAGGAGAAGTCCTGCAGAAAGGTTAAAATCCTCAGCGTGGTTGAAACCCCGTCCAACCCGCAAAACGCGAGGTTCCAGATTATTTCGAAAGGAACTATAGTCAAGACCGAGCTGGGGCTTGTAAAAATAACGTCTAGGCCTGGGCAGGACGGGGTTTTGAACGGCGTTCTAGTGGAGCGGTAGGAGAAGCGGTGGTTTTTTGAGCAGGGAGTACCGTGGGAGGAGAATAATCTTATATCCCTCCTACTTTGACTCAACTCTTTCAAGAAGCGATGGGAGGAGAATTCCAGCATCTCTCGCTGTACCCTCGCCCAGCATCGAGGAAATATACAATGCTGCTGCAAAGCTGGGGTTGAATCCTGTTGTTGAAAACGATAAGGCATATCCAGGTAAGTGGTGGGTTAAAGGCAGGGTTATCGTTGATAAGAAGTACGGTAGAATGGAGCTTTTGAGGAAGATAGCACTGGAGATTAAAGAGGCCAGGGCGAGGAAGCGCTAGAATTATTACTGCATGTATTACGTCCGGATTTAAATAATCTTTTAAATTCTGAAGTAATAAGCAATCTTTGTATAACGGGGGATTTAAAGGACGGATTCCTTTTAAGCATAGAATCAGAGGGATATAATACTACGGTATTACCCGATCCTAGGTGGAAAATTTGAGGAAGCTTGGACGTGTTGAACAGGTTACTCGAGACGGCAACCTCATCATAATTTGTGAAACACAGGAACCCTCGAGAATAATCGGCTTACCAGTATACGATGAAGAGTTGAGAAGGATTGGAAAAATCGTGGATGTGATCGGCCGTGTAGAGGAGCCGAGAATAGTGGTGAAGCTTGAAAACCCTGAGGTAGCTTCAACAGTTAAGCCAGGCACACTTTACTACTACAAGCCTGCTTCCGAGGAGAAGCCTAGACGGGGTAAAAGGGGAAGGAGGAGGTGACCGGTTTGAAAACAGCGTGCAGATTCTGCGGCTCAAGCCAAATAGTTTTCGACGAATCCCTGAATGCGCTGGTTTGCGCGAGCTGTGGGCTAGTACTGGACGAGAAGCCTGTTTACAACGGCTTCGAATCAGGCGGAAAGACGGATTCAGCACCCAGGTACAGCGGCGCGTTCACAAACAGGGTCCACGATCACGGGATTGGCGGGACCGAGATAGCTGGGAGTATTATCTCTCACGTCAAATCAGGGAGGACATGGGCTGCTAAGCACTATGATATTAGAGTGGACAAGTCCAGCAGGATTGTCAAGAAAGGATTGACCGAGCTTAACGAGCTGATAAAGATTTTGAAGCCTCCTTCAAGCGTTCAGGAAACAGCTGCAGACTTAACGAGTCAAACCGTTAAAGGAATGAACTACAAGGAGAAAACCCTTAGAAGGATCGCTGCCGCAGCCCTATATCTGGCTTACAAAATCCACAACCAGCCTAAGGCAGCCAGGACCTTTGCCCAGGAAGTAGGGATTAGCATGGATGATTTATGGGAGGGTATCAGGAAGATAAGGGAAATGGTCAAGGATGTTAAAATAGAGCCTCAGAAGTATGACCCGAGAACATACGTCAGCATTATCGTCAAGAAACTCTCACTACCATCTGAAGTTGAGGTTCTCGCTAACAAGCTCCTATCCGCTACGGAGGAGGTCTACTTGAGCGGTAAGAGCCCGGCCAGCCTCGCAGCAGCCTCAGTCTACCTTGCAAGCATCATATCCAACAATAAGAGAAACCAGCTCGAAGTAGGCGGCTCCGTAGGTTTAACCGACGTCGCTGTGAGAAACGCTTACGACTCAATAGTCAAGAACACGTACATCGACATCATAATGTAAAATGAAACAGGAAAACCCGTTTCTCAAGCCCTGGTGATTTTTAGGAATGATTTAAAATTTTTAATTTAGGTAGCATGAAACAGGAGTTTCAAAATGCACCGTCTACTACCGTTTGCGCTCATATTACTAATGATTCTTACAGCCCCGCTTCAAGCCAATACTCCGGGCGCGGAGGCTCCGGTTGAGTGTAGAACCTTCTACTTCCTCAATGCTATATGGATCACTTACTCCAACATCACGGAGAGACTCCTATTAGAATCCCCAGTGAACTTCACACTAGGGTCTACCATTAACCAAACAATAACCCCGGTTTACACCATGAATGTTGACTACAATGAAACCAGAGGGGAATATGCTTTCAATGTTACAGCGGGCGAAGGATTCTACGGCTACCTGGTAAACAAGGTTGAAGTATGCACTCCTCTTTCAACATGGAATAAACAGTTAATTATTGCAGCACTTCAAGATCCCACGCACAAGCCATACCCTGACACAGGCTTCCCAAGCAACATCCTGGAGAAATACGTTCACACTCCCCACAACATGGTGGTGGATGTTGTCGTGCCCGCTTTCGAAAAATGGTTCAATGAAATCTACGGGTTCAGCCCAGCCAACGCTAGCAACCTAGGCTTAGCTGTTGCAGCCGCGAACTTCATCTACCTGGAGTTCATAACTTACAACGCGTCTGCAGCACCGAACAGTATTGAGGAGGTTATCCAAACCAGGCACGGGGATTGCGATGACATGTCAAGAGTCTTAGTCGAGCTGTTAAGCTACTACGGAATACCCTCAACGATAGGATACGGGTATGTCTATATCCCCCTGGAAGGGTATGAAAGATTTGTAATGCCTGTTGAGAATGTAACTTACATATTCAGATACAATGGACCCCACGCGTTTACCCTTGTCTACATCCCAGGCTATGAATGGATTAGCATCGACCTGCTGGCGGGCTCGATATGGTACTACCCGTTCCTGTTTGAAGGAGAAAGCGTTGAAACAACCGTTAATGAGAGCGATGTTGAGCAGATGATAGACCTACATAGAAGCATAAACGGTTCCCAGCTGATAGCGGTGTTTGATCAAGACGAGTTCAAGGAAATGTTTGGTGCGGAGGCTAACCCCTCCCTTGTTGAGGTTTTCATAAATGAGACAATCCTCGGTTCTACAAGTACCACCCACCCGATTCAACCAGAAACAGAGACAACGCAACCCGCCCAACCACCTCCTTCCACAACAACTGCAATACCTACTTCAACTACAACCACCCAGACCACGGAGTCAACCCGCACACCTACCACCAATGCTTTAGTAACTGTGCTTGCCTTAATCGTGCTCGTCTTCATCGTGATATTCATTATTAGCTTAAGGAAGCGGTAGCCGGGTTTTAAAATAGTTTCAGGTAACCTGCTTTAAAGGCTTAAGTATATTATGGATTTAATCCAAATATTTTAGTAGGCTAGACGAGGGAGTCAGTGAGGTTCAAAATGACGTCCCAGTTAGATTACAAGCTGAACGATGACGACGTGAGGATATTGAAATACCTGTCCAGAAACACGAATAAAGCCGTGTATCAGAGTGAGCTATGGAAAGAGTTGAAGCTTGATAGTCGCGCGGTTTCAAGGTCTTTGCAGAAACTGGAAAGCATGGGCTTTGTAAGAAGGAAGGAAGCAGTTATTAAAGGTCGGAAAACCTTCTTGATAGAACCTGAAGACCAGAAAATACAGGAGGTTCTCACGGCGCTGAGAACGCAAGGCCCTGGTGCTGAGTTTGAACGCGTGCTAGATGTCGTATGCGTGAGCTGCCCGTTCATCTATCGATGTTACCAGGGAGGATACTACGATCCCACCAGTTGCTCATGGCTCTCAGAGTATGTTAAGAAGCATGTGGAATTAGATCCTAAAAAGCTTGAGACAAAGACTCAAAAGTAATTTCTTAATACTAGGAGGCCTCACTTACCCAGCGCATCCATGATTTTCAAAGCTTCCGATAAGTCTCCACTCACCCTGAGGGCTCTAGGGTCGAAGTGTGTTCTAGCTACTTTGAAGCCGTGTTGTTGAAAAGCCTCTATTAACTGGTTGAAAGGAGGCATGTTCTTTTTCAAGCGCGAGTAGACCTTGTCCACCCTGATGTAAGGAGTTTGCACACCGGCTTCCTCGGCTAATATTTTCAGCATTTTAACAGTATACCGCTGCATCCAGGGATATTTGGTGAGTTGTGCGAGCATGTCGTTCAAAGCCTTACCGGAAACTAGTTCGCAGACCCATAAAGGCCCTATAAACACTGGTTTACCGCTCAAGCATGAAGCCCCGCCTTCACCGGCTTCTGCGAAGCCTCTTTCAAGGGATTCAGGACAGTACCAAATATATCCTATGCATTTTGAAAGATTTTCAAGCGATACTGAAGCATTCCTAACCGTCTCGAATATTACCCTGTAGTAGTGTTTGTAGAGGAATGATACAACTGGCTTAAGCATGATGTCGTGAGCAGCTCCTCTCAGCACTATGTTTGAAATTAACACGCGCACTCCTACTTCTTTCTCGAAATCAACATCCACGCATCTATGCCAGTATCTTCTCAGCATTTTCCTGGCATTGCTGCATGTTAACGGCGCGGTGTCTGTTGCCGTCACGCCGAGCGATGCTTTCTTACCCAGGGGCTTGAAAGCTGAGTCTATGTATGGTATTGGAGACCCGTATGGATCGATATCGATGAAGTCGAATGGTATCCCTGTAAAGGTAAGCATGTTTAACAAAGTGTTAGCCTCCTGGTTGAATGCTTGAATCCTTGCCTCCAGGTTGTTCAGGGCAATGTTTCTCCTAATATAGTGGAACGCACGGGGGTCTACATCGTTTAAAACCCCCTCGCCCCCGAGTTCAAGGGAGATTCTTAAACCTCTAACGCCTGTTCCTGCCAACGCATCTATGAAGTAAAAACCATGCTTAAACCTTGTTGACAAGTAGAGGATAGTGATATCTCGGCTTAGAGTTGCCTCTGGGTTGTAGAAGACAGGCATCCACGCAGGCTCCAGCTTCCCATCCTCCCTGACATAGCTTTCCAACCGGGGAACTATGATTCTGGCTAATCCTTCTGTCAAGACTTCCTCGTTACTGCGGACATCGCTCAATGTTTTTCCAGCCTCTTTCCCAATTCTTCAATAATCGCTGAAGGCACCCNGCCCCTGTTCAACTCCGTGATTTCATACCATGTAGCGTTTTCCAGCCTNGTTAATATGTCTCTGTCGTTTAAACGCTCATGGACTACGAGAATCTTTGCAACATCCTTTTCAAGAATCCTTAGTAGTAGAGGCTTGAAAACAGGTATTTTAAGCTCCATAGGGCCTACCTCGTCTATTCCGACTATACTCTTGGACTTCAAAGCTGTTTCCAAGGACCTCCTTATGAGTTCAGAAGCTTCATCAACTAGGACTCCATACGATCCAACCCTCACCGGGGAGTCAACGCCCCGCTTCGCCAGCCAGGCTTCTTCACCAGTGTATAAGTCAACTATTTTAAACCCTATCCTGACACCGCCCTCCCTTACCTCAGGGGGTTCTGAAACCCGTTACTACTTCCCCACGCTCCTTCAGGCTTGTTACAACCCGGAGGAACACTGTTGACTTTCCAACACCAGGGCGTCCCGTGATCACTATGTTCATTAACGCTCTCCTAGGTAAAACTACTCTAACTTTTTTATCAATTTTTCAAGCTCTTTCAAACTAGTTTTCTCCTTCCACACTATTAGAAGTGATTCGGTCAGGTTCGCTATCTCCTCTGCATCATTTATTTTCCTTGGCGTGTTGCTAGCATCATCCTGCCTGACTATGCTAAATGTTTTCTCACCTTTCAAGGCGATGTCGACAGGCGTTCTCCTAAACCTGACTCCTATGTAGTTGTATCTTGCAATAATGCTTGATAACTCCTTGTCTAAACGCTCCCTCTCGCTTTGTATTATAGCGAAATCTTCTTCATTGATTTTATCTTTCAACGGGTCTATTTCCTTGAAAATATCCTCGCCCATGAATTCGGCGAGCTGGAGGGCAGTATTCAACGAGACCATGGTTTCACCCTTCTCATACAAGTACAAGGCTTTACGTGTTAGGCCTAAGGCTTCTGCCAGCTCGCCTCGTGAAAGATTTAACTCAGCCCTTCTCTCGCAGAATTTCTGTGGATCAAGCCTTAACACGTAGATTCCTTTAACATTATAGATTAACGGCTTCTCCTTTTTCACGATAAAGTTTTCAAGCAGCTCAGGGGAGACCACGTTGATATTTCCTTTCACATAGACGACATCGCTCTCCAGCTCCCTCCCCCTGTACGTCTTAGACACGATTATGCTGCTGGCAGAGTAGGCGATCGAGGATTTACGCAGGTCTTCAACCTCAAGGCTGCCTATTTTATCAGCGTCAAGGGCTATTTTTATAAGAACCACGTCTTTCTCCTTCTTGGCGACTATATCAATACTCCGCCTGTCCTCAGGATATGAGACCAGGTGGATAGTATAGCCTCCCTTCTTCAAAGTATTCAATACGTTTTCAAGCATTAATTCAAACTCGCTGGACGTGTTCAAGAGCGACCCTTTCACGCATGAATATTTACATGGTCAACTAAAAATAATGTGGTTTAGCCCATTAAAACCTTTCTATCGCTTCCTATGGTATACTGCGAGAACCATTGCATGATCTCTATCATACGGCTCCAAATGGACCACGTCAACTATTTCGAAGCCCCTCTCCTTTAAAGTGTTAATCTCCTTCCTGTAAACCTCGCTCGGCTCTTTCGTAACATCTATGCTTCTAGCCTTGATCGCCATTAACAGGTAGCCCCCATCTTTCAAGAAGTATTCAGCGTTGTCTGCAACTATTGATGCTTGATCAGGTTGTGCTACATCAGCGTATAGCCCGTCGACAAGCTCTACGACGTGACGGTACTGGTAGGGTTTTCTAGCATCTCCTAGTATTGGGATAAGGTTCTTCCTAGTGTCGGCAACAATTACGAACTCCCTCATTACTCTGGGCGCGAATTCTACTCCGAAAACTTTACCGTTAACACCTATTATATCGGATATGTGGCTTGCGGTGGTTCCTGAGGCAACACCTAAGTAGAGTATCTTATGTCCTTCGCGAATAGGCATTTCGGAAATACCGTTCCCCAGGGCTCCGGCTAGCTTGCTTCTATACATGTTCCACTCGCGGTATTCTACGTTTTCAAACCTGAATAGCTTCTCGCCGTAAACCCTTGTCCCAGGGACAAGGTTCTTTGTTGCAAGCCTGATGCTTCCATCATCCATTTCCACTACGTAAACCCCGAAGTATTTAGAGTGGGGTTTTACACTAACTACTTCACTCATTCCGATCACCTCCTCCACTTCTTCTTAGGCTTGGGCTTAGGTCGTTCCTCTTCCTCCTTTTTAACAGGCGGCTTCGCATACAGTTTCTTAATCTCCTCAATCCTCTCCTCTATCTCCTTCACCAACTTATCGCCGATAAATCTCCCGCTGAAGAAGTCTATTTTAGCCGCTATTGCCAGCTTCGCAGCGACTGTTCTAGCAATCTTCCCTCTCTGCCATCTCGGGCTCTTATGTATCGGGGGATACTGGAACAATACCCCGTGCTTGGGCGGTTTCCCACCGGTTCTCAAGGCTCTGAACAAGGCTTTCTCAGCCCCTAGAACCTGGATTGTGCTTGCGGGAAGCTTTGCAAGCCTCTCAAGCCCTCCCGCTATGCTCATTAACCTAGCACCTAGCTTCGGCCCAACGATGGCGGTGATGTTTGGAGCAACCTCCTTCATCACTACCTCGATATAGCCGTCTAAAGTATCTCTCAGCTTATACAGCTCTAGAACGATGTTTGCGAGAATCTTTATGTAGTTAAGGTCGAAATCGCTTAAATCAGCCCCTATGCTCGACCTGGCTGCCTCGCTCAGCTTCTCAGCCTTCTCCATAGAGTAGCCTAGTTTCCGCAGGTTCTCAACAGTGAAGTTTCCCCTGTCCCCCAGCTCGTATACGAGTTTAGCATACTCTGGGTGTTCCTTTATAAGCTCGTCCAGCTCTGGGAAATGAATACTGTACCATTCCCGCAGTCTTGCAATGTAGAGATTGATTGTTTTATCGATGTCGTCTATTGCTCTGATAGCCTGAACTGCTAGTAGATCTCTCTTCTGAGCCTCTCTTCTAAGCTTCCTCCTAGTGTATTCCATCATTATTTCATGGTACTTCTGATAGTACTCGTCAACAGTCTTGTACACTCCTGTCTCCACTGCAAGGGTTGGAAGCATTCTTCGGGCTTCCAGGAAGACTTCATGCCCGGGTGAAACATTGGGTTTTAACCCGTGGTTTGAAACATTTTTAGCAACAGATAAGTGCTCAACCCCAACCTCTGAGAACCCGTTTTCCTTGAGTTTATTGAGCGCCTCAGCTAGTTGAGGAGTCTCCTCCCCGTTCTCAATTTTCAACAAATACTCAACATGGTCATCGATCGAGCTTGGAGCCGGGATATTCAACAATAGCTTCTTGTTTTCATCTAAAACCAGTATACCGATAAATGTCTCTACAAGGTAAGCTTTCGTCATCGCTTTCACCGGTTCATTGATTAATTATTTTGTAAACAATATTTAAATATCCCTTAAAACCGTAGAATCTCAGTAGAGTAGTGATTATCCAGGTGTATTAGACATGCCAACTCACGGTTCATTAACTAAGGCTGGGAAGGTAAGGAATGCAACCCCTAAAATACCACCCAAGCAGAAGAAGAACAAGCCTCCCAGGCTTAGGAACAGGGTGGAGTACGTTAGGAGGATTCTGAACCCTCCTAAGCAGCAGGCTTTTTAAACAATCCTGTCGGCTTTCCTCAGGATTGAAGATAATCCTTATATTTAACGCATCCGGAAATATAATTGTGGCAGGTGGGTTATATGCGGGCTAAGATAATAGTTATTATTGTAATTTTGGCTATTGGTCTCCTAGCGTTTGCCCCTCCTAACGCAGAGTTCATGCCGGAGGAGAAAAGGTTCGCCTACTATACATTCCCCNTACTCCCGCCGCTTCTCGCCATCGTCCTAGCGATATATACGNAGCAAGTATTGCCGGCTCTCTTCGCAGGCATATGGATAGCTGCGTTAATGGTATATGGGTACAACCCTCTTTCAGCAACAATTGAGACGTGGAACTGGATTGTATCCAGTATAACGGACTCCTGGAACGCAACCATACTGGTCTTCGACTTCCTAATAGGTGCGATGGTGGCACTACTGTACGCCTCGGGCTCAATGCACTCGATAGCCGAGGCGATTGGTAAGCGTGTCAGATCCGCTAGGACGGCTTCCATAATGACTTCACTGCTAGGGATTATCGTGTTTTTCGACGACTACTCGAACACCATAGTCGTAGGAAACTCCATGAGGCCTTTAACCGATAAGCACAGAGTAAGCAGGGAGTTGTCCCAGCAATCCCTGACGTATCCGGGTATGGGCTGTGGCTGAGCGCGGTGCCTTACCACTTCTACTCCATCCTAGCACTGATCCTCGTCCTCCTAATAGCGGCAACTAGAAGGCATTTCGGATCAATGCTTAAAGCAGAGCACAGGGCTTTAACGGAGGGCAAGGTTCTACGGGATGGTGCCCAGCCCCTACTCCCCACGGAGAGCGTGCTCGGCGAGGCTCCGAGGGAGAAAAGAGCTCCTCACACGGTTTTCATAGCATCAATAATAGGGCTAATTGTCGTGACGCTGATAGGTATGTGGTACACGGGTGCGACAGCAATTATCGTGGAGTATAAGTTGAATGTTGCTTGGTGGGAGATAGGTTTCATTGATGCTTTGATGAATGCTGATGCTGCAACAGCCCTGTTATGGGGTAGCTTCACAGGATTCCTGATAGCTTTTGCAGGAGCAATGTATTCAAGGGTCCTCGGCTTCAGAAAATCAATGGAGTATACGCTGAAAGGGATGTACCTTATGGTTTATGCGAATGCTATTCTAGTGCTTGCCTGGACCATTAAAACCGCAACCGAGAGCCTGGGCACTGCTGACTACGTGGTCAAGCAGGCTGTCAGTGCTAATGTTCCAGCGCTGCTGGTTCCATTGATAATATTCCTGATCTCAATGTTTATTTCGTACACTACTGGGACCAGCTGGGGTACTTTCGCCCTCGTAATGCCTATAGCTGTACCGCTGGCTTGGAGGATCGCGCTTATACAATACAACGATATAAGTCTAGCCTACACGCTTTCAGCCGCATCCATTGGCGCGGTTTTCGGAGGAGGTATCTACGGCGACCATGTGTCACCGATAAGCGATACGACTATAATGTCGTCAATGTTCACCGGGAGTGATCACATCGATCATGTAACCACTCAAATGCCTTATGGAACCTTTGCCGCAGGTGTTTCACTTATCCTTTACTTACTGTTCGCGGCTGGGTTAACAAACCCGCTGATACTACTTCCTATAGGCGTGGTGCTACTGGTTCTAGGGCACAGGGTTTTAAACAAATACTACTCGAGAAAAACAGGGCTTCCCGAGGTTCTCCCTGATTACCAAGGATAATCCTTTTTTAAACCTATAACCCCCATAATCTCCATTGTGAGTTTTCATGGAGATTTACCATGGTTATACAGGCTTCATAGCTTACAAGCTGAAGGAGGCGGGAGCGGAGCCTGGCGATGTAGTCAGGGTTGACAATCCGGGTGGGGAATCCTTCACAGGCGTGTTAATGCCGAGACAGCTCCTGTATTCTAACAGACCTGTAATAGTGTTAAAACTCTCTAACGGGTACAACATTGGTGTTAAAGTAGAGTTAGAGACCAGGATAGTTTTACTGTCTAAGAAGAAGGGTCTTCCGGGAACCACCGGCTCGGCGGCTTCGCCGAGGAGACCATTCGTATCAATACTTGCCACAGGAGGCACAATAGCCTCTAAGGTGGATTATGTGACGGGGGCGGTGACCCCGCTGCTTGACCCGCAGGAGCTACTGGAATGGGCGCCGGAGCTAAGCGATTTAGGCTTCCTAAATGTTCGCGAAGTTATGAAGAAGTTCAGCGAGGATATAACGCCTTCTGACTGGGAGAAACTATCTCTGGAAGTGTACAGGGAAATAGCTAGCGGGGCTGAGGGAGTGGTTGTCGCGCACGGAACCGACATGATGAGCTATTCTGCAGCAGCCCTCGCCTTCTCAATAATGGGGAAGCCGGTTCCCATAGTCTTCGTGGGCTCTCAGAGAAGCAGTGACAGGCCCAGTAGCGACTCCTTCTTCAACCTTTACTCAGCGGTTTTAACAGCTTTTAAAGCGAGCTTTGCTGAATCAGTCATAGTTATGCATGGAGAGTCCTCGGACAGCTACGCTGTGGTCCTGAGGGGTGTGAAAGCAAGGAAAATGCACACGAGTAGGAGAGATGCTTTCCAACCCGTTAACGACAAGCCTATAGCACTAGTATACCCTTATACCAGGGAGATTAGAATTGTTGGCAGGATTCTAGAGAGAAGAGATCGTAGCAGGGAGGCATCGTTGAGGAACAAGTTTGACGATAAAGTAGCGATCGTGAAAGCCTATCCGGGCCTCCAAGAGGAATTAATAAACTTCCTCGTGGATAAAAAATTCAGCGGAATAGTCATAGAGGGAAGCGGCCTCGGACACGTATCTAACTCGCTGATCGATTCCTTGAAAAGAGCTGTTGAGAATGAAATCCCCGTCGTAATGACAAGTCAGTGCTTGTTCGGGCGTGTAAACCTTAACGTTTACAGCACTGGTAGAAGGCTTCTCGAAGCAGGAGTCATACCGGCTTCGGACATGCTCCCAGAGACAGCTTACGTGAAGCTCTCATGGATACTGGGCTCTGTGACCAGGAATCTCGACGAAGTGAGAGAGCTGATGCTAACCAATATTGCTGGAGAAATCAACGAGAGACATACTTTAGAACTGTTCCCAAGGTGGTCTCATGAGTGAGCTCGACTACAAGGCGCTAGGGTTGAGGGTCGGGCTGGAAATCCACGTCCAATTAGACACTTCTAGGAAGCTCTTCTGCCAATGCCCTACAAGACTGGTGGAGGAGGAGCCGAAGTTTCACATAGAGAGAGGCTTAAGACCTGCCAAGAGCGAGACCGGGGAGGTAGACCCTGCAGCCATGTTGGAGTGGAGGAAGGAGCGGATATTCATATATGAGGCTCCGCCGGAATCATCATGCCTAGTGGAAGTTGACGAGGAACCGCCGCATCATCTAGACGAGGATTCGTTAACGGTTGCATTAGCGATTGCCAAGGCGTTAAACATGAGAGTGGTGGATGAAGTGCATGTTATGAGGAAGATTGTGGTGGATGGGAGTAATGTGAGCGGTTTTCAAAGAACCGCGTTAATAGCGTTGAATGGTTTCATCATGGATGGGGAGAAGAGGATAGGGATTCAAACACTTTGTCTTGAGGAGGATGCTGCAAGGAAAATGAGTGAGGAAGGGAATAAGGTCTACTACCGTGTTGACAGGTTGGGAATCCCTCTTGTGGAGATAGCCACAGCGCCCGATATTAACGACCCTGAGGAAGCCATGAGGGTTGCCCTGAAGCTTGGTCAGTTGGTGAGGCTGACTGGTTACGCCAAAAGAGGCCTGGGCACTATAAGACAGGATCTCAATGTAAGCATTCGCGATGGAGCCAAGGTTGAGATAAAGGGAGTGCAACACTTGTACTTAATTCCTAAGGTTGTAGAGCTCGAAGCTCTGCGCCAGAAGAGGCTTCTAGAGATTAGGGAGGAATTGTTGAAAAGGAATGTGAAGCCCGAGGATTTGAAAGATGATATTGTGGATGTAACCGAGGTTTTCAAAAACACCTCGTCAAAGATTATAAGAAAATCCCTGTCAACACCTGAGGGCGGGGTATTTGCTATCGTGCTGAAAGGATTCAAGGGTTTACTTGGCCGGGAGGTGCAGCCTGGGAGACGGTTTGGCACGGAGTTATCGGATTATGCGAAAGTATGGGGTGGTGTTGGAGGAATATTCCACACTGACGAACTGCCTAACTATGGGATAACAGCACAGGAGGTTGAAAACCTTTACGAGAAGCTCGGCGCAAACCCTGGTGAAGACGCGATAGTAATCGTTGCTGATCAACGGGATAAGTGTGTCAAAGCATTGAAGGCAGTGGTGGATAGGGCGAGGCAGGCGGTAATAGGGGTTCCAGAGGAAACTAGGAGCGCAAACCCTGATGGAACCTCGAAGTACACTAGACCGCGGCCTGGTGCTGCGAGAATGTACCCTGAGACGGATATCCCGCTCGTCTACATAACCCCGGGTTTGGTTGAAAAAGCCTTGAAGATCACTCCGGAACCTCCTGATGTTAAATTGAAAAGGTTTGTGGAGGAACACGGGCTTAGCGCTGAATTAGCGAGCGTGCTTATTAGAGATCTTCGCCTGGATCTTTACGAGAGGCTCGTCGATAAGTATAAGGGGAGTGTGCAGCCATCTATTATTGCTTCAATACTGGTTAACACCATCCCCTCTCTCAGGAAGGAGAATGTGCCAGTTGAAAACGTAACGGATGAGTTAATTGAAGAAGTGGTAGCCATGCTTTCCAGCGGGGAAGTCTCCAAGGAAGCAGTGCCTGATTTGATGAAGCATGCATTGCTCAACCCTGGGAAAAGGCTTCGTGAGTTAGCGAGGGAACTAGGCATCACAAGACTTAGCACGGATGAGTTGGGGAGGATTATTGAGGATGTTATAGAGAAGCATAAGGAGAAGCTTCTAGCAAGGAAGGATAAGGCATTCGCGATTGCGATGAGTGAGACGATGAAAATTGTTAGGGGAAGGATTGATGGAGCAGTAGTGGCTGAAAACGTTAAAAAGAAGTTAAGGGAAAAACTTAACATTGGCAGCGATGACGAGTACTCCCGACAATGATTGATGATTTGAAGGCATTTGACCGAGCATTATAAGAGTTTTATTTTGAAAGTGATGAATATCCCCGGTGCGAGCGGATGCGATGAGCTCTTAACGAGCGTGCTGATTTAGCAAATGTTGAACCTTGGCCGCGTCTGAACCGAATGGTGGTGAAGAAAATGGTAGCCACTGAAGAAGCAGTTAAGGAGTGGATAAGGGGTTTTTTTAGGGAGAAGCTTGGTGCTGAGGGATTCAAGGAGAAGAGAATAAGGGAGCGGGATCTAAGGGGTGTGCTACACTATTTCACAATCTTCAGAGTGGTAAGAGAAGAAGAGACGGTTCTTATAAGGCTTGGAGATGGTCTTCTAAGAATTTACTACGCTAGTAGAAGCATGGGGGATGGAAGGAAAGAGTTGTTTGAGAAGCTGGGTCTTCAAGTAGAGGAAACAGATGACTTATTTACAGCGCACTACAGGAGAACGCTAGAGGCTTTAAGAATAGATGAGTTGGAGCCAATTTTATCACTACTCCTGGAGAGCTTCCGATGAGGCTTAGCTATTCGAAACTACATGACTTGTGGAGGATTATAGAGCTTTACAATTCAGGTATGAAGCTTAAAGAAATAGCCCAAATCCTTGGGCTTAAACCGTCTTATGTTTCATCACTGATCACTAAAGGGTTTGAGAGCGAGGTTCTTTACAAGTATTATAACGTAAACCTTGGTGCTCTGGGGAAGCATAAACCATCCTTCATAATGATAGAGATGCCTCAGAAGGCTGATATTCTGCAATGTATCGACAGGAATGTTAGAACATTATCTATGTATTACTCCTATAGTAAGAAACCGTTGATAATGATGTATGTTTTAGAACCAGTGGTTATTCCTGAAGAGGTTTTAAAAATTAATAATCAGCTCTGTCACCCCGTCTTCTCCGGCTATATAGAGCACGTAGTCATCCCTGTTGAAAAACATCTCGAACGGAAAATTATTTTCAAAACTCCAGATGAGAAAAGCTATTCCACGGTTCATGATGAAATAGATGAGCTTATCTTGTTTGAAGCGTTCAATTTCTTTAACCCCCCTGTTCAAAACGATGTCAAGACGTTAGAGTTCTTGGAGAATATTGCGAGGAAACACATGCTTGAAAGCATTCCATTCCACTATTACAAGCATGTTAAGGACAAACTATACCCTCGACTAGTGTACAGGGCTCATGGAGTATATTCGCTAGTAAGGGTAGCGGCCCCCACTCTCTCGATATTGAACACCCTGGTGAACTTGCTATTTAAGAGCGAGGTCTTGACCGGGGTTGACCAAATTCATATTCTAAGCACACACCCGGTATTAGCGATCCTTCACGGTTGGAGCGATCCCCTAAAGCTTAACAATCCACAGGTTGCGCACGAGCCTGTTGAAGGAGCCTCGTATGAGGTCTACCCTTATATTTCACTTCTCTAATATTTTTCCAGGGAAATGTTTATGGTTAAGCTGGATGAAATTTTAAGAGAAGTGTTGGATATAGCTTCTGATCCTGGAAAAATGATCGAGTTAATTAGAAAGGCTTCGGGTTATATTAAAGATTCTACGAGGAACTTTGTCTATCATAAACCAGGAGTTGTTGAAATCGAAAAAGGGGTTAACCTGCATATTATTGGAGATCTCCACGGTGATATTCACTCGCTGCTGACCATTCTAGGGGATAAGCATGAATTGTTGGGGAAGGGTAGCGATCTATTGGTTTTTCTAGGAGACTATGTTGACAGGGGTGACTACCAGGTTGAGACGCTGGCCATGCTCCTCTACTTGAAAACAGTTTTCAAGGATCAACTCATTCTTTTAAGGGGGAATCACGAGCCCCCTTCCTGGCTAATTCCCCATCCGCATGATTTTCCAAGCGTTTTAATCGAAAAATACGGGAAGGATGGGGAGAGGGTGTATAGCGAGGCTTTAAGCCTGTTCAACATGCTCCCTGTAGCGGCCTATCTCCCTGGTGAATTGTTAATGCTTCATGGCGGGCCGCCGCTCAAGGTGTTGGAAGCTTCCAGCTTCGAGGAGGCTTTCTCAATTAGTACGGGGGAGGCGGGTCCTGAAATGTTGGAGGAAATATTGTGGAGTGATCCAGTGGAGCTTAATGTTGAATTCCTTGATTCTCCAAGGGGGGCAGGGGTTTTATACGGTAAGAAAGTCTCCTCAAAAGCTCTAAGCCTGATAAATGGTAAATACATTGTGAGGAGTCATGAAATGGTAAATGGTTATAGGTTAGCGCACGACGGCCTGGTAATCACGGTTTTCGACGCAGCCATTCCATACGGCCTAGACGCGATAGGCGTGGTCGAGTACTTGTACGATAGTGTAAGCAACCAGTATAAGCTGAACCTTGTTAAAAAACCTCCAAAGATTTAACATTCTCCACAATGACAGTTACTCATTAAACAGTGTTTAAATCAGTTTATAAGTTGGTATTCTTCTAATGGATATCGGGTGAAACACTTTGAACAGTGATGCAGAGGAAACAATTGTCGACGTTGTTGACGAAGTAATTGGAGACATTCTCGAGGAATTACTCGAGAAATACTACGGTGACAATCTGGAGTCGGAAGAAGATTATGATGAGCTAGTTTACAACATAGTCAACTCAATTAGAAGAGAAGTCTTCAAGGGAAAAGCTGATATTGCAGACATAAGGAGCTTCCTGTATAGCCTCAGGGAGAAACCACATATTGCTAAGCTGTTGTTGAGCTACATGATTGGTAATTACTTGGAGAAGGCGGGAAGCCTGGCTAGGCGTGCGCGTATACCTGAGGGTGTTTCGATCTAACCCCTTTTCAAGGGGTGTTTTTAATTCCCCGCTCCAGGAAACCGGATTTTAAGTCCTCAAGGGATAAGGCTTCTGAGGCTTCAACTAGTAAGGCTAAGGAGGCCCCGGTTAAGAAGAAGTCTTCTAAAACTTTTTCCATAGATGATTTAGTAGATAAGATGTCGGGGGATGTGCTGGAGTATTTGGGGCTGAACGATCTGAGCATTCCCAGTGACTTGAAAACCGCTATATCCCGGGAAGTTATTGAAGCCGTTACATCCGGGTATTCGAGCAAGCCGGATGTTGAAACAGTGTTGAAAAGAATTAAGAGGAACATTCAGTACATTTATGAGCTAGTCGTCTCCAAGATACTGGAGAGCATGGAGGCTTTCGACGAGAAAACACTTGAATACGTAGTGTACCGGGGAGGGAGGGCTATTATACCCAGCGCCTCAAAGCTCTACTCCTTAGCGCGTAAATATGGCAGGGAAGACCTCATCCTCGCCCTACAGGCAACCTGGAACAAGCATATGCCAAAGGAGCTCATAGAGTGCCCGAGGTGCGGGTTCAACTCTATCTCAACAGACCTCTCCTGCACCGTATGCGGCAACATTGTTAGCGAGCAGTATGTTAGAACACGACTGGACTTCACCAATAAGTTTAAAATATATGTTGAGTCTGCGAGTGTTGCCGAGCTGAGAAGTGTTCTAGAAATAGGCTACGTCCTAGCATCCTCCATAGGAGTCTACAATCCACGCTCGAAAAGCATAGTACCCGGGAGAATCTACTATCAGATATATCTGAAACCATCAGACATCTCCCTCATAATAGAGAGCATTAATCAACGAGACATCAAGATCTAACCTAGCCGGAGTTTACAACCAGACGGGGACCCCATGCAATAAGTCCTTTAGCCTTACAGCAGGAATCTTTACAGCGAAAACGCGCCTGTTCCGAGAGTATCTTCTTGCATGGAAATAATGGTTTATATTTCAGCTAATTTCATCAGCTTTAATTTCTTACCCCAAGAGCGTTGAAGGTTAGTATGTTTAAAAAATACGTTAATCTCTTTTATTTTAAAAAGAGGTAATTTTTGAAGTTCATAAAGTTACATCCCGTAGCTTTCCCTTCTCAACTGCAGGCTTTCAACAAGTAGAAAAAGGATATACAAACCTAACTTAGCCGTAATTTTGTATCAATAAGAAGTGAACATTTTTATAAACCGAAACGTGTTGGGGCGGATCCTCGGATTATACTCTTACTTTGACGCCTTTCGATGCAAGGGTGGTGCGGATTCCTCTTCTTAAAACCTGAATATTTACCTCGAGGCTTTCGAAAACTCCTTTCTGCTCAAATATTATTTCTCCCTGGTGGTAGACCCTTATCATTGGGGTGTGGGAGGGTTTTTCACCAGTTATATCTTCCCTTAGCGCGTTTACCTTGCAGACGAGTATGTTAGGGTCGATCAGCTTTTCCAGCTCCTTTACCGTTTCGCTTAAAATAGCGCCTTCCTCGCTCCCCGGCTGGTAGAACTCTACTATGACGAGTTCGTTGGCTGCTAGGGCTCTTTCAAACTCTTCCCTGCTGTTGAGCTCGTACATTAAGCTCACTTTCCAATTCTTGTTTTAAATCTGTTTTCAACGTTTTAATAGTTTTCCAAGGAGTGTTGGCTGGTGCGAAAAATTTATATAGAAGCCCTTATGTCTATTAATTTATGGATTCTATGGATTGATTAGGTGAGAAGAAATGGCGATGTATGGAATACCTGTACTTGTGTTGAAGGAGGGGACTAGGAGAACCATTGGCAGGGAGGCGTTACGCGGGAACATTGCTGCTGCTAGAGCGCTGGCAGAGGTTTTGAGAACCAGCCTCGGTCCACGCGGTCTGGATAAAATGCTGGTTGACAGCTTCGGAGACGTTACCGTGACGAATGACGGAGCCACCATCGTTAAGGAGATGGAGGTTCAACACCCTGCTGCTAAACTACTTGTTGAGGTGGCTAAGGCTCAGGACGCGGAGGTAGGAGATGGCACAACCAGCGCCGTAGTCCTTGCTGGAGCATTCCTTGCAAAGGCTGAGGAGCTTCTAGACCAGAACATCCACCCCAGCATCATCATCGAAGGCTACACTAAGGCTTTGAGAGAGTCTCTTAAAATACTCGACGACATCGCGGTTAAGGTAGAGCCCACTGACAAGGAGGCTTTGAAGAAGGTGGTTATGACAACCATCTCGAGCAAGTACATCGGAGGCAACGTGATATCCAACAAGCTCGCTGACATGACTATTGAAGCTGCTCTAACCGTTGCAGAGCCCAAGGAAAACGGGTCATACGACTTCAGAACCGATGATGTCAAGATTGAGAAGAAGAAGGGAGGAAACGTCATCGACACCCAGCTTATAAAAGGCATTGTCATCGACAAGGAGGTTGTCCACCCAGGTATGCCGAGAAGGATTGAGGATGCCAAGATAGCTTTACTGGACGCGGCCCTCGAGGTTGAGAAGCCGGAGATAACAGCCAAGATCAACATTACAAGCCCCGAGCTGATTAAAGCATTCCTAGACGAGGAGGCAAACCTGCTTAAGGAAATGGTTGAGAAAATAGCCTCCACCGGTGCCAACGTGGTGATATGCCAGAAGGGTATTGACGAGGTGGCGCAACACTTCCTCGCCAAGAAAGGCATAATGGCTGTGAGAAGAGTTAAAAGGAGCGACCTTGAAAAGCTTGAAAGAGCCTCTGGCGGTAAAATAGTCAGCAGTGTCAGGGACTTGAAGCCCGAGGACCTGGGCTATGCTAAACTAGTAGAGGAAAGGAGAATTGGCAACGACAAAATGGTGTTCATAGAGGGTTGCAAGAACCCGAAGGCTGTGACAATACTCATCCGTGGAGCTAATGATATGGTGATGGATGAGATTGAGAGAAGCCTCAAGGACGCCTTAAATGTTTTAAGGAACGTTATGAGGGTTCCAAAGATTGTTCCGGGTGGTGGTGCAGTAGAAATCGAGCTGGCAATGAAGCTGAGAGAGTTTGCGGCCAAGGTTGGAGGAAAGGAGCAGCTGGCAATCGAGGCTTTCGCGCAAGCCATCGAGGAGATTCCGCTAATACTCGCCGAGTCAAGCGGTAAGGACCCATTGGAGACTTTGATGAAGCTGAGGCAACTCCACAGCGAGGGCAAGAAGTATGCCGGGATCGATGTCCTAACCGGTGAGGTAAGAGAGAACATGATTGAGTACAACGTTATAGAGCCTCTGCTCGTTAAAGAATCCATGGTTAAGACGGCTGCGGAGGCCGCTATAACGATAATGAAGATTGACGATATAATTGCCGCGAGCCCTGTGAAGAAGGAGGAAAAGGGTAAGAAAGAAGGCGGCGAAACCCCCTCTCCAGGAAGCTTTGAGTAATAAACCGTAATCATCTTTTTCAACCAAAAGGGCTTTAATTTATAAGTCCTCTACACCATTTTTCAATAATGCCCTGCTTTACGATAGGTGTTTTAAAATGAGTGTGGATGTTAGGAGAATATATTCAGAAGTATTTGCATCAAGGCTTACAAGGTTTGAATTAGCAAGGATAATTGGGGCACGTGCTCTACAACTCTCGCTGGGGGCGCCCACCCTCATAGACGTCACCGGTCTTCAAATCAAAGACCCTGTTGCAGTAGCGATATACGAGCTGTTAAAAACAAGTTTGCCAATGTCTATTCGTAGGAGGGTTGAAGATGGAAAATACGAGCTCATCCCTGTCAGCAAGCTCATCTCCACAGATGTTAGAAAGTATTTATCAACAATTCTCGAGACATGGAATATCAGTAGTAGGGTATAGCGAGTATCAAAGCGTTTTTGGAAGAGTTTTCGACTTCCAAGTTGAGAAACCTGTTGGAAAGGATGTTTTCTCAAAAATCTATAGATTTTTCATAGAAAACCACCGCTACATGGTTCTCCAAATAAGGAGCGAACCGCCTGTTCTAAGATTCCTGCCTATTCCTGAAAGAAGGATCCCGTTCAAGCAGTTGCTCACGATTACCACATTTTTCACTGTCGGGTTAACAGGTTATGGATTGGCAAGCGGCTTCGCCGAGGTAGCGTCAAAGCTTGGAATACCCATAGGCTTACACCCTTTCGCGACGGCCGTTGTGTACACTCTCCTCTTCCTCCTAGCACTAGGGGTTCACGAGCTAGGTCACGTGTTCTCCAGTAAGAGGGAGGGCGTGTTGATAGAGGGGCCGATATTCATACCAGCACCCCCTATTCAGCTAGGTTTCATCGGAACGTTTGGGGCCGTGATCATGATGAAGACTCTTCCACCTTCTCGAAGAGACCTTGCCAGGCTGGGTATTTCAGGCCCCTTGTCAGGAGTCTTAGCCGGCTTATTGATCGGCATCATAGGAGTGTTCAGCTCGGTGCTCATTCCCTACGATAAAGCTGTCGAACTTGCTGAAGCCGGTGAAATAGGGGCCATACCTCTCACCACAATTGGGCTGGAGCTACTTCTAATGCTGAAGCCTACGAATGGGGAGGTGCTACTGATACATCCACTGCTCTTCATAACCTACATAATATTCATCGTGACGTTTCTAAACCTGCTACCGATAGGGCAGCTCGACGGTGGACATGTTTTGCGAAGCCTAATGTCGGCTAGTGCTCATGAGAAACTCGGGAAAGTGGTTGTAGCGTTGCTGGCTGTGTCTGGCATGTTCCTATTGCTAATGAATTATGCCGCCGGCTACTACTATTTAATGCTATCCCTCGTAGTCTTCATCCTGAGAGGCTTTGTAGCGAAAGGACAGCACCCGGGTAGCGCGGACCAGTACGATGATGAGAAGCCATGGATTTATTTAATTCCCTACCTAGTTTTACTAGTAATGGTTACACCAATACCGGTAGGATAGAATCTGCTATAGAAAAGAGTTTTACACGGGGTTATTGATTGTCCAGGGTTGATGCGAACAGCGCCTACAACGTGATTGGTCGTGGACAAGGGTTCGTTAGCATATGGGATTTAAAGGGGAAAATACTCGTTATCGCTGAAAAGCCTAAGGCTGCGAGGAAAATAGCCGAGGCATTAAGCCAGAAGTATTTTGTGAGAAGCATCAACAATGTAGCCTACTTTGAAATACGCGACGCGTTTCGCCAGATAATTGTTGCAAGCTCTGTTGGACACTTGTACGGGCTGACAACTCGAGAAAACGGCTACCCTGTTTACACCTATCAATGGGCTCCACTATATGAGGTTGAAAGGAAGAAGACCCACTCGTTCAACTACTTAGAGGCTCTGAGAAAACTATGCGCAATGGGTGATTACTTCGTTAACGCATGTGATTACGATATCGAAGGTAGTGTAATAGGGTATTTGATAATAAGATTCAACGGGGATCCTGGAAGGGCTTTCCGAGCAAAGTTCTCTAGCCTGACGCCTTCAGAGCTGCGTGACGCGTTTAAGAAGCTTACACGGCTTGATTACGAAATGATTGAGGCAGGACTTTGCAGGCATGAACTTGACTGGTTGTGGGGGATAAATGTAAGCAGGGCTTTAATGAGAACTGTGGAAAGCTTTTCAAAGAAAAGAATCATTCTAAGCGCTGGGAGGGTTCAAACCCCTACTCTAAAATACGTTTCCGACATAGAGAAAGAACGGAACCTGTTCATCCCTATCCCGGTTTACAGTGTTGTTCCAACAATTACTAAGGATGGCGTTAAAATAACGTTGGAATCAGTCAACAACCCGGTGAGAACGAAAAAAGATGCATACGCTCTCGCAGAGAAGATTAGGAGAGAGGGCTTCCTAACCGTGGAGTCTTACGAGGAATATACTACCTCGGTACAGCCGCCCCCTCCATTCAACCTTGGCGATCTCCAGGAAGAGGTTGCTAAGATTTACGGGTACAGCCCGTCTAAAACCCAGTCTATCGCTGAGCAGCTCTACCTAGACGCTCTCATCAGCTACCCTAGAACCAACAGTCAGAAACTACCTAGCGGGCTCGATTTCAGGGGCTTGTTGACCAAGATCTCGCAGATTCCAAGTTACAGTAGCCTCGTCTCAGAGCTTTTAAGAGAAACAAAAGGCTATTTGCGACCTGTTGAAGGCGAAAAAGAGGATCCGGCTCACCCGGCCATATATCCCACAGGGGTTAAGCCTGTTAAATTAAGCAACGAGCAATGGGCTGTTTACGATTTAATAGTGAGAAGGTTTCTAGCAACATTCGCGGGCAGTGCATCAATCTATCGTTCCACAGCCAGATTCACCTTGCAAGGTGCGAACATAGTTTTCCAGGCAACAGGACAGGGTATTGGAGACCTGGGCTGGTATAAGTACTACCCCTTCCACAAGCCCGGTGTTAAAGCATTGCCAAGGTTTAAAGAGGGGGAGAAGGTTAAGGTCGTCGATGTTACCGTTAAAACCTCATACACCAGGCCTCCTCAGAGGATTAGCAAAATCGGGATGTTAAGGTGGATGGAAAGTGTTGAGATAGGTACTGAGGCTACAAGAGCGGCAATTATAGAGAAGCTTTTCGAGAGAAAATACTTGGTTAACACTTCTCGAGGCGTCGTCATAACAGACCTAGGTTTAGGGATTGTTGAAACGCTTGAAGCATTCTTCCCCGAGCTGGTTAAAGTTGAGTTGACGAGGCATTTCGAAAGGTTGATGAACGATATCAAGAAAGGTGTTGTGAAGAGGGAACAAGTAATAACTGAGGCCAAGAACACGCTTGACACATTGATCAAGAAGTTCAATGAAAACAGGGAGAAGGTTGGGTTAACACTTTCATCAAGACTCGGAATATATACTCCGCCCAATAAGTGTGCAATCTGTAACAGAGAAGAATTTTCCAACGGCCTCTGCATATACCACTATAAAGCTAGTGAACAGATTAACGCGGTATATGAGGAGTGGAGGGAAAGGGAAGGAGTCTCGTTTAAAGATTACTTGGAGAAGATAAAGAAGCTTAAGTCAACGGGGAAATGGGTTGTGGAAGTCATCGAGCAGGTTTACAGTGGCAGATGATTTAAAATGTCTCGAAAAACAAGGGTGGATAACCCTTTCCATTCCTACAAAACAGTCAATGCTTCAACTTCATAGGTTTTCCACGGCTCCACGATGCAGATAGGCCTCTGGGCGGCAAGTTAAGCGGTTCTAACTTTAAAAGACTTTGAGTAGTAAAAGGGCTAGACGAGTGAGGAGCGGATTTCTTGAAACCAGAGCGAAATATAGCCTAAGTATGGTATCTTGACAATAACGTCGTTAATACTTAGGACTTTTCCAACCACTCTATCATAGCTAATCCCTAATGGGCGGTTGTTAACTACATCAAAGTATATGACGTCGGGTCCGGAGTTGTTATCGCCTTTCGTGACATAGTAGTATTTATCATTCACTATTTTAACATCCACTACCCTGTGTATGATTAGCTTGTTTGAATAGGCCTTGTAAACAATCACGTCGCCTACCCTTATCTCTGAGGGGTCTGGCTTATAGGTAAAGACTATGTCGCCTTCTCTTAGAACGGGAAGCATGCTCTCTCCTTTAACAACAGCCATCGGGGCTTGGGAACCAGTTAGGCTTGAAAGTATTGCAGGATTTAAGATAACGATTATGATAAGGATTGAAAAAGCGACTTCGATCATCCAAGAATACTGCTTTATCCTTGATATGTCAATCCTTTTCGTTGAGAATGTCCGATATGTCAAGTACAATTTCCTTTACCTCTCGCTCCTCGCTCTCGCTTTCCAAAACCTTCTTACTGCTCCCGCCCTCAATCTCAACGGATTTTCCGCCAACTTTGATCTTGCTAATAGTGGTTTTCCACTTGTAACCGCAGTTTCCACACTTTACCACACCCATCATGGTGACAGTTATTCTTCCCTGGGCATCAGGGATTGGAGCCACTAGCTGCCATGATTTAACGATTTCAATGCTGTTTGAACCGCATCTCGGGCACTTGAGGCCTGATTCTTTCCTGGAACCGCTCAACACTAATCACCAAGCACTTGCTAACAAGTATGTAGTGTAGAATATTAAATATGGTAGGGGCGTTATAACGGTTTTCAAGAGTGTTTTCCTCGACCTGATAAAATAGAGGTAGAACGCTACACCGAGCACTGTACTCAACACGGCTAAACTCCTTATCGAACTCTCTTCATGCTTGTGGAATCCGATGAATATGATGGATGCGATGTAAAGACAGTGGATGATGAAGGAGTATACTGTCGGGCTCTTGATTCTATTGTAGAATAAAATTGTGATTAAAACCCATATCATGTAGGGAATGTACACATATATGGTTAAACCTATAATCTGGTTCATTCATCAATCCCTTTGGTGGTTGAGCTTGTATATTACGTCATACATATATGATGAATCATTCGCTATAAAAGACATAAAGGCGAGGATGATCCTCGACAGCAGGGGCAATCCGACAGTGCAAGTTAAAACTGTGACGGAAGGGTTGGGCGTAGGAATTGCTAACGCGCCCAGCGGCGCCTCCACCGGGGTTCACGAAGCAGTCGAGGTAAGGGATGGAGGTAAAGAGTTTAAAGGAAAAGGGGTTTCAAGAGCTGTTGAAAACGTTAACAAAGTAATCTCTCCTGCTTTGATAGGATTGGATTCACGCAGACAGCAGTTGATTGATAGGAAAATGATTGAGATAGATGGAACCCCCAATAAGAGCAGGCTCGGCGGCAACGCGATAGTGGCGACCAGCCTGTCCGTTGCTAAAGCAGCTGCTTCTACAATGGGGTTGCCTCTATATGCTTACCTGGGAGGATACGTTGCCGATACTCTACCCGTCCCCATGCTAAACATAATTAACGGAGGGGTTCATGCAGGTAACAAACTAGACTTCCAGGAGTTCATGATCGTCCCCGCAGGGTTTACTTCTTTCAGAGAAGCCATTAAAGCAGCGGTTGAAGTCTACTTTGATTTGAAGAAGATCTTGAAGGAGAGGTACGGTCCTCAAGCCATTAACGTTGGAGATGAAGGCGGGTATGCTCCCCCAATAGAGAAGGTGAGGGATGCGCTCGATATTTTAATCCAGGCGATTAAGGCAGCAGGATATGACCCGTGGAACCAGGTCGTCATAGCACTGGACGTGGCGAGCAGCCAGTTCTACAGGGAGGATAAAGGAGTGTATGTTTTAGAAGGCTCCGAGTATACTAGGGATCAATTAATAGAGTTCTACGAGAAACTGGTTAGCGAATACCCGATAGTTAGTATTGAGGACCCCTTGCAAGAAGAGGATTTCGAAGGTTTCGCCGAGATAACTAAAAGGCTGGGAAGCAAGGTGCTCATTGTTGGCGACGACTTATTCACCACTAACCCAGCAAGGTTCAGGAAAGGCGTAGATTCGAAGGCGGGTAACGCTATTCTGGTCAAGGTGAATCAGGTTGGAACGCTTTCGGAAACCCTCGAGGTCGTGAAAATGGCGTTCACGAACGGCTATAAGGCTATTATAAGCCACAGGAGCGGTGAAACAGAGGATACTTCAATAGCTGACATCTCAGTAGGTGTGGGCGCAGGACTCATTAAGACCGGTGCTCCTGCTAGAGGGGAAAGAACGGCTAAGTACAACCGTCTCTTGGAAATCGAGGAGGAGCTGGATAATCCACGGTATCCTGGATTCAGCGTTTTCCTGAGAAAGCCTTGAGAACAGTGCTTTTTTAAAAACATTATTTGTTTTTCTAAGGAATCAGTAGGCCCACAATCATTAAGCTTATAGCCATTATCAGGGTGAACTTTAGAAACTGGCTTGGCGTCATGTTTGGCAGCATTTTAACCGCTCTCACTAGCAGTGTGACCACGAACCCCATGAATATTGTAAACACTATTACGAACCCTATCAAGAACAATACTCCGCCAACACCTGTTATCTTGTCCACGACCCCTCCAAGCGCGTTAAATATTTTATATGCGTCTTCGAACCCCATTCCTGGTCCCTGGTCACTGATCCTTTTAGATAGGAATTTAAAACCTCGGGCAAGAGTAAAGTCGGTTGGGAATTGCTGTAATCGCTTATTAAACCTTGTAGACTTAAAGAGTAGTGATGATGATGGTTAAAAGCGTGGTAGCCGATACGGCAATGCCAGCTACCAGGCTTCTGAACATTTTATAATTCTGGTTTTTCAACAGTTTATAGATTATCATGATAGTGTTAGGTGTTATTGAAAAGAAACTCCTCTTTCAAACTCTATTTTCAGTGTAAAACTGCTCAGAAATAGTGTAACACAGATTCTGAAACAGTTCACAGTGCAAGATATTTTAAAACTGGGTTAATGGATAATGGAAGAGTATTTTCTCAATTGGGCTGAGGATTTTTAAAGTATTCTCTTGGTATTACCTCAACGGTGGATCAGATGATGGGTGTGAAGGTTGAAAACATAGATGAGTTTCTTGGCAAGCCTGTTAATGATCCCTATGGTCGCAGAATAGGCTACTTGATAAGTTTCTACAGCGACTCTGACGGAAATGTCACCTCGCTAGAGGTGAGTATCGGGGACTTCGAGTTCAAGCAGTTCCCAATAGACAGGTTCAAGTTTGAAAACGGTAACATCATCTTATTGTCGGAGTGGGAGTACAATGCTGTTTTAACGGAGAACAGGCTTGAGAGGTTGAAGAAGAGGATAGCAGCGTTAGAGCAGTTGAAAACTAACAACGAGGTTCCAAAACACGCTTATGAAGAATACAAGAAGAAGCTTGATGAAATGTTGATTAAGATTAAAGAGGATGCTAAGGCCGTGAAGGACATGTTGAGAAAGAGGCTCTATGAAATAGAGGATATTGTGGTTGAGCTTGAGAAGTGCATGACTAATTTAAAGGTAAGCTACATGGGTGGTGAAATACCGGAGAAATCTTACAAGATGGCGATTGATCTCGTCAGGAAGAACATGGATGTAGTAATGCTGGAGAAGGAGAGTGTGAAGAGGCATTTGGAGAGAATTGAAGCCCTTGAGACCCGGCCAGAGGACATAATAGTGAAGAAAGAAGAGAGCAACGTCGCCCAGGAGCCTAAGCAGCCCATGCAGGTTGTTGTTTTAGTAAGGCTAGTAATACCCTGTTAATATTAATCCTTGTATTTAAAAACGTTTTTCACGGGCATCTTCTTACAGGCTTGCACGGGGTACATGAAACATGTCTGCATCCATGAGTTACTCTAGGATTGGTTTGTTTGGAAAACTTACCGGTTTACTCAGGGCTAGGGATCCGATGAAGAAGAGCATTCTAGAGTCTGTTGCCACGCTTGACAGGATGATTAGGACCATAGAGTCTTCAAAGAAGAGTCTGGACTCTGTTCTAGAGGAACATCAGAAAAGAGCCAAACTCTTGAACAGTGAAGGAGATAAGGAGTTCCAGGACATTATTAACGAGGAGATCAATAATATAGTTGGATATAAGACGCTGTTTGAGAAGGCAATACTGGATCTTGCCAGGGTAAGGTACAGGCTTGAAACCCTCGCATACGTTGAGGAGCCAATGAAAGAGCTGCCGGCAGTTATGGAGGAGTTGCAGAGAATAGAGCCTGAAGTGGCGAAGATAGCTCCGGACCTGCTCAACCAGTTGAGGAGCTTGAGGAAGAAAGTGGAAGACATAATTATTGAAACAGCTGCGGAACCCTCCCCTGGCGTAACAGGGAGAGCGCCTACAACCGTTGTCAAAACCGTTGCTCAACCTACTGTTAAAAAGGAAGATCCTACACTACTTCCACCGCCCCCGCCCAGCGAGGTCAAGATCCCTGAGACCAGTGGTGGGATAAATGAGCAGCCTCAGGCTATAGTGGTTAAGAAGCCTGAGCCGGTTGAGGTCCCCGTCCACGTGGTGGAACAGTGGCTTCTCGACGAACTCAGGTCGAAGGGAGGAATACTGGACGTGTCGAACTTTATCAGCAAGTACAGGGTTAGGAAGGAAGTCGTTTACCTTGCTCTCAGGAACCTGGAGTCTAAGGGAGTTATCAAGCTGAAAAGGTTCTAATATCCAGCGCTTTTTAAGCAATACCCTGCCCGGTGATGTTTATGAGCATGCAGTATTTAGTTGATAAAGGAGTTGAGTACGCCCACAAAGCAGTTGCTGCCGATAAGAGCGGAGACTATGAAACAGCTATTAAATACTACAAGGTTGCTATTGAGTTTTTCAGCAAGTATTTGAAGCTTTACCCTGATGCTGCAATGAGCGACTGGTACAGGGAGTTGATAGAGAAGTATAAGGAACGCATAAACGTTCTCACGAGAGCTGTCGACAAAATGCAGAAAGTGGGAGGGGATGTAAAGTACAGTGATTCTGACGACATAGAGGTTTTAACCCCTGATAAAAGAGCTAATAAGAAAAAGTTTGACGACCTGGTCGACCTTGAAGACGTTAAGAAAGCTTTGAAAAGAGCCGTTATCTACCCTGTTAGAACACCCGAGCTCTATCCTTTAGGCTGGCCCAAGGGCATACTATTGTTCGGCCCACCGGGCTGTGGAAAGACGGAAATATCCCTCGCGCTGGCAAACGAGATTAACGCGGTCCTCATAAACGTTAGCCCAGCAACCATCATGAGCAAGTGGCTTGGCGACGCTGAGAAGAACGTGAAGAAAGTATTCGACAAGGCACGTGAGATCGCGGGCAACGGAACCCCTGTCATAATCTTCATAGACGAGGTTGACGGGTTGCTTCAGGTCTACGGGAACGAGATAGGCGGGGAAAGCAGGATGAGAAACCAGTTCCTGCAGGAAATGGATGGGTTAAAGGAGAAGGAGAATAACAGGCTCCCGTTATTCATCATTGGAGCAACCAACAAGCCCTGGAACCTGGATATAGGCTTTATCAGAAGGTTTGAGAAGAGAATCTACGTGCCCCAGCCGAACAAGGAGATTAGGAAGCAGCTCTTCATGCACTACGTAAGCAAGCTGAAAGAAGTATACCCGGTTGAAAACATCGACTACGATAAACTGGCGGAGATGACAGAGTACTACACTCCCGCGGATATTTCCAGCATAATAAAGGAGGTACAGAACAATGTGGCCGAGGAGATCAATGAGACCATTATGAGCAAGGGAGAGAATAAGGGTAGGCCTGAGAGAGTTATCACCACAGAAGATATTATCAAGGTCGTTCAGACTAGGAAACCGAGTATAGACCCTAACTGGCTTGAGTCATATAGGGAATGGATGGAGAGATACGGAGCGCTGTAAACGTTTGACACGTTTTTAGCGCTTAAAAGGTTTCAAACACAATACTGAATATTAGCGATGAGGAAAGTCGTGCCAGAATGATTAGCAGATGAATTCCATCCCCTGGGGTAGCTGAGCCCTTTTCAAAGGCTTCTAAACTAACTTATTAAACCCTTCACGTCTAGGGTTAAATATGAGGAGTTTTCAATGCTTGGCCGACCTAGAAGAACCCTTATGTTTAATGAGCTTCAAATACACGAGTATTATGATGCCTACGCGTCTCCAACTCCTAAGTACATGATTCTATGTCTCCCTGATGTTGGATTGGTATCATCTATCGCATGCCGCCACATTGTGATGGAGAAGAAGTTAGGATTGGTTGGCGAGATAGATTCCCCAACCCTTCTCCCGCCGATTTCAGTTATACATGATTCATCCCCTATAAGTCCTGTCCAGCTCTACATGCCGGAGGATAGGGGTTTTCTCATGGTTTTATCAGAAATACCGTTACCGCCGGCCAGTGTGTTCTCATTCGTCGACGCTGTTTCCAACTACGCTGATGAAGTAGGTGTTGAATATCTTTTAGCTGTCACCGGTCTTGCCGTTCCCAACAGGCTTGAGCTGGAGAAGCCCCAAGTCTTCGTGGCATCGAGTAAGGAGGAGGTCTACGCTTCTTTCAAAGAGGGTGATATTGAAGCCTTGCGTGAAGGCTTTATAGTAGGGCCTTACGCCCTGCTATTGAAGGAAGGGAGGAGGAAAGGGTTTTCAACAGTAATATTCCTAGTTGAATCCTTCCTTGACATACCGGATCCGGAGGCGGCCGCGTTCGGAATAGCCGCTTTAAGCAGGTTTGCCGGTATCCAGGTTGATACTAAGAAGTTGCTTGAAGAAGCTGAGTTGATAAAGCTCAGGACGAGGGACTTGATGAGGCAGACGAGAAAAGCGATGATGGATATGCAGAAGCAGATGGAGCGTCAAATGCCGTTAATGTACATGTAAGGTGGGATCTCATGAGCTTCCGAGATGTTTTCGACAGGATTAGAAAGAGGATGAGGGATTTAATGGAAGAGTTTGAAGCCGAGATTGAGGAAGAGTTGAGCCAGACGTATTCAGGCATTATTCAGCCGCTGTACACGGTCACGGAGTATCCTGACAGGTACGAGATAGTATTAGATCTTCCATACGGAGACCTCAACGCATTGTCGGTGAAGATTTCAGAGTCATCTTTGAAAATCGAATGCGACCTCGTTAAAGAAGTAAAATTCGAGAAGTGGAGTATCCACAGGAATGTATCGTTTAAGAGATACAAGGTCGAGTTGAAAATACCTTCCGACGCAGACATCTCCGGCGCCGCTATAACGCGAGATCCTAGCAAACACCTTATCAAAGTCGTCCTCCCTAAGAAAAAATAGTTTTTCAATTCAAGGATGAATGTGATGAAGAAGTATCTTATTGGTATAGATGAGGCTGGAAGAGGCCCGTTAGTAGGTGACATGGTTGTAGCTGGAGTGATGGCCGAGGAGGAAGTATTGAGGGACTTGCTTGCAAGGATTGACATAAGGGATAGTAAAACCATGACTCCCAGGGGAAGGCTTGAATCATTCCTATCACTGGAAGATTCTAATGTTTCAATTTACTTGGAATACATTCCACCCAGTGAGATTGATCGCGAAAACCTGAACCACCTAACTGCTGGAAGCATGGTCAGGATCCTCCGGTTCTTCAACACCCTCCTTCTAAGCCTGGGGGAAAAACAGGTGGAAATCTATATTGACGAGGTAAAAGGCGTCAAGAAGATTGTTGAAAAAGAATGTTCCAAACTGTTTGGGAAAAAATACAAGCTTGTATTTGAGAGTGAAGCAGACTCCAAGTATCCCATAGTCTCACTTGCAAGTATTATTGCAAAAGTATCTAGAGACATGTCCATTAGTTCAAACATTAATGTTCACGGAGACTTCGGCTCGGGATATCCTTCCGACCCTAGAACCGTGGAATGGCTCAACAGGGTTTACAAATCCCTCGAGCACCCGCCCCCTATTGTCAGGAAAACATGGTCGATACTAAAGTATAAAGCACCTGGTTGGTTTATTTTGAAGCAGAGGAAGCAAAAGACTTTATGGGATTTCACAGAGTTGAAAGGGTTAAAAAATGCCGACAAACCTCCCCGCTGAGGCGAAGGCTAAATGGATTAAAGTGATGGAGGCTAAGACTCCCGAGGAGAAAATAGCTGCTATAGAAGAGTTTTTGTCCAGCGTCCCAAAGCACAAGGGAACGGAGAATTTAAGGCACTGGGCGAGCAGGAGGCTTGCGGAACTTCGCGAGGAGTTAGAGCAGAAGAAAAAGAGGAGGACAGGGGGAGGGGTAACCTTCTTCATAGAGAAAGAAGGCTCAGCACAAGTATGCGTTATAGGGTTGCCTAACGCGGGTAAGAGCCTTCTTGTCAATAAGTTGACAGGCGCGAAGACCGTGGTGGCTGACTATGAGTTCTCCACCGCATTCCCAGTACCAGGCATGCTAAGATACGAGGATGTTTTGTTGCAGCTTGTTGACACCCCGCCGATAACCCCTGGGAGCAAGTTGTTGTCTAAAATCATCGGCTTGGCCAGGAACGCGGACGCTCTTTTAATCGTTCTCGACGCCACTAAGAATGTTTTAGAGCAGTTCACCATTGTCAAGGAATTATTGGAAGAAGAAGGAATACTTTTAACTAAGCCGCGAGGACGAGTCGTATTAGAGACATATAGATCTGGGAAGTCCGGGATCAGGGTTACGTTAATGGGTCGTTTAATTGATGGAACAGGTGAGGATATTAGAAAACTTCTCGAAAGCTATAAGATTTACAATGCACACGTAAAGATTTACGGCGAGGTCACCATTGACGATGTTGAGCAAGCTATTTTCGAGAACGTAACCTACAAGCCCTCTATACTATTCATCAACAAAGCCGATGCTCGTAATCCAGGTGAAGATGTTTTGAAAGAGTTGAGCAGAAGGTTCAGCGGCCCCATCCTCGTTGGTTCCGCTAAAACGGGATTAGGGCTTGAGAAAGTAGGGGCTGAGATCTTCAAGTACTTGGAGTTGNTAAGAGTCTACACGAAAGCCCCTAACGCTCCCCCATCGCAGAAGCCGCTGGTTCTTCGTAAAGGAGCAACCATTTATGATGTCGCCATAAGCATTCATAAGGATTTTGTGGAGAAGTTTCAATACGCAAGGGTTTGGGGCAAGTCTTCTAAATACCCTGGAGAGAGAGTGGGATTAGACCATGTAGTTGAGGATGGGGATGTTGTTGAAATACACATAAAAGGCTGAGAAACTAGCATTCAGAAATTTTTAACCCGGGAACCAACCTAATAAACCTGGAAAATGCTTCTAATCTTCCAGCCTCATCGCAAATGAGTACTTCGTCAGGTTTAGATATTGTGAAAAGTTTCAAAGAATCTTCTTCGGGCGATGAGAAGTTGAATAAGTATAGGCTTCCCTTGAAATTTTTACCGAGTATTTTACCCTCTACAAGCATGTTAAGACTTTCCTTATCGGTTATTATGACGTCTTTACCAGAGTTCTCAAGTATTTGCCTTACTCTTTCGAGCTTGTTGCCGCTTCTAATCGAAACAATCATTAGCTTAACCACTTATAACCCCTTGGAAAAATATATACTTATAGTGTCTAGTGAAATAAGAGGTTTAAAATGATTTCCAACGGTGCTCATTGATGAGCATTCAGTCTTTGGTGGATATGATTGTTTCCAAGGGCTATCAAGTACAAGGCGTTGGCAACAAGCTCAGGATTCTGCACCATTTACTGCCCATTTACTTGGATATTGTTTTCAGCGGGAATAAGGTTGTGGTAAAGCTTTCCTTTGACAATAATCTACGGGAATTCATAGAAGACCTTGTTTTATCAGGTAGCGAAGACGTGGGAGATTTGGTTGAGGATGTCATAGGCGAGTTCAACGAGCTCACAGCAAGCCTTTACAAATGGTTCAAGGATAACGGGTTTGAAATCAACATTAAACTTAAAGACGGTGAGCTTGATATTAGGGAACTGCTCGAAGACATTCTAGAGTTGACGGAGGGGTAAGTATTGTTTAAGCACGGCTTGTTTGGGACTGACGGGGTCAGAGGACTCATCACGGAGTTAACCCCTGAATTCGTGATCAGGCTTGCAGAAGCCATAGCCACATTCTTTCCCCCAGGCTCCAGGCTGCTCGTGGGACGAGATGTCAGGGCGGGAGGTGAGGCTTATTCTCGCATGGTCTCGGGGACTCTCCTCTACTATGGATTGAAGGTTTATGACGCGGGTTTAACTCCTACTCCTGCGTTGCAGTATGCTGTTAAAACACTCGGGTTCGACGGGGGAGTAATGGTTACTGCAAGCCATAATCCAAGAGAGTATAATGGGATTAAAGTGATAGGTCCTGATGGAATAGAGCTTGATAGGGATAGGGAGAAGGAGTTAGAGGAGATTTTCTGGGAGGGGCGTTTCAGAAGCATTGACTGGAAGGCGATTTCGCATTCTGTTGAGCCCTACGGCATCGTTAACCAGGTGTATGTGGACGGGGTTGTTGAAAAAGTTGACAAGGAGTTGATAGCGTCTAGGGGTTTTAGGATACTAATAGACCCTGCCAACAGTGTTGGCGCTTTAACCACACCCGAGATAGCTAAGAGGCTTGGCGTGGAATACGTTGTTTTGAACGGGAGCCTAGATCCGCGATTCCCTACCCGGAACCCGGAGCCTACGGCTGAAAACGTTTCCGAAACAGCGCAAGTGGTTAAATCTTTGAAACTCGCCTTTGGAGTTGCCCACGATGGTGATGCTGACAGGTCCATCTTTATTGACAACCTAGGGAGAGTTCAATCGGGCGACAGGACTGCGACTCTCCTGGCTAAATATTTGAAAACTGAAAGAGGCGAGCAGGGAAAGGTGTATACGGCCGTGTCTTCAAGCATGGTTATCGAAGACGTTATGAAGGAGATCGGTGTTGAGGTTGTTTGGCTGAAGGTTGGAAGCGTTGACATAGCTCACGCTATGAGGAAAGGCGGGGACGCCTTGTGCGGCTTCGAGGAAAACGGTGGCTTCATGTATCCGCCGCACCAGTATGTGAGAGACGGTGGCATGACGCTCGCTCTGTTCCTTGAGATGCTGGCAAGACTTAAGGCTACTCCCTCGGAACTTTATGATTCCCTACCATACTACTATTCGATAAAGACAAAGTACAAGATGGGGAGGGATAAAGCCCTACTGGTTGTTGAGCGTGTGAAAGAAGAATTCAAGACTGAGAGGTTGATAACAATAGACGGTGTTAAAGTGATTGGAGGAGACTACTGGGTGTTGGTTAGACCCAGCGGTACTGAGCCATTGTTGAGAGTAATGCTTGAGGCTAGAAGCGAGAGCGAAGCCAAGAGTATATTTGAGAGGATTGATAAAATAGTGAAAGAGGTTGGCTTGGAATGATGAGATATTGGGGTATTGATTTCATCAGGTGTGTCCACTGCAAGCACCACCCGCTTGAAATAATAGTCTTGGAGAGCGAGGTGCAAAACATAGATACTTCGAACATGGATTTTCCTCTCTGCAAAACCTATTGTGCATACTTGAAGAAAGAGGTTAAGCCCTCGGAGCAATACCCTTGTGGAGAATGCTTGAAAACTGGGATTAAGACCGCCGTACTGTACTGCCCCAATTGTAATAGGTGGTATCCTGTAAAGGAGGGAATAGTTTACCTGTTGACTGATAATAGGAGAAAGCCTGAGAGCGATAAAAAATTCCTTCAAACATTCAGGGATAAACTTCCAGCCGCTATCGTGGAGAAAGGACTCCCTTATAATCTCTCCGAGTGATTTGCGAGCGTTAGGGATTGTTTTTAGCATGCTTGAAGGCTTAGGATGCTTCAATTAATGGTTAAGTATAAAGTAGGAGTTACTTAATACTTCTATTGGGGAACGAGATGAGTGATGTATTCACAAGTTTAGATGTGTGGGTTAAGCGGCAAAATGAAGTGAAAAACCTGTTTGAAAAAGCCGAGGCAAACTATCAAGAAGCAGACAGGTTAACGCTAATCACACTATCAAGAACAGCGTTCCAGCACATGATGAGAACTATTGAAGCATTCGACCAATGGCTGAAGGATCCAATGATAACGAATCACATGCCACGTGAAATGCTCGTAGAGTTATGGGAGAGGTTGAGAAAACTGCTCTATGATTTGATAGAACTGGATATCGAGCACACTAGCAAGTTCAGCGAGCATTTGAAAACACTAGCATCAGAAGGCAAGATTAACCCGTTGTTTGGTTTTGAGAAAACGGAGAAAGAAACTAGGAGTTCTCCTGTTCAATTAACTATTTAATTATGAACGGAAAACCTACCTTCTACTCTGCTTCTTCAACCGTATATCGACTTCAGCATCGATTGGAATGATTTTTGGCTTAACATCTTCTAAAGCCTTGTTTAACAAGTTTTTCTCCTCCTCGCTTAAAGCGTTTGAATTCTTAGCTAGGAATTCCTTTCCGAGCCCTGTTAAAACGATCTTCCTGTTCGGCAGGGACTCTAATAGTCCTACGTATTTCAAGCTGAGGATTTCGTTCATTAATTCTCTAGAAGTTGGAACGCCTCCTATTGTTGTAAACGCATATTTAAGGTCGACGCCCGCTTCCTTCATGTAGTATAAAAGATATTGAAGCGCTTTCTCGCTTATACTCCCCACGTTGTTTACAATATACAGTAGCCTCAATGCTCTCGGGTTTTTCTCAATATCGGAGAGAGTGAACACCTGCTTCGCAACAATCTTAACCTCCTTGCTCTTCTCGGTGGAGGGCTGCTGGGTCTGCTCCTTAGGCATTATGCACACCTCGTTTATTGTAGAACCAAATAATCCGTAATATAGTTTATCAGCTAATAAACATATTTCGAAAGGGTTTTCTTCAACTCCTCAGGCCTGAATCCATTCATAATCATGACCGATGCTTTATAGCGGAGCAACTGTTTCGCGAGGCCGGACGGGGTTGCCGAAACCTCTTTCAACAACTCTTCTACTTCCAGCATGTTCGCGGGCTCCGCCACTTTCTCAATAACTTGCGAAGTGTCTGCAAACAGCTTGTTTAACTTCTCCCGATATTTCTCGGATTTTAACGAGAACATTATGTATACGTAAGTTACTGCGGACACTAAGATCAGGAGATGTATTACGACAGAGCCTAGCGATTTCAATCCCTGAGCAAGCAAGTTTACTGCTATGTTTAGTAGTGATGCACCAATTATTACAGCGTACCCCCCGATTATGGTTAGGTATGTGAGTCCAGCACCAATTATACCTAGTAGAAGCGTAAGAATGTTTATCTCGACAGGATCGGTTATTACCCCCAGCAAGTACACAATTACTGATAAATATATCGGGAGAGAAAGCTGAATGATCTCCTTTCTCCTGGAGCCTTTCAAACTACTAATATAAGCTTCTGTGGCGGTGTTTGCTTCGCGCAGAAGGTAGTAAAGCTCTATTTCATTATCCCTGTTCTTCAAGTATTCTTTTAACTCAAATAGCTTAGTCAGAGCAGTGTTGAAGGAGTAATATAAGATGTTATTCACTATGGGAGGGTATTCTCCGGATTCAAGAGCCGAACTCAAAAGCTTTAATCTCTCTATCTCAACTCTTAAGGAATCCTTGTGCTCCAATTGCTTCAAAACTTCTTCGATTTGCTGCTTCAAAATCTCGTTAGGCGACTTCATCTAGTATGCACGCCCATCTTGTTAATAGCTAGATGTAAACGGTTTTTTAAACCTCTCTAGTCTAAAAATAGAAGTAGTGTTCAAGTGATGTTTTAAGCGATGATGAAATCCTCGTGTCGAGGCCTTAGGGGCTGGGGTTGATGAAGAATTCAGCGGCTCTGAGTTTAGCGTTAAAAACAGCTTTTTCGAATTATCATTTTAATGATAATACTCCAGGGGTTGGAGGATGAGCGAGATAAGAGTCGAATCATACAGGATAAGAAGGATTAGTGCACACAGCCACATCAGAGGGTTGGGTCTCGACGAGAATGGAAAAGCAATTATGGTCGCAGACGGATTGGTGGGGCAAGCTGAGGCTAGGGAGGCTGCTGGAATCGTTGTTAAAATGATAAGGGAGGGTCGGATTTCAGGAAGAGGTATACTGCTCGTTGGACCCCCGGGCACCGGTAAAACCGCTCTGGCCGTCGCTATCGCTAGAGAACTTGGAGAGGACACCCCATTCGTAATAATGAGCGGGAGCGAGGTTTACAGCAGTGAGAAGAGGAAGACTGAGATTTTAATGGAGGCTGTTAGAAAGGCTCTTGGCGTGAGGTTAACTGAGAGAAGGCTTGTTTACGAGGGTGTCGTGAAAAACATCGTGATTAGAAGAGCTAAGCACCCTCTAGTCCCATACTTGACTGTTCCACGAGAGGCGAAGATAACGCTGGCTACTAGGGATGAGGAGGTTACTTTAACTGTCCCGGAGGAGGTTACCCAGCAGATAGTTGAACTAGGCGTGAGGAAAGGGGATGTAATTTGGATTGACGCTCAAACAGGGAGGGTTCACAGGGAGGGGAGGGTTAGAGAGTTCCAGGATGTTAAAACATATGATGTTGAAACCAGGAGGATTGTGGAAACCCCTGGAGGCCCTGTGAAGAAGGAAAAGGAAATAGTGAATGTTCTCACGCTTCACGATTTAGACGTGTATGTTGCGGCGCAGAGGTCTCTGGTATCTATTTTCGGCTTCACGCTGGAGAGGGAGATCCCGTCTGAGGCTAGGAAGCAGGTTGATGAAACCGTGAGGAAATGGATTGAGGAGAAGAAGGCTGCAATAGTTCCAGGCGTCCTATTCATCGATGATGCTCACATGTTGGACATTGAGGCTTTCAGCTTCCTGACAAGGGCGATGGAGAGCGAGTTTGCACCTATCCTAATATTAGCTACCAACAGGGGTGTTGCCAGGATAAGGGGGACAGACATGGAGTCCCCTCACGGTATGCCGCTAGACCTGCTCGACAGATTGCTGATCATCCCTACGAGACCATATAATGCGGAGGAGATAAGGGAGATTATTAAGATAAGAGCCCAGGAGGAAGAGGTTGAGCTAGACCCCAAGGCCCTTGAGAAACTGGTGGAGATAGGTTCGAAACACAGTTTGAGATATGCTGTTCAATTGATGGAGCCTGCCAGAATACTGGCTGAGCAGAGAGGAGATTCAAAAATCCAAGTAGAAGACGTTGAAGAAGCTCGCAAGCTTTTCATTGACATATCCACGAGTGTTGAGTATCTGAGAGAGTATGAGAAGCTGTTTTTAAAATAAGTTTTGAGGGATTCCATTGGAGGATTTCAATGAAATTGTCTCCAAGCTGAAAGACCTATATTCTCGAACACCGAAACATTTTGACGGATCAATTCTCGGTTCCATGACCACTTGGCCTCATCCTATAGGGGTCTATGCCTACCAATTGTTTATTCATGTCAACGGTAATGACCCTGTGGTGTTCCCAATAGTTCAAGAACTAGAAAAAGACCTGCTCGCGACAATAGGCTCCCTGTACGGTTCCCGCCACGGGTTGTTCACTAGTGGTGGCACAGAGTCCAATATTCTAGCCTTGTTCGTGGCAAGAAGGGTTTCCAGGAGTAAAAGTAATGTAGTAGTAGCGCCTTCCACTGTCCACGCTTCAATAGACAAGGCTTGCCAGCTAATGGGTTTAAGACTGATTAAGATACCTGTTAATCCTTTAAGCTCAGTCGATCCCGATGTTCTTGAAAAACATGTGAGAGAGCATAACCCCTTTGCCGTTGTCGTGACAGCCGGGACAACCGAGTCAGGAGTTGTCGACAAGGTGAAAGAGGTTTCGGAGGTAGCGTCGAAACATGATGTCTACTTGCATGTTGACGCAGCCTTCGGCGGATTGCTGATTCCTTTCCTCTATAAACATGGAATCGTAGATACTGATTTATTCTTCTACCCGGGTGTATCCAGCATTTCAGTAGACCTTCACAAGAATGGTAGAGCACCCATACCATCTAGCCTACTGTTTTTCAAAGATGAAGCATATGTTGACAAAGCCTGTTTTGAAATGAACTATTTACCATCAGGCGTAAATTGCGGATTGCTCGGCACTAGGCCTGGAGCATCCCTTGTAGCCTCATGGGCAGTTGTTAAAGCTATTGGTTTAGAAGGTTATGAGAAGCAGGCGCTCGCGCAGCAGGAGATAGCCCTACACCTCTTCAACGAGCTTCATAGTAGAGAGTACATAGAGGTTTTCAAACCAGTGTTGCCTATTGTGGTGTGGAGGTCTAGACTCTACAATTACATTGACATGATCAAGAAGCTTTTTAACGAAGGCATATTTCTTTATAAGTCTCCCTCTTTACAAGCAGCTAGGGCCGTGATAATGCCTCATGTAACGAGGGAGCATGTTGATGCATTATTAAAAGCTTTAGACAAAATTCACGAAAGGAGTGGTTTTAATTGAACATCGGGCTGGCATATAAAAGCTTAACAGAAAGAGATTTTGCAGTTTTAAGAGCGATTGAAGAATATTCTTCAAGATACGAATATGTGCCGCTCGAACTAATCGAGAAAAGAACCCGTATAATTGAAGAACACTTAACGCTAATCCTCAGCAAGTTGAGCAAGTTGAAAATGGTGAAGAAGGAATCAATAGCCGGGTATAAGAGCTATAGGCTCACATACTTAGGTCATGACATGCTAGCCCTTAATGGCTTGGTGAGGAAAAACGTTTTGGAAGCCTTGGGAGACAAAATAGGTGTTGGAAAAGAGAGCGAAATATACATCGGGCTGGCTCCTGGGGGAGTGAAGGTTGCGGTTAAATTCCTTAGAATAGGGCGTACAAGTTTTCGCAGGACTAAAATACTTAGGACATGGGTTGAGGAACCGCATACCTCTTGGTACAAGCAGGCGAGAATCGCTGCTGAGAGGGAGTTTAAGGCGTTAAAGGAATTATCATTGCAGAGAGCTCTTGTTCCCACACCTTTTGGTTACGACAGACACGTTGTCGTTACTGAATACGTGGAGGGTGTGGAGCTTTACAGAAGGCCTACACTTGAGAATCCTGAGGAGGTCTTTTGGAAGGCGATTGATACGTTAAGAATAGCTTACCAGGATGTGGGAATAGTTCACAGCGATTTAAGCGAATACAATATTATAGTGAGAGTGGATGATCAGACCCCATTAATAATTGATTGGCCGCAGTACGTTTACAGAGACCACCCGTCTTCTATGGATTTGTTGAGAAGGGATGTTGAGTACCTGGTCAAATTCTTTAACAAAGTCTACCGAGTTGACATACAGATTGAAGACGCGTTGAAGAAAATATTAGGGTAGTAATAACTCATAAATATTCGAATGAGCAATCAGCGTTAAGGTGGACTAGGATTACCACAATAATGGGAGTTGATATTCAACCAGGGAGCTCCCCTCTCAGCTCTAAAGAGCCCAAGTATTCAGCAGTGATTCTGAAAGACGGTGAACTAGTAGCTTCATACGAGGACCTCCCACTCTATAAGGTTCTCCGGCTGGTTGTTGAACACCATGTTGATGTTATAGCGGTTGACAACGTTTTCGAACTTGCAAGCAGTATTGATAAGCTTGAAAAACTAATGGAGTTGATACCGCACACTTGTAAAATAATCCAGGTAACTATGACGGGAGGAGAGTTCGTAAGCACGAGAGAGCTATCTAAAGAATTGTTTGGAAGCAAGACCGATTTAACCCCTTTGAAAACAGCCTACCTCAACGCTGTAGCAGCTTTTAAGGGTTATGGGTCGGAGGTCCAGGTTTTCAGCAATAAAACCAAAATCATCATTACAAGAGGGAGAAGTGTTTCACAGGGTGGGATGAGTCAGGAACGTTATAAACGCAGTATTAAAGCAGGGATTCTTCAAGCAACAAAGGAGGTTAAGAAGATCCTTGACGAGAACAATCTTGAATACGATATGATGGTTAAGAAAAGCCGGGGAGGGCTTGAAAAAAGCGTCTTCATAGTATACGCGCCGAGGGAAAGCCTTTACGGCTTGATCAAACCGGTGAGTTATAAAAACGTGAAGATCGTGGTAAAGCCGTTCAAGTCCTCACCAATAATCTCTAATGCCGTTCCCCAAAGACCTTTAATAATGGGTATTGACCCAGGGATGACTGTTGGCATAGCCCTTGTAGATTTAGACGGGCGTCCAGTGTTCGCGAAAAGCTGGAGAACCATAGATAGGTATGAAATCATCTCTGCAATCTCCAGCCACGGGAAAGTGATCATCGTTGCCACGGATGTTTCGAATCCCCCTGAACTTGTGAAGAAGATAGGTGCCCTGTTGGGTGCGGTTGTTTACGCTCCCGAGCGCGACATAACGGTTGACGAGAAGAATAGAATTGTTAGCGAGTTGAAGGAAACCTATAATTTCCCAATAGAGGATTCTCATGCAAGGGACGCATTAGTAGCAGCATTGAAAGCTTTCAGACATTATTCAAACACAATTCTCGAAGTGAAATCTAAGCTGAGAAATATTGAAGGCGTTGATCCCTACTCAGTAATCTCGGAGGTTATCAAGGGCAGATCTCTCTCAGAAGTTCTTGAACAGGTGTACCGGAAAAGGGTTGAGGAACACTCTAAACCTGTTGAAATAGAGCGTAAGCCTTCGACTCAGCTCGAGAAAGACGGCTCCTCAGGCTTGAAGGAGAGAGTTAGAACTTTAGAAGCAATCGTTCTCAAGCTTTCAAACGATTTGAAGGAGAAAGATAAGATGCTGAAGGATCTTGAAACCGAGATCCGCCTCCTCAGGTCAAGGAAAAACTATGATGAAGATTATGAGAGGAAAATTTCTCTCTTAGAGATCAACCTTGCAAACCTTACAAGAAGGTTAGAGGAGTCCCGAGTCCTTATTGAAACCTTGGAGAAAGAGCGCAAGTGGCTGAAAGACTTGGTGGTGAAGGTTTCCGAGGGAGATTGGATTCTACTTCCGAAAGCTAGCAGTTTAAACAGGATAGTCGAGGATGAATTATTGAAGGATAGAGTTAGAAGGCATAAAGGGGTTTTCACGCCGGAATTGGGAATCATTGAGTCTAAAACAATTGAGTTTTTAAAATCCATCAAGGGTTATGTGGCGACTTCAAAGGAACAAGCCGTTGACTCCAGGGTTTTGAGAATACCGGTAGTAAAGACTGAGGTATTGGGCGATCTAGAGGAGTACGTGGTTTTGGATAGGAGTGTGGAGAATACAGCCAAGGAGATGTGGAAAGAGCTTGAATTGATCGAAGCTTTTGAGACTAGGTCGAGAATAAGGAAGCTCATAGAAGAGTATCAAAAATCAAGGGGTTTTAAGGATTGAGTCGCCTAATATAAAGAGACCTTATCATTCAACACGAGCTCTGTGACCCTAACAATATTTTCAAGCTCCTCGTTAGCTAACGCCTGAATCTCGTTGACGATGTGAGACGGGACTTCCATCACGTTTATGTCTAGTGGAATCAGCTTTACACTAGCAACCAGTGGTTTATCTATCGGCTTCCCGATCTGACTGAGGATTTCAACGTACACATCGCTGAAAACATGGCTGAATTCGCTGTAAACTCTTTCAGCTATCTGCCTCGCCACTACGTTGTAGATTTTACCCACATGGTTAACAGGGTTCTTCCCAGCCGTGGCCTCAAGACTGATTGGACGCATAGGAGGTATCAACCCATTTGCCCTGTTCCCCCTTCCTGTCGCGCCGTCGTCTCCATGTTCCGCGGATGTCCCGGTCACAGTTAAATATACGCTGCCCTTGTCTGGAAGATCTGCAGTGTTCACGAAAACTTTAACGTCAAAATCCGGCGCTATCTTAGCCGCCAAGTTTAAAACCTCCTCCTTCACATGGTCTTTAGTATTGATGTATTCTCCGATATCCCTTACTTGTGAGTCGATTATTGCTGCAGCAATCGTCAATGCCACGGTCTTCCCCCTTCTTAACCCCATGACTTTAACGTCTTCGCCTACAGCCGGGTACTTGTCTTTGAACTGTCGGGAGTTGAGCAGTCTCTCCGTTTCGTATACGAGCTTCTCCAGGGTTGTTAACGGTGCGTAGCCTACTCCAATACTTGTATCGTTGGCTAAAGGTACGGATTTCTTACCAGCCTCGAAAACTGTGACTAAGTCGGTGCTTCCTTTTCTCACCATGTAGTCAACTATTACGTGTTTCTCAGGGTCCAAGTATCTGAAATTATTCCTGATCCAATCCTTGACTGCTTCAACAATTATTTTGCCGAATGGTATTTTTTCAACGCCATCATTGGTTTTAACTTCGGTTGTCGCCCTACCAGCGACAATGATGTAAATAGGCTCGAGCAGTTCTCCTCCTCCAAACTTCGGCGAGGACTGACCCCCAACCAGTAGTGTTTTATCCAGGTTGTGATGCAGGATTGTTCCAAAGTGTTTCAAGTAATATCTTGACAAAGCCTTTGAGGCTACTTCGCTTGCGGAGTCAGCGATATAGTCCGGATGGCCCAGGCCCTTCCTCTCCACTAGCTCAACCTTCATCGCTCTAACGCTCTGCATTTTCAACAATTCTACTTCTATGTTTCTCTCCATCACGCTTCACCCAGCTTGAAATAATTTAAAATCAATAATAAGGTTATAGCATAGTAAATTTTAAATTATTCTTTACAATCAACCTGTTTACTTCCTCGTTGGATGCGTTTAATAACGGATTTTCCAGGTAAGAAACTGCTTACCTCTACAGGGGGGATCGAAACCGAGAACCCGTGTAGATCCTTAAGGATCTCGCTGAAGTAGCTGGCTATCTCGCTTGCAACCTCTTGAACGCTTTTGTCTCCTGGCTCAAGAATCGCGTATGCTAGGGATTTATCCCTCACAAATTCGGGTGGTGATATGAAAACTTTGTAGTGGGGACCATAGATTTCATCGCAGACTACATCTACTCCTATACCAAGTCTCAGAGGTTTTTTCAAATAATTCTTCTTCCCGTAAACCATTATAGCTCCCTTAGGAAGGTACTCGCCCGGAGGAGGAGACAGCGACACGCTTGACCCTGTGGCCCAGAATACTTCTATGAAACCCATCCCGGTTTTCCAAGCCTTAGAGTAGCAGGCCGGTATGAGAGCAGCGTCTTCTATATCCATTTGGGAGGGCTCTTTGCCGTTTGTCAATAAAACTGCTGCCGAACCACCATGAATATCTGCGTGGAGAAAAATGTCGTTATCCCGTAAATACTTTTTCACTACTACTTCATTCTGAGATGCATCGCGTCCACCTATTACTAGGAAGCCGTTCCTTGTGAAAAGCCAGTGGAATTTTTCATACCATGCTCTAGGCTTGATAGTAATTATTTTTGAAACCGAGACCTTGTCAAGTTCCATTTTTGTAGCGTCATACTCTTTTTCAATATCCTTCAAAGCGTTTAAAGCAACCTCTATTTTTCTCTTTACTTCTCCCTTGGTCTTTTCCAGCTCTACTATTTGTTTTTCAAGGGGCGTTCTGATCGATAAGGTGATTACTCTTCCACCTATGAATACCTCTACTTCACCTTTATCCTTGTGAACGTTGATTATTCCCGGGCAGTTTTCAACAATGTGCTCCCACCCCTTCTCCTCCCTTGTTTTCCTCGCGCATTCAAGCGTGTTTGACAGCTCTGTGAAGAAGGTGTATATTGATGAGAGAGTGTTGCTTATCTCCTCCAGCTGGCGCTGGTAATTAGAGATTATCACCTTCTGTCTCTGAATCCTCTCGTTTAAACTATCCAGCCTTGCTTTCATCTCGCCCTGCTTCTCCGCCAGCTCTAGCAGCGACTCTAAGCGAGTAAAGTAGATATCAATCGCGCTGTCAATTGATTCCACCTCTTTTACGTCAAACTCGTATTCCTCCTGAAACAGTAAAGGATTGTATGCTGTGAATAATTGGAGGTTTTCACTCTCCAGGATGAGATATCCTTTTCCCTCCCTTGCTTCATCCACGAGTAGTTTGTAATTATTTACTAATGTTTCAATATCGCTCGAGGATAGTGTTTTAGGGTCATTGTTTTTCCGCGGGAATAATCCAGCACGGTAGATTATCTCTTCCGCAACGTGTCCCGGTAAACCCCAGTTGAACACGAGTGCTCTCACCAGGTCTTTCCCCTGTAGCAATGATGTTGCGAGCGAATCATCACCAGGCGGTACTCCTTTAGACGGAGGAGGCTTGTATGAGAGGCCGGGTTTTATCTCCCTATCCCTGTATTCAACAAGCCTGTTCGCGTATCTTATTCTATATTCTGAGTCGGTGACAACCCATAACCCTCGTGGGAGAAGTTCAACGATATTCCTGGATTTCTCACCATGTTTCTCAACCTCAAACTCGACAATCCTTTCCCACCTCGGCATGGAGACTTCGGTGATTTTGGAATCCCTCAGCCTGCTCCTAAGGAATCTTGCGAAGTTGTCAATAGTTTTCAATGATGGCTCTGTCTGGGATAAGTTTATCCTTACACCGGGCTGTATGGTGAGATATGGTGATCCAGTGTTTTTACATCTCAGCTTCAACAACCACTTGTTTTTTGAGAAGTAAGCATTATCTACGAAACACTCTGTTAACTTGCTTTTATTGGCAGATGTCCAGGCATAGACGTCCAAGATGTCCATGGATTTTTTAAGCACTGTCAAGCACCAGCAGTTTATTATAAAATCTTTTCCTCTAATAATCTCTTGAAGAGGATGAGCCATGGTTTTAAGCGTGGAGGATAAGATTGTTTTGCTCAGGTTTGTCGCGGGAATCTCTTACGGATTTCTCATTTACCTTCTAGGATTATTAAGAATCGTTTCATTAAACAATTTGAACACGTTTGCCTGGACCGGCGCAGCTGTTCTTTACGCCGTCACGATCTTCTTGACCTACCGGTTTTTCAAGCCTTCTAAAGCGTTCAACCTGTATCTTAGAGGATTGTTAACGTTCTATACTTCTTGGCTTCTGACCTCATACGTGTTGAACGATCTCTACTCAATTATGTGAAGAAGTAATTAAGGATCACTAATCTCCCTCCACACTTCTTCGGGGAGCTTTCTGTACTGTAAATAGTATTTCAATCCCGGCGCGATAACTGGTTCACCATTCTCCAGTGGATACCTGAATGGGAGGCTTACGCTAAAGTGAACAGGTTCAAAGTATTCAATAGTAATGCCATCGATGAATGATAAGCCTTCATCGGTTCTATTATTCAGCAAATGGTTAACGTAGTAAACAGTGCCGTCAATGCTGAACTGTGCTTCACCTATGTTAAAAGATCTCACCCCCTCTAATTCTTTGGTTAGTAGTTCATACGTTCGACCTTTAGGCGGGTGTTCACCCAATATTCCCCCGATTATAACGTATTTAGCACTGCTCAAGGCTTTGTAATCCAGCCTGGTAGGGCTCTTAGGGTCGAGAATAATTGTAGCATGCTTCTCCAACGTGTTATCTGATAGTAAGGCTTTAACGCTTCTATCGCACACGTTAGCGTATTTCCCGATTAGCCTGTGATATTTAGCTGGAAGGTTGGTGATTAGGAGGTGGTTTCTTCCATAGATTTTAGAGCAGTGTCGATACTCGAGTAACAGCCAGGGGCTGACTTCAGGTTCCAAGTGCTCTATTACTATTAATGGCTTGGAGGGTGTCAAAAGTCTCCCCTTGTTCATTGTGGTTTCGCGGAGTAAAATATTTACATAAGCGATTAATATTTAGTTATTGCGATTAATCCGTAAGTGATTTTACATGGTGGTCGCCAAGGTTGTAGAGAATCCTGACTTGGAATCCGCTTTGCGGATAATTAAGGAGGGTTTGACGAGGAATCGCATGCTCATTATTATTGGAGAGTGCTACATTGACTACGAGGGAAGGAGCGCTTCTAAACTAGGGTTAGGGGAAAGGATGGTTATTGTAAAGCAGGACGGGGCTGTACTCGTGCACAGGCCTAAGGGATATTCTCCTGTTAACTGGCAACCATCGACAACAACTATCGAGGTTTGGCTGAGGAGTGGCGAAGGATTATCCTTGATGGCGGTTAGAAATCGCCCTCGCGAATATCTCAGAATCCTTTTCAACAAAATTTTCCTCATCGTTGAAGGTGTCTTCCACGATAGTGCGGAGTTCGTGATGTATCTTAGCGAGTCTGAGATAAGGGATATCATATTTGATAATCCTGACCTGCTTGAACCAGGGTTTAAGCCGCTGGAAAAAGAGAAAAGGATTGGGCAAGGAGCTGTAGATATTTACGGGCTGGATTCAAACGGCAACCACGTATTGGTAGAGATTAAACGAGTGATGGGGGATCGCGACGCTGTTCTCCAATTATATAATTACGTTGAGAACTATAAGAGCGGTTTGAACAAAAACGTGAGAGGGGTTTTGCTCGCACCATCGTTTACCCCTGGAGCACTGGAGCTTCTCGCGAAACTAAAGCTGGAATTCAAGGAGATTGATTTGAAGAAATTGAGATCGTTAAGCCAGTCTAACAGGAAAAAGCCCGACACAACTCTTCTTGAATACATGAATGAGGGGAAGAGGCACTAACATTGGAGCCCAGTGTGGTCAGGAAAGTATGATATAACAAGTAAGTCATATGATGAACTATATAGTGAGGAGCAATTCTTGAAATACAACTTTATTTTCAGCAAGCTAGGTGTAGCGCTGGGTTATGATGTCGCTGATATCGGGTGCGGCACTGGANTACTGTATGAGTTTCTGAAAAACATTTCTAAAAGATCACCGATGAGATATCTGTGTATTGATGCAAGCGAGGGAATGATTCGTAAAGCAATCAGAAAGAACCCGAATGATCCCCGTATAGTTTTCATCGTATCATACGCTGAAAACCTCCCCCTTAAGGATAATTCTGTAGATGACGCGGTTATGATAACTGTCTGGGATAATCTTGAAAACCCATCAGAAGCTGTTAATGAGCTGAAAAGGATTTCGAGAAACAATGTCTTAGTTACTAAGCATTCTAAAACCGCTTCACCATCACCGATAACTTTCGACAACAGCTTCCAGCGCATTGGTGTATTGATAGACGAGGTCTATATCCTCCGGAAAAGATATCTTTAAATAGTTCGAATAAGGGTTAAGAGAGTTTAAGAGAAGGTGTTTAACATGGCTGCCAGACTAGCTAGGCCTCAAAGCCCGTTTAAAATATTGAAGAGCTCTGAAGGACAGATTGTTCTAGTGAAGATAAAAGGCGGGTACGAGTATGTTGGGAACTTGGATCTAATAGACAATACTATGAACGTTGTCATGAGCAACTGCACTGAGTACACGAAGGATGGGAAACCGGTTGCAAGGTATGGGAAGTTGATAATACGCGGAAGCCATATTCAATACATAAGCATTAACTATGGACAGGTTGCGCCTGAAAAAGTCTCCTTGTAACAGATAGCATCCAGGGTTTCAGATAATTCATTAAAATTAATATTGCCTCAACGAATAATATTATAATTGTGAGCCTAATGACACACTCTTCGAGAAAACCCACTTCTCGCAGAATTGATCATTACAGATGGTTGAGAAGTGACGGCACCCCTAATTTTAGCGATCATATTTACAGAGCTCCCTCAGAGCTTCAACTTGTTGTAAAACGTGAAGTGAAAGTAATTAGTCCCTCGGCAACAATTATGAAAGCTGTTGAAGAAATGTCTCGCAGTTTTCGATCCCTCGTTGTAACAACAGGGAATCGACCGCTAGGTATTCTACACGCTTCAAACATCGTAGACTACTTGGGAGGAGGTTCGTTATTTAATATTGTGGAGAAGAGATACGGGCTTAATCTCTACAGTGCCTTAGAGAGGGAGGTTGTGGAAACTATAATGGTCCGGAGACTGGTCCAAGTCCCTGATACTGCTAAGATAGTAAATGTTCTCGAAGCAATGGCTGTAACAGGCTCGGGCGTCGTTCTTGTAGTGAACAAGGAGGGGGGTCTGGAAGGAATCGTCACCGAGCATGACATTGTGGTCTATCTATCAGGGGTGGTCTCTACAGGGCTTATTGTTAAAGATGTTATGTCAGCCCCTGTTGCCGTTATCGATCGGAAATCTAGTTTGAAAAAAGCGATGGAGGAAATGATCACCCAGGGGTTCAGAAGACTGCCAGTGGTTGACGGGGAGGTTGTTGTGGGAATGCTGACAGCTGTGGACATCGTGAGATACTTCGGTTCGCATGAAGCCTTTAGGAGAACGATAACTGGTAACATTCTAGAAGCACTGTCCATACCGGCAGAGGAGATCATGAGCGAGAACCTGGTGACTGTGAGAGAGGATGAAGACCTTGCAAAAGCGGTTCAGGAAATGCTGTCTAAAAACGTAAGTTCCGTGTTAGTGACTGATGAGGAAGGGGTTTTGAAAGGAATAGTAACGGAGAGAGATGTTTTGTACGCCTTATCAACTTCTTCTAGGAGGTTGTGACCATGATGATCAAGGATTTCATCTCCTCGGAAGTACCAGTTCTGGATAAAAATGATTCGCTCATGGCATTTGTAAGGTATTTAGAGAAGACGGGTTTTGATAAAGCATTGGTAACGGGATACACGCCCGAGGGTGGTAAAAAGTTATGCGGCGTGGTCACCTCGAGAGATGTCTTGGTGAAGATTGTCTCTGAGAGGTTGAGAAGGTCATCTCTTGGAAGGTTGAGGATTTCTGGGTTTATGACTGAGAACCCGTATAAAGCCTCTTTAAACACAGACATTGTCTCGCTTGTAAAAACCATGAGCTCGAGAGGGTACGGTATCATACCTGTAGAGGATGACACGCTGCATGGAGCCATTGTTAGGAAATCGCTCTTAAAGCTACTATTCAACGATTCCACGCCTGTTAAGAACGTCATGGATACGCGCCCGTTGAAAGCCAGGGCTTCCGATTCCCTCCTAGATGTTAGACAGAAGATGCTGGGAACTGATAAGAGCTTGGTTATCGTAGTGAGTGAGTCCGGGGAACCCGCAGGGTACTTAACCGTTAGGGAGGTTGCCTACGCTTTCGCAACTTTCTTAAAGAATATTCCGGAGAAGTTTCGAAAGGAAAGAATATCCCAGTTAATTGCACAGGATTATATGATTAAGGTCGGTTTGGAAGTTAAAGTTAACTCCTCTATTGGCGAGGTTGCTAAATCAATTTATGAGTCAAACACTAAGGGAGCGGTGGTAATGGGGGATAAGGGTTTAGAAGGAGTGGTCACAGACACGGAGTTAATAAACTATCTTGCAATAAGCTTACTTTCGGGAAGGCAAATTGGATGATAATGACGTGAAATTCGTAGTAGACAACATGCTCGGGTCTCTTTCAAGATGGCTTAGAATACTGGGTTACGACACAGTGTATCACAAGGATCTCGAGGATTGGAAGATCCTTCAAATAGCAGAGGAGGAGAATAGATATATTGTTACGAGGGATAGGGGGCTTCACCGGCGGGCGTTAAACAAGGGGCTGAAAAGCATATATCTCTGGATGGATGATCTTGAAGAGCGCTTATCCTTCATCGCGTTAACTACAGGTATTAAGCTGAGTGTTGACTTCAGCAATACCCGTTGCCCCGAGGATAACACCCCGCTGAGGAAAGTCGGCAAGCAAATGGTTAAGGACAAAGTCCCCGAAAGAGTTTACAAACTACACGAGGATTTCTGGGAATGCCCTCGATGTGGAAAAGTATACTGGATTGGGCGGCACTGGAGAATGATCGAGAAAGTTCTAGAAACAGCGAGAAAGAAATTAGATGAAAGTCGAAAGGATATTAAAAAGGGGATCATAGATGTTGCCGGTTCACCCTAACGAAATATCTTTTGAAGAAGGAGTGTTCCTTGTAAAGCTTGCTAGGAAGGCGATTGAAAAAATAGTTATTGAAGGAGAAACGTTGAAGCCTCCCCCTGAAGCACCGGAGAAATTTAAAAGGCCGGGGATGACTTTCACGACTATTGAAACTTACTTAGGGGAGAAACTAAGTAGCTTGAGAGGTTGCATAGGCTTCCTGGCACCGATATACAGCTTGTTAGAGTCGACAATCTATTCCGCTATTGAAGCAGCAACCGGAGACCCCAGGTTTCCGCCGGTCACCCCTCAGGAATTAGATAAGATTTTAGTTGAAGTAACGGTTCTCTCAGTTCCCACCCCCTTGATGGTTTCCGATAGAAAACTACTGCCAAGATTGATAACCATTGGGAGGCACGGACTCGTTGTTGAGAAGGGATTTTACAAAGGAACATTGCTTCCTGTTGTCCCAGTTGAGTATTGCTGGGAGCGTGAAGAATTTCTCTCAGAAACATGTCTCAAAGCTGGTTTAAGACCTGACTGCTGGCTTAATCCTTCCACGAAGGTATACTATTACGAGGGCAGGGTTTTCAGGGAGAAGACTCCTAAGGGAGATATTTACGAAAGAGATTTATCTCAAGAGTATGTAACCGAGTGCCTTAAGAGATGATTAAATCCTAGGAGTAACTTATGACTAAACCAGCGCGTGGTGAGGGTGATACTATTAAAATTACTGTGAAAGACGTGCTTGAAATAGATTATGAAAAGGTTCTCGTAGTGATTAAGAATTTCATGAGGAAATATTTTGAAACAACGGGAGCCGACAACCTAGTTATTGGTTTAAGCGGAGGTATAGATTCTTCAACGCTTTTGGCTGTGTTAGCGGAGACTGTGGATAGGGAGAAAATCATCGCTTTAATACTCCCAGATACCAGGGTTACTCCTGAAGAGGACGTGAAAGACGCTGTTTTATTGGCTGAAAAGTATGGTGTACGCTACCATATTGTCGAAATAGATAGGATAGTGGATTCTTTTACGGTCATACCAGGCTTCAACATTGATGGAAAGCTGGACACGGGCAATCTCCGCGCAAGGATAAGGATGGCGATAATGTACTATTACGCTAACCGTTACAACGGGATTGTTGTAGGTTCCAGCGATAGGTCAGAGCTCTTAATCGGGTACTTCACGAAGTATGGTGACGGGGGAGCGGATATTCTTCCACTGGGATGCCTGTTCAAGACACAGGTGAGAATGCTTGGTAAGCGTCTGGGCTTGCCGCGGAGAATAACTGAAAAACCCAGTTCACCAAGGCTGTGGAGAGATCACTTAGCTGAGGAGGAGATAGGTTTAAAGTATGAAGAAGTAGACCTTATATTGTACGGATTGTTTGATAAGAAGCTACCGCCCAATGAGGTTGCTGAGGCTGTAGGTGTCCCTGAATCAGCTGTTAAGAAGGTTTTAAAAATGCATTGCTTGTCAAGGCATAAAAGAAGGTTTCCACCGATTCCAAGCCTACCATGGAATGATAACCCTGTCGGCGAACTAGAGTATCTGTAGCTTCCATCAGCTTATCTAACATTAATTGTAGTTTTCAACATGTTACTTGTTAAGGCAATACTTCCTTCTACAACGTATATCCAGACCATCTTAACAGGGGCGGCCAGGAGGTTTAAAACATAGTCGCCTTTCTCAATACTGAAAGAAGCTTCAAGAGTGTGGAAGACGTACTTGTTATTCACTTTAACCTCTAGCTTTTTATCACCTCCAATGTAAATTATTAAAGGTTTAGAGTATCCATCTAGTTTTTCAGCCTCGACATTGAGCTTTTCCACTATTGTTTTACCCTCGAAGTCCACGCTAGCACCCTCAATAGTTAAGGCCTCCGCCTCCTCTATGGTTTTAAAGTTCTCTGGTAAAACCCCTTCGATAAAGAGTTTTTGCGGCGAAATGAAACCTGTAATTGGCCCGGTGGACTTAACAGAAGCCTGGGGTGTCATGAAAACTCTTCCATCTATTTCGATCACTCCCGAGTTAACACTGTACTTAACCACCATGGTATCACTCTTCACGAAATCTTGATATGTTGTGGGGATTATATGAATAATACTGGTGGGCGCTCTGCGGTTACTAGTTGTAAGCGATGTTCACGATAGGGTTTCAATCTATCAAAGGGTTGCCAGTTTCTTGAATAACGAGATAGATGCAACAGTGGTTGCAGGGGATTTAACCTACTTCAAGCCTTTCGAACACGCTGTTAAAATCTTAAAAGCAATGAGGGAGTCTTCTGGGAAACCTGTGTACTTTGTTGCAGGGAATTGCGACAGTCCAAAACTCCTTGCTTGGGAGGGTGAAAACGACATCATTAACCTGCACCGGAGATTCATACTGTTGGGAAGCCACTACATCTATGGAATAGGAGGAGGAAACATATCACCCTTCAACACTTTAATCGAGTGGAGTGAGGACGAGTTTAAATCAATGCTCCCAACCGTGGACAACAAGGTTTGCGAGAAACTAGTAATGATTACCCACACACCTATCCATCAATTCTTCGACGAGGTTAACGGGTATAACATAGGCTCGACTTCATTCCGCGAATTCCTATTGAAATGCGTGCCTTTAGCATGGGTCACAGGCCATATTCACGAACATAGTGGCGTGTTGAAGTACGGGAGGACAACCATAATACATCCAGGTCCTTTAATGAAAGGTTACTATGGTTTGCTGGAACTTGGTGATAGTGAGGTTGTCGCAGAAGTAAGGAGGCTGGTCTAGTATTTTAGAGAAACGCTTAAACAAGGCAAAAGGGTCGTCAACGTGTTGGGTAAACAGTTTTAACTAGGCTTCTCACTTCTTCCGGTAAAGCTTCAATGCTTATTACAACAGCATTCTTAGGAGGCTTAGATGTCACCGTCCCGGTCACTATGTATCGGGTCGGGTTTGTTACATCTATTTTCTCCTCGGTCTTCTTATGGAACCTTATGTTTAATACTCTCACCTTAACGTAGGTTCCGTCCAACCTATCAACGTAGACGTATTTCCCGTGTTTCAACCCCATGTTAAACACCTTACACCCTGCTTCTACTCCACGTATACACGTAGCCTAATATAAAGTTTAAGGCGAAACCAACTATTATTCCAGTAAGCTGGGCAAGCCAGAAGACCACACCTAGGAGTATAGGGAGGAAGGTGGCTAATAGTATTTGTGATGTGAAGCTGGTGATGCTTGCTCCGTGATATTTGATTAATCGGGTAATGACGTTTCTGAACCCTCGATCTATGTTTGTATCTGCGAAAGTCCATTTCTCATGCAAAGTGAAGTTAAACAGCACGCTTGATTCAAAACCAGTTAGTGATGAAATAGGGTTTTTAATTAAGTCAACAACCCCGATACCGGTGAGATAGTTGAAAACGGATTGAGCAATTGCCAAATTCACAATGCTCCCCGCAACCCCGACTATAAGAAACTTCACTACTCTTAAGGGTTCAATAAGTGGAAGAGCAATGGATAATGGGAGAAGGCTTCTTATGATTTCATCAGCTTCCTGGGGGTTAAGTGAAACCTTTAAGGTTTCGCAACTATGTTCTTCCAAATCGATTTCATCTTTTTTGTTGATTATAATGCCGACAGGCTTTTTCAACTGAGGTTTTTCAAGCCTCATGAGCGAGCCCAGCAGTACTGCAAGCTTAATCCTGAAAGGTAGTGGGGCTCTTACCTCGACACATTCAACCCCTGCTGGATAACTAGTATCCTTTAGTTTCACGCATAATGCTTCAAATCCTCTGCGGACAGATATCCTCCAAATGTCGCTCTCAGCACAGCTCACATAGCTCATTGGGCTCAACCATTAATGTTCTTGACGAGATCGATAACTATCATATACTTGAATAGGGTTAAATTCGTAAGTGGTGCAGGTATTGTGTCGTTGAACAATGAATGGTTTGAGATTTTCAATGAAATAAGGAACTGTAAAAAATGCAGGCTTCATGAAAGCAGGATCAACCCCGTCCCAGGCGAAGGGTCTTTAACCGCGAAAGTAGTTTTGATCGGGGAAGCTCCCGGGAGAAAAGAAGACGAGGTGGGCAGGCCTTTCGTAGGGCTTGCTGGAAAGTTTCTAAATACTTTGCTAGAGAATACCGGTCTGAAGAGAGAGGAGGTTTTCATTACAAATATTGTGAAATGCAGACCTCCCGGCAATAGGAAGCCTAGAAGAGATGAAATATCTCAGTGTCTCGGATACTTGAGCCGACAGTTGAGATTGCTGAGGCCCAGGGTTTTAATACTTCTGGGGAACACTGCTGCAGAGACGATTTATGGTTTAGCAGGGGTTGAATGGCATGGGGTGATGAGAGATCACGGCAGGGTTTTCGAAATTAATGTTTTCGGGGTTAACACCTTGTCGATTCCAACGTTTCACCCAGCAGCCGCTCTCTACAATCCTAGACTCAAGAATACTCTGCTAGAAGACTTCGCAAATGTGGTTAAACCAGCTATTGCCAGACTGGGGAAAGAACCCTCTCAGCCTTAATTGATATTCCTTAATTGATATTCTACTCAAACTTAGAAGTATGAGGGAAAACCCGGTCATGCATAAGATTACAAGGAAAGGTATTAGTGAGCTTGAGATCACCGTGGGGTCGAAAAGATATGTAGGGCCTTGTTCAACCGTGTATGGTAGGGTGAATACTAGGAAGCTGTATGCGTAGGCGTGAAGGATCATTAACTGGATAATGAGGGGGTCTGTTCTCTGATCCATGGTTGAAGCGTCTGTTAAGAATTCGATCATAGTTATTATCGAAGGTATGAGAAGACCAAGCTTGCTCATCACGTAAATGCTTATAGTTTTGAGAGAGTTGAAGAGCGATTCTTTAATGCTTGGGTGATTCAAGGCTGGAAAGATTTCATTTCTGATTAAGGCTGGATTATAGTATAATTGTTCAGTCATTTCTTCGAAAGCTTTAAACGTGTAAACAAGGTCTAGAAAGCTGTTTCCCGTGTAAGGCACAGGTGGAAAACCTATGAGATAGGACATTGCTTCATAGTATGAGATACTTGTTGAGAGGAGTTCGCGAATCCTAGCAAGGTATGTATTAAGCATTGAGCTAGCTATGCAATTACGTCTCTCGTAGGCATTAACCGCGTTGACCCATGCTAGACTTGTTTCAGCTCGAGCCAGCGAGTAAGAATAGTTTCCTATTCTATAGATCAAATCAACGCTTTCATCTGCCGCTCTGAGAGCTTCCTCGGACTCTTCTATTCTCTTTAAAGCGTTAACATACAGGTCGATAATTAAGGGATTGTAGCATGTTTCAAGCTGAATCTTTTCTTCAATGAGCATCCGCGTCTCTTCAACTCTCTCCCTAATACTAGTGACATTATTGTCAAAGTCGTGCGGAGATGTATGATAGGAGTAATTCAGAAGGCTGGAGTATCCATGATAATAGGCTTGAAAAGCTATCGACGAAGCAGTGTAGTAATGCCTCTCCTCAGCGTACTTTGTGGAAAGGTTTAACAGGTTCAAAGAGTTCTCGAAGAAGGAATCCACCCACATTGACTTGTTCAGTAACTCGACAATTATACTTGTTTTATTATAGAAATTCATCCAAACTTCTTCAAAGTACGTGCTCAGAGAGGGACTATAAATGTTTTCGTAATTTAACTCGGGAAATAATCTGGTTTCAGAGAATTTTTCATAAGCTTGGAATACTGTCAGCACTGGTTGATAAATCTCGTCGGTAATATTTGCTGTGAACGGTCCTGCAACCAGTTTCAGCCCGGAAGACTTAGCAGCATCTACTTTCTGGGGAATCCCTCCTACCCTGCCCACAATCCCTCCGGGGCCAATTATCCCTGTGGCGGATTTCAACGAATCAAATGATTCATTCCTCAGCAAAGATATGGCGAAAACAGTGAATAGAAGGGTTGCGCTCGTACCTTCAACCTGGGCAATTCCTTGAACTGAAATAGTGTAATCCAACCGTTTATAGTCCTCACCGGTTAGAAGCGAAGAGTATACTAGGGCTAGTTTAAAAGACAAAAGGGTGTCTTGCGAGAATGCGTTTGAAGGGATTATTGTGACAATTCCTTTCCCAGGTGTTGAAACCGTGATGTAAACATCAACTATCCTCCCCCTTCCCTCATTATCGATTGCTAGCAGGCTTAGCTTGAATGTGGAAGACTCTTGTGCACTGTATTCTCCAACCCCTGCTAAAGCCGTTGTTAAACACATGAGTAACGCGATTATTGGAGTGAGTTTCAAAAACCCCGCCCTCTGACGCTTTCAGCGTAACACTGAACAATCACAGCTTACCAGCTCATAATTGCCGGGTTATCATCACTATAAAACATTTAAGTCGAAACAGGGTTTAATAGTTAACCTATTACTCCTTAATGCTTTCCACCATTTAGTATTCCACCCCCAGAGAGTTCGACATGGCTCATCCCTTGGAGGCATAGGTGCTGGTCGAGCAGCACTGTATGAAACCTCGTCTACGATTAGTCCTCCCGGGTTTTAAATCATGAGGATAGAATTAGTATTTATGAATTCCACTACTAATAATCAAGTATAAAACAGTCGTTTAGACAATAATTATTTCATGGCGTAACCGTTATGTCCCAGGTTCCGAGAGACCTGCCTTTCAGCGTTATTGTTGATTTCTTCAAAAAGCTGGAGACCACGACCGCGAGAACCCAGTTAACAGCAATACTTGTGAACTTGTTCAAGCAGACTCCTCCCGATGTAATTGATAAAGTCGTCTACTTGATACAGGCTAGGCTATGGCCCGATTGGAAAGGACTACCCGAGCTTGGAATAGCCGAAAAATTATTAATTAAGGCTATTTCCCTATCCACTCACTCCTCGGAAAAAGTTGTCGAGGAGATTTTAAAATCCAAGGGAGACGCGGGATTAACGGTTGAGGCTTTAAAGACTCGCTTATCGGAGAAAGGCAAGGGCGTGACGCTATTTTCTTTCGTTGAGAAAAAGCATGAGCTCACGGTCAACAAGGTTTACGAGGTATTGACAAGGATAGCGCTAGCTCAGGGCGAGGGCAGTAAGGACTTGAAGATAAGGCTTTTAGCAGGCCTACTATCCGATGCCTCCCCAGAGGAGGCTAAATACATCGTAAGGTTTGTAGAGGGGAAGCTGAGGCTTGGCGTAGGAGACGCAACGATCATGGATGCTCTCAGCATTGTTTACGCTGGCGGCGCCCATCTACGCCCTGTTATTGAGAGAGCCTATAATTTAAGAGCTGATCTGGGGGAGGTGGCGAAAATACTCGCCTCTCAGGGCGTGGAGGCTATTAAGCAGATAACTCCCATGGTTGGCATTCCAATAAGGCCAATGCTCGCGGAAAGGCTGAGCGATCCCAAGGAAATATTGGAAAAAGTTGAGGGCGAAGCATTCGTCGAATACAAGTATGACGGGGAAAGGGCGCAAATTCACAAAGATGGGAATAAAATCATCATCTATTCTCGAAGACTGGAAAACATTACCCACCAGTACCCCGATGTTGTGGAGATGGCTTTGAAGAATATAAAGGCTGAGAAGGCGATACTGGAGGGGGAAATAGTAGCCTACGACCCCAGCACAGGCGAGTTGAAGCCTTTCCAGGAGTTAATGCATAGGAAGAGGAAATACGATATACACGTTGCTATAAAGGAAAACCCTGTTAAAGTCTTCCTCTTCGACCTTCTCTACGAAAACGGCGTAGACTATACTGTAAAAAAACTCATTGAAAGACGGAAAAGGCTTGAGGAGATTGTAAATCAAACAGAGGAGTTTAGGATTGCAGAATACATTAGGACTTCCGACCCCGGCGAGCTTGAAAAATTCTTCCTCCAAGCAATCAGCGAGGGTGCGGAAGGAATCATGGTCAAGGCCTTGCACGAAGGATCGATCTACCAGGCAGGAACGAGAGGGTGGCTTTGGATTAAGTTTAAACGAGACTACAGGAGTGAAATGGTGGACACCGTTGATTTAGTAGTGGTTGGCGCTTTTTACGGGAGGGGGAGAAGAGGAGGAAAGTTCGGCACTTTACTCATGGCTTCATACAATCCTGAAAACGACACATTCGAGACTGTATGCAAGGTTGGCTCCGGCTTCACAGACGAGGATTTAGAGAAGATTCCCGAGATGCTTAAACCTTTCATCCGGGATAGGAAACCTTTGAGAGTTGTAGCGGAGATGGAGCCGGATGTTTGGGTTGAGCCGGCTTTGGTTGCTGAAATAATAGGTGCAGAGCTAACGCTTTCGCCAGTACACACCTGTGCCTACGGTAAGATCAAGCCTGAAGCAGGCGTCTCAATAAGGTTTCCAAGGTTTATTCGATGGAGGGAGGATAAAAAACCCGAGGATGCCACAACGAGTGATGAGCTTGTTGAAATGTACAGGCTCCAGCTCAGAAAAATTAGCGAGAAAGCGGCTCCAACCGGCGAGGAAGCCTGAATTAAAAATGTAGGCGAGCCTCCGCTTCATCCTAGCCCTCTTCGGGGATGTCTGCGGAGTGTCGCGGGGATTTACGAATTAATATTTGGATTAAGCATTATATTAACATTACCTCCATAATTTGAAACAAGTCGTCACGCTAAGGATGGGGGGATAATTGGTAGCGGTTACCGTCTTCGCTGGAATGGCGGGCAGTGGGAAAACCAGTATAGTTGCAAAATACTCTATGTGGCTTAAGACAAATTTGCTTGCAAAAGTGGCCGCCGTGAATCTAGACCCTGGGGTTGAAACGCTACCGTACCATCCAGTGTTCGATATAAGGAAGTATTTTACCCTAACCGATTTGATGAAGAGATACGGGATAGGTCCAAATGCAGCCTTCCTGAAATCAGCCGAGATGATATCTTATTTAGCGGATGAAATCATGCGCGAAGAACCCTTCTCAAACCTGAAGGAATGGGACTATATCTTAATTGACACACCTGGTCAGCTGGAAGCTTTCATCTTTCAGCCTGAAGCTAGAGAATTCCTTTCAAACATTTCTCGAAGGAGTAATTTGGTAATAGGATATCTAATAGACTCGTCTATAATAAGCAATGTGCCTGACGCTGTAACATCGTGGTTCATGTACGTCTTAATACAGGTGAAAACAGGCTTACTGACTGTTCCGATCATTAGCAAGGCCGACTTGGCGCGTAACCTACCACTGCTTAAAGAGTTAATCGAGAATCCTGGTGCTATAGTGTCAAGAGAATACCTTACAGGAGGGTTACAAAGCGAGATCATCCCGGAGCTAATCCAGATAGCTATGAAAACAAAGGGAGCTTTAAGAGCCGTTATGGTGTCGGTTCACGACGCGGAGAGTTTGAGAAGCCTCCACCACATACTTCAGGAAGCGTTCTGCGCTTGCGGCGATTTAACATGATAGGCCTGTTCCTGTTAAATAATAAAATCTTCATATCATCAAATAAGATTGAAGTAAGATATCTAGGCGGGCAAGATGTCTGATATTATGATTGACCCGGTTGCAGCGTTTTTTCTATTCATATACGGCTTTGTTCTTTTGTTTGGAGGCAAAAATATCGTTAAATTAATAGTGGGCATAGGTTTCGGGGGCTTCCTCGGGGCAGCTGGATTCGTTATCGCAAGCATGGTTTCAGGTGTGGGAGGCGGATTGGTCGTTTTTCTCTTCATGTTTATACTAGGAGTTTTAATCGGCTGGTGGATTTTCAAGGCATCGCTTAGCTTCCTGTCGGGTTTGACCGCATGGTATCTTTTAACAGGGCTTTTCAACATCCCCCGTATTTCCTCCACTTCATTATTCCTCCTGCTGATCTTAATAGTAATATTCTATGTTTTCATAGAATCAGCTATAACCGGGGTTACCATTCTCGTAGGAGCACTTCTAATATACCTAGCCCTAGTTACATGGGCTGGCAGTGTTCTCTCCCTCATAATAGTAGTGTTCCTGGTTATGTTTAGAATCGTATGGATTCTCGACTCCAAGGGTGTGCTTTAATGGGGCTATACCGCCCAAAAACAACTGTGGGGAAGTACTACTCTATCCTGTTCTCACTACCTCACTGGAAGGTTTTAGCCGTAGCTATAATAGGTATTTTACTTTTAACTGTTGTCATCCTCCGTTACGAGTCAACCTCCTTCATTATGAACACCTTGCTAACGCTGTTTGTTCTAGAGGTTTATGGAAGAATTGTTAGAGGCACTGTCTTCCACAAGCTGAAGAGAAGGGTTGGACTATCTCTAACAATACTGGTATATTCCCTCATAAACTACGTGCTGCTGAAGGACTGGAGGGTTTCAACTATTTCAACAGCGATAATGTTAGTGATTGTTATCCAAGGATTGGATGGAACCAGGTGGTGGCGTTACATCGTTGCCGTTACCCCATCATTTCTTACACTTCTCATCATAGACCAGATAATTCTCGAGTTTCCGAATGTTTACACCCGCCTTCTCTTTCTAAGCTTCTTAATGATCATATTCCTTGATTTAGTTATTTACGTCGTTATGGGTAGACACAGGATTAATGGTTTTAAGGCCCCTGATCTTGGATCCCTATTCCTTCGTAACTGGCTTAATGGTGACAGAGAGATAGAAAAGGTTTTCGAGAAATTAGGTGTTTACCACAATGTGACCTCGTATATTTTAAGAACTGATGGTTTTGCATTGGTTTACACCGACCTTCACTATGGCCCATTCTCCAATACGGGAAGTAGTCAACTCCCCATGTTAATTAGGAATACCTATCTTAAGCTGGGATTGGATGTTTACCTCCTCCACGGGTTTGGATCGCATGATAGAAATATTGCCAGCTCAGATTACGTCAAAGACTACCTTGCTCGCTTGGAAACAGCGATTCTCGATGATTGTGGAAAAGAACTGAAGTATCATGGTTCGTTTAAAGTGAAAGGTAAAGATTACTGGGAGGTGACTGGAATAGTATTCGATAAGGTCTCTTTCTTAATAGTTTCACGCCCTGTTAAAGGGATAGATGACCTGCCTTACGAGTTGCAGGTTGAATATGCGTTAAAAGCTAAACACCTTGGGCTGGGAGACGTAATACTTGTCGATGCGCATAATTGGGAGAGACAGGAGGGGATGGATTTCGAGGAGTTGAGAAAAACCCTTGACGAGTCTCTCGGTTTGGTGGAGAAAATGAGAAGCAGGGTGCCAGAGGAGCCATTAGCTAAGCATCTTTGCTTTAAAACCAACGCGCCCGGGCTCATAGAAGGTGAAGCATGTCTTCTACAAATAGGAAGCTCAACCTATGAGGAAACAATACTACTTCTACTTCGCGGTAACAACATGGAGCCAGGTCTACGAGACAATCTAGTTGAACTATTAAGAAAGAGCTTGGGAGGGGAAGTGATTGCCGAAGTGTTGACAAACGATGAGCACACGGAGACGGGGATCAGAGCTAATATAACTTATATCCCCGTCCACTATAGCGATAACTTGAGGAGAGACCTGGAGATTCAGCTGAAGCGTTTTAAAACGATTAAGCCTCATGGAAGAATATGTGTGAATGAAGAGAATCTGAATGTGAAGTTATTCGGCAAATCGGCTTTTCAACTCGAGCAGCTTGTTAGAAAATCATATGTTGAATCGGCATTTTTGTTAATAGCTTACGCATTCGCCACACCGGTGCTACTTAAGTTCATATGGGGGATGGCAGGGTTTTAGACCTTTTTAAACCCGGGGGTTTATAAATTAATTCATCAGGGGGTATTTATGAGTAGTGAAGCTGTTTTAAAACCAAGCTACAAAATAGAAAACATTGTCGCCACCGTAATATTGGAGCATGAACTTGACCTTGAACTTATTGAAACACGTATCCCAGCAATCACGTATAAGCCGGATCAGTTTCCAGGCTTGATCTTCAGGCTCGACAAACCTAAGACCACGGCTCTCATTTTTAAATCTGGAAAAATGGTTGTGACAGGTGCTAAAAGCACTAACCAGTTAATTGAAGCGGTTAAGAGAATGATAAAGGTGTTGTTAAGATACGATATCAAGGTTACCGGTAAGCCTAGGATACAGATACAAAACATAGTTGCGAGCGGAGATATTGGAGCTTACGTTCATTTAGAGAAGGCTGCGTATCTTCTCGAAGACAGTATGTACGAGCCGGAGCAGTTTCCCGGGCTTATTCATAGAATGAGGAATCCAAGAGTTGTGCTCTTGATATTTAGTAGTGGGAAAATGGTAATAACGGGTGCGAAGGAAGAGGTTGAAGTAGAAAGGGCGGTTGTTAATATCGGAAACCAGCTTCTCGAGCTGGGATGCATCGCTGGTATCAGAGAGGAGTTATAAGAGTATTATCCGATATAATTTTTTAGTGATGAAGTGGGCAGCCACATGGACCCTGCTAGGGATGATGACCTTACAGCTCACTCTGATGATTTCTCCCAATTAACACCTGGATTGATAGTTTTAATCGACTTAGACCGCTTCGAAGAATACACCATTGAAAAAGGCTTAAACCCCTACGTTCCCAACGATGTGACAGGAGAGCTTACGAGACTTGTTGAAGACTTAGCCATTAGGCATAGAGGAGTTGTGATCTATGGGCTTGACCATGAAAGAGGAACAGAGGAAGCATTATTAGAGATACCTTTCGGATACGAGGAGGTTGGCTCAATAGTGAAAGACTTAGAAAAGCTCAAAAACCATATCAACAGTCACGGAGTCGGCGTCACAATAGTAGTTGTCTACGATTATGTCTCGGGCCAACCAGCTTCCAACAGAAGGGAGGCATATCACGCAACTCCTGGAAGGAGGAGAGCTGTGAAAATCCTTAAAGATTTAAAGAAAAAAGGGGGTAACATCCTCCACGTTGAGTGCTAGGGCTAAACATATTCTTCTATTTTAACCGGTCTGAATCCCACGTAATCAAGGAATCTAAGCCTCTTCGGTATTGGTGGATGGGTGCTCATTATCTCCTTGAAGCCTCCCTCCTCTTTCTTCTTTAACTCCTCTATAACCTGGTCGACATCTATGTTGAAATCTCTCGGGGGCGGTGGAATGTAGTGGTAGAACGGGTTTGCCAAGGACTCTGTTAACGCATATATGAATAGGGCTTTTAACTTACTGTTCGATAATTGCTCATACCCTCTCTCATAGTACTCGTAATACAGATGCAGTTTCGCCAAAGCCCGTTGCATGCTTCTCGGAGAGGATACTTTCGCCCCGTGAGCATCCGCGTAATATTCTCTTAGGCGGCTGAAAGCGAGGACTAAGATTTGAACGACAAAGCTTAACACGATTGCCGCAATGCCCACCAAGATAAAGAACACGCCTCCGCCTCCTCTACGGTCCCTTGAAGATAGTCTCGAAGCCCCGCTGAGTATTCCTGCCCGTATCAACATGACACCGAGATAGTAGATTAGGCTGGGGAATATTCCCATGAACAGCATTAAGGCGTTATCCCTGTGCTTATGATGCCCAAGTTCGTGCCCTATGACCGCTTCCAGTTCCTCCCTGTTGGTTATCCTCAACATTTCCGAGGAAACCGCTACGTACCTGCCCAGTAATAGATTACCGTATGCGAACGCGTTTGGAGGCCCTCTAACCACGACTGCCTTAGGGGGCTTTCTGAAACCTGCCTTTTCAGCCACCCGGTTGACAATTCCCTGTAGCTCTGCATCAGGCTTGGCTCCATAAGCTAGGTTGATCATTAGCGGGGAGAAGAGATATGAGAGTAGATTAATTATCAAGATGAATACTGCTAATCCTGCAATGAACAATGTTGAAACAACAAGCCCCGCGGCCTCGGCCACGACAGTAAATATCAACGCAAGGCCGGCGATCCCTGTGAATACTGCTAATGCCCCAGCAAGGTACATTGACGTGTAAAGGGAGAACTTGTTTGTCAGCTTCCTAGCAAATTTCGGCGCTATAAGCCCTGCTAAAAGCATCAGGGCAATGAAACCAACAGCGTAAGCTAGGATCATAGCCATGAACCAGCCTATATCGTAAAACAATAACCACATGACTGCCACCGTTTTTGGATAATTTTCCTAATTCTTAATAAATGTTAAACCATGATTTACTGGGTAACCTGTATTTGCTAACTCCTATTACCAAGGGCGTTACCCAGTGTGATATGTGTTTTGACCAACTTGTCACGGGCTTTTGCGAAGGCTCTTTAATATTCTATTTGACATATAGAGAGCGCTGGTGTAGAAGTTGATTAAATATTTCCGTGCAGAGGATGTTCTTGAAAAGGTTAGGGAGATCGTGAAAACCTTACAACCCGAGTTCAACCATATAGATTTGGAAAGGGTTGTAGTGGTTCGGTCAATAGGGAGCAAGTCTAGAGCTCTTGCAAGAATCCACGGTTTTCCACGTATCTACGCGTTTACAACTGGAATGAAACCCTTCTACATCATAGAATTAATTTCGGAAAGATATGATAGGCTCCCAGAAGAGGAGAAAGATAAAGTTTTAATTCATGAGCTCCTCCATATACCGAGAAATTTCGCAGGAGGCCTCAGACCCCACGGCAAATACGTGAACGGTAGGATGGTCAACCAGCTTTATAAGAAATTTATAGAGCGTAAAAACGTTCATGTTTAGAAGGTTTGACGCGTGATCCTGTAGATTTTTGACAATTATTTCGGATAACCCGCTACATATCCCCTCCTTTTCAATGGCTATAAATCCTCTCCAAGGGTTACAATTATAAGTAGTAACTACTCTAATTCTTTACTAGTGCTGAAGCCGACATAATCTGAAGAGTGATGATGGGTCGATTAACTGAGCATAATTGAGAATCTTTATTCTTATTAATCGTAAGAACATAATATAGACGCAGTTTCCAAATCCGCAAACTCTATCAACGCGTATTCCTTTCCCCCGAAAAACAACCGATCTATTCGGAGGAGAGGAGACTCAAGCACTGAAGACACGTGTTCGACGATTTCCTCCCCCTCCTCCATTTCAATCCAAAGAAGGATTTTCGATTTGTGAAGAAGCCCAGCCCTCTTAACGTAAGGAGACAAGTACTCATCAGGGCTGGCTGAAACCTGTGTTCCCGGATGATATGGACCTGTAGCTGGCATTACTGTCAACCACTTGTCTTTGCTTAAAGGTATTTTCTGGAAAACGGGGAACCTCCTCCCTCCGAAACACTTTAAGCTGGGATGCTCATGTCCAATGACAACTATGTTGTATTCCTCCGTGGGGTAGTATTCATGTCCATGAGTAATGAACACTTGAATATTATTCTCGGGGATGCTTAAAGCGTTAGCTAGGCTTCCCCCTTCATCTCTAACTATGTTTCTCACAAAGTTGTCGTGATTCCCTCTCACAAGCAAGAACTCGCTGATACCCTTNTCTTTTAAATGCTTAATGAGGGTTCTAACCTCGATTCTCTCTTGTCTAAGCAGTCTGTCAAAAGCATGCTTTAAATCCCCGTTAACGACTACTCTTTCAACGTTGACATACTCGAGAACGCGATCCAGCATCTCGANAATCTTCCTAAACTGGATTCTCGGCAGGAAAATGCCTGCGTAACCGCTCTTCCCGCGTAAAGAGTACTCTAAACCCCTTGCCGCAGCCTCCTCAAAACCTAAGTGTAAATCAGCCATTACGAGGGTCTTTGTCTTCGAAAAATAGAGAAACGGCGTGCCAGGTATAACGTATATCTCGAGGCTCTCTATTTCCGGGAACAGNTTCCGTAGCAAGNATCCTTCACCGTTAAGAAAANAGGTAGCGGGCCCGCCGGGATTTGAACCCGGGACCTACGGGTTAAGAGCCCGCCGCTCTACCAGGCTGAGCTACGGGCCCCAAGCTTGTTTAATAATCCAAGAGCTTTTATATTTATTTCTCTGTTTTCAATGAAACCTTCACCGCGACGTATTGAATAAGAAGGATGGTGCCGATGACCAACAATATCAAGGCAAGGATTGATAAGCCTGCGTGTGGGAGGGACGTAGTCTCAAGCTTGTAGGCAACCCTTATCCTTGTCCCCGTAGAGTCGAAAATGACGACGTTTTCGAAAACACTTGGGTTTGTTAATTGGTAGGAATCGGTTTCTCCGGCAAGTAAGATTTTAGAATGTATGATGGTTTCATTAACTTTAAAAGTTATGTTAACCGGGTTTGCTCCTTCATTAAAAAATGCGAATTCAACTCTTCTAGCATTGAACACTCTCGCATCCTGTAGGAGCATGTTGAGAGTGTAGAAGGAAGGTTCGTTTATTTCTATGTTTTTCACGCCTTCAACGATATCTAAAGTTTCATAGCTTCCTAGAAAAGACAGGGCTATGGAAATTAAAAGCAAACCCAGCGCGAGCACCAAAAGAATCCGAGGCGTAATCAGCAATCATCTCACCATTTTTAAATTACCTTGTAGACATTTTTTAAGAATGTGAGAAATTGTCGCAGCGAGAAAGGCCGAGGAATAGAAAGCTAACGGAGTTTTTCAAGAAGAACATGCAGGAGGATTCGGAGAAGAAAGCTTTTGGAAGCGCTAATGACCAATTAAAGCAACCGGAATCTAGTGCTGAGGAAGACGTGGCTAAGCATATCCTCGAATTAGTTGAATCGAGAGCCAGCCAGTCAAGGATGAGAAGCCGAGTTGAGGAGGAGTCTAGAAGAGAAGATAACCTATTGAAAACCCCTCAGCCGCTCAGGGAGGAATTACTGGAGCAGATTCTTGCGGAGGAGATAAAGCCTATTGAATGCGATAATAAGGGTTTGTGTTCAGATGGGATAAAAGTGGGGGATTTCTTCACGGATAAATACGGGGTTAAAAGACAAAGAGGCTTCGTGAATACCACAAGACTCCCAGTATACTTGGACGTTGTAGTTGAGGAGGCTAAGGTTTCCCCGCTCCTATCAAAAGCATACTCTATTCAAACCAGCAGAAACGCTCTTGCAATAGTTCCAGAGGATTTTATATGCGAGCTGCAGGAAAGGTATGGGGTTATCTTGGAAGGGTTTGAAAAATGCACCCAGGGTAAGGGGGTTTCAGTATTTGACACCCATGGAAAAAGAAGGGTGAGGTAAAAAGTTTTAATGTATAGGAGTCTTGTAGTATGTCTTACCTTCTTCAATATCTGTCATTAAACGTGGGGTTCTCTTCCTGCGCCTCTTCTTACCGGCCCTAGGCTCCCATTTCATGCCTGGAGTGCCTAAGCTTCCATCTGGATACTCAATTATCATTTTCAATGCTAAGAGATGGTTGACTGCTCTCCTAACCCTATCTTCTCCTGCTATACCGCTGAACTCTTTAACTAGCTCGTCGAAGAATAGCGGCCTACCCTTGTTCTTAATAGCATTTAACACCATTTCCGGAAGCTCAGTGTCGCGCGGAGCTATCTCTACAACCAAGTCGAAATCTTCATACACTATTTTCCCTTTAACCATCTTATCACCCTATATTAATTAGTGGGAATCTAAATATTTAAACTTTATCACTTTTTAATCCCACTGTGTAAAAGAAATATTCATTAACCCTACTCTTTATTAAAATTATTGCGTGATTATTGATGAACCCCATCCTCGCAAGAAAAGGCGAAACGGTTCTATTAATGGGGAACGAGGCAATCGCTAGAGGGGCATTGGAATCAGGGATATGCATGGCTGCCGCATATCCTGGTACACCGTCCACGGAGATAGTTGAAACCCTTTCAGACGTTGCTAAGGATTTGAAGATTTGGGTGGAGTGGAGTGTTAACGAGAAGGTCGCGTTCGAGACGGCTTATGCCGCAGCGATTTCGGGAGTTAAAAGTCTGACAGCAATGAAGCATGTTGGGTTGAACGTGGCAGCAGATATTTTAATGAGCAGTGCCTATGCAGGTGTTAAAGCAGGATTCGTAATAATCTCGGCTGATGATCCAGGTCACCACAGTAGTCAAAATGAGCAGGATAATAGGTGGTACGGGTTCATATCTCACATTCCTGTTGTGGAGCCAAGCAGCCCTAAGGAGGCATACCATTATACTAAAGAATCGTTTAAACTGAGCGAGAAATACGGTCACCCAGTCATACTGAGGACGACAACAAGGATTAGCCATACTAGGCAGCCCGTAATACTGGAGGAAGATATCCCAGCATCACCTGTGTGTAAGGGTGTTTTCGAGAAGGCCATTGACAGGTGGGTCCTTGTTCCAGGACACGCTAAAAAGCTGAAAATAAAGCTTTTAGAAGTATGGAAGAGGATTCAGTATGATACTGGTGAGCCTTTCGCGAAAATTATAAATCCAGGTATGAAAGATGTTATAATTGCAAGTGGAATAGCATATTCCCATGTTGAAGAAGCTGTGAGAATTCTAGGTCTTGAATCAAAGGTTACTGTTTTAAAAATCAATATGCCGGTTCCTGTTCCAAGAAAACCTGTTGAAGAAGTGTTGAGAAACGCGGAAAGAGTTTTAATTGTTGAAGAACTCGACCCCGTGGTTGAGAAACAGGTGAAAAGTATTTCAACAGAGCTGGGACTTGATTGCAAAATATATGGTAAAGAGTATATTCCGGAAAATGATGAGCTCTCCTTGCAAATTGTTTACAATGGATTATGCAAATTCTTCGATAAGTGCAACCCGGGCTTATGGGAGAGTATTGGTGATTTAAAACTAGAGCCTGCCATACCTCCCCGCCCACCTGTTTTATGCCCGGGATGCCCTCACAGGAGTAGCTACTATATTGTGAAAACCGCGTTGAACAGGGCTGGGATAAGAAATGTCATCTTCACAGGCGATATTGGCTGCTATACCCTAGGGTTCCAGAAGCCTTTCGAGACCCAAATGACTAGTTTCGAAATGGGTGGCGCAATAGGCGTAGCCCACGGGTTGAGCAAGGTAGTTGATGAGACGATTGTTGCTGTGGTAGGGGATTCCACATTCTACCATGCAGGGATCCCCGGAGTAATCAACCTTGTTTTCAATAAAGGAAAAGCCATACCATTAATTCTTGATAATTCGATAACAGCTATGACAGGGCACCAGCCCCACCCAGGAACAGGTGTCACAGCTACCGGGGAACCTACAGCTAGGATTATGCCCGAGGATATTTTGAAAGCGGTTGGCTTCGATCCCATCGTGATCAACCCTCTCAGAGTTAAAGAATCAATATCTACTCTTGGGAAAGCCCTAGAGGAATTCAAAAATGGGAAAAACATTGCAATAGTATCCAGGGCTCGCTGTGCTCTCGAAGTCTTGAGAGATGCTAGGAGAACTAAGACGGTTCTACCCGTATACAAGGTGAACCCTGAGAAGTGTACGGGATGCCTAGCCTGTATTAATCTATCAGCCTGCCCCGCACTTGTAGTAGACCCTGACAGTAGGAAACCAGTTATTATGGAGGATCTATGTGCTGGTTGCGGGTTATGCGCGAGCATATGCCCGTTTAAGGCTATCAGCCCTGCTAATACTCCTTCCCAGGACTGGGAAAGACTGTGGTAGGTGGTCTGAATGAAGAGTCGGTTCAATCTAATTCTTGTGGGAGTGGGTGGACAAGGCTTAATCACGCTGGGAAGATTGATAGGGGAAGCATGCATTAGGGCTGGATTAAACGTTACAGTTGCCGAAGTACACGGGATGAGCCAAAGAGGTGGAAGCGTAGTCGTTCATGTAAGAATAGGGGAAGGGGATTCTCCTGTGATACCTGTTGGAGGAGCACACCACATCATCGCTATGGAGATATTGGAAGCAGGAAGGTCTGTCAGATATGCTAACAAGGATACCGTGATGGTTGTGAACGACCTAATACTACCACCTCCCTTAGCCAAGTATCCGGGAAAGAAAGATGTTGTTGATGCTTTGAAAAGCAAGCTCGGAAAGGTCTACTTATACGATGCAGAGGGGGTTTGTAAAAGAATCATGGGGACACCCATATCATCCAACATCGCACTCTTAGGATTCAGCATTGGAGTGAACCCCGCCCTTGAGAGTCTGATAAGTAAGGATGCGGTTGAAAAAGCCATAGAGGCCTTATTCAAGGAGAAAGCCGTGGAGTTGAACAAGAAGGTGTTCGAAGAAGCGTTCAGAGAGGGGAGGAAGAGTATTGGAGGATGAAAAAACTATTATTCGTAACAGAATAGAGGAAGCACTTGATTTAATAGATAAATTAGAGAGAACAACGTCGAGGCTTCAGTCAGGAGATAAGATAACTCCTGGAACATTGTTCCAAATATATGAAACCTTAATGACTCTCCGCGAGAAAATCGTGGAAATAAGAAATTTAACCTAACTCTTCTTTTCCCTCGACACTACTCAAACCTTGATATGGCTTGTATGTGTAAACAGTGTTAACCTCTTCCGAGATAAGCTTTTCAATATACGCGTGAGGTGATGCGAAAACAATCTTCAACGCCTTGGAAACAGTTTTAACATTGGCAAGCCTCGATAACCAGGCTTCCTCGGTGTTTAACACCTGCACATGGGTTTTGAATAGATAAGCTTTGCGTGTATTCAACTCGCTTATCCAGACGTGTCCTCTACCGCCAATCGACACTAGATTCATGCAGTAAGCGTTTTCAACAAGCAACGGGTTTTTGACAGGCATTAAGAAACAGTTCTCACCTGCTAGAAGAGTTATTTTACCTCCACCTAGGATAACAACGTCGCGTCCAATGATAAGTTCCGCATTAACAAATCCTTTTATCACTATCTCTCCACAGCTTACCACATGATCCTTGAATCCGCTGAGGTAGTAGCTAGCTTCACAAACATTTTTCTCCCAATGCGTCATTCTCATCATCACGATTAATGAGTTAGTATTGGAAGAAATATAATAAAATAACGGCGTGATTGATAAGTGAGGCATGTCACCCATGGAGCTACTTGGCATTGATACACTTGTTATCGATAGAATGTCAAGGATTCTTCAGAGAAATAGTGAGAAAATGCAAAGACTAGACGTGTTCAACCCTAAATTCTACCCTCCTAGTAACGAGGGTAAAGAGCAAGTGTTAAGGTATTTCACCGTAATGGTTGCAATGGACCATCGTTTAAGCCGGCCCGGAAGAGTCTATGAAGCTTGCCTGGAGGATGGTTGCTATAAAGGGGCTGACCTCCTCTACCGGCTGGGTAAGATGAAACTTGACGAAAAACCTGATTTCTTCAACCCTGAATACTTATCAAAAATTAAGGAGAAAGATGTTGAGGAATGGCTAAGCATCGGAGACGCTCGCCCAGTAGACATTGAACTGAGAACCCGTCTTCTACGTGATCTAGGAGAGAAATTGATTAAGCTCTACGATGGCATGGTATCGACGATGCTTGATGCAAGTAATAACAGGCTTCACGGAGATGGAATAAACCCGGGGTTAGCAGACCTTTTAAGAGTTTTCAGGGCTTTCGAAGATCCTGTCGAGAAGAAGTCCATGCTTCTCGCTAAGTTTCTCTACTTCCGGGGATTGTTTAAACCGATTGACAAACCATACATACCTGTTGACAACCACCTGACACGAATCGCACTGAGAACCGGCATGGTAGTCGTCTCTGGCAGGCTCTGGAACAATATCTTGAATATGAAAGAAGTGTCGTTGAGCGATGATATCATGATACGCTTAATTGTGAGAGAGGCTTACGGCTTATTATCAGAGAAGAGTGGGCTGAGTGTTTGGGAACTTGATGACCACTTCTGGATACATGGAAGGACGATATGTATCAGAAGCGAGCAACCATTGTGTGAGAAATGCATGTTCAAGGGTTTCTGCAAGGCTCGTAGAAACAATGCGTTTATGGTTTACGAACACACATACTATAATACATGGTATTACTGAGGGGTGAGAGACTATATCTGGGCGAGACATACGAGAACTATTATCTTTAAATAGTGTTGAGAAATTAATCATGGAGTATTTTCTAAAAAACATAAGCGTTGGAGAAATCATAGCGATAATTGATCTGAGGGAGGAAATAAAGAAAAAAGTAAGAAGCGGCGAGCTTAGCTATGGGGAATTAGACGACGCCGTAATAGAGCGTGACCTGCTAACAATCATCACCAGCCTCATAAAAAGGGGATTCCTGGAATACAACATGGGGGTTTTCAACCTGGCGGGATGGATAAGAGACTACTTGAAGAAAAAGTATAAGTCTCTAGATGCTGGCGTTTTCAAGAGCATTGATAGGATAGTTGGTGATTAGAGGGGCTTCCGAGCGATAAAGCCTTGTGATTCCTCATCGAAATAAATTCTTATGAAGCCAGCTTTCTCCAACCGGTTTTTGATTCCTTTTAAAATACTGTAATTACTTTTGAAACCCGGTAACCCGGTGTAGTGAAACAGAATACCGCCTGGTTTCACAACCCTGTAGAGTTCTCTGTAAAAATCCAAACCGTATAAATCACCTGTTGAAGCACTAAACCTGGGAGGGTCGTGGATAATTCTATCGAAAGACGAGTCTTCGAAATTTTTGACAAAATCCACGATATCATCGTTAACAATCGTGATCCTTTCATCACCTAGACTCCTGCTCCACGGATTTCTCTCCGCAACCCACAGAACGTTAGGGTCTATTTCAACAGTCACTACCTTGGAAGCCCCTCTTTCAATGGAAGCAATCGCAGTGTATCCAAGCCCTGTGCAAGTGTCGAGAACAATGCTACCCTGCCCAATCCTTGCCTTCCTCACTTTCAACGAGGCGTCTTCCCATGGATTCATACCCACTATTCTGTGCATATGTATTCCGTTGATCTCTAATGTAGGGGGCAGGACTATTCCTATGGCTTTCAGCTTGTAATAACCCCTAGGGGTTGAAACAGCTACTTCATATATTCTCTCGTTTTCCAACAGCACAACCCTGTCTTCTTCGCTGGGTGTAACATAGTCTAGGTCTAGCTTCGTATCCCCGATCAGGATTCTTTCATCCTTGATACAAACTTTTACCTGAGTAAGACCTAGGTCCAGGGAAACATCTAAGCATGTATTCGCGTTTCTTAAAACCTCGACAAGCCAGCTGGTGAACCAGTACCCTTCCACAGGCTTGAAAATGTAGGGATTAATCATGGCTCCTAACCATTGATTCCAGAGGTATAAGCCGAACATTCCCTATAGTCCTTCCTAATTCTTTCCTGAGGTTTGAAATCATATCAGAGCTTCCTTCAATAATCAGTATGTTAACGTGCGAGCCTCCAGTTTTATAGTACATTGAGGCTTTCACGATATCAATGTACTTCCCTATGATTGCTGAGGGGATTGGTTTCGAAGATACCGCGACTATGATTGAAATACAGGAGTGTTTCTCCTCCACTTCAACGTGAAGGTTTTCATGCAAGTATTCGTTCAACGCGTGCTCTACAATACGGGATCTCTCACAAGAGTTCAACCGGGCTAGGTCATCTATTAAATCAGCCATTTTAACAGGAATGCTTATTCCGAACCGTCTTTTCTCGCTCACTTCATCCACCTTCTCAAAACCCCATTAACCATGAAAGCGACGAGAACAACCCCTGTGAGACCGGTAGGGCTCAGGTTGAATTGCAGGGAGAGCAGGAATCCAAAGCTACAGGAAAAGAGGGAGAGCGTTATTGAGTAGAGAATTAATTCTTTCCCGCTTCTGGAGTAGAAGGATGCGGTTATTGCTGGAAGAAGTATTAGAACATGCTGGAGAATATACCCACTAACCCTTAGCAATCCTATGCTTGTTAAACCAATAATGGTGTAGGTGAGTGCGTCGTAAACCCCGGTTCTCAAACCCAGTAGTTTCACAGATACTTCGTCAATTCCTAGTGAAAGGATTTCATACATTGATAAGATGAAAATAATCAAAACCGTCATGGTGACGAGAAACGCAAGAAACACGTCCCTGCTAGATAATAAGAGGGGGTCTCCGAGGAAAAGAGAGTTCAAATTATAGCTGACCGGGAATGATGTTATAAGCAGGTATCCCCCTATCACGCTGAAAGCCGAGGTTGAAGCTACTATTATTGCTGAAGTATTATTAGGCTCTAAACCCCTCCTAATCAGTATCCCCGCTAGGTAGATAATGAGTAGTCCAATTAGCAGGGACCATACCGGGAATTGGACGCCTGTGAGGAATTCTAGCATTAAGCCTGTGATCACTGCTAGAAGACTGGTATGGGTAGCGCTAGAAGCGAGAAACTCCATTTTCCGGTAGTAAACAATAATGCTGGTCAGGGAGAAAGTGAGGCCCATCATTAAATACGTTGCTACTTTTCTCGGATCAAAACTCAGAGCAGAGACTATAGAAGCCACTACCGTTATTGTAGCAAGGAAAACCAATACAAGCCGCGCTTTGTCCAGCCTCACTTTCCTCTCACCCTAGGGGGACTCTTTCTTATCGAAAACCCTATGGCAAACCCTATCACGCCGGTTATCCCTGACAGGGTTGCCACTGAAGCGCTGCTCCATCCCTCCTCTGTTTCAAACGTGCTTTTGGTTTCGAGTAGTGTGATATTTTGGGAGACAATTTTCGACAACCGCGAAATAAACGAGTCATTGGTTAACGGTGACTCGATTCTCATAATGGGAACCCCGTATAGCGAGGCTTGCTCCTCCAAGTATTCTGATGCCTTGGTGGGCGGGTATGTTACAACCGCTAGCCCAACAACGCGCTCCTTCATTAATCTCTCAACTTCTAAAAGATCCCCCGAGGAGGCTTCTACATCATGCTCTGATTTAACAAGCTTGACTACTTTGACTCCCAGCCATTCAACAGCATATTGTGATAATGGAATGTCAGCTACAGCCATGGTTTCAAACTTTCCTCTGTGAACCAGGATAGAGCTTAGGACGTAATCGTGTAATGCTAAATACCTACTCGTGTAGCATTCCCGCATAGAAGGATTTAATTCTGAGAACAGCGTTGCGAGTTTGTATGTGAATAACAAATAGTTGTTTGGGTCATATAGGATGGCATGATAGTTGGGCTGCCCTGTATTCGGGTTCTTCAGCAATCTCATGCCTTCAATACTAGGGATCTCTATTAGGCGGCCGCTGAGCTCGCCCGTGCTCACAAGCTCCTTGATTTGCTCTTCTGCATGCGTGTGTGCTGTTGAAACAATCACGGCCGCCTTTTTTAAGAAGCCAACGTCATCCGGGGTCAGCATGTACTCGTGAGGGTCAACTCCAGCTGGGATCAAACCTTTAACAATATCGCCGGGACATGTGATTAGAGATATATCTGGGACCAGGCTTGAAAACGTGGCGATGATTGTTAACCCCTGTGTTTCACTATGGTATTGGGGAAACGATATTAAACCTAAAATAAGGAGGATCATTAGAGCTTTTTTCATCTTAAACACCTACTGTGCACAAATAAATATAAGCCTTTTTAAATAATTTGTGCACAGGGATATACATGGAAATTTTGCTTGAAAATTTAACCATCACACGTGGAGAGAAGAAAATTGTCGAGAATTTTACTGCTAAATTCAACGGACCCGGTTTAATCCAGGTTATCGGTCCAAACGGCGCAGGTAAGACAACTCTTTTCCTCGCAATCCTGGGATTGTTAAAGCCTAACAAGGGCCGGATCCTCATAGATGAAGAAGACGTTACCGGTTCTACTCAGAAATTGAAAGGAAAAGTGGCATATCTCCCACAGAGGTTTGAAATCCCTAGGAATCTGCCTCTAACAGTTTTCGAATTCATGGAGTGTTGTATGAGGCTAAACAGCAAATGGCCTCGCGTGATCAGGAGGGAAATCAGCCACGATAGAATAATCCGTGCGTTGAAGCTAGTCGGGCTTGAGGAGGAGATATGGGACTCGGGGATCTCTAAGCTTTCAGGCGGCCAGTTTCAGCGGTTAATGATAGCCCGTACACTAATGCTAGAAACCCCAATCATAATCCTAGATGAACCTCTCTCCAATATAGACCCTGAGGGAAGGAAAACGATGGCAGATCTTTTCGGTGAAATTTCCAATGGAAAACTCCTAATTATAAGCTCCCATGACCCAATGCTTCTTATGCCATATACTTCAAAAATCTTGGTGCTCGGAGGCGGCCAAGCCTATTACGGAGCGCCGGAGGAGGTCGTGACAAAGGGAGTGCTTAACAAAATATACGGGGAGTGCTTAATAGAGGTTAAAGACCACATACACATCGTTGACTGGCACTGAGAGAAACAATTGAGGTGTATTTTTCACGGTGCTCAGGCTACTGGAAGGCGAAATCCTCTTTTACATGGGCCTAGGGTGGGTGGTAAAAGGGTATCAACATCCAGAAGACGCTATTGTAGCGTATCCGAGATATGATTTGGTCAACAGTGGAAAACTACGTCACCATGAATTGAAATGGCTGGGAGAGTTCACGAAATATTGGGACTGTGTTAAGCGGAATGTACCTTTAATCCCCGTGGACAAGGTTTTCAAGCCATTGGTGAGGGTTAATAAGGATTTGACTTACTTGTTGTCTACATTTACTGACTTGATAGGAGTTAAGAAGGAAGAAGTAGAAATTAGCGGCTCCTCAATACTAAGTATGGGAAACCCTAGGGATGTTGATGTTATAGTGTATAACAGCACTTTCGAAACAAAGACCATGTTAGAAGAGCTTTTAAACAAGGGCGTTCTAAGGAAGGCTAGTGAATACATCATTGTTAATGAATATTTAGAAAAACACTCATCCAGAATGACGTTAGAGAATTATTTAAAACTAAAACGTGACACAATCCTTCATTTCACCCTGGGACAGACTCATTTAAACGTTAAACTCGTTGCACTCTCTAAAGGTTACTCTCACTGCGTAGATAAGGTTGAAGACTACACGTCATATAACGGGTTTTTCAAGGTGTTGGAAAGAATAACCGCTCCCCTTATACCTGCAAGATATATTGTCAGGGTCAACGGCGAGATAATGGAGATGGAGTCTTTAAGGGAGGTTTACTCGGAGCTAAAGCCGGGGGAATACTACCTGGTGGAAGGGATTATCGAAGAGAGGAGGAGGGGTAGAGTACTGGTTCCAGACCATGGAGTAGTGATTTCTAAATAGGTCTCCCCAGATCTTGTCATCAATATATTTTAGTTAAAGAGGAAGAGGAGAGAAGAATAAAAAAAGGGTTTACCGGGTTAACCCGGCTTTCTTTAAAGCTTCTCTAACAAAGTCTGGTGTTGCGGGGATTCTGTTTAACAATCTATTGGCTTGCTTGTTCCCTACGGCGTGCCCTATGGCGTTCACTATTGAGGGAGCTATCGCAACAATTGATGGTTCTCCCAATCCCTTTGCCCCGAAGGGCCCTCTTATAAAGCCGGCNTCGACAAAGTCCACGTTAATTCTCTCCGGAATATCGAGACCCGTTGGAATATGATATGTCGAGAATGAGGTNGTATACACGTGACCATCTTCAGAATGCACGGTGTCTTCCATGAGTGCGTATCCCATTCCTTGAATATATCCTCCCACACCATGGTGCTCAGCGCCAGTCCTGTTCACNACACGGCCGATATCGTATACGGTAGTTGCCTCCACAACTTTTGTCACACCGGTTTCAATATCTACTTCTACATCACTCACTATAGCTCCGAAAGTATATGTGAAGTAGGGTTGCCCGGTGCCTGTCTCCTCGTGCCACTCTGCTGGCGGTGCCCTGTAATATCCGAATTCCTGGATCGGCACTCCCTTCCAGAAGGACTGCTCTATGAGTTCCTTCCATGTGATATAGTGCTCAGGCTGATCTCTGCAGTACACTTTGGGTGCTTCTATAACAACATCCTCGGGGCTTGCACATCCTAGCATCTCAGCAGCAAGCTTGTTCAACCTCTGCCTTATCTTGTAGGCAGCCACGAGGGTCGCGTTACCGCCCATGGCGGTCGATCTTGAAGCCACGGTTGGGCCAGCATCCGGTGTTGCGGCAGTATCTGGAAGCTCGATTTTGAAATAGCTTGGCGGGACACCGAGTATCTCGGCTGCAATATGGATTAACCCTTGTATTGAGCCCTGTCCCATATCGGTTAAGCCTGTCCTGAATATTATGCTTCCATCTCTCTGAATTATGAGCGATACTGAGGAGAAGTCGGCTCCCTCAGCCCCTATGCTGTTTCCGTGGTACATTAAGGCTATTCCAATGCCTCTTCTAACGGGACCTTTAAGCGTACTGTATAGCTTCCTCTTCTCGCTCCATCTGCTAATCTCCAAGGCTCTTTTAATAGCATCCTCCAAGCCTACTCCATGGTCCAACAGCTGGCCGTGTACTGTTCTATCACCGTTTCTCAAGATGTTCTTAAGCCTAAACTCCACGGGATCCATTCCTAGCTCCTCGGCTAGCAGATCCATCTGTCTTTCAACCGCGAAGGTGACCTGTGGGTTGCCGAAGCCTCTGAACGCTCCAGCTGGGATTCTGTTAGTGTAGACCACGGCCAGGTCGACGCGCGCGTTTTTAACCTTGTATGGCCCTGTGCTGTGGACAACGGCTCTCCATCCTACGAATGGGCCTAGGCTTGCATACGCTCCAGTGTCGAGAACTATGTCGGCGTCAACGGCTAAGAGCGTTCCATCCCTGCTTGCGGCATGCCTATACTTGGCTACCATTGGGTGACGCTTGGTATGGCCTATTATTGACTCTTCTCTAGTGTGGAGGACTATTGCTGTTTTCTTCAATGCTAGGGCTACCAGTGCTGCTTTAGCAGCGATCTCGTTTCCAACATCCTCTGCTCCTCCGAAGCCGCCTCCTAGCGCAGGCGCTATGACTCTCACCATGTTGAACGGGAGGCCGAGAACGTTTGAAACAGCTCTTCTCGTGTCGAATGGGCATTGTGTTTTCGCATAGATTGTAACGCTTCCATCAGGTTCGGGAATGGCTATTGCGGCTTCAGGCTCCAGGTAAGCGTGTTCCTGCATAGGTGTCCTATACTCGTTTTCCACGACAACCGAAGCTTCCTTGAACGCTTTCTCAACGTCTCCAACCCTTATCTTGTACCTTGATAGCACGTCGCTACCTCTTTCATCATGTATTAGGACATGTTCCTTCTCGGTTAAACCGTTTAACTCTATTACCTGCAACGGATCAGTGTAGACGGGGAGAGGCTCGTAATCTACGCTGACCAATTCACCCGCTTCCCTAGCGTTCTCAAGGGATTCTGCCACGACCAGTGCTACCGTGTCTCCAATATATCTAACCTTTCTATCGGCGAGAAGCGGCTGATCCGGTAGCACGTACCCCACGTCGTTGATCCCAGGGATGTCCTTGGCTGTTAATACGGTCAAGACACCGGGATATTTCAAAGCCTCACTATAGTCTATTTTCTTAATCTTGGCGTGAGCGTACTTCGAACGGACGCTGTGAACGAACACAGCGTTCTTGAACCGGTTAATCATATCGGCTGTGAACAATGGCCTGCCCATGACCTTTGAAATAGCGTCCCACCTAACCACGTGCTTACCCAGGTATTTGAACTCCTTAGTAGGCTTGTCCTTTGTTTTCGTGAACATTTCCTCGACTATTTCGACATAATCCGGCTTACTCACACTCTTCACCTCCCCACCACTTTCATGTGATACTTTTCGCGAACCTGTTTCTCATCAAAATACACTTTTCCTTCCTTGATGTACTTTGCAGCTAGCTTAGCTGCCGCGAAATAGTAGTGGTAGCTTCCACACCTACATAGCACGCTGCTTAACCATTCCTTAACCTCCTCTTGCTGAGGCTCTGGATGTGCGTCGAGAAGGGCCTTGGTCATCATTATGAAGCCCGGGGTGCAGAAGCCGCATTGAACACCTCTTGTCTCTATGAATGCTAATTGAATAGCGTGAAGCTTTCCTTCAGGCGCTAATCCCTCAAGGGTTGTTACCTCGGCTCCGTCGAGCGTAGCGGTGAGGGTTAGGCATGAATGCCTTGGCAAACCGTTTACCAGCACGATGCACGTGCCGCACTCTCCTCTCCCGCAGCCTTCTTTAACACTTGTTAGACCTAGCCGGTATCTGAGAGTGTCCAGCAACCTCTCGTGGGCTGGGACATCGAGAACGTATTCTTTACCATTTACTTTCAGATTAACTTTGAAGCTCATGCTCAATTCAGACCACCCCTTTCTCTATTCGGGTTTTACACTTGAGGAGTCCTCTTCTCAAGGCTATTTTCGACATGTCCAATCTATACTCGGCCGTCGTCCACCAGTCAGTTATCCTCTCCATATACATCGGCAAAACCTCCTCGGTAGCCTTCTCAATTAAATCCTGGGAGAACGTTTTACCGATCAAGAAGTTCTCAACCTCGCGTGCTCTTGCAGGAGCCCTTTTATCCTTGACCATGTCGAAGGCTATTTTGACATCACTCGATTCTTTCCTCATCCAGGGTTAGGAAGGAATGCTCCCGTTACGATCCCGGCTATCAGGAGTTCCCTCCTGTCGAATTTTACGAAACTGCTGCTTGAGCCCTGTGGTGGAATAGCGAACTCAACTTCCTTTATCAGCTCATCCGGCTGCAGGTCAACAACCCTTTTATCCAGTACGAATTTTTCCAAGGGGATTGTCCGCTCGCCTCTAACGCTCACCGCTTTAACCCTCGCATCGTAGGCTAGTAGAAGGGTTATGTAATCACTATACTGGGTTGCTGCAGCCAGGTTGCCCCCTATTGTAGCAGAGAATCTTATGGCAAGAGTGCCGAACTTCTTCCACACGTCGGCGAACCCTGCGAATCTGACATCGCCGTGGAGGAAGGTTCTGCTTAACTCGTAAAGGGTTGTTGCCGCCCCTACCTTCACTTTTCCATCCTCGATCCTCACGTAAGAGAGTTGCTGTTTCAAGGGCGAGAGATCTAGTAGATACTTTGGTGTTGGGATTTTCTTNTCCCTAATTAACACTAGTAGCTCTGTGCCCCCTGCTAGAGGCTTAACCTCCGGCGCGTTTTTCGAGAGGAACTCTAGGGCGTCTTCAAGGGTTTTCGGCCTGTACAGTCCGAATATTAGAACTCACCTCTCGTTAAGAGAGAGTTATACTCGGGTGGGTTAAAAAATCTTAAAGATCACGATATCCCATATCCCTTAATCCTATATTTGCTGATAGAAATACTTTTATACATTATTACTAATATTCATCCACGGAGGTTAAAGCCATGAAAGTATGTAGAGACATGGTAGAATGTATCGGTGCAACACCGATAATAAGACTGTCTAGAATAGTGCCGGAGGGATTCGAGCCTGAGATATGGGCTAAGATGGAGTTCACGAACCCTACCGGTAGCGTCAAGGACAGGATGGCTTACTACATGATCAAGAAAGCGATGGAGAAAGGTGAGCTGAAACCAGGCATGACTCTTGTTGTCCCAACAACCGGGAACACTGGCATAGCATTCTCAGCGCTTGGAAGCGTTCTCGGCTTTAAAGTGTTAATAGTAATCCCCGAGGAGATGAGCGCTGAAAGATTCATGCTCATGAGACTGTTCGGAGCAGACTTCTACTTCACCCCTGGTGGTGAGAGCGATGCTGACAAGGCATTGGAAATAGCTAAGAAGCTTGCCGCGGAGAACCCTGACAAGTACTACTTCTTCGACCAATGGGGTGATGAAGCAAATGTTGAAGCACACTACCAGACCACCGGTAAGGAGATACTTGACCAAATAGGCTGTCCCAAGGCATTCGTAGCGGAGGTTGGAACAGGCGGGACGTTAATGGGTATTGCTAAGAGGCTTAAAGAAGAGTGTAGGGACGTGATCGTGGCTGGCGCAGAGCCTGCTGAATGCCCAGTTGCGGCTGGATGGTTCAAGACGGGCAAGCCCGGTCCATGGGGCAGGCACGAAATCGAAGGCGTTGGCGATGGATTCATCCCTGAGATTGTGATGAGGTATAAGAACTTGCTAGACGACTTCGTTACGGTGTCAAGCGATGAAGCAATCAGCATGGCAAGGCTTATTGCCAGAAAGGAGGGCCTTCCTGTAGGCATCAGTAGTGGAGCAAACGTTGTCGCAGCCATCAAGCTGGCCCAGGAGCATAAGCTTAGGAAGGGAGACAAGGTGGTAACTATACTGCCTGACTACGCTGCAAGATACTTCAGCACCAGGCTCTTTAAGAAACAGAGGGAAATAGCTAGCAGGAAGCAAATCTTAGATGAGCTAGATATTTGATCTAAACCCCTTCATTAAGATTTTTCTTATTTCTCTTTACTTCTTCATACTTTTCTCACTAAACTTATATAACAGTTTAAAAGTATATATGTAATATAAGATTTGTAGTGACACCATGTGGGAGTCGGTAGCAGAGTAGACATGAATAAAGAAGATATATCTCGCGGAGACCACTACATATAATTTCGCCGTGAATATTTCAATAGGGATGAGCAATGCTTTATTGATAAGACTTCTCTCATATGGGGTTTCTGAACTGGGTTTGCTCACATTCATAAGGATACTTGCCTATGGGGTCAGCCAGGTCCCCGCGGCCCTCCTCGTTGAGCACTACTGGCATAAAAGGAAGATGCTGTGGAATTTATTTGGAGCTTTAAACAGGCTGGGACCTAGCCTGCTGATTTTATCTCTATTCCTTCCAAAAGACTATTCTCTGTCGTTTGCATTAGTAGTATCTTTCCTCTCACAGTTTGCGGGAGGAGTTGCTGGGGTTGCAGCCACAGACGTTCTAGCTGATATCATACCTGTCGGGGGAATCTCCATCCTTCTTCTCAAAGGTTAACCAGTTAAACTATGTCTCAATAAGTCTTGCATTCATAACTTCATTCGCCGCTTTCGCACTAATACCTGACTACCTGGTTTAATACCAACTTCTTTACACTATCTCTTTCGCTATAGGATTGGTTTCCACAATCTTCTTGGTTAAAATCAGAGATCCTAAAGGATTCGTAAACTCCGGGAAGCCGATTGCCAGATTATATGATGATTTAGAAATAGTTAAATTTATCTTCCACGATGGGAGGCTGAGAAGGTATCTTCTGGTAATTTCGTAATTTAACTTCTCCGTCAATATTCCAGCACCTTTCTGGGACTATATCGTCATGGTAGTGATCGGGGGTAACGAGTTAATCGTCGTATTAAAGAACGTGGTGAGCTTAGCGGTTAAATCCATAGGCATGTTCTTCTGGAAAAGAGAAATCGCTAAATACGGTTTGAGAAAGGTAACAGTAATCGGGATGGCTTCAACAGCCGTGGTCCCAATACTTTACAAGGATTTTGCCACCTCGACAAGCCTCCTTGGAATCGAGGCTGTTAGCGGCTACATATGGGCTCCCCTAGACCTCTCAATCTTTCTCTATAATGCTTATTTACCTCCGAAAGATGTTAGACCAGCTTACCTTTCTCTTCTAGGCTTAACCATAAACTCTGTTTGAAGCCTAGCCTCCATGATGGGTACCCTTATAGCTGTGTCAACTGGGGATGTGGGAAGCGTTCTCCTAGCCTCGAGTGTTTTAAGAGGGGTGTCAGCCTCTATAGCTTATGCTACACTACCCGAGGTAGATGAGAAGAATAATGTAGCGCGCAGGTAATAGAGTTATAAGAATTACTGTGATAATGAATAAAGTGGAGTGATAGAGGATAGCATGAAAATAGACCCTAATCTTTGCATATTATGCAGGGGAAGGGGTTTCTGCGGACTCTCGTACTGTCCAGTGTTATCTAAGGCGAAAGCCCAGCTTAAGTTGAGAAAGGTAGAGGCCTCTAGGGTAATTGAGGGATCTTCACCCCCTGCGGTATTTGTGGGTAGATACGGATATCCATACGTTAGAGTTGGAGCTTCAACACCTCCTTTGACAGGCGATACATCTCTCTACGACTATCCTGAGAAATGGCTTAGTCTTAAGATCGACGACGTGCTGGATTTCCGCTGGAGCTTGATAACCGGGTTCACCGTTAACCAAGTGAGGATGGTGGACATCCCTCTTGTAGAAAACATGAGATTAATGGTTATGAGCGCGAAGCCTGTTGACGTGTATATTGAGGTTTCAAAACCCCCGAGGCCTGTGATAACTTTCGATGAGCACTTGCCACCAATGGGTCCGAGATCCCCGCTGGAGAAGGTCAAATTAATGGGAAACCCCAGTATACCCAGGGCCGTGGACAAGGTTGTTTCAGACCGCGATCTCGAGGCTGAGAAAGCGGTGTTGAAACTGTACTCCGACGGCATCCCTGTATCTCACATCCAGAAAATCTTCAGCATTGGGGCCCTTGGTGTCAAGGGGCAGAGAAGGCTCGTCCCCACCAGGTGGAGTATTACAGCAGTGGATTACATTATTTCTAGAAACCTTTTGAAAAACGTTAAGAGGTATGACGTGTTAACCGAGATACAAGTATATGAGCATAGAATCTACGGGAACCTGTTTGTCGCAATACTTTATCCTGAGAAATGGAGTTATGAGTGGATGGAGGCCTGGTGGCCCGGGTCAACCTGGAACCCGTTGTCAACCAGCGTTGTTGTCGAAGGAGACTACGAGGGTTATAAGGGCAGGGATACCTACCCCGGGATAGGGGGTTGCTACTACGCCAGCATGCTTGCAACTCTTGAACATCTTAACAAGGTTAGGAAGCAGGCGACGGCAATCTTGCTCAGAGAGATCTACCCGAGTTTCAACATCCCAATCGGTGTCTGGTTTGTTAGAGAATCAGTGAGAACAATGTTTTCAAAACCGCCTGTTTTAAAGACGACAAGCATCGAGGAGGTGAGGAGCTATCTTGACACTAACACCAAACTAGGAGCGATAAAGTGGTTTTCATCGTCAAAGCTCATTCGAAGAATAATTACGGGGAAGAAGATAACAGATTTTTTTAGAAAGGGGTAGCGATTGTTTAAGACTTTTCAAATCATCAAACAGAGAACAATGACGGCTTTGTCGAGAAGCGGGTTGCCAGGGCTGGATTATGCTTTAAACCCATACATGGGTTGCTTCCACGCCTGCATATACTGTTACGCTAGGCTTTACACACGTGATAAACGGGTTTCCGAGAACTGGGGAAGGGTTGTAATAGTCAAAGAGAATCTTCTAGAAGTTTTAAACAGCGAGGTTAAAAGGTTGAAAAGAGGCGTTGTTGGCGTTGGAACGATAACCGATGCTTACCAGCCTGTTGAAACAGTGTTCAAACTTACGAGAGAGGCTGTCAGAATCTTGTTGAATAACGGATTCAGGGTTTCTATTCAAACTAAAAGCCCATTGATACTGCGGGATATCGATGTTTTAAGCGCTAGTAAAGAGCTTGTGGACATAGGATTTACCATTACCTCGGTAATATGTGATAGGTCAAGACAGGTGGAGCCAAACGCGCCGTGTCCTGAATCAAGAATAGACGCCTTGAGAAGACTTAGCAAGCTAGGTTTTAACACGTGGGTTTTCTACGGGCCCATCATACCAGGTTTTAACGATGATGAAGACACGATAACGTTGCTTGTTGACATTGCATCAGAAACTAATAGCGTTCTCTACTATGACCCTCTCCATTTCAAGCCGTTTATGAGAAATCCGAAACATCCCTTGCACCCTCTCTTCGCTTCAAGAACTTTCCAGGAAAGAATAACGAGAGCAATCAATCATTTACGCAGCGAGTGCTTGGAGCGTGGGGTTCAGTGTAAGGGAGGGTTCGAGTATTGAGTAATTTACCCTGTTTTCCCGGAAAACCTGATTTTAGAATATGGAGATTCCAGGAAGAAGCCTTCGCCACATCTAGGACATATTACCAGGATAGGCCTCTCTCTTTCCTCGGGCAATGCTTGCTCATTCGCGACATAGATTGTTGACTCGTACATAAAGGTAAATTCTTTGAATTCTCCCTCAAAGCCGCATTTAGGACATTTCAACTTCATACTCAATCAATAATACTTTGTCTTAACCCCTTTAATAATGATAAAAATGTACCACTCTACATTAATGTAACACATCACTGGATTCTAAAGAGTATTGAATTCTTCAGATCGTATCTAAATAGGAATAATCAAATCCAGCATGAGTTTTGGTGTTTGAGAGGTGGAAACAGTCAAACTACTATGTGGACTTTAACCTGATCTCGTTGAAAACTTTTTGCGAAGGCTTCAACCCCCTTATCGAGAGGGTGTTCACTCGTCACTAGATCGTCGACTTTAACGAGCTTNTTTCTTAACAACTCGATAGCTTTTTCAAAGGGTCCACACCGGCTTCCAACAAGCCTGGCTTCCTTCACAACGAACTTCGTAACATCGAAATCGATTGGAACTCCATGTGTAGATTTAACTGAGATAATCCCTCTAGGCCTTACTATTTCAACAGCTAGCTTCATGCCGTCGGGGCTACCCGTGGCCTCTACCACGTAGTCGAAACCTTGTCCTTCACTTGTATGCTTCTTAATATACTCAAAGATCTCAGCTTCGTCGACAATTTCATCCACGTTTGAATTTCTGACAAAACTCTGTTTGGGAGTGTCTTTTCTAACAACAGCGATGAGCCTTCTTGGACGAGCAATAGATGATATGGTTCTCAGCGCGAGTAGACCAATGGTTCCTGCACCTATGACAGCAACGTTATGGAAGCTTGCAACAGGCGCCAGCTCCAACATTTCAACAACGGAGGCCAGGGGTTCTACGAAAGCGGATTGAATGTCTGAGAGCCCTTCAACACTATGGATAAGGTCAAACCTTGATACTACGAATTCCGCCATGCCGCCGTCCCTGGTTATACCAAGGGTTTCCCTGTAGGGACAGTGGGTTTTCAACCCTTCTCTGCAGAACGAGCATTTTCCGCAGTAAAAGTTTATCTCGCTTGTCACTTTAACACCGATTAGAGAAGGGTCGACGCCTCTCCCAACATCCACTACCTCCCCCACTACTTCGTGGCCAGGTATTATGGGCAACTTACCTGGTTTATAAGTGCCCTTGTAAAAAGCTTTGTCAGTCCCGCAGATTCCTACCCTTCTAACCTTTATGAGAACCTCACCACTACCGGGCCTCAGGTCTTCAACCTCTTCTAGACGTAAATCCCTGGGAGCATGGAGTACCAGAGCCTTCATCACCACCACCTATTCCTTTATATAGGGCTTGCCGAGCGCCCTCGGCATTTTAACCTTTTTCATGATTATTACGACAGTTATAAGCGTAGCCAGGTAGGGAAGTGCTTTAAACAAGCTCTGCCCGCTCGTCCTCAGGAAGGTTAGGTACTCAGGTAGCATTACCTGTTGCACTTTAAGCGATAGCCACGTTGCAAAAGCCTCGAAAAATCCGAACAGGAAGGCCCCTAATACAGCTGTTAACGGGTTCCAGTTGCTGAACGATACATTGGCAAGCGCGACGAAACCCCTGCCCGACGTCATCTCCCTGCTGAAGAATCCGACCCAGTTAACAACCAGGAAGGAACCAGCCAGTCCAGTATAAAATCCGCCTACACCTGTCAGGAGAAGCCTAGTCCTGTACACATTCACTCCCATGGCTTCAGCGGAGTGCGGGTTCTCGCCGCAAGCCCTTATTCGAAGCCCCAAAGTGGTTTTCTCAAGCAGATACCATGAAGCTATAGCGAGAGCTATTGCGATAATACTTACCGGCTTCAATGTGAGAATAGAATTCCCGATGGGTATTTGAAGATCCGCTAGTTTCACAACACTTGGAGAGCCCCCATACTCTCCCCAAAGCTTGTAAAGCATTAGAGTAGCCACTCCAAGGGCTAGCATGTTGATTCCAGTACCCACTACTATCTGGTTGCTGTGAAGGTAGGAGCTTAGGTACCCCATCAAAAACCCGATCATAAGACCTATTGTTGACGATATTAGTAGCGCTAGATACGGGTTACCCGTGTAATGAGTTATTACGGCACTGGTTAAAGCACTGAGTATCATTATTCCTTCGAGACCAATGTTGACCACGCCGGATTTCTCGGTAAGAATCTCTCCCGTTGAAGCAAGTAGGAGCGGTGTCATTGATGTAAGAGAGAGGGATAATAAGGTTACTAAATCATCAATGGGCGTCATTTCCGCCTCACCTTAAGCACCGTCTTCATGTAATGGTATGCGAAAGGTATTGCAAGCGATATGACGATAATGCCTATTATCAAGTCAGCAACCTGGTGGGGGAGTCCGAGCCTGGTCTCTATCCATTGACCCCCTATTAGAAGCCCCGATAGAAAAATGCTTGAAACCACTACTCCGATCGGGTTGTTTCTTCCTAGAAGGCTTGCCCCTATCCCTAGAAACCCATACCCGTATAGGCTCATCATCATGGTGTCAAGCCTGTGTACGATACCTAACACTAGGACTGAGCCGCCGAGACCTGCCATAGCGCCTCCCAGGGCAAATGAGGCAAGCATCAGTTTTCGGTTTTCGAAGCCAGCAATCATTGAAGCAGATGGGTTCAGGCCTGAAACCCTCATAGCGAAGCCTAGCCTCGTCTTATAGAATAAGAAGGCTCCTCCNAAAGCGGCAGCGAGTGACACGAGGAATGAAGTGTTCAATCTGAGTAATCCTAAATCCACTACAGGTAGCTTTGCGGTGTCTGGGACCTGTAGTGTTAAATGCGGTATAGACGGGTCTGTCAAATAAGTTGCTATTGCAAACATCGAAATGTTAAAGAGAGCCCAGTTAATCATTATCGCTGCCACAACCTCGTTAACATTCCTGTAAACCCTCAAGACAGCTAACACCATGCCTAAAGCAGCACCAGCTAGTCCGCCAGCTATTAAGGCTAACAAGAGGCTACCAGTGTACAAGGCTACTACGAGTGAGGCTATGGCACCAACATATAGTTGTCCTTCACCGCCAATATTGAACAACCCGGTGAGGGATGGATATAGAAATGCTAGCGCGGTTAGAATCAGAGGGGAGGCTCTCGAGAGTAGGTAACTAGCGTTGTCAAACCCCTTGCTAAACATCACGGAGTACGCTACTATTGAGAGGTCTGACGGGTATCCCATAAGGATCATTATACCGGCCGTGAGGGCGAGGGATAAAATAATTGATAATGAGATTTCCAGTAATGCGAGTCCATACTCTCTTTTCCTGCTAGCAATGCTTTCTAGTATCTTCTTCAAAATACCTGGCTTCACACTCAACACGAACCACCCATACATAATCCAATTTTTTCCACAGTAAACTCGCTCGGCGCACCCTCTGCGGTGATTTTACCGTTAAATATGATAACTAAGCGGTCGCTTAACGTTAAAAGCTCTTCGAGATCAGAGGAGATGAGTAGGACAGCGCCACCCTTGTCTCTATGATCGAGAAGTAGCCTTCTTATTTGTTGAGTGGATTTAACGTCCAAACCCTGAGTCGGTTCCATGGCTATCAACAATTTCGGGTTTTTAACAAGCTCCCTACCAGTCATAACTTTTTGCTGATTACCCCCGCTGAGATGTTTAACTAGAACCTTGGGGCTTGTGGCGAATACTTCGTAATCCTTCATTACCTTTAAAGACAGATCTTCCAATTTTCTCGTCTGTATGACGCCGAACCTGTTTACTAAGTGTATGTGATTTGTAAGCAAAATGTTTGCTGATATATCCATTTCGCCTATGAGCCCTATTTTTCTCGACTCGGGGATGAAGGATACTCCTTTCTTTAACCTTTCCTCTACGGAAAGATTCGTAATATCCTCGTTTTCGAACAGGATTCTTCCTTTAACTGGTTTTCTCAACCCAATAATGGCTTCGGCCAACTCTTTCTGGCCATTGCCCTGTATGCCTGCAACTCCTAATATCTCACCACTTCTCACTTTCAACGAGATTCCTTTAAGAGTGCTTTGCTCCTTATCGCCTTTCACTTCCACATTTTCCAAAACAAGGATTTCTTTAGAGAGGTTGCTTAATGATGCTCTACCGGTTTGAGTGAGCTCAGGCAATTCCTCCCCTATCATCATCTTCGCCAGGGTTGACTCGTCAACGCTAGCGGTCTCAGCCTCTCCAACTTTTCTCCCTTTTCTTAACACTACTACTCTATTAGTTAACTCCTTGATCTCTTTCAACTTGTGTGAGATGAAAATAACGGAAACACCTTTTTCACGTAGAGTTTTAATCAGTCTGAACAATTCCTCTATCTCAATAGGGTTTAAGACGCTTGTCGGCTCGTCAAGTATTAGGATTTCAGCCCCGGTTATAAGTGATTTAACTATTTCAACTTTTTGCTGAACCCCTATGGGGAGCCGACCAACAGGCTCATCTAATGGGATTTGAAACCCAAGGGTTTGAAGAAACTCCTCTACTTTTTTACGTGTTTCATCAATGGTTACCTTTTTATTAATAGTGCTCATGAACAAGTGCATGTTTTCCATTACAGTGAATTCATCAACCAGGGAGAAATGCTGATAAATCATCCTTATTCCATGCCTTAAGGCATCCCATGGTCCATGAAAGGTTACTTCTTGACCTTTAATATAGATCTTGCCCGAGGAGGGTTTTATCTCCCCGTATAAAATTCTCATCAAAGTGGTTTTACCCGCTCCATTCTCGCCTAAAAGCCCGAGAATTTCACCTGGATATATTTCGAGAGATACGTTGTCTAAGGCTTTAACTCCGTCAGGATAGGTTTTGCTAATGTTTTCAAGCCTGACAAGAGTTTTTTCTACCATCGATTCTAACCCGTAAGCATTCTTTGGAAGAATTATGAGGCTTAAAGGATAAAAAACTAAATCGTTCCTCTAGAAAGCGCGGCGTTTAAGTCGCCGCTGATCAACGCGTTTATTATGCTGTCATATTCTTCGATGCTGGCAGGGTCTTTGAAGGCTATTTCACCGCTTGAAATCTTTTGGTAAAGCTCATTGTAGATCTCCCATGTTGTTGAATCAATATACTGTGTTCTAGTCTGGTTTACTATGGAGACGACTTCGTCCACCGTGTAATCACCAAGTTTACCTACCTCCCGGGCCCATTCCGCGAAAGTTCTCACGCCTTCTAAGTCCCATATCCCTACGCCTCCTTCAGCAAGCCCAAGAACCTTGATTCCAGGTTCCCACTTCTTCTCAACAACCATTTTAATAGCGGTATACACGGCCACGTCTACTCTTTTCGCACCACTCAGCGGAATGTACTCTGGGGCATACCATTCCTGGCTTGCATCCTGCCCTATCGCGAACGCCTTCCCCATCTGATTCTTATTCCAATCTACCACAGCATCCATCATGCCCACGTGCGTATAGCCTGCTAACCCGTATAATACTGGGGCTCCTTGTTGCAGCATTTGCCATGCTGTGTTGTAACCAACCTGCGGGTCTGTGAAAGTGTTTGTGTACTGCCATAAGAGGCTTACATTGTAGCCTGACTTCATTTCAAAGTACTTTATTCCGAAGAGATATCCGATGTGGAACCTCCAAAGAGGAGGTATGCTCATTCCTGCGACAGCGCCAACCTTGCTCGCGTTGAGGCTTTTAGCCATTCCAGAAGCTAGAACCCCTACGAGCGCCCCGACCTCTTGCTCCCGGAACAAGATGTCTACTTCATTATTCCTGTTCACGAATGTTGAAGCATCGATTAAAGCATATTTCTGGTTTGGATAATTATCAGCTGTTTTGTTAAGTGGGTCTGTCCACAAGAATCCGACAAGCACTATTAAATCATACTCACCACTTTCCGAGTATGATCGGAGAACATTCTCCATGTCGGCAACAGACCTAGGGGTTGTATAATCAACTTTGACGTTCAGCTCGTTCTTAGCTCTCTCGGCACCCAGCCATGCCATGTCGTTAAAGCTTAAATCTCCCCTGCCTCCTACATCGAATAGCACGAGAACCTTGACCTCTTCAGTAGGCTGTGTGCCGGTTTGGTAGAACCCTCCCAACATGATTACAGCGACTCCAGCTATTACCAGTAATGCGACAACTACGAGAATTAGAGTTGTTCTAGCGATGGATTTCATCTGATTCACCATGATTGAGTGTAATAAAGGGTGTAGTTTATAATCTTTACAGGAACTTCTAAGATAACCCACGTGGAAACGAATTTTAAAATGCTAAGGATATTTTAAAAATTTAATAATGGGTGGTTTAATGACTCCACGCCAATACATTGTCGCCGGCGTTTTCGTGATCGTATTGATGTATGTCATCCCCTATGTATTTCTCAATAAGGCTAGGGATGCAAGTCTTTTTACATACTGGATGGTTCTCAGCCTTATCTGGATAATCATTTCAATAATCTATCTCTACAGGGGTGTGAAGGAATGAACCTAACCCATCTTCTCGCTCTCATCATCTACTTCTCCATGGGAACAGTTATAGCTTACGTATCTAGGAGGATGGGAGTGAAATCAGCATCCGACTATTATGTTGCCGGCGGGAGGATGGGCGCGATACTGGCGGCTGGGACTTATGCGGCAACAACTTACAGCGCGTTCATGATGGTTGGGTTGGTTGGTTTGACTTATCAAACCGGTGTAGGTGCTTTTGGCTTCGAGCTGGTGTATCTTGTTTCAACCGTAACCATTCTCTCCACAGTAGGTTTTAAGATTTGGAAGCTAGCAAGGATTGGGAAGTGGATATCTCCTTCACAAATGATAGGGGACTTGTACGGTTCTAAAACACTCGCAGTTACAGTCGCCGCATTGTACTTGTTCGCGATGATTCCCTACACTGTTGCACAGATTCAGGGATTAGGTGTCGTCTTCCAGGTAAGCGGGCTTGAGTATGTTCACGGGGTGATCCTAGGAGCATCTATAATAGTATTATGGATTGTTCTCGCAGGAATTTGGAGTGTGGCATCAACGGATCTCTATCAGGGGATATTAATGCTGGTAGGAGGGTTAATCTTTCTTTCTTGGACAGCATCCACCCTCACTCAGGGGGCAGATGTTTCAAGAGTTTTCGAAACTCTTGGGAGTCAAGGATTCCTTGGATTAACGAGCTTTTGGAGCGTGCAAGTCTTCCTGGCATACACTATTCCATGGGTGTTTTTCGCCATAACCAATCCGCAAGTAGTCTCTAGGCTATACGTTCACAGAGATGTTCACGCTTATAAGAGAAGCGTGGTGCTATTCTCTGCCTACGGATTCATGTATACGGTTATCGCAATATCCATCGGATTATTCGCTAGAATGCTGGCGATCGGCGGCTTAATACCCGCAGATCTGCCCAGGGATTCTGTGACACCTATTCTTTTAAAACAAATGACTCCGGCCTTATCCGCTATTGTTAGCGTATCAATCATGGCTGCGGCTATTTCCACCGCTAACAGCATCATCCTCTCAGTTTCAAGCTCGATATTCAAGGATATCTTGAACCGGGAGGAGAAGTCGCTTAGGGCTGCATTCACCATTAACCTGGTTCTAACCCTTATTGCATCGGGGCTAGCCATTTTGAGGCTTGGCTATATAGTGGACTTATCAGTGCTCACCTCGGTGCTTCTACTACCATTAGCGCCCGTAACCTTGCTGGGTGTTTGGAGGCATGGAAAACTTTCAAGGGTTTCCGGCACTGCAGCGGTCGTAGCGATTCTAGTTGGAGCTGGAATAGGCGTTTACGGATTCCTATCATACGGTGCGGCCAAGACGTTTACAATGTCGTACCTCAGCCTACCTATTTCAGCATGGATTCTCATATCTTCAACTGCGATATTGCTCCTGGGAGTCTTAGTTGACGAGTTTAAAAGAAAGGGTGAAAAATGATGACTAAGTATCCTGAAGGCTTCCGTTCAAATACTCGCTGTATCCAGCTAGGTCTAGCAACCCGTGACCGCTTAAATTGAAGACTATAACGGGCTTCTCTTTTCCCCTGGCATATTTCCTGGCAATGTCTATTACTGCTCTAACAGCGTGCGCGCTTTCAGGGGCTGGCACAATGCCCTGTGTTCTGGCAAATAGTACTCCTGCCTCGAACACTTCTCTCTGCGAGTAGGCGACGGGGGTTACAACCCTGTTTTTCAATAAAACGCTAAGTGTTGGCGCAACCCCGTGGTATCTTAAGCCTCCTGCGTGAATGGGTGGGGGCACGTAGTTGTGTCCTAGAGTGTGCATTTTCAGCAACGGCGTTAACCCTGCTGAATCCCCATAGTCATACCTGTACTCTCCCTTCGTCATCGAGGGCACAGCTTTAGGTTCCACAGCTATGAAGACGGTGTTTGTCTTACCCATTAGCTTGTAATGTATGAACGGGTATGAGAGACCAGCGAAATTACTGCCTCCTCCAACGCACCCCACTACGTAGGAGACGTCCTCAACGCCTACTCCAATGCTTTCAAGCTGTTTTAAAGTCTCCAAGCCTATGACTGTCTGGTGCAGTACCACATGGTTTAGAACGCTTCCAAGACTATACTTCGCTGTTCCCCTGCTTGATAACACGTCTTCGATCGCTTCTGAGATGGCGATTCCCAGGCTACCGGGGTGGTCGGGGTTTTCCTCAAGGTATTTTCTCCCAACTCTTGTTACCGAACTAGGGCTGGGGTAGACTTCTGCGCCATAGGTTTCCATTAAGATCCTCCTGAGCGGTTTCTGGAGATAGCTTGCCCTCACCATGTAAACCCTGATTTTGATTCCGAAGAGGCTTCCAGCAAGGGATAGCGCGCTTCCCCATTGACCCGCCCCTGTCTCAGTGCATAATCTCTCAACTCCTTCCCTCATGTTATAGTATGCTTGAGCCACAGCGGTATTGAACTTGTGGGAGCCCGCCGGGAGAACTCCTTCATATTTGAAGAATATTCTCGCATTTGTTTTCAAAGCCTTCTCGAGGTTTTTCGCCCTTATGAGAGGGGTGGGTCTCCCTGCTTGAGCGTAGAGCTGGAGGATTTCATCAGGGATTTTGACGAATCTTTCGTTGGAAACTTCCTGCCTAACTAGTTCCCTTGGGAATATTGCTTCAAGAACTTCAGGACCTGCGACAGCCCCGTTAGGAAGGATTGGTGGAGGCAGTTTTTCGGGGAGATCAGGGATTATATTATACCACTGTCTAGGGATAATAGACGAGTCCTGTGGAGCTTTTAACTCCATTCCAACATGGTCCCACCACGAGTAGTGGAGAATGATGCGTTCGAATATAAAAGCTTTACGTTACGCACTTACTAGGGGTTACGACTTCATTTATATTTTGAAAGACATTCCGCCGCCCAGTTTTAATACACTATTAAAGCGCCAAGGCTCCGATGATGGGTAAGGCGAGAACTGTTGGGATGGTGAGAATGAATGTAATGTATGCGACAAGGTCTGGCCTCCACCCGTATTTTGAAGCCATTAAAGTGTTTAAAACGGCAGGAGGCATCCCGGATACTACAGCTAGCTGAATTGACTCAGCCTGCGGGAGTCCAACCAATAATGCGAAAAATACTGCTACGACGGGGGCGATGATGAACCTGTATAGAATCGTTACTAGTAATGGTTTCTTAACCATGTCAGATGCTATCCCACCTAGTTGCAACCTTAGGCCGAGAACAAAAGTTGCCAGGTAGCTAAGGGTTTTAGGCGTCCACCAGAGTATGCTGGAAACATACGTGACAGGCCATCCTAATTGATTAATAACTACTCCTATAAGAAAACCTGCCAGCGCTGGAAGTTTCAAGATTTTAACCAGGGAAACCCTCTTCAGCGCGATGAAATCGGGTATTAAAACATTGAAAGTAAGGGTTGCCAGTCCCAGTATAGACGCTACTTTCACGTCGCCAAACAATGCGAAGCTAACTGGAAACCCCAGGAAAACCGCATTAGGGAAGAGCACGGTCAAAAGGGTTGCATTCCTTAAATCCTCCTTCCAATCCCTGGATATATGTTTGAATGAGAAGCCTGCTACGACAATGTACACAGTGAATGATGCAACTATTAAAACATCGCTTTCTGCGAGACGTCTGGTTGAAAAAGTATATGTGAATGCTAAGGGAACGAGGGAATAGTATACAATATTAGTTAACATGGTGGCGAAAGAATCGAATAATTTGCTACGAGGAGAAATTTTCTGGGAAACTATTTTCACTGAGAATCCAGCTAGGATTATAGTGACAAGGATTAATGAATCGTCCATATCCTTGCCCTCATTCCAGCTTAACTAGGTATTCGTCTCCTCCCCAAATCTCTAACGGCGTGGTTGTCGAGTATATCAAAGTATTCTCGGAATTGTAAATGTCTACGTTTATTGGCACGGGCATAGCCTCTTCGAGATCACCAATCATGCAGATCCCTTGTGTGAATAAACACTGGTAAACCCTATCTGTTCCGGCAGGCTTAACTACAATTTTATATTTTTCAGGGAGGCCTGTGAAAAAGACTTTATTGCTTACCGTAAAGTAGAAGTGATTTCCAGGAATAGTTTCACTGCTACCGTCAGGCCTGACCCAGCCGAGGGTTATCTCTCCAAACCTGAGGCGGTTGTAGTATAGGAGTTTTAATTGGTGGAATCCTTTTAGAAGCTTAATCTCGCGACTCATGTGTAAACGACTCGGTTGATCATACCATTCATTAATTACCAGCTCTTTGTTAACCCATAGTTTGCAACCATCGGAAGATATGACGTAAAACACGTATTTCCCCGGGTTTTCCACCTTGAGGAAACCGTTTCCACTCAATCANGAAGTATTCCGGGGGCACGTTTGGATGCGGCTTATCAGTGTAAACAAAGCTTATATAAGGAGAGACCGATTCAGCTATAGGTGTTAAACCAGCAGTATCCTCCGGGGGTTTATCCCCTTTCCACGTGTAAAATCTTGCTAAAAGACCACTGATCAAGCCGCTTCTGGTTTTGATTAAAACATAGTTTGGCAAATAATACCCCATAATATCTTAATACGTTGACGTTAAATATAACTATCTCAGGTGGTTTGAAACGGTTGTAATAGGCCCTGGTTTACTACCTGAGTTGGTGAATTCTTCTCCGCTGTTGAGAAAAGCCTATGAGGCAATCCTATCCGATCCCGAAGTCCCTATTTTATGGGAGCTTTCCAATATTATGGCTGTCAAGAGGTTGAAGTATAATGATCACGGACCNGTGCACGCTCACATAGCAGCAGGTGCTGCCCTAAGTATTTTTCACTTGCTAGTCAAGAAAGGAGTCACTCCGAGTATGATCAAGGACGGGGTGGTGAACAATGTGGAACACGCCATGCTCGTGCCCCTTTTAGCAGGCCTTCTACACGATATTGGCAACAGCGTTCACAGAGATATGCATGAAAGGATTGGAGCCATACTAGCAATCCCGATTGTTGACAGGGTTTTGAGAAAAATCATTAAGGATGAGCGTGAAGTGTTAAGGCTTAGGCAGGAGATCTCCCACGCAATATACTGTACAAGCTACGATGTCGACTGCTTAACAATCGAAGCAGGGACTGTAAAGGTCGGGGACGGCTTGGATATGGCTGAGGGAAGGGCTAGAGTACCCTACAGGCTTGGAAGCGTGTCGATACACAGTGTTTCAGCCCTGAGCATTAAGAAGGTTGAAATAGAGGAAGGCGTGCAGAACCCCATTAGAGTAAACGTCTACATGACGGAGATGGCTGGAATATTCCAGGTGGACGAGGTTCTCGTTCCTAAGATTAAAACCACACCTCTTAGGAATCTCGTGGAGGTACACGCGATCATAGGTAGTGAGGAGGTAAAATCTTATCCGTAACGAGACTGCGGAAGGATTTAGATCGCGATTGTTAAAGCCCCCATAATCTTTAAAAACTCGCTCACAAATTATCTTCCAGCGGTGCGGGGTATGTGTTTTAACACAGTTGAAAGAAAATAGAACTCTATTATCCGAACTCCTCTCCTCAAGAGATCGCCGGGTTAAACTCCTCGCTACCATAGCTGGAAGAAACACGGATTCAATAATTCTGCGAGATGTTTCAGGGTTTAGAGAATTCAAAACGAATGATGGAGTAGGTAGGGAGATTTTAAACCTACCGTGCGAAACAACGGTCTATATTGAAGGATCGGTAAGAGGGGATTTCCTTGAAGTTGAAAGGTATAGGGTGATTCACTTCTCCAAGCTTGAATCCTGTGAAGAAGATACTAAAGATATTCGCGAATTCGTATTAAACTCCTACAGGTACGCTGGGAAGCCTAAGTATTTCAAAATTATTAGAACAATATCATCCCTCTCCTATTTACTAAGAAAAGCTTTAGTATCAGAGGGGTTTACGGAGTTACAGCCGCCCATCGTTGGCTGGAAAAGTGACCCAGGCTTGAGAGGTGCTAAGAAAGTTAAAGTAAGCCTTTACGGGGGTCAATACGAGTTGCATTCAAGCTTGATAATGTATAAGCAAATATACGCTAGTATTTTCGAAAAAATCTTCTACTTTGCGAGGAACATTAGGATCGAGCCGCCCGATAACGCTAACACGGGAAGGCATTTAATCGAGTTCACACAAGTTGATGTTGAAGAAGCATTTACCGATATGCCAGAGACAATAGGCTTTGCAGAGTCTATTCTGAAAAGAGTTGTGAAAGAGTTTCTAAACACTCACGCAGACCTTCTTGATCCTTCGAGGATTGAATGGTTAGATAGAACCTTCCTAACGGGGAGATTCCCCACTCTCACGTACGAGGAGGCAGTGGACTTGCTGGCACAGCGTGGTTTTTACGTGAGAAAGGGTAGTGAACTGTCCCATGATGCTGAGGCATTTCTAGGAGAATACTATGGTAGACCGGTGTGGTTGACAGGATTCCCTACCAGCGCTAGAGGATTCTATTATATCGAAAACTCGGAGAAACCTGGTTATAATGTTGACTGGAACCTGATACTTCCAGGGGGGCATGGAGAGGTGCTTGACGGGGGATGCAGGGAATACAGGGTTGAAGAATTGGTGAAGAGGATTAAAGCCTCAGGCGAGAATCCTGCGGAGTATGAATGGTTTCTAAACATGGTTTCAAGCGGATTTGTAAAGCCTACTTGTGGGTGGGGCCTGGGGCTTGAGAGATTGGTTAAAGCTTTTCACGGGCTGGCTCACATCGGGTTTGCAACACCTCACCCACGGTTGCCAGGCCTAATAGGTCCTTAAGAGTTTTTATTACACGTAACACCATATTAAATTAAGGTGATTATGTTGTTCGATCCCGAAGAGGTTAGAAAAGATTTTCCAATCCTCTCTAGAAAGATTAATGATAAACCTTTAGTTTATTTTGACAATGCTGCCTCCACGCAGAAGCCAATCCAGGTGATTAATGCTATAGTTGATTTTTACAGAAACCATTATGCGAATATCCATAGAGGGTTGCACACGTTAAGTCAGGAAGCAAGTGAAATGTATGAGAAAGCGCATGAAACCCTAGCCAGGTTTATCAATGCCTATTCGTGGGAAGAGGTTGTTTTCTGTAACAACACCACTGATGCGATGAACTTGGTTGCTTACGCTTGGGGTTTGAAGAATATCGGGGAAGGCGATGAGATCGTTGCAACTATTATGGATCATCACAGCACTATGCTTCCCTGGAGGAAAATAGCAAAAATGAAGGGTGCCGTTGTAAAATACATTCCTGTGACTCCACAGGGCTATCTCGACTATGATTCGCTTGACAGGGTTATCTCTTCTAAAACCAAAGTCTTAGTATTCCCTATCGCAAGCAACGTCTTAGGGACGATAAACAATGTTGAAGAATTGGTTAAGAGGGCTAGGGAGGTAGGCGCTATTGTTGTTGCAGATGGTGCTCAAAGCGTGCCTCACACGCCAACCGATGTTAGAAGGCTAGGGATAGATTTTCTAGGCTTCAGCGGGCATAAGATGCTGGGACCTACTGGGAGCGGAGTATTATGGGGGAGAAGGGATATTCTCGAAGAAATGGACTTGTTCAAGGTTGGAGGGGACACGATCAGAGATGTTACAGTCGATGATATAGTATGGTTGGATCTCCCGTGGAGGTTTGAAGCAGGTACACCAAACATTGAGGCAGGCATAGCTCTGGGAGCGGCTGCAGAGTATTTAATGAAGCTCGGCATGGAGAATGTGCGTGAGCATGAGAAACAGCTCGTATCGTACACTTTGAAAAGACTGAGTGAGGAGTTCCCGGACGAGATAAGAGTTTACGGCCCGAGGGACCCCAATGATAAAACAGGCGTTGTCTCGTTCAACGTAATAGGTTTGAACCATCATACTGTTGCGAAAGCATTAGACCTCTTCGGCATAGCAGTTAGATCTGGGATGCACTGTGCTCACCCGCTTCACTATTCCTTAAAGATAACATATTTGGAGACTCCGCCATCGAGCCTGCCTGAGAAACCGGAAGACAGGTTGACTCTATACGGTAGCGTAAGGGCTAGCTACTACATCTATAACACCTTCGAGGAAATCGACTACTTTATTGAAACACTGGGTAAGATAGTAAATCTTAAAGAATCATTAAAGAAGGAAAAACCGGAAGCAGTCTGCACGGGAAGTTGATGAGAAATTATCGGAAAAAAAGCGAAGTATTTTTATGAAACGTTATTTGGCAGGTCCAATGATCCTGGCAAACTTCTTGTTTGTGTAGGGGCTGACGGCGAACGCGATCTTTATCTTGCCCCTCTTTGTCTCCTTCACGACAACCTCATACTTGTCTGTCTCGAAGTATTTCTTCGCTTTTAGGTCGAAGAACTTGAGTTTCTCCATACCTATCCCCATTTGGATTGTTTTTCATGTTTAATATCATGTATAGGATTTATTTAAACTTTGCGTTTTGCAATAATTTCATTAAATTATACTAAATTATGTATGATTTTACATTAATAATTACTTTAAAATTCATTTTTAATGAGTTCTAAATACCATGATTATTATATTTCAAAGTTTATGTTGTTATCAGATACAATGTTTAAACTTCAAAATACTGTTCAATTTTATTTATTTTTCCATAAATTGAAAATGGTGGTTAGAAAATATTTGTATTAAAGTATGGGCCAAATGGTGTCAGGCTCTTTACAGATACCGGTTCTATTGTAAACCTCCCATGCAGCTTTCTCGGCTTCTTCAATTATTTTTTCTTCGTCAATTGTGAGCAGTTTTCTATCATACATTACCAGCTTGCCATCTATTATGGAGTGTTTAACATCGCTGCCAGAGGCCGCGTAGGCTAAATGCGAAACAGGATTCACGAGGGGGTGTAAGTGGGGGACCCAGTAGTCCAGAATTATCACATCTGCTCTCTTACCTTTTTCGATACTCCCAACCATGTCGTCGATCATTAACGCTCTTGCCCCGTTGATTGTCGCCATTTCAACAACCTGTTCTGCACGGATGGCTTCCGCGTTCAGGGTTCTCACAGGCTGAAGGAGTGCGGCATGCTTCATTTCCCTCATAAGGTCATATGTGTTGTTGCTTGGCCCTCCATCAGTCCCCAGTGCAACGTTGACTCCTGATTTCAACATCTCGGAAGTTCTAGCCGCCCCGCTTGCCAGCTTCATATTGCTCGAGGGGTTGTGGCTCACTGTTGTCCCGGTTTGACTTAGCAATTTTATCTCATCATCTTCAACCCAGACCACATGCACCAGTACCACGTTTCTACCTGTGAGACCAAGCCAGTTCGCGAACTCAACCGGTTTTTTACCGAAGCTTTTCATAGTATATTCGACGTCTTCTCTTACCTCGGCGAGATGCATGGTGATTCCTGTGTTTAGCTCGCGAGCTTTTTCAGATATTTTCCTGTACAATTCGAGGCTAACCGCTCCTGGCGTGCGTGGACCGAACCATATCCATATTCTATTGCTCAACCCGTTGTACTTGTGGTAGAGCCTTAGAGTGTCCTTAAAGCTAATATCCCCTGGCTCTACAAGACCCTCGTGGAGAATATTCTCCTCTAAAGCGTATCCTTTAAGGTCCATTACGTGCCTAGCAACCGCAGCTCTTATTCCGCTGTCATGTAGAAACTCTATTATGTTGTCGGGTCCGTAGCGTCCAACCAGTCCTGTTTCCAAGAACGCTGTTGTACCGGTTTTCAACATTTCTGCTACAACGAGCTTTGCCGAGGCAAGGGCTTCCTCGGGTTTATAGCTTCCTTGAAGAGGCCACACCCTGTTTTTCAACCATTTTATTAGAGGAAGGTAGTCAGCGCAGTGTCTTATCAACCCCTGTGCTAGGTGAACGTGAGTGTTTACTAAACCAGGCATTACGATGTCTCGCTCAGCCTCTATTACGATGTCGCTGAAGCTTTTATAGCTGGGATCTAATTCCTCCTTTTTGCCAACATCTACAATGAAACCATCGCTGATAGCGACAGCGCCGTTCTTAATTATTCTTCGATTTGAATCAAGTGTTAGAACCCATCCTCCTCGAACGTAAATATCTGCCATTTTCCTCATCTAAGGATTATTATTCATGGGAAAAATTTATAAAACAACAAGGTTTAAATGTATAAGCAAAAATAAGGTGGTGCTTTGGGATCCTTCTTCACACGCTACAATATCGAAGAAAGAAGCAGACTAGTACAAGCGGCTTCTGGCAGGCTTCCAGCCGATATCGTTATAACCAATGTTAACATCGTACTCCCTCATACGGAGGAGATTCTTGAAAACCATAGCATTATAGTAAAAGACAGAAGGATAGCGGGGATTGTTGAAGATGAGTCGATTTCGAAACATATCTCCAGGGAGACGCTGATAATTGATGGTTCAAACAATTACGTGTTTCCAGGATTTATTGACCTCCACGTTCACATCGAGTCATCACTGCTCGATCCTGTGGGATTCTCTAAAATAGTTCTCAAGCACGGAACAACCACGATTGTAGCCGACCCCCATGAGATAGCTAACGTGCTAGGAGTTCTAGGCGTTGAATTGTTTGTAAAGGCTTCTGTAAATCTGCCTTTGAAAATATTGATAGATCTTCCCAGCTGTGTTCCAGCAACAGACCCGGCTTTCGGCCTTGAAACCACGCCGCATGTAATATCGGATAAGGAGATTGAACATCTTGCATGCTTCGATAACATTGTCGGCTTGGGAGAGGTTATGGATTTTCTCAGCGTTGTCAATGCATCAGAGAAGGTTTTGAGGAAGTTGAAAGTAGCCAGCGAGAAAGGTTTAATCGTTAACGGTCATGCCCCGCTGTTAACCGGTGGGCTGCTTAACGCGTACATTTCCGCCGGCATAATGAGCGACCACGAGTCAACCTCATACCATGAAGGCTTGGAAAAGCTCCGGAAGGGTATGTGGCTGTATATCAGAGAAGGTAGTGCCTGGAGAGATCTTGGAGAACTATCCAAAATCCTGTTGGAGAAATCGGATTGTGAATTGTGTGCTTTCGTCAGCGACGATGTTAACGTATACGACTTGTTCACGCAGGGGCATGTTGACAGAATAGTCAACCTTGCCATCGAATACGGTCTTGACCCTGTGAAAGCGATAAAGTACGCTACATTCAACCCTGCCATGCGCTTACATATGGAGGATCACATAGGGATGTTAGCGCCTGGGAGGATTGCCGACATAGTGTTTTCTAAAAACATAAAGGAAATAGAGCCTCACACTGTTATCAGCAATGGGGAGATAATATATTATAAAGGAGAGCTGAAGAAAACCTTTCCACGATACAAGTACCCTGAGGAAGCGCTAAATACGGTTAAATTAGGCTCTCTCCTGGAAAACCTCGGCTTCATACCACGAATTGGAGAGGCGAATGGAGTTGCCCGTGTCAACACAATTAACGTGCAACCAGGGTCTGCTCTGACGAAGAGAACGGTGGAAGAGTTGATCGTTGAGAACGGTGAGATAAGGAGCGACCCATCAAAAGATATTATGTATGTTGCTGTCGCCGACAGACATAAGGGTTCCGGTAGCTTTTCAGTAGGGTTTGTTAAAGGATTAGGTTTTAAGGCCGGGGCTATAGCACAGACGATTGCTCACGACACTCACAACTTGATTGTATCGGGATGGAGCCCTAAGGATATGCAAGTAGCCGTACAGGAAATCGTAAGGATACAGGGAGGAATTGTTGTCGTAAACGAGCAACAAGTTGTCGCAGAAATACCTTTGAAACTAGCTGGTTTAATGAGTATTGAGGAGCCTGAGGAAGTTTTCAAAAAATACGTTAACATGGTGGAGGTTCTCCGCGAAAAATACGGGCTGAACTTTGAATCCTACTTCATGACGCTTGCACTGATTTCTCTCCCAGTAATACCTGAAGTAAGGATTACGGATAAGGGGTTGGTTGATGTTTCTAAAGGGAGATTAATACCACTTGTTGAGGAGTTTTTCAAAGCCTAGATTACTCATTTTTTCCTTCTTCTTCAATTTTCACATATCTTGTCTTACTGCTTACAATATCGCTTCTCCCAGGATAGTCCTCTATAACGACAGTGTATTGTATCAAGCCATCTTTCGCCTTATTGAGCAAATCTAGCATTCTTTCACACTCACCGTCTTTCCCCTCCTTCGCCTCGCAGAGAAAGGTGGTTTTTTCGATCAAATCCATTATTAAACCTTCAATAGTGGTGATGAAGCCCTGTGAGAAAGGCCCGGGAGAAATCTCTATGTTAAATTCCGGTATCAAAACCTTGGAGCCTCCGGCCCTGATCAATAATGCTCGTTCATCACCCGGTTTTTCAACTTTGTAAATTATTTTCCTTGGATCACTGACTGATAGAACACTCACGTCGCGCTTCCTGAATCCACACTTATTACAGGTTAAGACCGAGATCGATATGTCTCCGTAATACGGTATATTATGGATATAGTCTTCAACCATGGCTTTATGGCCGCAGACAGGACACTTGGACTCATGCTCCGCTATTTTCACCGGCTGACTCAATAGAGTTCACCCTCTTCTTTCTTAAAGCAATCATGTGTGAACCATCACACGAGGGTGCTTTAAAAAATGTAGCGCCAAGCCCTTCTCTACACGTGGCTACGGTAATCCCTCTTTCAACCGCGCGACTTATAACTGGTTGTAACAGGCGGGCTCTTTCGTTCTTGGGTAAGTATATTGAACCGTGAACAATCTCTCCCTTCTCCTTATACAATGATGCCAGTGATTTGTCTTTGAAGGCTTGTGAAAGCCTTTTAAGACTATCGCCTCTAGCCTTGTACGTAGATGTTACAATGTGCTGGGCTCCAGCATCAACAATAGCGTCAACCAGATCTTTAAGCTCTAATGGATCATCATTCACCCCCGGTATCACCGGGTCTATTCTGGCGCCGACAGGAATTCTATGATCTTTCAAATACCGAATAGCTTCCAACCTATCCTCTGGTGAGGGGGCATCAGGCTCTAAGATTCTGGAGACTCCACGGTTTAAAGTTGTTATGGTAATCATCACGGCAGAAGGGGTTTTCGACAAAATATCCACATCCCTTCTAACTAAGTAGGATTTTGTAGTGATCAATACCCGCATACCGTGTTCTAAGAGTAGGGTAAGCGTGTTTCTCGTTAGCTCAACCCATTCTTCAATGGGGGGATAGGGGTCACTGCTCGTGCTCAACTCTATAATTGAACCTTGCTTAACCTTGAGTAGATCAGTCTTCAACGCGTCGAGAAACCTGTTCTTCGGAACGCTTGGCTTTCTGCCTATGTATGATGTTGCATAGCAGTACAGGCAAAAATGTGAACACCCGGTGTAAGGATGTAATGAGTATTTGAAGGGGCAAGTACATAAGGGCGACTTCCACGGGTCGAAGACCCTCAGCACTCGCATGCTTGCTTTCTCAAACCTTGTCTTCAAGCAGTGACCCCTGGCTAATAAAACCTTTAAAATGTACCCCGCCCGACCGTCCTCCATCATATCCATCCCCTCTTCAAGGGTCTCTGGGAGGTGTGGGAAGGCGGGGCTATTAAATATTACTGTAGTCGCTCTATTAACCCTTATCCCATTTCCTAATGCTTTTAAGTTTACTTAGAAATAGTTTAGGTAGGGATTGAATGGTTTCCGGCATTACAAGAGATGCTATGTACGAGATCATCAATTTCATTGTTAAATCCATTGATCTAATAGAAGACTTTAGTAAAGAAAACATGATTAGCTTGCTAACTTCCGCTAGAAAGGAGAATAAAAGAGTTTTTGTGATAGGTGCAGGGAGGAGCGGGCTGATAGCCAGAGCTTTTGCTATGAGACTACTGCATCTGGGTTTTAACGTGTATGTAATAGGTGAAACAATTCTTCCAAGAGCCTCCCCTGGCGATATCCTGATAGCTATATCAGGTTCAGGGAGGACGAAGCTTATTGTAGCGGCGGCTGAGGCGGCTAAGGGAGCGTTAATGAAGGTAGTGGCCATAACAACATACCCAGACTCTCCTCTCGGCCGGTTGGCCGACATAGTTGTCAGGATACCTGGCAGGACCAAGATGGCTGTTGAAGAAGACTATATCAGCAGGCAGATTCTGGGTATTCACGAGCCTCTCGCACCCCTGGGTACACTCTTCGAGGATACGACACTGATATTTCTCGACGGTATAATCGTAGAGTTGATGAACAGGCTGGGTATAACTGAGGAGGAGTTGATGAACAGGCATGCAAACATTGAGTGAACAGTGAAGTGTTCACAGATTAGCTGATAAGATAGTTAAACCTGTTCAAACATATTTATACAACGGCGATATGCATGGAAGAAGGCCAGGGCTCGAAAAAGCCTTTCCCGGAAATAAAAGTAGAAACTGAGAAATCAGATGTTGAAGAAATAAGGGAAGTATTGGACGCGGTGACACCGTTTCTAGAGAAGCTAAAGGACTGGGTAAAAGAAATCATTGGAGTGTTTACGAGCGGGCTTGATGGAAAAAAGCTTGGGGAGGATATTGGAAAATTCTATCAAGAGCTGAAAGCGCAAGGCCTCCCGGAAGACTTGATCATTGAGATGGTTAGGGATTATTACAAGGGAAGAATGGAAATTGTTCCCTCTCTTGAAAAATTGATCGGGAGTTTAGGTAAATTAAGAATGACAAGGAGAGAGGAAGGAGAGGAAAAGCGCGAAGAAGAAAGCTCTAAGTAGTGGCTGATTTTCAAATTCGTGAGGGATTTAATGACTCTTGACGAGAAAATCGAAGTCGTCATTGAGTTGTTGACAAGAGTGTTGATGAAGCTGGAAAAGCTTGAGAACGTGTTAAATAAGGCTGATACCGACCCGACTATATACCAAATTTCTTTGGAATTGGCTACTCTTTTTTCAAAACCGATCATGGAGACGCTTGAAGCAGCTAGAAGGGTTTACTCAATTATTGCAGGGTTCACGGAAATCGACCCCATCAGCAAGGCCATTATTTACGTGTTATCAGCCTGCGAACCCTATAGCATCTCGGAAATAACTAGGAAGGTTAGAGAACTGAGAGGTTCTTCTTCAAGAAGGATAATAAGCGATAGGTTAAAAGGACTTGAGGCAAGAGGGGTGGTTGTTAATATTGGCTCGCCTCAACGACCCCGGTTTATCCTTAAAGCATGCGTAGGTGACGACCGTGGCAGGAAAGCTTAGAAAGCTTTCGAAGATCGGGGCGTCCCTGGGATTTATAGCCGATGTCTTAGGAATAATAATGTATTTGATAATGCTGGTTTTCTACGCGTACTTGCTCCTCATCAGTAAATACCTTGTAAACAGGTTAATGTTAACTATAAGCTTGCGCAGATTCAAGGTTCCAGGAGAAGTTAGGAGAGACGTCCTGAGAGTTTTCGATGAGAAATGGGTTAAGAACTTGGGCTTTCCAACCCTTATTTATAAGCTCGTAAGAGATTGACCATTATTTTGGTGTCTCAATGAAGAGTCAAATAATAATGGTTAAATCTATGGTTATAGCAACTGTCTACACAGGGTTAACGATAATCCTAGGGGTTCTATCGTATGGGGAGCTCCAGTTTAGGGTTAGCGATGCAATGCTACTTCTCCCATTGCTTCCAGGGTTCGGCATGGAGGCAGTGCTGGGGTTGACGCTCGGAGGTTTCCTCGGGAACATTACTAGCCCCTTCCAGCCATGGGATTTAATCTTTGGACCATTAACAAATGCTGTTGCATCGGCGCTCGTATTTACAATAGGCAGAAAAATTAGCGTTAGAACTATCTACAAACATGTATTAAGCACGCTAACAGCTTCCCTTGTAATAGCCTTGTTAGTAGGTTATGCAGAGCTACACCTGATCTACGAATTACCCGTGTTCACCGTGCTATACGTCTTCATTAGCGAGATTGTAGTGATAGGAGTTATTGGTTGGACCGTCATGAAATCCTTGGAGAGGTACATGACGAGATGAATGAGATTGTGGCATCAGATTTAGCAATAGGGTATGACAAGAATTCACCGCTTCTGAAAAACCTGGATTTTAAATTAACAGATGGTGTGTACGTTCTCCTAGGAGCTAATGGCTCTGGTAAATCAACTCTTTTAAAAACGATAGCAGGGCTTCTACCTCCTCTTCAGGGAGAGGTAAATGTTAATGGCTTCAAACCCTACACAATGAAAAGGAAAGACGCGGCAAAATTAATCGGATACGTCTGGCAAAACCCTTTCCACGGCTTTGTGGAGCCTACTGTCGAAAGAGAAATACTCTTTATTAGCAGGCAAACCGGCTGCGAAGTTAATTGGAAACTCATTCACAAGCTCGTACCTTTAGAGCTTTTTGAAAGAAGCCCGTTCACTCTGAGTGGTGGAGAGGCGAAACGTGTAAGTCTTGCTAGCGTTATCGCGCTAGACCAACCTATCTGGCTTTTAGATGAGCCGTTTAACGAGTTGGACTTCTCAGGGGTGAAAGTTTTCACGAGCATTATTAACTATGCTCGTGCAAGAGGCAAAATAGTTGTTGTCATGACTCACTATCCTGGTCTAGCAGATCTTGTTAAGCCGGATTACTACTTGTTGATTAATAGATTGAGCGGGGAACTGTTAATGGATAAGTGGGGTAACCTAAGCGACGAGGAATTAATAAAGAACGAGGTAATCCCGAGGGTGCTCAAACATGAGCTTACTGATTAAAGCTCTCAAACACCAGGAGGTTGACAGCTTCGTTCACCGTGAAGATCTCTTCTTATTAAAGATTTTTCTACTACTCCTATCCTACATTTCAATAATTATCAACTCACACACGTTTTACCTTGCACTCATTATTTCATCGGTATTGATCATGTTGGCGGGAAGGGCTTATAAGATAGTTTTCGAGTCTATTGGAGTTTACGCTCCGGTGGCTTTCCTGATATACTTGATTAATCTAGCTTTTAACACGGTTTCCTTGAGAATGTTTGCAATTCTAATCTACGGCTACACGGTGTTTGTAGGAATGTTGATGATTGTTTCGACAACACCGAGGAAGCAGTTTCTAAGAATACTTGAAAAATTAAGGCTGGATGTCGTGTTTTTCATGACTCTTAGTATCCTTGAGGAGTTTAATGAAATGTTGAATTCTAAGAGGGCGAGAGGGTGGGATGCGGGTTTAAACGTTTTGAAATATTATGTTATCATAGTGGACGCGATCAAACTGTCTATTGTTAGATTGAGGAATGTGGAGGATTCGCTACTAGCCAGAGGGGTTGAGAGATTCTAAAATAATGAATCTTCCATTCTCGTAAACTAGGACCCCGTCCGCATATACTCTGCCTTTACTCATGTCTTTGATCAAATCCCAGTGGATTGACGAGATGTTTCTACCGCCTGTTTCAGGGTAGGAGGCTCCTAGTGCCATGTGAATTGTTCCACCAATCTTTTCATCGAACAATATCTCTTTCGTGTGCCTAGTAATATTGTAGTTAAGCCCGAACGCTATCTCTCCCAGTCTTGAAGCCCCTTCGTCAGTGTTTATCATTTTCTTCAAGAATTCTTCACCGCGTCTCGCGGAGGCTTCCACGACCCTGCCGTTTTTAAATACCAGCTTAACCCCCTCGACCTCAACCCCTCTCCATATTGCAGGGTAGTCGAACTCTACGACCCCTTCTACGGTTTCTTCTACAGGCCCCGTGAAAACTTCTCCGCCAGGCATGTTGTTCTTTCCGTCATCGCTAATCCATTTCCTTCCCTCAACGCTTAATGAGAGATTGATTCCAGGTCCTTCAAACCTGAGTTCTTTAACCTTGTTTAAGAATTCAGCTATTTTGGAAAGCTCTTGTCCAAACCTCACCCACTCGGCTACAGGGTTCTCGCTGTCAGCGTAGAGAGCGTGGAAAACGAAGTCTTCATATTCCGATATGCTCATTCCCGCTTCCTGTGCAAGGGCTCTTGTTGGGTAGATTGTAACCACCCACTTCAACTCTCCTTTAGCGCTTCTCTCCAGGAATATCTTGTTCAACTCTCTTCTTGCTTGAGCTCTTATTTTTAGTTTGTCAGGGTCTATGTTTACAAGCGGCTTGGTGTGGGATGGTGAGATTATGCTTACGGAAGCATTGGTTTTCTCAACTATTTCCTTCTCGATAATGCTTACGTGTGTTAACACGTTGTGGGGCGCGTATTTGTAGAATGCTTCAGTTATTGATTCATCGTCCAGTCTTATGAGAAGAGGGTATGCTTCCTTCTCCACTATTTTTCTCACAAGCTCTCTAACTAATGGGATGGCTTCAACCGAGGCGTTTACGACAACTTCTTCCCCTGGTTGGAGGTTCAATGAGTAATCCACTATGATTTCAGCCTGCTTGCTTATTCTCGGGTCAACCACTACGTTTCACCATTATTTTCTCTCTGCAAGCATTCTATCTAAAGCGAGGATTCCGGCGATGTTATCTCCTACTAATTTTACTTTTGCCAAAAGATCGCTCGCGTTCTTTTCCTCTTCCACCTGCTCATTTATGAACCATTGGAGGAAGGCCTCGGTAGCCTTGTCTTCATGTTTTCTGACAAGATCGACCAGCTCCCATATTCTTCCGGTGTTTCTTACCTCTGCTTCGTAGAACTCTTTAACAGCATCCAATATACTAGCCCACTTCTTGGTGGGTGCTGGAACATCGTATAGCTCTATCACGCCTCCTCTGTCAATAATGTACTCGTAAAACCTCATTGCATGTTCTAACTCTTCCTTGGCCTGTATTTTGAAGTAGTGTGAGAACCCTGTGAGGGATTTCTCATCGAAGAAAGCGGCCATGGAGAGATATAGGTATGCATTCTGGAGTTCTTGATTGAGTTGCTTGGTCAAAGCTTTCAGGACTTCTTCGTTCATACTATCACCATGTTATAATGATTCAACGTGTGATTAATAAACTGTACGCGCCATAACCTCCTTTTTATTTCTGAACTAGCTTAATTAACATGGGGGTTGTCTTGCCGGATCCCGTAGAGTATGCTGAAGCGCTGTCTCTAGCGTTCGCGCTGGAAGCCTCAGGCTATCCTAAACCGGGGAACGTCGATAGACTTCACGATCTCCCCGGGCTTCCATACGAGGCATTCATAGTTACGAGCATTGTTGCCACGAAGTATTTGGAAAAAGGTGTGCGCAGAGGGATTAAGGGCTGGGGTGACGTAGTCTTCGGGGACTTAATCTACGGTATTGTAGCGGATTCTATGCGGAAATCGGGCTCAACAAACACGTGCTTAGGCTCGAGCCTGCTGATAGCGCCCATTAGTGTTGCGGTGGGTTTATGTTTGAGGAAAGAGGAGGAAAACCTTAATTGCTTTTTAAGAATGGTACGTGAGGTTTTGTCGGCAGCATCTGTCGAAGACTCAGTGGAGTTTTACAGGGCTGTTAGGGAAGCGAGACCTAGTTATATTAAGCCAACTGATGAAACAGGAGATTTCGTCAACGTATGGGATCATGATTACAAGAAAAAGCTTAGGTCTAAGAAGCAAAGGTTGAAGGATATTTTGGAATTCAGTGCTTCACACGACATAGTATCCCATGAATTGGTTAATGGATTACCGAGGAGTTTTAACGAGCTAAGATTCCTATCGGAAAGATTTAATGCGCATAAAAACTGGAATCGTGCAGTGGTTGAAACGTTTGTACACTTATTAAGCAGAGAGCATGACACGGTAATCGCTAGGGAGCATGGTTTTGAAGTAGCGTCTAGGGTTAGGGATTTGGCAAGCATTTACATAATCAAACTTCTTGTAGCTTCTCAAACGGAGTGGTTAAGCCTTATCACATCTCTAGATACAGAGGTTAGGAGGATGAGGGTTAACCCTGCCTCAATAGCCGATATAGTGGCATCTACAATCGCGTTGTATACTATCGATTCCTTAGCCAGGAATAAGTACTACGTGAATCTAAATCCTTGATGAAATGTTTTCAGTAATCCTTGAATCTTTCCTCCTCGTAAACTCTTCCCCTAGGGTGATAGCCGAATGATTCCCAGTATCCATTAACATATTTATCTGTGAAAACTATCTTCCTCAGCCACTTAGCACTTTTCCATCCATAGAGATGTGGTACTATGAGTCTTACGGGATATCCATGGAGGAATTCGAGAGGTCGACCATTCATTTCTAAGGCTAGGAAAACATCCGGCCTCAAAACTTCCTCAAAGGGAAATATTGTAGTATATCCGTCCATCCCTTCTGTGTAGATCCATTTAACACCATGCTTTGGTTTAACCAGGCTAAGGATTCGCTCGAAGGGAACACCTCTCATTCTAACGTTTCTAACGCTCCACCCGGTAACACAGTGAAAGTCAATCGTATAATCGGTTAAGCCTAAATCATACAAGCGGTCGAGGTTAAGGATTACCGGGTTTTCAACCAGACCTGTTACCTCTAGTTGCCATTCTTCAATAGTGAATTTGGGTATTCCGAGAATATTGTATATGACGAGGTTTGGAATGTATACCTGTCCAGGAGGATGTCCCCCATTGTTGAAGCGGGCATCCCCCTTCAGAATAGGTTGCTCATTAAGGAAGCTAATGTTGATGTACGATTTATCAGGTTCTTCGGGAACTGTGAACAATATTCTTCTAACAATGTTATTCTTAGTCACAACTCTAACGCCAATAAATCTTCCATTATCTAGCATGAACTTAAACCTGTACAGTAAATGGTTGCTACCGATAGGCTCGTTTGAATCAAAGACTAACTCAAAAGAGTTTTTCACATTGAAAACAGTATGGAAAACCGCGTTAACCAAGTTTTCCACGTCTTTAATACTTTTCAATGATTCTTCTTCAACGACGCAATCAACCACGTATCTGACTCCTTTGATTCTAATGCTTTTCTCCTCGATAAAATAACACTTCATTTGAAACCCAATAAGTAGTTATAAGGCGTCTCACATATATATTTTATAAACTAAGAATAGGGGGTTAGATGCGTGAGCGACGACCTACCAGTAGAGTTGAAGATGAAATTGTATAAGAAGTACTTGGCAAAGCTAGCAAATAAGAGTGAAAACACTGCTTCACCAAAAGAGTCTGTAGTGGAAGATCCAGAGAAATTTGTTCAAAGCAGGCTTTCAGATGAAAGGGCAGAGGAAATAATGATGAAAATCAAGATAAAATACCCCGAGATATACGATTTACTGGTTAAGGAGTTATATAGGGCTATAAAACAGGGGATTGTGAACGAATTAGATGGTTTAACCTTGTTAAGCATAGCGCAATCAATAGGATTAGACGTCAGGCCTGACCTGCGTATAAGGTTTGTTAAGAATGGTAAGGAAGTAGATATGAAGGAGTATTTAGGAAAATAAAAAAGTAAGGGATGAAAAATTATTTGACTCCATACATTGTTAACGCTAACACTGCCATCTTCGTCCATAAACCGTTCTCGGCCTGCTCGTAAATGACTGATCTCTTAGGGTCATCGATCACGTCATCGTCTGCTTCGTAGCCTCTGAAGATCGGCAAGACATGCATTAATACTCCTTTCTTATCCATTAAATCCATCAACTCTTTTGTAACCTTCCAATCCCGGTATTTCTCGTAAATCTTCAGCTCTTCATCCTTAAACTTGCTATACCCTACTTGAACAAGGGTTGGGGAAGCCCAGTTTCTCGGGAATACTGCGTGAGCCCCTCTCACAGCCTCCTGTAGGTTATCGGTTATCTCAAGGCTTCCTCCATGCTCCTTTGCCAGTTCTTTCGCTTTCTCCACCAGCTTTGGATCAAGGTCGAAGCCCGGCGGTCTTGCAATAACAACGTCTACTCCGAACCTGGGGAATAGGATCATGTCCTCCTGGACGCTACACCATCCTCTGATTTCCGGGCTGTAAGCCCACATTATCACGTATTTCTTACCCTGAGGGTTGGAAAACCTTTCCCTGAACGTGTAGATGTCGGCTAAGCCTTGTGTCGGATGGAACATGTCGTCGGCCATGTTGATAACCGGGATGTTCGCGGCCTGCGCCATTTCCCTAATGTAGGAGTTTCCTACGCCGTATAGGTAGTCTATAGCCTTGTCGAGAATCCTTATGCCTAGACCATGCCCGTAAACATCGTACATCGCGGCCACGTCTTTAATAGCCTCGCCAGCCTTCTCTTGTTTTCCAAACGCCATTCTTGTCGTTGTCGCATCAATGAATGCCGCGTGTCCCCCCAAGAATACCATTCCGGATTCGAAGGCTGCCCTTGTCCTTGTCGAGCCGGCGAAGAACAGCATGTAGAATACTTTACCCGCAAGTATTTTCGGGATGTGTTCTACTCCGTAGTAGTGGGCTATTTCCTTGAATTCTTTCGCAAGGTTGAGGGCTATTTCTATTTGCTCATCAGTCCAGTCGAGCGTTGAGATCAAGTCTTTACCGCTTAGTTCTCTCACGAGGTGTCTCAATGCAGGCATTTACTTCACCAGCAATTGTAATTATCTAACGGGGATGTATTTAAAAACATGGGAGAAGCTGATAACGATTTAAAAGCTAGTTGTTTCTAGTTATCCATGTGGTGAGATGAAATTGAGCAGAAAATTATTAATTGTGGGAATTATCGTGGTTTTGATTGCGATAGGATCTCTCGCATGGTTTTCTCTACAACGTCCTGAAACTACTAAAAAAGTTGTGGTTTACGCGTATAATGATAGGATTACAGGCATAGACCCGAGTGTCGAGGATGATACAGGATTAGTCGTGCTGGGCTCTGTTTACGAGCCCCTTCTATATTACGATCCCCGGAGCGATGAATTCAAGCCTGCTTTAGCGGTTAACTGGACAAGCAATGAGGATGGAACAGAATGGATTTTCAAGCTAAGGGAGGGAGTAGTGTTTCACGATGGCACAGTATTCAACGCTACAGCGGTGAAAATCAGTATAGAAAGAGCGCGAGATATTTATAGGTTGACAGGGCGTGGGCTGGGATATATTTGGGACATGGTTTCAAGCATTGAGATACTGGATGCCTATACAGTCAAATTCGTCCTTGACTACCCTGCAAGGCTGGATCTGATAGCTTCAGCATCTTATGCTGCATACATATTCTCGCCCTCTATTATTGAAAGGACTGGGGCCAGCGATCCTCTGGATGAAAGAATAGAGGACTGGTTCAACCAGGGGAACTCTGCGGGTACAGGACCGTATATGATTGAAGAGTATAAGCCGGATAAGGAAGTTAGGCTCAAGAAATTCGAGGAATGGTGGGGTTGGGAATTAGTCAATAATCCTAAAGCCCCCGATTACGTAATAATTAAGATCCTCACCGAGCCTCAGTCGCAATACAATGGTTTAACATCGGGAGAGGTAGATATTGTTTCAAGCGTGCCCAGGGATTACGTTGGCCAATTGTTAACCCGTGGTTATAAGATCTACAACCTCACAACTTACCATAACTACATACTATTCTTCAATACGAAAAGGTATCCAACTAACATATCCGAGTTTAGGCTTGCAGTGGCCCATGCCATGGATCTTGATGAACTGGTTCAGTTGTGCATGAAAGGTTTCGCGCTAAAGGGTAGCGGCGTCGTCCCGCACTACTTCCCAGGTCACGTGGAAAATCTGACCTATCGCTATAATTTATCTCTAGCCCAGGAATACTTGAGCCTCTCGGGTGTGGAAACCCCTGTTACCATAGAGTTTCTCTATCAGGTTGACTACGAGGAGAACAGGATCCTAGCTGAGACGTTGAAGTCGAGGCTTCTCCAACTCGGGATTGAAGTAGTGTTGAATCCTCAGCCATGGACCGCTTTGAAAGACATTGCTAAAGGAGTATGGGAGAATCCCGATAACGCTCCTCATTTAATCATTGCTGACTGGTGGCCAACCATTCCAAGCCCCTACGACTACTTATACTCAATGTTTCACAGCGAGTCTAAAGAGTGGAATTATGCAGGATATGAGAATCCATATTTCGAGGAATTGATAGATGAGGCATGGGAGCTGGAGGGGGTGGACTACCAAGCCGCCCTGGAGAGGTACTATCAAGCACAGAAAATACTGTTCGAGGAGGCGGTAGGCATTAATCTGTGGGATGAGATTAAGCCATTCATCTACAATCCAAAAATCGAAATTCCGAGAGAAGCCATGAACCCGCTATACATGTATGTAATATTCTTCCAATATGTGAAGGTGGGCTAGCCGGAAATGCCGGTCAGCCTTAACTACATAGTGAAGAGGCTTTTTTGGAGCATACTAGTCCTGATAGGTGTTATTGTTTTCTCATATTTGGTTATCATCCTCTCCCCTGGAGACCCTGCGACGAAGTGGGCTGGAAACCCGAGAGGTGTTAACGCTACTCTCGCTATTGAAGCAGCCAGGAGGGAGTTGGGTCTCGACAAGCCCTTGCATATACAGGTTTTCGAGTTTTTGGTGAAAGTTTTCACAGGGAACCTTGGAACCAGTATCGCTTACAAGCAACCTGTTTTCACCATCCTGTACTCAAACCTTGCCGCAACTCTTGAGCTTCTTTTCTGCTCATACGTGATAGTTCTCCCCATAGGAATATTTCTAGGAGTGTACTCGGCTCTTCACAGAGATGAATTGATTGACGATGTTCTACAGACTTTCGGCACGGTAACGGCTAACACCCCGGCATTCTGGCTCGCTGCGATAGTGTTTTTAATGCTTGTGTCAAGCGGGCACCCCGTTTACGGTAGGATAGATACGAGATTGGCTTTAGAAACAGGTTTTCAACCAATGACAGGGTTATATTTGCTTGATAGTGTCTTGCAAGGAAACATGGTCGTTTTCGTTGATGTTCTAATCAAGCTCATACCTCCAGCATTGATCGTGGGTGTATACCCCCTAGGACTGTCGATAAGGCTTTCAAGAACCTTGATGGCTGAGTCTCTTACCGAGGATTTCGTGAGAGCAGCTGTAGCATGGGGCGTGAGGAAGCGGCGGATTATCTGGAAATATGCTTTCAGAGCCAGCATCCCCCCTTTGGTTCAGGTATCTGGACTGGCTTTCGCATACAGCTTAATAGACGCGATGGTTGTTGAGTATGCAGTTTTCGGAAGAGAGGGGCTGGGAAGACTCCTGGTCGACGCGTTAAACTACAGCGATTTCAAACTAGCTATCGGCTTGCTAATAATTGTCACAGTATTCTATCTTGTAATCAACACGTTGGCAGATCTTATACAAGCACTAATTGATCCAAGGGTGAGGCTGTAAATGCAAGGCTCTTCCAGTGATAAACTCGACATCTCTGTAGCGGTGAGAAATGTTCAGAAAACCCTCCGATCAGGAACAGGGATCATAGCATTAATCATCAGGACTTGGAGAAGGAGTCACAGGTTTAAAATAGGGCTGCTTATTTCCCTGTTTATAGTTATAATCGGTGTTCTAGCCCCGTTTCTTGCTCCATACCCTCGTGACGGCCTGGGTTATGTTCCGGAGGATGCTTTGCTGAAAATAAGACTTCCCCCTTCGCAAGAGCATTTGTTCGGCACTGATACTCGGGGAAGAGATATCTTCTCAAGAGTTGTTTTTGGAGTTAGGTCAGCGTTGCTCCAGATATTCCTCGTGGTTTCATCTAGCTTATTAATTGGATTATTCATGGGGGTGCTGGCGGCTTACTACAAAGGAATCGTTGAAACAGTGATAAACTATTTGATCGAGCTGTTCATGAGCATACCTGCAATCGTGATAGCTCTCGCGCTAAGGCTGGTTTTAGGCTCGGGATTGTTAACAGTGGTTTTAGCTCTGATCATAACATGGTGGTCATGGTATGGACGGGTGACTTACATATATTCTAGAAGCATAGTTGAAATGGATTATGTTCTTCTCGCAAAGCTTTCGGGAGTCTCCGGTTTGAAAATAATTCTTAGGCATGTTGTTAGAAATGCCTCTCCCCCAGTCCTAGTCCAAGCAGTGACAGACCTAGGAAGCGTCCTGCTCGAGGCGTCAGCAATAAACTTCCTAGGACTAGGGCTCCCCCCTGACTCACCTGAATGGGGCGTTATAATGCAGGAGGGCATTCAATACTTATCGATCTCGCCCTGGATCAGTGTTTTCCCAGGTGTCTTCATACTGGTAACAGCTCTGGGGTTTAGCCTTATTGGAGACAGTCTTAGGGAAGAAGTAGATCCCAAGTTGAGGAGAAGGTGGAGGCTATGGTTTTAGCGGTGAAAGCGGAGAATTTGAAGATAGGGTATGAAGACGAGGAGATAGTCTGGGCGGTGAAAGGGGTTTCTTTTAAAGTAGAGGTTGCCGAGATCTTCTGCCTCGTAGGTGAGAGTGGGTGTGGGAAATCCACGACAGGGAACGCTATCGTGGGTATTCTCCCACCCTACTCGATAACTGATGGAGTTTTACGAGTCTTCGGGAAAACTGTGATAGAGGGGAATAAAAGGGATTACACTGGCGTGAGGGGTCGTGTAGTATCCTATGTTCCCCAAAACCCGGGTTCAAGTTTAAACCCGTATTTAACCGTTGAGGAGCAGTTCTACTACGTTTTAAACAGTGTTTACGGATGGGGTCGCAGGAAAGCATTGGAGGAGGCGGCGAAATATCTTAAAATGGTGGACCTAGACCCTGGTAGGGTCATGGATTACTATCCTCACGAGTTAAGCGGGGGGATGCAGCAGAGAACGGCAATAGCCTTGGCGCTCTCTACCGGTGCTAAGATAATTGTGGCAGATGAGCCAACCTCTGCCTTGGATGCTCACTTAAGGCTCGGGTTGATCAGGCTTCTCACTAGGCTGAGGGACACCATTAAACTAACCCTTATCTTCATCACCCATGACTTATTGTCCGCTGGGAAAATCTGTGACAAGATAGCCATCATGTATTCGGGAAGAATATTAGAGCTCGGTCCCTCTGGGAAGATATTGACAGAACCACTTCACCCTTACACCGAGATGCTCGTGGATGCTGTTCCAATTCTCGGCGTGTTAAAGCCTTTGAAAGCCTATGGGGGAGAGCCTCCACCTCCTAATGTTGAAGTTAAAGGATGCTTATTCCTGGATAGATGTCCGAAGAAGTTCGAAAAATGCTACCAGTCCCATCCATCCCCAGAAGAGGTTCACGAAAGAATTGTCGAGTGCTGGAGGTATGTCTGAGAATGGCGGAACCAACAATAGTTAAGCTGGAAAACGTTACACTAGGGTACTACACTATTCCGAAAGGGTGGAGGTCTCTGTTTAAAGTAAAACAGCCCATTGTTTTCAATGTTAACTTGAACGTGATAGATGGTGAAAGAGTAGTTATAATAGGTGAGAGCGGCTCTGGTAAGACGACCCTTTTGAAAACCATTTTAGGCATTTTACCACCGTTCCAAGGAAAGGTGTATGTTTTAGGTAAGAGCATATATGATTTACCTGCTAAAGAGCGGAAGAAGATTACCAGGCAAATAGGATATGTACCCCAGGATCCGTATAAATCGCTGAATCCCAGGGTCAAGGTTGAAACAGTAATGATGGAGCCGTTAGAGCGAAGCAATCTTACAGATCGGGAAAAGCGTGAGAGAATTGTTGAAGCCCTCAAGCTTGTTCAACTGCACGAAAGGATTCTTGAGTACTATCCAATGCAACTTAGTGGAGGAATGATGCAGAGGGTTTTGATAGCCAGGGCAATAGTGCACGACCCGGAGATACTTGTGTTGGATGAGCCGACATCAGCGCTCGATGTTTCAATACAGGCCCAGGTTATAAACCTATTGAACAATATTCAGCGAAAGCTTGAATTAGCAATGCTGACGGTGACACACGATCTTGCGGTAGCTCAATACTTGGCTGACAGAGTGATCATTATTTACAAGGGGAGAATAATCGAGGAAGGCGAGACAAGAAAAGTGCTCACGCAACCCTCTCAAGAATATACCAGGTTGTTAATCTCAAGCTACAGGGCTTCAATATAAGTTTTAAATCATTAAGTTAATAGAGGTATTAGCTGGCTGAGGATAATGCCGGGCGAAGTATATTTGACAACGAGGCAATACAAAATAGTGAGCCTGGTTCTCAATGGAATACATGATTTAGAAGAAATATCCCAACATCTTGGAGTAAAGCCCGAGGATATTATGAGAGACATCACAGAGCTGAGCAACAAGGGCTTACTACTTGTTGAAAGAGAGGTTGAGAAAAAATTAAAGATCACTAGAATTGGGAAACTTTACATCGAGAAAGGATTACCGGAGAAAGCCGTTTTAACACACTATGATGAATGCGTGGACAAGAGGATTGAAGCCTTAACAAACTGCTTATCCGAGAAAACCGGGTTAGAGCGTGATGAAATTTCCATAGGGATACAGTACGTTGTGAAGGCGAAGTGCGGGAAAATATTAGAGGGCTCGCTGGTCTTATGGGATCCTTCGGCTTGTCAACAGCTCTTAACGTATTCAAACCGTGTAGAAGAGTTGTTGCGTAACATTGATAAAGAGATCAAGGTTTCAGGCGAGGAGTTGGCAGATTTAAGGAAAAGAAAAATGGTGGAGGTTGTCGAGAAAAGGATTTTACGAGTTAGTCCAACATCCTTACTGCACGAGTTAATTAACAAGGGTTTGATCAAGGAGAAAGAAATAGTTACCGTCGTAAAACCGTCAATGGCCTTTGAGCTAGATAAATACGTGGTTAAAGAATTCGACCTTTCCATCCCCGTTCCAAGGCTCCCCAGTGTGAGGAAGCATCCTTTCATGGAGTTCATAGATGATTTAAGGGATATAATGGTTTCCCTAGGTTTTGAGGAGGTTAAAGGGCCTCATGTTGAAGCTGAGTTTTGGAATTTCGATGTTCTCTACCAGGCTCAGGATCATCCTGCCAGGGAGATACATGATACCTTCTTCGTTAAAAGCGATGCTAAAGCCACTATCTCAAGCCAACTAATGGAGAGAGCTAGAAAGGTTCACGAGAAGGGATGGGGGTATAGGTGGAGTCCTGAAAGAGCAATGAGGCTTGTCCTACGCAGTCAAACAACAGCGGTTTCAGCTAGAGCTATTTTCGAAAGAGGTGAAGGAGAGTACAGGGTTTTCACGATAGACAGGGTGTTCCGACCCGAGAATTTAGATGCCAAGCATAGTATGGAGTTTTACCAGCTCGACGGAATCATCGTTGGGAGAAACGTGAACTTTAAACACCTACTCTTCTTCTTCAAAGAACTCGCTGCCGCATTAGGGATAAAGGAAGTATGGTTTAAACCAGGCTACTTCCCCTTCACAGAACCCAGCGTTGAAGGATATATAAGGCATCCAAAACTTGGATGGGTGGAGGTTTTCCCCGGAGGAGTGTTCAGGCCCGAGGTCATGGAGATTCTTGGAGCACCCGGAGTTAGAGCAGTTGCATGGGGTATTGGTGTTGATAGGCTTGCGATGCAGGTCTTAGGAATCGATGACATAAGAATGCTGTTTACAACCGATATAGATGCTTTAAAGAACGTGCGGTATCTCGGACTTCCCTACAAGTTTTCAAGAACCAGCGGGAGGAACGTGAGAGTTGCAGAATATCCTGAATGAGTACGGTGAACCTGTTTAAATGAGACATGACCATGAATCATTTAAAACCCGGCTTTTCCTCATCTCGTTGCTGAGAACGATTTTAAACCTGCCTATAGGTTTTGATGAAGCTGTTAGAAACGTCATGCGCAGGATTAAGCTGGAAAAGCGTGAAAAAAGATTAATGTATATTCTTGCCTACCAAACTGTTGTTAACTTCTATGGGTTGAAACGCCTTGCCAGGGAAATGGGATTTGGTGCTGACGTAAAAGCTGTGGTTAACCTGCTTGAAAAGCTTGGTTACGACTTCGAAACCTATATGGAAGTTGTAGATGAAGCTACTCAGAACTTGCCTATCAAGGAGAGGTTGGCGTGGAAATATAGCTATCCAATGTGGGTCGTGGAAGAACTTATAAAACACCTCTCCGTAGGCGAGGTTGAGGAAACACTTAGATGCTTGAACGAGAAAAAAAGATACATCCGGATCAACATGGTCAACACTACTGTGGAGGAAGCGCTGGAGTGCTTGGAAAGGGAGGGGTTGAGGTTTCAGCGTCACCCTAAGTTTGAGGATGTTTTTAGGATTACGGACCCCTTCCAACCGATAGGTAGTTCTGAATGTTTTAAAAAAGGATATCTTATTCCAGAGGATATAAGTTCATACATACTGGTTGAAAGCATAATGAAGTATGTAGGCAACACTGTTTTAGACTCTTGTTCAGCTCCAGGCGTTAAACTGCTCCATCTACTGTCCAGAAGAAAATCGTTAAGAGGTGTTGCTGTGGATTATTCTGGTGAGAGAGTATTGGAGGCTGTGAAAATTTTAAAAAAGCATGTTGAGCAAGGAAGAATTATATTAGTCAATGGTGACTCCAGGACTCTCGCGTATAGAAACAGGTTTTCAACCATTATTGTTGATGCCCCATGCTCAGGCTCTGGCGCAGTCTACGGTGATCCAAGCGTTAAATTAAGGCTCGACAAACGTCGTGTGCTAAAATATTCCCTTATCCAGCTTGAGTTGGTTAGGAATGTTTTAAATCAAGGTGAGAACATCGTTTACGCGACCTGCAGTATTCTCCCGATAGAGGGAGAAATGATTGTTCAGCAGATCTATGAAAAGGGGCGCGTTGAGCTTCAAGAACTCAGCGATGAGCACATAGATAAGGCTTACCCTGGATTTGATGTTTCCTATAAAACGTATCGAATCTACCCTCATAAAGTAGGGGGTCAGGGATTTTTCATCAGCGTTCTCCGAGGTGTTAGGTAAGTGAAGCTAGGTATTGACTATATTTATGGAGTTCACCCTAGTAGATGTTTTGGGTTAACCATTGGGCTAGACGTGCTTTTACCGCCCAAAAAATGCCCCATAGATTGTGCATGGTGCCCTATAGGCAAAACAATAGATAAAACCCGAAAACCAATGGATCAAGCGTTAAACACGCGTAAGATTATTGAGGAGTTAAAAGAATTATATGACTACATCGGCCGGGCGGCGAAAAAGGTATACGTATGGGGTTTTGGGGATCCACTATTAAACAGCAGAATATCTGAAGTAGTCGAGGTTGTTAGGGCTGAAGACCTAGCCGACAAAGTAATCATTCATACATCAGGGCTTCTTCTCCCCCTATATTTCTCCTCAAGACTTTTTGAACACGTTGACGAGCTAGTGATCCCCTTTGAGTGGACATCCGAAATAAGGACGGGCTTTGGCTGGGAACAGACGGTATCTATTACAACTTTCCTCGAAATACTATCAGAGGTTAATAGGAGATACCCGGGGAAACTGGGCCTTGAGATCACGGTTTTCAAGTTTGCTGGCTCGTTAATACCTTCCGTCGAATCTCTAAGGGAGATTGCAAACCAGGCAAGGAGGGTTGGAGTGGAAAGAGCTTACCTAAAAACAATTAACCGTTTTGTAAGCGAGAGAATGCATTCAGCGAACCCTAGGTTGATAATAGAGTATGCTCAAATACTAGAGGATAATGGGATCAAACCGGTTGTATGTGGTGAAAGCACTAGCCTTGAACCAGGCATCCGGAAGCAAGGCTTGATTAGACTTGTTTACAACCATATTTTGAGAAAACCTTTAAGTTTCAGAGAGTTGAAGAATATTTACGGCGATAATGGAGTTATCTCAGCGGAAAACCTTGTAAACATGAAGAAAGCTGTAAAAACCACTTGGGAAAAAGAAGTATACTATCGTGGGGTGATCTAGTCTTGAAAGAATCTTTAGAACTTGGTGCTATAAGTTTCACTATAAAGGCTATTAGTGAAATGCTCAATGAAGCTAGTAAAATAATGCGGAGATCTTCAAGGCGCACGGTTGTAAACCCTTATCTAATAATTCCAACTTGGGAAAATAAGGATAGGGGGCCGTTTCCTTAATGGTATCCACCATCGCCCTTTACATTTACACCGGCTGGCTTTTCTCGAAGCTTTTAGGAATTTTTTTCAAAATAAAGAATTTAGGGGAGCTTCCAGGATACATAATGGGATCTTTGATAATTGCAATGCTTTTCCGTGGTCTAGTTAACTATGAAGATTTAAGCCTGGTTGCGGAGATATCTTCAATACTAATAGTTTTCCACGCTGGTTTAACCGGTGATTTCACAGAGGTTTTGGAAAACTTTAAGAAAGCACTAGTAATGTCTCTTTCCGCGGTCTTGTTCACTTTCCTGACCGTTGTATTCATACTTCTTTACATGGGTTTTCCTGTGGAGACTGCTTTGCTGATCGCTGTTTTATTTTCTAACACTGCGACGGAAACCACGGCACTTGTCCTTGAGAAGCTTGGGACGCAGTTAAAGAACTTACTGGTTTCCGCAAGCTTCATAGACGATATTATCGTCCTGTTTATTGCGACAGCTTACTTTAACATTCTAAAAGGAGTGGGAGGGCTGGACTTCATTCTTTCATTAATCATCTCAGTTACCATGCTGGCATTAGTTATGCAGGTTGGAAGGTTCAGAGGAAGGTTTGCAACATTCTTCATTAAAATGTCTAGGTCGCATGAATCCTTTGTTGACATTACAACCATTGTTTTAACCGCCATGGTGGCAATGTTCCTGGTGTTTAAAGGGAGTGGATTGATTGCTGCTTATCTGGCAGGCCTCCTTGTTTCAATTGGAGCGGCAATCAAGGATCCCCTTCTTAGGTTTAAACCAAGAATAATAGATTTCAGCGTAATGTTGGATAGTTTCATAGACTCCATATTTATTCCACTGTTTCTCCTATACGTCTCCCCATTAATAGTGAGGCCTGGGATAGATCTAACTTTCGTCTTCTTCGTATTCACTGGAGCAGTCCTAGGTAAATTCTTGCCGTACTTTTTATTCTTGAGGCATGATCAACGATTCAGGGGGGATGCAGTGGTAGCCGGGCTTTGTATGAGTGGTAGAGGGGTTTTAGAAATGGTCCTAGTGGTTTATGGAATGAGCCTAGGATTGCTACCGGAAACGCTTGTTAATTCAATACTTGTCGTATCCGTCTCTACGAGCCTGTTCGCAATGTTTTCAACTGGTTTATGGGGGAGAAGAATCAGCTAGGCCCGTGAAGTCATCCCTTTTAGCAAGGTCATCCCTTCCAAGCCTCATCCTCGAGATTAATATTGTTGAATAAACTTAATAAGCTTGGACAAACTAACCTCAGCTACAACTACCGGGTTGACGATGCCTAGCTCGTAGAGTATTTTAGGATGTATCTCGCCTACGAAGCCGATTTTCTCCCCATTCACGTAGATAGAACTGAACCGTTCCTCGAGGAATCCAACATGCACATCTTTGAGAAACTTGTATTCAACATTGATGAGGTCGAAAATAGAAGCTACTAATGATAAGCCGTCCGTGAGCGTAGACTTCTCATGGGATATTGCTACTCCAAGTCTTCTTTCCACCACGGGTTCTCCTTCCGTCTTTCCCGGCGTCACAACATCTCCCACTTCGAAGATTTTGATTACTGACTGCTTGCTGGAGTTCTCAGCGACAGCGTCCAATAACCCGGGTGTCAGCCAGACCCTTAACCCAGTGAATCTTTCAGACTTGGGGTTGGAAACCAGGTACATACCGGTTTTTATGCCAAATCTTTTCAATTGGGTAAGCTCGTTGCTCATAATGTAGTTGGAAACCTCAGTGTAGCCCATTCCTATTAAAACATCCCGTATCTTCCGTGAAAAAGCCTCAATAGGGTGAACCCTTCCTGGATGAGTTGACGGAGGTAGTGAATCAGCTTCGGCCCCTAGCACGTGGTATCCTAGTGAAATAGAAACATCCTCGGCAACATCAACCCATGATTTAACATCCAACCTAAACAAGGGTACTTTGACTTTCAGGCTGTTTTCATCTTTCCCGAGGATTTCATAGTAATGATATTTCAGTAGTTCAGCGATTTCATCAGCCCCTAACCTCGTCCCTAATAACTCGTTAACCTTGTTCACGTCTAACTCCAATACTTGAGCCTCGGTCTTAGGGGATATTACTTTCTCACCATTCTGGGTTAATACTTCCATTACCTCTATAATTCCTGATGAAGAACGTTCAGCTATGTTCAAAGCCATTATCGTTACCAAATTAACTGCTGTTTCCTTATCAATGCTTGTAGAGTCTATCAATATATTTCTAGTTCTAACATCTACTTTCGAGGTTTCCCCGTTTACGATGGGGGCAAGGCTCAGTATTTGATCGGTAGAATCAGCTAGAACGGGGTACTTCTTCATCTCCGCTATAATATGCCCATATAACTGTCCCTGTTTAGTTTCTTCCAAGGCTTTTCTTAAGCTCATTTCCTTAAAGTTCTCTAATGGTATGAAAAACGTATTGTCCGGGTCGGCAAGTTTATAGTAGATAGGCGGGGTTATCTTGTCGAGATCGTAAACCCCTATGCTTGCCTTTCTTCGATCTCTGCCATAGGTTGAGGCAAGCTTTTCCTGGAGCTGCATTATTTGCCTGACAGCTTCGTCATCCAGGCTAACATCCCTTACAACAGCTAGGGCAACATAAGGTCTTTCAGGTATGTATTCAGCGAACCCTTTAACATTCGATGGTTTGAACCGTAATTCCTTTGAAGCTAGCCCCATGAAGGGGCGTAATCCTCTCGCCAACCCCTCAGCACTGAATATATCGGGCCTATCATGGTTTGCCTCATACTCAAGCAGGTCGCTTTCCAACGTCTCAATCTCGCATTTAAGAAATGGCAAGTACTTCTTAACATCCTCGTGGAATAGCTTTTTGCCCAATAATCTTTCCAAATCTCTAATGCTTACCCTTATCGTTGGCATTTCCATCACATAAATGTTTTACTTTAAGATTTCATCTTTGATAATACTCCATGCGCTGTTAATAATGATTTCCTCATTTTTAGTCCAAGTGATCAGGTTTTCTTGTTTGAAAAGTTCCATCAAGTTTTCTACACCATTTTTGTAACCAAGCGGGGCGTATAGGGAAAGATAAGTGTTGGCACCTCTTATCTCTCTGAGACGCAGGAAAGTGTCCCTGTCTATTTTCTTATAAAGTAGTCTAAAGGATATTGGTGTTTCAAGCTCGTTTATCTTGTCCAGGGTTAGCAACCTCTCGGATTCTATTAAATTACCTACTAATGTCAGGTTAACCCCGGTCTTCAAGGATTCTATTCCATACCATGCTTTGAGGTATTCCTTGAACCTTGCCCTCACTTGGTCAGTCTTAAACCTCTGGTAGTACAAGCTTCCAGTCAGTAGCGATGCTAGGGATATTTGAATAAGGCTTGTGATTGAGAGGGTTGACAATCCATCCATATTTGTATGGTAGTATTTGCTAGGCCACTCATTATACATCACACTATCCCAACCCCATCCAATTGTTACATCGTGATCGCTCCCAGCCGTGTATGGTGTGATGCTATAACGCACTCCGGGGAGTTTGAACCCGCCGAACGATGAGGCAGTGTCCATGACGTATTTAACCGCAAAATAGGCGTATGGAGCTATTGTCGAGTCCATGATGAGTGGGGGGAGTACTATGTTGAGGGTTGAGCCTGTAATACCTTGATTGCTTCCCACCATATCCAGGTTGACAACAGCTTTAGGAGGGTTTTTCAGGGCTTTTTTAAGGAATATTGTACCCGTGTACTCGGGGACCCATGCATGACAGGATGGGAAGTATGCGGAGTTCTTCGAGTTTGCGAGCGTGAAAGCTATTAAAGCGTTTGCAACACTACCGCTAGCATTGTCGTGTGCGCCAGGCTTTGGATGACAGATGTGGCTTGTATACAGCACAGCGGGTTCATCCGTGTTGCAAGCTACTAGTGCTAGTATTCCTTCATCACTGTACTCGCTCTCCACTTTCCAGCACACAGTTACTTTTAGAGCAGGGTTTTCAATAAGCATTGATTGAAGCCTGAGCGCTGTGGTGTATGGTATGTTCATAACGACCTTGTCTAAAACCTCATTTCTGCTTATGAAGAGACCAGTGTAGGGGACAGCATCTCTGAACCTCTTCGGGTCATACACGAGAATAAGCTTGGCATCAATGGTTTTGTAGAGATCGTAGACATATCCTTTGGCTAATACGACATCTCCCTCGCACTTCTCATCAGTACAAATTGATAGTTCGCCGCACCCTTCTCCGGGAGGTGAGTGAGCGGCGACAAGTGTGGGGTAATCTTTAGAGTGAAATTTTTCAATAACAGTATTCCCTACTTTGAACTCTAAGTATGCGCTTTTAAGATTCCAGCCGTCCGGGATCTCCATGTATCCTTTCATACCGCCCGGTGCTATTTTCAAAAGCCTGGTTGAAAGACCTGCCCCATCTAAAACTTCTTTTAACTCCTCAACCGCTAGGTTTAACTCCTTGGATCCCTGAATCCTATGGTATCTCGTGATAATATTGAGGAGATCTCTCGCCATTGAAGCGTGCAAGTTCTCCCTATATTTTGAGACTAGCTCGTGAATCAATATGTATCATCCATTATAAGTTAAATATTGCGTGCAATTATATTAATTTTGATAAGCACGAGGTCGGGGATTCATGGTTATTGTTAGCATAACACCCGAGATCGCTATTGAAGGGGGAAAAATTTATGCCGGAGGTCTTGGCGTTCTCGAAGGGGATAAGCTACTGGGAGCAGGCGACATGGGGCTTGACTACCTGGCTCTCTCCCTATTCTATCGTCAGGGGTATACAAGCATTAGCTTCAAAGGCGTGGAGCCGATACTGCAACCTGAAGAACAAGACAACGAATTCATATCTAAGCTTTCCCAGGAGAGAGAATTCAGTGTGCAATTACGTGGAGAAGAAGTCATAGTTAGACCATGGGTATTCAAGTATAAAACAGCTAAGGCGGTCTTGTTCGAGGCGGTATGCCCATTCTGGGCTAGAAGACTGACAGACAGGGTTTACTATGAGAACAGTATTGAGGAAACCTTCTACAAATACGCTCTATTGGCAAAGGCATCTGCGCATTATTTGAAAAACTACGTCGGGCTCAATAAGGTAAGCGTTATAGACTTGGAAGAGAGTTATGCTTCACTTATCCTCAACGTGCTGGAGATCTCTAAGATTTCGCGCATTATAATACATACTCCTGGACCATGGGGGCATCCAAGCTTTCCCGGGGAGTTTATTGCCAGAGAGTTTGGCGTGTTTCTAGGCGATTACATAAATTTAACAGAGTTCTCCCTCTCCAAATTAGACCGAGGTATAGTTGTTTCGAAAAAGCAAGAAGCGGTTGCAGCCGCGATTTTCCCGAAGTATAGGGACAAGATAGTTTCGATCACTAATGGGATACATTTAGGAAGATGGATGCATCCAATGCTGCATGAAGCACTAACCAGATCAACCCTTAATGTTGATCTGCTGAAGAGGGTTAGGCAGAGTGCCAAGGAGGAAATGTTCTCGTTAATTAAAAGCTTCAAAGGTAACGTTAACGTTGATGGAAGAATAGTGGTCGCGTGGACTAGGAGACTGGCAAGGTATAAGCGTCCATACTTTGTCACGAGGTTTATTGAAGAGAACCCTGATATCAACGCATTCTTCGTAATTGCTGGCAAACCCCATCCGAGGGATTCTGATGGGATAGGTTACTTGAAGAAGTTCAGAGAGCTGGATTTAAAGCTTACTAACGTGGCGTACATACCTGAGTATAACGTTGAGAAGGCGAGGACGATTATTCAAGGATCAGACTTACTACTATTCACGCCTTTCCCAGGGTGGGAGGCATGTGGCACAAGCTACATGAAAGCCATGGTGAACGGGGTGCCGGTTCTTTCCAGCAGAGATGGGGGAGTTCTCGAAGTGGTCGAGGATGGGTTTAACAGCTGGCTCTTCGGAAATGAGCCCACGGACTTCATAAACATATACACAGATCAACGGGCTAGGGAAATCGATGAGAAAGACTACAACGAGTTTAGAAACAAGCTACTCTGGATAATTGAACTCTACCAGAAAGACCCGGATAAATACTGGGAAGTGGCTTTCAACAGTGTGAAGACCGCTCCCAGCAAGGTGGATATTAGAGAAGCATTGAAAAAATACTACATTAAAACATGATTTACCTAACCACTAGGACTGAAATAGGGGCATTTATCACGAGTGAAAGGGCCACGCTACCGATGGGGAGTTCGCCATAAAGTGTTTTACCCCTAGCCCCCATTATCACCAGGTCATATCCTTCTTCAACGATTTCTTTTATCAACCGGTAGCTGACGCTCTCCAGTGTCGGGTCATATTCGATTAACTTATATGAAACGTTAATAGGTTCCTTTGCAACTCTCGCCTTTGCCTTCGCCAGCGGGTCTGGGCTGACGGTTTCCCCCTTGCTTTTAACAGTCACCACAGTTATCTTAGAACCGTAGTGTTTGGCTAAATCAATAGCTAATTCCAATGCTTTAAGGCTTACCTCGCTTCCATCAACGGGAACAAGTATTTTCCTGTAGATGAAGCTAATCCTATATGAAGGCTCTTCACCATTCAATTGTAGAATACACCTCTACATAATAATGTATCATTCTCTTTATTAAAAAACATCTTTTAACCCTCCAATACCGAGTAACCTATCCGTTTCTTCAACTACTTTTTCGAAAGGAATTTTAATGTTGGCCACGGCGTATAGAGCATCCACGTTTTCCGGAACCACTATTGATTCTTGGTGAATAGCCTGTAGAAGCGAGACATTGTTCTCGGAAACTATCACGGTATTCTCGAATACGATGTTTTCATAGATATCGTTTCTACTTCTCAATAAATCTCTAGCAGCCTCGGTCAGCTTGCTGGTGGAATCTAGTCCTGTTTTCCCAGGATCGACCAGTAGTATTCGAGCATATCTGCTTAAAGCTTCAATTACTTGCGACTTGGTTACGGGTTGGCCCAGGTCTATGTCTAAATACTGGACGTGCATGAGGGTTGTCGGAACCACTACTGCTTGGCTGATTATTTTAACGTCAGGTAGAACCAGCATTGCATCCTTCCCATGATGGCTGACATCCCCGATGGATTCAAGCTTTATTGAATTGATAGGTCCTCTAGCATCTTCCTTGGGGTCTGCCCCTCTTCTTATTACAAGTACTTTAGCGCGCTTAACGGTGAACTCCCTATGGAGAACACAGAGAATACGAAGTATTCCGGTCGTGTTGCAGCTAACCACTCTCAGGTATTTTCTACCAACAGCGTCATCGTAATTGCAGTAAGCGCTGAAACTCAGCTCCGCCACCTCTGGCTTTTCTCCTCCTTGGAAAATAGCTGGTTTTCCAGCAGCCTTATACATCGGTAGATTCGCAGCTCCCTTACCGTTGGGTGAGGCGTCAACTATTATAGAAGATTCCTCGAGAAACTCTTGAATAGTTCCCTTCGGCTTAATACCTTGTGATTCGAAATCACTCCATTTCTCAGCCGGAACGTAAATGTTTATACCCTTTTTGAACGCGATTCTTGACGAGTAGTCGGGCGTATATTTCACAATCCCTACGAGCTGAAACCTCGGGTTTTTCACTATAGCATCTGCAACTCTCTTTCCTATTGTACCATAGCCGTTAACTCCTACCTTGAACACTTTTACCATCCCAGGAACATTTTTGAGGACAGTTCCATGGCTTTCAGAGCGGGTAATTCCTCGCCGGAGAGGAACAGTAGCAACGCGTTTCCGCCGGTGGATACATGAATCCTATTGTTCAATCTGCTCTCATCAACCATTGAACCTAGATGCCCCCCAGCTATTAGAGTGAAAGCATTACTCCTGTAAACTGATTCCAGTAGATTGAGAGTCCCAGTTCTAAACTCCTCCTCTTCAATAACCCCGGCTGGCCCTCTCATCACAATTACCTTCGCATCCCTCAGCAAATCCCCATATATCTTCACAGTGTTTTCGCCGAGGTCCTTGATCACTCCACGTATTTCGCCAATGTAAACGTTTCTCACCTCACCGTTTACCTTAGCCTTGAAGTCTATTGGTGTTTCAATAGGTGCACCTCTCATTAAGATATAGCGAGCCCTTGGAACTAGGGGTAGAAGACCTTTCTCCTCCAACACCTTCATGTTTTCCACGCCGATGTCGATTCCTTTAGCCACGAGGAACAGATGAGCCAGTAACCCGGTTGCTAGAATCCTGTCTGCTAGCTTATTCCTCATCAAGTTTTCAATAACACGCAATAATTCGCGAACTTTCGAACCTCCTAGCACGTATATTCGGGGAGATTCGAACGAATTCAGTATTCTAGTTATTGCCTGGATTTCTTTCTCGAACACAGGTCCAATGCAGCTTGGAAGCGACAACGGGAAACCCACTATGCTAGGCTGGCTTCTGTGAGCGGTTGCAAAGGCATCATTAACATAAACGTCTACGTTGCTTGAGAGTTTTTTCACAAGCATTGTTAAGGCCTGTTTCTCAGGCGCAGCCTCTATTATCTCCTCCGACAGCAATCTCAGGTTTTCCAAGAGAAGGATTTCACCGGGTTTAAGATTCTTAATCTCCTCCCTCGCCTTTGGACCAATTATATCATCCACGAATTTAACAGGAATCCCCGTATACTTGGAAAGCAGTTCAGCATGCTTCTCAAGGCTTGTGAAATCCCCCTCGCCAGGACGGCCTTGATGCGAAATAAGCACCAGTGCTGGGTTGTAGTCTTGGATCATTTCCTTAATGTATTTTCCGTGAACACTTATTCTCCTATCATCTAATATTTCCCCGGTATCCGGGTCTATAGGGGTAGTTTATATCTATCCTCACGAGTACTTTCTTCTCCCTAATGTCTAGGTCTCTAATAGTGGGGAGTTTCGGTATATTTATCGACACAAATATACACCAAAATTAAATATCGGGGTTGAGGCTTATAAGTTTCCATGGAAGTCTTTAATTAAACATTTTAATAAATTCAACGAGAATTNTTCAATCAAAATTTAAATAAGTATATAAAAATAAAAAAGAATGTTTTACTCCTCAAAATGGATGGCTCTGGTGGGGCATACGGTAGTGCAGAGTCCGCATCCATAACATTTCGTCTTATCCACAACGGCTAATCTCTTACCGCTCCCAGATTCTTCGACATGAACCGCGTCGTAATCACAGACTTGTTGACAGAACCCGCATCCAATGCATTTCTTCTCGTCGACTACGGGAGGTTTAGCCCAAACTCTCCTCGGCTCCGGCTTCAAATGCTTTAGCGCCATTCCTTTAACATCTAGTATGCTCGAGTATCCGTGTTTTTCAAGCCAGGTTTTCGTCTCATTGATAATTCTCTGGAACACACCGAACCCTTCAACCAACGCAGCCGTACATATTTGAACAGCCGATGCTCCGGCCATAAAATACTCGATAACGTCCACACCCCTTGTAATTCCTCCTACTCCTATTATGGGGAGTTTAGTACTTCTCGCAGCCTCCGCCACCACGGCTAACGATATAGGTTTCAAAGCAGGACCGCTCATCCAGCCATATCCATAAGGTCCTCCAACTATTGGCATACCGGTTTCAACATCTATGCTTAAAGCAGGCCCAATAGTATTCGTGGCCACGATACCATCGACACGAACACTTTCGAGCTCTCTCACCAGCTCCGGGATGTTAGGAGTGAATGGGCTGAGTTTTGCGAAAATAGGGATTGACACGGATTCCCTTAAGGCCTTAGCAGCTTCTATTACAGGGCGATAGTCTTTACCAATGTAGTGAGTGGAGAATTCAATCGCTTCTGCGCCTGCCTTCTCCACCTTAGGGCCCAGCAAAGCCAGCTCTTCAGGCTTGTAGCCTATGCTGACAAAGAAGGCTACCCCACGCTCCCTGCAATAGTTTTTAACTACCGGGTACTCACGCTCCAAATAGTGTTCAGCAGGGATATCGCTCCACAGCTCGGCGTTCAGGAAGGCGTGTATGAACCGATGGTTTCCAGCATCCACAGGAGTTATCCTAACGTCTCCTGGTTTCAAAGTCTTCAAGTAGTAGAATCTTCCCATCCCTCTGTCCACAACAGCCATGCTCGGCCTGGGTACAATGGCGGGTTTAACACTAATTGTTTTCGCAACAACTCCTCCCACTCCGTTATCGATTAACAGCTTCATCGTTTCAGCATCACGAGAGATAGGGCAGGCAGCATTCATAATAGGATTTTTCATCTTTATACCAGCTATTTCCACAGATAGATCTACCACACGTTTCACCCACTATAACGATTTATTGTTGATTATTCAAGTAAAAAAGTTTTATCAAGAATGTTCCCCGTTCAGAAGTATGGAACTGTGCTGAAAAATAAGATGATAAGGGTAGAAGCATTAATCTAAAAAATTTTACCCGCATAATGGGTAGTCTTCCGGAACCTTTGCCCTGAAAAATGTGCCGGTCTCTGGGTCCTGGAACAAACCCACCTTAACACCTTTCTTCCCGCGAGGATTCAATTGCCAAACCTTCTTTGGAATTAACTCCAATTCTTTTCCAGTCGCTGTTTTCACCTTGACTGGCTTGTCACAAGGCATACTTCCACCTCAAAATTATTTAGACCGTTAAAGCTTTTATAACTTTACTTTTTGAGACATGAAAAATTATCATAATCTTTAACATGCTTTTTAATGAAGTAAAGGATTGAAAAACGAGGGAATTTTACGTGAACACTGGCGGCGAAAACTATTCGCGACTATTATTACGGCTTATCTAGAACATCTAACTGGTATTCTCCTTTCTCGACTAATCTGTCCCATAGTTTTTCAACAACCTTGTGAATGTAATCAATTGATTTTTCCTCGTCAACGTTTAAGATAACCCTATCCTTCATTACAAGTCTTCCGTTCACAATGACGGTTTTCACATCTCTGCTGTTCACAGTGTTAACCAGGTGTCCGTAAACCGTTTTAGAATTAACAGGTGTGGAGGGTAGTTCGGGCCTTATCAAGACGATGTCAGCCTTCTTACCAGCCTCTATGCTTCCCAACTCCTTCCAAACCTTGAACATTCTCGCAACATTTACCGTGGACATTTCAAGTATTTGGAGCGGGGTCATAATCCTCGGGTCTTTTCTCCACACTTTATGTATTAGGTATGTTGAACGCATGTTTTCAAAGTGGTCGAAGATGTATCCATCATTACCTATCCCCACGTTAATGCCCTGCTCTATCATTTCCGGTACTTTAGCAACACCTACAGCGTTCAACATATTGCTCATAGCGTTGTGGGCTACATGCGCCCCTGTTTTCTTAATGATTTTAATCTCGTCATCTGTTGCGTTGACTACATGTACTAGTATGACATCATCTTTTAGAAACCCAAGCTTCTCCATCCTTTCAATAGGGCGTATACCATATCGTTCAATATTGTGGTAGACATCTACTAATCCTTCTTCAGCATGTATCGATAGGAGGGCACGGTATTTGTCGGCAAGCTCCCTTGCTTTCAGGAATAAATCATTTGAAACCGTGAAGCTGGCGTGCAGGTAAATCGCGCCTTTAACCAGCTTGCTCTCATCAAAATTGTTCTTCTTAATGAAGCGTTCATTCTCTCTGAGGCCCTCCACGCCTTCCTGTAAACTACGCCTTTGAGTTGCCTCGAAGCTTAGATAACCCCTCAACCCTACTTCGTTCACAGCTTTCTCGATATAATCAAGCACTCCGCTTATAGCGTTCGGAGCGCTTATGTTGTCAAAGAAGAAGGTGACTCCGGATTTCACAAATTCTATTGACCCCATCAATGCTGAGGCATATGCATCCTCGTTGGACAGAAGTACGTCAAGGGCCCACCAGATCCTTTGCAGGTTTTGCTGGAAGTCTGTTGGAGGTTCTATTTTAGAAAACCAGGGGCTGCCTGTTAGCAAGAGGCCGTAGAAATGAGTGTGGGCGCACATTAACCCGGGTAATACTATATGTTTTCTTGCATCAATAACTTCCTCGGCAATATACTTATCTTTTCCGTCTCCAACGCCAACATCTACGATGCGGTCACCAGAAATAGCAACATACCCGTTTTCAACAACTCTTCGCTCCTCGTTCATTGTAACTATTAATCCATTGGAGACTAGAATGTCGATCTTATCCCTCAAGAAACCCACCTTCGCTTGTAATATTTCAATTCCACAGTATTTAAGCGTGTCGACTTCTAGCCTGTTCTTTCAACTCTCCGATTGTAGTAATATAGGTAGCTAGAACTATCAACCCTCCCCCTACTGAGCTTGTAAATCATGAGACCCTCCAATCCCATTATTAATGAAAATATTAAGGCGAACACGGGCTCTAGGAGAAAGATGATTGCTGCAGAGCTAGCGGAGACATATTTCTGCCCCTTCACTTGGAAGTATGTTGCTCCAAGAGAGCATGCTACGGCAAGGTAGGCTAAGTAAAGGATAGTGTTCAATGATAACTCTCCACCGCTCTCTGCGATGAAAACATATGGGGCTAGAAACAACGTGGGGGTGAACATTCCATAGAGATATTCCAACATGCTGGCGTCGCTGTATTTGCCTACTAATATTATTTGAGCAGCCCATGAAATGGAACCGATGAAAACCAGGATCTCACCCAGCCCGCCCGAGTTTTGCGGGCTCGTCAATACATATAACCCGGTTATCGCTAAAACCAGCGAGACAGCATGGGTTAAGCCATATTTCCTTGCTAAAAGGCCCGCGTACAAGTGTACGTGAACAGTGTTTAACCCGGTTATGAAAGCACTTGTCGAAGGTGTAACATACTGTGTCCCCAGTCCTTGGAGAAGCAATCCCAGCGTGTATGCGATCCCAGTGTATAATCCCTTAACGAAGCTCTTGACATCAATCCCTTGTCTGGCGTGTTTAACAGCAAGCAGTATCGAGAGGATTAGAATTGAGAAAAGACCCCTGTAGAAAGTGTATGAAAACCCGGATATTTCTTCAACAGACAGTTTAATGAACGAGAACGATGTACCCCATAACACTGTGGTTAAAACTAAGAACAAAACCCCCTTGACTTTTCNCTTCTTACTTGAGCTGTCCATGTGCTCACATCCAATTGCTNACTTAAGATAGTATTTAGAAGGGAATGAAGGTATAAAAAGAAAGAAGAGAAGGAAAAACTAGCCTGGCACAATCCTTGTTCCAGCATTTCCTTTAATGGCTTCGTAAGCCTGGCTCAGGTGCGCTATTATTGCTAGTTTCCCACCGTTCTGTACGAACCTTATTCCAGCCAGCACTTTCGGACCCATGCTACCCGGCTTGAAATGCCCTTCTTTATAATACTTTAATGCTTCGCTAGCTGTCATTTGATCTATCGGCTTAGCGTCAGGCCTACCATGGTTTAAGTAGACTTTCTCAACATCGGTGAGAATCAACAGTATGTCTGCGCCCACTGCCGCAGCCATTCTCTCCGCGCCTAGGTCTTTGTCGATCACGGCTTCCACACCCCGAAGCTTTCCGTCCTCGTCGATGTAGACGGGTATTCCTCCACCACCATCAGCTATTACTACGAATCCATCATTTACCAGCCTGCGTATAGCATCGATCTCTACTTGTTTAACCGGGTCGGGAGACGCTACTACTCTTCTATAACCTCCGCGTGGATCGGGCTTAAAGACCCATCCAAACTCCTTAGCCAGCTTCTCAGCTTCTTCTTTCTCATACCAGGGGCCAATATATTTAGTCGGGTCTTTGAAGGCTGGATCGTTCTTGTCCACAAGGGTTTGCGTTACAATCGTAACAACGCCTTTCACCACTTTACCCATTAGATTCTTCTCCATAAGCTTGTTATACAACGCTTGTTGCAGGAGGTATCCCAGCCATCCCTGGCTCATAGCTCCGGCGATGTCAAGGCTCATTGGAGGGAGGTTTTTCTCCTTCAAACCAGCCATCATCCACTCGGCAATTATCCCTACCTGGGGGCCGTTTCCATGGGTCACTACAACGCCGTATCCTTCCCCGATCAACCTCGCTATGAATTCTGCAGAAGTGTACGCGTTCCTCCAGTATTCTTCAACCGTTCCTTTATCTCCTTTGCTTTGGAAGGCGTTTCCGCCTAGTGCTACAACGACGACTTCCTTTCCATTGTTCATACCATACACCTTTAACAAATAAGAATGAATCATTAAGCTTTTAAATCATGAAATCGGGAACCCCTTCAGGCGTGTAGGAAATATTCGGTTTGAGCCCCCGCTTCTTCATAATCTCTACTACATGTGGATATAGGATAACGTATTCTTCATCGATACACGAAGTGAGTGCCTCGCTTATCTTAGAGAGTTCCATTTTCAACAAGCTGTATGACTCGGGTGTTGAGAAGCTCAACATTACAGCAGGATAAACTTCCCTGCATGGTTTGAAACCAGAGGCTAAAAGGTTCTCTAGGCTTTTCAACTGGATTCTGAAAAAAGATGGGTCTGCACCGGTTAGAGCATGGAATTCTTTTTCACATGCTCCTTTCAGGCTAACCCTTACAACCAGGTTTGGGAACTCTGCGAGATCTCGAGCGTAGCTTGGATCATACCCTATCAGTAAACCGTTGGTTTCGAGTATAAAGGTGTAACGTGTCTCAGAGAATAGCTTGATAACCTGTAAGAGGTGGTTTCTTGATAAAGTGGGCTCTCCCCCGCTCAACCTTACGTACTCATAGTTGTGCCTTCTTGCAATTTCAAATATTTTCCGGAATGCTGACTCGGCAGACTCAAACCAGCCTCCGGCATAAACGTGGCTGAACCTCCAGCTCCAGCAGAAACCACATCTTAAATTACACCCTACTACATCACCGGTAGCTATGCCACCGTACCATTTACCGCCCCTAAACCTATAGTACTTTCTCTCCTCACCTTCTTTTGTGGTTCTGCTAACATGTTTTCTAACTTCTTCGGACAGGACAAGAGGGTTATATCCAGACATTACTATCGAAATACTTTCTGTGATAAATCCTTATTGAATTTTTCAACTAAGTCTACAATGAGTTTAGTGAGACGTTTATAAGGTCTTCTATTTTTAAGAAGAATACTCTCTAATTGGCTAGGTTTTTTCCCAAGTCTGGAAGCCAAGTAAGTTAATGATTGTATTACCCCATTGTACATTCCGAAGGTTTTCATCGAAATACCGTATTTACATTTAAAGCCATGCTCGCATTTGAAACAATTCATAGCGTATTTTATACAATAAATCTTCAATGGGTTACTTATTTCAAAATATGTGGACAAAAGCTTGGAAAAGTGCCTATCTACAGGAGCGTAAAACGTATTGCCATATCCGTGAAGAAGTAAGGCTGAGACGGTTTTCGGACCTACATTCCTAATTCTTAACAACTTCCTAAGAGATACACTGTTTAAGCTTGTGAAATCAACGTCTTCAACGTGTTCATTAAGTTGCTTCAATGCTTTAGGAATGTAAGAAGAGTATGTCTCAGATACGTCTTTGCCATCCAGTAAATCTTTCGCCCATTTTACAGTGTTTAGGAAGTAATCAGTATTTCTAGAGAGAAAAATTATTTTAAAAATACTCCCAGCATCAAGTGGACTATAAATCAATGTCACTTCATCTATCAAATGTGATTCTAGAATACTCGAAAGCTGTTTAAATAACGTTATTTTCTCTAATCCAAGGAGGCTTGTAATATGTTTCATATCCGGTTGAGAGACCGATGACGTATCGCATATAGTTGAAAGAGATTTCTCATCAAAGACGCATTTCAATCCTTTTGAAACTCCGTATTTCTTAAGAAACATGAAACCATTACTTGTTTCTTTTATTTCGAAAAGCGGCAAAAGATACGAATACATCAATGTTAAACCATAATGTATGCCTTCTATCCTCATTTTCCACCATTAACTCTTCAAGTAGTTTTATTTAGTGATGAATGAAGTGTATAGAGGAATGAAAGAAGAAAAAGAAGATAATGGTTAAAACAGTTATTCTCCAAGGGTCATGGCCATGACGGCTTTTTGAACGTGTAGCCTGTTCTCTGCTTCCTCGAAGTATAGGCTCTTCTCGTAGGAGTCTAACACTTCATCTGTTACTTCTTGACCCCTGTCAGCGGGTCCGCAGTGCATGTAGTAGGGCTTTCCAGCCTTCTCCAGCCTCTCCCTTGTCACGATCCAGCTCTTAAACTTCTCCCTGATAGGCTTTCGCCCCTTCCTTGTCTACGACGCTATTGTAGGGCGGGAAGAAGCCTTTCGGGCTCCACGCTTTCGGATACACGATGGTTGCGCCCTCNAAGGCTTCGTCCATGTCATAGACGATCTTGAACTCGGAACCCCAGTGTTTAGCATACTCTCTCGCCTTGTTCATTGCTTCATCCATGAGTTCAAAGCCCGGTGGGTGTGCAACATAGACGTCAGCACCCATCATGGCGAACATTGTGGCAACATCCTGTGGGACTGCGAGAGGTTTTAATCCCCCGCTGTACGCGTAGCTTACCACTACTTTCTTCCCTCTCAGGTCTTTCGGCCAGCCGAGGGCGTCGAATGCGGCTTGAGCATCTGCTAGTGCCTGGAACGGGTGCCAGACATCGTCCTCCATGTTTAACACGGGGATGTCAGCCCATTTGGCGAACTCTCTGATGATCCTATGACCCCTTCCAATAATCCATTTTGCGGCATCGCCGTAGATTCTGATCGCGATTCCATCTCCATACCTGCTCAACACTCTTGCTACATCGCTGATGGCTTCGGTCTGGTAGGGGATCATGTCTTCGGGGAGGGTTGGAGCGTATACTTGGTCTGGGCTGATATATGTTGCCTGCCCTCCCAGCTGATATATTCCTGTTTGGAAGCTGTTTCTTGTTCTAAGGCTCTTGTTGTAGAAGATAAGGTAGAGCATTTTTCCATCGAGCCATGTTACCTTTCTAATACCGTTATGGTACATTTCTCTCAGTTCTCGCGCAGCCTTCAACACCTTTACCACTGTATCGATGTCGTGGTCATAGTTTGACAGCCAGTCTTGGCCGTGTAGGAGTCCTACGAACCAGGGTTTTCCTCTGCCCATGATCGGGTTCACCTACCTGTTTCGTAAAATACTATCCTTATCCACCATATATAAATATTGGATCTAGATTATACCTGAGGCTGTGTTTTACAAATACGTTTCAACATAAACTCCTAATACCCCAGTATTACGGGTTTCCCGAACTTCCCCATATCTATGGAGTCGCCTGGGCTCCCGGAGACAGGTATAGCTCTAAATGCTAGAGGCCTCTTCTTAACTAGTCGTAGTGAGTATGTATCGAGTATTAGTTTCAAAAGTTTACGCTTCTCATTTGGAACCACAATCATGTCTACTCCAGCAACACAGGTGGAGGCGAAGCGGATGAAATCCCTTGCGTTTAAGAGTCTTTCAGCACCGTATTTAACCAGGAGCGAGTCTTCCGCATACGGCAACATAACCTCGTTGAAACCCACAGCTCTTTCTTTACTCATATATTTTCGAATCAGGTTGTTCAACATGTTGATGGTATAGTTGGCTCCTGGTTCCAGAAGACTGTAGCCGAGTTTCTCAAACAATTCTGCAACGCTGTTTTCCATCCAGGGTGATAAGCTATAGTCGATTTTTACAGGAGTGTTAACTTGCTTTTCAATCAGGTTTGCAACATAATGGATTTCAGCGAATACTTTTTCAAAAGCCGCTTGGATATTTCTGCTTTCGGACATCCCGTCAACTAGGGCTTTAGGATATAGAAAAGCCAGTGCTATTCTAGCTTTGTTGGTGCTGGAAGAATCTGGGAAGTATGGCGTGGTGAAGTCTCTTGAGTGGAATCCTAGGGCAATCCTCGTAGCATTTACCGGGTTCTGCTCGGATATTTTGGTAATAATTTCGCTTGCTTTCTCAGCAAACGCTAACGGGTCTTCCCTACCGTAAAGGATTGGAACGTACAGACCATTCCCTGTGAAATATTCTGCGTCTTCGAGGCTGAGCCTCCCTATTCTTTGATAACCTATTGATACGAGAAGGTCGGAGCTTGCTAAATATTCAACAATTTTCCCGGCAGATTGGGCAACGAGACCCGGGAACGAAACTCTTTTCGTGAAAACCATATATCCTTGTTTGCTCAGATACTTCTCCAATGACTTTAACAAAGCCTCGGCTTCAACTATCTCATTATAAGCGTCATTGAGACGGCGTGATGCCGAGAAGTAAGTTATGGCTCTCACTACAAGGCTCTCCATGTTATCAACCTGCTTATCAACAGCTATGTTCACATATATTAGGCGACCCATAAATTTAGTTAACTGGTGGTAAAACATGGTGTCGAGCCTGAAAGGCAGGGACTTTCTCACGTTAACGGAATATACTAGAGAAGAGTTATGGTTCATGCTTGAAACAGCTATGCAGCTCAAGCAAAGGTTCTTGTCCGGTGAGAGAGTAATACCCGTTCTACATGGTAGACACTTGGCAATGATTTTTGAAAAACCAAGCACTAGGACAAGGCTCAGTTTTGAAACAGCTATGAAAGAACTAGGCGGGGATGCAATATATTTAAGCTCTAACGAGTTGCAACTGGCCCGAGGCGAGACTATAGAGGATACCGCTAGAGTGCTATCTAGATATGTTGACGGAATAATGGCACGTGTCTATGAGCACTATAAGATTGAAAAACTGGCTGAATACGCCAGCGTCCCGGTTATCAATGGGTTAAGCGACCTGCACCACCCTGCTCAAGCACTCAGCGATGTTTTAACGATTATCGAGAAGAAGGGTAGGGATATTTCAAGGCTGAAAATAGTGTTCGTCGGCGACGGAGGAGATAACGTCCTTCACAGTTTAATGCTTGCAGTGGGGATACTGGGAGGCAAAGTCATCATTGCGTCTCCCAAAGGATATGAGCCGCATCCTAGCGTCGTGAAACTGTTCAATGAACACGCTGCTCCAAACGGAGGGTCTTACGAAATCTTAAGAGATCCTTACCAGGCTGTGGAGAACGCTGATGTAGTGTACACGGATGTATGGGTTAGCATGGGGCAGGATAAGGAAAGAGAAAGAAGGATTAGAGACTTGGAGCCTTACAGGGTTACTGTAGATTTGATGAGTAGGGCGAAAAGCGATGCAATATTCATGCATTGTCTGCCGGCTCACAGAGGGGAGGAAGTCGTTAACGAAGTTATCGATGGAAAGTGGAGCGTTGTTTGGGATCAAGCTGAGAACAGGAAACATGCGCAGAAAGCGATTTTAGCCCTTCTCATTCCCTGAGTTAAAGAATAGTTTTTTAAATTAAAACAGTGTATATTTCCTAAACCGTGCGGTAAACTCTGGTGAAGCATATTGGCTATGAGAGTTAACAGAATTGTATTCCGGCTCAACGAGATTTTAACGTCTAAACCCGTTCTCCCGAAACTCCTCGTAGTAGTTCTATTAGGCGCGATCATAGGGTATGGTTTATACGTTCGCTTTATACCCTACTACCTTAATGGTTTAGAATTCTTCGAATACGACTCATACATTGAGTATTGGCAGGCTAAGTACGTGTTTGAAAACGGCCTTCTCTCATGGTATTCTCTTACAAGGGAAAACCCGGATACGCACATATTCTGGTATCCTTGGGGTAGGGATATCATATACTCGAGCTATCCGCTTCTCCCTATGTGGATAGGGGGGACGTATTGGTTAATCCAGTACACAGGTCTCAGCTTGAAAGAATGGGCGGTACTTCAACCACTGCTATTCACCTTTCTCGGCCTCATAGCGGCTTATCTTGCGGCAACCCAGCTCTCAGGGGGAAACAGGTTTGCAGGTATTTTGACATCATTCCTCCTTGCCATTCTCCCTGCAGCTAATGATAGAACCCTTATCGGATTCGTCGAGAAGGAAGGTGTTTCGATATTCTTCATATTCATGTTCCTATACTTCTATGGGAAAACAGTTTCTTCACTAAAACAGTCCTTTGGGAGGAGGACGATTATTTTCTCCGTTCTCACAGCTGTTTTCCTAAGTCTTATCGGTTGGCTCTGGGGCGGGTATATTTTCTTACTTGGCTCCTTTACAGCGTACTTCATAATATCTCCCTTGTTCATGGGGAAGGAGTTTGATGAAAAGTTCGTTAAAATACATTTATTGATTATTGGGCTTTCAATGCTGTTCACCGCCCCCTCGCCCTCGATATTCGGACAGCTAGGATTCTACCCTCTCAGGTTTTCAGGCGTAGGCTGGCCTATTTTAGGCAGTTGCGCAATCCCGTTGCTCTACTACTACCTGGGCGTCCAGCACAAGAAGCTTGGGCTTAGGAAACCCCTATTATCTAAAACCAGATATTTCATGTTGCTTGTCCTGCTGGTAGTAGGCGGCTCTATAGCGATAACCACGGGCATTCTCGGATTTGCTGGAAGATGGGCCTGGGCGCTGGGTTTAAGATTTATCCCTGCTGACCCCCTTGTCCAGAGCATTGCTGAGCATCAATCACCGCTTTCCAGCGCTGGCACACTGTTTCAGATGTTGCGTAGTTGGGGATTGGACCCGGCATTCCCGTGGTCTCTCTTATTCCCCTTAACACCCCTATTCCTTTCAATCATAGGGGCATTATACATGATTCTATATAAGCAAACACCTGAGACGCTGTTCGTCGCAATACTCTTCCTTCTCTCATTTTACTCGTACCTTAACGCTGCATACATGATTGCAATGGCTTCCTACATGGGCATGATTGTCGCCGGTATTTTCTTAGGTTACATTGTTCAACGGTTAGCACCTTCACAACAGGAGATTCAAGACTTTAAGAAAGGACGGGTAAGAATAACCGGGAGGTCTAATAGGCTGTTCATACTAGCATTAATAGCATTATTCCTAGTCAACTCCACACACATAGCCTACTTGGATTATCAAACCAACTCGACAATAGTCTACACTTTCAAAGCAGGGAACTCCAACCTGGCTCTTTACAGTGAGTCATGGTACAAGATTGTGGAGACGTTGAGAAGTAATGTTTCGGCGAACGCAGTAGTGATTTCTTGGTGGGACTACGGATACGGTATCAGCGTTGACGGGGGCAGAGCGTCTGTAGCAGACGGTTCCACATTGAACTTTACCCAAATAGGGATACTCGGACTCTTCCTCACATCTGTGAATACTTCAGAAGCAACTAATCTAGCCAAGCTTTTCAATACCACTCCTGGCAGAACATATGTGCTGGTTCTAGAATTGTTCGCTATATACGAGGATAATCAAACAGTTATTATCTGGCCCGTCTTATTCCCGAATTCCAGCATGCCCGGAGGCATAGACATACCTAAGAGCATATGGATGATAAGGATAGGTAACGCCACTGTAGACACTCTAAGGTCCCAAGGAATTAACGTTTCATACAGAACCACTTCTGATTACTTTGTTTTAATAGGGAACCAGTTTATTAGTCCAGTGTTTAATGAACCGGAGAGACTACCTCTCATATACAAGATGATGGTTGATGGGATGCTTTACTGGGGTGAGATGAAGAATAAGTCATCAGTATTCGCGTGGTACAGCGGCCAGACATCCCCGCTTAGCACTAGTACTGTAGCCAGGATTAAGGAGCTGCTAGGCATTGATGTTACTCTTGGAATAAGCAACCCTGTGATAGCTAAAATACAGGAAAGACCTTTAGCCAATGACACGTATTTCAAACCATTCGCCGTTATCGCTGAGCCGTTCTACGATCCGAAGACTGGTGAGCTGGTGAAGGTTGGGGTGAGAAATCCTGACAACCCATATGAATCCTTCGATGGTATCCTCTACAGCGTGGGAATAATTTACGAGATTACAAACATGCCTTAGATAATATCCCACGGTTTTTAAAGAGTTTCCCCGCTATAAAATCACTGGTGTAGTGAAGTGTTTAGAGCAAAGCCAAGGGATCCTTTGAAAAACGCCATAGAGACGCTGTACAAGGTAAGGCTACTTGGCAACAGGCTCGAGTCGCTTATTGACCGCATAACTGAACGTAGGAACGCTTTGTTCGAGAGAATGGTGGAGTTGCAATCGAGAAATGAAAAGTATTTGTCAAAGAAATATGCCGAGGAGATAGCTCGTTTAGACAAGCTAGCATCTCGTTTGACAACTATTAGGCTGGTGGTTGAGAAAATCGATCTATCCTTACAGTATGCGATTAATATGCGCGAGTTTAACGACTTGTCGAAAGAGTTAACGGGTCTTGTCGGCGAGTTGAAGAGGCTTCCGGAATCAAACCTGCCTGAGTTAAACATGATTATGATGGACTTGGAGGGATCTGTTCGCGAAATGGCTGAGATCAGTCATGGAGGTGGAGGCGGGTTAACCTTCCATGTTGAAGGAAGCTCTCAAGATGTGAGAAAGATTTTAGAGGAAGCACGTGAGGTTATGAAGAAGAAACTGGAGGTTGACTTGACAGTTTAGATTTGAAGAGTGTATTTTCTCTCTTCTTTAATTGGAACGAATCTCACCTTGTAGGGTTTAAGGGACTCAATAATGTCTTGTGTTATTCTTTTGTAAAGGTCTTCTGGCAGAACTATTAAGTATTCGTTGAAACTCCTATTAAGCATTGAAGAGCCGATAGCGTAAGCAAGGCTTTTATATTGGGAGGACACGTCAACGCCTGGATCTATCACCCATACCCCGGTTTTAATATCATCCATTGTTGCGACAATGTCTGGTTGAAGCGCCTTGGCATATTTGTTCTCGGTTGCCTCATATCCTAGCCTTTCCAATCCTTCGAGAACTTCATTCAAAACCTGCTTTCTAGTTGCGGAGACTCTTTGAATCCCAGTATACTTGTCTAACTCGCCGTGCTCCTCGGGATTGTACAGCGTATATCTTCCACGGTCAAGCCTGAACAAAAACAGCTTATCAGGATCCTTGTACTTGTCCTTGCTACTACTGTTAACGGTTACCAAATCTATTTCGAAATCAAGGCTCATCTCAGACCTGGAGGGGTCTTTTTCATGGGCTTTAGAAGCTAATTCTTTTCTAGTGAAAGTTATTTTACCCATTCTGTATAGTTCTTCAGCAACCTCTTTCAACAATGCCCAGTTAGGCTTCTTATTGAAGCTTTCCGCAGCCTCCAATTACCCTCCCCTGGCCACGCACGCCTTGTTTTTAATTATGATTCTACAATACTTATTAACTCATCTGCCAGGGCTCTAATCGCTTTGGCAGCCTCCCCGTCATTATAGGCAAGGATGTATGGCACACCTTGGTCGATGGCGTCGTTGATAAGCGGGTCAATCGGTATTTTAGCCAGTAACCTTGTGCCGAATTTGCCGGCTAGCTGTTCGCCTGTTGACTTTCCGAGAACTTGGGAGGGTCTCCCGCAGTGCGGGCATTTGAAGTAGCTTAGGTTTTCAACAATACCGAGTAGCCTGATGTTGTATTTAGCAGCGAAGTTGATAGCTTTCGACACTATGGTTTCAGATAGCATGTTAGGGGCGGTTACTATGATAGCCCCCGTGATAGAGGATATTGACTGAGTTATCGTGATAATGGCGTCTCCTGTTCCCGGTGGTAAGTCAACTATTAGGTAGTCCCCTGAGCCCCATTTCACCTTGCTTAAAAGGTCTAGTATTGCTCTGGAGACCAGCGGCCCTCTCCACACGATCGGAAGGTCGGGAGAATCAAGCATGAGGTTGACAGCGACGACTTTAACCCCTAAAGGGCCCTCAACGGGTAGGATGTTTCCTTCTTCATCAGCGTAGTGCCTGGTTCCATGCAATCCTAGGATGGACGGGATTGAGGATCCATGAATGTCGGCGTCGAGGATAGCAACCGTTTTCCCTTTCTCAGCAATAGCTAGAGAGAGCATTGATGAGATAAAGGTTTTACCCACTCCTCCTTTACCGCTTAAAACAAGTATTTTATGTTTAAAGTTCCTGAGCTTCTTCTCCACATCCTGTGTGAGGTTGAATGTTGGCTGGAAAGGAATTTTCTTGTAACTACTCATCTCAACCGCCTTACTTTTCGTTCACAATTATCCTGATTATGCCTTATATATGTATATCAATGTTATAATGGATTAGGGTTTGGAAATGACGTGCAGTATCGCTCCCGGCAAGATCATATTGTTTGGTGAGCATTTCGTGGTGAAAGGAGCCCCCGCAATAGGTTTTGCAGTTTCAAAGCATGCCAAGGTTTGTGTTGAGAAAGGAGATTTCCAAGTTGTATCGGAGCAGGAGGGGAGGATTGACCAAGGCTCAGTGCTATACCGGGCTGTTACGAGGCTGATCGCGTCTGCAAGCTCTATTTTCGGATGTAGCAAGGATGTCAGAATATTGATTGATTCTGAAATCCCAATAGGTAGTGGCATGGGGTCTTCCGCAGCTTTAAGCGTTGCGCTAGCCCATGCTTATCTAACACATTGTGGTGCAAGTTTTGACAAGGAGCTTGTTAACAAGCTTGCTTACGAAGCTGAGAAAGAAGTTCACTCAAAGCCTAGCGGAATAGACAACACGTTAGCGACTTACGGAGGCTTCTTAAAGTATAAGTCAGGAGTTTTTGAAAAACTCGAAATTAGGCTTGGGGATGAGGTCGACTTCCTGGTAGTTAACACGAAGATGAAGAGGCAAACCGGTAGGATCGTTGAAGAAGTATTGAAACTTTATGAAAAATATCCTGAAATACTTGTAAATGTGTATACTGCGGCATCAGTCTTAGTTGAAAAAGCGTTAGATTCCTTGAAAGGAAAAGATTACGAAAGCATTGGGCGTCTAATGCTGTTAAATCATGGATTACTTTGGACTATTGGGGTTTCCCATGAGATCAACGACCTCATTGTTCACAAACTTGTTGGGAAAGGATGTTATGGAGCTAAGCTGAGCGGTGCTGGGAGAGGAGGAATAGTGGTAGGTCTTGTAAGCAAATCTTTGTCAACCCGGATTGAAGAGGAGCTGAGGGGTGAGGGGTTAGAAGTCTTTAGAGTTACCCCGGATTACGAAGGGGTTAGGAGTGTTTAGAATAATTAAGGGTTGATTGCGAATTGATTTAATAGGGATGAGGAGTATAGTGGTCTATGATTTCAATGATTAAACTCCCATGGGCTGACCCTTATGCTTATTGACAGGACTCGTAAAGGACTGATCAAGGTTAGGGAGAAACCAGAGATGCTGAAGAGGATTAGCCTGTTGATTTCAGAGTATTTAACAGCATTCTACGCTTACAACTCGTTGATCAAGGATAAAAATTACTATTTGAAACCCGTCCACATGGTGGTTAGAAGAATGCCTGATGGAAGCACCGTGAAGTACTACTATTACGGTCGTTACTGGTACTCTATTCAGAAAACTAGTGGACCTAGCAGGATTAAATGGGTTTACAGGGGTAGAAGCAAGCCTGATCCAAGCCTACCTGATCCTCCAGCAAACCCTGTCGAGGGGCTGGTTGTAAAGCAGTTCGATGATTACGTGGAATTGGTTTTCCCCAACGAGGATTTGTTTAGACGAATATATGATAAACTTGTTCAGCACTAAGCGAGTAGCTAAGTGCTTCTCCAGCAACCCTCAGCCATGCTTGGAAAACCAGTGTTAAAGTCACGTTAACGGGTTGAACCGCAGGTCCCATATCCTGCGAGATTGTTCAACAACGGGTAGCCTTTCCCTAGCCAGCCTAACGTTTTCATAATTAAGCGTGTGCTCCATGTATGCTTCCTTGAACCCCATGTCGAGCTCCCTGTATCCTAGCGGGCTGAAAACCCCGCTCCTACCCGCGAAATACTCTCCTGTCTGGTCAGATAATACTACGTACATCGTGTTTTCATGAGCTCTTGTGGATGCAAGTATTTCCAGGGGATTCTTCTTTTAAAGGCCCTCTCAGCCAGCCTGCTTGAACCACCACTCCGTCAGCCCCGTTTAAAGCGTAGAACCTGAACAGCTCTGGGAAGCGTAAGTCATAACATATGGCGACGGCGAGCCTGAAGCCTCGGACTCTGATGAATTTGCTCGGCGCGTCCCCGTTGAGGAAGAAGTTGGATTCTTTATACCCTAAAGCGTCGAACAAGTGTATTTTACTGTATAACGGTACGGCCTCACCATCGCTCTTTACTAAAACGCTGGTGTTTTTTGATAGAGGTGGCTTATTAGTTTTTTCGATAATGTTGACTATGATATCCACGCTTAAGAGCTCTGAGAGGCGTCTCATAGTATTTATGAACGTGCTCTCCTCGATGTGCTCGCTGAAAGCGTAGACCTCGTCCGGGGTTTTAAACCTTAAAGGATTAAGCATAGTGTACTCTGGGAACACTATAAGGTCGGCTTCCTTGTGTTTTTCCATTACTAGTTTAAACCCTTTCTCAGCGTTTTCTACAGGGTTGCCTTTAAAGTCTGCCTGAACTATTCCCACTGTTAATTCCATTTTAACCCCATGAGAATTAGATCAGTTAACCTCTTATTTAACTTGTAAAACCTTTTGAAACCGCCTAATACATTAATTTGGTTTCAACTACATATTAGAAGTGGCAAGGGTTGGATGCGATGGTTTTTCAAAGACTGCTGGATTCTAATGCTAAGAGCAGGTGCTTGAGAGAAAAGAAGAAAATATTGATCTTCGGCAGATGCATGGAGCAGGAGCATCCAGAAGTAATTAATAATTTTACGAGCGAGTATTGCTTGCTATCAGCATGTCCTGAAGCAGAACATGTTAACATGTTAGGCTTTAAGTTTGCCGGGATATTGGCGCGTGGAAGTTACCAGGAAGTCGCGGTGTTAACGGTGGATGGTAGCATGCATTGCACCCAGTTACACTGGATGGTTGAGGAAGTGTTTAAGATTTGCAAACCAAACTGTCAGCGGAGGCATTTAGTTCTATACGAAGGTAGAAGTCAAAGAAGTCAGCACGGAAACGGTTAAGAAGAGCAGGTACCTGTTCAAGGTGGAAAAGCTTTCCGGATTTGAAAAGAAATGTCAAACCCCATGACAACTTCATTCCAAGCCAAATACGTGAGTGTGAAAATTTTCAACCAGGAGAGCGGTGGAAATGTGTGATAATCCATTGCTAAGGGTTTCCAACCTAGTGGTTAAGTATGGCACATTCACCGCTGTTAACAAAGTATCGTTTCAACTCTGCCCTGGCGAGGTTTACTGTCTGCTCGGTCCTAACGGGGCAGGTAAAACATCGACCATAAGAGCGATCATAGGTCTTGTAAAACCTGTGGAAGGATTCGTGGAAATACTTGGTAAAAACCCTTACAATGAAGTAGTTGTAAAGAATTATTTTGGATATGTCGCCGAAGACCCTGTATTGATTGATAGCTTGACTCCGCGTGAACACATTGAGTTTGTAGGGGCGGTTAGAGGGGTCGGGAAGGAGTTTGAAGAATGGGTTAACTACCTGGTTAAAGCCTTCGAATTCTCCCCCTACCTTGATAAGCCTGTTTATTCGTTATCACGAGGTAATAGACAGAAAGCATCTCTTATTCTCGCATTGATGCACAAGCCTCGGATCCTAATTCTCGATGAACCTTTCACGGGCCTTGATTTCCAGTCTTCCAGTGTTTTAAGGAAAATAATCGAGGATTGGAGGAATAATTCTCACGGAGTATTAATGTCGACACATATTTTAGAAATCGCAGAGAAGATATGCACCAGGATAGGGGTCATCGTGGATGGTAGGTTGGTATTCGAGGATAGGATTGATAGTGTTAAGGCGAGACTTCAAGGAGGATAAGTTTTCTCTGAACTTTTGAATGAGCTGGTGAAAGATAATGTTGTTCAGGTAGATTGGGGTGAGAGGGGTTAGATGAGAAAAGAAATAGTGAGAACCATTGCTAACATAATGTTTAAAGAGCTGGTTTTTCAATCCACAACCATGTTTAGACTCGGGGGATTTCTAAAAGATATGAGTGATGCTAGTAGTTCAGAGTTCCTGAGGAAAGTAAGCTTCTCTTTCAAGTTAAACAAAATATTTTCTACAATTGTTTTCGCCGCTATCCCGTGGATATACCTCACCACACTTATCGAGTCTTCAACAAGCTTCATGGTCGAAACCGCAGTATTCTCCAGCAACATAGTAATAATGCTTCTACTAGCATTTCTTGAGATACAAAATACTATCGGAATCTACATGTTAAGACTTCCTGAAGTAGTTAACCTATACCCGCTCAGCAACAGGGAAAAGCTTTTCTCAATCATAATGTTATATACAAAACTTTACGACTTGCCAGTGGCCTTCTTTCTGCTTTCAATCTCGCTTTTAACCATAATTTTCACAAGGAGTCTTGCAATTTTTATACTCAGTATACTCGTATCCGCAGTATCTGTGGTATACGGGCTCGCAATTGCTTTGTTAATCTCGAAAGGATTCTACTTCACCCTATCAAAGGGAGGAACCAGAACCCGATACCTGGTTTCTTCGCTTTACAGCTTCTCAATGGTATTCATCATAATGATACCTTTAATGTTGAGTAGTATTCTTAAAACAGCTTTCACCACTATCACATCCAGCAATAATTTGGTATATAGGCTTGTCTTCCCTAACCCTTTTTTCAACGTGTTGAAAGACTTCAGCGAGGGATTAGACGTTTTCTTAATAGATGTGGCCAGTATACTAGTCTACTTAATATTAGCAGCGAGAGGTTTGAGATTCATATACTGCGAACTCATAGGTTTTATTAATGTTCGAACAGACTTTTCGAAAATGTTTAAAGAATCCTTCTCCAAGCCCGTCATGATAAAGCCTACTCATCCGGTGAAAGCATTTGTGAATCGATACATAAAGGTTGTTCTCCGACACCCTGGCTATGCTATAGGCTTCTTCATGCCGCCTGCAATTATAATTTGGAATCTCATAGCTAGCTCTTCATTCATAGTGCAGGCGTTGCAACTTGGAAGTGTGGCAATAATTGTTTACCCAGTATTGATGCTCAGCGTGGAGGCTCATGGGCACTCTTTAACGGCCTGCCTTCCCGTTAAAACATCTAAATTAACTCGCTCAATCCTTCTGATAGGTCTACTAGAATATTTGGCAATTTACATCATGGTTCTAGGCTATGCTGCAACTGTAAACGCTTTCACGCTTTCGACAATACTGGAATCATGGTTTACGATACCATTGGTTGCAAGCTTAATCATGTTGGAGATTTGGATTTTATTCAAGCTGGAGGGGGATAACCTGTTCACCGGCACTTTTTACATGAAGATTTCGAAAACAATACTCATTTACTTAATCCTTTCAATAGCGGTTGTGCTACCGGTTTGGGCGTCGTACTATTTTGCATTACTTTTCATGAGCAAGACAAATAGGGTTTTAATTCCTTCGCTCATAACGCTCCTAATCCTTTTCGTCTCCTCCAGGCTTTTTATCAAAATTAATTAGGTGGTTCTGATCCTTCATAAACAGCTTTCTCTTGCTAACAGGTTAGGCCGGTGAAAAGAAAGAGGACAGGATTCTAAAAAGACGTGGAAGAATTTTTAATCACTCTATTTTCTCAATTCTTATAGCGCCCACAGGGCAGACATCAGCCCCGCTCTTAGCACACTCATATAATTCCTCGGGGATCTCCCCTATCGAGATATCCCTTGTTGTTTGAACACTATACTTTGCAACAACCCGGTTCTTCCCGTTATCATCTCCTAGCTCGAAGATTTCGGGGCATGCTGCCGGTGCCGCACCACAGCCCAGGCAGTTGACCCTGTCTACTATCACTCTGTATTTCGCCATTCTAACACCATCATTATCATTTTGAATCATTAAGTAATAAAGTTTTCTAAAATAGGCTAGTCTTTTAAGAATGATGGATAAATTGATCAAAACACGTTTCAGACTCTATTACTCTTTTAAAATGAAATCAACTATAGGTCGAAGCTTATCGTGTTTTCCAGGCTTCAACATTACAGGTATGTTAGCTATGTTTGTAGGGTTGAATTTCGGGAGTAGTTTAGAAGTAACCAAGTATGCAGGATTCTCGAGATTTTCAGTCAGATATCGTAATATGTTCTTTGTTGTGTTAGCATCGTAGAGAAAAGCTCTACCAGGCGCTACTACAATTATTTGGTCGATGTTTTCCATCAATCCCATGCTGGGGAGTACAGCATCGTTGAAACTTTCCAGCAATATCACATCATATTTTTCCAGTAAAGAGCTTAGTGCCGAGACTACGATTTGATCTATTCTACTGCTCTGCAACATCTCGCTTATTTCTCTCAGACTTATCTTCACTGGCCGTAATTTTTTCCTGAGCAATTCTACAACTCTCTTTGCCTCGGGAACAGTTTTCTCAACGTTTTCTTGAATGATGAAGTGTTCTATTTGACTCGAAGGATAATACGCTATTCTCGCTACAACTAGTTGAGGAAGAAACAGGGATGAATCCTCTAAGTATTTTTCAACATCCAAACCGTAGTTAACAGGGTCTAATGGGGCAGAGGCTAATGCGACAGGGTTTAAAAGCGCCGGGGACTCGCCGGTTTCTTTAAAATAGGCGTAGGCATCGTTCCCTACGAGTATTTTCAACCTGGCAGAGTGTTTCACCGTCGCAATGCTGTACCAGATATTGTGGGCTGCCACAGGCTTATAGGGTACGGCTCTAGCCCCGGTAGCGATGAGTGTTTTGAAAAGACTCATAGTGAACCAGGTTTTACCGGAGTCGTATGGGAGGAGCCCGCTTACTAAAACGGTTTTCTTTCTCAAGATAACACCCCGATGTTTACACTAAACTGTACAATTCCTTATTCAGCAGTTTAACAAGAGCCATAATGGTTGCTGTATAGCTTAGAACGTATCTTTCAAGCCTTCCTTTAGTTAAAAAACCTATAAACCCTTCTCTCTCGCCAATCCTTTCAACCCCTGTTAAAAGCTCAACAGCTTCCTCCAACTCATTAAACATCCCCTTGACGATGGCGTCATATATTTTCCTAGGGATGGGAAAAGATGGTGAGAGGCCATAGGAATGTGAACCGTTCTTTTCAATGATGTAGGATACTTCAACGTCGAAGGGTTCATTATTAAGCAGGTAGAACCCGGCTTCAACTCCAACACCATAGTCGCAATCAGGTTCTAGGCTACCCGTTGCCCGCTCCAGCGCCCCCTTAATTATTTCATCTAAACCCATGGGTTGATTCCCAACGCTGGTTGAAACCTTTTTTGAATGAACCTTACCAATGGTGAAAAACTGTTCGAACGCTGTTCTAACGCCTTTTACTTTAACCGGGTTTACAGATCCGATACACAGCGTTATTGCCATTCCAGAAACCCTTGAAAAGATAATTAGTCACGTAGCAAAAATATTCTTGAGGGGTTTTATGAGAGTTTTCGTCGGGACTAGCGGATGGCTGTATGATTGGAATGAGGAAGCAACTTTTGACTGGTACGTTGAATTCAGCGGGTTGAACGCTGTCGAATTAAACGCAAGCTTCTACAGGTTTCCGTTTCCAAACCAGGTGAAGGCTTGGAGCAAGAAGTCTAAACACTTGAGGTGGTCGGTGAAAACCCATAGGAGCATTACTCACTTGAAGAAGCTTAAGCTAGACGCCTTAAGTACTTGGGAGAAATTCAGAGAACTTTTCAAACCTTTAGATGATAAGATAGATTTCTACCTGTTCCAGCTTCCACCAAATTTCTCGTGCAAGGAGGAGAATTTATCAAGCATAGAAAGGTTTTACTCGTCAACAGGCCTGGGGAAAAGGTTTGCCGTTGAGTTTAGGCACGCATCGTGTTTCAGTAGCGACGTTGCGAAATGGGGGGAGAGGCTTGGCATTACCCTAGTCTCCATAGATGCTCCGATAGCTCGGTGGATTGTGACTTCGAATAAAGTGGTTTATCTGCGCTTACATGGCTCCACAGATTGGTATGGGTATGAATACTCAAAGGAGGAGCTCGCCGAAATAAGCAGATACGTTGTGGAGCTTGAGCCTGAGGATGTTTACGTGTTTTTCAATAATGATCACTGGATGTTAGAGAACGCGAGGCTTATGAAAAACATTCTTGAACAATACTAGAGATTATGTTTTTTGAAAACAAGAGACCTTCTCAAAGCCAGAGCCTTCGCCAGCTCTATAATATTTCTTGAACAATGGCTCGGCCTTGTCAAGTATTTGGTTCAAATGTTTAAGAGCGTCTATTAGCTTGCTGACAGCCTCCTTCTCAATTTTCTTCTTTGGAATTAGAAAATCGTACTCCTCCCATGTTAATGGTATGAAGTCGAGATTTAGTAATTCCGCCACGTATCCCACGGCTAAGCCTGCATCGGCTCTTCCCTGTTTTATAGCTGTTGCCACTGCTGTGTGTGTTTTAACCTCGTATGTGTACCCGTTAATTATCCTGCTTAGCTTGCCAAGGTCCAGCCCTTTCGCTATCGCAATTTTCTTCAGTGCCATGTCAAGATATACGCGGACCCCGGAGCCTTTACTTCTATTCACCATTCTAACATCGCTTCTTAGAAAATCCTCTAAAGATAAGATGTTCTTAGGGTTTCCCTTCGCTACCACTATTCCTATAAGCCTGTCATAACCTCTGATCAAAACGGCTTTATCTTCCAGCCCATACTTCTTGAGGAATGGAGTGTTGTAGCAACCGGTTTCCTCATCTAACAGGTGGGTAGGGGCTACATCAGCCTCCCCTCTTGCCACAGCTTTCCAGCCCCCGGTGCTGCCAACGTTTAAAACCCTGGAAACATTTACCATGTCTTTAAACCTCAGTATTTCCGTTAGCAAGGGATCATTGCTTCCAATCACGTTTAGCCTGTTCTTCTCGGGCAGGTCTCGGAATAGGTAAACCCTTACCCGTTCACCCTCCATAACAATATCCACGTTTTCACCTATTTCAACAAACCCGTCGCTGAGGATCAGGGGTGATATAGCCCCGCTACTCATGGAGACGGGGTATGCGGCTAAATCGTTTTCGGATTCAACCAGCATGACAGGGATTAGCCATGTCTTACCAACCTGCTTCCTTATTTGAACAGGCATCGATGCGTCAACAGTTTTAACATCGTACAAGGCTCCTGTGTAAAGCTTTACAATTTTGCTAACAACTCTTATAAGAATCATGTAGCAAGAGAGGGGAAAGCCGGGCAGGCCGATCAGGATTTTCCCTTTGCTTGTTGCTATCACCGTAGGCTTACCTGGCTTTGTCTTCAACCCGTGGACAAGTATCTCCCCGATGTTACTGAAGACTTTGTAAACCAGGTCTGAAACCCCCGCGCTTGTCCCACCGCTAGTAAACACCATGTCATAATCCTCTAATGCCCTACTAATCCTATCTTTGATCACATCATAATCGTCGGGGAGCAATCCCCCATAGTAAGCTTCAACCCCAAGCTCCCTGAGATAGGAGGTTATTAAAACACCGTTCACGTCGTATACTTTGCCCACTTCTAACGTGTTACCTGGTTCAACAACTTCCTCACCTGTTGAAAACACTATGGCCTTAGGTTTCTTGAAAACTTCAACTTCTCTAATCCCTAAACCCGCGAGTAGGGCGAGGTGACCATGTTTGAGCAGGGTTCCTTTGAAAAGCACCAGGTCTCCGGAGGATATATCGCTCCCAGCTGTTGAAATATTGTCCCCAGGAGGAGATGCCCTGAAAACCTTTAAAACCTCTCCATCCCTTTCAACATACTCCTCCATGACCACGCTATCATACCCTCTCGGTATCATAGCACCGGTGGCAACCTCTACAGCATCGTTAACGCCGGCTTCTATAACAGGTTTTTCACCAGGCTTCACACGCCCTTTAACCCTCAAGTGAACCGGTGATAGTTCATCACTCCACTCTACATCGACACTTCTTACAGCATACCCGTCAACTTCACTTCTATCGAATGGGGGATGATCTATCGGGGAATACAAGTCTTCGGCTAAAACCCTGTGCAAAGCATTGGTTAACTCGACTTTCTCAGTTCCGAGAGGATGCGGATGTATTTTCTCAACAACTAATCTAACAGCTTCATCAGGATCGACCAGGGTGTGGAAAATTTTCCTGCTCATGGCTAACTCCTTTTAAACAGCCATGTAATTAATGGATTGGTAAGGTTAAATCTTTTAAAGAGGGTTGAAATGCGGGTCGAAGAATTAGTGAGGAAAGGCTTGCCGGACAATTATATAAGATTGCTTGAGAGAGAAGGTATCACGGTCTTGAACCCTGTTCAGGCGGATGCTGTTAATAAGGGTGTTTTAGAAGGTAGGAATCTTGTGGTTTCAACTCCTACCGCAAGCGGTAAGACATTGATTGCTGAAATGCTCCTGGTTAAGACTGTTTTAAACGATGGAATAGGGGTTTATCTCACCCCGTTAAAAGCACTTGCAAGCGAAAAGTACGGAGAGTTCAACCGGCTCTCCCAGTTAGGGATTAGAACAGGCATCACAACTGGTGATTACGATAACCCGGCTGAAGAGCTTGGCGGCTACGACATCATCGTAGCCACTTATGAAAGGTTTGACAGCCTTTTAAGGCTGAAACCTACCTGGATCAGCAGGGTTAAAGCCATAGTTATCGACGAGATGCACACTATAGGGGATCCTGACAGGGGCCCAATCATAGAGATGATTGTTGCTAGGGCTTTGAAAGCGGGTGTTCAAATCCTTGGCTTAAGCGCCACGATCGGGAATCCGCATCACTTAGCAGAGTGGATCAAGGGGGGTCTTGTCGATACCCCGTGGAGGCCTGTGAGACTGGTTGAGGGATACTATTCCAAGAGCTCTCGTAAAATTTTCTTTCACAATGGCGTGGAGGAGAGTGTTGAAACCAANACTGGTGACAGAATACTTGACGTTGTGCTCCACAATCTTGGAATGGATTATCAAACAATTGTTTTCATTCACAACAGGAGGAAGGTTGAAGAATACGCTGAGAAGGTGAGCCTTAAACTCCCGCCCGTACCCGAGGATGAGGTGGGAGAGTTTATTTCTCAATTATCTGAGGATCCGAGTAGCATGGAGAGAGAGGTTTTAACAAGCTTGTTGAGAAGAGGGGTTGGTTATCATCACGCAGGATTGTCTAGCGTGGGTAGAAGAGTAGTGGAAGAAGCATTCCGGAGCAGAGTGCTGAAAGTGGTATTCGCAACCCCCACCCTCGCTGCAGGTGTTAACCTCCCTGCCCGCAGGGTTGTCGTATCCATTAAACGCTATGATGCGTCCAAGGGGAGGACAGTGAACATTAGCGTGAGCGAGTACAAGCAAATGGCTGGGAGGGCTGGGAGACCAAGGTATGATAGAGTGGGTGAGAGCATAATAGTGGATGCTTCAAGCGATAGGGAGGCATTGGCCTTTCTAAAGGGGCGTCCAGAAGAGGTGAGGGGAAAGCTGGCTAGTTCCAGGAATTTAAGAATTCATGCTTTATCCCTCATAGCTTCCGGAGAGGCGAAGAACATTGAAGAATTGAACGAGACATTATCGCTAACTTTTTCAGCATACTACGCGGGTTCTGTAACTTATCTCGAGTCTTTAACGAGGGAAACAATTGACTACTTGTTGAAGACAAGCATGGTAGTTGAAAAGAACGGTTCCTTGGAATCTACAAGCCTGGGTAGAATCACATCCTACACTTACTTAGATCCGGCAACGGTTGACACATGGAGAAGAACTAAACCACGGTCGCCCTCCGATGCATATGTTTTACACGTAGTAGGATTAACACCTGACTTCTTGAGGAGTGCACCATACATACCAAGCAGGATTGTCGACGAATTCGAGGAAGCCGCTCTTGAAATGAGCAGGCACGAGCTCATACCCTCTCCAAGCAGGGTGGAGGCAGACTATGATGATTGGTTGGCAAGCTACGTATACGCGATGATATTAATGGACTGGATTAACGAAACACCGGAGGACGTGATAATAAGAAAGTACTCGATAGGGCCCGGTGACTTGTTCAACATTAAGGAAACAGCTACGTGGATAGTTTCATCTCTAGCTAAAATAGAGAGTGTACTAGGGGATAGAACAATGCATAAGCATTTACAAAAGCTTTCCACAAGACTTGAAGAGGGGGTAAGAGAGGATGCATTAGAATTGACACAGGTTGAGAATATAGGAAGGGTGAGGGCGAGGATACTGATTGAAAACGGTATTAAAAGCATTAAAGACCTAGCCGAGGCCCCGCTGGAGAAACTATCCTCACTTCCAAGGTTCGGGCCCAGGATAGCCTACTCGGTTAAAGAGTGGTTGAAGAAGAAAGGATATGTGGTCAAAGAGTAGCCAGGAGGTTTTAAAGGGTGTTTTCCGACGGATCCAACTAGAGTCCTCTCTAGTATATTAATCAGATGCCGGTAGCTATGGGAATAATCCCTTTATACTTGGCATTACGAATTTAATTTTGGGGGAATTTTTGGGCGAGAACCTCATAGTTATAGATAATCCTTTAGCGAAATACTATCTTACTGTTTTACGTAGGAGAGAGACTAAGCCAGCTGTTTACAGGGATTATGTTAAGAAAATAGGGTACATAATAGGTTATGAAGTCTCTAGGCTTTTGAAGTGGAAGCCTGTATTCGTGGAGACCTCAATATCTAAAACCGAGGGGGTCGTGCCAGCTAAACAGGTTTACATTATCGGGGTTCTAGGCGCATCCATACCTTTAATGCATGGGATCTGGGAGGCGCTACCATGGGCAGGTCTTGGAATAGTTGCTGCGAGAAGGTTTAAGGTTGAGAACAGGGTTCTTGTCAGGCTATACTACGATAGGGTTCCTCCAGATCTTTCAGAATATACGGCGATAGCCGTAGATCCGACCCTGGCAACGGGGAATACTATGATAAAAGTTTTGGAGAAACTTAATGAGTTGAGATGCAGGGATTATCTCGTAGCTACGATAATAGCTTCCAAGACAGGTCTTGAAAACCTGTGGAAAAGATTTCCCAACGTCAGAGTTATTACTTTAAGCGTTGATCCGGTTCTTAACCAGGATTATTTCATCGTTCCCGGTATAGGTGATGCGGGAGACAGGTCGTTGAGTTCTGACGAATTCTAGCTTCTTTTAAACTATAGACTCGTTTATCTCGCACGAAGGTATCACGTTTTACTTAGAATAGCCTCGAAATATTGTTTGAGAACGCAGTTTTCGATCTTTAAGGTTGACCCAATACAACTCTCAATATTTTCAACGAAAGGGATGTAACCTACGTAATTAAGTCCCTCAGCATCCGCGAAAGCTTCGAGCTTACCGTTCCCCATATTTTCAACGAATAATATTTCGCTGAACCCGGCATCTCTGAGGATTTTCACTAGTCTTAAAACGCTTTGAATCGATAGATTATGAGGGGTTGATACTACTATCGGTTTCACTAGGCTTTTAAGATTGTAAATAGCCTCCAGTTGCTCATCGCCTAGGCCTGGCGGGGTATCTATGAAGAGTTTCTGGACACCTGTCCAGTTTACAATACTTAAAACCTCTCTCATGACGTTCCTGGCTTCATCACCCTTTAGAACCAAGGGGTTGTCCCTTGTGAAAGAAATTATGGAGAAGTATGAGAGCTTGCCGATTTTAAACGGCTCCAACCCTTTTTCCTCTTTGTAAGAGATTTCCCCAGGTTTAACGCCTAGTATAATATGGGTGGACGGATTTGTGAAATCAAGGTCGAGCAGGCCTGTGGGCACTTCTTTCAGCGAGGAGTAATATGATAGAAGAGTTGATATGAGGGATTTCCCTACGCCTCCCTTACTGCTTAAAACCAGGTATACCTTGGGGATTTCCCCCAATCTTTTAACCGCGCCGTGGAAACGTGGATCAGAGATCACTCGGCCGTCACCTCTATTATCCTAACGCCTCTCCCCTGAATTATGGAGAAATCCCTGCTACCGCATTTCGGACATTTAGCGAAGGCGTGAATAGATTCAGGGACGAAGTGAATTGATTCTTTAACGGCTTCGTTCATAGACTCTGGACTTAAACCCCACCTGAAGCCGCAGGTGTTACACACCAGTTCAGCGTTCTCATCAACTATCTCCAGGGTTTCCACGATTAAGCCCTTGTCTTTTAACAGTTCTTGCAGGCTAAAATTGAATATTTCTTTATCTACTGATTGAAGTATTCCAAGCCCTATTTTCAGGGTTTTGATTTTTCGGAAACCATTGTTTTCTAGAAACAATACTATCGACTCTGCTAGCGCCCATTCGTGAACCATTACCTTCACCGTTAATATTTAATACATAATCGCCAATATAAGGAGACTGGAGATTTACATGACGGAGAGATCCAGCAGAATACAAGGGTTTTACAAGCTTCCCATGGGCGAGAGGTTGCGAATTATAGCTGAGATGACGGGTTTAAGTGATAGCGAGGTGAAAACCCTTAGTAATCTGGGGAACCTCCCCGCTGAAATCGCGGACAGCATGATTGAGAACGTGATAGGTGGGATGACATACCCGTTCGCCATAGCAACTAATTTCAAGATCAACGGGCTGGACTACCTAGTACCGATGGTGATAGAGGAGACGAGTGTTGTAGCAGCAGCTAGCAATGCGGCTAGGATGCTGAGACATGGTGAGGGGATAAGGGCGGAGGCCGGCCCTCAGGAAATGATCAGCCAGATACATCTTGTCAATGTTACAGCGCCCCAGTACAAGGCTATGAAGATAATTGAGGCTAAGCAGGAAATCCTGGAGCATGCCAGGCAGCAGGATCCAACGCTTTTAAAGTATGGCGGCGGCCCCAGGGATTTAGAGGTAAGAATCACAGACTCTCGCATGGGGCCTATCATAATTGTCCATTTAATTGTCGATGTGAGAGACGCCATGGGTGCTAACACCGTCAACACCATGGCTGAGGCTATTGCTCCAATGCTCGAAAAGATTACGGGAGGGCAGGCAAGGCTGAGAATAGTCTCCAACTATGCTACCAGAAGGATTGTAAGGGCTTGGGCTAGAACGCCTGCCGAGGAGGTAGGGGGATTAGAGGTTGCTAAAAAGATCATGGAGGCTAGCATCCTGGCCGAGGTCGACCCCTACAGGGCGGTAACCCATAACAAGGGGATCATGAACGGGATAATAGCTGTGGCCCTGGCTACAGCACAGGATCATAGGGCGATAGAAGCTGGAGCCCACGCCTACGCTAGCAGAACCGGTTGCTACAAACCCTTGTCCTACTGGGAGGTGGATGAGCAAGGATTCCTGGTCGGTAGCATTGAGCTTCCACTTCAAGTCGGAATTGTAGGAGGTGCAACAAGAGTTCATCCTGTTGCAAAGATAGCTTTGAAAATATTGAACGTTAAAACAGCTAAGGAATTATCCGAGGTCATGGCTGCGGTAGGATTGGCTCAAAACCTTGCCGCTTTAAGAGCCCTGGTTACTGAGGGTATTCAGAAAGGGCATATGAGGCTTCACGCCAGGAATCTTGCAATAATGGCTGGGGCGACTGGTGATTTAATCGATAAGATTGCTGAGAAAATGATTAGCGACGGGCGTATCAGGTACGATTACGCTAAGGAGTTGTTGGAGAAGTACTTGAGAGGGGAACCGGCTTAAAAGCTTGAAAATATAGGAACTCATTATGTTTAGTCGCAGATTCCTTAACGAATACTTTATTGAGGCCCGGTCCTTACTCTCCGGGAATGTTGGAGTGATGGCTCTTTCATGGTTCTTGTTCACATTAAGCGGGTCTCTAGTCCAGCCTTTCTTCTCTGTCTACGCTAAGGAACTAGGCGCTAGCGACCTGGATCTCGCGTGGATGAGAACCCTGGGAATGCTATCCCTCGGCTTGTCCCTAATCCCAGGAGGATTGATCACTGATTATATTGGACGAGTTAAAACTATTATGATCGGCACCACTGGCATAGCTATAGTGCAATTCATGTATGCATTGGCCAGGGATTGGAGAGAGTTCGCGATCATATGGGTGTTAGATTCGGCAATGCATTTCTACCAGCCCGCGTTAAGCGCGATAGTCATGGATTCAATGCCCAGGGATAAGACATTCAAAGGGTTCATTCTTTTGAACATTGTTCCCAGCATTCCATGGTTATTCATGCCTGTTGTAGGCGGCATTCTCTATCAAGAGCTAGGGGTTACTGGAGTAAGAATAGGCTTCATACTGTCAGGAGTGATAAGCATAATGGTTTTAATCCTGAGAATGAGGGGTTTCAAGGAGACTTATTCGAAAAAGGATAAAGACTTCAGTAAGCTGGTTTTCGAGCTATCAGGCTACAGGCCGGTTTTGTTGAAGGCCTTCAAGATATATTTGTTCACTGCTTTACTATGGCAGCTAGCGTTTGGCGTGCTCAATACTTACGGCGCAATATATGCTATAGAAGTCCTGGGAATAAGGAAGCCCGAGTGGGGCATGGTTAACAGTGCGTCAACAATGGCGAGCATAGCATGGTCAATACTTATTTTCAGGTTCACACTAACCAACTACCGTAAACTCTCGGTGATTTCCTCCCTACTGGCCTCGGTATCAATAGCGGTAATTTCCCTTCCATACTTCTTCAAAGTCAATGCATTGTCCGTGGTTATAATTTGCAATGTCGTCATTTCCATATCAAACAACATAATTTCAGCCGCGATCTCAACTATGCTAACCCGGATCCTCCCACAGGAGATAAGAGGAAGAGCTGTTAGCTTCCAGCGAATCATGGAGAACGTGGGCGCAGCGTTTTCCTCTATGGTGGCAGGCATTCTATATGTAAGTTTAAACCCTGGATTTTCGCTCATACTTTCCTCACTTATCGGCACAGCTTCAATGCTTTATCTTCTATACGTTTTTAAGACTGGTTAGGAAGTCCTATAGTGGATTAAAAATATTGTTTAACCAAGATTGTAAATTTTCCAACTAGGTTGGAAAAAAGTTTTTAAAATGTATACATATTTAGATCCACGTTAGGTGAGAATAGTGTACAAGAAGGGTATAAATATTATCCTCCTTGTATTCCTACTAGTAACGTCTCTCTCATCACCTCTAATAGCAAGTCAGGGGAACAATGAAGTACTACAGAAAATCCACCCCAACCTCTTGAAAAACATATCAAGCCTGGACGACAGCGCCTTCGTAGAGGTCGTTATAAGGCTGAAGCCTCTTCCTGACAGCCTAAAAACCCTTGTGAAAGGAGATTACGACCTAGCAGTAGCTACCTTGAAGTCCTGGGCTTCCTACACACAGGAGCCTATAGTAAGAATGATAAGCTTGAAAGGAGGAGTAGTTCTCAACAGATTCTGGCTGGATAATGTAATCCTCGCCAGAGTTCCCGTGTCACTAGTCAAGCTCCTCGCAACTCACCCCGACGTTGTAAAAATCTTTGAGAACTTCAGGGTGGAAGTAATACGTCCGGTTGAGAAGGGAAGCATTAGTGGTCAACAGCTCGTGAGTAGTTGGGGGATATTCAAGATAAGGGCTGATGAAGCATGGTCGCTTGGCTACACTGGAGAAGGAGTGAGGATAGCGGTGTTGGACACTGGTGTGGATATAACACACCCTGCACTTGCAGGGAAGATGTTAACGCTTGACCCCTCGAGCCCATACTATCCTGGAGGCTGGATGGAGTTTGACGCAAGCGGCAACCCAGTTTTAAGCACGCCGCATGACACGGATGGACATGGAACCCACACTAGTGGGACAGCATTAGGAGGAGACACCTCAGAGATCCTCATAGGTGTCGCGCCTGGGGCAACATTAATGCATGGTCTAGTACTCCCAGGCGGTGGTGGCACGTTCGCCCAGGTATTGGCCGGTATGCAGTGGACTGTTGAACCCTTCTACCTGGTTGATGGAACCCCTGTGCCCACCGGCTTGCCGGCTCACGTCGTGTCAATGAGCTTCGGAGCGAATGAATATTATGGTAATGACCTATTCCCCGCTATAGAGAACATGTTGCTTGCAAACATTATTCCCGTTGCTGCGATTGGAAACTCCGGTGCTGGGACTACAGGGAATCCAGGCAACATATGGGGCGTTTACGGCATTGGTGCAACAGATATCGATGATAATGTAGCGTATTTTAGTGGTGGAAAAATCGTAACATGGCCCTCACCACCTCCAACATGGCCCTTCTTCGACATGTATCCTTCCACATATGTTAAACCTGATTTCTCAGCGCCAGGCGTATCGATCACTAGCGCGGTTCCAGGAGGAGGCTATGAGGCTTGGAGCGGTACCTCAATGGCAACACCGCATGTCTCAGGTCTCGTAGCCCTCGTTCTCCAGGCAGCAGGCTGGGTTAACTTTGACGTTGAGGACACGCCTGAGAAAGTCTACTTGATACTCAACAATACGGCGGTGGACTTCGGCGACCCAGGGCTTGACACAAGATATGGATGGGGTCGTGTAGATGCTTACGAAGCCGTGAGGAAGGCTCAGGAGTACGCTAAGAAGAGTGGTGTAGAAGGATTCGTCACAGATACGGTTTCAGGGGAGCCAATACCTTGGGCTCAAGTAACCGTGTTGGAGACAAACCAAACTTTCAAGGTTAACAGTAGCGGGTATTTCAAGATACCATTAGACCCGGGCAACTACACTTTAAGGTTTGAAGCATGGGGATACCAGAGCATCGAGGTACCTGTTACCGTGGTACTCTTGAACGGAACCATCACTGGAATAGTGTTCGACGCTTTAACGGGTACACCTATTCAAGGAGCCAATGTCACGGTGCTAGAACTGGGCTTATCGGCTGAAACAGATGAGGACGGTACTTACCAGTTTTCCGTGCCACCGGGTACTTACACGTTAACAGCGGAGGCAACAGGGTATCAGCCGGCGGAGGCAACAGTGAGCGTGGATGAAGCAGAGGTTGTTGTCGTCAACTTCCCGCTTTACCCGCTAGGGAACGGCACACTATATGGTTATGTGTATAGTGCTGCAGACAACACGCCCATCCAGGACGCGGTCGTTTACACATATGTTGGAACCGAATTGGTCTATAACGTTACGGATTCAAGCGGCTACTATGAGCTAAGCCTTCCATCAGGAACCTACCTTGTGAGGGCATTCAAGCCAGGATTCATTGAGGCAAACGCAACAGTATCCATAGCCCCGCTAACAAGCATTCAACAAGACTTCTATCTTCAGCCAATACCTCCGACGGTTGTCGTGTTAGGAAACATCTACTACTATAATAGGCCGCACATATTGGAGATAGTGCAAGGCCTCGGCCTTCCAGCAGTAAACTACACAGATGTTACAGTACTTCTCAACGACTGGGTTAGCGGCGTGATAAACCCTAAGGTAGTGATAATCAACTACTTTAAACCAGACCGCTCTACTTACCCAAGCGTGACAGATGTAATAGGGCTACTGCTTCTGGCTGATGCAGCTGGTACATCGCTAATCTTCCTGGGAACAAGCTACGCCGGGTATACTGCCCTTGACGTGCTACAATACTATAACGATACGATCGTCTCCAACAACTACCCCGCGCCCTACAGCAACTTGTACAGGTATCCAACATATACTTACGTCCAGGCTCACATGCTGAATCTCTCACACCCAGTGTTCAACGGGGTAACACCAGACATACCTCCTGACAGGTTCTACGTATGCTCCAGCGGTTACTGCGACTACAAGGTTTACAACTTCACAGACCCCACCGGAAGACTAAGCATACTTGCATATGTCAACGACACTGCAGCGGGTTATGAGAGGTACTTTGGGGTTGGCGTCGCTGAATGGTTGTCAAACACTAATGTTCCATGGTACTATCTTGGAAGCTGGGGCGAAAGTTACTGGGTCCAGTATATTGAGCCAGGGGCCGACGGTGTCTACAGCGAGAATACCCAGAAAGTATTGGAAAACGCCGTGTTACTAGGCTGGAGCACCCTTGGCACGGGAAGGCTTGAAGCATCGAGCCTGATTAAAGCACTGTCCATGTTTAAACCAACACTATCAAGCGAGATGATTGAGGCTGGTAGGGAAGTAGGCAAGAACCTATACACTAGAGTGGATGTCTCGCTAGAAAGATTGCCCCACGGATTTGTTGAAGGATGGGTGTTAGGGTCGGACGAGACTATTCTGTCAAACGCCGCGATAAGAGTAATTGGAACACCTGTTTCCGCGAGAACCGATGAAAACGGCTACTTCAAGATTTGGCTACCTGAGGGAGCCTATGTTATTGAAGTGCAAGCACCTGGGTATAAGTCCGAGTACTTAGAGGTTGAGGTAGGCGTTAACGAAACCATCAGTCTCGGCGAGATCGTGTTGAGAAGACTTCCAAGGATAGGAATCGTGTGGGACTATGCCAACGTTTTCAAGAACTTCTTTGAGGCAAACGGCTGGTATGCGACAACCTATACAAGCCTAGCCACTCTCACCAGTGACGTATTGGCGGGACTAATAGATGTGGTGGTATATTCTGGAAATTACGGAGTACCATTCCCCTCGTACGATGAGTTCTCAGCATTCTTAAACGCAACTTTCGAGAAGAACGTAGGAGTAATATGGATGGATAGCTATGGAAGCTATGGCTACGGTATAAAAGTATTGAACGCATATCTCGGCGATCCAGCATCAGTTGGCTATGATTGGGGAAGCGGTGAAGTCTACATTAGGGTGGAGAATGCCCACCCGTTGTTCAGAGGATATCCCGTTGGCTCGATGATTATGATTAACTCATGGACCTCTGCCGATTACTCCTACTTCTCAGGATTCAGCGGATTCACAATAGGTTCAGTGTATGTGGGCGGCGTCAGGCGTGGCGATGGGGTAGCCTTCAAGGAGTTTGACAACGGGGTTAAATGGGTATTACTCTCCAGCTTTGCTATTACAAGCTGGAACACCCCTGACACATTCACTGACGACTTCTGGAACATCGTGATGAACTCTGCAAGGTGGCTTGTGCTCAGACCCTTGGAGGTGACTATTGACAACCCCTTCCTCCACGTTGGAGATTCTTACACGTTGACAATAACCGGTGCCGAGGCTAACGACACTCTCATCATCATGATAGATGGAGAGATAGTAGATTATGTCACCTCTGATGAAAATGGATCCGCAACGTACACAGGTGTGCTAGGGCTCACCCCTGGTGGTTCCCACGTATTCGAAGTAATGAATGTTGAGGAAACACACTACGGATTAGTAGAGTTCTACGTTCTGCCGAAAATAGTTGTCTCCCCAACCATTATAACAGTCCCCGGAAGGGTCTTGGCTGAGGTCACTGGCTTAACCCCGTTCCAACCAGTATACGTTTACTTGGATGGTAACTTCCTGTCTGTTAAGTTGGCTAATGCTAGCGGAGCCTTCACGGCGGTACTCAACATTCCGTTAGTTGACGAGGGCCTACACGAAGTAGTTATTGCCGACACTTTAGGTGAGACCATAGTATCAGGAGAGATACTCGTTGTAAGCAAGCTGGACATGATACTTAACAATACTCAGCAATCCCTCACCATACTTGACCAGCTTAACGCGGAAATAATTGGAGTGAGGGATAACATCGTCTTGATCAATACGTCGCTAGGAGTAATCAACGTGAAGCTTGACGACATTGTATCTATGTTAAACAGTCTTAATGCAACAATAGTTGAGGTAAGGGATGGAATTGTATTGTTAGATTCAAGAATTGGAGAACTAGCGTTGAATGTTTCAACGCTAATACAATACGCTGAGGAAATAGCGGCTGAAATCATAGAGTTAAGGGACGGCGTTGTCTTGATTAATACCTCACTAGGAATTATCAACGTGAAGCTTGACGACATTGTTGATATGCTAGGCGCACTGGATGCTAGAATATCGCTACTTAACGATACAATGGTGCTTGTCAAGACGAAAATAGGTGACGTCGAGGTCTCGATAACTCAATTGTCCAGCGCGTTAGAGTCTGTTAATGCAACACTGGTTGCGTTAATAAGAGACGAATCTGGTAGAATCGTCGGAGTGATTAATACTACAACAGGGGATATACTTGCCGAATTGGATGTTATAAAGCAGTTGTTGAATGACAAGCTACCGATATCAACCGGTCAATTGAACAGTGCATTGTCATCTCTTCAAGCATCCGTTAACTCCATATCTCAGAAACTTGATGAGTTGTCAAGCAAGCTAGAAGAGGTTGGTGCGAGAAGCGAGCAGGGCGTGGCGAGCTTATCTAGCTACGCATTGGCATCAGTGGCGTTATCAGTGATAATCCTTGCTCTACTCGGTTACGTAGGGTTTGTTAAAAAATAAGTTTTTTTCTCACAAAACCCATAATCCTAATAAGCCTATTATTGCTTGAAAAGTGAATATTAGGTATACAACATCTTTCTCTGTAGCCCTACCCCTAATTTTTATCAGGATTTTCAGTGCTAGGTGTGTTACACTATAGGATTTCCGGTACGGAGGTTTTAATCTCCCGTCTTCTAATGGTATTCCAAAATTCTCCTTATACACCCCGTCCAGGAGACCTCTCATGAACAGGCCTAGTTCTAAAAAGTAAAGGGTGAACATGAGGAGTCCAAATCTTTCGAAATTACCGTATATTACTATTGAAGCGTAGAATGCTCCTAACCCATAGGTGAAGGAATTCCCGGGCAATACTTTCGCAGGATATTTATTGAAGATGTAGAACACAAGTATGGAAGCGATGACGGGAAGTATCACGGGGATTAACTCTAATACCCCTTTCTTCAGCAGGAACAAGCATGTGAACGATAAAATGGTTATTCCCTGTAAGGCCTCGAGCCCGTTATAGCCTGCTAGCATGTTGAAAGCATTGCTTGCCCCGACCACGCCTATAGGAACTACAACCAGCGGGTAGAAGAGTCCCAGGTCTAAGGGTCCTATCAAGGGTATTTCAATTACCGAGTATCCTGCCTTAACAGCTACAAGAGGTAGAGCTATAGGTATTGTAAACAATACTCTCGCAACTGGGGAAATCCCTTTCTTCCAGCCCAGAATATCATCGATGAAGCCCAGTAATCCTGAAAGAATCAACACCTGCGTAGTGGCCAAAAGGTGTAGGATTCCTGGATCTCTCTCAGAAATCGTTGCAATCGTTATGTATACAAGAATGCTTATTGAAGCACTTAAGATCACCCATATTCCCCCTGCCTCGCTTACCTCGGGGTGGCCATACTTGTTCATGTCTCTACCCTTGAATCCGAGAAGCAGTGATTTAGGAATCCACCATTTCAGCAGAACATACGTCGAGACGGATGAGAGAAGCAAGGGTAGTGAAAATTCTAACGCGTCAACCAGATCCATCGCTATCCCTCCATTCAGTATTGAATATAAGAAAAATCTCCTCGGCCCTTTTCTCCCCTATACTCTCCACCCGTAAAAGCTCCGCTATCGATGCGTTTGCCAGGTTTTTAAGCGTCTTAAAGTTTTTCATAAGTTTTCTAGCAATGGCTGGTCCGGCTATGCTTTCAGCAACATACAGGATTTTCTCGTTAATGCTTAAAGGTTTTTTCTCAACCCTCATTCTGAAAACTTTTTTAACACTGGTTTCTCCTAAGCTTCTGGCTTTAAGCACTAACCACTGTATGGTCTCCTCGAATCCAGGGGTGTTTAAAACAGGTATCTCGAACTCCAGGATGAGAGTGTCGAGTATCCTTAGCAAGCTCTGAGGCTTCCACCCTCTATACCTGGTTAGGTCTTCGAGGCAGCCTTCTAGGATAATCAACGGCTTATGACCATCGCTAATAGCAGCATTTTTCAATAGCTTGGACTGCTCCCATATCCTGTTGTCTCTTATACTATTTGCGAAATCGTCAACAGTTTTCCTCTCCACCAGGATGCTTTGCTTATCAGGAGGTGATAGCAGGAGGAAGTCTCCTGCTGGAAGGTTTTGAACAGCTACCTTTAACCCAGCGTTCGATAGCTTCTTTTTCAAATCTGGATGCTTTGAGTCCTCCCTTGAGTCTATTATAACGTCTACAGGAAAAAGCAGTGAAATGCTCATGGGAAAGACCTTCCCGATTAACCAGGCCTCTTTCTACCTAGATTCCACTCAGGAGTGCTGTATTTTGATGAGTAAAGCTTTTCAGCCAACTCTATTTCATGCGGCTTGGGGAGATCCGGATACCATGCCTTCTTGTCCAGGATCTCCGTGAAAGATTCTATTAAAGCCTTCAAAACGTCTTCAACCCTTAGCTCAGGCTTTAACGCACTGATATTGGTGACTCTGTACTTGACGCTTGAAACTCCCTTGTCAGCCAGCTTTTTCAACGGAATTTTCAGAACGCCTGCTAAGACGTCAAGGTTTACGCTGTAGAGCATTGCTCCGTGGATAAACCCGCAGTTTTGCTCCCTTCTCAAGCTTGCGGCAACTCCAACGACCTTCCTATCTCCTATGATTATATCGTTCACGTTTTGAACGCTAGGGTTGAATCCTAGCTTTTCAAGGGTTTTAACAACACCTTTCAGAAGATCAACGTAAAGATAGTCAACGTTCACCTTTCTATTGATAGGTTTAACTGATAAGGCAAAGTTTATGTTGCCAAGGTCATGGTAAACGGCTCCGCCGCCCGTGAAACGTCTTACAACACCCGCTTTTATCTGTTCAGCGTATTCCAGGTTTACTTCTTCAGAAGCCTTCTGGAAAACACCTATTACCACAGCATTCCTATTCCGCCAAATTCTCAGCACATCCCCTGTTCTATCACTGCATCTGCTCTGGAAAAATGCTTCTTCCCATGCTAGATTCATCCAAGGATTATCCGGTGTTTCCGTGAACACCACTCTGAGCTCACTCAACAGGTCTCGCCTCCATTATTGTCTTAATGAACTCGTCGAGGGTGCAACCCACAAGCACAGCATCCTCCTTGGCAAACACGTCCCTTATAATACTTGAAACTGTTTCTTCTTCAAATTTCACGCCTTTCAGGGAATCTTCGATAATCCAAATAACTTCTTCAGGGTAGATGAAGAAGTCGCCTGTGATATAAATGTCCTTGATAATGTTTCCATCATCAATCACGATTTTCACTTTGAACAGCCCCTTTCTAGCCTTGTATTCATTGTAGTAAACTTTCAAGGCAATCATCCCTAAGATATAATAGTGGGCTAGAGATTAATATTTTTCTAAATCGTGTTAGAAATCCTGATATACTGTACTCGTTCAACAATTAGAAAAACGAGGATCGGGTAGTTCAACTCGAAGTTCTAAAAGCTTCACGTAGAAGATTCATTATTCGAAAATAGCGTAGAGGCAAGCCTTACCCACGTATCTTCAACCTGTGCGAATAATTTTCTAAACCTAATTGAATCCCTGTTCTCTGCTAAGGCTTTGGATAATTCAGAGAAGAAAGTGTTTAACTCGAAGTAAAGGGTGTTCAATTTTTCTGTAGATACCGTTGCAGTTAAAGCCGTGGATAATAGTTTTTCAATAAAGTTGAAAACGGCTTGAACCAAGGAATCATTTTCAAGGATGATTCCTTGAGGAATATTATATATGATGGAGAGAGGCAAGACTGCTAATTGATCCACGGCAGGATGGTAGGAAAGCCATTATTCCTCAAAAGGTCTAATAGCTATTATCGGTAGATGATACAGATTTGGAAAAAGGCCCGTAAACTAGATTGTTTAGAAATGTAGAAACGGAATCGGATCTGATTTCACATAATGATATTAGAGCGTAATAGGAGGTAACTGAGGCTTCTAATTCTCTTCCTTCAACTATTAACTGCTCCACGTTTTTCAATACGTCTTCCGTATTTAAAACACTTTTATGCGAATAGAACGTTCCTGAACTATTTTCCATGGTAGTTTTGACGCTACCGTCTTTTCTCATACTGGACAATGCCGCTACCTCTGGGTTATTATCTAACTAATTGGATTAGAAAATTGGAATTTAAACGAAACCAGTGTTTTCTATCCCAGAGGCTCTCGAGTTCTAGCGGTGAATGCTTGGTTTCTTCAAAATAATTCTGCCGTCAATAACGTAGGCTTTATCTGGATATGCGAAAACCGGGTTTAAATCCATGGATTCTATCTCCGGGTGTTCATCCAGTATTTTTCCAACAGCAACTATTATCTCAGCGATAGCTTGCTTATTAACAGGTGGTTGAGCCCTATAGCCTTTAAGGATTGCTGAGGTTTTAATTTCCTCAATCATCTCTATCGCCTCATTTATGCTTAGCGGGGCAACCCTGAAAGACACGTCTCTGAAAACTTCAACAAATATGCCTCCAGCCCCGAACATAACNATGCTTCCAAATACTGGGTCGTGGAGTCCTCCGATGATGATTTCAATGCCCTTTGGCATCATGGGTTGGAGAAGGAAACCGTTGATCCTAGCTTGAGGGTTTTTCGCTCTGACTTTTTCCGTAATCTCCTGAGCCGCTATGAGTGCTTCTTGCTTCGACCAAATATCGAGTTTCACTCCTCCCACATCAGTCTTGTGGATTATGTCTGGCGAGATAATCTTTATAACTAGAGGGAACCCTATTTTCTCGGCCATTGATGGCACTTCATCAACACTTCTTGCAACAGCATAGGGAGCGATTGGAATATTATATGCTTTAAGAAGTTCGAAAACTTCGTCTTCTAGGAGTTTAATTCGTTCTTCAAGGTATGCCTTGGTGATCAAGCTTGAAGCAGTACTCATATCCCTGACTGAATTATGAATTTGAAAGCTTTTAAACTTATTGAAAAACTACTTCTTTCTCCGCATTAAGAAGATTAATGCTAATAGAACCGCTAAAGCGGCTATTATAGCTACTAGAATCAGGGTTCTCCCTTGATTGTTGCTGGGTTGGGCTGGGGTGGTTGTTTCAGGGATTAGATAAATTGTAACAGGATAATATCCTGGTTGATTTATAGTTATCAACGTATTTCCATTGGAGTACCTTGTGTTGTAAGATGGTTCGACATTGTATGTCCCAGCCAGGTTCATTGTCAGATTGAAGCGTATACCAGCATACTTGGTTAAATCAATAAATGCCATGTAGCTACCTATACCGGCTTCCTCGAAGACGGCCTCTACTGTGAAGTATATGGTTATCTCCGAAGTATTCACCGCTAGAAACGATACAGTGTTGTTTTCCAAGTAGTAGTCACTTATCAATACACCATTACCGCTCGTAATATTTACAATGGTGAGTCCACCCTCGAAGGGGATATAAACGCTAACTTCTGTATAGTTCCTTAGAGTTTCAGCAAACATTATTCTGGCATACCCGGTGAAGGAGTTTTCCACAGGGCTTCCTTCAACATATATCTCGAGGTTTGACATCGTGTTGGAGTAACTTGTTTGAGCGATAATAAGTGTTAAAACCAGGATAGAGAATAATACTGCAATGTTCCTCCTCATGTTTATCATCCCGAACCCACATTAATAATGTCGTTATAATAAAAATGTATCGATCTTGACACGCTAAATAATTAGCATACCTTGTAGATGTTTAAGCGATGCTTGCATATCTTGTATACAGGTTTTAACCTCTTGCCTTTGGCAAGCACCTTGAACTTCACGTTGAAAGACCCGCTTTCAGCCTGCTCCAAGTAACCAATAGATTCTTTCATTATTTGGATATTACATTTTCCAGGATTGTTCTTGCAAAACTCTTCACACTTAGAAGCAGCCTCCTCGGATTCGTAAATCAACCCACATATAGAGCACGCGTAGTATTTGAAACCATCTATCTCTATAACGTAAACCATGCCCTCCCCCTTGTTTTCTTAATTATAAAGTCCCCGTAAATATTTTGATTCCAGGAAAAATTTTATTATCGAGGAGCCGGTTCTTATTAAACAAATCTCAAATGGTGAGTTCTTTGAATTCAACTCAGGATTTACCCTCTGTAAACGAGATCATGGAGAAGGCTGTTAAATCTGAGCTCTTAACACATCCACATGTTAAAAGACTGTGGGAGCTTTCGGGGGATAAGACTCTTTTTACTAAATCTCCCGAGGAATTATCCTCTCTAAGAAGGGATCTCTTGAGAAGCTCTCTAAAATTCTTCGCTGAAACCAGTGATTTCTACGAAGAGTTATTTAATAGAATAGGGATAGATCCAGGTTCAGCAGAGTTAGAGGATCTTGCCAGACTTGCAGTGCCCTCTGACCTTTTACGAGGGGAAGGTTACAAGCGATTCATAATCGAGCGGGTTAAGAGCGAGCCCGGCATTGTTTTCTCATCAAGTGGAACAACCAGTAGCACACCGGTCAGGGTTTTCAGGACTTACTTGGAATTAGCAATGATGACTAGGGCTAACACCCACTTGTTCGAGTACGTGTATGGAGGTGAGCTGAAAAAAGGTGAGGGAATAGCGTTATTCCTCGCCGCTAAAGAGCTTAGAACTCGGCTCAACTTTGTCGCGTTCGTTGATTTAGCGCTTCAGGGAAAAGAAATTCCACTTTTATACGGCATGGAGGTGTCCAGGGAGGAGGCTAGTGGTTCACAGTGGAGAAAGCTTGTTCCTAATAAGAAAGTCATAATGGAGTTCTTCAAGAGCAAGGAAGAACCTAAGCTGTTATTCACAGCTCCAGCCGGAGTATACCTGCTATCCAATCAATTTGAAAATATGAATCCATTATTGAAAATTCTCAGCAAGATATTGTACAGAGTTCCACCGGTAGACTTAGGCGAGGGAGGAGTCGTTGTGACAGGTGGAGGTAGCAAAGGCTTCCAGATCCCCGATTACGATACGGTTGTGAAATATTCAAGAAAGTTTTTCAAAGCGAGGCGAAACGGTCTAGAACAACCGGCGTCTTTCATGGATGTGTTAGGCATGACTGAGACGCTCACCGCTTTAATTGATAATTACGGTCTCATGGAGAAGCTACCGCATCCGCTTCAAGAAGTCTTCCTTATAGACCCGAAGACGTTTAAGATCATCCAGGAACCCGGTAAAGAGGGTATTCTAGGCATATACGATCCGCTAGCTGTCTCATGGCTGGAAGTCTTCCTACCCGGCGACGTCATGAAGTTTAAATACTCTAACAGATACTATGGAAAAGAGTTTCAATACGTGAGAAGACTGTCAAAGGATGAAGGCTGGGAGCTTCAACGTGCTTGCGGAGGCACCTTAGAGGAGATGATGACTGGTGATGGATGAAAGTAATTTTGTGAAACCCATTTACGTCTCAAAAATAGAGACACGTGATGATGGATCCGGGATTTATGAGCCTACGGTTGAATGGATGGACAAATTTTTAACCCAAAGTGTTAGACTCTCTCAGAGCCTTGTTCAACTAGGCTTTCGTAAACGGGTAAAAGTGTTGAATGAGATAGGGAAGATTTGGCGAGAGAAGCTCCCGTCAATCGAGGAAAAGTTAGCTCGCAACATATCTAGGAAAACAGGCTACAGCGTTGAAAACGTGAAGCTAGATTTAAGACTAGTTGAGCAGGTGTTTAATGAGGCCAATATTATCGAGCTTTTCGATAAAGGATTAATAGGTGGTTGGCGCAGTCTCGACGAGCCAGTTGAAATCGGCGAAGGAGAGCTTGTGTGGAACAAACCACTGGTTTCCTCATTAATAGTATCCTCTGGGAACACGGTCATACCAGCCGTGCTCCCAGCAGCTGTCTCCTTGGCTTCGGGAAACGTGACTATATTAAGACCTTCATTCAGCAACTATCCAGGAGTAGCGGAGATTTTCAGCACGCTTTTCGATATGGTAGAGACTTCATTCGAAGGCTCCAAGGAGGTTGCTTCAGCCCTCCTAGTCGCATATTTTAAACACGATAGTAGTGTGTTGGAACACCTACTAGTCTCAGCACCACTCGGAGTTGTCAACTACTGGGGCGGAGAACCGGGGAGGAGCGTGATCGCTAGCAGAGTTTTAAAGAATCCATTTCACCCTAGGCTAGTGGTCAACGGCCCTCTCACGGGGTTAGCGATAATAGATGAGGAATCCTTCACGGAGAACATTGCTTACAAATTAGCGTGGGATATAGTATTATATGATCAACAACTCTGTAGTTCTCCAACCTACGCTTTGTTTATGGGTTCAAAAGACAATGCTCTAAAGTTCGCGCGTAGCCTGGGGGAAGCATTAAACTATGTTGGAGGAAAATTCCCCAGAGAGTTGGGAGAAGGGGAACTGTACAGTTTACTACTGCTTAGGAAAAGCTTAGAAGTTCAAGGCGCTAGCGTTCTTTACTCAGAGAACCCGAGCAATCCTTGGACTATTGCGGTTGAAACAGCAGATCTAGGAAAACACTCCGGATACAGCTTGAAAAATCCTCAAGCAACACTTAGAAGGCGCTTCATCGAGATAGTAGTGGTGGAGGATATTGGGAAGCTCGGGGAAAAAGTCTCATATCTGGTTGAAAATCTGAGAAGGAGCGGGGTGGATAAGTTTCAGACCGCGTCAGTAAAGGTTTCAGAGAAAAACCTTACCCATTTGCTGAATACCTTGTCTACTCTAGGGATTTACAGGGTTGTCCCTATAGGGGAATCGTTTTTCAGAACTCCCTTAGAACCCTACGATGGCGAGTTTCTACCAAAGTACTTCACATACACGATGTATATCCGACTAGTCGAGAAATCCAATACGCTGAAAATACTTTGAATGAGGGATAGCTGTGAGAATCACAGTGACAGGCGCCTCAGGGTTCCTCGGCTCATACGTAACAGATAATCTAGTCAACAAGGGGTACACTCTAAGGGGGAACCTATCACACCCCTGGGAAAAAGCAGGCCTTATCGGCTAAGAATGTTGAACCGGTGTATATGGATTTAGGGAAACCCGAGACGTTTCTAAACGTGGTGAGAAATACAGATGTATTGATACATTTAGCAGCATACTATACTTTCACGGGGAAGAAAAACCTGTACTACAAGCTTAACGTGGAGGCGACCAGGTTACTTGCAGAACAGGCATTGAAGCACGGGGTTAAGCGATTCGTTTACTGTAGCTCAACAGAGGCGATAGGCCCGGTGGAAAACCCTCCTGGCGATGAGGAGACGCCTCCTAATCCACAGTTCGAATACGGTCGTTCAAAACTCCTCGCGGAGCAAACTATACGCGACCTAGCGTCTAAGGGGCTCTCTTACACAATTGTAAGGCCCAGCGGGTTATACGGCCCAGGAAACGTGAACGACGTTTCATACTGGTTTATAACATCTTTCGCGAAGGGAGGCTTCATCTCAAAGTTTAAGATAGGAGATGGTGAGACCCTTATACAGTTTGCACATGCTGATGATGTCGCCAAAGGCTTCGCGCTAGTTGTTGAAAACCTGGAGAAGTCTGAAAATCAAATCTTCATTCTCTCGGAAGATAAAGCCTACACTTACAATGAGGTATACAAGGTCCTCTCAGAGCTTACAGGTAATCCACCGCCTAAGTATAGTCTCAACCCCTCGGTGGCAAAGTTCATCTTATCGTTCACTCATGCTTACTCGCTTGTGAAAGGAGATAATAATTTACTACTGAGGAGGAGTATTGTTGATTCGGTGACTAAGCATAGAGCATATAGCATTGAGAAAGCGAAGAAATTATTGGGTTATTCCCCGAGATATAGTTTGAGGGAAGGATTGAAGGAAACCATAGAATGGTATAGGCTCAAGGGATTTATTAAGAAATGATTTCTAAAATATCGGTAAGCTCCTTCAACACCTTCCACGGCTTACATTTACCCGAAACACTTTCTCCCCAAGGCCTCGTAACAAGTATGAACTTAACGCCAGCGCTCGCCGATGCGAGACAATCGTAAAGAGTGTCTCCAACAAAGAAGGCATCCGTCTTGGAAACTTTCAATTTATCTAGGACATGAAGAATCATGTCTGGGTTTGGTTTAGGTTTTAGATCGTTTACTCTTCCCTGGATTACGTCAAAATACTTTGCTATGTTGAAGAAGTTTAGCATTATTTCCGCATGCTCTTGCTCAGAGGAAGTTACTACGCCAAGCTTGAAGCCCCTTCTCTTTAATTCAGAGAGAACATGCATGGTATCCGGGTATAATTTCAACTCTTTTCGCCAGTACTGTGAGAAGCATGAGAAAATGTCTTTAATAACTCCCTCGATCACAGCTGGCTCCCGTGTTTTAAGTAGTTCGGCAACCACCTGCCATGTGGGTAAACCCATAAGGCTTAATAGCTCATCCCTGCTGGCGTTAACCCCATGACGTGAAAGCCCCTCTCCGTAGCATTTAATTATCAATGGCACGCTGTCCACTATAGTGCCATCCAGGTCGAATAATACTGCTTTAATGCTCATTTCTCAACACCTTATTGTATAGGATCTCACTCTTAATGATGAATAAAAGTTTGAGCCCTCTAAATCCTGTACTCTAAACCATGTCTAGCGATAAGCTCGTCAGACTTCTTAGAGAGAATCCAGCCAATATACAAGTAGGTAGGGGTTAAAGCACCGGTTAATATCACTAAAGATATTGGGTCGAAGCCTGAAACCCCGTATGAGGCTCTTAAGAGTTCGGCGGATAAGCTGGCCGGGTTTAAGAAGGCAACATATGGGAAAGGATACGTTGATGCAGGGATTATTGTTCCAACNGTTATAACTATTTGGAGAAGCCCTGTCCAAGAACCGCTGAGCCTTGTCCTGGTGTAAAGGTAACCAGCCAGGGCTCCATAGAACAGCTCAACAACCATTAAGGTGGTTAATCCTAGTGTTACTAATATAGGATTGCCCTGCAACCACCAAAGAGGGTTAATACCGTAAAACCCGCTTGATACTAGACCCAGCAATGCTAGAGAGGCTACACCTGATAATAGAAGGTCTACGGGCAATGTACACACTATGTAGTGGTAAACTCCCAATCCGTTTTCCCTGTAACATGTCTGTTAAACCATCATGCACCATCCAACGTAGAAACTCTGTCCCAGTCCACAACCCGGTTGAGGCAAGGCTCATTCCTACAATCCCGGGGATTAAGAGCTTCAAGGTTGTAACTGGGTTAGGGGAAAGATATGAGGCTGGTATTATCAGCAAAACCGACCAAAAGACACCGTTTATAATCCATGATACGTAGCTTGTCAAGTGGAGTTTGGCGAGGACCCCACCCACATACAAAAGCCTCAGGTATCTCGTAAGCATTTTCAACCTCTCCTCACCCTGGTATCGACCGTCTTGTTGATGCTAAATGCTATGAGGTAGTACGCCGTGAATAACATGGAGATTATCATGAGAGGGGTGAAAATCTCTGGAGGGAATCCTTTCAAGACAATGAGTTGTATTAACTCAACAGTGTACGGTACGGGTGTGACTGAGGCAATGGATCTCAGGATAAGTGGGACTAGTTGTAGCGGGATGTAAACCCCGGCGCCGGAAAGTATTATTGGAACAATAGTGTTTGAAACACTCCAAGGCCGCTTAACATTTGTGTAAAACACGATTAAAACCCCTATAATACCTGATAAAACCCCTAGAACAAGAGATGAAAGTGTTAACGCTGCAAGGAGTTGGAGGTATAGCCACAAGCCCATTGAGCCCAGAAGTATTGAAAGAGCTGGGATTAGGTATAGAGTAGAGAGGAACGTCATTATTGATGGCCTAATAAACGAAGTAGCTAGGACATATAGTGGAATACTTGTTGACTCCAAAATAATTGTGAAGGAACCATACACTTTGAACTCTGCATACAAAGTCTGTACAACATCTCCCACAGTTACGGCGACAATTGTGAGAATTGCTGACAAGCTTAAGCTGAATACGAGAGCGTCTGTAAGCGTCATTACATGGTTGAAGAGACTGCTAAATCTTTGTAGTACAAAGTCTATATCGCCTAAAAGGGTAGGCAGGAAAACAATACCTACTCCATATATTGAAGGCAGAAGCCAAATCGTAACGTAGTCTCCTATAAACCTCTTCAGCCAAGCAACCTCTCTGTAGACAAGGGCTGTTAAAACACCTTTAATACTCATCTAAAACACCGAGAATGGCTAGGTAGGCATCTTCAAGCGAGGGTTCAATGAGCTGTAAATCAAGTATTTTGACACTCTGCTCTTTCGAAGCCTTGAACAAGACCTCTACAATGTCCTCCCTGTTCGATGATATTATCGCGTTGACTTCAACTCGTCCATTACTGTTCATTCTCGAAGAGACTCGCTTAACATCCAGGTTATCTGTTAATATTTTCCTAAGGAAGGGCTCGGAATCCAGCGTTGTTTGAATTGCAAGCTTGAAGACCAGGCCCACCCTGCCCTTCAACTCGCCAGGTGTTCCCGATGCTACCACCTCTCCTTTGTTAATAATTGTCACAGTGTCGGACACTATTTCTATTTCGTGCATGTTGTGACCGGTAACGAGTATTGTTCTACCCTCCCTGGCTAATTTAACAAGCATTTCCCTAACATGCCTGCTACTTTCAACGTCTAATCCTAGCGTGGGCTCGTCTAGCAGGAGTACTTCGGGATCATTTAGAAGAGCCTTGGCAATGGCAAGCCTAGCCCTCATTCCAAGGCTGTATGTGAAGTAAGGCGAGTCGGAAGCCTTTAACTCTTCAAGTCCTACTAGCTCCAAAACCTCTCGTGCTCTTCTACGAGAATCTGAGAGTGAAAGTCCTTTCAACAGACCGTAGAAAACCAGGTTTTCGAAACCGGATAACGATGAGTAGAATCCTTTTGAAACATCTATTGCGAGACCTATTATACTCCTTACTTTTTCAGCTTCCTTAACAACATCATACCCTTTTATCATCACAGATCCTCCATCAGGTAGGAGAAGGGTTGACAAGATCTTAACAGTCGTAGTCTTTCCGGCCCCATTGGGGCCCAGGAGAGCGTGAATCTCTCCCTTATCAACGCTGAAGCTCACGTCTCTAATAGCGTCAATATATCTTGTTTTTCTAAACCCCTCTCTAACCCTGTATCTCTTCTTTAAATGCTCAACAATAATGTTTTTCAACAAGAACCCTCCTTTAAGCAGGCTATAATGCTTATTTAATCTAATCTTTGATAACGGGTTTTAACCATTTACCGTGAACAATCCATGCAAGAGCGATTAATCCCGTAATCAAATTGCTTATCGCCATCCCAGTCCACAACCCTTTAACCCCTAGGCTTAAAGGACCCGGACCGAAAAGGTAGGCTAGAATGTTCCTGAGGAACCAAAGCCGTAGAATAGCTATGTACATGACTGGCTTTGTATGACCAGAACCTTGCGCCACGCTGTATGCAGCCCTAAGCATGACGAAGAAAACTATTGAAGGTCCCATGATGAGGATGAAATCGGATGCATGCTGTATAACCTCGGGGTCAGAGGGAATAAACAAACGTGCCACCTCATATCTCACAGTTATCAGCGTAAGGACACCTACAGATGTTATTCCTACAGCTAACACCAGCGCCTTATAAGCCGCTTCCCTCGCCTTTCCGAAGTTCTCGGCCCCTAGGTTTTGCCCGATGATTGTAGACAGGGCTGCCAGGATGCTTCCCACTAGAATTTCGAGTAGGCTGAAGGGCCTGTCTCCGACACCCCATGCGGCCAACGCGCTAGCCCCCATCATGCTTATTATCCCTGTTAACACGGTGAAACCTGCAGCATCGCTTAGAGATGAGATCGAAATCGGTAACCCTATCCTGAAAAACTTCTTAATTAGTGAGAAGTCGGGTTTAAGATCGCTCCTTCGGAGTTTTTCACCTCTAATACCACGGGTTGAGAGTAGGGTTAACGAGATGACTCCCGATATCAAATCGCTCAGCAAGGTCGCTATGGCAGCACCGGCTATTCCGAGAGCTGGGAAGCCGAGGAGGCCGAATATCATTATGGGGTCTAATACGATGTTAAGTGATACTCCTATTAAACGTATTTTCATGATTGTTAAAGTATCGCCTGCTGCTGAATAAATCGAAAGCACGGACTCCATTAATCCGAACACGGCGAAACCTAGTGCAAAGATTCTCCCATAGGTAACAGCACCCTCCCTTACCTCTCCTGGAACCCCAATAAGCTCTAGAAATACCGGGATGGCCATGTATGACAATATTCCCAGCGGCACGCCTGCACCTACAGCTATAACTAGTAGTTGCCCTCCAGCGTTTAACGACCTCTTGTAGTCTCCAGCTCCCCAGTATTGTGAAACCAGTGCAAGACCTGCTTGAAAAAGGCCGGCTAAACCAGCTATAACTAAGAATAGGACGGGCCAGGTAGCGTTTACAGCTGCCAATGCCTCTCTTCCAAGTCTGCCCAGCCAATACATGTCTGTTAAACTATAAACGACTTGCAAAGCTTGTGTAACCCCTATTGGGAGTCCAAGCTTCAGCATTGTCTTCAAAACCGGTTGCTTAACAACCCATTGTTTGTCATCCATTTTTAAACACGCTCAGGATTCTTCATTAATGTTCACTAATTTAACTATGTCATAAAGAGAGTGGGCAGTATTTTGATTAACCAGATTAGTTATAACTANTTAAGATATGGGTTTTTAAACCGATAGATGAAAAGAGGGTTTATGCTTGCAGTTTAAGTGTGTAAGTTGTGGAGAAGTGTTTTGGAATATTAAGAGGATTACTTGCCCGTATTGCAACGGCTTGTTGACCCCAGTCTATGAATGGCGGCTCGCTATAAGGGAGGACTTAAAAGGAGTATGGAGATTTAGGGAAGCACTACCTCGCTTTAGAAACACTGTTACTATGGGAGAGGCGAATACGCCTTTACTTGAATCGAGCAGGCTTTTCAAGGATATGAATGTTTACTTCAAAGACGAGGGGCGGAATCCCACGGGAAGCTTCAGGGACAGGGTAGCACCGCTAATAATTGCTGATGCTTTAGACACAGGTGCGAGAAAGCTCATCCTGGCCAGTGACGGGAACATGGGTGCAAGCATAGCCGCATATGCTGCAAGGGCTGGCTTGAAAGTAACAGTGTATGGTCCTTCATTAATGGAGGACGCGAAAGCTCTTTTGATACGCGCATTCGGGGCGAAACTTATTCTCAGCGATCAATCTATCGATTCCCTGCTCGAGATGGTTTCGAGGAAAACGGCAAGCGGTAAGACCTACGATGCTTCATCACTGCATAACCCTCTTTCAATCGAAGGGTTGAAAACAATTGCTTATGAAATTTTTCTGGAGCTTAAAGAAGTTCCGGAAAAAATATTCCTACCTCTCGGTAGCGGGGTTACACTACTAGCGCTATACAAGGGTTTCAGAGAATTGACTGAGGCAGGCTTGGCAAGTAGGATACCTAAGCTTATCGGTGTAGAGCACTGTGGTAGCCCGAAGTACTCGCAGGTTTTAAAGGAGAAAGTTGAGAAATGCAGGGAACCTGTTTTAACAGGGCTGGGTTATAGTCAGCCCTACATACAGGATACTGTTTTAAAGGTTATCGAAGACCATGGGGATGTAGTCGTTATAGGTTCTAGCGAAGCTGTTAAAGCAGCTAAAATATTGTCCAAGAAAGAAGGGCTCTTCGTTGAGCCATCGTCAGCTGTAAGCTTGGCAGGATTCTTTAAACACGGTGAAGTGGAGAACTCGGTAATTTTGCTAACTGGGCATGGATTAAAGGCACCATTGCTTTACACGAGGCCTAATCGGAAAAGATTTTCCGCACCATTCCCAGGCATCACTAAGAAAATGATTCTTGAGCTAGTTTCAAACAAGCCCGGCCTCACGGGGTATGAGATATGGAAGCATCTTGGAATAGATGTGACACCTCAAGCAGTTTACCAGCACCTCCGAGACCTTGTTGAAATGGGTTATGTTGAGGTGAAAATTGAAGCGGGCGTGAAAAAGTATTTTGCAAGGCGTATTGAAAGTTTATCTTAAAGGATAAACTTAATATTTCGCACTCTATTCTCTATAAATGGTGATTCCATGTCTGCTCAACCAACCGGGGCAAGGAGAATTATCAATATTGTTGTGTTCACCGTTCTCGTGTATTCGGCGACAGTGGTGCTTCAGATATATCAACCGGTAACAGGAGGGTATTTCAACCTTGGGGAATCTATGATATATCTCGCGGCTCTTTTAACAGAGCCTATCGTTGCTGCATTTGCTGGAGGTGTTGGTGCGGCTTTAGCGGATATCTCCACCGGATATGGGTTATTTGCCCCTGGCACATTAGTGATAAAATTTGTTGAAGGCTACGTGGCAGGATATCTGGTGAAGAGGTTTGGAAAGGTCTATAAAGCATACTACTCCATGCTGGTAGGAGGTTCTTTAACGGCTGGCCTACTCTTATTCGGAATATTCTTCTACGCTGGAGAAGTTTACCTGGGACCTGAAGAATGGGCTGGAATACCTATTGAAACACCGATTTTAAACATACCTGTGTGGGCGTGGATAGTTATAGCTTTCGTGATGGGGGGCCTTGCCACTTACGGTTTATCCAGGAACATTGTCAACTTCTTTGAATCAATAGCTTTATTGATTGGAGGTATGCTGATGGTTACAGGGTATTTCCTATACGAGTATTTCGTGTCAAACCCATTAACCGGGAGACCTCCAATAAACGCTGTATTTGAAGTTCCTGTGAATGTTGGTCAAGCACTAGTGGGGGTCGCTGTTTCAATACCCGTGGCTTCTTGGTTGAGGAAAGCAGGTTTTTTTGAAAAAGAATAAAATCACTGTATCAATTATTCAATTCTATTGCTATAGGTTTAAACGGTAAAATACTATGCAACCAGTCATTACCGTTGAAGTTAGCGAGGCAGGGTATCCCGGGGGCTTTTCCATTAAAAATATAGAGTTTGAACTCTATCCAGGAGAGCTATTGGTTATCGCTGGAGAGTCAGGTAGTGGAAAAACCACGCTCGTAAGAGTTTTGACCGGCACCATAGGGATAGTGGGAGGGTATTTTAAAGGTAGGGTTTTGATAAGGAATACTCCCATTAGTGAAATCCCTCCTGACGAGTTCTACTCTGATGTGGCATACATTCCGCAGGAGCCGTGGTTTGCTTTAATAGGGTACTCTGTGGAAACAGAATACTGTCACTCACTAGCAGTAGCAGGATACACTTGCGAGTTCTTCGATTTGATGAAGCTCGGTCTTGGAAGGAAGCTGAAGAATCCAACATACGGGTTGAGTGCTGGGGAGACTCAAAGACTGATATGGGCGGAGTCCTTGGCCAGGGGTTCTTCAGTGTTTATTCTTGACGAGCCTCTTGTTTACATTGATAAATATGCTAGGGAAATGTTGCAAAGCGTTGTTGAAACGGCTCTTAAAGATGAGAAAACTGTGGTGGTCGTCGATCATAATCCATTATTTTGGAGGGATTTGGCTACTAAAATCATATATCTCCGGAACGGGCAACCTTTGTACACTGGACAATGGAGAAACGACGTATTATCGCATGCTTTATTGCCCACTCGTGGTGTGAGAATCAGCAACAAGGTGGCGGTCAGGCTTGAAAACATATGGTTTAAATACCCAGGGGGAGACTACTTGTTTAAGAATTTCTCCCTAAGCATTAAAGAGGGAGTTATAACAGGGCTTACAGGTCCCAACGGGTCTGGTAAATCAACACTGCTCAAGATAATGGCCGGTGTTTTAAAACCTAGTAGGGGCAGGGTAATCGTGGAAGGAAGAAGAATATATATCCCTGAAAACCCGCTTCTCTACTTCACAAAGCCCACGCCTTGGGAAGAACTATTATATGCAAGCAAAGGTGATGAATCAAGACTATTCGATACTGCCGAGAGATTCAATATTAAAAACATATTGCATCGCCCACTTGCAAGGCTCAGCTCAGGGGAAAGAAGGAGGGTTGCGTTGGCTTCAGCGTTTCTGTCAAATTATCAAATCTATCTCTTAGACGAACCCACGGCAGGGCTTGATGATACTAGTTCCAAACAGGTTTTAGAGCATCTACTAGAGCTAGTAGACTCTGGTTTAACGATTATTGTTTCCACACATGACGAGAGGGTTTTCAGAGTGTTGGATGAGAGGGTAAAGGTGGGCGAGGAATGAGCGTGATCGGCTCACTTGTATCGATAATCTACAACGTCTTCTTCCTGCGCGGCGAAGATGGATTTAGACGCGCGGAACCATTTTCAAAAATAATCTTCATCCTTTGTGCTATAACACTGATGACTCGACATCCAGATGGAGTTGTCATCACAGGTGTTATAACACTCCTACTAGGTCTTTACTACCCTGGCATGGAATGGGCTACGTCAACTCTGGTTTTAACCAGTCTTCTAGGGGCTTACATGGGCGCCTCCACATTGCTAAGCAATGTTTTAGGGTGGAGCAACTTAACCATTTTCCAAATTCTCCTGGTAATGGCTCGAACAATAACCTTATCAACCACCATTATTTTCATAGTGGTCATCCTGAGCCCTGTTTCAATTTCCAATATTTTGAGAAAACTCGGGATTAGGAAACTTGTTGTTCACGTACCACTTCTCATATGGAGGCTTGTTCCCTACGGAATGAGATGGTTCATGGAATCCTTAATGATCGGCTCATTGAAAAACGAGAAAACAACGGCTAGAATTCCTGTAGTAGCAGCTGGAGTAATCGAAGTGGGTCGTTTCCTAGAAGAATATTCGTATCATAGGTTGAACTCAGAAATAAAAACCCCCATAATCCTGGTGAAAGAAAGGCATACTCCAGACATTATTCTCGTAGCATTTTCTTTTCTAATGTTGCTACTGCTATAACATGAAAGTCTCAGACAGCCACCGCTTCTTCATCGAGAATATCTCCGCAGTGTTCGGGACCTTCAGCACCATATACTGGGTTTTTCAATTCAGCCTTAAAAACCTTGCAAAAATTCTAACGCAATATATTTATTTTGAAAACGCGTATTTTAAAGAAAGTTGAGACTTATGGAGTTAGATTTCGATTCTATAATTAACCATGGGATTAAATTAGGAGCAGAATTCGTTGACTTAAGATACCAGGAGCATTTGTATGAAACCATAGTCCTCGATAACGGGGTTATCAGGGACGCTGGGGTATCGTTTTCAAAGGGGATAGGTGTGCGCGTAATAATTGGGGATAGAGTTGGCTATTCCTTCACGAACACTTTGTCTGCGGAGAATTTAAAAACCACGGTCGAGAAGGCTGTGAAGATAGCAAAAAGCATTAGTCCGTATAGTGGCGGGGTTTCTTTGGAATTTCGCAACATGGTTAAAGATAAAATAGTGAGCCACTACGGAATAGATCCGTTCGACATTGACTACTCTGAGAAAGTCGAAATCCTCAACCTAATGTACAAGAAGTTGAAAGAATTTCAAGAGCTCTCAAGTATAACGATTCCCTATGCTTTCGAGAATGATAGGCGAGTATACGTGTCAAGCAACGGTGACTTCATTGATTTCACGCGGAGAATGATTGGAGTTGGATGTAGATTAGTCGCTCATTCAAACAATAATTATGAATCTCTATCAGTTTCTGAATCCACGGTAGGAGGTTGGGAGTTCTTAAAGAGCCTTAATCTAGAGGAGTATGCTTCGATGAATGCAAAGCTACTGATAGAGTCGCTGACCGCTCCGCGAGTCAGTCCGGGAAGGTATGATATTGTTCTCGATAACGAAATGGTTGGCTTGATGCTTCACGAAGCCTTCGGTCACGCCACCGAGGGTGATATAGTAGAGGCTGGAGGGAGTGTTCTAGTGGGCAGGATTGGGGAGCAGGTAGCCAGTGAGCTGGTAACCATTGTTGACGATGGACGGGTCCCAGGAGGTGTTTACGTACCTTACGATGACGAAGGAACTCCAAAAGCCAAGGTTTTCACGGTTGAAAATGGTGTTTTGAAATCTTTTTTACATAGTCGTTCAACAGCTAAGTCGCTGGGAGGGCTTCCAACAGGCAATGCTAGAGTCATGTCTTATAATCATTCAATCCTAGTAAGGCAGACGAACACTTACATGTTGCCACATGACTGGGGCGTTGAAGAAATGATTAAGGACATGAAGAATGGTTTATACATAAAAGGGAAAGGAGCACTCGGGGGCGAGGTCAATCCTTTAACAGGCTCCTTCACCTTTACCAGCGGCCCAAGCTACATTGTTGAAAACGGTGAACCTGTTAAACTGGTGAAAGGAGTCATGCTATCAGGAATCATCTTGGACACTTTGAAGAGGGTTGATGCTGTCGGAAAAGACCTCGTTGTGAAGACAAGCGTTTTCGGGGGATGCGGCAAGAGCGGTCAAATGGTTAGGGTGGGGGATGGGGGACCTCATGTCAGGGTTAGAGGGTTCGTGCTAGGTGGTTGAACATGGATGTTGAACTATTACTGAAAACAGGCAGGGCAAGAGGGCTTGAAGGAGTGGAGATATATAAGGTTGAGACGGACTCGCTTACTCTCACGATCTCGAACGATATGGTGAAAGAAGCGTCGGCTTCGAAAACATTTTCAACAGGTGTCAGGGGGTATATAGGTAAGAGAGTAGCAGGCGTAACTATTAACGATGAAGGACTAAGCGGTGACATAGCATTCGAAAAGCTTTTCTCACTGATTAGAACAAGCATAGAGGACCCTAATTGGGCTGGCTTTCCCAAGCCGCGCAAAGGATTTATGAAGATTGAGTGCCGGGATGAGAAAATAGTTCATGCTGATTATTCTGAAATAATGAGAGCGGTTGCAGAATTAATGGAGATCATGAAGGATGAGGCGGTTAGGAAAGGGGGCTGAAAACGCATCAGTGGTCGAGGGAATGGTTAGGCTTGGGGTTCAGAAAATAACTGTTGCAAACTCGGAAGGTGTTTACACGGAAGACGAATGTACCGTCTCCTCCATTTTCATGGTGTTGAAGACTGTTACTGAAAAAGGGGAGTCGGATAAATCCTTCTGGATCCTGAATAGAAGGTTCAATTTCGCCGAACTAGAATCTCGGGCTAAGGATACTGCAGAATTATCATTAATGTTTGGAGGCGCTAGGAAGATAGAGAGTGGTGAGTATGATTTAATACTGACACCAGAGGCGTCTGTGGGAATAGTGGCATCCGCCCTTATCCCCGCGTTCTCAGCGTTAAACATACTTGAAGGCAGAAGCCCGCTTAAGGACAAATTAGAATCCATGGTACTAGCCGAAAAAGTAACCATCTCAGACGAACCTGGAATGCCTTTGGAAATAGGTAGCAGAAAATTCGATGATGAGGGTATGCCAACTAGCGGTAAGGTTTTGGTCAACAAAGGTGTATTGAAAGAAATCTTGCACAACTACTATACTTCGTCACGGATGAAGCTGGCTACCTTAGGCAACGGTTTCAGAAGGAACCCATCATCTCCGACAACACCATACCCTACAAACTTCTATATCCAGCCTGGTGAAAGTAGTTTGAAGGATTTACTACTTGATGTAAAGAAGGGTCTTATAGTATACGAAACTATTGGACAGTGGATGAGTAATCCTTACAATGGATACGTGAAAGCAACAGCAACTCATGCGCTACTTGTGGAGAATGGAGAGGTTAAAGGCCCTGTCAAAGGCGTGTTAATAACAGGAAACATTTACGAATGGCTTGGAAGCAAATTAAAAGGGCTGGGAAGAGAAATCTTCACATCGGAAGGTGTTGCAGCACCTGGAATATGGGTTGAAAAAGTCAGGGTTGCAAGCGAGTAGTTTTAATCTAAGTGAATGATTTTTAACGCCTCCGACGATGAGACCTTAACACTCCCAGAACTTGTTTCGACGATTAACTCGCCTAATTCTGATATTGATGACGCGGTTCCTACTATTTCAGAATCTTTCGTTACAACTTTAACTTTTCTACCCAGGGTTGAAAGTTTCTCGAGGTATTCAAGTCTTAAAAGCTCAGGTCTTTCAACAAGCTTCTCTATCCTAGACACCCACCCCGTCAACTTGCTGAATAACCGGTTCCTAGGTACTAGGGAGCCTGTGATCACCTTCAGGCTTATTGCAGTTTCTAATGGAGGGTCATTATTAATGTTTATACCCAATCCAATATATCCTACCATATCGGGTCCGGAGCTCTCTGCTTCGACCAGGATCCCTGCTAACTTCTTGTCGTTAACTACTATATCGTTAGGCCATTTGATCAACGCGTTGATTTTAAACTGGTCTCTCAAAATCCTTGATAGAAGAACTGGAACCGCTATTGGTAGGAACTGGGCTGAATGAGCATGTAGCCCCATTTTGTAAGTAACCCACAAGCCCCCGAGCCCCCCGATCCATGTTTTTCCGTGACGCCCTCTACCGTAAACCTGGTATTCCGTGACTGTGATACTCCATGGAGGGCATCTTCTAGCCATGATCATGGTGGAGCCAGCAACTACTTTGTAAACATAGTTCCAGCCCCATGGATGAATTGCTTTGAGATTGTCACCTCTATAGAATACTATAGAATCCTTCTCCTCTCTAAGCATGAAGTATTTTTTGAGAACCGAAATTAGAGCTTCGTACTCTTCCCTTGTCAAACCCAGCTCTTCCTCAACAATGTGTAAAGTTATTTTCTCATTTTCTGCGAGTAGCTTTAACAATTCCAGCATCAACGAGAATTCCTCAGCTTCTCTCAGCATCTCTCATCCTCACCTTTTATCTCTAAGGGGTTGAATATTTAATAAATTGGGCATTTCAGGGAAGTAAGTTCTGAGAAACTGGTACAAGTTGATAACTGGGGCGCCAGGCTTCTCCTCAGTCAGTTCCACTAGTCTTTTCTTCCATAGAGCCGATAAAAGCTCGAAGTAAATGTTCCTCGCTCTTTCCATTTCAAGTGATGCTAAAAATTCATTGGGCGTGTAAAAATAAGCAAGCCTATAAGGGTTTTCAACAGATTCCATCCTTCTCAAATCTCTGCTCACCACGGGGCATTTCATGCTCAACCCGTGTTCAACCATGGTGTAAACGCGTCGATTAAAATTGTCGACAAAATACTTGACCTGCTTAGGGACGAAAGGGTAGCTTCTACATATTAGTGGTTTCGCAACATTATGTATCAAGCACAGATTGTTTTCAAGGAAGGTACATTTTCCATCCACTAGTTCCATTACATAGCTGAAAGCAAGGTTGAAACCGCTGATTTCATCATACATTTTGTACCCTGGGAAGCTTCTGTATTTAAGATTATACGCGTTTGCAAGGAAGCGTAGAGCCATATCCTCATGGGGGAGTAGAGAAACTGGTGACAGGGTACAGCATAGTCCGCAGGATGAGCAGGCGAATTTCAAACCTTCCATTTAAATCATACCACCCTTGTTATTACGCTGTCGCGTAGTATCCGGGTAGCCTCTCCTTGTGAAGCATGATTATTCTTTCTACGCCTTTTATTTCTTCTATGAAGTCGGCTACCGGAGGTGGAACCAGTTTCTTCCAACCTGGATCCTCCTTTACCATTAAATGCCTTATATGGGAGCCACTGTACACGTTTCTATCCTCAAGGGGAGGTATTATGACATCATACCCCTCCTCCCTGAACAACTGCTGTATAATAGGATTCAACGTGATAACATGCGTGAAGGGAGGGCTGTAGAGTTTCACGTTGTGGACTGCAGCTCTATTAACTTCCATTGTTGGTAGAGTAACAGTTACAATTCTCGATAAGTCAAGCCCGGCCCATTTGAGAGACTCGCGTATCATAACCAATCTCTCGCCACATGTGAATGGGTTTTCAGGAGTGTGGCTTTGGCTAGCCATTCCCACTGTCACAATGATCTCGTCGAACCTTTCGTAACAGTATTTTATTGCTTTTAAATGACCGTAGTGAAACGGTTGGAACCTTGCGATTACTAAGCATCTTTTCATAAGCATCCCTTTAAAAGTTAAGTTTAAGATGGTTATAATAAATTCTAGCTTAACCAAGGTGGGCTTTATGGATTACGATGAGTTTTTGTCACTTACTGTAGCCTCACTAGCGATCGGGTTCGTATTCGCGTCAAGCCAATTGTATCGTTTAAGCATCGTTTCGTTCTCTATAGTGTTTTCAATAGGTGTATTATCCATAATTAGCCACGAGATAGCTCATAGACAAGTAGCTAGGTTAATGAATTGTTACAGCAGGTATGTCATACACCCGTTAGGATTGTTAATAACCCTTGCAAGCTCACTACCGTTTGTGCCTATTAAGTTCATAATGCCTGGTGTCACGGTGATAATGCCTAAAACATACGATTACCTGGAGGTTAAAAGGATAGAGGGTGTGACATCGCTGGCGGGGCCTGTAACAAACATAGTCATAGCTACGTTAGGATTTATGTCAATTAATCTATATTCAGCCTTGACTGGTTTTTATTCGGGTTACATTTACTATTTAGTATACATTAATGCCTGGATTGCGCTTTTCAACCTACTGCCTATTCCTCCGCTGGATGGGTCGAAAGTGTTTAGATGGAATCCTTTACTTTATCTATTATCTTTAAGTGTTTCGGTAGGATTGTTTTTAACGACGATAATTTACTGAGCCTTACTTAGTTTCTGATAATATTTTTCAATCTTCTCAACAATCTCCTTTATTCTTTCATGCTCCATGCTAGTTATGCATTGTTCCACTAGTTCGTTACGCATCTTCTTATATTGGTCTAGAGGGATTTGCCCCCGTGACAACAGTTCATCAACTTTTTGAAACACACTCTTGCTCAAATCCTTTGAGAGAGGCTGTTAAAATGTAAATGTCCTCGTACCTGGGGTCAGCCTTCTTAATCAGCACGAGCCCTGTAAGCTCTGATTTAACGACAAAATCTTTCACGACTGGTAGTTCGTGTTTCTCAAACACGAAGCATCGATAATACTTAAAAGCTTTTAGCACTCTCTCAGTAATTTTTAATGCTTCACTCATTTTTCATCACCCAACCTGGTTCTTGAAACATTCAATCTTACAGCTTCTGCGAAAATTCTGACCAGCCATGCGTACACGGGGTCTCCTATCACTCTCGTTAGAACGCCATTATTGTATCTTGCCTTGAAAACTAGCATACCCTTGTGGTTGAGAACGTTCACATATCCTTTTACCCTGTTCAAATAGTTTTTCACGAACCAGCCGTAGATTGCGAAATCGCCGTGCTCTAGTCTTATTTTGACAAGCTTAGCCTTTCCCTCAACGTATGTTGGGATACCTTGTTTCTCCTCGGCAATGATGTCTCCCGAGGGTTTTACGAGTCCTTTACCTTTCTTGTATACTAGAAGAATGCTCGAAGAGACATGTTTACTTGTACGGCTCCGCGAATTCTCGATTAAAAAATCTCCTAAAATGTTAACGCTCAATCTTGCTTACCTCTCACGTATAGCACTGAGTTTTCGATAAGTGAGACATCTATACCTTGAGCTGATGCGATCATCACTAAGGGTGACTGAGAGAGCTGTCTGTTGACTCTGACTTCAACATCTTTGAAAACAATTTGCTTCACACCTTCGTACTCCATGGTTTTGACAAGCCTCCCATCCTCCCCGTAGAACTCTAGTTTCACATGGTATTCTTCTGGGAGAAACTTAAGGGTTATGAACACCATTTCCAAGCAGCATCACCGCTACATTGTCATGCTCTTATGCTCCATTGAATCCATATGTTGGAACAAGGTCTTTAATGCTTCATCATATTCCTTCCTCGTTAGTCCAAGAGCAGACTCTATGGAGGATTCTAACGCTTTAGATACGATAGGCTCCAAATCCACATCATATTTTTCCCTCGAAATGTATGCTCGAAATATAACCATTAAGGGCAACCCTTCTTCTAACAAGTCGACCTCTCTGTCTAAAGTGATTTCCCTCCCAGACTTCTTTCCTAGGTAAAGTCTAAGATAGGGTTTCCTGCCGGGACCGCTGGGTATTAACACGCTTTTAGGAACGGGAGATATATCCAGGACGTCAATCCATACATCTTCATAGTCAGCGCCTCTGCCTTTCACCGCGGAAACCACTTCCTCGAAGACGAGGTTCTGTACCCGCTGCCTATGCTCCTGGCTGAACATTAATTTCAACAGCTCCCTCAGGTGAGTCAGGCCCTTGGAGGCATAGAGAATGTACTCTCGACCTACGCGTCTATACGGGGGTTTCCTATCGATCATTATCGTTCTGCAAAGCCTCCCTATATCATCGCCGGGGTTCAAAGCGTGATCCATCATAAGCTTATACATGAACACATCCGTCAATTCGAGGTACGGGTACGGGTTCCCGGTTGAAATCTTCAAGACCCTCTCAGATAAGTCATACCTGGAATCGATTTTCGAGATAATATTGTTTAGAACACGGTCAAAGGCTCTGTTAACGCTATGATAGTAGACGTGCTCGTACATACCGGCTTTAGCAACCATGTATTCTCGGAATTCCCCCCAGGCTGTCCGATCCAATACGAGGATGTAGCTGTCTTTTGTTTCGAGAGGGTATGTATTCACNTATAGTCTTTCGTGATGTATGTAACCATACTCGCTAGCTCCTGTGTAATAGCTGTCTCTTCTCAGAAAATCAACGATGTCAGNGGGGTAGAGACTGTCTTTAATTATCCAGCGGTAAACGTTNAATATCTTGTTGCGGGGTTCATTCTCGCGCAGAAGCTCGAATAAAATTTCAGTGAGATGTGGGAGATCATGGATTTTCTCTAGCTTCAATAGGACATCTTCGAGAAGTTGCTCCACTAATCTGAACCCTATTCTCTCATGGTTGCTGAGATCTGGCGGGATCTTTTTATTTCTCCATAACACCATTTCTTCGAAGGCGTGGCCGAAAGCAGCGTGTCCTACATCGTGAAGCAACCCCGCGAGCCTCGTGGCCTCGACAAGGCTTCTAGCTGGAAACCCTTCCAGCGCTGACTCGCCGTAAAGAGCTATAATCTTATCTGTGTAGTCTTGGGCGACTATCCCGCTTAAATGCATAACACCTAAGCTGTGTTGAAACCTGGAGTGCATTGCNCCGGGATATACTAGATGCGCAGTCTGCAATTGTAGAATATACCGGAGCCTTTGAAGAAGGATACTATTAACTATGGGTTCTTCAACTTCTTTATTAAATGTAACATTAATTATATATCGGGTCGCTGACGATTTTTCCAAGTAAACATTAATGGAAAATACTTACTTGAGTGTGTCATGCTCAAAGATATCACCGTTATTAAAACTGAGGTTAGATATTGAGAAGTTGCCTTTAAAAAGATAATTTGGATTTGAATAAACCTATTTCGCAACCCATCCCTCAGGCATGCGTGAGGCCTTGTTTTCCTTCCTAAGATCGTGAAGTCTTGCTCTTACAGTATTATAGTTTAGTCCGGTGATTTGAGCGATTTGTTTAGGACTCAATGGTGTTTTAGCATTCTTT
>Ga0065719_104763_pt1 | contig 217502 bp, 234 predicted proteins | sample GBSCel85sediment_FD_59106 | JGI IMG/M metagenome (GOLD analysis project Ga0065719, IMG submission 59106) | Hot spring sediment microbial communities from Great Boiling Spring, Nevada - Cellulolytic enrichment CS 85C v3 (version 3) | ecosystem: Environmental > Aquatic > Thermal springs > Hot... | reverse complement strand
CTACATTCTCCATCAACACGTTGATAGAGTCTACCACTATTACCATGGGTTTCCAGCTCGTCAATACATTGTTTATCATCTCTACTATGCTCTCAACATCTCTAGAAACCGGGATCCTCAAATACATGTAAACATCTTTTCTCTCAAGCTCTTCGAAGTCCATGCCGAAGCTCTTCATAACTCTGAAGAGCTTCTCCTTGGATTCCTGAAATGTTATGTATAGACATTTGTGTCCTTTCAAAGCATTGGCATAACAAATATGTGATGCAAGCGTAGTCTTTCCAGCACCCGGATGACCAGCAATGACCACTAGGGTTTTAGGGAGAAGAGCGCCCGGAAATAGCTTGTCGAGAGCCCCAACACCAAAAACAAATGAGTCCATGTAAAGCACCTGCCTATAGCATTGGCTGAGAATCCGGTATATAAATATACTAGATGCTAGATATACAAATCATACAAATAGTACAACATATGGATATCGTGTAGCATGTAGTAATGTTGTCAACACAATGATTTGTATTAGTGCTTTGGTCGCTGGTTTATGAAAAAGAGCTCAAATATTTTAACGCCGATTAGATGCTAATGTCTAGTAGACTGTGTTAGCAATACGCTTCTCATATGCCTACTACGTCGGCAACCACCGCTAGTATCTCGCACTCTCTATAGACAATCCTCGTTGCGACATACCTTTTTATGCCGCGTCCCCATATCGACGTTTGCTTGTGATCCTGTTTTCTAGATGCTGTCTATACCTGTAACAGTCTAGTCAGCGTCAGAGAGTTTGCCACACTATGTCCAGAGTTAGGTATTTGTACCCCACTAGAGAAACATAGTGAACCTGGGCTAAGCGGTATGAGGATCCTCGTAGAGTTTGCTTGGGCTGTTGCCGAAAAAGTTGGAAAGAAGTATATGTGGGTTAGCTTAGATGGTGAGGAGCTTAGAATTGAGGATCTCTTCCTCAAGGTACTTGCCAAGGAAGCGGGCAAGGAGATTGGCGAGGTGCTCTACAAGCTTTTTATAGACAGGGAAATCCTGGTCATAGTCAATGGCGTTATAGCTGTAGACCCAGGAACAAAGCTTAAAGACGGGGACAAGGTACTTATACAGCCGGTGGCATCTGGAGGCTAGGTGAAAGCCTTGTCAACCCCCTCTTCGGGCTGTATATCGTTTGCCGTGAAAAGCGTTTGGTATGACACAGTAGACCAGCCCGTTATACCAATAGAAGTATCGAACAGCTGCAACGAGGACGTAGTTGTAGAGGTAGAGATTAGAACAGTTGATGGGAGAAAGCTACATAGCGAAAAAATAAAGGTGAAACAATCGGAGAAGAAGTCATTCGATATAACGCTTTCCGACTACGGCGATGTTGTACTGACGGCAAGAGGAGTACTAGTATCGTCGGGTACAACGATACAGCTAGGAGAGTACAAGCTAAAGCTATAAGGATAAAACCGTTGCTTTCTCTACGGCTTACCTACAAATAGCCCGCTCAAACAGTTTTTCTCTCCAACTTCTCTTCATAAATGCTACAAGGCGTTAGGCGTTATGTTGATCCACACCGCAAACTTTATATAAAAAACCGGTTTCCGTCTAGTCGTGGTGCTAAAATGGGTCTCTTCGCCGTAGACGGATACCTAGACAGAGGAAAAGCGATAGCGTTTTGGATAGTGTTCTTCGCCACCGCCATCGGCACCTGGCTGTTCCCATTCATAACAGCGCTGTTCATAGTAGACCCGCTACAGCCTATATGGTGGAACATAGCCTGTGGAACAATCAACACTATAGCCACTGCATGGTGGATACAGGCATCATCTAGAAAGCCGGTTAAGAGGTGAGCCCCATGATAGGTACGATAACATTCATAATAATAGTCGCCATAGTTCTCATCATCGGAGCCTATGGCTATAAGATATCTAAGAAGACGGTCCAGGACTACGCAATAGCCGGAGGTACCCTAGGCTACGTGGTTATGGCGGCAAACGCCGCGGCTACACTGGTAAGCACTGGAACTATGATGGGCTTCATGGGCGCTATGTACGCTATGGGACTGCCGTACTTCGTGTACGTTATGATGCCCATATGGCATATGGCAATACTCATGATCTTCATGGGAACACGCTTCATAGCTGCAAGAGAAGTATATGGACACTACTCGCCACTAATGACCCTACACCAGAGGTACGGCTCCAGACTGTTTACGCTAGTGCTAAGCATCTTATGGTTCTTTACCTGTGCTCTCTATGCTGCTATGCAGCTCAAGGGTGTAGGAACACTCATTGAGGCTATTGTTGGCATACCCCTCACGTGGGCAACGGTAGTAGCAGCGATTATAGCCATAGCATACATACTCATGGGCGGCTACAGAGCCGTTGCCTGGACCAACGTAATCTGGGTTACGCTATACTTCCTAGGCTTCTGGTTACCGGCTATACTCCTGTTCCTAAAGTATAGCGTATTTGATCTTGCTCAGCAGGTCGATCCCAAGGCCTTCACGCTCAGCGGTTTTGTAAACTATGACGCCAGGCTGTTGCTATGGACAAACCTAGTGAACATGTGGTCTGGCCTAGGCTTTGTCTGGGCGTTCTACTCGATCATGGGTAGCAGAACGCTCAAAATAGCCAAGGTATCGTCCATGTTTGGCTGGCTCAACTACGTGATTCTAATCACGCCGAGCTTCGCCATAGCGACGATATACGGCAGGGCCCTCCTATCCCCCGAACAGCTTCCGAGCGTTGACCTAGTGTTCTTCAAACTTATAGAGCTCTACGTGAGCGAGGGATTCGTTCTGCCCTACGCTATAGGTATTACAGCAGCTGGTATAAGCACTGCCGCATCGCTATGTCTGCTCCAGGGCGTTATAATCGAGTCAGGTGTAGTTGGTATCGCCCTTGGCATAAAGCTCGACCAGAGATCGAGGATCCTTGTAGCAAGAGTTGGGACTGTTCTAGGCGCAATAGTAGGCCTCGCAATAGCGCTAGCCCTGCCGCTTCCCGTAGGCCTTCTGTTCTCCTACGCCATGGCGTTTATGGGCTTCACGGTCCCAGCAATGCTTGGAGGCCTCTTCTGGAAGAAGTCGAACACCATATCCGCTACCCTAAGCATGCTTGCAGGCGTCATAGTCTACATCGTGGGGATGTTCGTTAAGTATCCCGTTCCCGGCAACCCTGCAAGATTCATAATACCTCCAGAGCTTCTCTACGGCTTCACTGTGTGTGCACTAGTGTATCTAATCGTGACGCCGCTGACCAAGAACAGGCCAAGCGAAGACGTCGGCATGATAGATAAGCTAGCAGCCTGGATCCGCGAAAACGCATAGCGCAATTTAGCCGCTCCTTAGTAGATAAAACATTTTTTAAATAAGACATAAAAGATTCTATACAAGGCATAACTTCTCAAACCTTTAACCTGCAGGAGCCACCCCCAGTAGTAGCGTGTCTGAGTCTCAACGGTGCGTCGGCGAAGAAAACCTTATATAGTAGTCCGTACCCCCAAAATTCTCGAGGCGAAGCGGTTTGTCCGTGTGGCTAAACATCTTCCTGAAAAAATACGAGGAAGCTCTAAACAATGACGCTGTTCTCAAGCGGCGGCTAAACCCAATGACGACGTTTATCGGCGGCCCGACGCCTTATCCGGGTCCCGGGCCGTATCCACCGCCAAACGTAGCGATGGATCCCACGGGCTGGAGCAAGGCTAAGGGTTACCCGGTCACCAAACTCGTGGGGCGCGATGTTGTCGAGATAGAGGTTCCAGGACAGTTTGTGTTCACCGTTAGGATTAATGATGACAAGAGCTTTGCTGTTGAGGCTAGGCGGGGCTCCAACCCCTGCCTAAAGGTTTCCATGCCGCTGGACACGTTTAAGGCTATGGCACTCGGCAAGGAGAGGGTAATCTACGCGCTTGCCGATGGGAGAAACGAGGTACAGTACGATTCAAGCCTAGGAGTAAGCGACTGGATAACAGTGTTCGGGATAATCGGCAAGATCCAGGAGCTTGCAGAGAGCGACCCAGAGATATGGAATTTATTGGAATCGTTATGAGGTGTGCGTCCCATGCCCCTGCTCGAACCACCTAGGCAAAACTATGGAAAGCTAAGAGCATTCATAAACGGCAAGTGGATAGAGCCCGAGGCAAAGACGTATCTCCCGGTATACGACCCGGGCACCGGAAAGGTCATAGGAGAGGTTCCCCAAGTAACCAAAGAGGTTGTAGACGAAGCCGTTGAGGCAGCTTACGAAGCCTTCAAGTCGTGGAGCAGGCTACCAGTTCCCGAGAGAGCCAAGTATATATTCAGGATGTGGAACGTTCTAGAGGAAAACAAAGAGCTTCTCGCGAGAGCAAACACGCACAACCACGGCAAGACCATCAAGGAGTCTAGAGGAGATCTCAGGAGAACCATAGAGAACGTCGAGGCCGCCATAAGCGCTATATACACCCTATCCAAGGGCGAGGTACAGAGGGATATTGCTAGAGGCATTGACGAGGTACTGCTTAGAGAGCCCCTAGGAGTGTTCGCTGTAGTAAGTCCATACAACTTCCCGATAATGATACCATTCTGGTTCATACCCTACGCCCTTGCACTCGGAGACACCCTAGTAGTCAAGGCTAGCAGCGTCACCCCAGTCCCAATGATGATAGCCCTCGAGGTACTGGCCGAGACGTTGCCGCCGGGTGTGCTAAACCTCATCTACACAGACCACGAGGTTGGCGAATACCTAGTAACACACAAGCTGGTAGAGGGAACAGCATTCGTAGGCACAACATCGGCTGGCCTAAGGCTCTACGAGCTATCAGCTAAACACGGCAAGAGATTCCTCGGAGGAGCAAGTGCCTCCAACTATGCTGTTGTAATGCCCGACTGCAACCTTGAGAGAACGGTTGCAACCTTAAGAGACTCCAAGTTCGGTAACACGGGCCAGCGGTGTCTAGCCATACAGAATATAGTGGTTGTAGGAGACGAGGAGTTCTACAACAAGTTCAAGAACGCGTATGCCCAAGCGGCTAGAGAGCTGAAGATAGGCCACGGCCTAGACGAGTCAACGGATATGGGCCCCATGGCGAGCAAGAAGTACTTGAACAACGTTTTAAATATGATAGAGAAGGGTCTCGAGGAGGGAGCCAAGCCTGTTCTAGACGGCAGAGGATTCAAACACCCCGAGTATCCGGATGGGTTCTACATAGGCCCAACAATACTCGAGAACGTCACACCGGACATGACAATAGCTAGAGAGGAGATATTCGGCCCCGTAGCCAACCTGCTGAGAGCAGAGAACCTTGACGAGGCTATTGAGTGGATAAACAAGAACAAGTACCACCACAGCGCAGCTATATTCACAAGCAGTGGGAAAGTAGCAAGAGAGTTTATGCACAGAGCCGATGTAGGGAACCTGGGCATAAACATAGGCATTGCCGCACCCGTTGGCTGGTTCCCATTCGGAGGAAAGAGGCTATCTGGGCTAGGGAGCCACCGCCCGCAGATGGACACCATAGACTTCTTCACCGATAGAAAGATTGCGATAATCAGATGGTGGTGAGGTGAAGGATATGGGATACGCAGATAAATTCATAGATATCGCCTCGAAAGTCGTAGGCAACAACAACGTAGTCACAGACGAAAAAGAGCTCATAAAGTACTCCAGCGACCACAGCTTCGTCAAACCAACAACACCCATAGCCATAGTTAGGCCGGGAAGTGTAGAAGAAGTCCAGCAGATACTAGAATACGCAAACAAGTTCCTAGTGCCCATAACGCCGCTATCCGGCGGCACAAACAACCTTGGCGGCACTATTCCCGCGCCAGGAGGCGTTATACTAGACCTCAGAAGAATGAACAGAATACTCGACGTAGACCCCAGAGCAAGCATGGCGTCTATAGAGCCTGGTGTAACCTTCGAGCAGCTCCAGCAGTTCCTCGCAAAGTATAGCCACAGGGCTCTAACACCTATAGAGCTCCCCAAGACAAGCTCTGCTCTCTCAACATACCTAGACCTTGCGCCGCTGTACGGCTGGGTATACTACGCCGAGGAGATACTCACAACAATGACCATAGTGTTGCCGGACGGCACCCTGATAAAAACAGGTCAGCAGGCATTTCCGCAAATCAAGTGGCCCTATGTACACTCTCATGCATCTCCCTTCGCTGGGCTCATGAACTACATATGGTACCAATCCCAGGGAACGCTGGGAGTAGTCACCCAGGGCTGGATAAAGATCAAGCCCATTGGGGAAACGGTAGAGGCGTTCTTCGTAGGAATCGACGATGAGAAGGACCTATACAAGGTTGTCAGGGAGATTATGTGGCTCAGATATCCAAGAGACATGGCGATATTCAACAACACCGATGCTGCGCTATTCTTCGCGGAAGACTCACCAGACTACAGTAGCAAGGTAGCAGACCTAGCATCCAAGCTGCCAAAGTGGGTCGTGGCATTCACGCTGAGGAGCAGAAAAGATGGCGTAGAGGTTATGGTGGCCGATCTCAAGGATAAGCTGGGTGCCCTCGGACTTAGACTACTAGACGACCTCCCAGACGTTCCAAACGCCAAGGAGAAGTTCATATCCGAGGTTGCATACCCAAGCGGATGGCCGAAGTACTCGAAGTATAGAGGCGCTAGAACAGTCCTGCCGTTCATATGCTCTCTAAAGGACATACCCAGCATGTACCAAGCTCTACAGAAGCTCGCCGAGAAGCACGGATTCCCAGCAAACAACGTGGGCGTGACCATAGCCCCGACAGATAGGATAGGGGTTGTAGCGTGTAACGTAGCCTTCAACAGGGCTCTAGAGGGAGAAGAGGTGCAGAAAGCCAAGAAGCTATACCTCGATGTAGCGCTAGAGCTTCTAAAGCTAGGAGCGTTCTACAGCAGGCCCTACGGAGTGCTGGCCAAGCTGATGTATGAAAGAGCCCAGGTATACTACGAGGTATTGATGAAGATAAAGAGAACCCTAGACCCCAACAACATCATGAACCCCAGGAGGCTATCCATAACAGAGGAATGGTGATTTCTTAGAGGTGCTCCGCATGACCTCAACCCCATCCACAAACAAAGAAAGAGTTATATGGAGATACCCGGCGCTTAGGAAGAGAAACCTAAGAGAAATGTACGACCTTGCAATCCTGTGCAACAAGTGTAAATACTGTAGGTTCGTATTCACTCCCGATGCTAGAGACCATAGGTTTGTAAACCAGTGCCCTAGGGGCGAGACATTCGGGTTTGCATCATACTACGCGGAGGGCACAGTAGAGATAGCTAGGGGCATTATAGAGGGCAGGCTTGGATGGAGCAAGACTATAGAGCACATCCTGTATACATGTACAGACTGTGCTCACTGCGAGTTCTGGTGCGAGAACGCGATGAGGGTCTACCCGCTGACCATAATGGAGATAATGAAGGAGCACTACGTCAAAGAGGTCGGTCTACCAGAGTACTGGAAGCCCATAGTAGAAAACCTCAAGAAGTTCAGGAACCCCTTCGGCGAGCCTGTAGAGAAGAGAGGATCCTGGGTACCGCCGGGTGTTTCCCTACCTAGATCGGCTAGCGTTATGCTGTTTGTAGGCGACGCCTATAGCTATAGAGTACAGCACGTGGCCCAGGCAGCTCTGAGGATTCTCAGCAGGCTAGGTGTTGAAGCGGGATACCTATACGAGGAAGAGTGGCACAGCGGATACCTACTGTTCAGGGCAGGGCTATACGAAGACGGTCTCGAGTTCCTAGAGCACAACATAAAGGCCCTCGAAAAAGCGGGTGCAAAGACGGTAGTATTCCTAGATGCACACGACTATAGAACGTTTGTGAAAGAGACTAAGGACGCCGGGATAGAGCTTCCGTTCGAGGTGAAGTTCTTCACCGACTTCGTACTCCCGCTGCTACAGAAAGACAGCTCCAGACTAAGGAAGCTCGGTATCAAGGCTGTGTATCACGACCCGTGCAACCTGACGAGACACGTAATGCCGTTCCCTGTATGGGATTCGCCTAGGGAAATACTCAAGCTGATAGGTGTGGAGGTGGTCGAGATGTTTAGGAATAGGCTCAACACCTACTGTTGTGGCGCAGGAGGAGGCGTAATGTTCACATTCCCAGAGCTAAATGCTGTCACCGCTAAAAGGAGAGTTGAAGAAGCTGCCGCTGTCGGCGGTCAATACATAGTCACTGCCTGTCCATACTGTGTACAGTCGTTCAAGAGCGTGGCCAAAGAGAGCGGTATGGGAGTCTACGACGTGATAGAGCTACTCGATAAGGCGCTTATTTAGGGTGTGACCATGTCAGCTACTCCCAATCTTGAAACCCAGATAGATATACGTGTTGACGCAGACATCCTTGCAAAGGTAAAGCGGATACTAGCTGATATAGTCGGCCCACAGTGGGTTTCCGACGACCCGGCCCTGGCAATAGCATACTCGAAAGACTACGCAGCCTACCTAAAGTTCAACTGGAAATCCTACTCACCGTTCATAGTAGTACTACCCCGTACAGTTGAAGAGGTAAGAGCTATAGTAAGAATAGCCAAGCAGTTCAAGATACCCGTAACACCCATGGGCTCTGGCGGAAGCCAGTTCAGCTGGCACATACCGAGACTAGGTGGAATCATAGTCGACGTAAGCAGGATGGACAGCATCCTCGCAATAGACGAGGACAACATGGTTGCCGTGGTCGAGGCGGGATGCCCAATATTCAAGCTGCAGACGGAGCTACTCAAGAGAAGGATGTTCATACACCAGCCAGGCGCTTGCTCAACATTCTACATAGGTTCGCACTTCACCCACGGCATAACCAACAAGGCCAACGCCAGGCTAAACTTCGTCAACAGGCAGATAGTAGGCTACGAAATGGTCCTTCCCGACGGCACCATACTGAGAACCGGAAGCATGGCCAACTACGAGTATCCGAGGCCTCTCTGGCCGCACGGGCCAGGGCCCGACCTAGGGCACATGCCTAGGATGGCGCAGGGAATGCTCGGAATAGTCACCAAGGTTGCGCTAAGAGCCCACCCACTAGATGAGGAGGTCAGGGTAATCCAGCCGGCATTCAACAACGTAGATGCGGCTACCCTAGCGTTGGAGGAGATAGTGAAAAACGAGCTATGTACTGGTACAGCTATATACCACGGATTCAAGTATACACAGTACTTCTCCGACTCGCCCGATGCCGTAGATATAATTGACAGGACCAACCCGGAGTGGATGCTGATGCTAACAGCGCAGGGGACAAAGAGGTGGGCCGACTACGAGGAGAAGAGGGTTAGAGAGATAACGGCTAAGTATGGCGGGAGGATAATAACAGACAAGCTGCCGTTCTACCAGATGTTTGAAGATGCTCAGCTAAACATGTCGGCCTCTCTATACTCGGAGTATACCATTAAGTACTGGTCGTATCCAGGAACAGTCGGAGCGCCCGCAGGCATGGTGCTAGGACCGCTATACGTATACCCGAGATATCTAAAGATGCTCACACTCCTATACGCAACAGATCCAACGCTAGGTGACCCCGAAGAGGGCGATGTAAAGTACAAGAGAGGAGCCATAATATACCCTGTCGAAAACTGTCACTATGCAATGTTCGAGCTGATGATAGCTGGACACCCAACAGACCCCAGGCTTGTAAAAGAGATAGGCCCGAGGTTTGCTCCGAGGCTTGCAAAGGCGCTCGTCAAGCTAGGGCTGAGATTCGACGCAAAATACGGTGTAGCTAGGCCGGGAGAAGTAGGCGTAATACCGACATACATGGAGGTAGCTAAGAAGATCAAGAGCGTGATAGACCCAGACATGATAATGCACCCACTCGCATGGGAAGGTGTTCCATAGGGTGGGAAGCATGGTCCTCCCCGGATGTCTAGATAAAGACCCGCTCCAGCTAACCGAAGAAGAGATAGACAAGCTAAACATAGAAGAGTGTATATGGAAATACTATAGAGAGATATTGCGCAAGAAGCCGAGGAAAAAGTCGTACTGGCAAAGGGAGATGGAGTATAGAGAAAGAGTGATGAAGGCTCTCGAAGAGATAGAGCTCTACAGAAAGCTAGTGAAATAAGCAGCAAAACACGAGCTATACCACATCAAACATCTTTTTAATTACGTCATATCCATTTTTTATATTTGTCACAGTACGGACTTGTTCTCTTACTCTAACAGCCTTCGCACTACCCAGAGACAGAACAGCGATTGCTAAGCTCGATATAGGCAATCCATACAGCGTTAGAGTGCACAGGGGGGATCGCGGAATCTGCGGGGCAGGCATCTTAGGCGATATGTAAAGTATTGATGTATTGTGTACCGCTACCCTTGTACCCGCAGCCGGCCCCTGCTATGGCTGTAGCTCTATCTAATCACGGGTTTTAGCCATGAGTATCTAAGTATCCAGCAGACTGCGACCAACCCTGTGATTACATTGCTTAGCGCCATACCTATCCAGAGCCCGCTAACACCCATGCCTATGGGTCCAGGCCCAAAGAGGTAGGCTAGTATGTTTCTCAAACCCCACAGCCTCAGAAAACTCAGGTACATGATAGGCCTGGTGTGACCGCTTCCACTAGCCACAAACCTTGCTGTGGTAAGCATGGAGAAAAAGAGGAGGGAGGGTCCCATAAATAGCATGAAGTCTGCCGCATAGCTTGCTATAGTGGGGTTGTCGGGTGCGAAGGCAGTGGCAATATGGTTTCTAAAAACCACGAGAGGTGTTACAAACACAGCTGTTATGGCTATGCTAAAGGCTAGAACCTTCTTTGCCGCCTCCTTAGCTTTGTCGTAGAGCCCCGCCCCGAGACTCTGGCCAATAATAGTTGAGCATGCTGTCAGTAGCCCGGTGATAACAGTCGATACTATCCCGAAGGGCCTATCGCCTATAGTCCACGACGCTAGGGCCTCCTCTCCCAGCATCCCTATGACTCCCGATAGCACGTAGAAACCGGAGGCGTCGGCTAGAGCCGAGCCGGATAGCGGTAGCCCTATCTCTATTATCTTCTTCAGAAGCTCTTTATCGGGTAGCAGGTGGACAAAACTCATCTTCTCCCCCTTTACACCTCTCAACACAAAATATGCCAACCCTATGACAGCAGCAACAAACTCGCTCAACACAGTAGCTATAGCGGCGCCCGAGATCCCCATCTCTGGGACTCCGTACATTCCGTAGATAAACACGGGATCTAGGAATATGTTTAGAAGGGTCCCGATACCCCTGAAGATCATGGGGATGGTCGCCAGCCCCACAGCTGTGTAGAGCGCTACTATGGACTCGAGTATGCCGAAGACTGGGCTGCCCAAGGCTATGTAGAAGATGTAGCTATATGCAGCACTGCTAGCCTCAGGTGGTGCTCCTATTAGTGCTAGGAGAGCCGGGGTTGCAACAACTATTGCGATAGCCATTAAGGGGGAGACGGCCAGGGTGAAAAATAGGAGCTGCCCTGCTACCTTCATAGACATATCGAACTTCTTGGCTCCCCAGTACTGCGATGTAAGGGATATTCCCGCTCCGTAGACCCCTAGAAATGCCGACGTTACAAGGAATATCACTGGCCAGGAGACCGCCAGCCCGGAGAGTAGAATGCTGTTGTAGTTTCCAAGCCAGTAAGTATCGATAATGTTGTAGACAAGCCTAAGAGCCTCCATCATGCTGACGGGGAGCCCTATTTTCAGCATGACCTTCAGCAGCGGCTGGCGCAAAACCCACAGCTTGTCGTCTTCCAATCTAACGGCACACCAATGTAGCTTCATCTGGTATAGCAGGAGCTTGCGGTACTCCCCTAAAAGATTAACTACTGCCTAGAAACCCGCTGAACCCCCAAGAATCTTTTGGAGCCTCTGGGCTGTGCTAAGAGCTCTCCTGAATGTTCAAAGGTTTTATACATGAGCTTGCGTATACAGTCTATACCTGTGGAATCTCGAAACAGGTGTAGTCGCTATGAAGGCTCTGAGACTCCACGGCCCCAAGACTCTCAGGCTCGACGATGTTGAGGAGCCGCAGATAGAGCCCGATGAGGTTCTTATAAGGGTTGAGTATGCCGGGGTCTGCGGATCGGATCTCCACGTCTATAGGGGTGCCATGAGGAATAGGGTCAAGTACCCAGCGATACCCGGCCACGAGTTTTCCGGTGTTGTAGCTAGAGTCGGCTCTAGGGTTACGTGGCTCAGCGAGGGAGACCGTGTGGTGGTCAACTCTGTGGTGCCCTGCGGCAGGTGTGTGACTTGCGCTGCTGGAAGGCCTAACATATGCACCAACTTTAAGATCCTGGGCGTCGACCTTCCTGGGGCTTTCGCGGAGTACGTCAAGATCCGGGGGGACAGAGTCTACAGGATACCCGAGGGCCTGTCCCTAAGAGAAGCCGCTCTAGCAGAGCCGTTCTCTGTGGCTCTCCACGCATGTCGCAGAGCAAACATAGAGATAGGCGATACAGTGGTAGTGATAGGCCAGGGACCTATAGGGCTCTGCGTAACCCAGGCGGCCAAGCACTATGGCGCTGAGAAGGTTATAGCGCTCGAGATTCTTGGGAATAGGCTCGAGCTCTCCAAGCGTGTAGGAGCCGACTTCGCCATAAACCCCCGCGAGGTAGACCCGGTAAAAGCTGTTAGGGAGCTGACCAACGGTATAGGTGCTGATAAAGTCATAGAGGCATCGGGTGCGCCCGGAGGTTCTCGGCCAAGCGCTGGGCATGCTTAGGCCCGGGGGGCAGGATAGTAGTCGTAGGTCTATGCTTCGAAGAGGTTAAGCTCTACTCCAATACGATAGTGTTCAAGGAGGCCGAGATCGTAGGTTCAAGGGTATACGTAGACGAGTTCCAAAGAACACTCAGCCTGATGGCTAGGGGCTACCTGAAGCCAGAGCCGCTCATAACGCACGAGATGCCCCTAGGCAACGGTGAAAAAGCGTTTAAGATACTCGACGAGAACCCCAACGAAGCAGTCAAGATACTGCTAAAGCCCTAGCAAGCCCAACCCCCCTTTTTAAATCTGTTCTCGTGTACCCCAAACGTTTTCAGCAATTAGACCGCCATAACTATGACCCTGTGTATGTCGCGTATAAGAGGGTATCCCCGCAAAATGTAGCGGAGTCCCTAGTCGCTTGCATGTCTGTTGTAGCGTTTATTGGAATAGTTTAGTTTTTAAGTGCATTATTCTTCTCCTATTTGTAGGGACTTTGATTTGAGGGAGATCGGCGTCATAGCCTCTAACGCCAGATCCTACGAAGCCCCCATGATCGTGTACAAGGATGCCGAGCCTCTTGTTAAAGAGGAGCTACTCGTAGTTATCGAGGATAGCAGGTTCGATAAGAGGTACCTAGGGGTTCTCAGGTTTGTAACCAAGCTTGACCCCCTTCTAACAACAAGCCAGCGCTCTGCTGTTATCGAGAGGCCCGAGATCGCTGAAGAAGGTATCGATATTCCCTACGAAGTCTCCGTAGTAAGGATCATCGGAGAGATTGTGAATGGAGGAATCGAGCCGCCTACTACACCACCAACGCCTAGGTCTAAGGTGTATATAGTCGAGAGCCCCACCGACTTGGGGATCGGCCTCGGCTCGGGGCTCGTAGTAGGGGTTCACAAGTATAGCGGAATAGAGATCCCCATGAACCCCGAGGCCCTCAGGTATCACGTTGCTGTCGTCGGCACCACGGGCACGGGCAAGTCTAGGCTTGTAAAGGCGCTGATAGACGAAGTTCTGGCCAAGACCAGCTGGAGTGTTGTTGTTTTCGACCACACGGGAATGGACTACTGCTACTACTGGCCCAACAGCGTGGTTAAGGCCGATGCCGTGGTCCTCGATATAGACACCATTACCGAGGGACTGAAAACAGCGCTAGGCTCTGCGGCTAAGCTTGAAGACTATATGCCGTTTGCGCTTCTGCGCTACATAGCCTGTGCTAGCGATAAGCAGCTCTGTTCCCAGATAACACAGCAGCTATACTCAGAAGAGCAGGGGGCTAGATTCTCTGAAAGGCAGCTTCCCGTAACGAGGGGTGTCGAGTCCCAGCCTAGTATAAGCAGGGAGTTGGTAGAGGAGCTTGCGATAAAGGTGTCTAGTAAGGGGCTGTGGAGCGCCCCAGATCTTGCTAAAATGGCCGCAAACACCTCTCAGATGCTTGGAGCCCGCAAACCAACTCCTCAGAAGCTTGCTCTCTACATATCGCTCTTCGCAACCCACTACGTTAAGAGGCTCAACAACATGTCTCTAAGAGTAGACCACCTTGTAGAGAGAGCCCGCAGGGATAGAATACTTGTCGTAGATCTGAGCACAATCGAGACAGAGGTGCGCAGAGTTATAGTTAAGAAGTTTCTGGAGAGGCTGTGGGAGATCGTTGCCGAGAGGCTCGAGCCTATAAACATGCTTATCGTTATAGACGAGGCCCACAACTACGCATGTCAATACGGCTGCGCGCCCTCTAACGCTCTTATCGAGAAGACTCTACGAGAGGGGAGGAAGTGGGGCCTCGGCGTCGTGCTCGCTAGCCAGAGGGTTATGGACTTTGCCCCCGACGTTAGAAACAACATAAACACTGTTTTCTTTAGCAGGCTCCAGACGCCCTACGACTTTGACCAGCTCAGGGGGTTTGTGGATCTAGCGGGGATCAGGCCAGAGGCGCTATCCCTGCTAGGTACGAGAGAGTTCTTCTTTGCTGGGCTGGGCAACCCGCTGAGGTTTCCCATGCTTATAAGGGTGAGAGAGGTTGGAGACCCCAGACACCCTAGTAGCTGAGGAGATCGCTGGGGTAGCCCCCGAGATAGTCAGCAAGGTTCTGTCGAAGACGGCAACCAAGCTTGCTAGAGAGGTAGAGAAGGTTAGAGCATATATAGATAGGATTAGGGGTGCTATCGAGTCTAGGAGGGGTCTCGATACTTTTCTGATTGGCAGGGCCGGGGACTACGATAGGCTGTGCTATGCTTCTATAGACTCTAGCTTTACAGCCCCGGCAATAGAGCTCGTAGGAGGCTACCTAGGCATCATAGCTGTAGTGACTGTTTTCTACGGCTCTAGGTGTGCCCGTGATTCCCGGGGAGGCGTAGGGGCCGAGGTGTTTACAGAGCTATGGTTTAACAGAGATCGCGTAAACGACTTCGCCAAGTACTACGAGAGGTCTGCCGCAGTTAGACTTCTAGAGATGAAACGTAGGGGAGAAGCGTATTTCGACGTTCTTCTAGTAGACGGCGAGATCATCCCGAGGTTCCTGGGTAAAGCCGCTGCAGACCCTGTTAAGAAAAAGCTGGTAGATATAGCGGGTAGGATGCTAGAGCTAGCTGATGAAACGGACACCGCGGTCGTGGGCGTTCTGAAGAGGAGCTACTCAAGAGATCTTGTAAACATTCTCGGGTTACACGATCTGAGGCTTAGCGACAGAGCCGTGATGAGCCTCGTGCTAGAACCCGGCGAGTACCTCGTCGTCGGGAGCTACTCCTATCTTCACCAAGAGCTTGAAAAGCTCAGGAACATGCCCGACGTCGACAAAAACTGGCTGAACGCAAGGCTCGAGTGGTGCGAGGGTCTCCTCAGGAACATACCGAGTGGCTACAACGTTAAGCTGGCTTTCTACAGAGCATTGAAAACGCTGTACCCGACAGCAACCAAGGTAGAGTACGTTACGAGCGACTCTCTACACGAAGACTCCCTCCTCTCAAACCTAGTAAAGATCAGCACAGCGACCGGGCTACCGGCACCGATAGACGAGGCCGATAGGCTTGCTACAGCAACTCTCACAAAAGAGGTGAGGCAGACAGCCTACCAGAAGCTAGTAGCTGAAGTAGCGAAAAACGTTGGATCAAGCGCTAGAGATATACTACCCCTGCTATCTCTCACAAACCCAGAGAAGCTGGGCCCCATACTGTGATAGAGACAGCGTTCGGCGTATCCTGGGTACTGTACTCATCGCCGTAGACGGTTACCCCTTTTCTCCCAGCTTTGGTCTCCGCAGTCTTAGGCCTAGCACAACGATATCCCTATTGAATATGTGTACAGATAACGCCATTACGAGTATAGTCGAGAGCGCCGCAACGCCCAGCGAGGTGGCCAGCACAGCGGCGTTCCCGGTCATTGACGCGACCATCGCGACCGCCGGGAGGGGTGCTATGACCAGACCCGCGAGAATCCCTGTTGCAATGTTTACCGGCAACCCTATGAAGATCAGCGCGTAGCCCAGGCCCATGAACACAAACATTATGGGTGCTGCAAAAGCGCCGGCAATCCTCTCGTCAGAGACTATAGAGCCCAAGGCCACGCCTATAGCGCCCGAGTATATCAGCCCGAGTACGAGCGCTGCTACGAATATCAGAATGGCGTTGAAGCCTATTTTGCCGTAGATAAGGTCGAGAATATTTAGAGATACCTCAGAGGCTCCCTCCCCCGGAGCTGATGTTGTAGCGCTCGAAAGCAGCATCAGCATCCCGGCGAAGTACGCTGCCCCCATAATGAACGAGGATATTATAGAGCCTAGGATCTTCGCAAACACTATGTTCCTCCTGGGGATGGGCTGTGCCAAGAGCATCTCGAAAGCTTTCTCAACCTTCTCCATAGCGGTAAACTGGGAGGCGTAGATAGCGTTGATACCCATTATCAGCGCTACAATCATGGGTACAAACCCCATTAACATTGTAAAAGCGGAGTACTCGTCGGACCTCATGATCTTGCCGTATACCTGGATAGTAGTGTTTATAGTGACAGACTTTTCTATCAGCGCAGGGTCTATGCCCTTCTCTATGGCTATTACCATCGAGACCGATTTTCCTATGAGCTCGCCTACCGAAGAGGCTATGTTGGTCTTTGCACCGCTAACAACAGGGGATACAGTGTCGATTCTCACGAAGGATTCTAGGCGTATTGATGCGTTGATGTCTAGCGCCCTGCTAGAAAAGTCGGGCGGTATAACCAATACAACATCGTACATGCCGACGCCCTTTTCTATGCTCTGAACAAGCCGCAGCCTGCCGCCGCTCGTCTGGTTAGCTATTGCCAGTACCCTTGTTGCAAAGTCCGACTGGTCCTGTAGAACCACCCCTATCTGTAGGCCCGCTACCTGCTCGGTAGCCGACTCAACACCTGTAGATACTAGTCTCCCCAGCGCTGTGTAGAAAGAGAACAAGAGGATGATGCTGATTATAAAGGCTGGGTTTCTGAGAAACGCCTTAACTTCCCTCACTACCAGGGGCTTCATGGTCATGATAGCCCACCTCTAATCTTAAGGAAGACCTCTTCTAGGTTTGCCCCACCCACCTTGCTCTTGAGCTCCCCGACTGCCCCCTCAGCCAGCAGCCTCCCTCTGTACAGGATCCCCACCCTGTGGCATAGGTACTCGACCTCTAGCATGTTGTGGCTACTTAGAAGCACCGTTATCCCGTGGTCTCTGTTGTACTTCTTTATCAAGTCCCTGACGTATATGCTCCTCTCAACATCTAGCCCACTAGTAGGCTCATCGAGGATTAGCAGCCTCGGGCGGGAAGCCAGGACCGTGCTTAGCGCTAGTATCCTCTTCATGCCCTTGCTATAGCTTCTTATAGGCTTCCTCAGAGCGCTGCCCAGATCCGCTATCTGGATAGCCTCCTCCACCGCCTCTTCTAGCCTCCTACCGCTAAACCTCACCGAAAGCATAAACCTTATGAAGTCTAGGCCGGTTAGATCTCTATAGGCCCCCGCCTCCTCCGGGAGGTAGTTCATAAGCTTCCTCGCCTCGAGCGGCTTCTCTACAACATTGATACCGTATACATAGACCTCGCCGCTAGTAGGCTTTAGCAAAGTCGCTATGATCCTCAGCGTAGTCGTCTTGCCGCTGCCGTTAGGCCCTATAAGCCCGTATATCTCCCCGCTTGCTATGCCTAGGTTTAGCGAGCTGACCCCCACATTGCCCCCGCTATAGATCTTGGTCAAGTTCTTAGTAGCAACAGCGTATTCCATCAAGACGCCCACAGAAATACGAAACCCGCCTACCTCTATATAAGCTATACTTTTTTATACTATAAGCTAATATATACGTAGTTCTCGGCAGCGTCCGCCCGCCCACGCCTGGGTTTTCCTATTGCTGTCCTCAGGCATGGTTTGTCAAGCATCACTGTATATACTACCTCTGTACAGCAGAAGACAGCTGTTCCCGTTTACACGTATTTCACAGACAGGCACACCAAGACCCTTGGCGGTAGGCTCCAGTATCTGTCTCAGCCATAGTAAGCATCTAGTGCAAACATTGTGATCAGCCCTATGAGGAGCCCTAGCGTTGCTCTTATCTCTCTTTTCTCGGCGTGGGTCTCCGGTATTATCTCGTGGCTCACTACGTAGATCATCGCACCGGCAGCAAATGATAGTAGGTATGGAAGCACAGCCCTAGACGTATATGCTACTGCGGCGGCTAGGGCCGCTGCTATAGGCTCGACCGCGCCGCTCAATACGGCTATCCACATCGAGTACCCTGTTTTCTTACCAGCCGTAGAAAGGGGTAGGGCCACCGCTAGACCCTCTGGCACGTTCTGTATGCCTATGGCTATAGCGAGTACAACACCGTCTTTCAGAGAATTTGCAACGGCTGCACCAACTGCTGCACCCTCCGGTATGTTGTGTATTATGACTGCTATAGCGAGCAGCCACGCCGCTCTTAGCTTCGTCTTTAGCTTCTCGGGACCCTCAAAGCCTTTCAGCAGGTGTTCATGGGGTAGAAGCCTATCCATAGAGTACACAGCTATAGCACCCACGAAAAACCCTGTGAATATCTGCACTATACCGCCGAGCTCTGTAGCCGGTATTAACAGAGATGTAAAAGAAGCCGAGATCATAACCCCCGCAGCAAACCCCATTCCGTAGGGCATAGCCGCCGTACCGATTCTAGAACCAGCTAGCACCGGTAGGGCTCCGACAACCGTTAGCACAAAACCTATGCAGGACGCTAAAAAGCTTTGAACTACTATGGAGCTAGATACGCTCTGAATTAGCGAGATGATCCAGGATATGGGATCCACGGTGCATAACCTATAAACTGCAGAGCCAGGAAGACTATAAAGTTCTCGGGTTTTGGGGAAAGAAGAGAAGGCTAGCTATATAAAAATATTGAATATTGTTAGAGTGACGTGGCTACCTCTGTGGCCATACTCCTTATCGCGCTAACTACCTCTGGAGGAACCTTGCCTTCTTCATAACATAGCCCACCACTCAAAGCATTTGAACTTCTCTAGCCTCTCCCGAGCTTCTTGAACACTTGTTGTAGGCGGTACTTACAGCATCCCTTATCTCGTTGTTGGGCCAGCAAGCCTTAGTAACTAGTCCATGTTTCTGTTAGCTTCCTGAGGATAGCATAGAGTGGCTCTTATCGCGCCCTTGAGCTCCACTATTATATCACGGCTCTTACAGTGCGAGTTGAGCGTTGTGCGTAGGAAACACACAGCCCTGGGCCGCGTTTCCATTTGGACCAGCTATTACCGTATTAGTTATCTAGCACCCCTACATATTTTAGGGGTCTGTTTCGCACCCTCCTAAAGGGGTATAAAATGGTGGGTCATGATATAGACGATAAAGACTTGAAGATATTGGCAAGGCTAGCTCGAAACGCTAGGACGACCTATGCTGACCTAGCTAGAGAGGTTGGTCTAAGTGATGTAGCTGTTATCAAGAGGGTTAAGAGGCTGGAGAATAGGATCATAAAGAGGTATACCTTGTCTGTAGATCCTAGTGCTCTGGGGTATAGAGTGGTTTCTATAACGGGTATAGATGTAGACCCCGACAAGCTGTTCAATGTTATGGAGTCTCTAAAAGTCATGCCATACCTAAGGGGGCTCTGGCTCACAACAGGTGATCATCAGCTAGTGGCAGTCGTATGGGCTAGCGATGAAGCAGAAGCGGCAAGAGTTCAGAAAGAGATTTCCGAGATTGACGGTGTTAAAAGGGTCTGCCCATCTGTAGTTCTGAAGACAATTAAAGACCTAGATATGGGGTTCTATATAGGCTAAGTACACCAACATCCAAGTCTCTAGGCTTAAAATTTGTTTGCGGAAACACGCTATAGGCAGGTAACGCCAAACCACATCATGCTGTATGAATGTTCCAGATTGTTTCTAGACCTGTTGTTCTCCACAGACTTTCCCTCTAGGCATCTCTATGTTGAAACAACGAAATGAGATGGCGTGCCCAAAGCCTATGGCCGTCAGCTAGGGCACGTATACAGCACATCACTATATCTACATTGATCAGGTAGCCTGTGTCTATTCCGTATAAAGCACTATGTTGTGCTATGTCGGTTCTCTGCACAGATGCAGCACCCTATCGTAGAGTGTATGCTTAATAAAAGGATATAACAGGTCTGGGAAGTGTGCTACATAATAAAGTGTTGCTTTATGCAGAGTAGGCTTGGTGAATCTATTAAGAAGCTGGCTAGGAGAGCCAGAAGGCATCCCGGATCGCTTTTAGCATGGTTTGACGATGCTGGCGCGATAAAGCTTGGCGATGGGTATATTGTTGTGAAGGTCGATGGATTTGCGGCTTCTAGAGCGCTGTACCCCTGGTGCAGCTTTAGAGACTTTGGCTTTAGGGGTGTTACAGCGGCTGTTAGCGATATAGTTGCCAAGGGTTGTAGACCGTATGTCTATGCTGTCTCTATAGGTGTTAAACCTGAGCATGTAGATCTTGTTGAGGATATATTCAGGGGTGTTGAAGAAGCTGTCGATTTCTACGGTGGATACGTAGAGAATATGGATACCAACGTGGGCTACGACGACTGGATAGACGTATTCGTAGTCGGGGAATGCGGTACACAGCCGGTGCAGAGGTTCTCAAAACCGCTGGATACGCTTGTGTTGCCGAGGAGAATAGGGTTCTCAGCTATAGGCTACATGGAGTACAGTAGGGGGAGAGCCCCTATACACGAAGATGTTAGGGAATTTACGTGTAGGCCCCGGGCATGCGTAGAGGTTGCCGATGTTATCGAGGAGTGTAGAACGTGTATCGAGGGCTCTATAGATATAAGCGACACCTTTGCCGAAGCGCTACAGCAGCTAAGCGATGTGAGCAACACCGGTTTCTATATTTTTCAAGACCCTTCAAACATCCTACACTATCTTGCACTAGACTATGCAGCGAGGGAAAAGATCGACAGAGCAGATCTAGTGCTAATGTCTAGCGAAGAGTATATCCCTCTACTCGTGGTCAGACCAGGGTACGAAAAAGCTGTAGCATCTATGCTTAGAAGCATAGGCCTAGAAGCTATACCGATAGGCGTTGCCACTATACATAGAGACATCACGTGGATGGGACGGCCTATTCCCAGCGCTCTCTGGGACTACATCTCTGGGCGCATAACAAAAAGCTCATCCCAATAGGCAAAGCATGCTCTATACGCACCTATACTACAAGACACGCTTAGAAAAATTGTTTTAGCACCCTAGCTACTCGCTCTCCTCCTCTTCCTCTGGTTCACGGCACTCCGCCATACACTCTTCGTACGTCTCCTTACACTCTTTCTCTTTATCAGGATACATCTTTATGCACGTATCGTAGAGAGCTCTACACTCACTCACACAACCGGCGCTTTCTTTCCCATAACCATTGAAAACCCCACCCGACATAGCTACACCCAGCCACATATACCCAAAGTCCAATACACTAGCCCGAAGTTTTATCCCTATCGCCTCGCTATAGCCCCATAAAGTATGTACATCTAGTTCCTCAAGTACGAAAACCGCAGAATACAAATCCGCCTTGTACCAGCCTGGAATTGTATGCAGATGAGCGTATTACATCAGGGAGATAAATATATATAGATGACCCCACACAAATAGGATATGCAGAAGAAGCACCACAACATAGCGATTTGCAGAAAAACACCAGACTATGAATGGGCGGGTTAAAATGCCATTCCCACCGAGTCGAACAAAAACCCCGTTCTCAGTCTTGGCACCCCTGCAAACTTATCAAAGTCCAGTAACCGATGTGATCCAAAATCCCTCATGTTCTTCTCCTGGTTGTATCCCGCAACACCTCTGATCAGGGAGTAGCCATGCCCGTGATAGACAGAAAAACCATTATCAGGTTTATATACAAGCTTGGCGATACCATCACCTTGGCGGTCGACCTTATCGTTATAATAGCTACATCGGTTCTTATAATCCTATCTTCTTATATACTGTTCAAAGATGTTGTTGTAACTGGAGGGGGTCTTGCAACAGAAGAGCTACAGATAATTGTAAACGACATATTCTTGCTCATCATATTCTCGGAGATCATACGAAGTGTTATCATAGCCCATAGAAAGCCCGAAATGTATATTGTCGGTGTTGCCGAGATAGGTTTTGTTGTAACCGTTAGGGAGCTCATAGTCGCGGTTATAACGAAAACAACGCTTGATCTAGTGTTGGCGGCAGTGGCTTCGCTTCTTCTAGCGGCTGTTCTATGGGTTTTGCGTGTGAAGATGCTGCCGTCTATAGCAAGCTGAGCCTCGAATCAAAGGTGCTAGTGGTCGACAACTTTAATAGCTTTCTAAATTAAGCTACAGCATACAGATATATTAAGCCTAGGCATGTCTAGCCCTATGTCTACTTAGGTGGTCCATGGGGTTCGACTAATGGACGGTGATGGCTCCGACAAGGACTCAGATAGCCTGGTGCTTTCATCAAACCATAGAGAAAAACGCGAGGCCCTTCTAAAATGGCTTGAGGAGAAGCTAGCCTCCAAGGGGTTTAACGTATCGAGAGACGCTGTGGTCAAGGGAAGTATTGTTAAGCACCGTTTCGATATTCTGGCTGAGCAAGAGGTTATACCCGGTCTAAGACTTAGGCTGGGTATTCTCGTTGTAGGGGATCGCGAAGTAGATGAAAATATTGTTGAAAGACTGATTGCATGGAGAGAGGAGCTGTTCATAGACAAGATAGCCATCGTACCGATGAAAGGAGTCAAGCCAGAAGCGCTAGAGATAGCATCGAGATACGGTATAGACCTCATAACCCCCGACTGGGGCATTATTAGCGCCATGGGCATAGAGCGCGAGGTTGCTGAGGGTATTGCTAAAACCTATAGCTATATAGAGCCTGTTTTAGACGCCGGCCGCGTTGTCGAACTTGTTAAAAAGGAGTTGAGGCACCAGCTCTTCAGAAGACCTAAGGTTGAGCTTAGCGGACTAACCCTGGTCTATCTCCCCCTAGTAGTAGCTGATGTAAAGAGCAGTAGGGTAGACGAAGCTAGTGGGGAGGTTGAGATTCTGACGGGCCGTGTTGTAGTGGACGGTATCCGTGGCTTTGCTATTAGGTCCAAGAACTCCTCTATAGGCGTAGACGAGGATATCGGGAATATAGTCGAAAGATCTGCCGGAGACTGCTATTGATGTCCTTAAGATAATCTCGGAAGAGGGGGCAACAGACATAGCTACTCTAAACAGCAAACTTGAGCTTTCAGAAGAGGATATACGGGCGATATGTGAGGTGCTACAATCTAAAGGGTTTATCGATTACTATGGTGACTACATAGAGTTCAGGGGTATAGACCTGAAGTCTTTCGCAAATATGGAAAGGATTGTTCGTAGGTATGGTGGTAAGATAGTTCCTGGAGAGCCGGAGACGGAAGGAAAGCAGGGGGTGGTTAGGCTATGGCTGAGCATATCCATGAAGAAGCTAGTCGATCTGTTGCTTAGTCTTCAATTCGAGATAGAGAGGATAACTGTATTGTTTTACCCACTCTACGCTGTATTCATAGACGAGATCGAGGATGGTGAGCGCCGGGAGAAGCTCTTGTTGATTGATGCCCTGAGCGGGGCAGAGGCAGAGGGTATATACAGGGTATTTACGGAGGTAGACATCCTAGACCGGATAAAGAAGTGTTGCGTTAAAGTTGACTATAGCCAAAGAGGTTAACAGTTCCCATTGTCGGCCTGGTAAAGCCGTGCTGGGACCTGCTGCTATCCTTTGTCAAGCCTTCTTATCGGCGGGGGTATCAAACCTCCCCTAGAGACAAACCCAGCAGAGCTAAACCCGGAAACGTTCATAACGGTTGCCCTGCCTAGAAGTCCGCCAAAATCGACTGTGTCCCCCGGCTTGGCACCCGGCACGGGTATTATCCTCACACCGAGGGCCTTGTCAAGAGCAACAGCTACGGCCATCACGTCGAGTATTATAGCCGCAATGGTTTCCCAGGGAACGTCCCCTGGTACTGCAACCATATCCACACCGGTGTTGCATACTGCCATCATCGCCTCCAGCCGGTCTATGGTTATGGCTCCGAGTGCGGCTGCTCTTGCCATGCCCCAGTCCTCGCTAACCGGGATAAACGCACCGCTTAGACCCCCTATGCTGGATGTCGCCATGGCCCCGCCCTTCTTGACCGCGTCAACGAGCATATACAGAGCTGCTATGCTTCCCGGGGCCCCGGCTACCTCGATGCCCATGGCCTCTACTATCTTGGCGACGCTGTCGCCCACCTTAGGGGAGGGCGCAACGGACAGATCGACTATTCCGAACTGCACCCCCATCTCCCTGGCCACCTCTCTGCCGATGAGCTCCCCCAGCCTTGTTATCTTGAACGCTGTCCTCTTGATATAGTCGTGGAGAGTCCTCATATCGGCTCCAGAGCCCAGTCTCTTCACCGCCGCCTCTATTACCCCGGGGCCGCTAACAGCAACATTGACTATAGCCTCCGGCTCGCCCAAACCGTGGTAGGCTCCTGGTATAAACGGGTTGTCCTCGGGTGCATTAGCCATTACCGCAAACCTTGCGCACCCCACGCCCTTGGGGGTTTCCCGGGATAGCTCGATTATCTTCGGCGCAACCATGTTAACAGCATCTACGTTTATACCTGTAGCCGTAGATGCAACGTTTACCATAGAGGCCACGGTATCTGTAGCCGCTAGAGCATCCGGGAAGGTTTCTACGACAGCCCTGTCCCCGGGGGTAAAGCCTTTGTGTACGAACGCTGCATACCCTCCTACGTAGTCTACAGAGTTTCTACGGGCTACAGCATCGATGCTCTTCGCTATCTCTACCCCTGCCTCCGCCGCCTTGTCTAGACCCCTTCTGGCCAGAGGCTCTAGGACTATAGATATGGGTGTTAAAGCAATTCTCTTTGTAACCACCTTGACCCCGTACTTCTTAGATGCGGCTTCAACGGCCTTGCTAAGCCTCTTGGCAAAGGCATCGACTTTTTTCTCTACGCAGTCTATGACGTCCGCATAGCTATGCGATGAACACTCCTGTATGCTAAGCCCTAGGGTGACAGACCTTATGTCTAGATCGTGGAAGAGCAGCATCTCGACAACTTCTCCTATCTCTTCGGGTGTGAATATCCTGGGCATGGCGCTATACCCTTTGCATAGCCCTAAACACTGCTATGTGGTTAACGCTTATCTCGACGTTTAGCTCTCTACCCTTAGCCGCGAGCTCGTCTCTAAGCCTAGGCAGATCGATATCGCCTGTGCTGAGATCTACAACCATAATCATGCTGAAAATTCCTCTAACAACAGTCTGCGCAATGTCAACAATGTTGATGTTGTGCCTAGCCAAAACAGATGTAATACCGGCTACAATACCGGGTCTATCCGCACCGATAACAACTACAACAGCCAGGTTCTCTTCAGAACCTTTTTCAGCGGTATTCTGAGCCATAGCCTGGTTACCAATCCAGAAAATATTCGAGATGTAAAAAGTCTTTCTCGCACACATACAAAACCAGCTACTCCAACGGTATCTGCCAGAGCATAGCCTAAGAGTGATTCGGGTATGTAAAAATATTATTTGGCTTGTGTTGTTACCCTGAGCTACTCTTCTTAACCAGGCTTATCACTATGAATACTGTTAGTGCTAGAAGTGTTGCAGGTATTGTTGGGTGTATGAATGTCCCTTTGAAGAGGTACAAGTACCACACTATAGCTACTATACTGCCCACTGCCATGGACGCTATAGCCGCTTCTTTAGATGCTCTTTTCCAGCGGATGCCAAGGGTTATAGGGCCGACGAAAGAGGCGAAGAGCGCGCCAAAGGCCGCGCTTACTATGTCTACTATCAGCCTGTTTTCTACAAGCACCAAAGGTATCGGTACTAGGGAAAAGACTATCGCTAGAGCCTTGGCTAGGTATGCCGAGATCCTCTCATCGTTTATATCCTTAACCATCCGAACAACATCCCTGACAGCAGTGTTTGATAGCGTTAAAACCGTTAGGGCTATTGTCGACATAGAGGCTGCTACAGGAGCAGCCATAACAAGTCCCTTCAAGCCCGATGGAAGTATCAGCGATACCGTTTTGGGTATGACCCAGTCTGGAGTAGTCATAAGCTTGTTCACGTCATCTGGTGATAGCATGGGGTCTATTATCAGGTGGCAGAAGGCTCCCAGCGAGAACATCAGCAGTGCATATACAGCTACGAGGACAGGGCCTATTATCCTACCCCTAGATATCGCCTTTGGGTTTCTTGCTGCATAGAACTGTATTAATAGGTTTGGCAGCGCTACCTGGGCCATGCCGATCGAAAACGTTGTGCCCATTATCAGCGCGGGAACCATGTTTTTCTGCATAGCTGGGGGAGGCCCCATTCCGTCTATCCTAAGCCATAGCGAGCCGGGTCTGCCAGCTATAGTTGACTGCGCTAGCTGTGTAAGCCCGTTTAGGGGCCCGCCTACGCGGCCCATTATCGATACAAACGCTATGGTTGCTGCAACAAGCATGAGGGATCCGAGGAACAGGTTGTTTATGGCAGTCGCTCTAAGACCGCCGACTACTACGTATAACACTGTGGGTATCACCATGAGAAGGAGCGCTGCCTTTATGTCTATGCCGAGCTGCGTAGACAATACTATGGCGCCTCCTTTGTAGACGCTCACAAGGTATAGACTGAATAGAGCTATTATAGCAAGTGCGGCAACAATCCTTGCGAGGTTGCTCCCATATCTATGGCCTACAAGCTCGGGTATGCTCATAACCTTGGTTTTCGACACGTACTCGAACAGCCTATCGGCTACCGCTGTCCACAGCAGTACAACGCCAATAACATGCCATGCTGTTAGCCAGGCCCCGAAACCCAGGTTATAGAGATAGGTAGCACCGCCGCCCCCGAGGAACGAGGCAGCGCTAAAGTATGTAGCCATTATAGAGAACGCTAGTAGCCAGGGGCCGAGAGATCTGTTGGCAAGGACGAAGCCCGTGAAGCTCTTGCTCAGCCTATAGCCTGTAAAGCCTATCGCTACGGTAAGCCCTATGATGATAAGCAGGATGGAGTTGTCGATGATACCCTCCTGCACCACAATGCTCTAACCACCCCTTAGCTCTCTGTAGAGTCCGTAGGCAATACCTATTGCTAGAACAGCTAGGGATACTACATAGCCTAGTGCTATAGCTATATCGAGCTCCACAATATACAACACCCTTTACCCAACACTCTTGCAGGTTAATAAGCCTACCGGTTCTAAGAGTAATACGACAAACGGAACACCCCCTGTATTGCCGCAACGCGTTTCAGCAATGGGGACGCTAGTACCACATCTAGTGTTTCTGAGCCTAGGAGTCGGCTAGTTGTGTAACCTGCGTTTATCTTTTTCCCAGCCTGGTTATGTAAGGGATGTCGCTTAAGCTTCTCTGGAGTCTCCTAAGACCTATGGACGCTCCAAGGTATAGCAACGCGCCAAGTACCTGTTTAACCGGTGGCGGAGCTTTAGCAACAAGATCTCTGGAAAGCTTCCTGATCTTCTCTATAGCATCGTAAACTGCTATCGCTATAAGTTCTAGGTTTCTCGGGTTGTTAGGGATAAGATAGTGTGATTTCAATTCCTTGACCTTTCTAAGGCTTCCGGATGGTATAAATGGTAAGGGGAAGACGAACGCGTTGTATCTGCTCAACTTCTCGACGATCTTTATGTTAGCCTCTATATCATAATCTGTTTCCCCGGGAAGCCCCACAATTATTGTTGCGCATACCCACCACCCAGCTTCGTTGAGTATTGAAACAGCTTTTTCAACTATATCAGGCCAAGCCTCAGCCTTGAAAGGCTTTGGTTTACCTGGTGCTATCTTCTGTATTATTCTCGGGCTAGCACTTTCAATGCCTATCTCTATTATAGATGGGCTACTCTCGCTAAGTCCAAGGATCTCACCGCACGTTTTAACAAGCTTTGGATTTGTTACAGCTGTTGACGGTGTTACAAAGTCTACGTGCACCTCCTCTACCCCGGGTATCTTAAGAATTCTGGTGAGCAAGCTGACAACCTTTTCTTCGTCTGGTACAAGACTTTGGGAACCATACCTCAAGAAATCTTCCGAATGGAGTGTTATACGCTTTTCACCACCCAGGGTGTTAACCAGCACCTCTTTAGCTATCTTCTCAAAAGGTATCGACCTGAACATTAGAAGTGTTGGGTTGCAGAAAAGACATCCCCTACCACATCCCCTTGTGATTTCGACTATACCTCTTGAAGGGGTTTTTATAACGGGTATCTTTTCTACGGGAACAGGCTTTCCCTTCACATAGGGCGGAAGCTCCATACCCTTAACAGCTTTCATAAACAATTCAGGGGCCACCAACTCTCCCTCTCCTTCGACAAGCGTGTCTATACCTAGTCTCTTCTGCATGCCGCTATCAATTATCTCCCAAACCCCTTGACCTCCTACAACTATTTTCAAATTTCTACGGTACCTCTTGATGGCAGGATTTTCGAGTATTCTCATAGTTGCCCAAGACATATAGGACTGGAGCTTTGCGTCGACACCCATAAGCCTTAGTACAGCTCTTAATAATGCTGTCCCATAGTTAACTCCTAGAGGGTCTAGAACACCTATACCTACAACCCTTGTCTCAACTCCAATACCTTCCTCAAGTCTCCTAGGATCGACAATAGCAACATCGTTTCTCGAAAAACCGTTTTCCAAAAGAGATGCCTCTATCTTATACAACCCATACTGACTTGCAACCATCCGGCCATGTTCTGCACTCTTGGTTGGAAAAACAAGGCCCTCTAAAACCCTTGGGAACACATCCATAGGCAATGCTGAGGCGAACCCAAGCATCGTGCCATGGTATGTAGAGACAAGGCCTTCATCGCCAGTTAAAACCACTTTAAAACCCTTGAACGTCATAGCACTTCGTTAGCTAGGCTCTCTACAGTTTTAATAAACTAACTCTACATAAATCTCTAGGAGCTCTGTGAGAGGGACACTATAGTGTTGCAAGTTATTTCAGATCCCTGGTTAGAGTGGGCTACAGTTTTCCTGGAGCCTCCAACAGGCTTCCGGACGCAGCTTAGGATCTATGGCACGGAGGCTTCGGAACGCCTGTCTGTTAGATGCAGATATAGCTGGTCACCCTAACATAATCCTGGGCTTATTTTGTTAGTCGGGTATGGCTTTGGTGATCAGAAATGGACATCTATGTGGGGACCTCGGGGTGGCTATATGATTGGAATGAGGGTGGTTCTATAGACTGGTACCTCAGATATACAAATCTGAATGCTGTTGAGCTGAACGCTTCTTTCTACAGATTCCCGTATCCAAACCAGGTGGTTGGCTGGTCCAAGAAGATGAGGAGTATAAGAGCTATTAGGTGGGCGATAAAGGTTCATAGGAGTATAACGCATTTACAGAAACTCGGCGAGAAATCTTTGAATACGTGGAGCAAATTCTATGCATTGTTCTCGCCTATGTCTAGCTATATAGACTTCTATCTTTTTCAGATGCCGCCAAATTTTAAAAAGAATAGCTCTAATATTGAAAAGATAGTGAGTTTTGTCAGAGCCACCAACATAGGGGAGAAGGCTGCTATCGAGTTTCGGGATCCGAGCTGGTTTAACAACGAAACAGTAGAGCTATGCAGACAAAACAGCATCACCTTAGTCTCGGTAGACTCTCCCATGGGTACGTGGATCACGTCTAGCACAAACATCCTCTACCTCAGACTACACGGGAGAACAACATGGTATTCCTACGAGTATAGCTTAGATGAGCTGAGAGAGATTGCCAGCAAAATAGCTGAGCTAAAGCCGGGCAAGGTCTACGTATTCTTCAACAACGACCACTGGATGCTGGAAAACGCAAAAATAATGCTAGAGCTACTAAGCAGACTCTAGACCGAAGCCTTAGAAAAGGAATGAGCCTAGCAACCATGCTATAACCTAAGATGTTGAGGCTCTGCGACTAAACCAGCTTAAGGTTAGTGCCGGAAAGGCGATGCCCTGAACCTCGATGGTTTCTAGTCGTATCCACCTGAAATCTTTCTCATGAACCCCCTAATCTGCTCCCTTCTAACAGCCTCGGTATGCTCCATGTCGCCCTTAGCGCCCTTAAGCCGCTGCGACAGGTTCATTATCGCGTCTTCAGGGCCGTAGCACACGAGTACGTCGCCTGGAAGTACCTCGGTGTCGCCGTTAGGAGCTCCTACGAACCTTTCCTGGCCGTCAACCCTCCTGTATATCGATAGCACGAGAATGCCCTCTTCATCTAGTTTTAGGTCTCTCAGCTTTCTACCTGCTACCCAGCTGTTCTCCCTAACCTTGAACTGCGATATTGTGTACCCCCTGCTTAGCCCGAGCAGCTGCTCATAGTCGTAGACCTTTATGTGTGCAAACTTTTCTAGAGCTTTCTCTATGACCCAGCTCAGCCCTCCGTCAACAAGCTTTGACCTAGCAAAGAAGTAGAGCGCTGCAAGACCTAGTGCTAGCCACATACCCCTGTAGGCCATCTCCTCCAGCGTAGTGCCTACGAATGTCAATACCAGCGTGGCCATGGCCGAGGTAAGCCCCGCACTCCCAAGCAACATGAGGATCCTGATGATGTTCCTCCTAACAGGGTGCGAAACCACGTACTCAGACTCTGAGGTTGTAAAGCCAACACCGGAAAATGCCGACTGCGCCTGAAACGCTGCTACATCTCTAGACAGCCCAGTCATTTTCAGCGCAACGGTACCTATTCTTACTACGATTATAGAGAACAAAACCACGAGTAGAAACGTGATTAGCGCTATCATGTAGCAGTACCCCTACTATGTCTGAGTACGCTTAACCTATACATGTAACTATACCACCGGGCTCTCCCGTTATGAGGGGTAAAAACCTTATTTTGGGTCGAGAGGTCGCTGGGCTACGCGATATTATCTGTGCGCTAGTGGATAAGCCTAATAACGTGCCACTCCCTAGCAAAACTCTAAATGGTGCAAGCGGTGTCTTGGAGTAGGAGGCGCGCTGGATACCTAGAGGGGTTGGTATCTATTGTTGTTAACATTATCCTGTTCTTCCTCAAGTATTTCTGCGGGGTTGTGTTCAACTCCATAGCCGTTATCTCGGACGCTTTTCACACGTTATCAGACTCGCTAACATCTGTTGTTGTTGTACTAGGTTCTTGGATCTCGTCCAAACCCGCCGATAGAAGACACCCGTTTGGTCACGGCCGGGCCGAGTCTATAGCAACGATAGTCATAGGCTCTATGCTAGTAATGGTTGGAGTAGACCTTATCCAGAGAAGCTACGAAAAGCTAGTGTCTAAGGAACCTCTGGTGTTCGGCTGGGTCTTGGTGGTGGTCTTGGCCCTCTCAGCCTGTGCCAAGGCCCTCCTAGCCCTATGGGCTATGGTGCTTGGGAGAAAATACGGCTCAAAGTCTATTGCCGCAGATGCGTGGCACCATGCAAGCGACGCAATAGCGACAGCTCTCCTCGCTATAGCTATTCCGCTCGGAGGCAACATATGGTGGCTCGATAGCGTGTTGGGTTTCGCCGTATCAGCGCTAATAGTATACACAGGCGTAGAAATAGTCCTTGAACAAACCCATGAACTGTTGGGGAGAGCCCCGACGCTGGACGAGCTTAAGATACTGAGAGACGCTGTAGCGGGAGCCTCTCCTCAGGTGCGGGATCTACACCATGTACACATCCACAGTTATGGAGACCACACAGAGGTCACGCTCCACATAAGGCTTCCCCCGTCGACCAGCGTCTTCGATGCCCATAGGATTGCATCCGATATAGAGCAGAGAATTAGAGACTCCCTTAGGTGGGAGGCCACGGTACACATCGAACCCTATATCACAGAGCGTGACAACACCAAGAAGGATAGAGAGAAAGAGAGCATTGAACAGCCTTAGAGTTACCGTGTTCCGCTACATCGATAGCCTGCTGAGTCAATACCCACCAATACGTTATGGTCTAATCCTAGCCCTGCTAACTGCTAGGATGAGCACTAGGCTTACAGCCACGAGAACCAGTCCCCAACAACCCATGGAACCGATACTACATCCGCTATTTCTATATGTAGCCATTGCTACAAGTAGGGTCTGCGGGGCCAGGACGTAGAAGCTGGGAGCTGTTTTATAAAATGAATTAAATGGCGTTTGTGTAAGCCTATCTTCGCGGTGTACCGTACTTAAGTATGGCGTTTGTCATAGCCCTCAGATTCTCGTCGGGGGCCTCAGCAGGGATCTCGCTAACGTTTAGAGATGCTATGAAGCCTCCGCCAGGGGCCACCTCCTCCATGAGGTTCTTTATGTACTCCTCTATCTTGTCCGGGGTACCGCCCACTATCAGCGATGAAGGTATGCCTCCCATTACGCACGTGTGTCCTTCTAACAGCTTCTTTGCTTTTCTAACATCGGTTTTCTCGAAGTACGCTATACCCCATCCCTTGGGGAGCTCTAGTATTGTTTCAAGGTGCGGAGTGTGATCCCCTTCGAAGAACACAAACGATCTTATCCCCCTGTTGTAGAGCTCTACTATGGTCTTCTTAAGGCCTGGCCAGTAGAACTCGTTGTATAGCTTTGGCGATAGCATCTCGTTTAAGTGGAGGGGGATGAAGCACCACCTAGCTCTTATAATCTCGGCGTTTGCCGCCACAATCTTTATCTGCAAATCTGTGAGAACCTCTGTTGCCTGCCTAACCTTGTCTGGATACCGCCTAAGATCCACCATAGCGTTTGTTGGATGTCTCAGGAAGTCGGCTATGATATCGAGCGGAGCATAGGCGACCGTCAAGGGACCTAGAGAGGCTGTTCCTCTGCTCCTCAGATCGCCCCCGATGACGATTAGCGTCCCCACGTACTCTCTAATGGCTGCCCCCCATTTAGCGAGTGTTGATATGTATTTTGCTGTTCCCGGCTTGCCTATGGCCGGGCATACCCTGGGAAACACCACCTCTGCTATGTAGTTAGGTGGATCTTCTATGAGCTTGCTGTACTCCTCGACCTCCATAAACTTGCCGCCGATAAACTGGAAGGGCACGTTATCGTGCGGTATTTCCCTGCCCGGCCATCTCGTGTATCTATCCTTTAAAATATCATGTATAGGCCCTGTTATATACCGACTCGATACAGCAATCTCTGGGTATTCCGGAAACAGGAAGAGAAATACGTGGGCTGTTGCATGTAGCATAGCGGAGAACACATCGCATGGAAATGTCTCGACGTATTTGGCTACCCCCTTTCTGATCAGCTCATAGTTGAAGTAGAGCTCGCTAAGCTTATACCACTTAGCCAGTACAGCACCACTAGTCACGAGGAAGAGCGGTACGCGATCGGGCTCCTTTAGAGCAGCCGCTTTCTCAAATCTCTCAATTTTTTCCTTGAACACCACATCAGGTTCTCTCAACTGCCTCTCGATAAGCTCGTCTATTGGCTCCTTGCCCCCCGCGGTCATAAGGATGCACCCCTGCAAGTTCTATAGTGTTTTGCCAGATAATACCGTTCATCATCACTTTGATATCCTCTAGACATATACACCAAAGATGCCAATACAACCCCCAATCCCGTATTTATTGCAATAAGTACTATATATAGCTTGATGATATTCGCATCTAGCCGCATCACAGTCGCTCAACAGTATCCAGATTTATGCTATACGCAATAGATACAGCGTGTTGTACTGCTATGGCGTCCCAACCCCCAAAGCAATGCCGTTGTCGCATATCCGGAACAGAGTACATGAGAGTTCAGAGCATCTGTACACATACATCAGGCTGTATCATTATTATTGCGTACCCGGAACATTGCCTCCTTTGCGTGATAAAAAAGTGTTGAAAGCCCTAGAGCTGGATTCCCAGGTTAAATCTCTTCATATACCTATAGGATGTGTATATAGCGTAAACTGCTGCAAATACCTCGCTAGAGGCCTCGATAGGGCCGTAGAGCACAAAGTCTGATCCTAGCACTATGGGGGCGAGGTTTGTAGAAAGCTCCATCGTCTTTACCCACTCGGCGCCAAACCTATCTTTAAAGGCTTTTCTCTGTGCCGATACAGCGTTGTGTGCTCCACATCCTACGGGAAGCCCGTATCTCTTCTTAACTTCGATACCCGCTCTCAGGGCTGCGGATAGCGATGGCAGGTCCATTACAAAAGTGTCTACGAGGAACTTGTCTATGCCGTAGCTCTTGGTTTTCTCAAGCATAGCCTGAAGGCTCTTGATCCTGGCGTCGACATCCAGTATCTTGTCTGTGTATAGAAGTAGCACCGCTTTATCAACTCCATTCTCTTGTAGTATCTTGTATTCCTCGTCTTTGGATTTAGCTGTCAGCGAGTTGTATATAACTCTGTCTACTAGTCCCACCTCCTTTGCGTGTTTCAGGGCAGCTGAAGCCGTTGCTATATCCCCTAGAGTGTCTATGAGCAGGGGTGCTTGCGTAACGCTAGCCACAAAATCGATGTACTTTACTATAGCCTCCGGTGAGCTGCCAACGACATCAAGCATAAACGGTATCCTAGTCTTGTCGTATAGCTCCTCAACACCCTTGATCAGCTTCTCTGCCTCTTCTCTCTTAAACACTCCGCTTTTGTCGTCTTCTACTATCTTGTGCTTATGATAGAATATAGAGCCCACAAGCACTGGCGGATTTTCGCCGGGCTGTCCGCCAACCTTAACTCCTTTTATCTCGAAAACTTTTTGCTCCAATCCATACCTAAACATATTGGATCCGCTAACCTTTTAGAGCTAGAACAATAAAAGCTTTAATCGCGTAGAGGGGTGGGATGCCCATAGGGATTGGGGTTTCGCTAGAGGGTTTCTTCTATAGGCTTAGAAGCGGCGATATCTTCTATGCCAAGGGGGTTACACATCCAGAGGGCTACGCCGTGGCCTACCCTAGGTATGTTGTTGACTTGGCAGGCGATAGAGTTGACCGATCCGGTGTTAGGTATAGAAGACTCGGTACACTAGAGGAGGAGTATAGCTATGCTTCGTCTAGGTATAGCGGATATGTGAGGCTAGACAGGTTTTACTGTAGAGAAGTTGTTCTTGTCCCCCTCAGCGATATAGAGCACATCTACAACCCTATTCAAAGGGCTCGCGAACTTCTAGAGAGCACACCCGAGGATTCTGTGCTAGCCGATGTGAGGAACATGGTCCTGGACCTGGTTGAGGCAACGGGGGTCAAGGATATAGGGGTCTCGGGATCTGTTCTCGTTGGTCTTCACAGGGAGGACTCCGATATAGACATAGTGGTGTACGGAATCGATAACAGTCGCAGGGTCTACAGATACCTTTCGGAAGTTGTGGATAAGGATCCCCGGTACAGGAGGTATTCAGCTGACGATGTACTGGGTCTATATCTGCGGAGGTCGGCCGAAACACCCATACCGTTTGACCAGGTCCTAAAGCAGGAGTCTAGGAGAGTTCTCGAAGGTTTCTTTGGCAGGCGCGAATACTTTGTGAGGTTGCTCAAGTATCCATGGGAAGAGCCTAGCTATGGTAGCTATGTATGTTCTAAGCTGGGTAAGGCTGTTTTGAGGCTCCGGGTTTTAGATGCTTCCGAGGCTATGCTGACTCCCTGCAGGTATGCCGTGGAGGTCGTCGAGCATGTAGATGGTGTCAGAGCCGATGTTGTAGAGGTGTACAGCCTTCGGGGGAGGTTTGCAGAAGTGGCTAGGGAAGGCGATATCGTGATTGCGCGGGGTACGGTCGAGCTTATAGAGACTCTCAGCGGCGAGATGTACTACAGGCTCTACCTAGGAGATAGAGATGATTATCTAGTGTTGGAGAGCTAGGGCTTTGCCAGCTTCCTAGGGCCTAGAACCGATATGCTCTGTGATGCCAGTTTAGTCGCGTACCTAGCGGCTGCCTCGATATCGTCGCCTTTGACTAGCCTGTATATCAGCGCCGCCGAAAATACATCGCCAGCCCCTACAGTGTCTACAACAGCGCGGTGCTCCGCAGGTATATCAACCACCTTGCCCTGTGTGTAGAGCGTGGTCCCGCGGGAGCCTTTTGTCACTATAATTCTATCAACGCCTAGCCCCATCAAATCGCCGGGAAAATCAACCCCCTTCCTCTGTAGTATACCAAGTTTTCTTTCGTTAAGTAGCAGGATAGGATTGTGTCTCAAGACTTTGCTACACTCATCCCAGAACAGCTCTAGGGACATAAACGATGGTCTGTATATCACCACCTTGTTCTCTGTATCGATCCTGCCGAGAAGCTCTTCATAGAACCTGCACACGCCCTCGCCAAGGTATATGGTCCTAGCCTTGGAGCAAAGCGTTACAACATCATCGCTAAGCTCCGTCAGCACGGGCGGCTGACCCCCGCTTTCTTTACTGCATCCACAGATGTACTCCGGCTGTTCCGAGGCCCAGTTCTTTATTATGCATACGGTTGTTCTGGCATCTGGGTCTATCCGAGAAAGCGATATGTCTACACCCTCGTCTACAAGCTCTAGCACTAGTCCTAAGCCGAGCAGATCTCCGGGAACCCTAGTAGCAAAGGATGTTGCGAGACCTAGCCGGGCACAGTTAACAGCTACAGTTTGCCCCAGAACCGCCTGAAAACACCATGGGCTTTTCCCCTAGGTATATGTCCAGCGCCGTAGACCCGAATACAACGGTATCGGGGGGTGTAGCCAGTGTTCTACGCACTATGCTCTCCAGGGCGCTTGATACAACTGTTTTTACTAGCTCGGTATAGCTCGCACCAAGCATGTCCCTGAGCAGAGCGACCTTGCCCATGAATATAGAAACGAGCTCTCTGAAGACTGCGCTCAGAGTGTTCTTGTCCAAGGTCTTAACGTCCTCGAGGAAAACCCTGTACCATCTCCCTATCTCTGATAGCCTATAGCACTTCATTCTCACAGTCCTACTACCGCTTCGAACAACCCTCTGATGCTCCTCGAGAATGTTTAGGTCGACAAGCTTCTTCAGAGCTAGTATCAGTGTTTTGTTGGAGTGGTGTCCCAGCCTAAGCATTATGTCTTTCTGGCACAGTTCGGCCGCGCCATCGAACAGCCTAATGATCTCTACATTGGTAGGCGAGGAGAACAGGGCCTGGAGAAAGCGTATCCTCTCGCTAGCCTCGCTCGGCATGAGCAGTATGAACGGCCAGTAGTCCCGGTTCATAGTACACCCTGTAGAGGCTCTACACAGCAACTTTTAAAAAATTTCCCTGTGTCGAATGTCACAGGGGAAACCTTGTCAAAAGAGGCTTCATCGTCGAGAAAGCGCTCCTCACAGCAAGTATATGTAGCTGCTTTCGGAGGCATAGGGGCGGCCATATACTACCTCTTGCTATGGCTTCCCGGAGTACCCGTACCCGGCATCCCGCAGATCACAATGGAGATAGGCGCTATCTTCACGCCATTACTGGGGATAATACTAGGACCATATATAGGTGCCACGGCCGTGCTCATAGGCAACATACTGAAGTCGCTGTATCCATTCAATATTGTGAGCCTTGTCTTTGTACCCTGCGCACCCTTATCGGCATTTACTGCCGCTATGCTCATAAGGAAAAGGTGGGTCGGCACATTCATAATACTAGCGGCAATACTCATAGCGGGCATGTACACGCCGCCTTTCTACCCGTTAACAGGTTTCGATTCGAAGCTGGGTATGGCCCACTGGCATGTTTATCTGCTCGCATATTACGACAAGATAGCGGCGCTCGTCCTCCTGCCTATAGCGGTGTATATGCTTGGCAGCCCCTCGGTGTTTCGCAAGCGCGTAGGGCTATTTCTCGTGATGTTTATTGGAAGAGAAATGGACAAAGCACTTGGATGTCTCCTGTTCTCGCTACCCATGGTCTACGAGGGTGTCTTCGGGCTAAAGGATCTATCAGTTGTTAGAGGACTATACGTAGTCCCAGCTCTATTCAGCCCAGCGGAGTATGTTGTAGAAGCCCTGGTCGCTTTCCTTGTGGCTATACCAGTTATAAAGTCCCTGCTAAAGGTTCCAGGGATAAGCGAAAGCCTCTACGTTAAAAACGTGCGGGAGCAGGAAATACTATGAATAGAGAAGCCATCCGCCTTCAAAACGTAACATATTTTTATCCAAAAACCTCCGAGCCCGCCCTCGAAAACGTTACGCTTACCGTTAGCGAGGGAGAGTTCCTAGTTATTGCCGGCCCCTCTGGCGGAGGAAAGTCAACACTTTGCAAGATCGTGACAGGACTCATCCCCCATCTATATGGGGGCAAGCTCGCCGGCGAGGCCTACGTATACGGCTTGAACATAGCTGAAGCAGATGTCAAAAACCTGGTCAGTACCGTAGGTGTTGTTCTTCAAAACCCGGAAAACCAGATAGTCAACATAGTCGTAGAGGAGGAGCTAGCATTTGCACTTGAGAACCTTCTGTTTGATAGAGACGAGATAGTCTCGCGGATAGAGGAGGTATCTAGGAAGCTAGGCATATCGCACATATTGGGCAGATCCACGTACGAGCTGTCCGGAGGAGAGACACAGAAAGTTGTCCTAGGGAGTATCCTGGCCCTTAAGCCCAAGATACTTGTTCTCGACGAACCTCTAGCACACCTAGACCCTCCAACAGCTTTGGACCTCATAAGGTTTCTACAGTATCTCAACAAGGTAGAGGGTAGAACCATCATTGTTGTAGAGCATAGGCTGTCCGAACTCCTAAGGTGTGCCTCAAGGCTTGTGATACTAGACAAAAAGATCGTTTACGATGGGCCGCCGAGGAAAGCTATCGAAGATATTGCCGATGTCGGCTCGGTCTACGGCATCGAGATACCGCCTATAGCAAAGCTGGGCAAGATAATGCGCTCAACATACAGCCCGCTAGATGTTGACGAGGCTTTGACAATGCTTAGGAGTAGCAATACAGTATTCAAGACTGGCTTGCCAAAGCCTGTAAACAATGAAGCCCCCGACCCTACATGCAGAGATGTTGCTATATCTGTTCAAGGGCTCTGGCACATCTACAGAAACGGCGTTGTAGCACTCAAAGACATAAACCTAGAGGTTTGCCGAGGAGAGTTTGTTGCCATAGTGGGGGGCAATGGGTCTGGAAAGACCACGCTTGTTAAACACTTCAACGGGTTGCTGAAGCCCACAAGGGGGAAGGTGCTCGTCCTCGGCAAAGACGTTACAAAACATAGCGTTGCAGAGCTAGCCCAGCACGTCGGGCTTGTTTTTCAGAACCCTCTATACTACTTCTTTAGAGACACAGTATACGACGAGGTCATGTTTACAGCAAGGAGTATGAACGTAGAGAATGCCGAGGAAAAGGTCGCCGAAATCCTCGATAGGCTAGGCCTTTCACACATAGCAAAAAGATCTCCTTACGAGATCTCTGTGGGGGAGCAGAGACGCCTAGCCATAGCATCTGCCCTGGTGTACAACCCCGAGATACTAGTTCTGGACGAGCCGACTGCGGGGATAGACTTCAAGCTTAAGATGGAGTTGCTAGAGATAATAACCAGCGCATGGAGAGAAGGCAGGACCGTAATCATAACGACACACGATATAGAGTTTCTGTCTCATGCTCCAGTACAGAAGGTAGTGGTGCTCGAAAAAGGCGGCATCGTCGCATTGGGCAACCCTAGGAGGGTTTTCTACGAGCTCCTGCCAGCAGACATGGAGATGTACCTACCCCAGACCGTTAGGCTCGTTAAGAGGCTCGGCGTAGACTCTGCCATAAGACCGTTGAACATAGACGATCTCGAAACAGCGCCCTAGAGGAGATGAAGATTGCTGGGTAGGAGGTTTTTCGAAGACATCGCGCTATCTATCTCATACGAGAGCAGGAATACACTATTCTCAAGACTAAGCATTGTCTCAAAGACCATCTTCATCCTGTCATCATCTGCTGTGGCCCTCCTAGCAAATAGTGTAGTCTTCTTACTGCTCCTGCTCGCAGTAAACATGGGCATCGTCCTGAGCGCTAGATCCATGCTCGGCAGGATCGCCATGATGCTGAGGGGTCTGGCCCCATTTTTCGTGTTCATATTTGTGTTTAACGTCGTTGTATCCTATATACTGGGCGGTATCGATATTGTTGATGTAGCTGTTTTTCAACTTAAGGCTATTCTTAGGATAGTATCGCTATTACCACCCGTTCTACTGTTCATAACAACGACAACACCTCTGCAGATAGTAGAGCTCGCGTCGAGACTGGGAATAAGCTACTTCCGCTTGTACCCCCTTGTCGTTGCGTATAGGTTCATACCCACAGTTTTTCACGAGATGAAGAGCATATACGATGCCCAGCGCTCGAGGGGTTTGGAGCTTGAGAAGGGAAGCATAGTAGGGCGGGTCAAGAGCTTAGCCTCAATTGTAGTACCGTCTATAGTATGTTCAACTATAAGAGCGAGGGACCTAGCAGAGTCCCTCATGCTGAGGGGGTTTGGATATAGCAAGAATAGAACTTTTTACAGGCCCACGAGGTTCACCAAGCTAGATGCTCTGTTCATAAGCGCTATAGCAGCAATACATTCCGCTATTGTGGCATTGGCATACCTAAGCCCTTTCCAGACCCCCCTGTAGCAGTCTTTGGCCTATCCCCGTGAATCAAACACAAAAAGTTTTAAATGCAAAAACAAAAAACTCTGTGGCTTAAGCAATGTTGCCGCGCATCGATATAGGAAGCGTCAAACACGTTATCCTTGTAATGAGCGGCAAGGGCGGTGTTGGAAAGTCGTTTATATCGGCTTCAATAGCACTAGCACTAAAAGAACTTGGCCTCAGCGTTGGTATACTCGATGCAGATGTTCACGGCCCCAGCATACCATGGCTACTGGGCATCGAGAACACGTTCATGGGCGCTACCGTCGATGGCAAGATAGTGCCAGTTGAAGTTAGTGGTATAGCGGTTGCGTCGTTTGAGCTCATGCTCGAAAAAAGAGACGAGCCAATAGCTTGGAGGGGGCCCCTGAAAACCCGTGCACTAATGGAGGTTCTCGCCAAAACATCTTGGGGGCCAAGAGACTTTATAGTGGTTGATATGCCTCCGGGCACCGGCGATGAGCACCTAACGATAATCCACGTTCTTAGACCATGGATTAGGGGGTCTATACTCGTGCTCACACCAGGAAAACTTGTAGAGCACATTGTTGCAAAGGCTAGAAAGTTCCTTGCTGAAGCAGGCGTAGATCTGCTGGGAGCAGTATTGAACATGGCTTTCTTCCAGTGTCCCACCTGCGGTTCTATTCACAGACTCTATGGCGAATACTCTCCCAGAAACCTTGAGATACTTGCAGAGATACCAGTAAAGCCCGGGCTATCGCGTGCTATTAACGATGGAAAGCTTATTGATTATCTATACAGTGAAGATAGAGAGCTCATGGCAGCGTTTGTGGTCATGTGCAGGAGTATCGTGAACAAAATCCAGAAGAATAGCAGCAAAAAGGGCTAAGATTCCCCTCTCAGACCGAGTAAAGCAACTAAAACGCTTATATACGGTACCTATTCAGCATATCTGCGGTGATCCTAAATAGCATTGGAGCTAGAAACATGGGTATCAACTTTTCTCGTCTATGCAACGGTAATATTTGTTGTCTCCTTCCTTCTATACCTTGTTAGAATAGTTAAGGGGCCTACAATACCCGACAGGGTCATAGCTGTTGATGCTCTGGGATTCGACCTAGCAGCTTTCCTCATAGTCCTAAGCATACTCTTAAGATCCCCCATTCTCGTGGTATGTGCGGTAGCCCTGTCCTTATGGATATACGCCCTCGATATATACATTGCCAAGTACCTCGAATCTAAGGAGCTTGGGGAGTAACATGGCTGTAGCAGACATTATCAACTGGATCCTAGTGATAGTAGGACAGATACTCATAGCGATAGGCGTGATGTGCGATCTCATAGCGGCTATACTTATGATAAGATTCCCCAACTTCTACGTAAGACTCCACGCCCTTACCATAGGGAGCATAGGAGGGGCTGTCGTACCGATAGTAGGTGCAGCTCTCATCGCAATCGGCTCTCCATTCCTTGGCGCATATAGATGGTTTTTGGCGGGTGCAGGCATTGTAACAGCCATGATGATATACATACTAGGTGCTGTAGGAAGCCATGCCATTGCTAGGGCCGCCCACAGGTCTAGAGCAGCTATCCTATCTCCTTGTTATGTCGATCACCTTGCCAAAGATAGGGGAGAAGGTAGCTGCATATGACTGTTGATCTGGTAGGAAACCTAGTGTTTCTCATAATAGGTGTGGTGTCTATAGCTTCGGTACCATTTGTTGTACTAGCAATAGAGTCTAAGGATCTCCTAAAGGCAATCATATTCTCTGCTGTTCAAAGCACGCTGTACTCATTTCTGCTGTTCCTATTACTTGCACCGGACATAGTGCTGGTTTACGTAGCGGTATCCGTAGGTCTTCTCCCTCTGCTAAGCACTCTACTTGTTAAGAAGGTGGGAAGATATGAGAAGTAGAGACATAGCCTTCGCCCTCCTAATACTATCTATACTACTTATCCTAGCCGTACCCACATTCCTAGGAGCTCTGGGTTCCCTGCCCCCGGAAAACATAAGATCCCTGGCACGGAGCATCCTAGGCTTAACGTTTAACCCATACAACAAGAGCCTATGGACAGCATCACCAGAGGCTGTAGCAGCAATAATATGGGACTACAGGGGGCTGGATACTCTATACGAGACCATGGTTTTCTACACGGCTATAATCGCCACGCTGATGCTCTATAGAGAGGTTCTTGGCAGTAGAGACGAGGTGCGCGGCAGGGGTCTAAGCCTTATAGTTAAGCGGGGAACCGCTATAGCCCTGCCAGCTATCGTGGTCGTAGGCTTGTCTACTGTCCTCCACGGCATGCTTACTCCTGGCGGCGGTTTCCAGGGTGGCGCCATAATGGCTGTAGCACCTGTTGTAGCCTTGATAGTCTTCTCCAGGTCTATCATAGAGGAGTCTAGGCTAACCTATGCACACCTAGTAGCCCTCAGAAGCCTTGCTCTGCTGGGTATTGTTCTAGTTCCGCTGATCCCAATAATAGTTACCTTCGGCAATGCGTTCATATTCCAAAACCAGGCCAAGGCCCTCTACAGCTTCACGTATCCTTCAACTGTGCTCGACGTGCCTATGGGGGGTCTCATAACGTTTCTAAACATATTCGAAGGTATAGCAGTTTTCTCAGCATTCACGCTGGCCTTCACCATTCTACTCTATAGTGAAAAAGTATCGAGAAAAGCTGTAGAGGGTGAAGATATTGGATTTTAGAATAGTACTCTTCTCGACAGCTGTGATGGCACTCTACATAAATATTGCTATAAGCGTCTACGGTATTATAGCCAAGCCCAACCTGGTCAAGAAGTTCATCGGGTTGACAATAGCTCAAGACACGATGAACGTCATGGCTATCTTGATAGGGTACCGGCTGTGGAGAAAAGCCATAGTCCAACCACCAGTATTAACAAACTGGAGCCCCACGCCAGAAGATATACAGGAGTTTGTGACTAGGGCTGTGGACCCCCTTCCACAGGCCCTCGTTCTAACTGCGATAGTTATCGGTCTTGCCGTAAACATATTCCTAGTCGCGGCTATACTTCATCTATATCGTCATTTCAATACTGTTGACATGGATGAAATATCGAAAGCCAAGAGGGAGATGATAGTTGGAGAGACTGCTTAAAGCTATAGCTCCGTCGATATTCGCCTTCCTGATATACATAGTCTATACAGGAGGCATCAGGCTATATGACATAGCAACAGGTGTTGTTGTATCCATCATAGTAGGTATTGCGACAGCTCCTCTCCTCGTTGAGGACTGGAGAAAAAGCCTAAGCATCTCAAGATTTGTCACCCTAATCAAGTATGTCTTCAGATACTTCCTGATAGACGAGGTCAAGGCGCACTGGACGGTTATAAAGATGGGGCTTAGCCCTAACGTACGTATTAGGCCGGGGATTGTTAGAGTGCCAATAAATTCTAGAAGCGAGTATGCCATCACGCTAGTCGCCATATCGATAACAAACACTCCCGGCACAGTCACCGTAGATGTTGACAGAGAGAAGGGAGTACTATACGTTAACTGGATATACGTAAAGAGCGAGAGGCCTGAGGATACCTACAGAGAGATAGCCTCTGTTTTCGATAGATATGCAAAGAAAATTTTCGACTAAGGTGATCAGAGCATGGATCTCCTGGTACATGATGTTGGCCTTATACCACTACTCTATACTCTAGGCGGCGTGGCCTCGCCCCTGCTGAGGTTCTATACAAAGAGGGGCAAGGTGTACGCTGTCTACAGCCTTATCATAGCTCTACTCGCGCTCGTGTTCTCCATTAGAACACTAGTATACGTAGAGGAGTTTGGCACCATAGTATATCCCTTCGGTGGCTGGCCACCTCCTCTCGGGATAGTATACGTCGTCGATTTCCTGAATGCTGTGTATGGCCTCCTAGCCACCGCGCTATTCTTTTTCATAGCACTATACAATATCTGGTACTTCGACACCGTACTCGGACGCTAGCTGGCTATCCATGCTTCTCCTGCTCTGTATGGCGGGTGTCACTGGCTGCATATACACAGGAGATATATTCAACTTCTTCGTAATGCTAGAGGTTCTCGCGATATCCTCCTATAGCCTGGTCGCATTCTTCAAAAAGAGGAAATGGGCGCTAGAGGCATCGCTAAGCTACGCATTCATAGGGGCAATCGCCACATCGTTCTTCTTCTTCGGAGCCATATTCCTCTACGCAGGCCTTGGATCCCTCAACATAGCAGACATAGCAGCCAAGGTAAACGGGCTCAGAGCCGACGGGCTCTATGTATGGAGCGGTGGATGTATCGACTCGCAATGTTTTGGCAATGTCTTGGCCGCCTCCGCTATGGCCATAGCGTTCATGCTATGGGCCCTGACATTCGAGGCAGGAATATTCCCAAACAACTACTGGCTCCCCAGCGCATACACCGAGGCCCCATCCCCTGCCTCAGCTTTGTTTGCAGGCATTGTTGACAAGGTAGGCACATACGGAATTATAAGACTATTCGTAACAATGTTCACTCCATACAGTACAGCCCTGATGATAAAACTACTGGGGATACCCTTCAGGGACCTCGTCTTGTACATCCTAAGTGTTTTAGGGCTTGCCACTGGTTTTATAGGTGCTCTGATCATGATTCTACAGAACGATATTAAGAGGCTGCTATCCTATAGCACTATAAGCCACATAGGCCTCATATTCATGGCTTTTGCAGCGCTTACCTCAGCTACCCCCGAGGTAGCCGCATCCATAGCGCTCATGGGTATAGTGTTCCACAGCATTACTCATGCGCTTGGCGAGTCCATGTTGTTTATGGGCCTCGGGGCGCTTGCCACGTTCGCCAAGAGTAGAAAGTTAAAGGATCTACAGGGATATGGCAAGCTGTACCCCGCTATATCAATAGCCGTAGGCGTTGGAGCGCTAAGCTTACTAGGCGTACCACCGCTGGGCGGTTTCTTTAGCAAATACGCGCTTTTCATGGCTTTGAGTAGCGCCAACCTATGGATATATGCAGTCTCTATCGTGCTCGTATCTGGAATATCCGCTATTGGCTACTTTAAAGTGCTATATGCACTATTTATGCAGAAACCCACAATCACTAAGAGAGGTGGCAGCTCTGTTATTGTTAGCGCTGTATGCATTCTCATGGCTGTAGCTCTCTTGTTTGTTGGAATCCTGTATATGAATGGAGAGCTATACGAGGTGCTGTATCGAGGATGTTCGGATGTGTTGCCTCCGAAAGGCTTAAAGGGCTACGTATATGCTGTTGAAGAAGCGGCTAGAGTGCTGGGGATGACACCATGATCGTGAGTAGCGAAGAGCTGCTATACATATCGGTCATGGGCTTGCTAGGACTTACGCTCCTCGGTAGTTTTTTAAGTATGAGAATAGTCAGAGCGGTAGGCTATATAGGCCTGGTAATCGCTACGGCAGTATCATACCTTTTCGGTGTTGTAGACTCTATATCCATGATACTGTCTGCTCTTTCGCTGGTAATAGGCTTTTCATCAGCAATGTATACAGATGCTTACGAGGTTGCAAAGTATAGGGAATCCAATCTTCACATGCTTATAGACATGTTTGCTCTATCCATATACACAACATTTGCAGCGCCAACTTTAGGTCTGTTCATAATCTTCTGGTTCCTAGCGGAGATCATAGGCTTCTTTGCGATAGTATACGAGGTCAAGGCCGAGACTCTCAAGGCAGGGCTTAGATACTTGGTAGTCTCCATGGTCCCCGCCGACTTGGCGCTCATGGCCTTACTAGCATATCTATCGCTAAACGTTGGCTTTACCAATGCATTGACTGCCCGAATCTCCGAGATACAGAGTCTGGCTAGCACTATGCCTGCCTACCTAGGCGTTATGATAGTCCTAGGCTTTTCAGCAAAAGCAGCAGTTCTACCACTACACTTCTGGCTACCCGATGCCCACTCACTTGCACCCGCACCAGCATCGGCCCTTCTATCGGGTATAATGGTCAAAATGGGTCTCTACGGTGTACTGAGAACACTTCCAATAGTCGATGCAACAACAACGCCAGCAGCATTTCTGGTGTTTGGAGCCCTATCTACAGTCTACGGAGGGCTTATGGCAATAGCGCAGACAGACATAAAGAGGATACTAGCCTACAGCACTATAGAGAACACGGGACTTATGATCATAACACTAATGCTTTTCAAGTTTACAGGAGAACCACTATTCTACAACGCTTTTGTTGCTCTGGTGATAGCCCACGCGATGTTCAAGTCTGCACTGTTCCTGAACTCGGGTACTGTAGAGACTATTGCACATACAAGAGATTTGACAAAACTCGGATTTATGACACGCCTTGCCCCGCTATCCTCGGTATCGGCATTGCTATCTATCCTATCGCTAATGGGTATCCCGCCCACGCTGGGATTTGTATCAAAGCTCCTCCTCCTGATGTCTCTAGTCACCTTTACTACCAGCAACATTGTTGGAGGAATAGCGCTGATAATATCCGTGGTTGCGGGTCTTGCCCTGACGATAATATATAGCTTAAGGTATATCTCGGTCTACTGGGGGACACCACAAACAATAAAAGAAGAGAGCGCCGAGCCTGCTTCCGAGAAACCCTTAGTGCGCTGGGAACTCATACCCTCTGCTCTAAGCTTACTGCTAACCCCATCCTTACCTGCAATACTTGGGGTTTCCCTTACCGTCGACATACTGATTTCCATAGGGCTTGCCACGACAATATTTGCCTCTATAGTAGCCTATCTATACACGCGGATAAAGCGAGTAACACTCAGAGATGCCACATGGCTAGGGGGAGAGACTTTTTGAACTACGCAGTAGCCTCATTCATTGAGAGAACCATATCGTACCTAAGGAGGGTCTACAGACGTATAACTGCTGAAAACCTTATCGAAATACGGTGGCCAAAGCTACACTCTGCTGAGGACCTGTTGGCTTATCTCGTCAACAAGGCTATAGAGTACATGAAGCGATGGTTCCAATCAGCTGAGAACGCCGTTATCAAAAGCGGTAAAGCAGCGGGACTGGCGATGCAAAAACTCCAAAGCTCTCTAGAGGACAGCCTTTCAACGGTATCCCTATTCCTAGAACTTCTAACAATGTTATCAATAACGATCCTAGCGGTGATGGTTTGGTGGAGCTGGTAGCACTAGTAACCGCATTTGTCCTCACTTTCATGCTCTACATATTTATTCCGCCTTTAGTCGATGGAATAGAGAGAAAGATAAAAGCAGATATTCAGAGTAGGTATGGCCCTCCAACGGTGCTTCAGACATGGTATGATATCCTAAAGCTGATGTCTAAAGAAGTTGTAACTTCTGCAAACCCTGTCTTTTTGCTGGTGCCGCTATCGTTGTCTCTTACACTAGCACTATTCCTAGCCATAGTAACCTCCTACATAGCCATAACGCACATAGACCCCGGTCTTGGGGCTCTACTACTTGTCATAATCTTGTCGGTGCACACCCTAAACATACTAACCTATTTTTTCTCCTCAAATCCATTCTCTATTTTGGGCACATTTAGAGCCATATCCATAGATGTTCTAAACGAGATAGGTCTAGCGCTTTTTCTAATCCTCATGTTTGTTATAGCAACAACAAGTCTATCAAGTAATACCCTGCTTACCCTAGCAACACTCATACCGCTACTAGTAGCAATCTATGTTTCACACAGAAGACTGCCCTATGATCTTCACGAGGCCGAGCCCGAACTAGCGTCCGGATCGCTCATAGAGTTCTCAGGGCCTCTTCTCGGGATCCATCTATATGGTCACCTACTCGAAAGATATGTACTAACATCAATACCTGTGGCTATAGTCCTACACTTAGGAGGGCCGCTTAACAATCCTTTGTTAGCCCCTCTCGTACTGCACCTTACGACAACAGCCCTATACCTAGTCTTTGGTGTTGTAAGCGCTGTCCTCGGCAGATCGAAGGTAAACCTAGCTGTCAAAACACTCATGTTCTTATACTCTCTAGCCATAATAATATGGGTAGGTGTATACGTATTTGAGCACACCATCTAGCAATCTTCAAATGCCCGATTACCAGTTACTCTACAAGTACCTGCGAAACATAGCCAGCTCCGAACCTATTGATGAAAATACCGAGAAATTTGTCCTTCAGAAGGACCACCTTCTCGAAGTTGCAAAAGTCATTTCTAGGTTTGAAGGTGTCTACCTGAGGACTATGACAGCCTCGGACGAGAGAAACGTTAACGGGTTCTACAAACTGTACTACGTATTTGGAATAGATAGCCTCCACAAAAACATCGTGCTTGAGGTCCCCATACCCGAAAAAGATGCTTCCGCCCCCTCCATAGCGGACTATGTTAGAGCTGCTGACTGGTATGAGCTAGAAGCTCACGATCTCATGGGCATACAGTTCTCTAGAGAACTTCCGCAAAACTTTGTTCTACCAGAAGACTGGCCCAAAGATGTTTACCCGCTTAGAAAAGACTATAGCATAGAGGATCTAGTGAAGCTGTATAGGCCTAGGATAGAGGCTCAGGCTAGGGAAATAGGAGCTGAGGCCGCTCTGCTTATACCCATAGGGCCATACCATCCAGCACTACACGAGCCAGAACACTTCGAGCTTTACGTTGTTGGGGAGAAGATCGTTGATGTAAAGTACAGGGGCTTCATGGTTCACAGAGGGATTGAGAAGCTCGCCGAGTCTATGAAATATGACCAGGTCCCTTTCCTAGCCGAGAGGATATGCGGTATCTGCGGATACGTCCACTCGACATCCTATTGCCAGGCAGTTGAAAACGCTCTCAAGCTTCAGGTACCCGAGAGGGCTGAGTATATAAGATCCATAATCCTCGAGATCGAGAGAATCCACAGCCACTTGCTCTGGCTTGGAGTAGCTTTCCACCTGATAGGCTACGACACAGGCTTTATGCATATGTGGAGAATAAGAGAAAACGTTATGATTCTGGCAGAGCTGTTGACAGGAAGCAGAAAAACCTACGGAATCAACATAGTGGGCGGTGTCAGGCGCGACATAGATGAGGAAAAAATCAAGAAGTGTCTTGCTGTTCTAGACAACCTTGAGAAAGAATTCAAGAACCTTATCGACATAGCCCTAGCTGTGCCTCAGGTAAAGAGCAGACTCAGGGGTACTGGGTACCTTCCGCCTAGCGAAGCAGCACAGCTATCACTTGTGGGTCCCACGGTAAGAGGTTCTGGGTTGCCTAGGGATGTGCGGAGGGACTATCCCTACGCAGCCTACAAGTATGTTGGTGTTGAGCCTGTTACAAGAAGCGAAGGAGACAATATGGCACGCGCAGAAGTACGTGTAGGAGAGGTTTTTCAAAGCATAGAGCTCCTGAGACAGCTCCTCGACAAGATACCACGGGGAAGCATAGCCCTAGAGAGCTGGGAACCAGAGGCAAACAAGCATGGGATAGGCTCTGTAGAGGCCCCAAGAGGGGAAGTCATACACTATATCATAACTGGGAGGCTCTCCCCATATAGATGGCGTGTAAGAGCGCCTACATACCAAAATCTCCCAGCCGTACCGATAATGCTAAGGAATGGTGATCTAGCGGATGCCCCCCTAACCATAGCCAGCATCGACCCTTGTTTCTCGTGTACAGATAGAGCTCTAGTAATCGATTTGAAGAGCGGGAAATCGAGGAGCATACCCCTTGTTCTCTTAGCCCAAAAAGGTTTCGGAGCCCTTAGGTGATAGACATGGTGAAGTTCGTCAAGGTAATACCCATAGCGAGCAAGGTAGGTACTGTAACAATCAGGTATCCATACGATAAACCGCTTGTAACGGAGTCATTCCGGGGGGCTATAGAGATAGACCCCGCTAAATGTGTCGGCTGTGGTGCGTGTACAAGGATATGCCCGCCCAAGGCCCTCACCCTGGTTCAAGAGGGGAACACCCTCATACTAAGGTACTTCGTGGGCAGGTGTATCTTCTGCGGAATGTGCGCCGATGTATGCCCCGAGAAGGCCATAACCATAACCAAAGAGTTCGAGCTTGCAACAGACCAGATACACGACCTCTATACCGATGTGGAGCACGAGCTTGTTGAATGTGAGAGGTGCGGAACGAAGTTTGTCGCCAAAAAGCTTCTGGACAAGGTAAAGAGCATTGTGGAAGTATTGCCGGAGGATAGGGCGAAGCTTTGTCCAAATTGCAGAAGGTTGGAGACACTCTCACGTGCCGCAACCCCTAGGTGATGCGCTGTGGAAATCCAAAGTGTTGAAGGTTTTAGCAAGAGAGACCTAGAGAAAGCGTTGCAGAGGCTGAAGAAGAGCATCTGGGTTTTTCATCTGAACACAGGGAGCTGCAATGGATGCGACATAGAGATACTTGATGTCTTGACCCCTTGGTTTGATGTTGAAAGGTTTGGTATAAAGCTTGTGGCAAGCCCAAGACACGCCGATGTAGTGCTCCTGACGGGTCCTATAACAGTAAAAGCTCTTCCGAGGATAGCCAAGGCCTTGAGGGCTGTCCCAAGGCCAAGGCTGGTTCTGGCCATAGGCTCATGTGCTGTGGGGGGCAACATCTGGTTTGAGTCTTATGCTACTATGGGTGGCCTATACAATGTCTTAGATATGTTGCAAGAAAGCGGTATTACGATAGATAAGATTGTGTATATACCGGGGTGCCCCGCTAGGCCTGAGGCAATAATATACGGTGTTGCAGTTCTTCTAGGGCTTGTAAAGCCCAAGTCTCACTATAGGAAGGTGAAAGCATGAAAAAACTAAGAATTTCTAGGTGTAGGGAGGTCAAGCAATCGCTACCCATACCACTATCGCGACATATAGTTGCACCCTACGCGATATGCAAAGACCTTGAAGGTGTTGATCCGAGCAGTATACCAAACGACATCGTTGAAACCGCTAGAGAGAAAGGCTATGCTATAATCAACCCCCAGAGCGCTCAACAGCTCCTAGGGCTAGAAATTGGAGAAGATGAGTACATAAAAATTTTTCTAGAAGACTTGGTAACAAATGGATAGTGCTATTTTCGGGTGGCATATTATGCGCTTCGGGTTTATATGCAGAGAAAAAGGCGGTAAAAGAGGTTCCATAGCCATCATCGGGGCTGGACCCGCAGGGTTGGCTGCCGTAGGCTACCTGGCGTGCATGGGATACGACGTCGATGTTTACGAAAAGCTTCCCTACGCCGGGGGAATGATGATGTTTGCCATCCCAAGCTATAGAATACATCCTGACAACGTTATAGCGGGCGTCGAGGATCTGCGCGATAGACTATCAGTAAGGTTCTACTTCAAAACCAAGGTATTTGCACGTGGCCAGACGAGGCACGACGAAGGCGACGACTTTGTCGAAAAAGTAGTAGAACTCGATGATGTAGTTGAAAAGTACAACGCTGTTATAATAGCTACAGGCACCTGGAGCTCTAGGAAGCTGGGTGTTGAGGGAGAGGATAGCAGGAACGTCTTAACAGCCCTAGAATATCTCTACCACTGGAGGCTATACGAAGAAGGTCTGGTTAAAGAAAAACCGCCTGCGGGCAAGAAGATAGTCGTTGTAGGGGCGGGTCTTTCCGCGGTAGACGCTGCAGAAAAAGCTCTTGAAACCGGGGCAGAGGTTATCATGGCGTACAGGAGAACCATTGCAGAAGCCCCTGCGGGGATATACACAATCAATGTTCTGAGGAAAAAAGGCGTAGAGTTCATGGAGCTTGTCTCCCCAACAAAAATAGTTGCCGAGGAAGGATACGTAAAGGGTCTAGAGCTAAGGAGGATGAAGCTCGGCGAACCCGATGAGTCGGGAAGACCGCGGCCGGTGCCTATCCCCGGATCAGAATTTGTTTTAGATACTGATCTGGTGATACTGGCTGTTGGAGAAATACCAACACCGCCTTTCGTAGACAAGTTTGCAAACATAGCAGCAGATAGATCAAAGAGAATAGCTGTCAACGATAGGCTGCAAACGGCTTTGGATAAGGTCTTCGCGGCTGGCGATGTCGTTACAGGTCCTAGCTATATAGGCAAAGCCTTTGGTCAAGGGCTTAGAGCCGCCAGGTTCGTAGACAGTTTCCTGACATACTCTATGCAACCAGTTTTTGCGAGGTGATAACATGGCTTCAAACCCCGATCCCGTGCCCGAGCTAGGCGTATCGATTAGAAGGTTTATACTGCTAGACAGATGTATAAGTTGCTATACATGTGAAGAAGTCTGCAAGTTTCTAAACGATGAACATGCGTTCATAAAGCTGTACGAGGTAGAAAAGGGGCTGAGCAAACCGATATCGTGCTTTCACTGTGTTAAAGCTCCCTGTGTAACGGTTTGCCCAACCAATGCGCTCGTGTTCGACAGGGAAAACGCTGTTGTTCTACGGACTAGCAGATGTATAGGGTGTACTTCCTGTATGGTGGCGTGCCCCTTTGGAATACCAGAGCTAACACCTGTAGGTCATGTAGTTAAGTGCGATCTATGCTCAAAGCTTCGAGCAGATGGTCTTGAGCCTGGCTGTGTGGCTGCTTGTCCAACAAACGCGATTATATGGGGAAGACCCGAGGACATATCTAGGAAAGCCCGTGAGAAAACGCTTACAAAGCTTGTGGAGGCATTCAAAACAGGTGAAAGGTCGTAGAACTGTTTTTAATTTTCGTAGGTCTCGGCACATCCATCAACCTTTTTAAACAACAGCCCTAGAAGGAGTTTTGGTGAGACCTTGTCCATACCTTCACAGCATAGACTTGCTATAATATTTCTAGACACCGATAAGCATGCAAGCCCATTTGAGCCGCTATTTGTTGCAGACCTCTTCCCCGATGCACTAATCCTAACCTATAGCAATGTCGAGCCTGAAGACGCGAAGAAGATTGTCCAGGACGCGATGTTCCCTCGAGGACCCAAAGGCGTTAAACGTACAAAGATATTCATAGGAGGATCCGATGTAAATAAAGTCGAGAAGATAGTCGAAGCTGTAAAACAGTCCATGTTCCCCCCATTCGAACTAGCAGTACTTGTTGACCCCCGAGGAAACAACACTACTGCTGCTGCCGCAGTAGCCAAGATGCTCCAGCTCTCCCTCAAACATGGATTAGGCGGTCTAGAGGGCAAGAACATAACGATACTAGCAGGTACAGGACCCGTGGGTTTTGCAAGTGCTGTACTAGCATCGATGGAGGGAGCAAGCGTCGTTATAACATCTCGTAGTCTCGAGCGAGCTCAGTCGGTTGCCCAGAGGGTTAATAGAGAGGTAGGCTCGGAAAAAGCCCGCGGCGTAAAGGCGTCTACGCCCGAGGAGGTGGGGAAGGCTATAGAGGGTGCCGACATGGTGCTGGCGACGGGTGCGGTGGGCATTAGGCTTTTGACGCTCGATATCCTGAGACAGTACGGTAAGAGGGTTAAGATAGTTGCTGATGTAAATGCTATACCGCCCACAGGCATTGAGGGCCTAGAACCCGGAGATGAAGACAAGGAGATTATTCCCGGAGTATACGGTGTGGGAGCCCTTAGGATAGGAGCGCTAAAGAATACTATACTGCTCGAGCTCTTCAAGAAGCTTGCCCAAACACCTAAGGGTATACTAGACTACAGGGCTGCATACGAGATCGCCAAGTCTTTGATAAGCAAATAGCGCTATCAGGGTTGTACAGGTTTGAGCCTTAGAATAGGAGAAGTCGTTATCGAGGACACTTTTGCTGAAGCATTTCCGATGTACGCAACCAGGATAGTGGTAACAGCCACGTCAAGAAGATGGGCCTTAATAGCCGGGAGAGTCGCTACAGGTTTTGGAACCTCTATCATAGCATGCCCAGGAGAATGCGGTATAGAGACCCTCCTATCCCCGAGGATAACACCCGATTCTAGGCCTGGGGCGGCCATCCAGATATACCATACAGACCCTGCTAACCTCAAGCTTGTAACAATAGCACGCGTAGGTCAGTGCATACTCACGGCCCCTACCTCGGCTGCGTTTGACGGCTTGCCCAAAGCTAAGAGGAGAATGTCCGTGGGGAGGGCGCTAGCGAAGTTTGGCGACGGGTTCGAAAAGGAGGACACTATTCAGGGTAGGAAGGTGTGGAGGATACCGGTAATGGAGGGGGAGTTCATAATAGAGGATAGCTTTGGCGTTACAAAGGCTGTGGCCGGGGGCAACATACTCATACTGGCTAAGACTGTAGAGGCCGGTCTCCAAGCTGCTGAGAGAGCTGTCAAGGCTATTAGAAAGTACTGCAGGGGCGTAATAACGCCGTTTCCTGGGGGAATAGTCAGATCGGGTTCCAAGGTAGGATCCCTCAAGTATCCAAAGCTTAGAGCAACAACAAACCATTTCTACTGCCCAACCCTAAAGAACCTGGTCAAGGACACAAAGCTGCCTCCCGAGGCTAACAGCACGTTCGAGATCGTTATCAACGGCCTTAAGGCGGAGTACGTCCTCAAGGCCATGGGCGTGGCCATGATAGCCGCCGCATCTACACCCGGCGTTGTCAAGATAGACGCCGGAAACTACGGGGGTAAGCTAGGCCCCTACCACCTGTATCTAAGAGACGCCCTAGAGACGGTCAAGGGGCTCAACATAAAGGTCTAAGGATGGAACTATTGTGTTTGGGTAGATAAGATGCTTAGCAAGAGCGTTAGTAGCCTAGCTGTTATACTAAACACCGCCAGGACGCTAAGGCAAGGAATGTCCATGGAGAGCGAGGGCAAGTGGTCTACAGCTTATCTCAATGAGGTTGCGTATGTCNAGCTAAACCCGGAGGATCTAAAGCTCTTGGGAAGCCCCGAGAGGGTAAAGATAGTCACAAAGCACGGAGCGCTCGTGCTTCCTGCAAAAGCAAGCGACAGGGTTAGAAGAGGATCCGCGTTTATTCCCATGGGCCCCTGGGCAAACATGCTCGTGGATCCGGATACCGACGGTACGGGGATACCCTATTATAAGGGTACGAAGGCCTTCATAGAGCCAACAACAGAGCCTCCGACGACTCTTAGAGACATTCTTAGAATACTTGGTGCCAAGGTTTTGGAGGTCCCCGCTACAGACATGGAGGTCTCGCTCGGCGAGAAGCGTATTGTAGAAAACGTTGTATGTCCGTTCTGCGGAGATCTTTGCGACTATCTTAGAATAGAAGTTGAAGGGTCAAAGATTGTGAGAAACATAGGAGGATGCGCCATATCTATATCCAAGTTTCTGAACTACCACAGACACAGAGTTCTAAAACCATATGTTAGAGAGGGCAACAGATTTGTAGAAACAAGCCTTGAGGAGGCTCTTACAAAAGCTGCCGAGATCTTAGTTAATGCCCGCTACCCGCTTATCTATGGTCTTTCCAGCACGTGTGTAGAGGCTATAGATGTTGCAATAGAGCTTGCCGAGCTACTCCACGGTGTTGTGGACAACACCTCCGTGGTATGCCACGGCCCGACCGCGCTCGCTGAGCAAGAGGTAGGAGTGGTCACATCAACGTTCGCCCCGTTGGTGCACCTAGCCGATCTCGTTGTTTTCTGGGGATCCAATGCTAGAGAAGCCCACGTAAACCACGTAACTAGGATTGTAATGAATAGAGGGAAATACGTAGATGGGAGGAAGGGTAGAAGGGTTGTTGTAGTAGACACCAGGAAGACCGCGACAGCCGATTTAGCCGACGTGTTTATCCAGGTAGAGCCCGGTAAGGATCTAGAGCTTCTTGTAGCTCTTAGGATGGCTTTAAGAGATCTGGAGATAGAGACTCCCACGGTTGCCGGAGTCCCCAAGGAGAAGGTTATAGAGCTTGCAGACATGATGAGAAGCGCTCGCTACGGCGTCATATTCTTCGGCATGGGCCTCACACAGAGCGATGCCCGCTTTAGAGCGGTCAAGGAGGCTATAAAGCTTGTACAGGATCTCAACGAGTGGACAAAGTTCGTATTGCTCCCAATGAGGGGGCACTTCAATGTGAATGGCGCTAACCAGACATTTCTATGGAACACAGGCTATCCATACTCGGTAGACTTCTCTAGGGGTTTCCCTAAAATGATAACCGGGGTAACCACAGCACCAGATCTACTCGCTCATGGTGACGTCGATGCTGCTCTCATAATTGCAAGCGATCCTGCTGCACACTTCCCTGGGGAGGCTGTTAAGCATCTCTCTAGGATACCAGTTATAGTCGTAGACGCTAAGTGGTCTTTAACAACGGCGTTTGCCGATGTTGTAATCCCGGCAGGGTTGGTGGGGATAGAGTGTGAGGGAACTGCATACAGAATGGATGGCGTGCCCATATACATGAAGAAAGTTGTTGACCCGCCGCAGGGAGTTCCGTGCGACAAGCACATCCTAGAAAAACTAGTTGAAAAAGTTAAAGAGCTACGGGGGATGAAAATATGACGGAGATTCTGATAAAGAACGGCATTGTGTTTGACCCGCTGAACAACATCAAGGGCGAGGTTCTGGACATAGCGATTAAGAATGGCAAGATCGTCGACCCGAGCGAGATAGACACCAGCAGAGCTATAGTGGTAGACGCCAAGAACAAGGTTGTTATGGCTGGCGGCATCGATATCCACAGCCACATAGCGGGCTCAAAAGTCAACGTGGGCAGGCTCATAAGACCCGAAGACCACTACCTCACAAACAGACCGCATAGCCTGCCGCACAGAAGAGCTGAAACGGGTATTTCTACGCCAAACGTGTATAGAATAGGTTATGGCTATGCAAGGCTAGGCTATACGTTTGTAGTCGAGCCCGCATCTCCGCCAATAAAAGCTAGGCATATGCACCACGAACTCAACTCAATACCCATAATAGACAAAACTTCCTACGTACTTGTAGACTCCAACTGGATAGTGCTTGACCTAATCAAATCAGGCGAAAGAGAGCTTCTAGCCGCTTACCTTGCGTGGCTCCTTAAAGCTACCAAGAGCTACTCGCTCAAGATTGTCGACCCGGGCTCCGATGTTGCATGGGTTCTCAGGGGCGTTGGGCTAGACATAGAGGATCAAATACCGGAGTACGGCATAACCCCCAAGGACATCATAAAGAGCGTGGCAGAAGCAGCGCAAATGCTCAACCTGCCTCACAAAGTCCACATACACTGTAACAGGCTCGGCTATCCAGGAAACTACATAACAACGCTAAAGACTATGGGCCTGGCCGAGACCGTGAAAAAGGTGTCCCCAGGATACGTTATGCACATAACCCATGTACAGTTTACAGGATACAAAGGAGATTCCTGGGCTAATCTAGAGAGTGGCGGAGAGGAAATCGCCAAGGAGTTAAACAGAAACCCGAACGTAACCCTCGACCTCGGCCAGGTCGTACCTGGGAGATCTGCAACAACCATGACGGCCGATGCCCCCTTCGAATTCGTGCTGTACCACCTAACCCGGTGGAAGTGGGCGTCGGCAGATACCGAGGTAGAAGCAGCTTGCGGTATTGTTCCGTACAAGTATAAGAAAAAGAACTACGTAAACACCATACAGTGGGTAATAGGCCTTGAAATAGCCCTGCTATCCCAAGACCCGTGGAGAGTTTTCATAACTACAGACCATCCAAATGCTGGGACTTTCCTCGACTATCCAAAGGTCTTTGCCTGGCTGGTCAGCAAAAAAGCTAGAGAAGATTTGATGAAGGAAATGAACCAGAGAGCCCTCAAAAAGTCTTCTCTACCAGCTTTAGAAAAAGAATACACACTCTACGATATAGCGATAATGACCAGAGCCTCGCCAGCCAAGCTGCTGGGGATAGAAGAAACAAAAGGACACCTAGGCCTTGGGGCAGACGCCGACGTAGCTATATACGATATCAACCCCAACGAAGTAGACATATCGAGAAACTACGAAGCCTTTATAAGAGCATTCAGCAGGGCATGGATGGTTATCAAGGGCGGGGAGATCGTTGTCAAAGAGGGCGACGTAGTCAACACTGTGTACGGAAGCACCTACTATGCCAATCCCGAGCTACCCGAAGACCTGGAGAAAGACTTGGCGAAGTTCCTAGAGGCCAAGTTCAGGGAGTACTACACCGTAACCTTGGACAGCTTCCCGATAAACAAGAGGGAGCTGAGAAACCCTGTGGAGATGCCGCTAAAGACATTTATTAAGTAGGCTATGGTGACCTCCATGAGCTTTATCCTTAGACTCAGATCAAAACCCACCGTTTTAACAGATCTACGAAATATCTCACCAGACAAGTTTGCAGGTAGAATGCTTAACGAAATCAGAAGCCTCAGCGCCGTAGAAGGAGGCAGAGCTGTATCCTTGGACACGTTCTTCGATATCGACGGCCCTTCGAGGGCACCACAAGAAGTAGGCTCAATAGAGATTACCGTAGAGGGGGGTACCGACAAGCTCTGCTACATAGGCTATAAGATGACCGGAGGAAAAATCGTAATAAAGGGTAGTACAGGACACTTTACCGGCTATAAGATGAAAGGCGGTACCATAGTGATCTACGGCGATACTAGGAACTATCTCGGGGCAAAAATGGCTGGAGGTACAATCGAGGTTTTTGGCAACGTAGGCCACAGGATCGGGAGTAAGCTGCACGGCGAAAAACCCGGTAAGGGAATGAAGGGCGGTACTATTATGGTACATGGCAATGCGGGCGCCGATGTTGGGTGGGGGGGCATCTGGAGGCACTATTATTATCGATGGATCGGCGGGTAATTTTGTTGGCTCTGAGATGACTGGGGGGTGTGGTGGTTGTGAAGGGAAGCGCTGGTATATACCCTGGAGCGGGGCATGGCTGGGGGAAGGATAGTGATCGGAGGAGCCGTAAAGTCCTTGCTACCTAGCTTCTACCTAGACTCTATCGCCCCATCGATAAAGGTCAAGAAGATACCATTCGATAAGCCATTTGCTATATTCATAGGAGATGTTACAGTTCTTGGTAGAGGCTTTCTACAGGTATCATATGAAGATAATAAGGATCTCCTAGAACCACTTACATATGTGTTGAGCGGTGAGTAGCATGACGAAGCTTATGAACAAAATCGCTGTTGACATAGTCGCAGATATTATCAATAACGAGAGAAAGCTCGGCATCCAATACACAAAGATTGGCGGTGCAACTATAGTAGATGCAGGGGTGAAAGCAAGAGGCTCTGCTGAAGCCGGTCTTGCTGTATCGCTTGTATGCCTTGGAGGGCTGGCCCGCGTATCATTAACCCCGTTCCGGCTTGGAGAAGCCGTATTACCGGCTGTAGAGGTATCTACCGACCATCCCATCGAAGCTTGTATGGCGTCTCAGCTTGCAGGCTGGAGGATAAGCGTAGGCGATTTCTTTGCCAACGGTAGCGGGCCTGCAAGGGCGCTCGCTAGAAAGCCTAGAAAGCTCTTTGATGCTCTGGGCTACTCAGAGGAATCGGACGAAGCAGTTTTGGTTCTAGAGACAGATAAATACCCAACAGAAGAGGTCGTAGCCTACATAGCGAAGGAAGCCAAGGTGCAGCCAAACAACCTATACATTGTGCTCGTATCGCCAGCCAGTATAGCAGGGTCTGTACAGGTTAGTGCAAGGATTGTCGAGACAGGCATATTCAAACTGAGCAGCATAGGCTTCGATATAAAAACCATACGCTACGGCTACGGCGTATGCCCTATAGCACCGCTCCACCAAGACCCGCTCGTAATGGCCGGCAAAACAAACGATATGTTGCGTATACGGTAGTTCGACGTACTATCTCGTTGACTATCAAGACGACCAGAAGCTAAGAGAATTCGTAGAAAAGACCCCGAGCTCGTCGTCTAAAGACTACGGCAAGTCCTTTACCGAGCTCGTAAAGACCTACGGATGGGACTTCCTGTATAAAGTAGACCCAACAGTATTTGCACCCGCAGTAGTCACCGTAAACAACATTAGAACGGGCTCTACATTCACATCGGGAAGGATTAACACAGATATTCTCAAAAAAGCCATATTTGGTTAGAGGAGCTAAACCCAGGGTCGTGAAGCTCAGGCCTAAGGGAAAGAAAATATCGAAATATTATATAACTAATGTATTTATTTTCTTCATATATCCACAAGCACATTAAAAGCTGTTCAGGAACTGGGGCCTATGATATATGAACCTAGACATAGTAGAAGGGTTTATCGAGATCAAGGGGCAGCATCCAGTACTTGTCACCGCTACGCACGGGTTTGGATCCGACGGCTATAGAGCTGTCGCTAAAGCATTAAGAAAATGCCTAAAGCACTTCTACGTAAAAACGGGATACCCTTCTGAGCATCTTGGTATAGTAGCTAGGTATGGATCTGCTGTCGACTTGTTCACATGGGAAATAGCCTACAAGATAGCAGTTCATGAAAATGTTTGGAGTGTTCTACCAACCCTTAGCAAAATCGATAGCGTTGATGGTATGACCATACCCGATTACAATCTTAACAAAGGCTACGCCAGTGTAACACCGTTCTGGCGCAGAGTTAGAGATATTGTTGCACGAGAAGGGATAAGAGTTGTGATAGACCTCCACGGCATGAAGAACATTAAAAAATGGCCTGATATATGCATCTCCACCAGAGGTATGTCAACAGCCTCTACAGAGCTTGTCTCAATGTTGAGAAGCTACTTTGCGAAACACGGTCTTAGAGTAGAGATAGACTATCCTTTTGCTGGCGGCGCGTTCATATCTCACATGGGTAAACCACCCCATGTCGAAGCCGTAGCCATAGAGATCAAGAGAAACCTGCGGTTCTTCGGCTCGAGAATCCCCGAGATATTGAGAGGAGCCATAACCGTTGTCAAACACCATCTCTCACCAAAATAAACGGGTAGACCACTAGCATCACTCGCAGGATCTTTACAGTGTAGCAAAGGAATTGTTCAATACCTTGAGCTCCCTTTAAGAACAAGCTTTTTTATCCTAGCACACGCATCTAATACGTATATGGTGGCGGGAAATGGGTTCATGTATAGAGATACCGCGGTGCGTAAACCTAAACCCCCAGCTATCGGCGGGAGACCAAGCCAAGCTAAACCTGGCTATCTCAAATACGTGTGATTATGACATAGTGGTGATGCTGACAATCAAAAACAGAGAGGGAGAGACTCTACAGAACCTAACAGTGGAGCTAAACGCCTCATCAGAAAAACAGGTAGAGATAGCCATAGGCTCCCCCCAACCCCTCGTGATTTCCGGAAACTGGAGTGTGAAAGGAACAACGCTTAAGATACCTCTTGAAGAGATACAGGTAGGATCCTAGATCCGAAACTTGATCGCGTTCTGGTTTCCTAGGAAAAGCTCTACCGAGGCCGATTTTTATTTAATATCAATTTAATATCAATCTAAATTTTATCTAATAAGCTTATCTACAAGCTCTACTCTAGTATTTTTCGGGACCTAGCTTGGCTAGAAGAATACAGCCTATAGTCTCGACCGAGTGGCTCGAGCAAAACCTAGATTCTCCAGACCTAGTAATAATCGATGTGAGGTCCAAAAACGATTACAACGCCGGTCACATACCCAAGTCGGTCAACATCCCGTTCGACCCATTCAAATCTGCTTGGTCTATAGTCAGAGACGACCTTCTACTCGAAATACCTCCACCAGAGGAGCTATTCAAAACAATAGGATCTGCGGGCATAACAAAAGACTCCCTCATAGTAGTAGTAACCAAGGTTGATACCCCGTTTAGCCGGGCTGACGCTGTCCGCGTTGCAGTAGAGCTGATATATGCGGGTTTAGACAATGTTGCTATACTGGATGGAGGATTCAACAAGTGGGCCAAGGAGGGAAGAAAGGTGACCACGGAACCGTTTGAGCCCAAGCCAACACAATACGCAGGCACTACAAGAGACTACATGTTTGTGTCAAAGCAGTACGTATTAGAGAGACTAGGAAAGGTCACCCTTGTCGATGGTAGAGACCCCGATGTATACTTCGGACTCACAACAGAGCCCTGGGGGCCTATACCAGGACACATACCTACCGCGAAAAACCTCCCAGTTCCATGGATATGGACTCCCGAGGGAGTGTTCAGACCGGTCGATACGCTAAAGAGAATGTTTGAAGGCGTTGTAGGGCCCGAGAAAGACAAGGAGATCATCGCATACTGCGGCGTTGGCGGCTATGCAGCTGTCCTCTGGTACGTTATGACCCAGATACTCGGCTATACAAACGTCAAGATATACGATGGCGGATACCAGGAATGGCTGAAACCACCGCAGGGACCCATTGCAGCTTTCAAGTGGGAGTAAAATCCTCGTGGCAACCAAAAAGTTTACCCTCGTTTTTACCCCCATCCAAGCAATAACAATTGTGACGCTATACCTGTTGAATCTTCTTAAGAGCGTCTAGCGCCGCTAGTACTACTGGGTTAGATGTTGGGGCTGCTGTCAGTGTTGGCTGAGATCCAAACCGGAGAGCTATGAGGTCTTCTATCCTCATCTTCTTCTGAATAGCTATTGCAAGCGCGTTGATTATCTCAGCAACCTCGTTACAGTATCCCGCTGCTTCTGCACCAACAAGAGTTCCGTCGTTTAGGAACACCAGCTTCAACTCTATGGAGCAGGCTCCCCGTAGGAAGAACGGGTGCCTGTTAACAGCTGTCGACCTGCCCACTACATAGTCAACGGCTCTTCTCTTGAGGAGCGACTCCGTGGTACCAGCACACCCTACAACCAGATCCCCAACTCTTGTGAGCACTACCCCTATTGCTCCATCCATTCTAATACTGCTGTCCCTGTAAAGGTTTGCCGCTGCAACCCTAGCCTCTTGACAAGCTATAGATGATAGCATCAGCGGTATTGGCTCGTTTAGTAGAAAGTGCTTTTTCTCCGCTACATCTCCTACGGCGAATATGTTTGGATCGCTTGTCCTCATCCTGTCGTCTACAAGAACGCCATACCTACCTAGCTCTAGACCTGCTTTTTTTCGTCAAGCTCCGTGTTGGGCCTGTGCCCCGTGGCTATGACTACGGCATCTACTTCTATTCTATCTCCGTTGTCAAGCTCTATACCCTCTACAGCTTCAGAGCCGTATATCCTCTTTACTGTTCTGCCCGTTATGACGGTTACGCCTAACTTTCTAAGCTCCTCCTCAGCCTTTACAGCGAATTCCTCGTCAAAATTGAGGAGGAGACAGTGGGAAAGAATCTCTACTATAAATACCTTTTTCCCCAGCTTTATCAGCTCATCCGCAAGCTCCACACCGATAAAGCCGCACCCAACAATAGCAACCCTGTTTGCTTCTCTAAGGGTTTTGTGCATACGCTCTACATCTTCAAATCTTTTGGATACCACCACGACGTTTCTGAGGTCCGCCCCATCTATAGGCGGTACCGAGGGGACGGAGCCTGTTGCTAGCACGAGCTTGTCATACTCATAGCAAGCTCCTGAGGCTGTTACTACGGTTTTTCTACCCCTGTCTATGTCCACAACATTATCCGTTACCAGCTCTATCCCCTGGCTCTTCAGAGACGCATACGATCCAAGAATTTTGGCGGGGCTGTCTATAGTGGCTATGGTATAGGGGATAGCGCAGGGTATCAGAGGTCTGTCAACGTTTTTTATTAGGAGAACACTCTTGTCTCTGTAGAAAATCCTTGCAGTTAGTGCAGCTGTCGTGCCACCAGGGCCTCCACCTACAACTACTATGTCATATTTCTTGGTTTCGCTACATGTTGACACCCACTACACCTCATCCGAATATTAGCATGACTTAAATATATGTGTTAATGACATAAACAGAGAATCTACTTTGCAATATGGCAGGGTTTTGCCTGCCTAGATTGCTTAGCTAGGGTGCTTCACAAAGCCTGATTCTCTCTATACCTGAATACACATTAGCCCTGCTACCCCGGACATGGGCAATGAGCGTTAGATCTCTTTTTCTAGCTACTTCAACTGCTTCTAAAGTTGGTGCACCCCTGAAAATAGCTATAGGTATGCATACATTTGCTATACACTCAACAATGCTCCGGCTCGCCCTAGAGGAGAGCACAGCGATCGACCTACCGAAGTCGATGCCCTTCCTATACGCCCCACCAATAGCTTTGTATAAAGCACAATGTCTAGACACATCCTCAACAAGCTCAACTATTTCCCCGTCTAGTGTTGCGATAGCCGCTACGTGAAAACAGCCTGTTCTTCTAAATAGCTCGGCTCTCCTCATCACATCGTCAAAGATCTTAAACAGCAGATCAGCAGCAAGACCTACATCTTTGCCAGGAAACCTGCATGTACCTTCAACCTTCCTAGCACTATACATAAAGATTCTCTCTCCGCTGATAGAGATACCCTGTTCATCTACCCCGATCTTGTGCGTCAAGGCATATCCAAGCGCAAGCTCTAGAAGCCTGTGGGGCGACGTACCTAGATAAACTCTATCAACACTCCCTATATGGAGCTCTACATCAACTTCTCGCGCAACCTCATCATCAACCTCACTAAACCCTCCAGAGGCGCTGAGCCTCGATATTCTTACTCTGCATACCGATTGTGCCAACTCTAGACACCTGCTCCTCTTTTACAACTTACCTATACACGGTTATTCAAGCTAACCATTTCAAGGATTTGATGCCGGGTCGCCACCATAATCAATACCTCCATAACCTGAGCCGCCGTATCCAATATATGTGGTCAGGCTAGCCATATCGATTGAATAAATATATATATACGAGTACCTTACGTTTTGTTAAAACGGGGGTAGATCTGTGTCGTCGGAAGAATTCATACAAGCTATTGTAGATCTTGACGAGCAAAAAGCTGTGGATCTCGCCCGACAACGCCTTGAAAAAGAAGATCCTTCTGCAATTCTTAACGACATAAGGAAAGCTGCCGAAATCATTGGTAAGAAGTTTGAGAGCGGCGAATACTTTGTAGCTGATCTTGTTATGGCTGGAGAGATTCTGAAGGCCGTATCTGAGCTTGTTAGAGAAAAACTAAAAGCCTTGGGCAAGACTAGAGAGACCATAGGCAAGTTCTTGATAGGTACTGTTGAGGGCGATATTCATGATATTGGTAAGAACATTGTTGTTACTATGGCTGAGGCTGCGGGTTTTGAGGTAATTGATCTTGGTGTTGATGTTCCTCCGCAGAAGTTTGTTGAGGCAATTAAGCAGTACAACCCCGATATTGTCGGTATGTCTGGGTTGCTGACGCTGGCCATAGACTCTATGAAGAGAACTGTAGACGCGATTAAGGAGGCTGGGCTGAGGAACAAGGTCAAGATAATCATAGGCGGTGGCAGAGTAGACCAATACGCATGCGAGTATGTAGGAGCAGACGCATGGACCATAGACGCTGCCCACGGAGTAAGGATAATGCTTCAGTGGATGGAGGAAAAGAAGAAGAGGTGATGTGAATGTTCAAGCTCCGTAAAGACCCTATTGATGAATGGATAGAGATGCACGAGAAAGAGCCTGACGTTGTCGCCAAGGAGAAGGTAGAGAGATTCTTAAAGGCAGCCGAGCTCAAGGTACCAGACAGAGTACCTATCGGAGGCGTTGGCAGCGATTTCCTGTGCAAGTATACTGGGATAACATGGTACGATATATCCTATAACTTTGATAAAATACCGCCTGCTGTACTCAAGTTTGTCCACGACTTTCCGAGCGACTTCGGCATAATATTCGCACCCTACATGCTGGAGGGATTCATATTCGCCCTAGCCTTCGCCGACTTCCCAGACTTCTCCGGCCTCATCAGGTTCCTAACAGGGCCTCTACACGACGTGCTGAAAGACAAGTGGAGCAGATGGCCTGGAAGAGAAATCAGAGAAGACATGCACCCGCAGTTCATCGGAGGCGAATTCATGAAACCCGAAGAGTATAAGAAGCTTGTAGAGAACCCGGTGGAGTTCGTACACAGTACCATATTGCCGAGAACATGTCCAGCACTAGGAACACCAGGAACCTCCCAGTGGAACGGTACATGGATAAGAGCGGGTATGGCGCTTCAAAGAGTACTGAACTTCTTAATAAGTCTAGGTGGCCAGCTAGCGAAAGCAGGAGTAGCCTCATACGCGCTTACCAACGCCTACGCGCCTGCCGATGTAATAGGCGACTTCCTTAGACACCCAACAGGAGCAATGCTAGATATGAGGAGACATCCCGATGACTTCAAAGCGGCTTGCGACGCCCTTGTAGAGCCTATACTCAAAGTGGCAACTTCTGTACCGCCAACACCGCCAGCAACATTCTTCTTCATACCGCTACACCTCAACGAGATGTTACCGCCCAAACTTTACAGCGAGTTCTACTGGCCCCACTTGAAGAAGATAATCGAGACCTTGGTGGGCAAGGGCTACAAAGGCTTCATATTCTTCGAAGGCGACCACAGCCCGCATGTCGATCTCATGTTAGAGCTGCCAAAGGGCTGGGGGGTCGCCTGGTTCGAGAGACCTAGGGACTTCCTAAAGGTATGGGAGAAGCTTAAGGGACACACATGTGTAATGGGCGGAATCTCGCCTGCACTACTATCTGGTGGAACCCCAGAGAAGATCGATGAATACGTAAAGAACCTGCTAAACCAGATAAAGCCCGAGGGAGGCTTCGTAATATCGCCGGGTGTCAACGAACTGCCTAAGGATACTCCACCGGAGAACGTAAGAGCCTATATAAACGCTGTCCTCAAATACGGCGTATACTAAACCATATCAATACACATTTTTTCACTAATCTTTCTCCACACCCATACCCCAAACAAATCCCAATAAACACTATAACAAAGAATGTCGCTTCCCGCAGGCTCAACTAAACATCGGATACCCCTGTTAAGAGAGCTATACATGAGGCCTAGAAGGGATATAACATCATTAGCTCCTATTCGCTATATTTGAGCGGTGCACGTTATTGGTTGAGGTCATACCCGTTATAGACATAATGAACGGGCTTGTGGTCCGAGCTATAGCCGGGCAGAGAGACCGATATAAACCCTTGGACAACAGCGTTATTGTTAGATCACCAAGACCTGAAGATGCTCTTGCAGGGTTTAAAAAACTGGGCTGTGGACGCCTCTACATTGCCGACCTAGACGCTATTCTCGGCAGAGGCGACAACTCCTTCGTCATAGATATGGCTCTCGGCTACGGCTTTAGAGTTCTAGCCGATGTTGGCAGGAGGGGGCTTAGCAAAGCTGATGAGGAAAATGTGAGCTATGTTATCGGCACCGAGTACATAGACTATCCAGACGAGCTTGCAGAGCTTTCTGGAAGGGCGATCAGCATGGACACAGTGGACGGGATGGTGCTGTTTAGGAATACGCGTCTCGACCCGGAGCGTGCATCAGCAGAACTGTGTAGGTATAACCCCAGTATTCTAATCGTATTAAACCTTTCACGCGTGGGAACAGAGCAGGGGCTCGATTTTGACCTCTTGAGGATAGCTAGGATGTGCTGTAAAACTGAGCTAGCTGTTGGAGGGGGCATCAGGAGTGTTGACGAGCTCAAGTTGCTGAACACATTTGGTGTTAGGTACGTCTTGGTCGCTACGGCTATTCATAAGGGTTTGGTAGATAGGTGTATATATTGAAGAGGTTCTGATATGTGGAGGTTTGATCCGAAATGACAGAAATTGAAACGGTGGTTGGTCTTGATATCGGTGGTGCAAACATTAAAGCTGTTAAGATCACCCACCGACTAGACGGCATGTCTATTGAGGATGTTATTAGGGAGTACACCCCCCTATGGATCGTAGGGGTTGAGGGTCTCAGGGAAAAGATCTCCAACATCAAGAAACGCCTAGGCGTTGGGTCTTCTCCATACCTTGTAGGGGTATGTATGACGGCAGAGCTTAGCGATGTATTCTTTTCTAAAGCCGAGGGCGTCAACAGGGTTGTGGACGTTGTCGAAGAAGTCTTTGCTGATGCCGCCGAAATATTCTACGTCAACTACAATGCAGAGCTGGTTACAGCCAGCAGAGCCCGCTCAAACCCTATCGAGATAGCTGCGGCAAACTGGGCGGCGAGCGCATGGATTTTAGAGAACGTTGTTACACGCCTCGGGCTGGAGAACGCTGTTTTTATTGATATTGGTAGCACGTCGACAACCATAATACCTCTAGTCAATGGAAAGGCTACTGTCAGGGGGAGAACAGACCCCGAGAAGCTACTCTTTGGCGAACTTGTTTACGTTGGAACGCTCAGAACCGACGTGTCGTCTCTAATAGACAAGGCGCCGTACAAGGGGTTCTACGTAGGGATATGCCGTGAGCGGTTTTCGCTTGTAGGTGATGCACAGCTCATTCTAGGCTATATACGCCCGGAGGACTATACCAGCGATACAGCCGATGGAAGAGGTAAGAGCGTGGCAGAGGCCCTAGCCAGGCTTGCAAGAGTTGTTTGTGCCGACAGCTCGATGATAAGCCTGGCGGAGGGCAAGGAAATCGCGAGGTATATCTACGAAAAACAGGTCTTTAAGGTGTTTGAGGCATTGATCCAGATAAGGTCGTGGATATCATCGAAGGGTATCGACCTAGACGGGTTTGCCGCTATCATAGCGGGCACAGGCAAGCATATAGCCTTCGAGGCTGCTAGAAGAGCAGGTTTTGAGCGTATTGTAGACATAGACCACGTTTTAGGAAAACCCCTAGCCTCTGTAATACCAGCATATGGAGCTGCCCTAATGGTGCTCAGCTGGAATGAAAATGCTGGCAGTTCTTAAGGTAAGCGGTCACCTCTACAAACACAGCCATACCGTAGAAAAACTTGTAGAGACTATAGACACTCTCGTAAGCCAGGGCACAAAGTTTCTTATCGTACCTGGCGGTAGCATCTTTGCAGACACCGTTAGAGAGCTTCAGCTGAGGACACGTTTAGATGATGATACAGCTCACTGGATGGCAATAAAAGCTATGGAGGTCTACGGGCTATATATAAAAAGCTTCTCACCCAGGTTTGTCGAAGCCTATACACTCGAAGAGATCCGTAGGGCTGTAGAAGAGAATCTAGTGCCTATAGTCATGCCCTATAAATTTCTCAGAGAACACGATGTTCTTCCTCACAGCTGGAGCGTGACCAGCGATTCGATATCTATATTCATTGCCCACGTGGTAGGAGCAGGACTGGTTATACTAGGAAAAGTAGTTGATGGAGTAAGAGACGCTGCGGGCAATCTTATAAGAATAGCCAGGATCGAGGATGTTGCTCACTATACTAGTGATGTTATAGACGCCTATGCAATCCCCCTAGCCAGGCAGTACGGTATACGTATAGCAGTGGTTAATCTAACCAAGCCTTGGTTGCTACAAAGAGTGGTCAATGCTTCTCTAGACGATTATACCCTTATCATCCCATGAACATCGCAGTTCTTTTGGCAAAGCCTATCTATCTCTCTTCTAAATAGCTTAACGAGATCACGAGAAATCCTACCGCTCCTTCCACCGTTGCAGACAGCACCCCTAACACCAACAACATCAAATCCTAGGCTTCTGCACATAGATAGATGCTGTAGCCTGATGCTACCCGCTATAGCGGTAAATAATCCTAGCTTGCGGGCAGTATTGGTAAACGTGCTGAAGTACCTAGGCTCTATAAGATCAAATGTGGATTGGCCATTCTTTTTAAGAGTGTCTATCATAACCCCCTTGGCACTGGTGCGCGTTGCTATATCTATTACTTTCATCGGTTCAACGGTACCCGTATACCTATAGTCTGCATAGCCCACGAGCACTAGCTTTACACTGCTAAAGGATCTCAACACATCATCGACAGACCTAGCTATGAGCTGCGCCTCGTCAGTATCTTTCAGGGCCAAGCCCACTTTTACGTAGTCTACTCCAAGCATTCCTACGGAGAAAGCTATGTACTTGAGCGATTTGCTTGCCCGGCCCAGATCGCCCAAGGCTATGCTAAGCTCCTTACCGTTCACAGATTTCGCAATGCGAATCACATCTCTCACTACATCTAGATCCGGTAGGCCTAGACTGCCATCAGATGGATCCTTGACGTCAATTATATCCGCTCCACCTTCGATGGCATCCCGAACCTCTTCTGATGTTTTGATAGACACCAGAAGCCTCATGGTCTTCACCCTAGGATGGTTCAAGCCATTTTAACGGTTTGAGGAAGTCCTTCCCCTGAGCATCATAAGTACCTATGGTTAGCTGGTAAAAGACCTCGCCTCTTTTCAAATCTCTAACCTCTTCGAGCTTCCCCCTAGCTATGACTCTGTCTCCGGGGTGGGCCAGGTCTATGTATAGACCCTCGTAGCTTACAATAGCCGATATCTTCTTTGAGAGCTCGGGACCCTCTACAACCTCTACACTGTCTACACTATACACAGCCGGCATGAAGAGCGCATCGCTTGAGTCTGTGACAACGGCTTTTATGGTTGCTATGCCTAGGGGCTTGAACACCTTCTGTTCCCATTTTTCATCTACTTCATGCTCTAGCTTGACCGGGTGTAACGAGAACTGCCTTCCCTTGTACAAAGCCCTGTTCCACTTGTACCGACCGTACAACAGCTTTGCCTCGTCAAGTGTAAGAGGGTGAATCCTAGTGATGTCCTTGGCCCACCGCTCCAAAATATCCCCGCTGGGAAGCGCGAAACCTGAAGACTTGTCTCCGAATAGCCTAAGCACAGCTTCTTTAACTTTGTACGCGTTTTCCTTACCATATACCACGATGTCGATATCAGATATACCCGGGTTGTGTATCTTGAGCAGTACCGAGCCTGTGATACCAAAATAGCCTATGTGTACACCCGATTCTTCCGATATCTTCTCCACGAGCTCCTTTGCCGTAGCCTCTAGCGGGTCTGACGGGTTCGACACCACTTCCTTGAGCCTCTCCTCGGGCTTATAGTGCTTCTTAACTTTATCCCTGGGAACCTCTATCAGCTCAACAGACCTATACTCGTCGAATACCACATACTCGGGACATCTCTGCTTCAGAAAATCGAAGGTGCTCTTCACACCCATCGCGCTATAGAACGGGAGCACCCGGCCGTACTTAACGCCATTCCTAGACCACTTTATTCTTATAGGTGTGTCCAAGTTGGGCACGTACTTAAGAAAGGCTATTACCCTGTTTGCCGGGTGAACATTGCCTATGACGCAGAAAAACATCCCTTCTATAGACTCTATGAAATCCCTATCCCTAAAACTCCTCACACCTCTCACCTTTGCACATCTTTTTCTAACCCAAGTTTAAAATTTAAGGCCCAAACTACCAAGAGTTAAGCGTAGTGTTTAAGCCCAAGGGGTTATTGCATGAATATAGGTATAGTTACTAGAAACCCTGGGAGCTTCTGTTCCTCTCAACTAATAAAGGCTTTCCAAAGCCTCGGCCACAGCGTTACAACATTCAGGTTTGGCGAGGTTGTTGCGCTGATAGATACCGACAGGCTAAAGCTCTTGGTTAGGGGCATAGACATCATAGAGAGCCTATCTGCTGTTGTTGTTAGGCCATTTGGACGGTCAAGCCTAGACCAGGCAATATACAGGATAGACCTGCTGTACGCGCTACAAGAGAACGGTATAGCAGTGTTCAACAAACCGTCTGCTATAGAAAAGTGTGTTGACAAGTTCAGATCCCTGTATACGCTAAAGCTGTACGGGATACCTGTTCCGCTAACTATCGTTGCGGAGAGGTCCTCCCTAGCCCTAAGAACCGTAGAGCTTCTCGGCCTTCGGGATGTTGTTGTCAAGCCTATGTTTGGCTCTAGGGGGCATGGTAGTACCATGGTGCGTGTATGGGATAGGGATGTCCTTTGGGAGGTTTTGAGGTCTATGACGTTTGTGCGGAGAACTGCCTATATACAAAAGTTCGTCCCCCATGGGGGGACGGATATGCGTGTCTTCGTCTTGGGGGAGCGCGCCTTAGCGGCTATGTATAGGATAGCCTCTGGTAGGAGCTGGAAGACAAACGTTGCTAGAGGCGGCAAGCCCGTGAAGATAGCGAAGCTTGATCCCGAAATCGAGGATCTTGCCGTAAAGTCTGCCAAGGTTCTAGGTTGTGAGATAGCTGGTGTGGACATCGCCCAAACAAACGATGGGGTCTATGTATTCGAGGTCAATAGCCAGCCAGGCTGGAGAGGGCTCCAAGAAGCTCACCCCGACATTGATATAGCTAGGGAGATAGCTCTCTATATCGTAGACAGGGTTAAGAGATAGAGCAACGGTATGCTTGTTGCCTAGGTATAGGCTTTCCGTAAAGGTGCTGCGGAAAAAGTTTGGTTACTGGTACCCTGGGACGGATTTTAGAGAAGACATAGTCCGAAAGTATGGGAGACATATAGATAATGGCGACTTTCTGGTGATATCGGAGAAAGCCATTTCTACTGCACTAGGGCACATCTATGACGAAAGCCGCATAGATGTTGACCATCTGAGCGAGTTGATGGCTCTCGCCGTAGACAGAGTTCTATGGGCAAGACTGCTAAAGTTTGTGTTCAAAAAGAGGGAGACCATCGAGCTCCTACGGAACACTCCTATCCAAGCTCTTGCTGTACACAAGAAGCTGGCGCTTCGGATAGGCGGCATCAAACACTTCATAAAACCCCTATCCGAGGCGGGTATAGACGCCTCTAACCTTCCATACAAATACGTATCGCTACCGCTGCCCAGCGCAAACAGCATTGCAAGGTCTACTAGGCTATATATATTCAAGCGCTTGGGAAAGCTCGTTAACGTACTTATTATCGATAGCGACAAGACCTTCAGGCCGAGATCCCTAAAGAACGTCGCCTTTGCAACAAGACCGTCAGAAGTAAGGGGCGTAGTTGATTTGGGTGGGATTGCATACCTAATGGGCAGGGCCATGCCCAGTTTGTTTACAGCGTTTCCTACTCCCGTAGGCTACTCTGGGGTCTGGGTAGGGCTTCCTACTATACTCAGAATAGCCAAGACATGCGAACGTTATATCGGGTTTGGCCTTGGAAGGAACGCGCTAGAAATGCTTGAAACGCTCAATAAGGAGAGCTTTAGCGAAGTGGGGTGGTGCGACATGGACAGAGTCTATCACTATCCTGCTGTAGTGGCTAAAGTAAGAGTTGCCAGTATTTCTTAGCAGATGTTCCTCAGATACTCTTTAGGTGTTGGCGCGAATATGGCTCTGGGGTTCAGTAGCTCTACACGAGCCAGCGACTCCTCGAAGCTAGTTGCTGTTCCAACGACCAGTCCTTGAAGACACTGCTCCAACAGGCTGGAATCCGTACAGCCACCGGTCTTTACGATATACGCGTAACCTGAAACAGCGTAACCAAGGTATACGCTACCATAATCGTCAGCAAGGCCCAGCATCATCTCGCCAAGCTTTGGGTATAGCTTAGCTATTCCAATGCCAGATGTCGTAAACCTCGGGTTCACCTCGACTACAACCATTTCACCGTTCCATACAAAGTCCATCCCTATATAGCCGCTAAGACCACCTAAGCACTTGCTCAACTTGTTAACAACATTCTTTGCCTGAGATACAATGGGCTCCGATCTTAGGGGGAGTACGTTGCCGTGGTAGACAATTCTGTTATCTTCAACAGAAACAAGCTGGAGGTTTACCGAAAACAGCGAGGGCTTCCCTCTGACGAATACAATGGATATGCTTCCGTGAACGCCCTCCACATACCTCTGGACAACCGCGTAGCCTCTGGGATCGCGCATTGCTACAACGTCTACCAGCTTCTCTACATCATCTCTGCTGTATGCGATATACACATGTTCTCCTCCTGCTAGCATTGATGGCTTGACAACATAGGGTCCATCAAGTTCGCTGAGATCGCACCTGCTTCTCCCCGCACAGGATATTGTTTGCGGTACCGATATACCGCACTCCCCTAGTACCCTAGCGTAGAGATGCTTGCTCGACAGCAATCTCATGATACTTCTTGGCGGTCCCAGCAGCTTATCCTCATGGATTGCATCCGCTATTTGAACAAGCTGTAGCGGTGGGGCTATCGCTATCACTAAGTCGAACGACTTGCTAAGCCTCTCCAAGGAATCTATATAGCTTTCTTCATCTGTTTGAACAGCTTCTGAAAACCTCACGATATCCGTTAAATACCTAGATACCGTTACTACGGTTCTTGCACCGGCTTTTTGCAGAACTCCTTTTAATGCCAGGATCATGCTATAGGCTTCTGGTATAAGCGCCAGATCGTGTTTACCAGGAGTATAGGTGCTGAGTATATACTCTGTTACTAATACCTGCACAAGCGTACACCCAAAACTACATCTATGCAAGCACTCCATTGCCAATAATATTGCCTCTAGCTAAAGCTTTATACCTGCTTCGCTGCGACCTAGGTTTGGTGTATATACTGTGTGCGAATCTAAGGTCTACTTAAAGAGAAACGGCAAGCTAGAGCTTGTAGCCGAGGACGTTGTTTCCCTTGTTCCTAGCGATAAGGGGTTTAAGTTTATCGACATATCCGGGAGGACATACGAAGTTGAAAATGCTGTTATAGACCACATAGACTTTGTAGGCCATAAAGTCGTGCTAAAACCTACGAAAAGCTCTTAACGAAAGGGTCTGCTAGATGAAGATCGCCGTTGTCGGCAAGGGTGGGGTTGGCAAGACAACCATAGCGGCCAACCTGGCTAGGCTGCTTGGGAGGGACGGATACAACGTTATAGCTGTTGACGCTGATCCAAGTCTAAACCTAGCTTCTGCCGTAGGAATCCCGTGGGATGCGGCTAAAAAAGCGCCTGTCCTTTTCGATGAAGAGGAGTTTATAAGGTCTAGAACAGTTCTCGAAGGAGGTTTCTACGTATTGAACCCCAAGGTCGACGACGTAGTCGAGCGCTTCGGGATAAAAGGACCCGATAACGTTACTGTAATCAAGCTCGGCGAAGTTAGGAAGGGTGGAACTAGGTGTCTATGCCCTGAGTACTCGTTTCTAAGAGCATTGTTGTCACACCTGATCCTAGGTAAAAAGGATATCGTGATACTCGATATGGTGGCAGGACTAGAACCACTAAGCCGGGGCACCATAAAGGGGGTGAGCATAGTTCTATGTATTGTAGAGCCTTCCCTAAAATCTGTGGATGTGGCTAACCAGGTTTATCGCCTATCCCAGGATCTAGGCTTGACAAAGGTAGAGTATGTTGCAAATAAGGTGCGAAGCGAAAAAGATGTTAAATACATAGAGGAGATGGTGGGCCGAAAAGTCTTCCACTCTATACCATATGACGAATCTGTTGTAGAAGCCGACGCTCTCGGGGTCTCACTTATAGACCATAGGCCTGACTCTGCTGCTGTTAAAGCCATATCACAGCTCAAGGAGAAAATTGTTAGCCGTTCAATTAGCTAGCACATACAGCACAATAGTTAATAAAATCTTTTAAGCTCTTTTCAAGTATATTTGCCTAGAAACCTTAGTGAAGATAAGATGCATGTTTTGGTGCACGATATTGAGCATTCCCTATAGGAACCTTAGGTTCAGGGCAGACGAGCTAAAGACGAGGATAGGGGATATAAAGGGTCTTGATGTCAGTGTTGGCTATATAATTGAGGAGTGGGAGGAGCCTCCCGGACCAACACCCTTCCCATCTATAGCAACACTAAGACATTGGGACCACAAGCTCTTGAATAGGTACAAACCTCTCTACCTGCCGTACTGCGATCTATGCTGTCTGTGTACGTATGGAAGGTGTGATCTTTCTCGGGGCAAGAGAGGTTCGTGCGGTATCAATCTATCTGAGCAGCAGTCAAGACTTGTTACGCTAGTTTGTGCTGTAGGAGCCTCAACTCATGCAAGTCATGCTAGGGAACTGCTGGAAAAGCTAAAGGCTAGGTATGGACCAGACGCACCCATCGACCTAGGGGGCGAAGTATACGTTGAAATGCCTATTACAAGGCTTGTCACAGGCGTTAAGCCCAAGACTCTTAGAGATCTCGAGGTTGTTCTAGACTACGTCGAGAAGCAGATAGTACAGACACTAGCAAGTGTTCACACAGGACAAGAGGGAAGCTGGATTGACTACGAATCCAAGGTACTACACCTCGGCATGCTCGACCATGTAGCCTTGGAGATTGCAGATGTAACGCAGGTTGCTACCCTAGGACTGCCAAAAGCAGATCCTGATGCTCCTCTTGTCGGCCTTGGTATAGGGGCTATAGACTCCTCAAAGCCTGTTATCCTCGTGATAGGCCACAACGTACTGCCCTCGGCTGCTATTATCGACTATCTCGAAGCCCGCGGCATAAGAGATCAAGTTGAGGTTTGCGGTTTGTGCTGCACGGCCCACGATATAACAAGGTATGAGAAGAAGCGCGCCAAGATAGTGGGCCCGATGTCTTGGCAGCTTAGGTTTGTTAGAACAGGCGTGCCAGATGTAATAGTCATAGACGAGCAGTGTATATATACAAACATAGTCGAGGAAGCGCAGAAAATAGGGGCGCCTGTAATAGCGACAACAGACAAAGCCATGAGGGGCCTCCCGGATAGAACCTATGCCGATCCTGATACGACAGTTGAAGAGCTTGTGAGCGGCAAAATTCCAGGTGCTGTTATTCTAGACGAGGAGAGGGCTGCCGAGGTTGCTGTAAAAGTGGCTCTTAAGATAGCACCTATGAGGGCTAGGTACAAGTGGAGCTTGATGAACAAAGACTCTCTTGTCGAATATGCAAAGAAGTGTACTATGTGTAGAAGCTGTGAGAGAAACTGCCCACAGGGGCTCCCCATATCAAATGCTATAGCGCTGGCCGCTAAAGGTGATATCTCAGCTCTTGCCTCGCTATATAGGAACTGTTTTGCTTGTAGAAGATGCGAATACGAGTGTCCGAGAGGTATCCCAGTACTGTCGCTCATACTAGCTGCAGCAAAAGAGTCTGGGATTATGCAAAACGAAAAGTATGCATGTAGAGTTGGAAGAGGGCCTATTCAGGATACCGAGATCAGATCCGTTGGAAGAGACATAGTCCTGGGAACAATTCCGGGGGTTGTTGCATTTGTTGGCTGTTCTAACTGGCCTGAGGGAGCAGAGGACGTGGCGGTAATGGCTAGAGAGTTCGCTTCGAGGAGATACATAGTGATGGCTTCTGGGTGCTCAGCTATGGCAATAGCTATGTATAAAAACGAAGAGGGTAGGACGCCATACGAAGAATTCTCTGGTGCTTTCGAGGCTGGAGGAATAGTTAACGTGGGTTCGTGTGTTGCTAATGCTCATATAGCTGGAGCGGCTATAAAGATCGCCAACATCTTTGCCAAGCTGCCTCTTAGGGCAAACTATGCCGAGATTGCAGACTATATCCTAAACAGAGTTGGAGCCGTAGGCATCGCATGGGGGGCCATGAGCCAAAAGGCCGCGGCCATAGCCTCCGGGTTCTGGCGTCTTGGCGTACCTGTTATCGTTGGGCCACACGGGCTCAAGTATAGGAGGATGCTCCTAGGTGATGTAGAGGATGCCGAGAGCTGGTATGCATACGACGCTATGTCGGGTGAAAAGGTGTGGACAGGTCCTGCACCAGCACATCTATTCTACGCCGCTGAGACCTTCGAAGAGGCTGTCATAATGGTGCCCAAGCTCTGCATAAGACCCGCCGATACCCCGCAAGGAAGATCCATAAAGCTGACTAACTACATATCCCTCTACAAGAAGTTCTATGGCAGCGATAAGCTGCCGCCAGATGTACACCTATATGTAAGGACAGAAGCCGACATACCTATAGCCTATAAAGATGAGGTGCTGACCTACCTCAAGGAGGTAGGCTGGAGAGAAAAACCAGTTACGGCAAACCCAACGCTTCTTGAAGATATCATTGAAAAGTATAGGTTGAGAAGAGAAGGTGCAAAGATTTAGGTGTGCATCATGGCGCTAGAGTACTGGTTAAGGGGCGATATACCCCCAGGACCGATAAAAGCTATTGTGTTGACTGATATCAACAGGGTTGCGGAGATACTCAAAAAACACAGTGGGGCAACAGCAATACTGCTAGGCCCAAGCATACTAGACATCGAGAAGCTATACAACGAAGATGTTATAGGCAAGTTTGTAGAAATCGCGCGGATACTCAACGCCCCAATAATAACCTCTGTCTCTGGAGTGATACAGAAACTCGATAGCATGAAATTCGCGGAGCATCGCATAGAGTTTCCCCTAGAGCTCTTCAGAAAGCTATCTCGAGGTGTATACAGCTACAAGCTCCTGGCCGTTACAGGGCTAAGGTATGCATACGAATGGTTGCTACTGAACCACCTAAAACACTATAATCCAAGCATAAACACCATCTCCCTAGACCCCTATGCACAGCCCAACGCCACTTGGACAATGCCCTCGCTACCCCCTCAAATATGGCTAAAGAACCTGGCCCAGCTAATCGAAATACTCAAGAAGTGATTTTTTTTCCTTCGTAGACAAGATTGTATGGGGTGTAGGACGTGAGTGCACCAGAATTCAAACTCAGAATAATAGAAGAAGTCCCCCTACCAGAAGGCGTAAGCATAAAGAGGTTCAAGGTCCCGCCCACACCGCCAAAAGCTATGTTTAGCGACATGCCTGTAGACGTGGGTCCCCAGTACGAGGGACAGAGGATAAGAGCCCGTGAGATGTATGTTGAGCTCGGGGGGCCCAAGGTCAAGCACAAGTTTGAACTATTCCTAATCAAAAAACCCGAAGAAGTTGAAGATGGAGAAATCGTAGTAATTGGCCCGGACCTGAACGAGCTAGAGGAAGGTAGTAGCATTCCATATGCAGTTATAATCGAGGGTGCTGGCCAGAATCTTGATCTTCGAGCCGACGGTGTTCTAGAGAGGCGTATACACGAGTTCAGCAACTATATCCAAGGCTACATGCACCTAAATCAAAGGTATGAGATTTGGCTTAGGGTAAGCAAGAAGTCTTTCCAGAATGGTCTGAACACATTTAAGTGGATAGGAACGGGACTCTACAGGCTATTCAAATCGGCATTTCCCATAGTTGAGAAGCTGAGAATAATATTCGTAACAGATCCTAGGGTTGTCGAGGCAGCGTACCCGCAGGCTATTAAAGTATACGAGGAGAGAGATAGGAGGGCCCTAGGACTAAGAGATGAAGATGTCGATACTTTCTATGCATGTAAGCTGTGCCAATCCTTTGCCCCAACCCATGCGTGTATAATAACGCCGGAGAGGCCCTCGGCATGCGGAGCCATATCGTGGATAGACGCAATGGTGGCCTACCAGATAGATCCTAAGGGACCTATACAGCCAGTCCCAAAGGGTAAACTCATAGACCCGGTAGCGGGCGAGTACGAGGGTGTTAACGAGGCTATCAAAAAGTACTCTAACGGTACTATAGAGAGGATAAAGCTCTACTCGCTGTTCGACTACCCGCCAACGATATGCGGCTGTTTCGAGATAGCTACCTTCTACATACCCGAGCTAGATGCCGTAGGGCTTGTGCATAGAGGGTTCGGAGGAACAACGCCCATAGGGCTGAGGTTTAGCCAAATAGCTGATGCTGTTGGCGGAGGCAAGCAGGTTCCGGGGTTCCAAGGGATAGGCACCCTCTACCTTAGAAGCAAGAAGCTGTTTCAAGCCGACGGAGGATGGTCGAGGATTGTCTGGATGACGTCGGAGCTAAAGGAGAGAGTTGCAGACGCTATACCCAGCGAGCTAAAAGATAAGATAGCTACGGAAAAAGACGCCACAACTATTGAGGAGCTTAAAAAGTTCCTTATAGAAAGGGGCCACCCGATAGCAAAGAAGATTCTAGAGGCTGAGAAAGCCAAGGCGGAGGAAAAAGCTGAGGAGGCCCAGCCACCTGCGCCGTCGACTACCCAGCTCCAGGTCTCTGCTCCAGCCACGGTTACTCCTATGCAAGCTGTACAGCAGGTTCAAGCACCTGTACAGACCCTTACTGTCCCCGCGCCTGGTGGCATAACTGTGTCGGTGAGCATCCCCACGGCCTTGACCCAGCCGCCTAGCGGACCGCAGATCTCTGTCTCCCTAAAGGGTGTAAAGATAAGAATTGAAAAGGTAGTCATAAAGAAAGCCGAAGGTGAAAAGAAGTGAGCTCAAAAAAAGATGCCAAAAGAGACGACGAGAAAGAGAGTAGAGAGCAAGCCGAGATCCTGGGTCTTCTCGCTAAACTTGTAGAAGCCTTGGAGAAGGGTATTGTTGAGCTATACAATGTGGACGTGACACTAGACGAGGTCGAGCTTAGACTCCCCCAGAGCGCAGCAAGTTCCTTCCCCCTGCCAATAGCCATAATACCCCAGAAGGCCGAAACAGCCAAGCCAGAGGTGCAGGCGGGGGCTGCCGTTGCTAAAGCAGTAGAGCTTGTAGCTAGGAGAGCTGTAGAACTAGCTAAGCTTGTTTTCGAAGAGCCAAAGCCGAAGTTTAGCGGTAGGGTCGTCGAGGTTAAATTCGGTGCAACAAAAAGTGAGGGAGGTACAAGGGATAGAACAATAGTGCTAGGTGGTCACGAGCTACCGCCGTACTACTACATCGCTGGGTACAAACCCCCGCATATGCCTGCCTTTGGAGGAGACGTATTCGATATCAAGATCGGTCTTCCAAAAGCTGTCAGGATTGTATTTGGCGATGCTCTTGACAATCCCACCGAGTGGGCCAGGCTATGGGTTGATAGGTTTGGTGCAGAGGCTATAGATGTTCATCTCATAAGCACAGACCCAGCAATAAAAGATGCACCACCTGAAGCAGCCGTAAAAACCTTGGATGATGTTCTGCAGGCGGTAAAGGTACCGATTATCGCTGGTGGAAGCGGTAATCCCGAGAAAGATGTTGATCTATTCAACAAGATTGCCGGCACCTTTCCAAGCGAGGGGCTAGTACTGAACAGCTTAAACCTCGATATGGAGCTCGAGAAGGTCTGTCCCAATATAGCAAAAACAAATGCTGTTGTCATAAGCTTCTCCCCCATGAGCGTTGAGAAGGCTGAGGAGATCAACAGGAAGGTGTATACGTGGATTCCGAGGGAGAGGATAATGCTAGATCTCAACATAGGTGGCATAGGCTATGGGACGGAGTACGGGTTTACAGCAATGGAAAGAGCGAGACTAGGCGCATTACTAGGAAACGAACTTCTGCAACACCCGTTTAACGTTGGTGCTGCAAACGCCTGGGGGGCGAGAGAGGCTTGGATTACGATGGATCCCTACTGGGGGCCCAAGGAGATTAGGGGGCCGCTGTGGGAAACACTAACATGTGTAATATGCTTGCTTGCAGGCGCAGACTACTTCATGATACTACACCCATTGACAACTAAAGTAGCTAAAGGCTATTAGGAGNGTACCTGTTTNCCGAGCCCAAGCCCAAGGATCCCGAAAAAAGCCCTGAACTGGTTATCGGACTAAAAATCCCGGTGGTCTAACATGCCCTGGAAACCCCCAACACCCGTCGAGGTCTATCAACTCCTGCCCAAAGACCNANTGTGGTAAATGCGGAGACCCAAACTGTATGGCCTTCGCCGTAAAGCTTGTCAATTTTGATAGCTATCCTGAGCAGTGCTCTCCACTCCTAGAGGAGAAGTACAGAGAGAACTACGCCAAGCTAAAATCGCTACTAGCCCCACCCATCAAAGAGGTTGTCCTCAAAAGCCCAAAGAGGGCTGTCAAGATAGGTGGAGAATATGTCCTCTACAGACATGATCTAAGATATATGAACCCCACAGCTATTGCCGTGGATGTGGATGACACCATGGATAGAGACACCCTTCTACAGCGCATCGAAAAGATAGAAAAATTCGAGTATGAATACGTTGGCCAGAAGCTCAAGCTAGACCTTATAGCCGTTAGATCTGTGACTAACGACCCCAAGCAGTTTGCAAAGACGGTCCAGACGGTCATGGAGCGCTCAACACTCCCGCTAATCCTGTGCTCCACAAACCCGACGGTGATCGAAGCGGGGATGAACGTTCTGCCTCCAGACCACAGACCGTTGATATACGCTGCGACAAAAGATAACTGGAGAGAAATGGCTGAGCTAGCAAAGAGATTCGAGGTTCCCCTAGCTGTAGCAAGCCCTGGCGATTTAGATACCTTGATATCGCTAGCCAAAACCCTTGGTGAGGATCTGGGTATACCAGATCTTGTCCTAGACCCTGGCGTGTTCTTTGGAGAGGGCGGCCTGGCCTACACCATTAAGGCGTACACATGGCTTAGGTATAAGGCAACTGTAGACCTAATGAAATACGCAGGCTATCCGCTCCTAGGAACACCCATAGCTGCGTGGACTGCTATAGAGGGCGATGTCAAGGACAAGATGTGGTGGGAGACAGTGTTGGCCACCATGCTCATCACTAGGTATGCCGATGTCATTATAATGCACTCGCTAGAAGGATGGTCCCTGCTACCCCTAGTGCTCTGGAGATTCCAGCTCTACACAGACCCAAGGAAGCCTGTTGCCGTGCCCACAGGGCTTAAACAGCTTGGACAGCCCAACGAGCTATCCCCGGTTATAGTCACATCGAACTATGCTCTTACCTATAGCCTGGTACTAAGCGATGCCGAAAAGTCAAAGGTTAACGCGTGGCTCCTCGTTATCGATACAGAGGGGCTTGCCGTAGACGTAGCTGTTGCAGCCAAGAAATTTACAGGCGATAAAGTTGCTGAAATAATACGCTCCTCCAACCTAGAGGAGAAGGTTAAGCATAGAATTCTGATTATACCAGGTAAAGCTGCAAGAACGGCAGGAGATATCGAAGACTCGACCGGTTGGAAGGTGCTAGTAGGACCAGCAGACTCAAGCGAGCTAGGCAAGTTCATAGAAAAGACGTGGACCGAAGATAAAATAAGAGAGCTTATGCAACGATAAACCCTACTCGATACATCCTTAGTAGACATCAATAGTTTTAAACCATCAATATTATACCGCAGCTTCATAGAAGATATTTATCTCCAACATAAAACACTATTCCCGTCTTGTTGTAAGAATAAGAGCCTGACACAGGATCAAGCATATAGTCAAAAAGCCTCAACGGGATGCTGTATGGACAGCGACAACAGGAGAGTTAAAGTATCGTTTCCCCAGTTCAACATAGTAGTCGATGCACCCATAGGAACGTCTATTCTCGAGGTTGCCCAGCAAACTGGAATAGGTATAAGAAGTGTGTGCGGTGGGAAAGGTCTTTGTGGCAAGTGCAAGGTATTGGTAAGGGGTAGGGTAGAACATAGGTTAACAGATAAAAGCCTTATAAGAGATGACGAGCTATCCAAAGGCTATGTGCTCGCCTGCATGGCTAAGGTTCTTGAGGATGTAGAGGTGTTTATCCCGCCAGAGAGCCAGTTCAAGAAGGCAAAGCTCCTATCCCACGTTGTCCTACCTAGTTTTACTCTTGATCCTGTTGTAAAGAGTTTCAAGCCATCTGATTATCTCGATGCAGTAAAGCTGTTTTCGTTCTACAGAGCTGAAGAAGAGCTTTACAAGAAAGCACTAGAGCTCTTGAACAGAGAAGGCGTAGTATACGTTGTTGTGGATACCCTAAACGAGAAGATATTAGATGTAAAAACCGATAACTCAACATATGGGGTAGCCATAGACATTGGGACTACTAAGATAGTGTGTGCCGTAATAGATCTTAACAGTGGTAAGATCGTAGACGTTGATTCAGAGTTCAACAAACAGATGATGTTCGGAGAAGACATTGTCTCTCGATTATCTAGGGCGGTTGAAAAAGAGGGGCTGGTAGAGCTACAAAGAGCAACAGTTGAAACTATAAATAGCATCATCAAGCGTATAGGCGAAAAACATGGGATAGACCCCAACAACATCTACTATGTTTCTGCTGCTGGAAATACTGCTATGACGTACCTATTTGTTGGAGCTAACCCATACGAGCTGATAAGATCGTTTAGAGAGCCCGTCAAAGTCGACCCGAGACCGCGTATACTAAATGCACAGGCTCTTGGGCTAAACACGCACAGAAACGCTCTTGTATATGTTCTCCCATGCAGCGGTAGGTTCCTCGGAGGAGATGTCATAGGCGATATACTTACTGCAGGGATTAACTTTAGCGATGATGTGGCTCTCTTAATAGATATTGGAACCAATACCGAGGTTGTCATAGGGTGTAGGAACTGGTTCCTGGGAACCACCGCTCCCGCAGGCCCTGCTTTCGAAGGGTGGGGGCTTAGGTGTGGTGTTAGGGCTGTTGAAGGTGCTATAGAAAGCGTTAGGATAGACTCAGAAACGCTTGAGCCTACGTATAGCACTATAGGGAATACAAAACCCATAGGCATATGCGGATCTGGCTACATAGATCTCGTTGCCCAGCTATTTGTTAATGGGGTTATCGATAATAGGGGCAAGTTCTATAGAGACATAAACCATCCAAGGATCAGAAAGGGCGATGATGGCTATGAGTACGTGATAGTGTTTGCTGATCAGAGCGCTACGGGCAACGATATAGTCATAACAGAGAAGGACATATATAACATAATAGACTCTAAGTCGTCTGTATGTGCCGCTATTTCAATCTTACTCAAAAGCATGCACCTAGACGTCTACAGCATTAAGAAGGTGTTTGTCTGCGGGGCATTCGGGAGGTATTTAAACGTGGACAGCGCCATAGCCATAGGCATGATACCCGAGCTACCCAATGCCGAGCTAACGTATATAGGCAATGGCTCGCTTGGTGGAGCGATACTCACAGCACTCTCGAGAGACCATGCCAAAGAGGCCGAGAATGTTGCAAAGTATACGGCAACAATAGAGCTTTTGCTAGATCCAAACTTTATGGAAGAGTACGAAGCAGGTTTTATTCTGCCAGGAAAACCCGAGCTTTTCCCGAACTGGTGGAGAAGAAGTAAAGGGATAAAACCGTGGAGCGCTAGAAAACGCGAAAAAGCGGTGCTAAACCGATGAGAAGACCCTTCATAGCATCGATATCAGGCAAGGGCGGTACTGGGAAAACAACGCTTACAGCCCTCCTAACAAAGGTGTTAATAGAGAATAGAAGCGATGACATAGTGCTTGTAGTAGACGCTGACCCTGCTACCAATCTACAGGATGTCCTAGGCGTTAAAGTGCCTAGGACTATAGGTGATGTAGCTGACGAATTTAGGCGTAAAGTAGGCAATGTCGATCTTGTTGGGACAGAGAAGTCGTCTCTACTACAGTACTGGATTCTGAGGGACTGCCTCGTTGAGCTAGAGCGCTTCGATTTCCTGGCCATGGGCAGGGGAGAAGGTGAGGGATGCTACTGCTATGTGAACCTACTACTAACAAAAATCCTCGTAGAGCTGCTCAAGAACTATACCGTTGTTTTGATGGATATGGAGGCAGGGCTAGAACACCTAAGTAGAAGAGTTGACAGATACGTGAATACCCTCATAGTCGTTGTAGACCCCTCGATAATGAGCCTGAGAACAGCTGAAAGGATAATGAACGTGGCAAAAGAGGTCAATATAAAGCCAGAGAGGTTCTACCTAGTCGGCAACAGGATACCAAGTGACATAGTAAGCTCGATATCTAGGTATGCCGAAGATATGGGCTACGTCTATGCCGGCACCATGCCAGTAGACGAGAACATAATTAAGTATTCTCTCGAGGGTAGGAGTCTTCTAGAGCTACCCCCCGACAGCCCTGCTGTTAGAGCTGCCATGGAAATAGCGAGAAACATTGGTCTGATAGACTGAAGCCCGGCCCTGCAATGTAGTATTGTTTACCGATAAACTTATATTTAATTGCTACTAATAAAATCTAGCTGGGAGAAAACCATGAAAATTCTACACGAGTTCGTACCAACCCGAAAGTTTTTGCAGATGGCCGAGGAAACAAAAGACTATGTAGACGGCTGGAACGTGACGGACAGTGCCGCAGGCAGACCAGCTCCAAGCGGTGTAGCTGTTAGCTGTGTACTAAAGGTTAAGTACCCAGAGAAGACCGTTATACCGATATTTGTGCTCAACTATAAAGGCCCTGTTGAAGTGGGAGCCCTAGCTCTAGCTGCCGATGCTGTAGGACTAGACGGGCTTATACTCACCTTCGGAGACGAGCCCGTGTACGGAGAGCCTCTGGCACCCAAGTATTGGAAGAGATCCGAGGATGCTAGAGACTTCCTGAAAAATGAAATAAAGCTTAAACGCGTAAAGCTTGGGTGTCTCCTATCCCCGAGACCAGCTAGGGATAGGTATAAGAAGGAGTTCAAAGTCGAGGACATGGTGAACAGAGTTAAGAGTGGCTGGGACTTCGCATTCTTTATGAGGTTAGACGAATCGACCCTGCCATTGCTTGAACAGGTTTCCGCCGAGCTAAGAAAGCTCGGTATACCGATATACACGTACTTCCTGATAAAAACACCCCGAAATGCTGAAATACTTGCCAGAATAGGGTGGAGCCCCACAACATCTATAGAGAACTCTGTTGCATTTGCAGAAAAACTCGAAGGATTAGTGGACGGGCTAATAGCGACTTGTGCTGGTGATTACGAGGGCGATAAAGAGCTCTTGAAGATGCTGAGCAAGTTTAGAAAGTAAATCTTTTCACTTTAATTTAATCTCTTTACTTATAGGTTGTTTTTCTCAGAGATAGACAATTACATAGAACAGACTTTTAGCAAGTGCGCTAACCAAGTTTGATAAAAATGTTTGTGTTACTCTATAATCATCCTAACGTCTACTGCCATAGCACCAGCTCCTTCATCGTATACGAACAGCGGATTGATGTCCAACTCTAATATCTCTGGTATATCGGTCACCAGCTTGCTCACCCTCAACAGAACATTGACAACTGATGCTATATCTGCCGGTTTTTCTCCCCTAATTCCTCTTAACAGCGCATAGGCCTTGGTATCCATTATCATTTCCTTGGCTTCGTATGGTGATAATGGTGCTAGTCTGAATGATACGTCTCTAAATAACTCCGTGTATATACCGCCAAGACCGAACATTATCAAGTGACCAAAGGATGGGTCTTTGGTTGCTCCTATGATCACCTCTCTGCCTTTGGGTACCATCTTTTGTACGACTACACCATGTATCCTAGCAGATGGAGCATGCGTTCTAACATTTTCCATGATTTTTCTGAATGCCTCCCTTACTTCCTCATCAGATTTTATATTCACTATAACTCCTCCGACATCCGACTTGTGGATAATATCCGGTGAGACTATCTTGAGCACAACAGGATACCCAATAGCGTTGGCCATCTGAATAGCTTCCTCCTCTGAACGCGCTAGATAGGTCGGTGTTACCGGTATTCCGTAGCATTTAGCTACGTTCTTGGCCTCATGCTCCAGCAGAGCTTTTCTGCCCTCGCGCCTCGCATTCTCTATTATTGATAGCGCTGTGACCTTATCAGCATCGTAGACCTCGACACGCTCTAGCATCTTCTCTAGGGCCTCCATCATCTCTCTATACATGTTCATGCCGATTAGCGCCCCAACAGCTCTTTCAGGCATATCGTATACCGGTACACCATTGTCCATAAGCATTCTGATGGCTTTCTCAACCTTAGAACCGCCAATGAAGACTGCTAGTATAGGCTTAGTCCTGTACTGCTTGCTGAGCTCGATTATGGTCTGTGCTGTCGCCTCGGGTTCTGTGACGGCCTGTGGAGTTAGAATCGTGATGACACCATCAACATTTGGATCTCTTAGGACAGCGTCTATAGCAAGTTTGTATCGGTCAGCCTTGGCATCGCCTAGGACATCAACAGGGTTGAGCACAGCTGCCATTGGCGGGAGGTTCTTCTTCAAATAGTCTACAGTTGTCTGCGATAGGGTAGCCAGCTTGAGGCCTCTAGACGCTATTAGATCCGACGTTACGACTCCTCCACCACCCGCATTTGTTACAACACCAATTCTGTCTCCTTGTATGAACTGGTATGCGTCAAATGCTATGGCCAAGTCGAATAGCTCGGATAGCGATGATACACCAACAATCCCTGCTTTCTTTAGCGCGGCCTTCAGTACCGTAGCTCCTCCCGCCATAGAGCCTGTGTGACTGAGAGCCGCCCTTGCACCTGCTTCTGTTACCCCTCCTTTGAGGAGTACAACAGGTTTTTTCCTCGATACCCTCGACCCTACCTCTATAAACTTCCTGCCGTCGGCTATAGACTCTAGGTATAAGAGAATTACCTTTGTCTCGGGGTCTTCTCCAAGGTACTCTATAAAGTCTATCTCGCTTAGATCAGCCTTGTTGCCCAGGCTGACAATCTTCGAAAAGCCTATACCAATTTTTTCAGCCCAGTCGAGAATCGCTGCTAGAAGAGCACCGCTTTGCGATACAAATGCTATTCCCCCTCTCTTCGGTATCCGTGGGCCAAATGTAGCGTTCAGAGGAGTGTAGGTATCTATTATGCCAAGGCAGTTGGGCCCCACAACCCTCATACCATACTTCCTGGCTATTTCCACAAGCTTCTTCTCCCTCTCAACGCCTTCGCCGCCGACTTCTTTGAAGCCAGCGCTAATCACAACCACATACTTAACGCCCTTCTTACCGCACTCCTCTAAGACTCCGGGAACGGCTGGAGCCGGTACTACAATTACTGCAAGGTCTACATCGCCTGGGATCTCGCTAACAGATTTGTATACTGGATAGCCAAGTATTTCATTAGCTTTGGGGTTTACCGGGTATATCGAGCCCTTGTACCCGCCCTCGATAATATTCTTCAGAATAGAGTGGCCCACCTTACCTGGCTCTCTCGAAGCACCTATGACGGCTACACTCCTTGGTTTAAACAGCTCTTCTAACCTGCTGACCATCTCTATAACCGTTAAAACAGCTTTACATCTCTAACCTAAAAGCTTTATCGGTTAACATCTGAAAAATGATGTTAGTTTTTATACCTACTAAGCTAATTGCGCTAGCATTCATAACTGCTTAGTGGTCTTCCCGGCAAGGCAACAAAGCCGAAGTCAAAAATACCGTGTTTGAGGTCAAAAATCTAAAAGGGTTCAAAACTATGTTGTTACTCCTGCCTTTGTCAGCAAGCTTTCTACTTCTTCTACTGATAGTTTTCTAAACGATTTTGTCTGTGTTTCTGCCAAACCTATCTCTACTTTTTCTATCGATAGCGGCTCTTGAAGTGCCGCTCTTAGTGCTCGTAATCCCAGTATCACTGCTTCTTCTACTGACATGTTTTTATTGTAGTGTTTTTCTATGTAGCTTATTGCGGTCTGCTCTCCCGACCCAGCTACTGTAGCATGGTACTTGAAGTATAGTCCGCTTGGCTCTGTCTTTATTAGCTGCGGCTCGCCGTTTTTGTCGATTCCTCCGAATATTATCGATACTCCGAATGGTCTTACCCCTCCCTGCTGGGTGTATATCTGCTTGATATCGCATATGTTTCTAGCGAGAAGCTCTATATCTATAGGTTCGTCATATGTAAGTCTGTGCCTAACAGCAAGAAGCCTGGCGTAGTCTATCAAGACCCTGCCGTCATGGCCAAGTCCCGAGAAAGTGGCGCCTACGTGCAAATCAACTACAAAGACCTTCTCTAAGCCCAGTACGTCGTGGAGCGGTGCTACCTTTCTTCTCTCTGCAATTAAAACAACACCAGACCCGCACTTAATACCGAGGGAGGTCCAGCCTCTTCTAACCGCTTCAGCGGCATACTCAACCTGGTAAAGCTTGCCATCAGGTGAAAAAATGGTCAGAGCCCTGTCATAACCCATAGCAGCAGGCATAAAAGACATGCACTATCACCTACACATTCCAACCTTTAATGTACCGTTTTCCAGCACAGGCTAAAAAGATTATCGTATCTTCACAAAAAAGGATTTTCAGGGATTGCTAAATGTTAAAAATGAAATGCGCTACCGGAGAACAAAAAGTCTACCTCTTTCTCGTGAGCACTAGTGTTGTAACAAGAGCTATCACTAACACCATTACTATTAAAGCTATGTACACTGGAGATAGACCTCTTTCTTCTGGCTCTGCTGGGACCGGGGTTTGCGGGGAAGACTCGGGCAGACTCGTCGATGGAGTTGCTGTGCTAGCCAGCGTATATACCAATGTTGCAGGCCCGCGTAGAGTCATTACTATCCTGCCCTCTTCTTGAGCTAGAGAGTCTACGTCTTCGGGTAGGCTTAGCATAACTACATCGCTATCTATGCTTAGGGCAACGGTCGCGCTATCGTCTATTCTAAGTGTTAGAGCGCCACCGTCTATAGTCACATTGGCTATGTATTCAATAACTCCCCCGCATGGTACGTCAGAGTATATGCTCAATAACCCATCGCTAAATACCCACGCTGGTTCGGCACCACCACACAATATGATGATAGTGTTGTCGATAGGCTCTACAGGTAGCTTAAGCGTATTTAGTCCTTGTTCTAGAAATACATGGAGTTTAACGTGTGGCACCCCGCTACTATCTATGTTTATCTCTATACTCTGGTCTGTTGCACTCACGCATGTGCTAACCACTATGAGAGCCACTAGCAGTACCGTGATAATCGAGCTTCGTACCGGGAGCGCAACTCTATTCATATGGTACATGCGGGTTTCACCTTTCAGATCCTAGGTATATATGAATGCAGATCCCGCGTTCCCGAAACAGGTAAAAAAAATGTTGTTTAACCTGGATAAAGTTTCAACATTCTAGCTATGGTGTTTAGATGTGTTTGTGCTGCTCTTGCCAGGGCTAACGCCCTTTGTGCATATATGAAGGATTTCAGGTATTCGCCATTTTCGTAAAGATCTTTTGCCGCGTCCAAGCTGCTCTTAGACCTGTTTATCTGCTGTCCCACAAGGTTGACAATTCTTTCTATGACATCTACTACCCGGCAAGCCTGACTACCGTGCAGTCCTGGTCTTTGCTGCTGGTCCTGACCACATGCTCTCCGAGCATTCTCAATATCGTTTATCACATCGCTATAGAGCTCTTCTGCTCTTTCAATAGCTTTATCGGCTTCTCTTATAATCTTCTCTACGATGTTCCCGAGCTTGTTCTTTGCCTTCTCCGCTATCCTTTCGCTGATTACGCCTAGCTCTCTTGCAAGTCTCCTCGCTTCGCACCTTATCGTACACAGTGTCTCTATGACCTGCTCGACATCATCTATAGATTCTACCTCCGATAGCGTTTCCCTTAGCTCCTCAGCTCTCGAAATTAGGGAGCTTATATTTGGGAGTAGGTCGGTCATGTTGTTCTGGATAGCTACCTCCTCTAATACCCTGAGCTCTTCTATGAGCTCTGAAATGCTTTGGTTGACCCTTGCGATCATTACTTCAAGAGTTTTGTTTAACGCTTCTCTTACTCGTGCCTGATCTACTACCTCACCAACTTCGTCTGCTACGCTTTCTAGAATCTCTTTAACCGTGGCGAGCCTCTCTATAGCTTCTTCGATCGCCTCTACGGCATGAGGCGATGCGTTCACGTTCCTGAGCTTCTCTAGTGTTTTGTTTAGTATCTCTATGGATTTATCTATGTGCTTAACGGCAACGTCAAGCCCTCTCGCATCTCCGCCCCTAACTCTTTCTACATGCCTATATAGATACTCCTTTGCCTTGTCCCCAAACTCTTTAGCTCTTCTAGCCTCGACATCCTTCAATCTCTTTCTCATTTCTTTGAATAGCATGTTTATAGCTGAGGCGTTCTTGGCGTTAGCTATTATCTCGCTTATTCTATCCTCTAAATCTTCCACAGTCACATTGTATTTACTAGCTAGTACTCTAATTCTGTTTCTCAGAGCGTTTCCAAGGCCGTTGAGGTATCTTTGAAGGACTATGCCTACTCTAAAGGCTTTACCAGCTCTTACCTCGTTTGCTACCTCTGAAAGTAGCTTGGTGGCATTGCGAACCCATTCCCTAACTTCGTCTAGTGCAAGCTCGGATACGTTAACGCTAAGTAGTTCTACTATTTTACTCTTAATATCGTCTGATATGTTGAGCGCTAGGGTTCTATTGAGCATTTCTTTCAAAACTGTAGCTTTTGCTATGAGTATCCGAGTCGCGTTGACGGATTGGCCTGCGGGCTCAGTAGCATTTGCAGCTGTTTCGCTTGCTGTATCTTCTGGTGCTTGGGCCAGTACGGTGCCTAGGCCTAGCCCCGGCAATACTGATAGTGCTACTAGTATGACCAGGGCTATCGAGGCTATTGTTTTTGACAACACCATTTTTCTGCACCCACCAGTCACCTCTATACCCTAAGGAGTTTTTTAGGGTACCCACGGGAAAAGCTTTTCATATTTTTTGAATTGCATATGGAAACAGATAAAACGATAGATAAACCGCGACGTGGAAAAGCTCAAAGACTTAAATCTTTAAACGCAGAGCATATTCTAGGTGGTACCCACGGCAAAACTACTCGTGGTATACTATTCGAGAACCGGTAACACTAAAAAGCTTGTCGAGGGGTTTGCCGAAGGCGCCAAAAGTGTTGGCGGTGTTGAGGTAATAGTTAAGGGTGCAGAAGAAGCTAAGGTAGAGGAACTTCTCGAAGCAGATGCTATCGTGTTTGCTAGCCCCTCATACTTTAGACTGCCTGCCTGGCCCCTGAAGAAGTTTATCGACGATTCTATCGCTGTCTATGGAAAACTCGGAGGCAAGCTCGGGGGAGCCCTCTGCACAGCGGGCTCGAGTATAGGCGCAGTTAAGTGCGTCCAAGCCCTCAAAGACGCTATTGAAGAGCATGGAATGAAGTTTGTCGGAAATGGTGTATGGTGTATAGAGTCGCCAAGCCAGCAAGATCTTGAAAAAGCCTACCAGTACGGAGAAAAAGTGTCCAGAGCCATCCTCACATCCAAAAAATAACAAAAGCAAATCTATTTTTATACAACGTTAGTTCATGTTTCTTGACCCACCATCACGGGGAAAGCCCTAAAATCCGCATGCTTCAGGAACTCGAGAACCCTCGCGCCATTGCCTATAAAGCCCGCTTGACGAAAAATAAATAGATCGCCGCTAAGGTAGAAAACCACCCCTATAGAAGGCTCCAACCTCTTAATGACCCATGGATATAGCCTGGCCGGCACTACAACATAGATATAATCTGCTAAACCAATCCTGTTGTACACCTGTTTAACAAGCTTTGGCTTAGCTCTAGACTTTACCTCATATATGTATACATAGCTTCTATCAAATCCGTGTTCAAGTGCCAAAACATCTATCTCAAGCCCGTTGACCCAAACGTAGGAATACACATCAAAGCCGGCACTCTCGAGCCTTTCAACAAGTTTCTGTACTATCACATGCTCACTAAAGCGTCCGCCCAGCCGCCATCCCCGAATTTAAGGCATGTTCAAGGAATATATAGAGCGCGGTTAACCAAAAACAAAACTTGATCGCGTTTTAAAATACCTTTTAAACCTGTGCATAGTAATACCAATAATAACTAATTAAATATCCCACGACATGGTATTAAAACTCTCTACAATGAAAACTTTGAGCCGGAAGCCTAATATAGCATATGCTAACTGTAGAGATATACGGGGTCGGACCCGGTATAGAACATAATGCATAACAGGCGCCATGGCTAGCGGCGAACTGCACACCAAGGATGATAAAGTCCTTGGCGTGCAGCTCGTCGTTGGCCGTGGTGCTTGTTGTACATTATGTTCTATACCGGGTCCGGCCCCCAATTGATTAGCGCTTAGTACTTGTTGATCGTGTCCACGTTTTTGCAGTATATGTCTCTGCTTCACAGATGTTCCGTGTCTAGCTTAAGATAGTGTACTCTACTTCTAGTTAGGAGCCTCATCAGCCTGGTCTAGGCACATCATTTAATCAGCCCGGATTTCCTCTCATCAACTCTATGTTGTTACCTTCTTTCTAGAGCCCGCGACTATTAAATTCCGTATTACACTTTGAGACTGTTATTGTCATGCGAGCTTCTAAACTTATTTATCCTAAGTCTATAGTCTTACCGTGACAGGGTTTAGATGATGATATGTCGCCCACACTGATCATTGATGAGATGAACCTCCTCTGACCATTATCTTCAATGAGGTTCTATAGAGCAACATCATGTTTTCTAGACATTATCGGTACGCCAATCGCCTAGAGCATCCTGGAGCCGCATGGTAATTTGTTGTCGTTGAACCTAAAGAGCTTATAATTTTAGCCCCTTCCTGGGTGTTAGGGTGCTCATCGGTTGGCTAGCATCAGCAAGCATAGAGATGCAATTGTGTCAGGACCTATACTGTCTGTAATGTTTAGGCTAGGATTGCCTTTGATGGTTACCGACGTTATAATGCTTGTTTATACTGTTACCGATGCGTTCTGGCTTGGTAGATATGACAAGTATGCTCTTGCTGTACCTGCTCAATGCTGGCCCCTATTCTTGGTTTTTGTATCTCTCGTAATGGGTATTACGGCGGCTAACTTGGCCATTCTCTCCCAGTATGTTGGTGCTAAGATGTTTGACAGAGTTAGCGAGGTATCGTCAAAACTTTTAACTTTCTGCATCTTGGTTTCGACCCTCTTGTTTGTTTTGTATGAAACTTTGCGTTTCCACATATTCTATTACCTTGTAAGAGTCCCAGAGGAGATACTCGATGATGTTCTTAGCTATGCAGAGGTGATAGCCTTCGATGTACTGTGGTTCGGCCTAGCCTTAACGCTATCAACGATAATGCAATCGCTTGGTGATACTCGAACACCCGCAATGGCTATGGGGCTCGGAGCGCTATCCAACGCTGTGCTCGACCCTATATTCATATTAGGCATGGGCCCTGTGCCTTCCATGGGTGCCCGCGGTGCTGCTATAGCAACGGTTATAACGAGGATCTTCGGCGTTACGTTAATGCTATTCGTCATTAGGGCTAGGTATCGAGAAATCAGGCTGAGGCCTACATCTAGAATTGATAGAGAGTGGGTAACGCTCAGCATTAAAGTGGGGTTGCCAGTAACATTGATGACTGCTCTAGACGGTTTCGCCTTTACCTTTTTGCGAGCCCTGATCAATATTTTCGGTGTTGTAGCTACAACAGTTTTCGCAATAGGGCTTATGGCTATTCAAATGGCTACAGCGTTTTTGAGGGGATTTACAATGTCTATAAGCATAATGATCGGCCAGAACCTAGGGGCTGGAAACACCGAGCGTGCCCGCAGGATAGCTCTAACTGCTGCACACACAATAATGCCCCTCGTCTTGGCGTGTTCCGCGGCTGTGTTCTTAGCTAGGAACATACTAGTAACGTTCTTTACAAGCGACCCCATCATTGTGGCAGAGGCCGAAAAACTCGTGTCAACCATAGCATGGATTCTCCCCCTGATGATGTTGTCCTTCCTCGGTATGTCTATAGGAAGAGGATCAGGGCATAACATGGTTCCAACTGTTATAAATATTGTGAGGTTCTGGGTGATAAGGATAGGCGTGGGATGGATCCTCGCAGTCGTCATGGGTCTTGGGCTGGACGGTATCTGGATGGCCATAGTTCTATCCGAGCTTGTCGGTGGAACTGCCACCTATGTATGGATTAGAAGAGGTGGCTGGGCCAAGCCCATAATAAAAACATGCCCTCCGCAAGTAGGAATAGCCGAAGTTGCCAAACCGCTACCAGAAAAAGGTATCGAGGGTGGAATAGCCCCGCCCTAGCATTTAACTACGCAATCGTGTATAGCATGTCTACAAGCTTTTCGATATTACACGAGCTTATGTATATATCTACATCGTCACGCTTTATATGGTTTGACGGACAAAATGCTATCGATATGTCGCATTTTCGGAACATATCGATGTCGTTTACGTCGTTTCCGACGCATATCAGCTTGTCAAAATCTATGCCATTGGCATCTAGGTAATCGAGAAGAGCTACCCCCTTGCCGTGGAAGTCTGGGTAGCACCTTGATAGTCCCGCTAGCCTACCATCTAGTACCTCAAGCTCAACCCCTACATAGGCATTGAAACCCAGTTCTTTGACTGCTCTATCACCTAGAAAACCGAATCCTCCTGTTACTGCTATGAAGAAGTCGTTGGGTCTGCTACGGCGAAACTGAACGAGCTTGTCTATGCCATGCCTCCACGGTATAGTGTTCAGTACAGCTTTAAACACTTCGGTTCTCAATCCTTTGAAAAGCCGTAGCTCTAGGTTGACCCACTCATCGTAGCTTATCAAGCCATTCAAAAAATACGATGCGTAGTTTTTTGATCTATACTCAAGGCCTAGTACAAGCTTCGCATACCACCAGCTACTTCTAATAGGTGTCAGCGTGCCATCGATATCGAATGCGTATACCCGCACCTGTACCACTCTACGTCTACGGGTTACTCATACCAAGTGTTTATAAACAGCAAAAGACCTCACTACACCATGAATGCGATAAAGCTTCAACCTATGCCTATTTCTATGCGCTTTTCCCTCTCCTGAGAAATAGTGCTACAAACACTATAGCGATTATTGTTGCAGAAGCCCCAATAACAGTATATGTACCTATTGCACCTCCGTTTTGCTGAGGCGGTGGCGTTAGGGCTATGGGGCTTGCTGATATGGTTTTAGAGCTTATTTCACCAGCTAGGTCGCTGATCTCGGGTCTTATATCCGCTATACCAACAATATCCATAGCGTTGTACACTTCTACCTCCTGTCCAATAACCTTAGCGGTGTAGGTATTTACATTATTCACGACTTTTTCCGTGACATCTGCCATAAAATCCGAGAACACGTAGCTAGGGTGAAACTTAGCGAGCAATATATACGGAGGGTCTAGATAGGATTTGGCATATCCTGCTCCAGCAAAGAATACGTTGCCCTGATTGTCTGAAGCTATAGACAAGCCCATGATACTATAGTTTAGTATAAAAACCCTGGCCCAGTCCAAGCCGCTGTCTTTATCGAGTTTTAGTATGAAAGCACCAAGCCTTGGAAAATTGGCTGGCGAGTAAGAGCTTGTATACCCAATAACATAGACGCTATCGCTAGGATCAACATATATATCAAAACCCTCCTCGGGGTGCTCGCCGCCAAAAGCCTTACCCCAGAGAATATCGCCTTCTCGGCCGAGCTTAATCAGTATAATATCTTGTGGGTAGCCCCCTGGCACAGATATATCCGTGCTCAGATACTTAGATCCCACTATATAGATGTTGCCCTCGCTATCTATTGCAGCTGCTCTAGCCCTGTTCCACTCAGGTCCGTCGATAAACTTTAGCCATAATAGGTTGCACCGTTGATCCATCTTGGCAACGAATATGTAGCTATCACCAACAACGCTATACGTAGGTGATACAAAGTAGATCTCATAGTAACCCACGATATAGAGATGCCCCTCCGGATCAACAAGTGCTGAGCTCACTATAAAATCAGTTATGTTGTATGCTGCCGTGAAGTTCGCTGGTATTGGATAGTCTATTCTTGGTTTTTCTATTATCTTAGCCGATTCGATGACACCGTCTTTATCCAGCCTTACAACTAGAATGTTCCCATCTATGCTACCCACAACATATATACTACCATCCGACCCTATAGCAAGCCCCCTACCCTGGATAGCAGACGTGCTCACCACAGCCTTTGACCACTCTATATCTCCGTAGGAGTTTATTTTTACAACTAGCAGCCCGGCTTTCTCTAGGTCGAAAGACGATGATGTTGCAATAACATAGACATTGCCGTAAGAGTCTATGGCCATAGAACTCGAAGTCGCCAAAACCTCCGAACCTGCACCCCCGATCGTTTTAATCCAGAGAATGCTTCCATTTCTATCCACTTTGGCTAATATCAAGTCGTAGGCGCCAACACCATAGGAGAGGGTTTCGCCTAGAACATAAACACTATTATCCCTATCTATTACAAGCGTATAGGGCTTATCCCAGTTAGCCCCACTAATTACCCTGACCCACATATCAACACTATCGGCACTAGCCTTTAGCGTTGGTATCGTAATTAAAGCCCAGATAAAGAGTACAGAAAACATTATGATAAGAAGCCGCGTTACACCTTCAGACATAGGCATCTCCCATGGAGGTCTTACTAGTCTTTACACCTATACAGAACATATTTAAGATTTAAGCCTTATAATTAAACTAGGTTTTAATCGGGTTCATACTATTATTTCAACACCATGGAGTTTCTCTAAGGTTAAATATAACTTTTATCCTTCTCACAACGGCTAACTGTTCAACATCGCTAAAAATTCCAAACATTCTTATGGTCTTTGAAACGCTTATTTTCATAGCAGAGGATGCAGAATGTATTTCACTGTTTTATTGTAGAACACATACTGATGCAAGATAGTGAAATCCATAGATATGTCTATAAAATAGCAGAGGTCCGGATCAATACTTCGCCGGCACTGTAATATACATAAAAAAATTAGATGTTAATGCCGCTGCTAAATAATAAATAACTTGGTTTAGCACAAACCTATCTATCGTATTCCTCTCTATCTTCTACATGGTCTTCGCATATAATCTCTGATGATGTAAATATTTGTAGCGTTAGGAGTATACTATATCCTAGAGGCATCAGCACAGCAGATATCGGTATTATTAAAAATCCTAGTGCTATTGTTTTTTCCTCTATCGTAGTAACCGTAAACAGTAATGGTATAGCAAGCGCAAACGAAGCCAATGTCAAGATAAACGATACAATATCAAGGGTATTTGCCATCGATATGCTGCGCAACTTATCTTTAGGTACAGCTATTAAACATCTTCTCCTCTTTTGGCTCGTCATGAAAAACCACATCATATACTTTCTACGGGTTGAACAAATAAGCTTTAGGGCTACACGCTGATAAACCTATGGGGTAACCCTATGGCTATACTCTTAGAACTAAGGGTTATACCCATTGCCACCCCAACCACGAGCCTCAGCAGATACATAGCAGAGGCCATAAAGATCATAGAAAAACAATAGTGCTAGATACATATTAACACCCTTTGGCACATGTATAGAAATAGAAAACTTTGAGACCCTCGCCGAAATACTCAAAGAGATCGCTGAACGTTCAAAAACCGAGGGGATAAAGAGGCTAGTAATCGATGTATCTCTAGACATAAGATTCGATAAGCAGATTTCGCTCGAATCAAAGGTTAGGTCTGTCGAAGAAAAACTGCGCTAGATTGAAGCACAACCCACGTAAGTTTAATGAAGAGTGCAACGTGCTATCGACACTATTTTTAATATTGATGGCTAAGTATTTTTAGTAATTGATGTTGGGTATTTAGCTGCCACGAACAACAGCATCTTCCTATCCGTAGTAGTGAGAGTACATCAAAATGCCAAAGGTGAGGTAGGTACTCTATTTGACTACTCTAGCAACTATGTAGATGTTATTGCTTTTCTTTTTCAAGTACCCAAAATAGCCGTAGCTTAACAGCTGAAAACCGTGTCTTCTGAAGAGATCGAGTAGCTCTTTTAGTGTATATAGACAGTAATATCTATGAATAGCTCCAGATCTTTTTCTCCAAGGAACCTTGTATTCTCTAATACTATCCACGATGTTCAGTGATTTTAAAAATATATTGAGCACCGTGGATAATACGAATCTTGCCTGGCGCCATGACCATAGAGTCGCTATAACAGTCGCTCCATTTGCTGAAATTCTCTTGATCTCCGCTACGACAAGATGTAGAACCTCTTTTGGTATATGGTGCAGAGAGGCTATCGCTATTACGCTATCAACTGCGTTGTCTCTTATCGGGATAAATAGCATGTCCCCTGCTATGCTGTCCCCCCTCACGCCTTCTCTTATCAGTGTTTTCCTACTTAGAATGCTCATAAAGAACGATACATCAAGGCAGAGAACGTATTTACCCCCAAAGCGGTACGCATATGCACCGTTTATGCACGAGCCCGAACCTAGATCTAGGATAATACCCCTGCCACCAAGCCTAGCCATAGGCCAAGGTCTGGCTCTCCAGAAGACAAAACCTTCAGCTATATCCATGTACGCATCAAAAACACGTACAATCTTATCCAATGCATCCCTAACAACGTTGCCCACGTTCTTAGTCCTCATTTTCAACAGAGAACCCTAGTCCCGATCTTCTTCATCTTCTAGATGGCCTAGTTCTTTTCTTATTGCTTCCTGGAGTTCTTTAATTTTCTTAGCCTGCTCGAGCGCTTTTTCTATCCACTCCTTGCTAGCTTCAATACCCCTCCGGGTGAAGAAGGCCACGGCTTCGCTTCTGCTTCTAAATATGCCAACATCGACAAGCTCATCTATTATCCTTCAGATCGTCTTCTCTGATCCTGACAGACACTACTTGTGTAACCTTCTTGCCAATGTCTTCAAGCGTTTTCTCGATGTTTTCAACAATCTTATCGACAAAATCTAGTATACCCTCGATAGTAAGGTTCACGTTCCCAATAATATCATGGAAAGCCCTCCTAAAAAGGTCTTAGATCTTGCACTATGACAGAGTACCTTCTACCCCTAAACTCCCCCTTAATCTTGTTGCCCATTTCTTCAATTCTATTTATGATCTCCTCCATGCCGGTCCTAAGATGCTCTGTAAACATGCGGATCTCTTCATCGCCTAGGCTGTACTTCTTTAGTTCTTTCCCCATAGAATCTAGGGCCTTCTGCAAAACGTGCAGCAAATCTATTACAGCATCTCTCCAAACTCTATACGCCCTATAACTCTCCCCCCTACTTAGATAGCTATCTATACGTTTTTCTACCTCATCCAATTCTTTTTTAATCGAATTGATTATGTCTTCGAGTCTCCTCTTGATTTCGTCGCTCATGTTACACACATACAAGATTACACAGTTACAGATTTAAATACTTTACTCCGTCTACAGCTAAACAGCTAAGAATAACCGCAACCAACTTCTGCTCAAGCAACCTAGTTGCCAGTAGGAATAACCGCAGTTACATATCGACGTATGAAGCTTCCACTATCTAGTTTAGGCCTATAACTACTAGTCCGCCTTTCTAGACGTTCAACATCTGCTCAGACGAGCCTTTAAAAACAACGCTACCTTAGAGCGGTAAACAAGCTAAGAACTGAAAGTCTTTCCTAGAGGGAAACGATGCTGTGCTTAAATGCCTTGCCCTTCTAATATGAGGTTAGTTCTTCTTTTTTATGTAGAATGTTAATGCTGATTCTATTACATCTCTTCTATAATGCTCTATTTCAAGCGACTCAACGAGCTGCTCGATTTTCCTCAGCAGGTCTTCTTTAGATGCTGATGCACCTAGTTCTCGGTAGGCTAGTGCAAATAGCGTCTCTGCTAGCGACCATGGATAGAAGATCCAAACCCATTTCTCTAGCTTTGCCGCATAGTAATCAGGTAGCAGGCCTGAAGACGACTTTAGATGTAGAACTGCTGTCTTGACCTCTGCAGCGCCAAGCTTCTTAATCTCCTCGATGACTCTTGCCAGGGTCTTCCCCGTATCGGCAACTTCGTCTACCACAAGTACCTTAGCCTCTTGAAACTTCTTCTGAGGTAGCTGTTCAACAATTGGTGTTGCATATACCTCCTTGGCTATGCCCCAGTGCTTTACCCTTATAGCGTAGAACTCTTCTACTCCTAGTATATCGCTCAGCAGAAGAGCTGGAACAACACCACCTCTGAGTACTGCTACAATAGCGTTGGGCTCGAAGCCCGAGCTTGCTATGTCTTTTGCTAGCTTGTAGCATAGGTTTATTACATCCTTCCAAGAGACGTACAATACCTCGACCATTATACTGCACCGCTGGTTATAGTTCTAGATTTAACTCCTACTCCTAGTCTGCGACAATCTAAGCTTATTACTTGTTAAGCCCGTTTACGAAGATCCTAGTGCTTCTTTATATACCTAAAGCGGGCTCAGCGGGAGGAATATAGATCATCTGTTTTGATCACAGCGACCAAAAGGTCATCACAGCCGTACATAACGCTATACAGGCTGGTATTTTAGCGCTAGTCTAGCTACGCTCTAGATTATAGATTGGTCAAGTCCTTGAACATGTACGGAGAATTCGCGAGCCTTGAATAACCATGCAGTCTATAGTACTCACGTGCTCCGACACCCGAAAGGACAAGGATTTTTGTACAGCTAAACTCGTAACGGGCCACCTCTTCGGCGATTTTGAGGAGCTTTGAACCCCAGCCCCTGTGCTGCCAACCGTTTTCCCAATACTCGCCCACCGGTATCTGGGGTCCATAGACATGTAGTTCCCTTATCATAGCTGTCCTGCTGTCTATCTCTGGCCTGTGCGGGCTTGTTGAAGGTATCCTGAGCCGAAGTAGCCCTATAAGCACGTTATTGTGTTGGTCCTCCGCTGCTAAGAATACCTCGACTCCTTTGCTAGCCTCGTAAACCTCCTTGGTAAACTCTACGTGTCTGGGCCTAATTCCTCTAAACACGGCTTGTCTTCCTACTTCCCTAAACCTTATCTCTCTTATCGCCATACCCAGTTCGAGAACTCTTTTCTCTACAAGCTCTCGCAGGTTTGCTTTCTTAGGGCCAGCAGTTATCAGATCTGCGGGGATATCTCTCTGGATACGTATGACTCTTACCCACTTAGGAATGTATCTGTACATCTTGGCTATTATCTCAACAGCCTCTTCGTCTGTTAAAGCTCTGTATTCACCCCTCTTCCAGAGGTCGTATAGCTTTGTACCTTCAATCACAAGAGTTGGGTATATCTTGAGCATGTCGGGTCTGAAATCGGGGTTCTCAAATATCTCCCTAACCATGTCAACATCCTTATCAGGATCAGAGCCCGGTAACCCCAGCATTATGTGGTAGGCAACCTTAAGCCCTGCATCCTTAGAAATCCTGGTAGAGTCTACAGTATCCCTAACACTATGACCCCTATTCACCCGCCTCAAGATTTCCTCATATATGCTTTGAACACCAAGCTCTACTTTCGTAGCCCCAAACCTGAGGATTTGGTCAACATGCTTCTCTTTACAGTAATCAGGTCTCGTCTCAATGGTCAAGCCCACTATTCTTATAGACGCAGTTTCGTTTCTTATCTGTGCCTCCTCAAGACATGGTAGCTCCTGCGGTCTTGGCTTGGGGTATCTATTCGCTGCCTCATAGATGCTTGTCACAAACCATTCCTGGTAGTCAAGAGGCATAGCCGTGAAGGTCCCTCCCATAACCACTACGTCTACCTTACTAGGTCGGTGCCCGAGATGCTCGTATTGTCTTATTCTTAGATGAAACTGGCTATAGGGGTCGAACCCTGTTTGGATCCCTCTCATTAATGCAGGTTCTTTTCCCACATAACTTTGGGGTGTACCATGCTCGGGCCCCCCTGGACAATATATACACTTTCCGTGGGGGCAAGGGTATGGCTTTGTCATGATCGCTACTACCAGCACACCTGACAACATCCTGGTGGGTCTTTTAATGATTCCAAGCCCTACTCGGGTCATAGTGCCGGTCCCGCCATAATGCAAGTTTGCTGCATCGCTACCTCTATCAAGATATACAGAGCCTTAAACTCGTTAGGGTAGGCTTTGTTTAAACTATTTAAACTTGCTTACTCAAGAGTATTTTAGAGTGATTAAATCATGAAGAAAATATACAAGCTTCAATCCATAGGTGGTTCCTACTACATAGCCCTGCCCAAGGATTGGCTGAAAAGATACAACCTAGGCAAGGGTTCCCACATAGAGATATCGATAGAGACCGACGGCTCACTTAAAATAAGGCCTGCAGAGGTGCCGTACACTGATGTAGGAAAGGAGCCGGAATCCATAGTAACAATGGATGTAAAAGATAAAGATACCATATACACGCTTCTTATCTCCCTCTACCTAGAGGGCTACGATATTATTGTTCTCCGCTCAAGCGATAGCTCGACATTGTCTGCTGTGAGAAATACCGTTTCCAGGGTGAAGAACCTCCTATTAGGGTTCGAGATTATGGATGAGGATAGCTCAAGCATAGTTTTGCGGGTGTTGATCTCTAGCGATACCGATATCCCGACTATTATTAAGAACATGAACAGAATAGCCAGGTCTATGTACCTAGACGTGGTCTCGTCGCTAGCCGACAAAGACATAGCCAAAGCTTACGAAATAGAGGCGAGAGACCAGGATCTCAATAGGCTTTACTTCTATATAACGCGTGCTATAAGGAAAAAGGTCGCGACGAATATCGAGCCACGGGAAAACCTTAGGCTTTTAGATCTAAGGATGATGGCTAAATCTATTGAGGAGATCGGGGACGAGGCCAAAAAGAGCGCCAAGACCGTTCAGGATATACTTATAAACGAATATGATATAGAGCCGGGCTACGTCGATAAGATCAGCAGATATGTAGCCGAACTAGATGACATCCATAGGATTGTGATTAACAGCCTCGATAAATCTATTTCTCTTACAGATCTCGTAGAGATTTTACATAGATGCGATAAGCTAAGAGAAGAGATCTCGAACCTTGTGTTGGAGTTATCCAGCGGTGAAAGTAAAGGTGGTATGAAGCTAAGTAGAATAGCGAGTGCCTATGAAGCTATAGCCTCTCATATATACGATATAGCCAGTCTTTTACCGACAACAATCTGATGAGCCTAGACTAAATACAGTATAACTCCATAGATCTTAGCAGAGTATTCGACGTCCTTATATTCTGCCTCGATATTCTTGTACAACTCTGGAGTATATTTCTTGTATACCTTGTCGTTGGAAGTACAAACCGCTAGACTACATTATACCTCCCGAACAAGGTAAGTAATATAAGCTGTATTAGCTGTTATTATACAGCAGTGAATGAGAAATGGCTGATGACGAGATCTCGGTGATGTTTAACATTGTCGTAGAGTACAAGGGCGTAAAGGTTCTGGATCACCACGTGTTTCAAATCCTTAAAGCTATAAAAGAAAAAGGCTCTATTCTTGGTGCTACCAGATCCCTGGGCATGCCATACTCAAAGATCTACGAAACAATAAGTAGAATAGAGCGTGTAACGGGTAGGAAAGTTGTGAATTCTAAATGTGGTGGTAGGGGTGGTGGTGGAAGTAGCCTAACCGATTTTGGCGAAAAACTCTTATCTATATACGAGTCCGCCTTAGCAAGGCTTACAAGTAATGGCTTCAACAATGGCAAGCCCTTCAATCTGGATACCACGACGAGCTCTATAGCCTATAGCTATGACCCTGTACTCTCAAGAGTTTTATCTATGGTAACCGCCGACAGTCCTAATGCCAGTACCCAGAGAATACAAACCAGTTCATTCCGAGCGTTGGCAATGTTGAGCCTCGAACTTGTTGATGTAGCGTGTCTACACTTATATGACCCAGATACAAATTCCTTCAATACCCCATACATCGAGAAACTTCGGCTAGACGGCAACGTTAAGCGCATTGGAGGCTATTTGAGAGAGATAGTATTTGTCTATAGACCAGGGCTAGAGGTAAAGCACTTAGATGATCTAATACAGAAACTTCTTAGCGGCGAACTTGTTCTAGCCAATATGAATAGAGGCTCAGGTACAAGAATTATCCTAGAACATACACTAAGAACATATGCTAAAAAGCTCAACATCGATCTGAGCCGCGTAAGGGGTCTAGGAACAGAGATTCATTCGCACGAAGACATTGCAAAATACGTAAAGAGTGGTAAGGCTGATACAGGGCTAACCCTTAGATACATAGCCGATAGGTATGGTCTAGGCTACGTTCGGTTGATGTGGGAGGTTTACGAATGCTACGCCTTAAAAAACCGGGAGAACATCATTGTAAAGAAGATTGAAAACCTCATGCGCTCCAAGGACTTCGTAAACTATATATCGAGAATACCAGGCTATAGACCTCTTTAGCCGGCTACACCTTATGTTTCTTGGTAAAAATCTATAGTGTATCCGACAATGCGGGGGCTAACGCTATAGTTGAGTAAAACCATGGCTATGTCTGGCAAGACCTCGGTAAGAACATATAGGATTGATTCTTCCTGAACAGGTATCAGGAACCCTACATACTCCTGATCCCCGTAGATATACCCTCCGTGCTTGTGTAATGTTCTGAGAACTCTATCTAGACTGGTGCTTGCCAGCCTATCTTTCTTGACCTGCAATACAACGGCTATGGGCTGGAGCTCGTCGGTTGAAACAATATACTTAAGCGAGAGAGCCGCATAATCAAAGTCTTGCCCTAGGTCGATAAGTAGGTTGAGCGTGTTAAAGCCTAGGGATTTCATCTCCTCTACTGCGGCAAACAACTCATACCTATCAAAGCTTATCAGCTTTTCTAATGACTCTATAAGCTTCTCTATCCTCAAATGATCCACCAGACGCTATGTATGCATCTGTATGCAACAACTCTTATAATCCTTATAACCTAGCTATTTCATTGCAAATACAAGGAGGTTGAGATGGATAGCAACATAATCGATTACTTGTGCAACTTAGCACTAGTATCTTTTACGGATGCTGAGAAGGACAGGCTTGTAAGGGAAATCGAGAAAATCATGGATATGTTCAGTATGCTAAACAATGCTGAGAACCTTGAACAGTGGGGCCCCCTCTACCACGTACATGATGTTTCTCTACACCTACGGAGCGACGACGAGCTTGGCGATATAGATCCTGAGAGAAGCTTGCTCAAGGATAATGCGTTAATCGTAGAAGGCTACGTAAAGGCGCCTAAGACTACTACCGAGTGATGCACATATGGACTACTCCTCCATGCCCTTATACAGGCTTGTTCAACTTTTTGAAGGAGATCCTACACTCATTGCAGAATACATAATAAAGCTGTATGAGAGAATATCAAAAACCGAGGATAAGATAAAGGCCTTTATAACACTGAGACCACTAGACGAGGTCTTGGAAGATGCCAAGAAAATAGTAGAGCTGAGTAAGGAACGAAGCAAACGTATGAAGCTCTTCGGCATTGCCATAGCAGTTAAAGACAACATCTCGACCAAAGGCATTAGAACTACGTGCGCATCAAAAATGCTTGAAAACTACATACCTCCATACGATGCAACCGTTATCGTAAAGCTGAGGGCCGAGGGCGGCATAGTAATAGGCAAGACGAACATGGACGAGTTTGCCATGGGAACCACAACCGAGACCAGTGCTTTCTTTGCCACAAGAAACCCGTGGGATCTAACCAGGTCGCCCGGGGGTTCCTCAGGTGGAAGCGCCGCTGCACTAGCTGCAGGAGAAGCAACCGCTGCACTAGGTAGCGATACAGGTGGATCTATAAGAAACCCAGCCGCATTTACGGCTACCTATGGTTTAAAGCCTACCTACGGCTTGGTCAGTAGGTATGGTCTAATATCGTATGCTAGTAGCCTCGACCAGATAGGCCCAATGGCTAGGAATACAGACGATCTCGCAATACTCTTGAGCGTTATAGCAGGCTATGATTCTAGGGACTCGACTTCTGTAAACATACCGGTACCTGACTACCTCAACACTCTAAAGGATCTCGCGTCCAAGGAGCCAAGGCTGAGAGTGGGTATTATTAAGGAGTTTTTTGATGCATCTGAAGAACCCGTTAGAAACGCCGCCTTCAAGGCTCTCGATATTCTCTGCGGCTACCACGAGTGTAGCGAGATAAGCATACCATATGCTAAGCAGTCTATTGCAGCTTACTACATCATCTCCATGGCTGAAGCTAGCTCAAACCTGGCAAGATATGACGGTGTTAGGTACGGACTAAAGGTCGACTTCGAAAACAAAAGCTGGCTCGACGTCTATCGAGAGGTTAGGACTAAGGGTTTTGGATACGAGGTCAGGAAGAGGATAGCCCTAGGATCCTACATTCTCAGCATGGGATATTGGGAGGCGTACTACCTTAAGGCTTTGAGGTTTAGGAGGATGCTTAGAGAGGAATTCAACAAGATTTTCAAGCACTACGATGCTCTTGTAAGTCCGACAATGCCTATCCTACCGCCAAAGATTGGAGAATTCCTTGAAGACCCTGTCAGGATGTACTATGCAGATCTCAACACTGTAATAGCAAACTTGATAGGTGCTCCTGCCATTAGTGTTCCTATAGGCTTTGTGAACAACCTGCCTGTGGGTCTGCAGGTAATGGGCCGGTACTTCGANGAACCCACGATTTTGTATCTATCAAAATTCATTGAAGAAAAAATCAAACTTCGAGACCTGATAGCGCCGGTGTAGAACATGGTTCAGCAGAACCTAGGAATAAAAATTGGGCTCGAAATCCACGTACAGCTCACATCCCTAAAAACTAAGCTGTTCTGCTCTACCCCCGCCAACTACAGAGGTAAGGAGCCGAATACCTATGTATGCCCTGTGTGTCTCGGGCTTCCCGGGACCCTTCCTGTTGTAAACCGTAGAGCTGTTGAATATGCCATAGCAGTTGCCCTAGCACTAAACTGTGAGGTAAACCATAGACTCGTATTTGTTAGAAAGCACTACTTCTACCCCGACCTGCCGAAGAACTATCAGATTAGCCAATACAATGGCCCGGGGTTTGCCGCCGTAGCGAGCAACGGTTACGTGAAGATTTACGCCGATGGGAAAACTAAGCTGGTTAGAATAAGGAGGATAAACATAGAAGAAGATCCCGGTAGGATTCATTACGTAGGGAGCATGGGGGCAAGCCCCTACAGTCTTATCGACTACAATAGATCAGGTATAGCACTTCTAGAGATTGTTACCGAGCCCGATATGGAAAGCCCTAGGGAAGCCCGCATCTTTTTAGAGAAGCTCATGGCAATTCTCGAGTATCTGGGGGGTGACAGATCCATCGCTAGAGGGAGCTTTTAGAGTTGATGCAAACATATCCCTTGCCGGTGGAAGTAGAGTAGAAGTTAAGAACATAGGATCCGTAAAAGATGTTGAGAAAGCACTATCGTATGAGATCATAAGACAGAGAAACATCCTTGAGCGCGGTGGAGAAGTGAGGAGAGAAACGAGACATTGGGATGCTGCCAAGGGTGTTACCGTTCCCCTTAGGTCAAAGGAGTTCGAGGAAGACTATAGGTATTTCCCAGATCCCGACCTGCCACCTCTGACCATGTCAAAGGAATTCATAGAGTCTATAGCAAAGAAGCTGCCAGAGCTACCAGATGCAAGAATAGAGAGATTCATGAAGCAGTATGGTCTCGACGAGTACCGGTCGTCTGTTCTAGTTCTAATCAAAGGGCTTGCCGACTTCTTTGAAGAGTGCGCAAAATCGTACGATAATTACAAAAAGCTTGCCGATCTTCTTATAACAGACTTCCTTAGGTGGGTAAAAGAGTTCGAGATAGACTTCAAGGAGCTAAGAGTCAAACCAGAGACCATAGTAAAACTCCTCCAGTACCTGGATAGAGGAACTATATCTATCAAGATGGTCAAGGAATCCCTGCCCAAGATCATTAAAGATGGGCTAGACGTAGACAAGCTTGTAGCCGAAGGGTATACCAAAATCGATGACGAGGCTCTGCTAGAAAGAGTTGCTAGAGAGGCTATAGAAGAAAACCCGAAGGCAGTAAGAGACGCTCTAGAGAACCCCAAGGCGCTCAACTACCTAGTCGGAATGGTGATGAAGAAAACCAGAGGAAGAGCCGATCCATCAAAAACCGTGGAGATCCTCAAGAAACTCCTCGAAGGATACAGAGAGAAGAAGTCATAGCGTGGGTTTATCATCATAGCCTCAGTCCTTAAAACCCTAATCATCCCAGAAAATGTGCATATACCCAAACCAGATTTTAACCTTGTGCTTCTCTGGACCTTCACCAAAATTAGTACTGGGTTTGCGCCCCGAATCAATAAATTTGCATGGCTTTTAATTGTCTAAATCTTAGTTTAGCAAGCTCGATTATCCTTATCGTTTCTTCAACAGCTTTTTTGATATCTCTATCCTCTATGTCCTCGAGCCTCAACGCCTTGATATTGTTGATATTTCTGCAACTACCTACTTCAACAACATAGTTGACCTCTGCTAGAATCCCCTTCTTCGACAACAGTGCATTGTAGAGCTCAAAACAGCTTCTGTATACGGATACCCCTTCTATCCCAGCATACCCCCTTATAACTACCCCAACTATATATCCATCGATCTCGCTTACAAGCAAAAGCCTGGTCTCTTTCTTTAGATTCATTTAGTAAGAGCCTTATCTAGCTCCTCAACAAATTCCTGCGCCATGGTTTTCACCTCTTTTAGCACTTCCTTAAGAACCTCTAGGGGGCTCCTAGAGCCGTCTGTCATTATCACAAGCTCTGGGTACGTCACCACCGGGTGTTCTATTATGTATCCAGCAAAAGTTACTCCAGGTTTTTTGAGGGCTAGCTTGGCCAGTAGATTAGGCAGAGAATGCTTATCTTGATCGTTTATCACTATTCTTATCTCTCTATCGCTAAGCTTTTTCAGTGTAAAGCTTATCCCCATTGATCTCCACCTAGGGGCATGCCACTAATCATCTAGAACATAGATCACGAAGTTTATTAAGCTGTTATGCCAGCTAGAGTTCCTCAAAAAAGCTTTCGATCTCTTCGAGAACCTTATGCCAAGGAGCCTTAAGTTCGTTCTTATCACCTAACATCTGTGTTTGCTGTAAAACCTCCAAAACCTCTCTGTAGTCAACATTATACAAAGCTACAGCTGCAATAAGGAGTTTCTTCAGACTTGACGATAGACCTAGTTTCTCTACTCTTTGTTGGGCCTCTGCAACTTTCTTAGCCATGCTTAACAACGCATCGAAATCCGTATCAGCATATATTACGTGTCCCTTAGCTTCAGCCGGCACTCCCAAAACCTTTCTAACTACTATAGCAAGAACGTCTAAGGGTATGGTCTTCTTCAACTGCTTCGCCAAGACTTCCGCCTTGACACCTCTCCTCGGATTTAGTCTGGGAGAGGCATATAGTGCTAAGAACTCCCTCAGCTTGACCATGGCCATCTGGACATTGGGCTCTAGACCCATTACCCTAAACACCAGCTTATTCAATTTGAAGTCGACGCGTAGATCTGCTTCAAGTGACAGCTCCTCGTCTATCTTCTCCAAGATCTCAAGGCAGAAGGCTGTACTGGCACAGGGATAGGTAAAGGTTTTTTCTACATATACACCGCTAGGCTTTGGCATTCTTCTTACCTCTTACGAGCATATAGTCTATAGATAGTTTTCTTTGTTCAACGTTTCCGCATACAGGGCATATAAGCCTACTGTTGTTTAGGTATAGCTGCGCACCGCACCTAGAGCAGTATGCTAGTATGACCCCCAGCCTCGGTTCTTTAATACTTATGAGCAGGGGGAGGTAGTCGTTAAGAACCTTAGCCTTTATCAAATCGCCGAGCCTAACATAGTTATACATGCTCTCGTTTCTTGCAGTCGTTACCTGAGAAATGTGCAGTATAGACGTATAAGTATGCTTAAAGGTCTTTGAAATGTCGTAGCCAAGCAATTCTACAAAGGCTATGTCGTCTCTCATGGACGCGACTTCGCCGATGACAATATCGCCTGCTCTAGGGATCCTAAGTTCTTTGAAAGGCTTTACAGATACCCTCCTGCTAATTTTATCGAGCGTTACCAAGCCTATGACCGCTGCTCTGACGTTGCCTCTTTCATCTATGTATACGTTTCTATACCCTAGGTACTCCTCCTCTTTACAGATCGGGTCTCCAGGCAATACCATGTTGCTGCTCATAGCGTTCACCTTAGTTAAAGCTCTTCAGACCTCGATATTGCGTATAGCGCTACTCTGAAGTGATGTATACGCCTTCTATGCATAGGATATATGGCAGGGATGTGCATGTTTCTTACAACCATGACAGCTATGCTATAGCCATGTCTTTGCACAAGCCTGGATATAACTATATGCGACTGGGGGTTATATTTATGTATAGTGTATATAGCACTAGGCTTCAGCTCGAGAGCTTTTTTAAGAAAAAGTATGTCTGCACCCCTTCTATGAATTCCAAACGGGGGGTTCATTATAACAGTCTCGACTTTCTTAACATAGAAGAGGGCAACATCAGCATTAACCAGATGGATCTTCGGAGAAAAAACCTTGAGAAAGTCCCTAGCTGTTTTCAGCGCATCGACATCGAGATCCATACACACTACCTCTTTTGCACCCATGAGAAGGGCCCCATAGCTTAGGACACCCGTCCCACAACCCAAGTCGACCACAACCTTGTCTTCGATGTCTCTACGCATATACGCAATCCATATTAGTTCAGAGGCCGTAGAGCTATCAGTTACATACTGTTCTAGAAATATAGATGGATGGACAAAGCCCGGGGCTCTGCTAAGAAGAATCTCAAGTTCTTTCTTGCTCTTTACCACGGATAGATATACCTCTCAATATTGCCAGCTAGAACCATAAACGCTTCACCCACAGTTATGATGGGCACCTCCAGATCGTAGAAATCGAAAGCCTGGTAAGGACATGAAACCACAACTACTACATCATACGAAGAGCCTATGTTGACTATAGAATCCCTATCGAGCCTAAGAACCTTGGCAACGTCGACCTCAAACCCCTTTTCTCTTAGCTTGTTCAGAAGCATGTCTACAAGTTCTTTTCTCGATTGCCCATAAGTACCCGAGACGATGAGCCACCTTTTGCCTTCTAGAGCTTTGTGCACCTTCCACATTCTCACTCTCAAAATCTTAACGAGCTCCTCAGCGGGATTCCACAGCCTATATGTATAGGGATCCAAACACATTATGCGCAGTCCGCTACCTCTGCTTTGTAGTTGCAGACCTTGTGCTATACAGCTAAACCTACCCCCGGCAATAACAAGAAGAGTGCTACAGCTCCTTACATCTGCATGAGTACATCCAAATACTGTACCTCTATAGCTGATATTGCAGTCGCTGAGCTCTTTTTCAAGTTTTTTACACAGTTCTATATGTTGTGATGTCGATACTATGCATAGCTTCTCGCCTTCTCTGCATAGGCTAGCGAGAAGCTCTTTTACCCTATGCATATCCACACCTTTGTACTCAACCGGTACATACAGCACCCTAACCCTTGGTCTATAGTACGGGTATTCAACATGACCAAAGTGAACGATCATGTCAGCGTTTATCTCATTAGCTGTATGTTCGTCGATTAAACAAGGGCCATAGCTTGGGTTTAGCGATAGGAATATCTCTAAGTTGTTTCCTATACTGCTTTTCAATGCATGAGATATGCTGTTAAAACATCTGTGAAACCCTTCAGGAAGTTGAACAAGTATTTTACGTGCTTTTGCCTTCCTTATCTCCTCAACTACTTTAACAAGATCAAAATCGTGGTCTAGACAAACATCCATTGTTACTGCTTGTTGAGCTCTTTAACAACTATACGACATCTGATTGGGAGCTTCGACATCGATCTTCTCATAGCTTCCTTAAGATGCTCGAGGTGCTGTTTTAACCCGTAAATCTCTATTATGACAGTGCCAGGTTCTGCACGCACAGCAACTCCTGCTGGCTTGCCAAAGGCATGCCTCATACCCTCTTGCAGCCTATCTGCACCAGCAAAGGCCAGCATTTTGTGTTCACGGATAACGTGGTGGGGATACGATTTTATAACAAGTAGATAGTTTAGATCCCCGACGTTATTAGAGAGATACTTCTGGGCTATAACTCTCGCAGCTTCTAGAGCATTGTGTCTTATTATACCACGCTCTATAGCCATAAGCTCCAGCTTCACTTCTGCATTGAGCTTGTTGTTGCCAGTAACAAACTTAGCTATTTTTGGCATTGGGATACCGTGTATGTACTCCTTCCTGGTGTAGGGCGGATTCTCTTGATGTGTATAGCAGCGTGCCGGCCTAAGGGGCACAGAGATCACACCTCTTCATGATTTTCCTCGAATGTTTCTAGCTTTAGCCTTCTAGCGACCCTCCTTATAAATGTTGTTAGCAGGCCCAGTTCATGCTTTGAAGAAACGGCTTTTCGTATAAACCTCTTCAGCGCTATTGACATCATCTGCTTGTGCCAGTCGCTCGAGGCCACGAGGTTTACAAGTTCATCTATATACCTATCGATTATCCTTAGCTGTTTCTCGTCAACCTTCTCGGCAAGGTCTAGAACGCTCTTACCGCCAAGTTCTCTATATAGCCTATAAAGCGTTATTCCCACGGCATGGCTCAAGTTTAGCACGGGGTACTCGGGGTTAGAGGCTATGTGTACCAGTAGGTCGCACTTGGATATCTCCTCTCTTGTAAGACCTACACTCTCCCGTCCAAACACTACAGCTATGCTACTATAGCTTTTCGCCATGTTTACGAAGTCTTCCAGATCTACAGCTTTTCTAACCATGTCACCAGAGTCAACATCTACAACCGCAGACGTGCAAGCCGATAACCCAACACCTGCAAGTGCATCATCAAGACTCTTGTATACCTTGAGCCTGCCGCTGTCCATAAACACCGCGCCATTAGCTGCAAACTTCCTGACCTCGTCGGAGAAGGGATCCACGGCTGGGTCTACCAGCGCTAGTTCTTCAACGTCGAAGTTCCTGCATAGCCTAACTATAAACCCTAGATTTATAGCTCCCTCTACACCTACGAGTACAACCTTTACCTGCATTGTGTAAACACACCACACAGCATTTCATAGAAAAACGCTTCGCAGTTTAACAGCTCAACACTTCTACACCGAGAAAGATGCTCGAGCATCTTCCTAACGTTTTGAAGCGAAGATAGAACAAAAACTATTGCACATATTTCTCTACATACTCTCAACGATTCCTCAAAGAATTTCGTCCAGACTTCTAGCCCATCCCCACCCCCATTCCATGCTATTGCACCAGGCATGTCATCGCATACGGGGAGGTACGGCGGGTTGAAGTATACCAAATCCACTGCATTACTACGTATACATGAGGCTCCATCACATTGGACTACGTCAACTCGTTGATCAATACTATTCTCCTTAGCTGTAGCCCAGGAACTGTATACAGCGTCAGCGTCTATATCTACCATAATAGAATATAATACAGCACCCAGCAACACAAGCTGTGCCGAGACATATCCGCTACCACTTCCAAGTTCCAAGACTGTACGAACTTTATTGCTGTAAACTGCTATGACCGTCTTAACCGTATCTAAAAGAATCTGAGAGTCATGCGAAGGTATATAGACCCTCTTGGTATAGAAAACCCTTACTCCTTCAACGAGTTTTGACTGTAACCTATTTTCGCTAGGAAAATAGCTAATCTCTCTATATCCTCTGGTGCAATCTGGTAGACCCTCTTCATCCATAGCTCATCGCTTCTATCTATCTCGTCTAAGCTTATCTTCTTATCTAGGCATTTTCTCAAGGATTTTAAAACGTGTTTTCTCCTAAAGCTATACATGCATTTTATCAAGTCCTCAACAAGCATATAGCTTTCATAGGTCCTCTTTCTCTTTAATAGCACTACTGTGGAATAAACCTCTGGTTGTGGAGCAAAGAAACTTGGTGGAAAATCGGCTATGGTTTCGATATCGAATAGGTATTGAGTAAAGAGAGATATCTTGCCATAGTTTCTAGTTCCGGGTTTCGCTATGAGCCTTTCAGCGACATCTTTTTGAACTGTTACAAGGGCGTACTCCGCTCTCGATCTACCTATGGCCAGTATTAAATCAGATGTTATATGGTATGGCAGGTTGCCTGCGACCATATAGATAGACCTAATTGCACCAAGGATTTTCCTCGCATCGCCTATCACTATATCAACATTGTGATTGGAGTCCTGAATCTCTTTTAGTATTGGTGAAAAGCGCTTGTCTAGCTCTACCGCCACGACATACACATTTTCAATTCCTCCTAGTATACTTGTCAGCGTCCCGGGTCCTGCCCCTATCTCGACAACAAGCCTGTTTGATACATCAGCTAGGACAGTGCTAGCAGCCTCAAGTATGGTCTTGTAGGCCTTCGGCTCTACGAGAACTACCTGGCTAAGCCTCCTACTCAGCTTTATACCGTATTGTTCTAGACTGGTTTTTAGCCATTTGACTAGGCCTTTTCTCGTTAAGCCCAGGACGTTTATTACCATGGCTCAACATAGTTCAGTTTTTCGTATATATAGCCCAGGTAGTTAAGGAATATATAGTGAGGCGATGGGGGGAAGGGCTCTACAAACAAGTAGTACTTCTCCATTCTCTGTAGCTCTGCAACAATCCTATCGGTTATGATCTTCACGGGATCCGATATCCGCACCCTCTTCTTTATATCCTCAAAACTCTCAAATGGTTTTTTCCTCCTCTCTTCGAGAATGGTTATGAGGGTCTTCCTACCTATACCGGGTATCAGCTCTAGGCTGTGGAGCCTAATGTTTATGGCCTCTGCCATGTTAAAAAACTCTACAAATACCCTCTCCTTGGACACTACAATATTGCGCACTATTTTATCGAGGTTCGACCTAGCAATCGTTGTAAGATCCTCGTATGCAAGCCTGTCGAAAACCTTTAACTCTGGCGGTCTAGGCATGGTCGAGATAGGTACCATCTCTCCTATTGAGAGCATTACCCCTCTCGGGGGGATGATCTCGACCAGGGTAAAATACTTAGATCCAATACCTTGAGCCACGGGGCTGGTCTTGTGAATTGAATGCTTGTCGTAGGGATTGCCCATGGGCATAAAGTCCAGAACATAAGCATACTCATCGGGTATCCATAACCTTCTACGCCTCCTCCCAAAACTCATGAACTACACCGAACCGTTCCTCATATGCAGAAAAACAGGTTCTTCCAGCCCTATCCGCAATACTCTTTGACCAGCTCAAGAATCTTTTGCTGGGCACCCTCATCCGGTACCTTTGTCTCGAACGCCAAAAGCATTCTGAGCTCATCAACAGTCCTAGGGAGAATATTTATTATCAGAGCTACGGTGGTATCCCTAAGCTTAAAGTCTTCTTGAAGCTTTGATGCGAGCTCCTGGGCTTTAGAGTAATCACATTGTTTGGGTAAGGATTGGAGGTATTCAAGAGCAGACCTTGCAGTTTCTGCTGTCAGGTTATAACCTGCTGTTTTAGATACGTATTCCTCAAGAATCTTCTTGGCAATAGGGTTAGGTATGTCTTTATAGTCTATCACCTTATAGGGCAAAAACACCACCACTGGTACTCAAGAAAGGCTACTTTAGCACAGAAAGAGCTGTTAACAACTGTTTCCTCAGGGAACTTCTTATCTTGTTCAGTTCCTCAAGTTTCTGAACTACCTCCTTAATCCTTTCGCTTACATCAAATGCGGGTTTTACATGCTCAGGAAGCAGAAACAGCTTCTTAACCTTAGATCCTACGCTAACCTCTACTATCAATGCCTTACCTCTAAAGCCGACTACCGTACCGGTCTTGCCTATGTACCTCCTGTGAGGCATTCCACCATGTACCGCGGGATTAACTACTATGTGAACCTTGTCACCGACTTTGTATTGTAGGAGCACCTTGCTTAGGGGTGGTATTGCCCCCTTCTCTCTAACACTTTTCTTCATTACTTTTCTGGTTCTGTGCCTTAGCCCCTGAGGTGCTTTGACCATGACCCACCCCTGCCACGTTAGTTCCAGGAATTAGTGTAGGCCAAAGCTTAAATATACTCATGAACATAAAGAACGTCGAGCATCAGGCAGCGCGCTTCGCAGCCCAGAACATCCGAGAAGCTTGGTCTTGTTCTACCGTTATCTCCTGATATCAGCTCTTTAACGTAGAGGCCCCCGTCGCAGTTTATGAGAGCTTCAAAAAGTTGTGGAGATAGCTGTACAACCTTGACACGGTAGACCTTTCTTTTTCTAATGCTGTCCTTTTTTCTTTTTAAAACTCTTAAGGGGGTCCTCTGCTCAATAACCCTGTCTTTGAATTCTTGCTCGAGTGTTTCTAGCCGCTCCCGTGGTATGGGTGATGAAACATACACTATGGCTCTGTATATCTTTCTCGAGAACCTGGCCCCCTCCTTGATTCTCGCCACAAAACCCCTATTAACCCTCATTACCATCCTGAACTGCAACAGGGGGGTATAGCTGTTGAGAATGCTCTCGACATGGTCTAGGTCTATGCTTCTGCCGAGAGTCTTGAACTCTATGGCTATAGGCCTTCCACTACCTAGAACCCGGACATCTACATCTTCTCTCCCGGCTATGTGCAGCTGATATCCATTTATGTTAAGCCTTTCGCATACATATCTCACCACATCTTCTATGGCTAGCGGATACTTTCTCTCACCTCTCTTTGTAATCCATATGTTTTGAGATATCATGCGCCCGTACTTCCAGTAAAATCCGTACAATATCGTTGACGGATAACTGAGAGATATATCTCCTTTGGAGAGGTCTATCACAAAAGTAACCTCCGGTTCTTCGAAATCAGGTGTTGCACCCGATAACATCGAAACCTTCTTTCCTATCTCCCTCTTAAGCTCTCTCTTTATAGACTCCCTGTATCTTAGATCGAATTCTCTTGCTATTGCCTCCTCCCTCGACACATACTCTTGCGCTGATGTTATCCCTACAATGAAAGTCCTTATTCCCATACCTGAGATTTTTGATGCAATTCTATTAGCGTAGTCCTCTATCCACTTTTCCACCATATCGCCACAGATATGGCAAGGTCTGTGCTCAACAAGATCAACATCAAGACCTATTGACTTAGCATCTTCTGCTCTCTGCGCATTAAGTAGAATTGTTTTTGCTGTCTCTGCATCTAGTTCTTTAAGCTGTAGCCTTCTGTGAACCTCTAGAACTACGACAGTCTTTAGGGCTCTACCTCGTTCTAAATTGCTCATACCTTTTCCTAAATATCCAAAAAGTCTACCCATACATCTGTCGCATAGAGGATAGCTCTTCAATATCTCTATAGCTTTATCAAGTATTTTATCGCTTTCCACTATCCTTTCCCGCTTCATCTAGTAGTGCCTTGGAAAAGTCGATACCGAGTTTCCTGAAAATACCTGTCCTCCGTTTAACGTCTTTTATGAAGTTGTTGATCATTTCATAGTATTTGAGCAAATCCTTGACGTCCTCAACGGTAGTACCAGAGCCCCTAGCTATTCTCATTATACGGGATTTGTCTATTATTTTAGGGTTTTTGAGCTCCTCGTAGGTCATGGAATTCATTATGGCTATCCATTTGCTCATCTTCTCCTCGCCTATTCTCAGCTGCTTGTCGTCCATAGGCAGTAGAGAAAGCCCCGGTATGAGCTGGAGTATCTTAGACAGGGGACCCAATCTTTTAATTGTCTGGATCTGTAGGTAGAGATCCACAAGGCTTATCTTGCCCGAAGCTATCGCCTTGCTGAATCTTTTTTCAAGCTCTTTATGTTGTTCTATCGATCTAAGTTTTTCTATAAGCGACGGGAGATCTCCAAGACCTAGAAGCCTGCCGACAAACCTCCTCGGCTCGAAAACCTCTAGCTCGGGTATTTTCTCTCCGGTTCCAATGAATTTTATTGTAGCCTTTGTTGCCGCTACTGCTGATAGTGCCCCGCCACCTTTCGCTGTCCCATCGAATTTCGTAACTATTATCGAGCCTATAGGTGTAGCCTGGTGGAATCTCAACGCCAAGTCATAGGCCTTCTGACCTATGGCAGCATCTATAACGAGCACTATTTCGTCGGGCTCAATAGCCTTAGCTATGTCTTGCATTTCCTTGAGAAGAGCCTCTTCCTCGCCATATCCATGCCTACCAGCCGTATCGATGATTATTATGTTGGCGCTGCGCGATAGACAAACTTTTTTACACTTGGATCGCTATCTCAACAGGGTTATTGTTTTTGGGGTCTCCACAGAACGGTACTTCTATCGATTCACTAAGTTGTTGAAGCTGATCATATGCGGCAGGTCTATAGACGTCGGCACATACAAGACAAGGCTTATATCCATACTTTTTGTAGAAGTATGCGAGCTTGCCTGCTGTCGTTGTCTTACCAGATCCTTGGACTCCTACGAGCATGATTGTATACGGAGTTTTTATGGGAAAGACGTTTGGCTTTACATCTCCTCCAAAAAGTGCCGAGAGTTCGTCGTATACTATTTTTATGAACCACTCTTGCCTAGAAACATATGATGGTGGCGACTCTTTTAGTGCTCTCTCTTTTATTCTATTGCTGAGTTCGATGACAAGTTTGACGTTTACATCTGCTCTAAGAAGTGTTTTCTGAAGTTCCTTTACAAAGTTCTCTACAGCAACACGGTAAGGTTCTCTACCCTTTAAAAAATTGGCCACTAGGTTTCTTATAGACTCTATAAACGTCATATACTCCTTTACCTAATCCTGTGAATGAACCTTCTCCCCATCACTTCCCAATACTCCACCTCAACACCTGGGGAAAGCTTAGCTCTTATATCATCTTCTCTCGGCATATCTATCTCAAAAGTCTCGAAGGTTTCTAGATCCATTAGCTGCACCTTGTCGCCGAGAAGCGCAATTACTTGCGCATACCTCTTATTGATTATCGGTATTTCAACTCTCTGATCCGTTGGGCCTACAATGGTTTTCCTAGAGCCTGTGAACATGCCTATAGCAACTAGGTGTACCTTTGCACTGCCATGTTTTCCTGTTTTAGCCCTGGATACCTCTACAACTCTACAGGGTTCTCCATCTATAACCACATAATTTCCTTCTTTAAGATCCCCAAGCTCGCCGTACTCCACAGCCATCCTGATAACACCACAAATTCTATCCTGCTGAAGGGATTAAAAAGCTGTGATCATTTAATGAGTTAAGGACAAAAAGTATTTAAGATGCAGAGCGGGTGTAAGGTAGAAACTAAAGCCTAATAGAGGTGAATAAGCGCAATGATGTTTTGTCCAAAATGCGGAAATTTGATGAGTTTCAACGCCTCCTCCCGTACATGGAGATGCAGTAGGTGCGGACACCAGATCGAGGCCAACAACGCTGGTCGGCAGATGACTTTATCTAAGGTTATTAGGCATAGCGAAAAAGAGAAGATCGTGATTATAGAAGAAAATAGAGCTTCCGTCCCGCCAACAGCAGTACTCATCAAGGACCAGGTTAGGTGTAGCAAGTGTGGACACAACGAAGTATTTGCCTGGCAAATACAGACTAGAGCTGCCGACGAGCCTCCCACAACGTTTTATAGATGTACCAAATGCGGCCATACGTGGAGAGAATACTGAGACCTTATGGTGGCTATACGTACGACTCATCTCTTAGAAGTATACCCAAATCGAAAACATTCTCTACTGCAGGCAAAAGTAGCTTACCCTCTGCTATAAGCCTATCAAAGTCGCCTGGGTCTATGACAAGCCTACCTATGCCTATAGCCTTCACATCGTCTGGATCGATAACAGCTACATACATACCTTTTTCTACGGGCCTCAAGAACCTTTCAACAGATACTACAAGCAGGTCATTCCCGTACAGGAAAGCCCTAACCCCTTGCTGTTTTGCCACAACAGCACATCCATAGTTGAAGCCTCTATCGATAGCCAGGTTAAATAAGTGTGGCGATGGTAGAAACCGCGTTCTATTCTTTAGCCAACCAATAACAAGCCCTGCAACTACGATTTTAATGCCAGAGGACACCATGTCTACTCTATCTGCAATGCTCCTAGGAATTAAGCATACTCTTTCCACCGACCTGTTCTTGGGTATAACCTTAATGAGGTACTCCTTGTCTATGTACTCCCTGAACTCTCTGGAGAAGCACATATTGACATATTCGTATACACAGTTTACCAACATGCTTTTACCTTGTGCAGACCTGCCAGATTAAACCATTGCAAGGGACTGCAAAGGCCTTTTGAACGTTGCCATGCATATGCGTCTTACGCCTTGGCTACTCTATGCTCCTTATTATAAACTTTGGAGGTTCAATCCACTCCGATCTACATCTAGGACATCTTGATGGTTTCTTAGGTTTCTCAAGATCTTTAAACACATAGCCGCATTTTCTACACTTCGGAGGCTCCATTAGAAGCGCCTTCTTCCTGTTACTAGATCTCCTTATGGTTTTAGCTATGTGCATCAGATGTTCGTAAACCTCGCGGGTTTCGATCCCCAAGTAGAAAGCTATGTCTTCTGCAACCATAGGCTTATCCACGCTTTCCAACAGTTTCAACATTCTTTGTCTAATACTACCCTCCTCATCAACTGAGTCGCGGCTATTGTCCAACATTCCCTATACCCATTTTAACTCTATGTACCAGTACAGGGTTTGAAGTCTAAAAGCTCAAGCCACTCTTTCAATATCTCATCTTCTACCTGGCCGGATTCTATAAGCTGGTCTTCAGCGTATCCGGGTTTTCTCTCTTCTTTGTCCAGCTTTTTATGCGTATATTTTACAGCTTTTCTAACAGGGTGAGACACTATCTCTATGTACGCCCTCACTACAGCCGCTATAGTCGCTTCATGAAAAACTACTACTTGATCTCTAGTGACTATGGCAAGCCTGAGATGCCTATGACATGGAGGAATAAACGCCACGATTTCCTCAATGTCGCTGTTTCTATAGACTTTTATCTCCTTAGTCAGCTCCTTTCCACTCATATCTACACCACACATACTAACGAATTGTGTATACGAGATAAAGTATTCTTTTATCGAGTTGTTTAAAGTCGTTCCTGTTGTCGAAGTATCATTATGGCTCCTTTAAGGGCTGTTTCTTTTAATGTAGTCGATTATTGTCCTCTTACTCTTCTTTTCTTCTCTATCCTTGACACTGGCTTGTTCAACAACCCTCTGTCTAGGTTCCTCCAACAAGGTTTTTTCCATAGATTCTAGCAATTCTTTAAGCTTTTTCAAATCGTTGAAAAGCATGTCACGAAGAGATGGATTATAGAGAGCGGCTGCAGGATGCAGCGTGGCTAGTACGCGTATATCGAGCCCTAATATCTTTAGCTCGTAGACACGGCCTCTCATCCTCATAACACCGCTCCAAGGTTTTTTCCCTAGTGAAAACACGGTTCTGCCAGCAATGTTGCCCAATGTTATTATTATCTTGGGCCTGAGGAGGAGTATCTGCGACTCTAAATATATTCTGCAACTTTCGATCTCGTAATCGTTTGGCTCCCTATTCTGGGGAGGCCTGCACTTAACCACGTTTGTTATGTAAACAGTTTCGCGCTTAAGACCAGCAGACTCGAGAGCTAGTGTTAAGAGTTTGCCAGCTACACCGACAAACGGTCTTCCCATCTCGTCTTCGGTTGCCCCAGGTGCTTCACCTATAAACATTATCTTTGACTCTTTCGAGCCTTCTCCTGGAACAGCGTTTTTTCTATAGCTGTGAAGAGGACACCTAGTGCAGTTTCTAATAGCCCTCTCTAGTTCATCCCAAGAGCTGTAGTAGCTCGTGAATACCACCTAGGTCTACAACTTGACAGGAGCTAGTAGGGGCAGTAGGTCTATAAACGTTTATATATCGTACACAGGATTATGACTGTACGTAGGTATATTAATAGTCTGCCGGCGATACACCATGGGGTTGAAGCACGGTAAGTACATATACATTGCTAGATCGGATGGGTGGTACGTAAAGGCTAGGGTATTTAAGAGTAGAGCTGAAGAGGAAAATAGGTACATGATAGTAGGACCCAAGGTTAGGGTGCCACCGCCAACTGCAAAGATAATTAAGGAGGAGTCATTGCCAGAGAGTGTGAAGGCACAGCTCTATGCACTGTAAAGCCTTCGGGATGATGATGTCGACGTAAACGGACGGGTGACGATGGGTCGATAAACTGATCATATTAATTTTTCTTCTTGTTTCTCAGCTGTAGAAGAAATCTGGGTGCAATATTGCAAAACATTAAGATACGGTACATGTCGAAGAAGGCTGCTAAGAATATCATATCTTCGCTAGAATCGAGAAGAGATATAGACCCAAGCTTTATAGAGATGTTAAAAGAAGCAGACGAGGTCAGGGTCGCTCAGGGAGATAAATTCGAGATAGTGATCTTCAACTCGCTGGTAGCTCTGTTTAAAGTTAAAGATCTCGATATTTATATGCCAACGCTCTATGCTATAAACATGCTATATCATACCAAGAAAATGCTAGTCGTACCCACAGTTGTTGTTGATGAAGGTGCTGTAGACCCGCTAAAACGGGGAGCGCACGTAATGGTACCAGGCATAAGAAAAATATTGAGAAGCTTTAGTAGCGGAGATATAGTGGCTGTTATGGATCCTAGCGAAAGGTATTTCATAGTTGTCGGAATCGCGTTGGTGAACTCCAGCAATATTTCCCCCGGAACAAGGGGTAAAGGAATTAGAAATATATCTCACCTAGACGACAATATATGGCAGGCATCTCTTCACCTAGCCAAGGCTATGTCGAGCAAGTAAATTCGTAGTAAGCGCGGTAGAATGCCTTCTTGGTTAAAAACTTCTGGTCTCTAGACCTCAAATATGGTTTCACCATGTTCTCTGAAGCATGTATAGGAAAACTGCTACAGTATCGATAGAATATGGAGTTAGGGATATTAGGTTTGCAAAAACTGATATCCATAGGTATGTGCCTAAACGTGGTGAATAGATGTTTAGGGAAGAGATATATCTCATAAGACCTGACGCCGTCTTGGCCTTGGAGAACGAGGTTTTTAGGAACACTTTGAAATGGTATTATGCGATTCTGCTTGAGGATTATCCGGCGAAGTTCCATATAGCCAAAGCCGTTGCTGTACCCAGTGATGTGGGTTCACTAAGTAGCCTAGACATAGATTGTCTATGGGGGGTGTATCGCGACCTCGGTAGGGAGTTTACGTCTCTTTGGGACGAGGTGCAGAGCCGGGGTTTGAGGTTCAAGGAATTCAAGAGGCTGTACGGCGAGGCCTCACCTAACTTCCTCGATCTCCTAGCTGAGATAGCCTCTAGGATTCTCAAGAGCTGTAGGTTCTGTGAATGGAAATGCGGTATCGACAGATATGGGGGTTCTAAAGGTTTTTGCAGGCTCAACTCCACTACATATGTCCATAGCTGGTTTCTCCACATGGGTGAAGAAGCACCGCTAGTGCCAAGCGGCACGATTTTCTACAGTAGCTGTAACTTTAGGTGTGTTTTTTGCCAAAACTGGGATATCTCGCAAGAGAATCCCTACGGAGGTATAGAGGTATCTCCGCAACAGCTTGCACTAATCCAGAAAGAGCTAAAGAAAGAAAACGCCAGAAACATCAACCATGTAGGAGGCGAACCAACACCCAATCTCCATAACATCCTACACAGCCTTAGATACCTCGATGTAAACATAGCGCAGCTATGGAACAGCAACTTCTACATGAGCGAAGAAACAATGAAACTCCTTATATATGTAATCGATATATGGCTACCAGATTTTTAAATACGGTAACAACGACTGCGCCCTAAGACTATCATCTATACCCAGGTACTTTGAAGTTGTCAGCCGAAACCACAAAATAGCCATAGAATGGGGAGACATGATCATAAGACATCTCGTAATGCCAAACCACATAGAATGCTGTACAAAACCCGTTCTAAAGTGGATATCGGAAAACCTGCCCAGAGATAGAGTACTCGTAAACATAATGGATCAGTACAGACCCGAATACAAAGCACGCCAGTTCAAGGACATAGCGAGAAGACCACACAGTAACGAAATTGAAGAAGCGTACAGATATGCTGAGGAACTCAAAATTCTATGGAAAGACATATCCCGGTAAACCAAAAACGCCCTACACTTCATTTTCACAGACTACAAACTACTCGAAGTATTCCAACAAAACGTTAACCTATATTCAGCCCAATACATTGTCATAATGCGTTTCCATTAGAAGCGCCAGAGATTTTGGTGCGGGGGGTGGGATTTGAACCCACGCAGGCCTACGCCATCGGGTCCTGAGCCCGACCCCTTTGACCTGGCTCGGGCACCCCCGCTCGCAGGCCTTGATTCCCTAAGAACATCTATAGAAGCATCTTGAGGTTTATCTTTTTTTCGTTAGATCCTCTACATCGAAAACTGTGTGTATTATTCTTCTTATCTCTTCTCTATCGTATCGTTTCAACAATTCTATGTAGAAAGCGATTGCCTCCCTAATAAGTTCAGAACGGCTTCTAAACCCTCGTTTTCTGTAGATGATATCTGTTTCTTTTAGTGTTTCAGTATCTATTTTTATTGAAATAACCTTACTGAGAGGAACATCCAACTCTATTATATTATAATCATTGCTTCTCATAGATAAAACCCTCAAGTACAGTCGACAAACTTACAGTATTATGTTTAGCAAGCCCAGAATTTATATATGTTATATTCTTGGACTATGTACATTAACTAAATGTCCTATTAAATTTTTCCCCAGCCATAAACTTGGGGTGCTCCCTTCATTACTCCTCAACGAAATAGTTGACGGTAATACATTAGAAATGTTTATTAAAATATGATAAACGCTACCATTTTTTGATGTTCAACAAATCGTCTAGTTGTGCCGCCAAACATGTTTTATTGTCATAAAAGCTTATAAGTAAGTTAGGTTTCGCAGTTTAAATATTTTCATCATCAATAGATTTTTAAAGGGGAGACTTTGCGAAGTGCTACTACTGCTGTCCTTGAATACCTTATCCTTAAGGTACTTGCAAATAAAGAGGAGGTGGTGAGAGCTCTCTACGATTATTTTGTTGAGGAAGCAAGTCCGAGTATGCTGGCGATGAAGTATGGTCTTAGCAAGCATCAAATAAGAGGTTATGTGCAGAGGATTATGGAGAAAACGGGTTCTTCTACAAAAGCCAAGGTCCTCATGAAGTATGCCGCACCAGTGGTAACTAGGTTAAAACCTGTGGCTATCAAGCTCAACGGTTCAATGGCTCTCTGTGGTTTGTGTAATGAAGAACTTCCTCTACAGATAGTTGAAGATCACATAAGGAAAAAACATGCCAATATAATATCTGAATGCCTTGATTCGGTGGTAGATGTGCTAAGGAAGAATATAAAGAAAAGCATTGCCGCTAAGAATACGCAGAAAGTTTACTGACAACAATAGCTGTTTAACATCCGTTCTATCCAATGTTTAATCTTGGTTGGTTCTCATACTTCAAACAGTGACACAGTTGCTTTATAATTACATAGTTCATCATGTTAGATAAACCTTACCGTGACTGCGGTAGATAGGTCTAAGTATGCGTGAGGTTTTCAGGCCTAGGAGAGAAATAAACAGGGTTATCAAGAGAGGACGCCCCACAGACATTAAAGTTGGAATTCTTGTTCCATTGCCATATAGAGCAGCAAGTAGCTCGCTTATAATGCATATGCTGTACGAGTATCTAAATAGCCTAGAGAATGTAATCGCCTACAGATTTGTTTACGACAAGAGTAAAGATGTTATTGAATCGCTAGACCACGATATTAGTTTGAGACACCTTGACCTAGTTCTCATATCAGCCTCTTTCGAGCTTGACTATATAAATGTTGCTCGCATTCTTGGATCCGCCAACCTCTTACCACATCAGAAGAAGAAGCCAAAACCCGTGACGGTGGCAGGAGGGTTGGCACCTACATCGAATCCGCTACCTCTAAGCTCTATAGTTGATGCTGTAGTTGTTGGCGAAAGCGAAGAAGTACTTAGAGAACTGGTCTACGCTGCACAGGAGGATAACCCTCTCAAGCATCTAGAGGGGTCGAGATGTATTGCCATGCCCGCACGCAACATTGGTGCTGAGAAATGTTTTGTTAGGGATTTGAATAACTCGTATCACCCTGTTATGCAGGTATACTCACTTGATGAAGAACCCATATTTGGCTATGGTGTACGTATTGAACTGTCTAGAGGGTGTCAATATCTCTGTCCCTTCTGTATGGAAGCTCACGTAGCCTACCCGTTTAGATTTAGATCTTACACTAATGCTCTAAGCATCATGAATAGGGCCCTCGACCACCATCCACTGATGAAAAGAGTTGTCTTGTACAGCCTTTCTTTCTTCAGCATACCCCATGCCGATAAACTGCTAGACTACCTTCTCAACGAAAATATTCAGGCAAGCATTCCCTCTCTAAGGCCAGAGCATATAACCATCGAGAGACTGGAGACCATGTATAGACTCGGCCAGAAAACCCTGACAATAGCACCTGAAACTCTAGCTGAGCACTTTGGGTGTCGAATAGGGAAATGCTCTGACCTAGACCATATCGCAAATATAGTTCTAGAAGCTTATAGAACGGGGTATGAACACGTAAAGCTCTACCTCATAACAGGGTTCCCCGGCCTAGATATTTCCGAGGAGATAACATCTCTAAGAAAACTGCTGAGCAAGGTTGCATCTACTATCAAAAGACATAGATTTATTGAGATATCTCTGAACATACTCATACCAAAGCCGTGGACCCCGCTACAGTTTATGCCGCCAAAAAGCGTATTGGATAATTCGTATAGAGTAAATGAGTATAGGAATGCTGTTAAGGGTTATAGCTTCGTTTCGATAGAGGCTATGGATCCTCGATGGGGGTTTGCACAAGCGGTAATAGCCCAGGGTGATAAGGAGGTGTCAAAAATAGTTGTTGAATGTGCCTTAAAGAGGTGTTCTCTTTCCCAGTTCATAAAGCAAATCCGATCTGATGTGGATAGGCTTGCCTTCGTCGACAAGGGGTGGGGGACAGCGCCTCCCTGGTATAGTATTGTTAATATGGGTTTCAATGTTAAGTACCTAGACCTCCGGTATAGGTATCTAAGCAAACCTAATAACTGATGGTTTGTCCAGTCTCTTGGGGAGTTCCTCTGGTTTTAGTATTCTCAGCGATTGAATCAGTAAATCCCTGTACTCCTCAAAAACCTTAATACCTAGGTCGAGATCCCCGAGGCCCATCACCTTTATCTTTGCATCGTCTTGGTCTACACATATACTAGGCAAAAACCTCTGGGTACCCGGGTAAAGTATAAGCATAGACCCCTTTGTCTTGGAGAGGTTTTTTGCTGCAAGACAAGCTATTGCTGGATCTGATACAGCCAGTACCACAACATCAAACGTTTTCTTAACACTATGCAGCGATATGTGTTCTCCTTTGACTATCTTGGCCCCCAAGAACATGTACCTAGGGACTATGCCAACTTTACATGAATACTTCTGCGCATAGTATGCAAAAGTGAGAAGAGATATGTCCTCACCTATCAATACTACATCTTTTCCCTTCAGCTCGTCGACCACGTCTTTGCTTACTGAGAGCCCTGCTATGAGCAGGGCCTCTAAATCTGTATATACGTCCATCTTAACCTCTCTGACGAAGTATTGATCTATTACTGCGATATCCTGTGCACCGCCTAGGTTGCTTGTATAATATGGTGACATCAGCACGAACCCTATGGCTCTTGAACCCTCACTTACATCTTCAACTGATACTCCTCTGTCGACTACTCTGCCAATAGCTATAGAGCCAAGAGCTTTTCTATTGCTTGCCACTAGACTGCATTTGCTGAACGCCACATCTGTAACCGATAGATAGCTGTGTGATACCTTTATAGCTACCTCGTTGCTTCTCAACATAAAGGAGGAAAAAACATCAACTAGAATATCTCCGCAGAAATTTACCGAAATCCTTCTGTACACGGATCATACCCTGTAATTGTTTAATCCACAGGTTTGATGTTGCAGGGCTCTTGTGTAAGGTTTTTAACCATTAGATAAGAGTCTTCGCCGTCTAGGTAGTAGCTATTTATTCTATCTGCTTTAACAAAACCTAGTCTCTCGTAGAGCTTAATAGCCTTGTGGTTACTCACTCGAACCTCTAGGTGAACCTCTTCAACATTGTAAACCGCCTGCAGAACACTTATTACGGCAGTTAGTATTGCCGTGGCTATGCCCTTACCCCTGTATCCCTCTCTAACAGCCACACTAACAATATGACCAATCCTAGTATTTCTACCAATGCACCTGCTAATACCTTCCTCAACTCTGGAAAGGACATACCCAACTATATTCCCATCAACCTCAGCTACGTAGAAAACATCCCCCCATTTCTCAAGATGGTCTCGCCAAAACGAGTATGGATAGTGCTCAGGTAGACACTCGATGTTTATGGCTATGACCGAGTCTAGGTCGTCTTTAGTCGCAGGTCTTATCCTAATATACCCACCGAGCTCGCTACTCATGGCTTTCTATCCTGCTGCATTATCCTAAGGCTGTAGCGATACATAAAAATGTTTTTGTAGATACCCTAAACCATCTATTTAAGCTGTGTTCAGAGTGCTCATAGATGTTATGGAGCGATTCTCTATATCTATTTCAACCCTTAAGAGGTGTATGTTCCTAGGTACGACTATCTGGATCAAGTTATCGCTTATTCTGTCTAAGCACAGGTCGCTTAAATAGTCTGGACAGGCAATCACTACTGTTGGAACAGATCTCGATATCTCTACAATACCTCTAGACAAATCATAGGGTAGACCTATGGAGTACCTCTTTCCTTTAAAGATTGTGCTAGAACACCGAGAGAAAGCCAGGGGATAAGCTGATATCACTATATTCATCACGCACTTATCCAATACCATAGCCGGCGCCCTTTTCGTAATTCTATCAATTTCCTGTACAGGGTTCTTCGCATCAATACCTGAGATACACAAACCGTCTAGGCTCTTCCACGTTCCACCGACAAAGAAGTTTCTGCTCTTTAACAGCTTGATTATGTACTCGTCATCGTATATGCTGGGAATGCCAAACCCTTTTTACTATAAGATTTAGGCTTTCTAAGCACTCTCCCAGGTTTCCGCATAGCAGGTAAACAGCATTTTTGTGACGTCTTATTACGTCTAGCAACTTTTCGCAACTAGTTATGGGCACACTATTAACAATAATAAAATTGAGGAGCCTGTTATTCAAGTACTAGAACCTAGTGTCTCTAGTATTACCCAGAGCTTTCTATGCTATATAACACCTTGTAGTTATTGCCAACACACTGTTCTACGTGGTGTTTCCAAGCACCATCGATACCTATTATGGCATAGAATCCCGCGGGCTTGGCACCACTCCGTTTTATCAGTTCACAGAGGGCGCTAGTGGTTCTACCGCTTCTCGCAAGATCGTCAACTATTAGTACTCGGTCTGAGTGGTCTAAAATACCCTCCGGTAGATAGAGTGTGACGACTTCCGGAGGCATAGACGTGACATAGCTTAGCTCTATGAACTTGCTAAATCCTATCTCTTTTTTCTTTTTAACAACAGCTAGCTTAACACCCAACCTTTTGGCAATCAATGTTGCCAGGGGGATTCCATCAACTTCTACTGTTGTAACAGCTGTAAAGTTCTTCTCAGCACCCCACAACAATGCATCAACAGATGCAAAAGTCAAAACATCTATGTTATACACTATCGGGTAGAGGCTGATTATATTCCCATCAACTATCTTCAGGATTCTCGATAATAAAGTGTTAACAACATCATTACTGAGTAGGCGTAATAACATGTTTTTAGCTCGTTCTTGGCTAGGTCTTATATCTCCATGTATATATCTCCAGAGCGTTGGTATGGAAATACCCAAGAGGCTCTCTAGCTCCTTAAACTTCATGAATCTCTTTAGGCTCGTCAATATCTCTATGACCAGCTCTGCATAGTCTATCTCTGATCCTTCTGACAATGTCAATTTCCACACCTTTGTAAACTATCTTGTATTCTACAGATATACTACCTTTTTAATATCAAAAGACTCTTATTAACTTAACTGAGTATATATGTCTTACGTCACGTGGTTGTCTCCAACACCTGATAAACACTAGTTCTCTAGAAGAGAATTAATAGAGAGTAGTATCCCTAGCGAGAATCCATTCCCGCTGCTACTGCTACATCCATAAACCTCTTTCTAGTTATGACTCTCGATATCACGTCTATTATGCGCTCTATTGACTCTTCCTCGTCCTCGCATCCTACAAAAAACTCATCCTCTATAGCAATACCGCTAACCCCACGGGTATTAGGTGTGAATAGTATGTGTATATTCGTATAGCGTTGAACGTACCTGCGAACTTTACTTGCTATTAATGTACACTTAACGATGTCCTCTGGTCTTGAACCTGTAACTATGAGTTTAATTGGCTCGCTCATAGCTATCCGCACATTTGTTATGTTTTGGTGATATTATATAAGCTGGGAAAAACAACAGCAAATTTACAGAAAAACATATAGGCGTTATTTAAGGTCAAGATAAGAAAGCTTATAAAGCTATATACAGAAATATTTTTGGAGCGCTGGGTGAGACCATGGAGCTGGAGTTTAAGAAACTTTATGAAGACAGCGATATAGAGGTATATAAAGCTCCAACAGAAGAAGAGCTAGAAAACCTTGTAAAGGAGATCATAGCCTCTGCTGGAAGACCATTAACATGGAAAGAACTTAGAGAAAGATTTAGTGGTGTTGCAGGTGAGGATAGACTGAGAAAAATACTCATTAGGCTCATAGAAAGAGATGAGATAATAGAGCTTCCCGATGGCGCTTTCGGTCTCCCGGGTATGGAGCAGAACTATATCCCTAGGAAAACGGCTAAAAGGGTTAGACCACTAGTACCCTCTAAGTTTAGGGCTAGATGGGGATCGATGGCAGCTAAGCTGAGAAGAACTGGTGTTCCTCTAGGAGAGGCTATGCGGATGCTTGAAAAAAGCGGTATAAGGTTTGCGCTAGGCTCGTGGAGCGAGAAGGAGGAAGACACCTCATTCGAAGAGTACTTTAGAGAATCGAATGAAGAACTATAACCTGCTTGGCTCTGTATTGTTTCTTAGTGTTTGACTCAATCACGGTAATGCCTAGGGTTCTAGGTGTATGAGTGGGACTGAAGAAAACTGTGAAAAAGCTACTGTTGCGCTTCTCAGCAAAATGGCTATAATCAAAACAGAGCGAGGAGGTAGAGCGCTAGTAGGGGTACATAATATATGCTCTATAGCAAAAAGGCTTGGACTCTGCCTCGAGAACTATAGCTGTTAGAGTTTGTACATAAGGAGTTTGCCTCTCATTTTCACATAATCTTGATAGCTTACATACCTCTTGTTCGCTAAGAACCACTCTACTTTCGGAGCTTTTTCCACAACATCTTGAATCTTATCGGTAACAATAATACTAAAAGCATCGCTTCCCGCTCCACTACCAAAAGATACCGCTAGTATTCGTTGACCGGGTTTCGATTGTTCGAGAACTCTAGCCAAGCCTATGAGCATTGATGCACTATATGTATTCCCTATATATGGCGTGACTATACCGGGTAGAACCTTTTCCTTTGGAAAACCAAGCATTGATGCAACACGAAGCGGAAACCTGCCGTTAGGCTGGTGAAACACCACGTAGTCAAAATCTGAGGGTTTTAACCCAAGCTTATCCATGAGGGCTCTAGACGCCGACACTATATGATGGAAATATGCTGGCTCTCCCGTGAAGCCCTCACCATGTCTTGGGTAGGGCGCGCCATCTCTACGCCAAAAATCCGGTGTATCCGTAGAGTAGGTGACCATCCCCTCAAAAACTCCCACGGACTCTTCCGCAGGACCGATTATATAGGCTGCGCCACCACTACTCGCTGTAAACTCAAGAACATCGCCTGGGCTTGCCTGTGCAGTATCTGCACCAACCACGAGTACATACCTTGCATGCCTACTTTCGACAAGTGCTGTCCCTATTCTTAGGGCTTCTGTGGCTGCTCTGCACGCAAATTCGAGGTCGGCTACAAGGTGTAGGGGGTTAACGCCAAGCGCCTCGGCTATTATTGAGGCTCCCGGCTTAACAGCATAGGGCTTACTCTCTGTTCCAAGATATACGGCATCTATTTGTCTAGGATCTATCCCGGCTCTCTTAACAGCATTGGTAGCCGCTCTATACCCTATGGTTACACTATCTTCGTCGATATTTCCCACAGCTTTTTCCTCTATCCAAATACCTTTAACGTAACCTTCGTCGTATCCCCAGAAAACAGCTATGTCCTTGGCTCTTACCCTGAACATCGGTATGTATACTCCCCACCCAACGATACCACTTCTCATACCCAATATACCCACCTATAATACCACTTTCACCGGCAATATAATAAGACTTTATATTGAATTCTGTAGAGGCCCTAGGGCAGGGCGGGACTAGATCATTCCCTCGCTTTCCATAATGGTCCGTATCCGGGGGATCAGTACTTCTAACAGCTTTTCTAGTAGCTCCGCAAAACCTTCATCGATAGCATCGATAGACAGCCTTCTACCTCCTAGGAATAGCGTAAACCCTTTACTAACATGTTGCACACCTTGGTGAGCTCTCGGCAGTACATATCCATATTCGAGCCATCCCTCGCCACACATGATCCTACAGCTGACAATACTCTTTTCTAAACCTTGAGGTCTCTGGAAAATCGTGTTATCTAGATCAAAGGTAGCCTCAAATACTATGCTGTAGAGTAGATCGTTGCATGACTGGACTGAGTCATTACATTTAAGCATCATACCTAGAACCGATGCATATGGATACCGCAAGAGCGAGTAGTCCACGTAAAGCTCGATGCAGTCGCTACATCTAAGCATGGTCTCTAGGAGTTTTGTAGCATTGTTAACACAGTTGATTATAACCTCTTTACTCATGGCCTCATCCACGTATCCTCTGTAAAACACCTGTCTATACGTTATGAGTATCTAAGATCTTTAAGTATTCATGATACGCTCTTCACAGGATTTGTCAGCATATCCCCAGCGCTATTTCTACGCTCTCTATTACGCGCGAAACCACTACCCAGGCATCTAGAGGTCTATCAAATATAGAAAATCTTTCATTAATAAGCGAGAAGACCTCTTCTTCGAATTCACCGCGCTGAAACGCGCCCACAAACACGTAAACTTCCTTATCTTCATTCATTAACCTAGCGCACTTCTTTCCGAACTCCCTAAGAGGTATCCTGGCCCCTTGTTCGTGCATTAGAATAGCACTATCAACTCTTCTTCTCCTTAGGAATTCAGTAAGAGACGCACTTTCTACCCACATCAACGGTTTTTCGCTGTCTGGAGGAACCTTACCGAGTACTAGAAGCTGTTCCATCAACCCGACGAACCTATCATAGTTCCTGGGTAAGCGAACAGCCGGGTCTATGTATATTATGGAGTTGTTTATAGTATGTACATAAACCCTCAGCAATCCTGTAATGTTTAAGGGGCTTGAGAGCGCGTTCAAGAGACATATGTGAACTATGTCAGGTCTACCTCTTTTGTACCACTTATCCAGCTCTTTCATAGCGCTATAGTGTAGCGATATATCTAACAATACCTCGAAGGGCTTCTTGTGCTTTCTCCTCGCACTTTTTACTACCGCTGGATGGTGCTGAATTTCTTTGGGAACAAGCTCTAGACCTGCCTCGATCAACACTATGTTCAATGGTTTCATGGCTGTCACTCTCTGTGCCCCCTGCTAACGATTGCTATAGTTACAGAGGTGCTTAAGGAAACACTCCCTACACATTCCACGCCTACATACAAGCTTGTTATGAACATATGCGACAGTCTGTAGCCATGCCCCCAGCCTGCCGAACACGCTATAGAGCCTATAATGGGTACAGAAGGTGGCCTGGGGACATTGTCCACACCTATACTTAGCACATCTACTCTTTATGGGATCCCTAGCTACTAGACTAGATGTTGCATCGAAGCGCTTGATAAAATCCTTAAGGTTCTTGTCTATAGGTATATAGTCAAGCGACCTCCTAGCATATACCATATATGCATTGAAAACCTTGGGTCCAACACCTTTTATCCGAAACAGACACTTCTTTACCATATCGTCGTCCATTCCCAGCGCTACCTCCCTACAGTCCATGTACATTCTAAGACCCTCAACAAGGTTGAGCAACTGGTAGCTCTTGCCAATATCTCTTGCCACATCCCCGATATCTCGATGTACAAAGTTTTCAGCAGATCCATAGTGCTCAAGTATGCTCCTTACCCACCTAAGAACATTCCTATGGAAATCCGTATTCTGCGATAGATATATAGATATAAAGATCTCGATATCGTCGGCAGGTGATGTTGCTATGCCGAGCCAGCAATACTCGTTTAATAGGGTCTCAACAAGCTCTCTGTATTTTCTGTCAGTAATAGTAAAGCTCTGTGGTTTATACCAAAACCCCAGTATGTACTCCGCATAGTCTAGGCATTGCCTAGAGTTGTGCTCTACTTCTATTCTTGAGCCAAACTTTTTTACTACAAGCCCCCCGCAGAAGCCCCACCGCTTAACGGCTTTATCCCTTTCTACGTCCATCAAGGGCAGTATGAACGAAGGGTATAAAAGCAGCCAGAGATCTAGCCTAGGATCCACCTTCAGTATTTTTGAAACCATTATCTCTAAACCGCTAGACCTCAACTAGAGAATCCGCCCTTACTGTCACAGCTACAGAAACTTAAGCATCGACAGAAGATTGCTTGGAGGTTTTAGGGCTAGGGCTATAGCCCCTATAAGAACAGCATTTTCTCCCAGCGGAGTGAGGTCTATTGTAGGTAGCACCGTCATAATACCTCTTGACTGCTTTACACCTTTGATTATGGGGTCGAGAACTAGTTCCCTTCTATTCTTTAAAGCTATGGATCCCCCAACCGATATCACCTCCGGATCGTACAAGTTTATAACTGTTTCGAAGCCCGCTATATTATATCTGTTTATTTCATTAACAAGCTTAACCGCCAATGGGTCTCCTTTTTCAGCTTCTCTATAAACGCTTTCCGTGTTCAATCTCCCATCGAGATAAAGCTTGTAGACATTACTGTTTTTCTCTTCCTGCGTTAACTCCCATTCCTCTAGCAACCTAGATACAAACCTAGGAATATTTGCTCCGCTAGCGTACGCTTCCCAGTGGCCTCTTCCTCCACAACCGCACTGCATCTTACCGCTTATGTCTACAACCATGTGCCCTATCTCGTGGGCATTCCCCATCTTGCCCAGCAGCAGTGTTCCATCCACTATCACTCCTCCGCCTATACCCGTGCTCAAGGTTATGTAGACAATGTTGTTTTTAGCCCGTCCTAGACCAAAGAGCTTCTCTCCCCATACTGCTGCAACACAATCGTTAGCTATTATGATCTTCTTGCCGAGGATATCCGCTAGGGGTTTTCCTAGATCAAAATTACGTATGGGTATGTTAGGCGCTCCTACAACACTTCCGCTAGCAAGATCCAAGGGTCCTACTGTGCCTATGCCTACCGCTTCTACTGTATCCAGATAGCTATCCAGTTCTTTCTTCACTACTTTAGCTATTAAGTTGGCTATAGTATATCTATCTCCTTCTCGAGGAGTTGGCAAAACTATCCTGCGCATTATGGTGCCATCCCGAGAAGCTAACGCTATCCTAATCCATGTACCGCCTACATCTACCCCAATAACATGTCTCTTCATATAGGCCACCCGAAGCATATTAAAAATGTTTCGTTTCAGCACTCTTACCGGTCATCACGATCTCAGTTAGGAGGTGCTCACATCACCCACTAGCCAGGCTATACTATTGAGTAAACTGCTCTAGGAGACTAAATATCTTGTTAAGTACTAGATACCCACTAGAGATAGTTCCTAGGGAACCCTTTGTACAACATTCTACTTCGGTAAACCGGGATATGTCATCACGTTTTTTGAGCCCCCTGAACGAGACCATGATGGGTACGGGATCGCTTGAGTGTGCCTTAAGTTCTGGCGGGGTACAGTGATCCGATGTAACGATAAGCACTGTACTGCTAAGGTCTATGCGCCTGAGCAGGGGCTGTATGTATAGCTCATCTATAGTTTCTATAGCCTTGACTTTTCTAGCCTTGTCTCCGTCGTGTCCAGGTTCGTCGGGTCCCTTGAGGTGAACGTACACTACATCGTTGTTCTCTAAAAGCTTTAGCGTTGCTTCAACTCGTTCCCTATACAGCGTCTCTCTGTCTCCGTAAAGCGATACCTTTGCCACATCCATTCCAAGCAGTACACCAATGGCCTATCTCGACAGGCATTTCAGCCACTATTCCAAACCGCTTTCCATAAACCCTATCTATACTGGGTACGCTAGGAACCCTATCTTCTGCATCTCTTAGCAAAATCGCGTTAGCCTTTGGAAGCCCCTTCTCAGACCTTTCAATGTTTATGGGATGTTTGTCGAGGATCTCTATAACCCTGGACGTGAAGATGTTGACAAGATCACATGTAATTCTAGCTTCCTCAGATTCATCGAGAGGTTTGCAAGAAGCTATGAACGGGCTGTGACTTTCGACTGCAACCGATATTCTCCCTCTGCGCTCATAAGCAGGGTCGGTATTTGAAACATTGGCGCTCAACCTTCTTTCTCTACTGCCTATCACAACAACAGCTCTATGTCCCACTGTAGCTACCACCCTAGCATAGCCTCCCCACCACACCCAGATCCAAACCGTCAATAGCCTCGGCCAAAACCATGGCCTCCTCCGTTCTTAGGCTTCTGCCAACCCGTCGATCGATTATCTTCATCGTTTTAGCGTCTACTGTGGCAAAGTTTGCACGAAAAGCAACCTCGTAGCCCTCTCTAATCGATATACCGATACCCAGCGCTTCGAGAAGGCCCCTGCCAATGCTCAACTCCTTTGGGTTATAACCGAGTATTGAGAAAACAGCAGCATCGCTCTCTGGAGGTGTTTCACTATCGATAGGATAGAAGCACCCGGCTATGGCGTTTCTTGCTAGCTCGTCTAGCCCAGGTGTTTTCGCAAGCTCAAAGGATGTTGGCCTAAAACGGGTACCATCAGCCGACCCGTCTATGACCACTATCAATGTTTTCATTATTATTACCCTAGGTCAGTAGATATATGGTGTAGTATTAAAAACTAACTTGATGCCATACAGCTATCGTATGGTGCTTACACCTGCGTGATATACTTTTTGAACGCCATTGGTTTAAACATAGTGAGCACCGGCTATCCTGAATACAGGTTGTTAATGTGTGTAGCTACGCAGTTTTGCTATATATCCTTGAGTATAGCAAGCAAAAGCATATATATACCCTATAAAAACCAGCTAAAAATAGGTACACCCATTAAACCTTTATAGAGCCTACACACCCTGGTGTAATCCGATGAATCAATCAGTAAATGTTAGGAAAGTTATACGCGTAGGCGAAAGAAGCGTTGGCATAACGATACCCAAGGAGTGGCTCGCCCACTTGAATCTTGATATAGGGTCTTCCGTAGAAGTATCTCTGGGACCTGGATACGTCCTCATCAGACCCCTCTCACCTAGCTCTACACAGCATAAAACATCCAATATAATTGCACTAAAATCCTCCGAGCCCGATCAGCTAGAAAGGCTAATTATAGCCAGCTACATTGAGGGATACGATGCCATTGCTCTAAACGTGCCTCGAAACATAGCAAGAGAGGTTTTCTACAAAATCGCTATGAGACTCCCCGGAACAATCGCTATGGAGGGGGAGGTATTCAAGATCAGAATCTCTGTCGATGAACTTAACACAGATCTTAACGATATAATAAACTCTATGAAGACATGCATATCCTCCATGTTCGACCTGCTTATTGACTTCTTTGAGACTGGAGATCACAACAAGCTCAGGGAGATAACAAAACTCGACGATGACCTCGATAGATTCCACTTCCTCGGTCTGAGAACCATCAGGAGAACCTCCTTTAGAGACCCTGCATCAGCAATCGAATATACTGTGATAATTAAAAGCTTAGAACACATAGGAGACACCCTCGATAGGGTCTCGAACACGTTCATAAAAACCGGCATTAACGTAAACAACTACGGTGAATGTAGACACATGCTTAAAGAGATCTTCCTGAAGGTTTCATCATATGTGTCTAAGTCTATCAACTCGCTTTTGGCTTCCAACATAAACCAGGCTATGAAGGTGCTACTTCAACGAGAAGAGCTGACGAGAGAAATACTATCGACTGCAACCAAGTGTATCGATATGACAGGCATCCTAGCTATTTCACACGAAGCCATGGTCGCAGTGTACGAAGCCGCTGAAGTTGCCGAGATAGCGAGCCTTAGACATACGAGAAAGATGGGAGTTCCAGGCTAGAAAACTGTACAAATCATTCAACAATATTTGTTTGTTACTGATGGAGAGATCTTACTAACGGTATTATGTAGTCTATGTTGTTCTTGATATAGTCTATGGTCTCTCTAACAGCTTTAACAAAGTCCTGGCCCAGCAGCTTATTTTCAACAGCTTTGTCCAGCTCTTCTTCATCTATTATTTTGATCTCGTTTTCTGAGTACACAACATCTACGAAGAGGTCGAGATACGATATAGTTCTGCTCTCTAGGCAAATTTCTGGTGGTGTGTTGATATTTATGTAGATGCCTTTTTCTTCTCCATCAACACCGATGTATCTGTGAACAATAAACCATGCATCGATCGGGATGAAAGAGAGCACTATATCGCCTCTCTCCTTGGGGATTCCGAGCCCATCATACACACCACCGCTTTTGATCGCGCGTCTCCCAACGAGCACCTTCCCAAGCCTAGAGCTATCAACTATGTCAACGGTCTCCATAGGGCCTAAGTCTATGACCTTGCTCGGGGGCTTTCTATGCTTTATATAGAATCTCTTGCCCAGCGAGCTCTCTGCAATAGCATAGAGTAGCGCCTTGTACAACTCGTTTCTATCGATGTACCTAGTCATAAAGTCGACTATATCAGCAAACTCCGTAAGCCTGCCACAAGTCCTCATAATGTGATGCCCGCGAGCTGTTGGCACCACGCTGTTACGTATATCGTCTAGGTATTCCTTCGACGGTCTCGTCAAGATGACAAACGCTATAGCCTCGCCCTCTGTAACAACATCCCCTACTTTGTACTGCCGACTCTTTACCGTATTTAATTCATTTAAAGCTTCTTCTAGATCCCTAGCTATCTTCTCGAGGGGCGAGGCCTTTGCAGCGCTCCGCCATCTAATACTAAATCCCTGCCTCGTCAGGCTTGATGATAGAGTTAACAGCGTTGCCCTCCTTTCGGGATCTCTTATATGCTCACTAAAAATCACCTTGCCCATTCCATCATCGAGAAGAACTAGGGTATCCTTGAGAATAGCTATTCCCGGATAGGCTATGGCTTTTTTGTCAGAATGAGTCGCAGGCTTAACTATGTGAACCACTTGCGACGAACCCTCTAGGCACTTTGGGCTATTCTGTACAAGTAGCACCAGCTCTCCGTACTCAGCTACACACCGCCCATTTTCGATACCTCTGACCCTAGCAACAATAGTGGTGTAAGGCCCATACTTATTGTACTCATAGCTCACATAGGGTACTCTAGATACTATTGCTCTAAGAGCACTCTCTACAGCATCCCTAAGCCCTACCAAGACCAGAATGTTCGGATCATCATCACTTGTTTTGATTGTTGCATGCGGCGTTTCTTCTCTCCTAGGCGGCAAAGATATTCTCTGCGCGAGCTGGTCGGATAAGTCCACAAGATGATGTCCAGAGTCAAGTACTATCTTAGCTATAGCCGTAGNACTACGNACCGACCCTAATCCTATAGGTATAAGTCATCCTACCACTTCACACTGCTCTGTATCGCCACCTCAGTCCTTTACGGTTTCGAGCAGAGATATCGCTGACCATAGGAGGGTTCTCGCATGCAATGGCATGTTTGGGTCCTGGCTCACCTCATCGAGGATCCCTATAGCATTTGCTGCTCTTACACCCGGCGATAACCCTTTCTCATTTAGAGCCCTTATGGCAAACATAGCAGCCCTTCGAATATTCCTTGGTATAGAAGGATCATTCATTATCCTAGTCAAAACTATTAGAGCCTGCCTTATCTTGGCCTCGTTATCATATAGAGAAGGCTTTGTAAACCTTTTTCCGCTTTGATTCGGCTGAAGACTTTCGCCAACCCCCTTAGGTTCTTCGCCGCCCGGAACCATGACTCTCACCCAGCTAAGCCAACTACTCTAGGTACACAAAGCCTTAATCAAGACATGGACTAACCCTACAACTTCTGGTGTTAAAAAATATAAAAAATTTAACGTTACAAACACTACTACACTCTAGGAAGAACAAACCTTGGTGCACTCCATGCCCACAACAATAAGATGGCACGGCCACGCATGTTTCGAAATAGTGTCGTCGAAGGGCGTGGTCATAGTCGTAGACCCTCATGATGGGCGTGGACTTGGCTTAAACCCGCCGCGTGTAGCCGCCGACATTGTTCTTATATCTCATGAACACTTTGATCATAATGCATTTGCAGTAGTAGCCAAACCCGGAGCAAATGTTCTGTCCATGAAAACTGGGGAGGTTTCTCTAGGTGACGTTAGGATTATAGGCGTCGAAACATTTCATGATAAAGACCGCGGCAAGAAAAGAGGTAGGAATATCGTATACAAGATCATAGTAGACGACCTCAACATTGTTCATCTGGGGGATCTAGGCCACGTACCTGATGCAAATACTGCCGCTACGCTTAAACCGATAGACATTCTCATGATTCCTGTGGGCGGCGTTTTCACCATAGACGCATCTGAGGCATGGAAAACAATAGAGGTATTAGATCCTGCAGTAGTCATACCCATGCACTACTGGCTTCAGGGAATTGAGCTTCCACTAAAACCTGTCGACGAGTTCCTGAGAATGGCGCCGTCCACATGGAGCAAGACCTATCTAGAGAGCAATACACTTATAATTGATAAGAGTAGCCTGAAGCCGAAGACGATATACGTATTCAAGTATGTGTAGCATCTCCTAGCCAAATGCCATTTGATAAACCACACAACATTTTTATCTATGCACCAAGCTTATAGCCAGCAACATAGCGTTTAACGTTAAAACTAATAAGCAAGAAGTGGCATCAAACTATGTACTAGAGTACTAGACTAAATGGTGCTGAACATTGACGTGGGACTCTTTTAGCGGTATTAGAGTTCCATGGGTTCCCACAAGGGAAGAACTACTGGATATAATAATGAGGCTTGCTAACATAAAAAGTGATGATGTTTTCTATGATCTGGGCTGTGGCGATGGTAGAATTGTTATTAGAGCTGTTAAGGAGGGGGCCAAGAAGGGTATTTGTGTTGAGTTAAACCCGTCGCTTATAGAGAAAGCTAAGGACAATGCTAAAGCCGCAAATGTGCAGGATAGAATAACATTTATAAATGAGGACTTCTTCAAGGTTCCGCTAAACGAGGCTACTGTTGTCTACCTATATCTATTAACATCGGTTAACAAAGCGCTTAAGCCGAAGCTAGAGAATGAGCTTGCTAACGGAACTAGAATTGTAACACTAGATTTTGAGATACCCGGGTGGAAACCTGTTCAGATAGTTGAGGTATCCCTTCCCATGAGAACTTGTAGGCTGTTCCTCTATATCAAAGGTATTAGTGATAAACAAACCTAGATCAAGCCATAGCTATTTTATACCTGCTACCTTCTTGGCCTCCTCTACAATCTTTGAAGCCTCTGGTGAAAGCATTTTTACAGAACCATGTGCTCCACCGCTTAGCTGTATTTCGCGAGTTATATTATTAGAGAGTTCGTCCAGCTTATCTACGAGTACCGCAAGTATTGGTGGAACTCCCCTAAGGTTCTGCCTCAGAATCTTAACAACATTCTTGAGCGCTAAAGCTGCTACAACAACATTGCCCGCTGTGACTAGAGTTTCCAGTCTTAGTATTACCCCCTCTAAGAATAGAGCCATGCTATTTAAGTGGCTACCCAGAGTATTTAGCATCTCGATTTCCTTATCAACACTTCTTATCTTCTCAGGCATAATTCTGGAGATTTTTTCCTTGTACTCGTTGTATTGCCTCACGTTCCTATCGATCATAGACTTGTAGTAGTTGACCTTGTTATAAAGCTCTCTCAACAAGGCTAAACTAAGCAATACCTGCGGTCTTACGGCAGAGGCCACCTCTAACCACTGAATAAAACGGTTATACTGGCATAGGTTATTAGCTGTGAATCACATAAAAACGTAAAACATCCTATAAGAGCTACACCGGTTTATCTATGCGCAGCTACAGGAATCGCTTGATTGTTGTCGCACTCTACTTAGTGAGAGATCTAGTGTGTTAAGGCTCTGTAGAAAGGTGTCTTCTAGGTTCTTCATCCTTCTCTTAGCATACCAGACAAAAATCTTTAGGAGAATTCTCAGCGGAGCGTAAACAGTTTTGTTGAGGTAGAACCGGCTCATAATATCTTCAGCCCATTTGACTGTGTGCCAAAAGGCTATCCTCATAGCCTCTGCGTGTTCGCGCGTAAACTTTAAGCCTGTTATACCGCCTTCTAAGCTCTTCAACGAGCCCATGGGGACGAACAACATTGGCACTATGATGCTCCTATAGTTTTTTAACCTGTCTAACAGCTCAATAGTTTTAACAACGTCGTCAGGCTCCTCTCCGGGAAAGCCCAGTATAAAGGTTGCTGCTGGGACTATGCGGTGATCGTGCATTATGGCAAAAGCCTCCTCTACTACGTCTGGCCATTCCTCAGGCTTGAACGGCGCCATCTTGGCCGGCATTACTATTCTAGCTAGTCTCGGCGAGCCTGTCTCTATGCCTACCTCTACCCCTATATATTCCTGCTCTATATTAGAGTACACGATGTCCGTGACGCTGGTTATCAGCTTATGTATTTCTCTGTGAATAAACTATGGATGCAAGTGAAGCGTGGGCCCAGGCAAGCGAATCGATGTTCTTCGTATTCTTGACAACCTCTAAGTGTAGCTTTAGAACTGCTTCAGGATTTGGCACAATGCCGTGAGCACCATAGAGTAGGACGTCCTCGCTATGGAACACTATGTGTTTTATGCCATTACTAATGTTTATGTTTATCTCCTTCAATATCTTCTCTATGGGGATGTGCCTCAGAGGTCTGAGAGTAACGCTGCAGAACTTACACCCTCGGGGACATCCCCGCATAATCTCCACAAGACCATTTACGCTAGGAGCCTTTATAGTAGGTATCTCATCTACTGATGGGGATTCCTTGGCCCCCACGGATATATACTTGGGCACTGGTTCGTTGTCTAGCAACCTCCTCACTAGATCAACAACAATTTTATCTGCTTCACCCTCGACTATTACATCAATTCCCCACTCATCGACGAGATCTGGTTCCCACATCCACTGCCAAGCTGCTGGACCGCCAACTACTATTTTTACGCCTTTTCTCTTCATGGCTTTGACGGTCTCACTATTCATAAGCCTTATGAGGCTTCGTCTATTTATAGGCTCTTTCTTTGTTATCAACCACCATTCCGAGCTTGGGGGTCCATAAGCAAAGTAATCGTGATGGCCTATCATTAAGACCTTTACACTATCAACATACTTATAAAGATAGTCGGGGTCTATTATACTAGCGTTTATCCCAGCATCTTGGAGCGCCGCCTCGATCTTTCTAAGCCCATACGGTGCTTCTAGGGGTCTGCCCATGTCATCAACCTTGGGCTTGGGGCAGCAGATATATCTCCATAAAAACTCGGGCATCATGATGGGGGGTGCTGTTGCTATGAATCCTAGGAATTCTTTCCTGTGGTGGTTGCTCATCATTGTTCTGTCAGTAGTAATGACAACATCAATACCCTTCATTACCATTACCTCAAATTGTTTATACACTTTCTGAAGTTAGACGTTTATATACCTAGTCTTAAAAGAAATTATGATTGGGCGTAAGTAGGCTCATCGTGGGTGCAGATATGAACATTAAGAGAAAGAGGATCATGGCTTTGGTCAATGCCTGGAGCAGGATAGTAAAGGATGGTGTGTGCCTGCGTGATCATGCTGTTGATATACTGAAGAAGAGCTACGAAGAAATAGGCGTAGAGCCTATAAGAGGTTCATCATTTTCTGCCGATCTGTACGACAAAGATATGGCGTCTCTGTATATAGTAGGCAAGTGGGGCCTAGGACTAGATAAAGAGCTAGACAAGGAATTCCTCAAGAAGCTCTTTTCCGTCGAAATGATGCTCGAAGAAATCGTTGAGATAATGCAAAAAGTGTCGAGCTTCGACGAGCTCTGTAAAAACTACGCTGAGCTTTGCCAATCGCTAGATGATAAGTTTGTAGCCAGAGTACTCAGATTTGTTTTCACCCTATACTATTTTGGGTTCATCGACAGGCAGACGTTCATAAACTTCATGAAAAAGTCCTATGCCGTGCTAAAGCCCATGGAGGAGACTATAAGAAGGTTTGCAAAGTTTGTCATAGCATTTGAAGTAGGCAGGAAGATCGCTGAGAATGAGGTAAAGACAAAAATGGATCTAAACGTTGCTAAAAACGCCGTGGCGCTCGAACTCGAGATACCAAACGCGCTCCCCTCGGTAGGGTACATCATTGAAGTTGCTAGGCATTTCTTCGAGCTTCCTCAAAATCTGACGATGAGCTTAAAAAGCGAAAACAAGAACGAAAGTAGTGATTAGTATACAGTGATTAAAGAAACGTGCGGGGTCTTAGCATGCACAAGATAACGGTTGAAAAAGTATACATCGTTAAAAAGGGTAATAGCAGAGTCATCGTAGAACTATGTAGAACAGGTGACGGCAAGCTCTTTGTAGTACCAATACTAACAACTAAACATACCTATGAGGCGCCTGAGGGTGAAGAAAAGGAGTGGGACTACGATACATCAAAAGCCGAAGAAGTAGACTACATGCTGTTACCGCAAAACATTAGAGAAGCTCTGTCTAGAACAGGTGTAATATAAGTAAGTATATAAGTAAAAACAACGGTTCAAGAACATTTTGAAAACTCTTGCTCTTTATTACCTTGGATAAGCCTTATACAGGTCTGTGTAGAGCATCTAAAAATTTGAGGTAGAACCAAACATCATGACCGGCAATGCGCTGGACATAATCTGGGCGAGGGACTTCGATGACGATCATGTGCTCTCTTACTTACTTGAGCCCCTGGCTAAGTGGGTTAAAGACAAGTTAAACATATTGACCCCGCCACAGAGAATGGCTATACCGTACATCAAGCAGGGTATGCATGTTCTCATATCCAGTCCGACGGGCACAGGCAAAACGCTAGCAGCCTTCTTACCGATAATAGACGACCTTGTAAGGGAAGTCATAGACGGCGAGCTTAGAGACACAGTGTATGTTGTATACGTATCGCCCCTACGCGCTCTAAACAACGACATGAAAAAGAACTTGCTAACGCCGCTGAACAGTATTAAGGAGTACCTTAGGAGTTGGTATGGCAAGGACTTTGACCTGCGGGTTGCTGTAAGAACCAGCGACACACCAGTGAGTGAAAAAGCTCGAATGCTCAAAGAACCTCCGCATATCCTCATAACAACTCCGGAGAGCCTAGCCTTAATACTTAATGCGCCAAAGTTTAGTGAGAAGCTTAGAAATGTTAGATGGGTTGTTGTCGATGAGATACACGAGCTTGCTAATAACAAGCGCGGCTCACACCTGATGTTATCACTTGAAAGACTTGTAGATCTAGTCGGAAAGGAGTTTCAGAGAATTGGTCTTAGCGCGACTATATCTCCTCTGGAAGAGGTAGCGAGGTTCCTAGGCGGGTTTACCGACAGCGGCGAGCCTAGGCCTGTTGTTGTAGTAGATGCAAGGTTTGCAAAGCCTATTGACATTAGGGTTGTAACCCCGAATATGGATCTTGTCTATACGCCTGCCCCTCTTTTAACAGAGTCCATCTACGAAACGCTGGCTAAGCTCGTCTTAGCCCATAGAACAACCCTGGTGTTTACAAACACAAGAAGCTCTACCGAGAGAGTTGTCTACAAGTTAAAGAAGATGTTAAGCGATAAAGGGGTTCTAGACGCTGATGAAATAGAAGCCCACCACAGTAGCCTTAGCAGGGATCTAAGGCTAGACGTAGAGGATAGGCTTAAGAGAGGAGATCTCCGTGTCGTCGTCTCCTCGACAAGCCTAGAGCTTGGAATAGATATTGGTTACATAGACCTCGTAGTGCTTCTGAGCAGTCCTAAGAGTGTCACTAGGCTTCTCCAAAGAGTTGGCAGGTCTGGTCATAGCGCCTACGCTACGAGTAAAGGTGTTCTACTTGTTGTTGATAGAGACGACCTTGTTGAGTGTACGGTCCTAGCAAAACTTGCTCTAGAGAGAAAAATAGATAATGTCAAGATCCCCCTGAAGCCTCTAGATGTTCTTGCCCAGCACATAGTCGGTATGTCTCTCGAAAAACCCAGAACAGTAAGCGAGATCTTGAGGATTGTTAAAAGAAGCTACCCGTACAGAGATTTGACTGAAGAGGAGCTCATGACGGTCGTAAACTACCTAGCCGGGAGATACCCTGGGCTCGAGGACTATAACATATATGCCAAGATAAGGTATGACGACAACACCAGGACCGTTATGAGGCGTAGAGGCGCCAGAATGATATACCAGCTTAATGTTGGCGTTATCCCTGACGAAGCTAAGGTGCCGGGTCATAGCCGTTGTCGATGGCAGAAAAAGGTATGTAGGAGATCTAGAGGAGGGTTTTGTCGAAATCCTGGGCCCAGGAGATGTTTTTGTGTTGGGAGGAAGAACGTTTAGAGTAATTGCGATACATCCGACACACATACTGGTGTCGCCAGCTGAAGGAGAGAAGCCTACTGTACCAATATGGTTCTCAGAGATGCTACCTCTAGCATACGACTCAGCCCTAGAGGTTGGCAGGTTTAGAAGGCTTGTTGCAGAGATTATCGAAAGCTTGCCCCGCGAAAAGGCTATAGAGATCATAGCTAGGGAGTACAACCTTGAGCCTCACGCCGCTAGATATATCTACGAATATGTATATGAACAACTAGCATATACAGGTGTGATCCCATCAGACAAGACCATCGTTATAGAGATATGGAGAGACCCCGAAACCAGGACCACAAACATTATATTTCATTCACTTGTAGGTAGAAGAGTAAACGATGTCCTTTCTAGAGCCTATGCCTATGTCTTAAGCAAAAGACTTAGCGAAAATATCAGGATTAGCGTAACCGATAACGGATTTATGCTGACCTTCAAGAATATGTCTATCTCCAACAACCTGCTGAAAGAAGCTATAGAGGAGACCATAAAACAGGTGAGAGTTGAAAACGTTGCCGATATAGCTAGAGAAGCCATCAGGAAGACCGAGCTGTTCAAGAAGAGGTTCAGACATTGTGCAGAGCGATCTTTTATGCTATTAAGGAGGTATAGAGGTGTTGATGTTTCTCTCACAAGGAGGCAGATCAACTCCGAGAAGATGATAGAAGCGGTTGAAAGATTTCCAAGGTTTCCGATATTGGAAGAAACATACAGAGAAATACTCGAAGACTTTATGGATCTAACACACGCCAAGGAGGTTATAGACAGGATACATAAGAATGAGATAGAGATAAGGTTTGTATTCAGCAGCTATGCCCCAAGCCCCTTTGCTCACCATATAATAGCGTTTGGTTATAGCGATATAGTCTTGATGGAAGATAAGAAGAAGCTTGTTGCACGTTTCCAGGACATGGTTAGGCAGGTTCTAGAACAGAAGATGGGGTCAAAGAACGCTATCGGGAACCCTGGAGAACCGCTACAGAAATTGAGCGGTCAGGGGGTTACCTCCAGCGATAGCATTTTCAGTAATAGAGACACTCCCTGACTGTTCGCAAGAAGATCTGCTCCTACCGCTATAGGCTAGAGACTATATGCATGCACAGTTCCGCAAGCCCTTTACTATTAGCATATAGAGTTGAACTCTGGCAAGATCCTCAAGTACCTCGGCAACAGCTTGGGCCTCATAAATCGTTTTCCCAAGGGCTACAACCCCATGCCTTCTGAGAACCATAGCGTTGATACCCGGTGCTAAAACCCTAGCGATGTTTTGTGCTAGCTCCTCGCTTCCAGGCTCTGCCAGCGGTACGTATGCCACCCCCTTTATTATATACCTAGACTCTGTTAGCAAACTTGGATCAAGCTCTACACCCACGGCCTCGAGGGCGAGCACCATCGGATTATGCGCATGAACAACTGCAACTATGTCAGGTCGTTTTCTGTATATAGCTAAGTGAAACCTCCACTCCGAAGAGGGCCTGTGCATCCCTTCGACAATGTTGCCCTCCATATCTATCTTTACAATATCCTCTTTTCTTAGTCTTGCCTTGTGAATACCCGAGGGCGTTATCAAGACCTTATCTGACCCCGGTATGCGTATGCTCGCGTTTCCTGAGAATGCCGATACCAGGTTTTTCCTGTAGAGATCGCTCATTACATCTACTATATCCTGTTTTAGGGAATTCTCCAAGTCTTTTGAGCTGTTGATGGAGTTAAAGATTCCCATTTTGCGGGTTCACCACGTGTACTTTGCTTTATCCCCTGCACAGTTATAAAGAACGCCCATGAAAATACCCTTAACCGGCATATAGCTACAGCAAGTCCTACCCTACTATGTCAACGTTTAGCGACCTTAATTCGCTTCGAATATCCTCGATTATTCCAGGCTCTGATAACTCGAATATCAGCTCAACTATTGTATAGCCTACGGCGACTCCCAGGCTATACCTATCATGCCTAACATCTATGACGTTGCAGCGATGTCTATACAGTATACTTAGAACTTTCAGCAACTCGCCTGGTGTATCTCTAAGAACCAGCCTCAGCGACGATATCCTTCCTTCGCTGGCAAGCCCTCTCAGCACGACCCTGTACAGCGTAGTCAAGTCTATGTTGCCTCCACTAACGACTAGGACTATGTTCTTATTACGACCCTGCATATAGCCCTCAAGAAGCGCTGCCAGCGGTAGTGCTCCAGCACCTTCAACAACTATCTTGGATCTCTCCATCAATAGGTATATAGCCCTAGCTATAGAGTCTTCCTCTACTATAATAACATCGTCTACTACGCGCTCCATTATTTCAAAGGTTGTATCGCCTACCTTTTTCGTTATAACGCCGTCAGCTAGCGATGGCCTTGGCTCGACCTCGACTATCTTACCAAGCTCTCTAGCTCTATAGTACTTGGGAGCGTTTTTCGGTTCGACACCAACTAATTTTACACTCGGCCTTAGCTTTTTTATTGCCACGCCGATACCCGATACAAGGCCCCCGCCCCCTATGGGAACGATAACCACATCGACATCGGGAAGCTGCTGGAGTATTTCTAGCCCTATAGTGCCCTGACCCCCTATAACCTCTAAGTCGTTGAATGGGTGCACAAATAGAGCACCGCTCCTGCTGGCTATTTCTACGGCTTTTCTGTAGGCCTCGTCGTAAACACTGCCGTATAGGACAACCTTTGCCCCATATCCCTTGGTCGCGTTAACCTTGAAGACAGGCGTTGTGGCAGGCATAACAACCGTGGATTCCACTCCTAGACTTGAAGCTGCAAGAGCAACAGCCTGTGCATGATTACCACTAGAAGCTGTCACAACACCTCTAGCTCTAGCCTCGGGAAGGTGCTTGTATATCTTGTAGAATGCCCCACGGATTTTGAATGACCCAGTCTTCTGCATGTTCTCTAGTTTTAGGTAGACCTTGTTCCCACTGAGCTTAGAGAATGTGGTGCTGTAATCCAGGGGGGTTCTATGAGCTAGACTATATACAATGTTCCCAGCTTCAGCTATATTACTCCATACAGCTTCGAGCTTGTCCACACCAGCCGCCCGCCATGCATTGTATTTGACCCAAATATATCTCTAATGCAGTAGAAAACAAAGTTAGGACGGTATAGCAACACATTAATAATATCGGTAGCATTCGTAGAAATGCAACTGGGAAACAACCTGCGGTGGTTCCTAATGCACGATTGCACCTGGTACTGTCCTAACTGCGGGTTTGTTGAGCCCATCAATAGGCGGTACTACTGGATGTGCCCCATATGTGGCTCACCATTAGATCTACGTTATGATCCTGTGTATAGGTTGGGCTCGAAGGGTCTAGAGCGCTACTATGGGCTTCTACCCTTTGTCCCGCTGAAGTATATAGGCGAGGGCAACACAAAGCATGTTGCAGAAAGGATTGGAGATGTAGAAGTGGTTTTTAAACTTGAGTATCAAAACCCTAGCGGAAGCTTCAAAGATCGTGGATCTGCCCTCGCGCTATCCTACGCATATTCTATGGGCTTCAGAGAAGCTGTGGAAGATTCAAGTGGCAATGCCGGAATATCAGTAGCGCTATACTCTAGGATATACCGTATCAAGTCTACCATAGTCGTTCCAAGTACGTCGTCGGCTGCTAAGAAAAACCTCATAAAGATGATCGGCGCTAACCTACTAGAGATGCCTACCAGAAAAGCTGCCGAGGAATACGCCATATCGTTATCAAGTAGGGCTTTCTATGTCGCTCATACGAGAAGCCCGTTCTATATATACGGATACGCAANGATATCGTATGAAGTTTTTGAGGAGTACGGTCATCCCGATGTTTTTTATAGTTCCGGCAGGATCAGGAGGGCTCCTACTAGGCATTATCAGAGGGTTTGAAATACTAAAAAAGCTGGGTCTACTACAGAAAATTCCCACCCCTATAGCAGTCCAAGGCTATAGCAACCAGCCCATATTCAGATCCGTTAAAGGCTTTGAGATACAGGGACGTAGCTCACTACTTGCGGAAGGAATTATGGTGCCCCAACCCCCTCGGCTTGACGAGGTGAGCAATGCCATCAAAACATACCGCGGCGATGTAGTGCTCGTGAGCGACGAAGACATTGTTGCTGCCTTAGAGGACCTCATAAGCATGGGCTTTATTGTAGAGCCCACATCCGCTGTAGCCTACGCAGCATTCAAAAAAATCGCGCACAACCTCAAGGGAGGCAGAGTTCTCATAGTGTTAACGGGGTCTGGGCTTAAACCATATAGTGATACACAACCTTAGGCAAATGAAAAAACCAGTCATCGCACTGCTAGATAAAGCGAACACACGTCTAAGACTAACAATGTAGTTCTCTAAGTCGAACCCGCAATCACTGGTGCGGGGGGTGGGATTTGAACCCACGCAGGCCTTCGCCAGCGGGTCTTAAGCCCGCCCCCTTTGACCTGGCTCGGGCACCCCCGCACTGGCATTTTCTAAGGGTGTTATCTATTTTTTAGGGGGTTAAATGTTTATCAATACTTGAGCTGTGATGATGTACGAGCGTGCTGATCAATGATTGGTGTCGAGAATGCTGAGCCGAGGATTTTCATAACGTGCGGTATTCATAAGGAGAGGTATGTCTGTGAGGATGTTCTGAATATACTATATAGCTATGGGATAGACGCTGTGTGCAAGGATTTCAGCGGCAAGGGTTTTTCTGTTGTCTATATAGATAGGAGTGGTGTTGATGTGCTTAGGGTTGTTAGGTATCTAGTCTCGAGGAATGTTAGGGGTTACTGGGTGATACCGATAGATTCTGTGTGTAGAACAAGTTATGAGGATATAGCTAGGTGTGCTGTAAACCTTGTGCTTAGTAGGGCCAGTCTGCCCTTGCGCTTAGTTGGTGTGTGTAGAAAGCGCGGCAACCTTATCGATTCTTGTTCAAACCTTCTTAGGTATGTGGGAGATTCTCTCGAAAGACTGGGTATAGCTGTTGTAGACTTTAAGAACTATAGCTATGTTCTTAGGATCGAGATTGTCTACGATACAACGTTTATTTCCCTCTATGAGAAGAGCGCCGAGTCCTCCTTCAGAGTTTTGAGTATCTAGGGCGTGGGCGGTTCCTCTACCCCAATACTCATCACGGGTCAGAGGGCATGACTGAAGACATCCCCGGAGGTTCTCTACATATTCTGTGACTATTAAGTTTTATTTTCCTGTTCCTAATAACGATTTAAATATTCAGTCTTGGTCTAAAGCTTTTAGCATCTTAGGCGAGGGTGCGAAGACCCTTGCGAAAGGTATACGTTGTTGGAGTTGGCATGACCAAGATAGACCGCCACTACGACAAGGGGTTTGCCGAGCTTATACACGAAGCGTTTACGAAAGCCTTTGACGATAGCAGAGGGGCGATACCCGAAGCCATAGTTGTTGGAAATATGCTCAGCAGCTCTCTATACCAACAAGATTCTCTCGCCTCGCTAGCTGCCGACGCCATGGGGCTGAGGGGGCGGGGTGGGTTTAAGGTAGAGGCGGCCTGTGGAAGCGGAGGACATGCTTTTGTAGCGGGGTACTCGCTCGTAGCATCAGGGCTATACGATGTCGTGGCTGTTGTAGGCGTTGAGAAGATGTCCGACTATCCAACAGCTAGAGTCACGTCAGCGCTTGCCCAAGCTGCAGACTCTGAACACGAGCTTATATACGGAGCTAGTTTCCCGGCTCTAAATGCCTTGGTGATGAGGCAGTACATGATCAAGTACGGCGCACCAAGAGAAGACCTAGCTATATGGCCTGTTAGAATGCATGAACATGCATATTACAATCCGTACGCCCAGCTAAGAAACAAGATAACCGTTGAGGACGTAATCAATTCCAACGTAATTGCCGACCCTATCAGGCTCATGGACTCGGCACCCATAGGCGATGGGGCAGCCGTAGTCATACTGACATCAGAGGAGATGGCCAGAAGGTATAGCGATACCCCCGTAGAAGTCGCAGGGATAGGCCTAGGGAGCGAGGCGCTAGACCTCGGCTCTAGGGATGATACGCTGAAACCAGTAAGCATAGTAAAGGCTGCTGAAAAAGCGTACAGCATGGCCAAGGTGGAGCCGAGAGACATAGACGTCGCCGAGATCCACGACGCATTTACAATCACCGCGCTCTTGTGTATAGAGGGGCTGGGTTTTGCGGAGTGGGGCTTCTCATGGAAGCATATAAGAGATGGGAGGTTCGGTAAAGACGACAAACCCGCTATAAATCTGAGTGGAGGGCTAAAGGCTAGGGGACACCCTGTGGGGGCCACAGGAGTTTACCAAGTTGCTGAAATAGCTATGCAACTAAGAGGGGACTTCCCAGGGCTTAGAGCTCCATCGCCAAGCATAGGGTTAGCGCTAAATACTGGCGGGGTGGCTACACTAACATCGATTGTTATTCTTAGAAGGTGAGCATCATGCAGATGTCGCCCGCAAGAGTTTGGAGAGAAAGGGGGGCAAGGCTAAGGCTTGAGGGCTCAAGGTGTAAAAAGTGTGGAAAAACGTTTTACCCGCCCAAGCCTGCCTGCCCATACTGCGGATATAAAGAGACAGAGAGAGTAGAACTTCCAAAGAGAGGGCGTGTTGTTAGCTGGACTGTTGAATACACTGTTCCCGAAGGCTACAGGGCCGGGTCCCCACTAGTAATAGCATTAATAGAGCTTGAAAATGGCGTTAGGGTGCTCTCGGCCCTAGCCGATGTAGATCCCGACAAGATTTACTACGGTATGGAGGTCGAAGCCGTATTGAGAAGGCTGTGGACAGAAGGCGATGAAGGCCTTATAGTATATGGACTAAAGTTTGTACCCGTGAACATAAGTACTTCATAAGGGAACTCCTCTGGCAAACCATAGACTAAAATCCATAGTATACTCCGTTTCTATACTAGCTACAACTGTCCTCCTCTTAGCGCTTATGATGGGGCTCGCAACCTATGGTTATGCCGCCTCTGTGCGTAATCTCAGAGAACTCGAATATTGCGCAAGATTTTTAACCATAGTGGTTCTCCTAATAATACCGTTTACTGTTTTGTCCATAAAGCTCTGGGGCAATGTAGTCTCAGAGATAGTCGACGCGTTTGTTGTAGTAATGATTTATTGGCTCCTTGTACCGTCCATAAGCGCCTTGATATACTGGTATACGGTAGGAATCAACGGCGTAGACGCTTTCTTTGAATCTCTCAGCGGGTTCTCGGGAACAGGACTATCTGTTTTGTACAGACCAGAGGATTACCCCTACGTAATCTTGCTTTGGAGAGCGCTAACCCAGTGGATAGGAGAACTAAGCGTTGTGGTATTCTCGGGCGCGCTCCTCCCTCACATACACAGAGTTCTAAGCCGTGTCTATATAGCTGAGCGCGGCGTTAAGATAGCGCCCACCATACTCTCAACTACTCGAAGAATGCTCGGGATATACGTCTTCCTAACAACTCTGGGTACGATCATGCTTATGTACAGCGGCATGGGCTTCGTGGACGCCGTGGCACACTCAATGACCGGGATAGCTACTGGAGGTATGTCTACAAATTCAGAGAGCATAACATACTGGTATAGGATGTACGGCATAGGAGTCCTAGTTACATCATCTATCATCATGGCCCTCGGTGCGTTAAACTTCATAGACCTCTACAATCTCACGCGGGGAAGAATCAAGGAATTCGTCAAGAGCATCGAGGTTAGATGGTTTATATACGTGTTTGCGCTCCTAGGTTTCTCAATAGTTATCCTAACTTTAGCTGAGCGCGGCCTAGATACAGAATACATCACCGTTGCGCTGTACAACATGCTGTCGGGTTTAACAACAACAGGTTTCCAGGTTGGTAGCGTGGTGGACTACCCAGATACTATAAAGACCGTCATCATTATCGCTATGGCAATAGGAGGTGCAACTTTCTCAACAGCTGGAGGGATAAAGCTAGAGCGTATAGCAATAGCATTCAAATCGATTATGTGGAGTATTACCAGGCCTTTCTTGCCAGAAAAGGCCTACATAGCCAAGAGGTTGAACAACAAAGTGCTGGAGGATAGCGACATAGCTTCTGTATATGCATACATAACACTGTATATTGTTGTGGCCATAACAGCGTCGGTCATGCTTTACGTTACGCTATGCATACACGACTATGTATGGAGCAGAAGCATTGTTGACGCGGTATTCGAAGTTATTTCAGCGCTATCCTGTGTAGGCCTATCAACAGGGATAACTTCGGCGATGATGCCGCTAGAGTCAAAGGTTATTCTCATGACGTGCATGTATCTGGGAAGACTAGAATTTACCCCTGTTTATGTAGTCGCTGCCCACCTATACAAAAGAAGATTAACTTTATAACATAACTTGATATACAACACTACGGGGTGTGCAAAACAGTGCGCATAATGGTTATAGGCGCGACCGACGAAGTGCTAGATGTGATCAGAGACCTCGTGGACAAGGGCCACGAGGTTATAGTTCTAGACGACAACAAGTCTAGAATAGATAGAGTTGCCGCAGAGCTTGATGTTCCCGCGTACATATTCTCGGTTCTTGATCTATCTGCTTTAATGCATGCAGGCATACATCGAGCGGACATGATATTGGTGGCCCACCCCCTTGATGTTGTAAACATACTGGTGTGTGTATACGCAAAACACTTTGACATACCCAAGGTTATTGCAGCTGTCAACTCGGAACATGTGGCGTCTATTTTGGAGAAACTAGGCCTAGCCCATGGTATACTCATAAAGTCTAGGGCGTTGGCTAAGGCTTTTACAGAACTTATATACGATACAAAAATCGTGGAGCTAGACGATGAATACTATATAGCTATGCATAATGTAAAGGAGGGATCACACCTCGAGAAAAAGTCTCTAGAGGATATAGAGGGTGATGAGATAAAGGTGCTAGTCATTATCTCAAGCGAGAACAACATAGTGAAGCCGGACAAAAGCTATATTCTAAAGCCTGGCGATAGAATACTGTTCATGGTGAAAAAAGACCTTCTAGAATCCGTTCTATTTAAACGTTAGCTCAGAGCCCATATTAAGTTATATTTTAGGCTAGACTAGATATATCATATCTCCATATCCTCAGCATCTGCGTATGTCCAGACGAGGAGAGGAGGTAATGAGCGCCGATAGTCCAAGCTGGGGGCCCTGGAATTTTGCAGAACCCTTAGCAACAATCACAGATGTTCTTCAACAACTCAACCTTATTCCCCTTCTTATAACCATTCTATGCGTTGTAGTTGTTTATCTGGTTACTAGGAAACTATTGTCGCGCTTCAGAGCTAAAGGGCTGATATCTAGGGGCACAGAAGAGGCGGTAAAAATAGGAGCGTTACTCTTATCGGCTTTCATAGTAATTACAGTAGCCATTTCTTCGTGGCTGCAGATGTACGCTGCTTCTATACTTATTGTTGCTATAATTGTATTGATTATTGGAACAGGCATCTATACTGTTAGAACTTATGTGGAGAACTCTATATCCTATGTTCTGTTCGTCTCGTCGAACGTCATTAAAGATGGGGATTTCGTTAGAATAGATGTGGGCGGAAAGATATATGAGGGCAGAATATCTATGGTTGAAGGAAGCTACGCCACTATCGATACTCCAAACAGCAGAGTCTATATACCATACAGCGTTCTCCTAAGGTCGATCATAACCAAGGTTACGCGCTATACCTTTGGGTTCAAGCTGAAAATAAATGGTCAAAACCTAGAGCTTGACAAGGTTATTAACGAGCTCAAGGAGATTCTGAGTAGAGAAATGAAAATGATGGTCAAAGAAGGCCTGGATGTAAAACCCATTGAGATAAGAGATGACGAAATAGTTCTCCAGGTATCTATCGAAGTCATGAATCCGAGGAACATTAGCGAATGCTATGAAACTCTGGCGAGGGTGCTTCCAAGAAAACTGCCCTATAGGTTCTCCATAGAATTCTAAAATATTATTCCAAGATATTATTCTTCCAACATTTTTATGCCGGGTCTTGCAACAGATTTTTTCTCTATCTCTTTTCTCAGCCTTTTCTCTAGAATACCCATTGCCTCTCTAACACATGTTGGCAGATCCCAGCACATGGTTTTAGCTGTAAAGTTTCCAATATTTGTAGCTATCCTGGCTGAGACCTCAAAGCATCTTCTGACATCTTTATCCGGTGTAACATCCGATTTTTTGAGCTCCTTCGCCGTTATCTTGAAATCCAAGATGTCTACATACCTTGTAAAGCTGGCTAGGTAGCTGTTAACTATCCTCTCCACACTAGACCTAGTAAATTCGTCGGCTTCAACAGCACTACGTATCTTTGCCTCTATGGGGCGTACTGAAACAGCTCTCTCTACATACTTCTTTAGAATATCCAGGCTACTCAACACTCCCGCCACTCTATCGTCTCCTGTAACCACAGGCAAGCCTGTGACGCCCTTGTCCAGCATGGTTCTGGCAGCATCTAGCAGTATGCCACTTGTTGCTATTGTTATAGGAGGCGAAGACATAAAGTCTCCCACGGGGGCTGCTAGAAACGACTCCTCGCTTTCTATCCATTCATAGCCCTTTCTCCTGCTAAGCCTTATCCTAAGCAACCTCTCAACTATATCGCTTAAGGTTATCACGCCCACAACTCTATCATATCTGTCTACAACAGGTAGCCTCGAGAAGCCATTCTTAATCATAAGCCACCTAGCCCTTGCTATACTCTCGCCCTCATGTATTGTTGTAGCAGGCGAGCTCATGACATCAACGACCTTATCATTTGGTATGAGGCCCTGCTCCAGCAGATACCTTAAGATCATGAACCTGTTGATGTATCCCACGACCCTACCCTTGTCGTTGATCACGGGAACGTCTCTTACCTTCCACGAAACAAACCTAGCTATAGCGGCGTCGATAGGTACGTTTGCTCTTAAGGCGTATGGCGGGTCCATCACGGTCGAGACTTTTGTATCGCGTCCGGCACTCTTTGATAGTATTGCCCTATAGCTCAGAATCCCCACAAGCACACCACTATCGTTAACAACAGGAGCCTCTCTTATTTTCAGCTCGCTTAGTTTTGACAACACCTCGCCTACCCTCATGGTCGGTTTGAGAATAATCGGAGGTTCAACTGCTATGTCCAGTGCTGTAGACATCTCCACCCACCATTTTAATTAAGCTTCTCCAGGGTATATTAGTATCGCTGACTATAGTCGCATAACCTTAGTAGAAGCTTTCTCTTGGTAGGTGATACCTCCTTACATATAACCTTCTCTCTAACCATCTCAGCCACAATCTTTCTCAAGATGTAGCCATCGACATAGATCCCAGTGCTCTCTAGCCTATCCCTTACTTCCTCGAATCGAAGCCCTTCACGTGTTTCCGATAGAATTTCTTTAATCTTGCTGACTACATACTCTTTTGAAAAGCTCAACCACCTCCTCCCCTTTGGCGATCTTTTTCGAGACAGGGTCGAAGGCCATCCAGGGTTTAAGACCCTTACCACACATTCTCCTAACTACCGAAGGGTATAACACAAGCACTTCGGGCTCTAAAAAATCGATAAACCTACCTCCGATCTTGTTGCTCAACTCCTCCATCAGTTCAGCAGCACTTTCTCTACTGCACAAACTCACCGGGATGGCAACCCGGCACGAAATTCCACTGCTGATTATATTCTCTACCGCCTTGATCTGGTACCTAAACAGCGAACCCTCTATCCCTGTAATCCTACTAAAATCGCCCTCGCTACACCCCTTCAGCGATACTCTAACAACTAAAAAACTACTGTAAGGCCTAAGCATACTAACAAGATCCCTACGTAGACCCAGCACAATACCGTTAGTCTCAAGGACGAAGACTTCTTTTCTATGCCTTAGATGTTTGAGGGCCTCTAGAACTTGCACAGTATGGTCAAAACACAGCGTTGGCTCTCCACCACTAAGTCTCAGCACCCTGTATCCATTATGCCTAGCTATAGACAAAAGCTCTGTAACTACTTCCTCAGGCGATAATAGGGTGCCACCCCGATGAGCAGAGTTTATTCTCCAACACCAACAATACAAACACGAAAGATTGCAGCCAACAACATCGCCTACAGCAGATCCTCCGTAGTGTCTAGACGATCTAAACCTGTAGTACCTCCGCAGGCAAACATCGTTTTCATATAGACACACCTCCTTTTCTACCCACTCCCCGATCCTCAAAATATCGTCAAGCCCTATCATCTACATCATCTTTGTACGCTTAGTTATACATAGGTATAGCGTGCTATATGAATCTTTTAACCTGCGCCACAAGGCGACAACAGCTTGCTGATATGCCATGCATATTTGCAACCAGGCTTTTAGGGTACCAGGCTATACTATTCGTTGCAATGTCCTAGACATTAATACTTTTACTTATCCTACGTGTTTATTATCTGCTAGACGTAGCCTGTATGTTGAAGGGATGAGAGCCCGTGGTAGATAATCTCGGTAAAGTCGTTGGCAAGGTGGGTTCCACATCATATCCGACAAACGTTGAAATTATATCTAGATACCCTATACCCATAGGTACCTATGTTGCTATACCCTTCAAATCACTAGATATCTCATCCGGTAGAAGCACGGACTGCTACGCTATAGGCGTTATAAGCAACACGTCCTATAGAAGAATCATACCAGTATCTCCAACAGCCACCTCGAGCGAAACTATCGGGCTCGAAGACGAGATCCTCAGATACTCGCCTTCAACAGCACGGATAATTGCCCTGATATGCAACGACGGTGGAAAACCCTCTATCAGAGTGCCCAATGTTCCACCCCCACCAGACTCAGAAGTGTTCCTAGCCCCTACGGAGATGCTCTACATGCTCTTTAGCTGTAGGAAAGATGGCTCGATAAAGATAGGGAGCCTATTATCAAGACCAGAGATAGAGATCTATGTAGATCTCAACGCGTTAACAAAACACCTGTTTATCGCCGGTACAACAGGCTCTGGTAAGAGCAATACCGTTGCAGTATTAGCTGATAGAATAGCGTCTTACGGCGGAACAGTAGTAATATATGATGTACATGGTGAGTATGTATCGCTAGAGGTAGGAGAGGACGTTAGAAAGATCACCATAGACTATAGGATAAACCCGCTCGAGATACCGCCAAGAGTTTTAGCCCGCATGATAATACCCGAAGGTGGGGCGACAGTCCAGAGAATGCTAGTCTCCAAAGCCTTGGCCATGGCTCAGAAACTATTTAGAGAATTGAAAAAGAGATACGGTCTAACAGAAAAAGCGCTAGAAAACATTGTAAATGTTGCTAAGGAGCTGAAGATAGACTCATCAGCAGCCTTAAGCACTTTAGACAGCCTATCCAAAGAAGACCTAGAAAGCATCGAAGAAACCACAGAAGACATTGACACAAAATTTATCAACAAGTTTAAAGAGGTCACTAAAAACATTGTATCGAGACTTTCTTCTAGCAAACAATCGCTTACCGACTCGGCATCTAAAGCATGTGCCAAGATAGACGAGTTCTTTGATAATGCTGCACTAAGCTTTGAAACCCCCAATATAGGATCTCTTCTAGGTTCTCCATCAACTCTGGTGGTACTCAACGTATCTCTTTTAAACGATGAACAGAAAGATTACGTACTCAAGGTAATGCTAGATGAGATACTCTGGTTCGCAAAATACAGCTACTTTATCGGAAGGCCACAACCCGTCATAGTTTTTATAGAAGAAGCTCATCTGTTTCTATCCAATACTAAAACTACCGTTTCTAAGAACTCTGTAGAGAGAGTTGCTAGAGAGGGAAGAAAGTTCGGTGTTGCTCTCGGCATTGTTTCTCAGAGACCTAGGAACATAGATCTTAACACCCTAAGCCAGATACAGAACTTTGTGTTTATGAAGCTTGTGCAGGATGCCGATCAGGAGGCTATAATGAATGCATCGGATATGCTTACCGAAGATCTTGCAAGATCTCTTTCTGTTATGGGTACCGGAGAAGCTCTTATACTGGGTGAGTGGATTGGGAGGTTTCCCGTATTTGCTAAGATAGATAAACACGAGGGTAAGAAAATTGGTGCATCGCTAGACATAGCGTCTCTATGGAGAAACAGTAGAAGTGGTATTTATAGCACAGCAGTTTCACAAGAAGCCAGCAAGGATATAGATGAGCTGTTTAGCTAATATACCATTTGGAGTATAAGCATCTTAATGGCCAGGACTCATGCTCATACTACATGTTAGCGATACCCATCTTGGTGCAGTTCCAAACAATGTCCTATCGAGAGCTAGGGATGTCTACGAGGCTTTCAAAGAGACCATAGATATAGCGCTGAGAGAAAGAGTTGATGTTTACATACACACTGGCGATTTCTTCAATATGGCAAACCCTCCTCCGGAATCCTATATTGTTGCATACCGAGGATTGAAGATGTTAAAAGAGAAGGGTGTAAAGATTATAGCAATAGCTGGGCAACATGATCTGCCAAAAAGATATGCAATGTCGCCTCTGTCAATACTAAAAGACGTTGGAGTCATAGACCACGTGGCTATAGACAGCATAAGCATTGTGAACATAGAAGTGGGTCACGAGAGCTGTAGATTTGTATGTATACCATATGGCTTAAGACACAAAATAGCAAGTCTTAGCATACCAAGAGAATCAAGGTCTGTTCTTATGGCACATCTACTTCTAAAAGATCTTGGGATACCGAGTGCAGAAGCCGATGTTTCTCTGGACATGATTCCGTCCGGCTTTAGCTATATAGCTCTTGGCGATTATCATAACAAAACACTCCTAAGGCACAAGTCGGGAACTCCTGTAGTATATCCTGGTGCTACAGAAGTACACAGAGTTAACGAACAGGGCAAGAAGTTTGTTTCTCTCGTCGATTTAAGTGGAAGCGAGGCTAGCATCAATTTTATTGAAATTACTAGCGTAAGGCCTTGGATAGTGCTTACATGCGACGAAGTATCTAGATGCATCAACAAAATTATTGAGGATTCTAAGAGCCTTGCTTCAAATAGAAGGAAGAAACCTGTAGTATACATATCTATAGAAAAAATCAAAACAGAAACCCTCAGCAGGTTCCTCGACGAACTTGTTGAAAAAGGTCTTGTTGAACACTACATAGTGACACCAGCAGAACAACAAGAACAAGATACTGGGAATGTCGATATACAGGGTTTTGCAGAGAGACTGGAGTATGTTGATGTGTCCAAGATTCTGGAAAACCTTCTTAAAGACAAGGAGCTTGCTGACCAGGTTCTAGCCCTAATTAAAAGCCCAAGCAAGCATACTGCCGATGTCCTTGTAGAAAACCTAAAAAATAGAATAGAGTCTATCAGGGATATCGAGTCCAAGCTTAGGCAGAGTTTGGGAAACGCTGATAGCGAGTCTAGGAAATCTCTAAACCAATATGGTCAAGGAGTTCTCAGGTATACAAAAGCCTAGAGGGGCTGGTCGTGTCAGGGATTATTATCATCAGATCCATCAAAATAAACAACATCTTATCGCACGAACAAACATATATAGAGTTCCCCCTAGGATTGTCAGCTCTTGTGGGTCCAAACGGGGCTGGTAAAAGCTCTATCATAGACTCAATATTCTACGCACTATTTGCAACTCCGCAGAGCATTAGATCACTTAGGGGTACCTCTAAGAGGAGCATCCTAAGGATAGGTGCCCAGTCGGGTTCTATAGAGGTCGAGCTCAGCGTTGGTGGGAAGCGCTACGTTATCTATAGGAGTATAAGTGTAAACCGAAGCGACGAAGCTGTTGTCTATGAGATCCTAGATGGTGACAAGAGGAGAGTTGTTGCCTCAGGTGTTCAGCCGGTTTTAGAATATGTAAAACAGCTACTGTCAATCCCGTCAGCAGAGGCCATAAGGTACACTATTTTTTCTAGACAGAACGAAGTATCAAAACTTATAGAGGAACAACCGTCAACTAGAAAAGAAATTGTGTTGAAGCTACTTGGTCTTGATGAGCTCGAGAAGGCAAAGGAATTCCTAAAACAACACCTCGACCAGGCTAACTCAGATAAGAGGGTTTACGAGCAGTACAAAATTGATTTAGACAACATGCGAAAAAAGATCAGCGAGATTCGCAAGGCAATCGAGCTAAGCAAGTACGAGTTATCAAAGGCTGAGGAAGAGGTTAAGCAACTTGAAGAGGATATCAAAAATACTGAGAAGATACTAGAACTTGTAAAAAAATATGAAGTTCTTTCAAGAGCTGTGAAAATAGCCAACGAAGCAAAAGAACTCGAGAAAATCCTGCCAATCTGCAGAGAAATTATCCAAATCGATGTTAGCGAATACACAACCATAGTAAACATTCTGAAAAACCGCAAGAGAGAACTGGACGAGGCTATGCACAAACTCAAGTATATCGACGATAGGATTAAGTCGATAGCATCTGATGTGTCGAAGGAACTGGGCCTAGAAATCCCGCTAGAGGATAGCACCAAAATTATCGATATTCTTGAAGAGTTTGCTAGAAATATAGACCGTGAACGTAACCTAAAGAGTGCCGAGGTAGATATTGCCACAAAATCTGTAGACATTGTTAAGAACAGTACCTCGTGTCCCCTCTGCGGAAGAGTGCTTAGCGATGATTTAAAGAAGAAGATCCTCGTCAACATGGAGCAGAAAGTAGAAACATCGATTACAGATATTAAAAGGCTTGAGCAGCTATACGACAGGATTAAAAAGTACATAGATGATCTGAAAAAGCTTGATAGATCTAAGGTCGAGATCATGGCTAGTATTAATAGCGCTAAGAGAGTAATTGAAGAAAATATGGAGAAGTTCAGGGAGCTAAAAACAAGAGTAGACAAGGTTATCGAGCTAGCAAAAAATGTCGAAGCTTTCTCTGAGTGTTTCAAAGAGAATACTCCTATATCGACTACGCTTAGATGCTTAAACAGATTAGCAATAGAGTTTTCAAAGATGTTTGAAGAGAGGAGTAGGCTAGTAAAACAACTCGTGGGAGAGGACGTCAGCCTAAATAGATTAGAGTGTATGTACCAAGAAATCGTAGAGCAGCTCAAGTCTATGAACTTGGATGTCGATAGAATTAATGTTGCCGAGATCGAGTCCGGTTACAAGGCTAGACAAGAGAGACTACGTAGAGCTAGAGAGAGGCTTGGTAACTTAAGGGGTAGAATAGAGGGCTATACGAAAACACTAGAGGAGTATACCAAAAGCGAGAGGGAGCTGGAAGAGAAGCTCAAGTCCCTGAAGGTAAGCATCGATCTTCAGCCTGTTCTTGACATTCTTGTTAACAAGATTCTTGGCAAGGACGGGCTACTAGCGAAACTCCTAACATTAGAGGCACGGAGGCTAATGGAAAAGTACGCCAACATGGTATTGAAAGAACTTGGGGTCGATTTTAAGGTTAAGATCACAGAAGGCTTCGATATCGAGATTCATACTCCTCTCGGAGAGCTCGATGTTAGGAGCCTGAGCGGTGGCGAGATGGTTTCGCTTGCAATAGCTCTTAGGATAGCGCTGGCGTACACTGTCTTTGGTAGGCTGCCTGGCTTCTTCATACTAGATGAGCCTACACAGTTTCTAGATATTGAGAGGCGCAGAGCCGTATTTGAGATAATCAGGAGGTTATCTGAGCGCGTACCGCAAGTTATAGTGGTTACACACGACCAAGAGGTCGAGGACTTAGCGGATAAGGTGTTTTATGTTAGTAAGGAAGGGAGAAGGTCTGTGGTTAGGGAAAAGGAAAAAGTTATTGAGACTTTGTTTAAAGCCTAGTGTCTTTCTACTCTACTACGGGTCCTATAACCTCTCTGCCAACAAGCTTGTTTATGCGCTCTACTTCCTTGTCTACGTACTTCTGTATCGTCTCTATATCTTCCTCTGTTAGGTGTCTAAACCTTCCCTGTACCTGCAGATAGTGCCTAACGTGTTTCCTCTTTGGAACAGGTACTGTAACTCTAAACACTTCGTTGTCCTCCAGCTCCCAGTTTATCCACATAGCTGTTTCTGTAGCAAGCCTAGCTATCTTCATACCGTATCTTGGGTCGAACCTCCATCCCGTAGTACACGGCTGCAAAACATGTACAAATGACGGCCCGTTTATAGACAGCCCTTTCTTAAACTTGTTAGCCATATCTATGTGGTAAGCGGGGTTGGCCGTAGCTACGTAGGGTATTCTATGTGCCGCAACGATATCGGCTATAGGCTTCTTGGTCTGGACCTTACCCTTTAGCACTGCCCCCACAGGAGTTGTAGTAGTCCATGCCTTGAACGGTGTTGCACCGCTTCTCTGGATACCCGTATTCATATAGGCTTCGTTGTCGTACAGAACATACATAACCTTGTGACCTCTCTCTAGCATACCGCTAAGAGCTTGTAAACCTATGTCGACAGTGCCTCCGTCTCCTCCCACCACTACTATGTTTATCTTCTTGTTAGGATCAATTACATTTTTCCTCTGCAGGGACTTTATGGCCGCCTCTACACCGCTTGCAGCAGCAGCAGCGTTCTCAAATGCCACGTGAAGCCATGGTACACGCCAAGCTGTGTATGGATACGGTGTTGTAGAGACCTCTAGACATCCCGTGGGTGTTACAACTATGGTGTTAGGCCCTGCTACCTTTAGAAGTAATCGAACTATTGGTCCTATTAGACATCCTGCGCAAAGACCGTGTCCTGGCGCAAAGTATTCTTCTCTAGGTAGGTCTGATAGCGTTCTGTATGCGGGCGCGCTCATTCCCTAACACCCCAATAAATTGATTGTTCAGGTCTGACCTTCTTTTCTATGAACTTGGTGACGTGGTCTACTATACCAATTATATCCTGTTCGGTAACTGTCCTCTGCCCTATGCCGACAATATAGCTATACAAGTTGACATCGGCATAGCTCCGCGACAGCGCTACAGCAATCTCCATTGCCACAGGCCCCTCCAAGGGTGCTCCGAAGGCTATGGCCCTATCTAGAACGACTACATGTTTGACGTTTTTAGCTAGTGCCACAACTTCGTTGACGGGGAACGGCCTAAAGAGTCTTATTCTTGCTGCTCCTACCTTCAGGCCCTTATCCCTTAGGATGTCTACAGCCTCTGTAACAGTTCCATAGAGACCGCCATACGTTAAAATAATAATGTCTGCATCCTCTGATCGATAAGCCTCTACAAGACCATAGCTCCTGCCAAACCTCTTACCAAACTCTTCATCAGCTCTTTTGATTGCATCGTATGCTTTTCTGAGCGCTACAACTTGTTGGTACTTAAACTCGTAGTACCAGTTAGGATCTGCGTAGGCTCCAATAGTCACAGGTTTGTCGGGGTCTAGCTTAATCCTGTTATAGTTCTTGGGGGCGTACTCTAGTATGGGTTCCTTGCTTGTCGCCACGTATACAGGCTCGTAGGTATGGCTCATGATAAAGCCATCGTAAGCAACCATTGCTGGTAAGAGGACTTCTGGATCTTCTGCAACCCTATACATTTGTATTATGCTATCGTAGACCTCCTGAGCAGAGGAGGCTATTAGGGTTAGTCCATGAAGTATCTCTAGTAGCCATAAGATCCCCATAGTCACACCAGATGCTTAGTGGTGCGGATAGTGCCCTTGCTGCAATCGCCATAACTATCGGGAGCCTCATACCCGATGCTATGAAGAGTATCTCGTGCATTAGCTCCAGTCCCTGAGACGAAGTGGCAGTGAAGACCCTTGCTCCTGCTGCTGAAGCTCCTACACACGCGCTTAGCGCTGAGTGCTCGCTTTCTACATGGATCATCTCGGCGTTGAGCTCGCCATTAGCTATGAACTCTGCTATCTTCTCTACTGCTGGGGTTTGGGGTGTAATCGGGTAGGCCGCGACAACATCAACATCTACATCCTTTGCGGCATGGGCAGCCGCATAGTTAGATGTTAGAGGTATTCTCTCCCAGATACCCTCCGCCATCTACTTCACCTCCTCAACAAAATCTATGGCTTTCACAGGACACTCTTCTACACATAGACCACAGCCCTTACAGTACCTATAATCTATCTCTAGGCTGACCTTCCACTCCCTACCTGTAGCTGTTCTGTATGGTTTATCGGCTATGCTTATGGCAGGCTCTGGGCATACCGCCCAGCACATCAAACACCTCACACACTTATCCTGATTAATGATAGGCCTGAATACCCTCCAGTCACCAGTCGGCCTCTCTACAAAGCTACCAGGTTTTGTAACAACACACCCTGGAGGTAGCTCTCTCCATCCAGGTAAGCGTTTCCCTTGGCTCATAAAACCTCCACCTCTTCAAATGCTTTTCTAACAGCCTTTATGTTTGCTTCAGCTACTTTTGCTCCAAAAATATTCTTGATGACCTCCTCAACATAGCCGAGGTCTACCAGGGGGACTGTCTTGATTAGCGCGCCTATCATAGCCATGTTTACAAATGGTGCTTTGAGTATTTCGAGAGCTATTTTTGTTGCATCAACTCTTGCTATCTTTATATCGTCTCTGCCAATGTACTGTTTAAGCTCCTCAAGAGTCCTCCTAGTGTTGACTACAAGTACTCCTCCTTTCTTGATCCCCTCTAGGTAAAGCGACTTGTCGAGCGATGAATCGAGGACAACCACAACATCGGGTTCGAGTATCGGTGACCTTGTCCGGATAGGCTTATCAGATATCCTGGTATAAGCCCTTACAGGTGCTCCTCTACGTTCAGCCCCAAACTCTGGAAAGGCTTGTGCGTACTTGCCTTGGTATACAACGGCCTCGGCCAAGACTACTGATGCTGTTACAGCTCCCTGCCCACCCCTTCCATGCCATCTGATTTCGATCAACCCCATGACACATCAACCACGTGAACACTTTTAATACTTAATACTTGAGCTATAAAAGTGTTTGGTCTCGGAGCAACTCCTGAAACAACCAGGTACAGCTTGAAGGTATGTTATATGGATATGTTTAAAGAGATATTGACCCTGCTATGGATTGTTCTACCATCTTATGTTGCAAACGGAACACCTGTAATAGGTGCTAAAGTACTAGATAAAACCGGGTTTAAAAGACATCCCGTGGATGGAGGAGCGCTCTTTATTGATGGTAGGAGGGTTTTTGGCGATAACAAGACCTGGGAAGGTCTTGCGATAGGTATTATGTCTGGTGTGCTTGTTGGTATATGCCAGGCTTTTGTCGAGGACAGTTTGGTGGCTATTGCTAGGGGTGTTGTTATGAGCGTTGGAGCCATGGTTGGAGACCTAACAGGTGCTTTCATAAAGAGGAGACTTGGCTTGAAACCTGGCGACCCACTGCCAGTACTAGACCAAACGCTTTTCCTATTTGCTGCCCTCGGCATGGCACACGTTTTGAATCTTGTAAGCCTGAACATGCTACAACTTGGGTTGCTAACCCTTATGACACTACTACTACACATAATCACCAACTACCTTGCCTATTTACTAAACCTCAAGGAGGTTCCATGGTAACACATACTCACCGAAGCTAATCTATCCAAGTGTAGATATAACACTTGGCCCAACTCAAGTTTACCGAATGTTTTTGTCAACTACTTATTGCACCCAGAAATACTATAAGCTCTAGGAGTCTATACACAGTGGGAGACTTGGGTGAAACTGAGAATAGCCCTACAACTATTAGCAGGTTTCGCCTTAGGGTACATAATGTGTGCATTTGTTGGTATTGAGAAAGCTGCTTATATCTTGGCGCTGATACCGCTCCTAGGACTTGCCCATGAAGCGCTACACCTAGTAGCAATAAAAATTCTTGGTCTGAGATCCAAATTCTCTATAAACGGTCTATACCTAGGATTTAACACCTTCTTTCATTATCCAGGACAGTTCATGGTAGCCGCTATTGCACCCCAGATAATAACATTGGTGCTACTGACCCTATATTCATTGACTGTGAACCCCCTCATCCTGTTGTTATTGCTTGTTCATCTAGCTATATCATGCGAAGATCTGGCAAAGGTAGTCAAATACATACTTGCCTACTTCATATAGTTAGCGCACATATCCTTACAGTCTATGTCGGGTCTATGAACACACAAACAGGCCGTGTCACCATTAACTCTGTAAACAAATATCTTACCGCCTTTTCTGTTCTCAATAGTTATGACGGATTTGCTTATGGTGTTGGTATACCTCTGGACGTATGAGTCGTATAAGTCTTGGGCACACTCAGCGGTCTCACAATCAATTATATCGTCAACATTACAAATAAGCCTATAGCTATTCCCTCTGTATAAAAGCGTGACTCGAAAGAACGAGGCCTCGGGCTCCGGCATGTTCTTCAATTAAAACACCTTTACACCTAAGATAAAATGTTACACATAATTGTAGATAGCTTTCAACGATTAAAAGCTATTAGTAAGCCGCTCAAATGTGGCTTTAGCTTGCTTTCTATTTCATCGAACTTGCAATGATCTTTTCTTGTGTATGGTTTAAACCTCGAAAAACAGATAAATTTATTAACTCTTTAATATAGCTTTAAATTAAAGCTAAGAGTTGAGCGGTGCGAACATGAGCGGCGAAATCCTGATAGAAAAAAGGAGAAGGAGAAAAAGGAAGCTTTTGATAGAGGGAACCAAGGTAACCTTTAGAAAAAGACTCGAACACAGTTTTGAACTTCCTGCAGACATTGCGGAATGGGTTAAAAAACATCTAGATGTTATTGACTGGCTTGTATTCGACAGCCCTATAGCACCGTCTCTTCGTCATCCACACAGTGTCAGAACTCTAATGTTCTTGCTCTATGCTAGGGCAAACGATATTCCGATAGCACAGATGGCTAAGAAGATAGACATAGCACATGAGCAGCTTTATAGGCTAGAGCGCTTGCTGACCAAGGCCGGTATAAAGGACAGTGTATACTCCTTGCTTAAGAAAGGTGCGTAGCTTAGCCAGGCTATTCAACCAAATATTATTTTTTTAAAATGAACCCATGTTTTACTGATAGCGGCTGTACCATTTTGTTAGTCTTCGTGTGTTAGATCCTATATAGTGTTACCCATAGCATCTTTTTTGTGGGTATCGTACTTGGGTCACGAGGTGCCTCCCCAACTAATTGTGTTAACAACCATAGCAAAAAGCAAAAAAGGTTTAACATTAAGGGAGCTAGTGGTCCATGTAGCTGAGCTTTGCAGGAATAGCAAAATACAGCATTTCTATACCTGCGGTAAAGGCAGTAGTATCTCAAAGGAGGTTATGCTCGACCTAAACACTCTTAAGGCGCTAGGGCTTGTTAACGAAGTAGATGGTAGAATAACAATATCGGAAAAAGGAATCCACGTGCTAAACAAACTAGAAAGAATCTGTAGCATTCATAAGCCTATGCTAAAAGCCAAAGGCTAGCCTGCTATAAGGTAGAAAGCTTCATGAAGGACAGACGCATCGCTACTGCATTTCTCAACATTTACCTCGTTGACTATGGCAAGGGTTTCGTGACATGTTAGCCTATCTATGAATTCTTTTAGCGTAATATCATCACCGAAAGCTATGATCTCTGCTGCATCTCCGACATACTTCCCCCACCCTTTTATCCCAAGCTCTTCGGCAACCATAGAAACATACCCTAGGTATCCAAGTCCTCGAAGCACACCCTTAACCAGAATCTTGAGACAGCCCATCCTCTTAGCACCCCTCAGACACAAACCTGCCAAGAGCTTCCTAGGTAATAAGCTTCTAGCACCAAATAATCCTATAGCGACAAGAGATGTTATGAGTCTTAGCCGGGTAATGCTGATGAACCGCCAATCAATTGATCCACAGGCAATTGCATCCTTGCTCAGTTCCTGGACATCACATCTAGCTTCGAGGATGGCAGAATCTATAGCGATAGTCTCCATACCCCTTGAGCCGTCCTCTTGCCGCGATTTTCACGAGGTTGCTCGAGCTGCTACAGGATTTGCAATAGATAAAAACACCCTTGTAACTGTTGCCCATATAAACCCGAGCGAGCAGCTATGTGTTGTTGATGCGTTCGGCAACCGATATAGTGGAAAGGTCTTGAGCCTGGACAAGCGCTGGGACATAGCCTTCGTGGAAACAGAAGCCAATCTAAGACCGCTTGAACTATCTCTAGAGCTACCATCCCTTGGCAGTCTTGTCGTGGCCTGTGGCATGCCCTTCGGTGTACTGAGACCCTTCTTTACCCTGGGAATGATCTCCGGATACAATGTCAACACCGTTATATACGACGAAAGCCTTGAGGGACTCCTAATATCAAGCTCACCGGTAATGCCTGGAATGAGTGGCGGACCGGTGGTGGAGATCGCGGGCAAGGTTGTAGGGATGATAGTCGCTAACGCCATGAATAACAACGAGTTTGCCCTTGCTATACCGTCTAGACGGATACACTTCAGTTATAGAATATTGAAAAAGATAGGCAAGGTAACTCACATAGGCCTAGGCATAAGAGTTGTAGAGGGGCTCTCTAGCAACCTGAATAAGGTTGTAGTGTCTAGTATCCGCAACAACAAGCTTCGTGAAATCTGCGGAATCGATATAGGAGACAGCATAGAGTATATCAACGGGCGGAAGATCCAGGGCCTTCAAGATATATGGGACGCTCTAGACGAATCTCTTCTAAGTTCGAGCAAATCGCTGAAAATAGTGTTTTATGACCTTAGCAGCAAAAACATTAAGGAGTGTTCCTACCCTATAACCCTTACCATTTAGCGTTCACTTGCCGAAGATCTACGAAACTTCTTTTATGAGAGGTCTCCCGCCTCTTTCCCTTGCTATATCCGCTGCCGATTTTGTCTCCTTTATATCGAACAGTACCTCTGAATCTATGGGTACCGTAATAGTTTTTTCTTCGTATATGTACTCCCCGTCCTTAACAAATTTGTATACATATAGCGAGTACTTGCCCTCGGGTACCTCTAGTGCACATGTACCATTCTCATCTGTTTTTACAGATGCAACTACTTTCCCCTCGGTCTCCACAGCCACCATAGCATCCTTAAGCGGCGACGAGTTATACAATACCTTAACACGTAGCAAGTTATACTTGATCTCCCTTACACAACTATGCATACCTTTAGACGTAAAGAATTCTTTGGTTTTTTCTGCCAGTTCCCTTACAAAACCTTTTACGTCCTCCGGTATTTCTTTGTCTACTATGATCAGCCTATAGACCTTAGAAAACGATTCGCAAAATTCGTCAAAGTTGTCTTTAGTAAATCTCGTCGTTAATGTTATCAGCTTATCCCTCACCATGTCCAGGTGCTTAAACACGTTGGGAGGAAGCTTGACCATGTAAACATTAAATACCTTTGTAAGAAACTCGTGTACCTCGTCTTTCATATCCTTCTTTATCTCTGCCATTGCATATCTATATGTTTTCCAGTCTTCTACAGTCATGGCTTACACCTAGAGCCTCAACTAGAGTTGTTGTATGTGCAACACAAGCTTATATAGCTATATAGCTTAGCTTGCAACAATACCAATATTTGCTGAGTATGGCAAAGCAAGATCTTGAAAGACTGTGCTCGCGAGCCTATACAATCTTATAGGCCTTAAAGCCCTGGATTTCGTCAATCCACCTAATATCATCAAAACCTGCCTTGGCCAACCTACTCTTTATTCCCTTTAGTATGTCTATATTGCTATGCCTACCAGGAGTTCCAGTATAGTGTACTAGAACACCACCTCTCCTAAGAACTCGGTAGATCTTCTTGTAGAAGCTAAGGCTATAAAGGTCCCCTGCAACCTCAAAGCGGGGCGGATCGTGAACTACTACACCATAGCTTTCAGCTTCTAAATAATCTAGCACATTGAATGCATCGCCTACAACTATACGTATCCTCGGATCTTCTAAGCCTTTTGACCAAGGATTGTGGGATGCCAAGAACAAAACATTTCTATCTACTTCTATAGTTGTCACAGTCCTTGCCCCAAGAGCGAGCCCGGCAATTGCAGTATACCCCAAACCCGTACATATATCCAGGACGTCAGCACCCCAAATCTTTTTCCCAGCGCTCTTAACCTTGGCGAGGGCATCTCTCCATGGATCAACGCCTTGTATTCTGTGCATGTGAATACCGTTAATCTCTATGGTGGGGGCTACGTTTGGCGCCACAGGCCTGATCTTGTAGTAACTACCATCACTATACGTATCGAGTCTCCTAATGCCACCCTCAACAATCTTATAGGCAAATCCCTCTCTGAAGTTCTCCAGAATCTCGATATCGAACTGATCCCCATTGATTATCACGTATGTACCTCTGATTTCAACCAGTGTTCTCCTTAGCCCAAGGTCTGCCACTATCTCAATTCTATTCAAACCTTTTCTAGCCGCCCCTATTATCTCCTGGGCATTCCACCACGTTAGCACTATACCTTCGATGTATCTAAACTTATAGCAATTCATAGAACACAGAAACCCTATCAGGATGGTTCATTCAAGTATCTCTCCCTCATTCAGATGCTTAAAAATAGCGCGTTATATAAGCTTAAATCTGTTTAACCCTAGTATACTCGTATGGGGTTGCAGTTTGGCGCTCGAATTTTACACTAAACGTCCTCTTATAACTGTCTCTCCTTCGACGCCCATCGCTGAGGCAGTGAAAAAGATGGCCAGTGCCAACGTTGGTAGTGTGCTAGTAGTAGATGATGACAGTAAGCTTGTGGGCATATTTACTGAGCGCGATCTTGTTAGAGTTGTGGCTCAGGGAATAGATCTTGGAACACCCATAGAGAAGGTTATGACCAGGAACCTCATAGTGTTGACTCCCGACGAAAATATAAACTCAGCTGTCCGAAAAATGATTGATCACGGAATTAGGCACATACCTCTTGTGGACAAGACAGGTCGTCCCATCGGGATTGTGAGTATTAGAGATGTCTTAAGAACTTATGTAGCTGGTTGTAGTCCTCCCTAAAGAGAACCGCTATATGTTGCTGAGAATATCCAAAATATGTTTAGCTACAGCTTCTCTACAAACATTGTCGCTACATGCTTTATAGTCTTTGGCTAGGCCAAGAAGTTTCATACTTTTTTCGCTATCCACTACATCTATGCCTAGAGACTTCACTCTTGACACCATAAAGCTTATCACCTTGGTCATATTACAAGGTCTAGAAGTTAGCCTCGCCGACTCAAAGTCTACAAAGAACGGTCTTTCTGGAGCACAGCAGAGATACACCACCTGTGAATGCGGTCTAGATATTTCCACGAGGTCTACCCCCATCAAATCCATTGCCAGCGCTCCCATCACCAAGCTTTTTAGTGAACTTAGCAAAGCGTTTCTTTCCCCTCTATACAACTCTATTAGTTTCTCTAGAGTACACCCATCCACAAACTCTCTCACAATCATGTTTGTACTATAAACGTAGGGTCTTGGAGCATAACCAGTGTTGAAGACTTTCATAAGTATTTGAGCTTCTGTCTCCATAGAATGTCTCTTTGAGTCTGTTCTCCTGATCTTTAGAGCTACAACACCATGGCTAACGTGGCGGGCTAACACGACCACGGCAGCATGCCCTTTACCTACAACCCGCACCCCCGATCCAATGAGTGTGTCACCAAAGCTATAGACCTCGTCAATTCCGAGGCTGTACATCTCATTAACTCTTTCAATGCAACAATCATGACTCTGCCCAGGATAGCACAAAACTCTGCACATAAACTCGCCTTTGATAGGCTCTAGCACGTATTCCCTACAAAGCATACATAGCACCACACCAAGCATCTTAACCAAAAATCAGACTCGGGTTCTAACATCACTAAATCAGGAGCAGCAGGCCTCACATCATCTAACCAAGCCTGCGAAAAACTAGCCTAAATATGTTATGCGCCATAGAACGGTATATAGAGCAATTATACAGCAGTGCAACAGCTCTGCTACGTTTTCTGTTGACCTGCCCTTTCTTTTTATAGACCTTTGCAGTCTTGTCCAAAGACCTGTGTACTCTCTTTCCTGGGTAAAGCAAAAACACTTAGATTTCAGTCTATGCATAGGAATGCACCTCAAAAGCTATTTTCCCTAGTTCTTCTCTAAGCTTTAGCTTAAGCTCCGACTCCACAAATTTTTCCCTAGTATCTTTAGGCATGTCTGCATATCTTACTTCGATCTCTTTCCTGAGTCTCTCAATTAATTTTATGATGGAGTATTTCTCTAAATCTTTAGGCTTGGGCCTCCAACCTAAAGCCTCTATCTGAACACCGATAGGTTCATTAGCTAACGCTTTTTCAGCTTTCTTATGTCCTTTCTCGATGTTTTTAACAATAAGCAGTCTACCGTCTGGAGTTTTAAGAACATCGCCTACTCTTAACTCGCCTTCAACAACTCTACCTGCCATTACAAGAACCTGTTTAAACGACACCCGATGGTGAGAACGTACTCGATCACAAACTTTCCATGTGATTCTTCACTAATATTTAAATCCACGAGTAGCACCTAAGCCAGAGTTTTCTAGCGTAAAATAAAAACGTTCTCTTTCTAGTTTGGATCCACAACTATGAAGCACCCTAGCTGGGGAAGAATTGGTAGGTGGAATAGGCTTTGAATATACTCAAAACTCTTCTAAGGCGTTGATACTATTAGAATGTTTGTGAATCCAAGCCTAAGATCGCCAAACAATCGGAGCTTTAAAGCTAAAGTATATCCTGGTCTCTGGAACTCCACCTTAACCTATGTTAAGATGCCGCAGCCCTATCAAGAGGATGCAAACCGTAGACCGTTGGAAAAATAGAGAAAATCTAAGCCTTTACATCGATCTTTAACGTGTTGTAGCTTAACACCTCCTTAAAACGAATTTGTCTATACTCTCAAACTTGGCATTCCGCTTACATGCTGAATAAGTATTTTAGGCACTTTTGCACCTAAATTTTAAATGGATATTCAACGGTGGTCTAAGTGGACAAAAATGTTGGAAAGAAAGCTCTAGTTGTTTCTGTGATCCTATCTGCTGTTTTCACCTACGCATTTCTTTATGTCACCCAAGCTGTGCCTGTCTTACTAGATCACTTCTTAAGAATGTTCTTTCCTGAAGTACCGCTAGATATGTGGAGCGAGATAAGAGAAGCTATGCTTCCCTATGGCTACGTAGCGCTTGCCGTAGTCATCATGTTAGTGATTGTTGGTATAGTCAGTAAGTGGGTGCGGCTGTCAAAGTTAGGTGCTCTCGCTCTCTACATCCCAACATTTGGTTACTTCGCTCTGGCTATGTTCCTCTTAGCAGGTGCAGGTATTCTCAGGATTATATGGCTACCAATAATTCAGCCCAGAATATTGATGTTAGGTAATGCCGTGCTACTTCCAGTAGAGGTACTAACCTGCTTCCTGGCTGATACCTTAGGCCTTGGAACTCCATACGCTGTTGGTTCTTCCATCTCACTAGTTATTAGGGCGTTGGGCATGCTCGTTTTCTTCCTTGGGGTTACTGCCTGGCTCTACGGGCGCTACCAGGGTCTTAAAGTCGTTGATTTCTGGATCTACAAGTATTCACGACATCCCCAGTACCTTGGCTTCATTATATGGAGCTATGGCCTTCTAGCCCAGGTTGCATATAAGATCTATGTAAGAGGTGCTTTTGCTGACCCACCCACACTGATATGGCTGATTATGATTGCGATTCTTACCCTAGCCGCTCTTAAGGAAGAGGAGAACATGGTGAAGACATACGGAAATGCCTACTTAAGTTACGCTACGAGAACACCCTTCTACTTCCCCCTACCTAAGCCCTTAATGAGGTTGCTGACGGTGCCTCACAAGCTGGTTAAGTATGAAGTGGGTTCATGGAAAAGAGGGGGCCTAGTTATTCTAGTCTACTTATCGATAATCATTATGCTCTCTTATCTAATCTACAGCTAGAATGCCTTGTAACAGCCAGGAAGCCAACCTTTCCACCTAGAGGTTGTACACCTGTTAACAGCATATCCCTTGAAAACATGATTGCCCACGCTAGTGATGGATGATTAGAGATAGCTAAGCCGCTACCAGGATGTCGACAGTTAATGAACTATTATCCATGCTCTATTCAATCGTTCTGAAGACCTCCACTTTTTAGGGGTTCCTGGTCGAACCCCGATGTTTCCATAGCTTTATGGTTAGTTCTATGCATAGTCATCATGGTTCTAGTCAAGGGCTTGTTAGCTCAACACATTATCCACTATGGCCTCGTCTCTACATACACATATTCATCAACACTGCATACTATAGCATTAACCATTAATAATACAAAGCTATAGAGGCTCGACCGAAAATAGGTCGGAAGCTGGGCAACAACTTTACATCAGGGCTTGACAAATTTTGGCATCAGTGTCCAAAACTCCTAGCATATGAAGTGGATGTCATATTGTCTAAAGCTTAAAATATCGATTAGCGGACTGTGGTGCAACTTGGGGCTGAGAAACGGTGAGCAGGTTTAGGCTTGATATCTCTAGAACAAGTGCTGTCGAAGAATACGATGTTGTGGTCGTAGGCGCTGGTCCAGCAGGACTTTCTGCAGCAATATATCTCGCTAGATACGGCTTGAAGACTGTAATCGTGTCAAAAGATGTCGGAGGACGCATGGCTACAGCCCCTCTGATCGAGGACTATCCAGGCATGAAATCGGTTCCCGGGACAAAACTTGCTGAGATGTTTGTTGAGCATGTGAGAAGCCTTGGTGTTCCGATAGTAATAGATCTTGTTGACGATATCAAGCGTGAAAACAACAAATGGTGCATACATACAGCATCTGGTAGAAAGCTGTGCAGTTACGCAGTTATCCTGGCCATTGGTAGCGAGAACCGTAAGCTGGGAGTGCCAGGCGAGGATAGACTCATTGGCAGAGGAGTCTCTTACTGTGCCACATGCGACGGCCCTCTGTTTAAAAATAGGACTGTCGCCGTCGTTGGAGGGGGGAACTCGGCGCTTGTCTCGGCTTTGTACCTAGCCGATATAGCTTCGAAGGTATACCTAATACACAGGAGAAAGGAGTTTAGAGGCTATCAGGTGTATGTAGACAAAGCCAAAGGCCATCCCAAGATAGAACTTGTTCTTGAAAGTGTTGTGACCGAAATACTCGGATCTCAAAGAGTTGAAGCAATCAAGGTGAAGAATGTTAATACTGGAGAGGAGAAGATAATAAACGTGGATGGAATATTCATAGAGATAGGTACCCAACCCCCTACACAGTTCCTGCAGAAAATAGGCGTAAAAGTCGATGAAAGTGGAAGAGCCATAGTTGGCCCTGATAGGAGTACAAACATGGATGGCATCTTCGTTACAGGCGATGCTGCTGGCGGACCCTGCAAATACTTGTTTGATCAAGTAATTACTGCTGCAGCAGATGGTGCTATAGCTGCTGATGCTGCTTTTAAATATATACTCAAAAACAAGAAAGCAGAAGAGTCATAGTTATGTAATACTAAACTCCAGAGTGTTGTGAGTTCCCGTTACTAAGTTACTATGGGTATATAGACTAGGACTATTAAAATACATCGATGATAAAGATAAATAGATAAATGCCGGATGTACTCTTTTGCATATTATACCAAGAATTTTCCGTATTTAGGTAAGTGTGTATAAAAAGATGTGTGATGTGTTTTATCTACATCTATACTTTAAATTTACTCTAGAAGAGCCCTCCAATCGACCCCCTTGTTTATTGCCTCGACTATCTCTTTTTCTTTTACTTTGAGTGAGTCTGCTGTAACCCTTGACCAGACCTCTCTTAGCTTGGTAACAGTGGTGTAAGTATCGTAAGGTGTTAAGAGTAGTGGAACTCCCAATTCTTTGGCCTTTACTAGGACAGTTACATCCGGATATAGGTTGCCTGTTAGAATAACAACACTAGGTTTCGACTCGAGAGCAACTAATATCAAGTCTGTTCTATCGCCTCCCGTTATTATGGCGGCATTTGAAGCCCTTCTAAACCATCTAAGAGCAGCAGAAGGAGACATTGCCCCTACAACTATGTCTTCAACTACATTGGACAGCTTATCCTTATTTTCGAGTACCTCGGCGTCGATACTCTCAACGATATCATGCACTGTTGGGGAGAGAAGCCCTGACCTCTCAGACAATACACCATATACTTTTAGACCCATATCCCTTATTAGTGGTACAATAACATCGTTGATCCTCTCCAGGAAATATATTGGGACGTTATTGATTATGACACCGTCAAGTGGGTAATCCTGTTTGTCGAAGAAGAACTTATACAGGTATATCCTATCCAGGATTTCGTCAACTATATCTCTATCCTTTGCATCTATTACAAGCACACTCTTAGCATTGAACATCTTGGCCATCTCAACAACAGACAACCCTATGCACGCCAAAGCCTCGGGACTACTATAGCTCTCAACTACTACGATGTCCTTACCCTCGCTAATACTGCTAAAACTTTCCTCAAGTGTCTTCTTAACAGTATCGATATCATTCTTTAGCTCAATAGTAGTACGTGAAATCACTACAGGGTTGAGGATTTCTATGGGTTCCGGTAACCCAAGAGCCTCCTTAATAGCAATAACATCCGCTGCAGCATATTTTAACGATGGAAGTTTATATGTTGCCCTAGCTATGGGCTTGAAATATCCTACCTTAAGCCCCTCCTGCATAAATCGCTTCAATAACCCAAATGCTATTACCGTTTTACCTTTTTCCCCAAATAGAAGCAGAGTTTTTGCCATGGATTTCACCACATATTTCCTGATCCAATACCTAGATATACTATATCATACAGTAAGGTTAATATCCATATGGGTTTCTATGCCGATGTCACGAACCGTAGATCATATATGCCAACACTCCAGAGAATATTTGGAAGGGCTTCAAATTTAGCATGGCTCAATTCTTGTTATAATTTTCATCCTACATCATGTTATGAGGTACAATTCCTGGGGCGGAACGGTCTTAACGCTTCTTCAAGCTATCCATTGAAATGCTTCTCCTTTATGTAGTTAAGAATTGATAAGGCAGCTATAATCGCCTCTTCTACTCTTATATTTATGGTGCCCTGTCTCGGAACAAAGTTTATCAATAGATCAACATAATTCGAAAGTGAGAAATTTTCTCTTAATGCTATCTCATCTACATCAAGGTATGGTCCTCCGAAGATTACTACAGCCCAGTTTCTATATTCTAACAACTTATACAGGTCCTCCTCGACTCTATGTATTGGCTCTCCTTTCTTTGTAGCTACGATAACAGCTGTTTCTCTACCTCTTTGCGTTTCTAGAAGATGCCTAAGCGAGCCGAACACTTTTACACTGTAGCCCCAGTAAATATCGATTTTGTCTCGCTCCACTAGCTCTACATGGTAATACCTTGCGTCTTCTTTTAAGATCTTCACAGTAACCCTAGATCCCTTCGAAGGACACTTGCCGTAGATCAGCCCCTTCTTACCGAGGCCCAATTCTACCAAACATTTATCCCTTTGCCTATGCGTGATCACACCTTCCCTGAACCGTGTGTCGAAGAATTCTGGCTGAACATGATGCGGTGTTTTCAAAGGTGGAGCTACTCCAGCATACCGTAGCTCTGGAAGTAGGGGTACCAATATCTTCTTTAGGTAAGGCGGTACCTCCATATAGCTTAGCAGACTATGGAGTGTTTTCGGGTTTCCCTCACCATCATTATATATCATTATCTCCTCAACGCGAAATATGGCCGCTGCCCTGCCTATATAGCCTATCTTAAGAGTTTGTTCTCTCAAAGTTTTCGAATCTACGGTTATCGATGAAGGAATGGCTATAGCTAAGAAAGGTCTGGTTCTTATCGGTCTCATAAATTTACGATGTATCTCTAGCTCCTCAGGATTTACTGTCATACCTCATACCAAAAGATATAAGGCTAGGTGAATATAATAGTTATAGTCTCAGTGCTCAGATGTGATGATCCCTTTCATGCGCTGAAAATACAGAATGATGAGTGCTGGGATAGCTGATAATTGATGAGTTTATTAAGTTTAGAAAGACAACTTAATCATGCCCCCTGTGGCCAGACTCGTGCAACTAATGACCCATGAGGCGAAGATGGGCACGAGGTCTCCGCAGGGGGTATACGGAGACTACAGTGGTTCGATAACGGATATCGCTTGTCCCACATCAATAAATTTTCCTTCTTGGGCTAAAACCTTCTTTACTTTACCTCTATAAGGCGATCTAATCTCGATCATCATTTTCATCGACTCAACTACGGCTACAGTCTGACCCTGATTTACCAGGTCTCCTTCTTTTATCAAGAGCTTAACCAATCGGCCAGGAAACTCGCTTGTCAAAATTAGACCCTGTTCTTCTGCATGGTACAAAGGTTGCTGTGTCCTTGCAACACTTTCCTCTATGGCTCTAGTAAGCATTGATGTAACTTCTTCTTCTTCTTGTTTCTCTACCTCTTCTAGGAACTCATCCGATAGATGGACTATATACTCTCTATCACCTATTTTCACAAGGAAGACATTGTCTCCTTGCTCGTAGACTTCAACATCGTACTTTTTGTTGTTTATTACCACTGTGAATCTTGTATCGCTCATTATGATATCCTCTCACACCCTGCTATTTACCTACCCCTTAAGGTGGTATATAAGGTTGGTTTTTAGGTATAAGTACGCACCCCCATGCTAAAACTAGCAGTCTTAAATATACCTGCTATCCCTGTTTACAATGAGAGTGAGTATGAACGTGAATTCGCAGAACATCCGTAAAGAAATCCAAGAACTTAGAGATGCTATAGCTAGGGCTAGGCTTGGCGGAGGGCAAGAAGCCATAGATAGGCAACACTCACAAGGTAAACTGACCGCTAGGGAAAGACTCGATATACTCTTTGATAAAGGTGAATACACCGAGCTCGATCTTTTTGTCACTTCGAGGGCCACAGAATTCGATATGGACAAAAAGAGAGTTCCTGGCGATGGTGTAGTCACAGCTTTTGGAAAAGTAGACGGGAGATGGGTTGTGGGAATAGCGCAAGATTTTACATTCATGGGGGGCTCTGTTGGCGAGATGCACGCTGCAAAAATTGTTAAGGCTATGCACTATGCTCTAAGCACCGGCGTACCGATAGTTTTTCTCAACGACTCTGGAGGTGCTAGAATACAGGAAGGCGTTGACTCTCTAAAGGGTTACGGAGATATATTCTACATGAACGTTGCCGCCTCTGGAGTTGTACCCCAGATAGCGGTTATCATGGGTCCGTGTGCTGGAGGGGCTGTTTATTCACCAGCACTTATGGATTTTGTAATAATGGTTGATAAAATCTCGTACATGTTCATCACGGGACCTAAAGTTGTCAAGGCTGCTCTTGGAGAAGACGTTACCGAAGAAGATCTCGGAGGTGCACAAGTACACGCTTCAAGAAGTGGCGTAGCACACTTTGTGGCTCCAAACGACAGAGAGGCTATAGCCTTGGCTAGGAGGCTCCTCAGCTACCTACCTTCTAACAACATGGAGATGCCTCCTAGGGTCGAAACAGGAGATGACCCCGAGAGGCTTGTTCCCGAGCTAGATACAATAGTTCCCGACGATCCTAAGAAACCGTATAGTATGCACAAGATTATAGAGGCTGTAGTTGATAAAGAGTCATTCCTAGAGGTTCACAAAGACTTTGCAAAAAATGCTATAGTGGGATTTGCCCGATTAAATGGGTACACAGTTGGCGTTGTAGCTAACAACCCGATGTTCTACATGGGGGCCCTAGACATCGATTCTTCCGACAAGATATCGCGTTTTGTAAGATTCTGCAACGCGTTCAACATACCGATAATAACATTTGTCGATACGCCTGGATTTGTTCCAGGAACATATCAGGAGCACAGAGGAATCATAAGGCACGGCGCCAAGATAATCTATGCTTATAGTGAGGCTACAGTACCTAAAGTAACTGTCATTGTTAGAAAAGCATACGGCGGAGCCTACATAGCCATGGGCTCCAAGCATCTCGGAGCAGACCTTGTGGTAGCGTGGCCGACAGCCGAGATAGCAGTTATGGGTTCTGAGGCAGCCGCAGAGGTTATATGGCGTAAAAAACTCCAATCAATAGAGGATCCCAGCGAGAGAAATAAGCTTCTGCAGAAACTAGCCGAGGAATACAAGGAAAAACTGACAAAACCATACTTTGCTGCTTCACGAGGTTACATAGATATCATAATAGAGCCTAGCCAGACTCGATCACTACTAACAAAAGCGTTAGACTTCTTAATACCGAAGAGAGACGTAAAATTGAGAGTGCCGCCCAAGAAACACGGTATAATGCCTGTCTAAGCCCGTGTTAGACTCCTAACTCAATATCCTACAAACAACTTATTCTTCTATTAAGCTAAAACCTATTGTAGGCAAATAGTTATGCATAGTAGCCTAGGCTAAAGATGAGATACTATGCCCAGGCTTCACTATATAGTGGAGAACAGTGATCTTGCAAAAGTCGTGTCTGCCGCTAACACATTATTAAAAATAGAAGATGCTATTGAAGAAGTAGTCTCTGAAAGAGATATCGAGCTCCGAGGCTATAATATCGAAGGAATTGACCTATCTGCACCTAGAAAAAATTCCTACGTAGTATACATAGATACGGAACATAACTGCAGAGATGAAATTACTATCGAAGATCTGGTTGTCAAAGTGGTATGCAAGAGGGGAGTCGCAAGTAATAGCAGTATCTATAGAGCTCTAGCCGCAGATCTAACACGTATATCCATCAATATTCTCGCCAAGTACATAGCCAAGGACGAAGAGTTTATGGTATTAATACTCGACAAGGGTATAGCGGCAGTTCTCGAGGGCATGCCAGAGAAGGTTGTTGCACCATATATTGCTGGAACTCTATTTATTTGTCACACACATCCAAATACTGTAGCTAGCGCGTTTTCGAAGGAAGATGCCCTAACACTGCTTGACGTTATGTCTAGGAGAGGATTTGGAGGCTGTGTCGTATCGAGGCTTAACAGCCTTACGATGTATCGAGCCGGGTTGTTTGTTCTAGAGGACTATTTCAAGATATTCAATGCAGCCAATGATTTGGAGCATCTAGATGGAGAGACGATAAAATCTCTCGGCCTTCGAACTGTTGACTGCTTCAACCTGTCTATATAGCTGTGATATTTGATATTTTAGGGATAGAACCTCGCGTGTCTTGATGGTGATTTTATGTATACCTCAACATAGTTGTCAATACCGCTGGTCTTTATCTTAGGGACTAAAACCTCCTCCAGCTGAAAAACCCCCGCGTACTCATCCATGTGAACGACTATTACTATGGGCCTCTCTTTACCTACCTCGATCTCTACAGCCTTAATGCTTATAGCAGAGAGTGCATGCATATCAAGTTTGCCAAGTCTATATGGTATGCGCGCTCTTCCCTCGGCCATATCCAGCCCATCAGCAACCTTTACCGCACCGCACTCTACAGTCAAGCATCTAACGTTGTATTCCGTAGCATAGATCGTGTGCATTACCTCCTGTCTTAGCGCTATAAGCCTTCTGTCGGTAAAGCCAAGCATTGGCAACAACCTATCGAGAATATCCTTGGCCATTAAGGCCCCTATAAATTCATGCCTATCTCTATGAACCGCGTTGCCTATATCATGGAAATACGATGCTAACAAAGCCACCAGCTTCGCTTCCTCGGTGTTTTTCGCTGTTCCATCTCTCAATGTTGTTGGCATTACGTTGTTCTTCATTAGAATATCAAGGAGTTCGAGCGCTGCTCCCGCCACTATCCTAGCATGGGTTATCCCGTGATCGTTATACCTAAGTCTCGTAACAGCCATGATGTTGCTCATCTTCAGCAACTCAGAAACCTCATCGTCTTCTTCGAGCATCTTGTATGCCGATTTGAGCAGTGTTGAAGTTTCAATGTGTCTATATATTAGCTGTGGAGATACTGTGACCAGGAGGTATCACCATGCGAGAGCTTGTATGGATTTTTGGCTATTCGAGACTAAAATGTATTAAAGCTCTCTGAGGTTCTAGGTTTGACGTTTGTTTACACACCCTTGGAATGGCGTTCTCTAGCCTCTCCCCTAAACTTTTTAAGGTTCTCAGCGGCTTCAATATTTTTTCTGTAATCTCGGTGTTGTACGCTTGTATAAGGTACATCGATGGCTCAATTATCAGCGGAGCTGAGCTCGATTTCAACGCTCGAATCAAAACAACATTATTTTTTGATGTCTTCTCAACAACACATGTGGTGCCGTCCATCATCACATATCCCAGAACCCTTGAAGTACCTACTGTTGTCTTGGGATATGGTACTACGCCAAGGCTTTTCAGGGTCTTTCTATCCAAGCTACAGAGTTTAACAAAAAGCCTTAAGTCAACGGTAAAAAATCCCGCAATACGCGATAAGCACTTGATCTTTTCCTCTACATCTCCAGATATCAATGTGTGAATCGTCCGCTTAATGGAATCGCTGGCAATCTTTTCTAGCCCACATTCTTTGCATATCCTTAGAGCCTTGGCAAGCCCGTACTCGACGCCGACATCTATGTCTACTACAGCTTGTATCATCATAGTCTCTGCTAACCTTTGCTAACAGATAGATATACATCCTTTGCAAGCTCGATATACTCACCAGCTTCGGGTCTACCGATGGCCACATCCCTGATCTTGTGAAGGTACTGCAAGTCTTTGGCAGCAACAGCTACATCGCTTGCTATGTAGAGCACTGCGTTAAGAGGTTCTGAGAGCTTCATGTTGTTCTGTTTTTTGTATCTCCAGATGGCGCTGTTTATTTCTATAACCTTGTCTAGGACCTTGGCGTATCCTGCATTCCATTCAACGTTTGGTTCAGGCATTGACTCAAGATGTATTGACCTATCTGCAAATACCTTTCTCCATATGTAGTCAGTAACAAAAGGCATTATCGGAGCAAGCATTAGCAAAACGTACCTCAGCGCCGTATTAAGGGTGTACCATGCGCTTTTCTGTTCCTCGTCTGTAAAGCCCTCAGAACCGTAGGCTCTAGCTTTTACAAGCTCTATATAGTGGTCTGCAAACACATTCCACACAAAGCTATAAAGTGTATGTACTACGGTATAAACATCTGTTTTTTCGTAGCTCTTCCTAACACTGGCTACGACCTCGTTCAGTTTTTCAAGTATTGCTAGGTCTAGAGGATGTAGTTTCTCTACTCTTTCTGGCACTGGGAACATTGATATGAACCTGGAAATGTTGAGGAGCTTTGTAACAAATAGCATGCCGGTTTTCATTACCTGCTCAGAGACTCTATAGTCACTACCGATTTTTGCAGCTACAGCCGCCCAATACCTAACAGCATCAGCACCGTATTTTTCGACCATAGGCTCAGTAAATATGATGTTGCCCTTGCTCTTGTGCATGGCCTCTCCTTTCTCATCAAGGCCCATACCGTTGATCCTAACGATATCGAATGCTGGTTTCTTATACAGTTGATAGATTCTCAACAAGGTGTAGTAGAGCCACGTCCTTATGATCTCGTAGCCCTGAGGCCTCATAGCCTTAGTCTTGCCACTCACATACAGCTCAAATATGTGTGGATACTTAGTTATTCCAGACGCATATAGAACTGAAATCGATGAGTCGAACCATGTGTCAAATACTTTTGTCTCTCCCACAAGCTCGTTTTTAGGCGCGCCGCACTTTGGACAAGAATCCCACGGAGCTGGGTCCTTCCACGGTCTGTAGTATCTTCCCGGCTTGGGAACCAAGATGCTTCCACAGCGACTGCATTTCCATACTGGTAGCTCTGTTGCGTAGTATCTGCTCCTGGAGATGGGCCAATCCATTGCGAGAGAGTCTATCCAGCTAAACAATCTCTGCCTGTATTCCTCTGGTATGAACTCTATCTTTGCTGCGACCTCCTTAAGCACATCCTTAAACTCTAGCTGCTTCAGGAAATATTCGCGAGTGTGTATGAACTCTACCGGCGATCCGCACCTCCAGCAGCTTGGCACGTTCCTCTTTATTTTCTCTACCTTTACTAGGTAGCCTTGTTCTCTGAGAATCTCAACAATTTTCTTTCTGGCCTCTGGGATCGAGAGCCCTGTAAGTGGACCGGCTTTCTCGTTCATTAAGCCATTCTCGTCTATTATTATTCTTGGCTGGAGGCCCAGCTCGCGAATAACTCTTACGTCTGCTTGATCTCCATAGCTGCATATCATCATTATTCCTGTTCCAAACCTGGGATCAACAGAAGCGTGTTCAACTATGTCTACTACTAGGTTGTATACAGGGACTACGGCCTTTCTATTTCTGAAATGCTTATACCTGTTATCCTCTGGGTTGTAGGCCACTACTAGGCATGCACCTAGAAGCTCAGGTCTTGTTGTTGCTATAACTATGTTGTCCCCGCCCTGAACAGGAAACACTATGTGGTAGAGCTCGCCTACCTCCTCTTTGTATTCTACCTCTGCTTCTGCAAGCGATGTTCTACAGCGGGGACACCATATGACAGGCCTGTCGGCCTCATATATCAGGCCCTCGCGCCACAGCTTTATGAATGTTTCCTGAGTTATTTTTCTGTATTCTTCGCTATCTGTTCCTTCTTTCCAGTACTCAAAGGTGCATCCAAGCATCCTCCACACAGATACGAAAGTCTTCTCCACGTCGTCTAGATGTTTTCTGCATAGCTCGAGAAACTTCTCCCTGCCTTCTACTGTTTTCGCTGCTTCATGGGGGTTTATGTTGTATGTACGCTCAACATAAATCTCAACGGGAAGACCGTTTCTATCTCCGTAGAATGGCATTAGAACGTTGTATCCCATCATCCTATATGCACGTGCTATCATATCCATTTGAATGTAGGATGCCACTTGGCCTATGTGAGGTCTGCCCGATATATACGGTGGGGGTGTGTCGATTATTAGTGTCGGTCTAGATGGATCATAACTAAACCTATAATGTCCTTCTTTCTCCCACAGGTCAGATAACATAACCTCGTACTCCTTGTTCCACCGCGTATCGCTCAGCTTTGGCACAAAGTTTTTACGCTTGTTATCTGCCATACAACTTCACCTACGCCCTAGCGTAGCATCAAAACCAATTCTCCCCATATATACACTAACAACCTGGTCATATACCAAAAAGTTATTTGGAGAGTATAAAACCTTATAATAATTATCTTGACTCCATTAACCCAAACATATATCTGCTGTGTATACATAAGCTTATTAGTTTCTTGACATAACATGTTCTTGACAAGATACCTGGGGTTTAGCTATGGTTCCTCCGCTTAAGAAAATTGAAGATGTTGTATGGATGATTCCCAAGGAGTACAAGCACTGTATGAGTGTACCTGCAATTATCTATGCAGATGAGTTTCTTATAAACAAGATGAAAGAAGATGCAACGCTTGAACAAGCTGCTAACGTAGCCTGCTTACCTGGTATAGTAGCGGCTAGCATCACCCTTCCTGATGGTCACCAGGGATACGGTTTTCCCATAGGGGGCGTGGCCGGCTTCTTGCTAGACGAGGGTATTGTTAGCCCTGGTGGAGTCGGCTACGATATAAACTGTGGTGTGAGGGTTTTAAGAACAGACCTAACATTGAAAGACGTTAAGCCGAAGATTAGAGACATAGTCGACCAGCTATTTAGAAACATACCAAGTGGTGTAGGTGCAACAGGCAAACTCAGACTTACTACTTCGCAGCTAGACTATGTCCTAGAAGAGGGCGCTCAATGGGCTTATAAACAGGGATTTGGCACNCAGGATGATATTGAACACACGGAGTCCAAAGGCCAGCTTGACTGGGCCGACTCCAGCAAAGTCAGCAGGAGGGCTAAGGAAAGAGGTGCCCCTCAGCTCGGTACGCTCGGGAGCGGTAACCATTTCTTAGAAGTTCAGATAGTCGATAAGATCTACCTGCCGGAGATAGACCAAAAAAATAGGTATATTCGAGGAGGGACAAGTAACGCTGATGATACATACAGGCTCCCGAGGACTAGGTCATCAAGTTGCTAGCGACTATCTAATGGTTATGGAGAGAGCCATGAGGAAATACGGCATAAATCCCCCAGACAGAGAGCTTGCTGCTGTACCTTTCAACAGCCCTGAGGGCCAAGACTATTTTGCTGCCATGGCTGCTGCAGCTAACTATGCATGGTCAAACAGACAGATAATAACCCACTGGGTTAGAGAATCCTTTGCCCACGCTATGGGTGCTTCAGACCCTGAAAAGTTTGGTATCAAACTGATATACGATGTGGCTCATAACATAGCCAAGGTAGAGGAGCACGAATACGATGGTAAGAAAGTAAAGCTTGTAGTCCACAGAAAAGGGGCTACAAGAGCATTTCCGCCAGGGCACCAAGAAATTCCATCAGACCATCGAGAGTTCGGACAAATAGTGCTTATACCTGGTAGCATGGGCACGGCTAGCTACATAACCATCCCAGGGCCAAGAGCAAAAGAGACCTGGTGGTCCGCACCCCACGGTGCAGGTAGGTGGATGAGTAGAGCAGCTGCTACAAGAGCTATATCACCTAGAGAGGTCGTAGCAACACTTGAAAGAAAGGGCATAGTCGTTAGGGCTGCGACCATGCGGGAACTGGCAGAGGAAATGCCTAATGCCTATAAGGATGTCGATAAAGTGATAGACGCAGCAACAAGAGCTAAGCTCATCAGACCTGTCGCAAGGCTGATTCCAATAGCTGTCATAAAGGGTTAGTGTATTGTTTTTCGGTTAATAACCCTGCTTCATACATCAAATAACGTGACATTCTGATCCAGTGATTCACAGTCATGGCGTCTCGACATCTTCTAGAGCGCTTTGCAGGGATCTCCAATAATTGTAAAGATTTTCAAGAGCTTTTCTCTTTTGTTTAGTCGTCTAGGTTCGCGCTGTTTATAGCATCTTCAAGAAATTCTATTGTTTCACGCATAACATCGAACTTCACGGGAAACGGTATACCGTCTTTCCCTCCATGGGCAAACGAATACGCAAAAGGATCTATAGCGTGAGTTACAGGATCTCTAAACGACGGGGTATCACCGTATATCACATCGGCTACGAGCGCTAAGGCTCTAATGAACTCCGCCCCCACGTTTTCTTGAACCATTAGATCGTCAAAAGTGTTTATGACTCTATTTGTCAGTATGTTAAGTGTTCTCTCTATAGTGATAATATTCGTTATAGGCCTATAGAACGATTGCTCTAGCTCTGGTATCGAGTACATATGCGGCTTGCCAAGCGGTTTGTAGCCCTCATTAGCAAGCCTCCTGCCTAGCCATTTCTCGAGAGACTCTTCGCGTTTAATCAGCCTGTTAACCGTTGCTATATCTCTAATGACCTGCCTTGGATTCGGTAGAAGATCTAAAATGGTTTTTCTCGTTCTAGAGGAGANCGGGTCAACAAGATTGAGTGCGTGGGCCCTTAAGTTGCACGCTATGCCCGAATGGGGATCTCTTTCTATTGTTACATGATCTGAGTGTATGTGGTACCTCCTAGCCATCTTTTTCATTGTGTTCATGCCTTGCTGAATTACGGTCCACAAGCCTTTCTCAGAGACGACAAGACCGTGGATATACAGCTTGTATCCATCCTGAATCGCAACACTATCGATTTTAGCACCAAACTTGCTGATATAGCTGAGAGCGCTGGTATCCAGACCGTATCTAGAGAGCCTCTCTACTTCAGTCTTTACCTCTCTCGAATCAGATCCCTTACCGCCTAGAACAGCAAGCCCTATATCCTTAAAGGTGTCAACATTGGCAAAACTCTTTAAGACATAGAGTACCACCGTTGTAGAGCCGCTACTATCCCAATCCATGCCTATGACGTTATTAAAAGCTTGAAACCAGAAGGGATCCGAAAGCCTCTTAACGAGAGTCTCCGGCCCAAAAACATCTATTATATACGTAGCTATTGCTCTACCTAGCCGCTTCATGTACTGGAGTAGATGATACGGAACATGGCCATCGTGAAGAGGTAGCTCTGCATAACCACGGGTAACCATCATCCAACACTGCTATGCGCGCTACCTCTCTAGGATTATTACGTGTTCCAGGCATTATAAACACAGAGACTATCTAAAATATTCTGGGCATAAAAACGCCGCTGCTTAGTATAGATGCCTTTTCCATGTTAGCTTATATTTTCTATGGGCCTAATAGAGAGTTATGCCTCCTTCGAAAGGAAAGCTAAGGTTCGAAAACGCTGAGGACGTCAAAAAGATATTAGATGATATAGTGAAAACGCTGAGCGATGTGTTCTGGTATATAGACTGTTCAAAAATTCATGTAGTCAGGTCTTACAATTCAAAGAGCATCGCTATTGCAAGAATACATGGGCTCCCAAGAATATGGCTATATACTCTCAAAATAAAGCCACAGTATGTCATAGAAGTGATATCCGAACGCTTTGATAGACTTGGCGAAGAGGACAAGATACACATTTTAATCCATGAACTGCTGCATATTCCTAAAAACTTTAGCGGAAGCTTAAGACCGCATAAAAGATTCATTACAAGCGACAAAATCCGAAAGCTTAGCAAACTTTACTACAGTAGAAAGAAAAAGAGTCTACAGTCCACAGATTCTGCTCGTTTATAATGACACAGACGAGAAACTGGGACAGGCTGTTTAGCTACTTATATCCTCTGGGCACCTACATGGTACTGCTGGGCAAGAGACCGTGAGGTTTTCCCGTATAACCGATGCCTGCATGATATTATTCATAGTGCTTACATCCTCAATATCATCGACTTTAATATACTGGACTACTCCTCATGATCTGCATCAAAGATTTGATTCTGCTCTAGAAAAAGTCATTGCTTCATATAGTCTCGTATACGAAATATCGAGAGATATAGAGACTTTGAGGGGTATGAGGTTTAGCGACTATGCTACCATACTTGTTGTAGATACATCCTGGGCTCTAAAAACATGGGCTCCCAAAGAGGATAGCGAAATTCCTAGCGAGCTAGTATATAGAGAGACGCTATATAAACTGACTTTCCTTCTCCCTTACAACAAGTCTATTCTTCAGAAACAGAGAGAATGGATTGGAATGTTTGCTGCTGCAACGGCTGGTACAACGCTCTACATCAATATCGATTACTTCAATCCGTATACCGAAGAAGCTAGAAATGTGCTTGCTCATGAATTGACCCACGTACTTCAATCGCTGTACTTCAGAATCCACACACCGCAAACACTTGATGCGCGCCTCGCCGTCCTTGCCCTTGTAGAAGGAGACGCGGGATGGACACAGCATCTCTATTGTAACAACACGGGAATGTGCAAACCCTCGCCCCCGATGATGCTCAACTTAGAAGACCTATACATATCGCTAAACCTATTCCCATACATCTTTGGAGAAAGATTTGTCAAATTTCTGTACGACAAAGGAGGCTGGGGTCTAGTGAACAGAGCCTATGAAAAACCCCCGAAGTCAACACTTATGGTTTTAAAACCCGAGATATACCTCGACTATCTAGTTAACGGCACAGATGTTGTACTCAACGTAGAGATCAAGCCAAATGAAAACCTCAGCTGCTTATATAGCGATGTTCTTGGTCCATACTATGTTATGCTAGTACTGGCCAATATCATTGGAATTGAAAAGGCCCTTGATATAGCCTTGAACTGGAGAGGTGATAAAGCACTACTATGCCAGGTTACAAACAACACCAAACCCATGTTTGTAGCCGTTTGGAACACTACATGGAGTTCGGATAGCTATGCTATGAATTTCTACAACAACCTTACATACATGATCCAACAACGTGGCTATGTGAATGAAATGAACACAGAAAAAAGAATCGGCGTTATTGTAGTCTCGGAGTCATCTAGGCATGTCATAGCTATGTCTGTAAAGGGTTCTAATGTATGTATCGAATCGTATCTTACTCAAGACTGATAGCCGGCTAACGTTTTAATATGGTGATGGGCTACATTTTAGCTTCCTTGATTTCCAGGTTTATGAGGTTCTTTTTCTCGAGATGCTCAATGTAATAGTCAAGCTCATCTATTGTAGGGCTAGCACGTGGTGAAATTCTCGACGCTTTAAGCGCTGCTGCTACTAAGGAATACTTAAGTGCCTCCACGATATCGCCAGACTTCGTATACATTGCAACAAAAACCCCTGTAAAAACATCGCCACAACCTGCTGTTGAAACAACTCTCAACCCCATGCTCTCTAGAGCAATAGCACCGGCTCTTATGAGCACACCTTTATGTAAGGCTACCACACCTCTACTCCCCCTTTTAACTATTATTGAACAGCCTATTCTTTCAGCATATCTTTTCAGCGATTCCACATCATTAACATCTACGTTTGAGTATAGAAAGAGCTCCGTTTCGTTTGGAAGATAAAAGCATTGTCCACCGATAGAGGCTACATAGTCCTGAATCTCAGCCCACAAGCTATGCGGATCCATAAACAGCAGGGCCGATTTAGGCTTCATACTCAGTATCTTGCACGCAACCGAAAACGTTGTGTTGCCCAATACTAGAGCCACTGCATCGTCAATCGGTGGCACATGTTCCTCGGAGTATAGGTCGTTCGCACCTGGTATTGTCACTATAGTTGGTTCGCCCTCAGGATCTACAAAAACATAGGCCTTGCCTGTATCAGCTTCTAGAACCTTTAGGAACCTCAAATCAATTCCCTCTGGAGCGAGCCTGCCAAACACATAATCTTGAAAATCTCGACCTATAGCCCCAAGCAAAACGGGTTTGAGATCCCACCGCATCCTAGCAATAGCCGTAGCAATGTTCGAGGCCGTACCGCCCACGTCTACCTCTATAATCTTGCCTCTATATTTTCTCCCTCTAGCGATGACGCCCTCTATCTCAATGATGTGATCTATGTTTATTCTTCCAGCGATATAAATCGGCATGAGTCATCATCATACGGCGGCTGTCTAGAGATTTCCAGGAAGCCAGCGTTATTAGTTTTATTATTAGGGATCCGTTACCCACAGACAAAACACCATACCGAGGCTGTAAAACGTTTTAGCTTCTAATCACCTCGAAATGTCAATATGATCTGTAAGGTTACCCCAAAACTTTCGTAAACATGCGCTAGATCCTTATTCTCAGGAGCTTTCTAACCTCATCTACAAGCAGTAGTACTAAAGGTGATATAGACAGTAGCAACCATGTACTGAGCTCCAGTGGTGTTGTATGGAATACTACTGTCAAAGGTGTGTAGAGCGCGATTAGTTGTAGTGCTAGCGAGGCTAGCAAGGCTATTATAAGCCACTTGTTGGTTTGCAACTTCCAGAAGGGTCTGTTTTCGCTCCGCGATGCAAGACCTCGGCCAAACTCTGAAAGTACTAGGGATGTAAATGCTACTGTTCTTGCAAGGCGAAGATCTATTCCGTAGTAGAGTAGGTATAGCCATAGCGTCACTAGGGCCATCAACGAACCCATGGTTACATAGTATACAAGCTTCCTCCTTGTAATAAATCTTTCCCCAGGCCCCCTAGGGGGCCTCATCATTATATCTGGCTCGGCTGGTTCAACTCCTAGAGCTACTGCTGGGAGCGCATCTGTGACAACATTTATCCATAGCAAGTGTATAGGTTCTAGCGGTGGAACTAGATTTAGTAGCTGCGCTCCGAAAACTGTTGCCACCTCGCCCATGTTGCATGTTAGAAGGTAGTTTATGGGCTTCTTCAGGTTCTCGAAGATTATCCTGCCTTCCTTGATCGCTTCAACCAAGGTAACGTAGTTGTCATCCATTAGAACAAGCTGTGCTGCTTCCTTGGCGACGTCAGTGCCACGAATACCCATAGCAATACCAACGTGCGCTTCTTTAAGTGCTTTAGCATCGTTGACACCGTCCCCCGTCATGGCTACTCTGTATCCCTTGGCCTTGAGGAGGTGTACGATTCTAGCTTTGTGTTCAGGGGTAACTCGTGCATAAACAACGACCTTATCTACTATCTGTAGAAGCTCTTCATCGCTCATGGAATCCAGTTCGCGGCCCTCCAATACTATGCCCCTATCAACATCAAGGCCTATCATCCTAGCCACGGCAATAGCCGTGAGTTTATGGTCTCCAGTAATCATTATTGTTCTAACACCCGCTCTCTTAGCTAGCTCAACAGCTTCCTTTACACCCTCCCTTGGAGGGTCTATTATCCCTAGAACTGCAAAGAACGTTAAGTCGCTTTCAACTTTGTGATGGTCCCACTCCTCGTCATAAGTATCAATAACCTTGTAGGCTACGCCAAAGGTTCTGTAGCCTTGCGATGCCAACTCTTCTATACTTTTCACAATCCTCGACCTGGTCTCAGCCGTTAAACTGGCTTCGCCGTTGGGGGTCCAGATGCTCCTAGAAAGCCCTAGAACTACCTCAGGTGCTCCTGTTACCACCACGAGGTACCTGTCACCGTATCTATGTACCGTACTCTTCCGCTTCCTAAACCTGTCAAAAGGATACACCTTTACTACTTCCAAACTGTTCACAGCTTCTTCAACCCCCTTATCCCCGAGGGCCTTGTAAGCAAGAACTAGCGCCGCTCCCTCAGTAGGCGAACCCTTTACAACCCAGTTATCACCGTCTTTAACAAGCTTAGCGTCTAGTATTGTATGAGCAGCCAAGGCTTTATATAGTAGAGCGAGATCAGCACCATCGTTACACACTATCCTGCCTTGAGGTACAAAGCCTGTGCCTTCTACGTTGCACTCGATACTTGCTGTACGGATGACTTTGACTGTCATTTCACCCTTGGTTATGGTTCCAGTCTTGTCAGCACAAATAATATCAACCGATCCTAGGGCCTCCACGGCGGCAAGCTTCTTGACCAGGGCATTCTTTCTAGCCATTCTGTATGCACCTATCGCAAGCACTGCTGTAGCTACAGCTGGTAAGCCCTCGGGTATGGCTGCTACAGCAAGTGCTACAGCTATCATCAGAGACTCTATGACAGTTGTATGCCCTTCAACTAAAGACGTAACGAATACTATGGCGGCTATAGCCAGTATTATTAAGCCTATCCTCCTACCAAAGCTGTCTAGTTCTATCTCTAGCGGTGTTTTCTCCTCCTTGGCCTCGGCAATAGAGCGCGCTATCTTGCCGAGCTCTGTATTACTCCCTGTGGCAACTACAACTCCTTTACCCCTGCCCCTAGCAACGTAGGTACCCATCGAAGACCATGTTCTCNCTATCACTAACAGGTGTTTGAGGGTCCAAAACGGTCGCCGGATCCTTTTCCACAGGAATGCTTTCGCCTGTTAACGGCGACTCGTCAATCTCTAAATTATCGGCCTCAATCAACCTCAGGTCTGCAGGTACACGATCACCTTCTCTAAGTATCACTATGTCCCCGGGAACGAGCTTTGCGGCCTCTACCTCAACTTCAGCACCGCTCCTAAGCACCCGGCATCTGGGTGCTGCGAGCTTCTTAAGCATCTCAAGGGTTCTCTCCGCCCTGTACTCTTGGACAAAGCCAAAGATGCCCATAACCAATATTATCACAGATATCGCTACGGCATCTACAACTTCGCCTAGAAATGCCGATATTACTGTAGCAACCAGCAATATTCCTATGAGAAAGTTGGCGAACTGCTTAACAAACAGAGCGAAAGGGCTTCTTTTTTCTCGCAACAATCTCGTTTGGCCCGTACTCTTCAAGTCTTTTCTTAGCCTCTTCTTCTGTAAGACCTTTTGCAGGATCAACACCTAGGATATTCAATACCTCCTCTATACTCATAGCATGCCAATGCTTCTCAGAGCTACCCATCATAGATCCCAAAGACAATGCCTAGCTCTTGTGTTACCATATTCTAGACTCGTATTCAATGCTGCATCGGATTATAAGCGTTACATGAAAACCATAAAGCGACAGGAAAAGAGTTTGAACCATGTTGAATATCTGTTTAAATTGTGTTGTACCATATTTAGTATACGACATGAAACAGTTTGTTCATCTGTGCTTTAGCGCCTTGGAATTTGCGCCATTTGGAGAACAGTAGCGAAGTCTTGTGTTTTATTCCTAGAACTAGAAAATATTTAACAGAGCCTCTTCTAGACTATATCTCGGTCTTAGTTATGAGGCGAAGAACCTAGCTCTGTATGCAGTGGACTACGCTCAAAGGCTGGGTGCGCGATATTCTGAGGCAAGAATTCATAGAATTGACCAATTCACGGTGTTATCCAGAAACGGCACTATCATGGGATCAGGGAAAGAGGTCTCTAGCGGTATAGCAATAAGAGTTTTAGTTGACGGCGCCCTAGGGTTTGCTTCGACCAATACACTCAGTAGAGAATCTATAAGAAAAGCTGTTGAAGACGCGTACTCGAGAGCCAAAGCCCTGTCAAGGACGATGAAGAGGCCAATTGAGTTCTCCCATGCACGCGTCGGTCGAGCTACCTACTCAGTTATAGAAAAGAAGAGGTTTTCGGATGTACCGCTCGACACCAAGACAAAAATCCATGAAGAACTTTGGAAGAACGTAAGCGCAGCACCTTCAGAAGCCAAGGTAAACGTTGTATTTGTTGAGTACACAGAGTCTGTCGAGGAGAAAATCGTTGTTAATAGCGATGGAGCATTCATCAGGAGTATTATACCGAGGATATGCATAATGTCCAACATTATCGTATCGCATCCGCAAAAAGGTACTATTCAACGTTTCGAAGAACATGGTGCAACTGGCGGACTTGAGTGGCTCGATGTTTGGCAACTAGATTCAAAACTAGTTGAAGATGCTAAAAGATATGAGAAAATCCTTCTGACAGCTATAGAGCCTCCCAAAGAGGAAATACCTGTTGTTGTTGGAAGCGAGATCGTGGGAATAATAGTACATGAGAGCTGTGGACACCCAAGCGAGGCAGACCGTATCCTAGGAAGAGAGGCTGCCCAGGCTGGCAAGAGCTTTATCAAGCCGGACATGATCGGATATAGGATAGGAAACGATCTCGCTACCGTTATAGACGATCCCACCATACCTGGGAGCTTCGGGTTCTTCCTATACGATGACGAGGGGGTTCCCGCAAGACCTAAGTATCTCTACAAAAACGGTGTGATAAACGAATTTCTACACAATAGGGCGACTGCACGCATATTCAATACCGAAAGCAATGGCTCAGCCCGTGCTATGAGTTACTCCTCCGAGCCTATAATAAGGATGTCCAATACGTACTTCAAACCCGGGGATTACAGCTTTGAGGAGCTCATCGAGGACATTGACCTAGGAGTATTCATAAAGAGCTACATGGAGTGGAACATAGACGATGAAAGATGGAGCCAGCGGTATGTTGGGCTTGAGGCATACCTAATAGAGAAGGGCGAGTTAACAAAATACGTTAGAAACCCTGTGCTCGAAATCACGACCAAATCATTTTATAGTTCTGTAGACGCTGTAGGTAGAGATCTTAGGTTTAGCACAGGGTTCTGCGGCAAGGGAGAGCCAATGCAAGCCGTCCCCGTATGGTTTGGAGGTCCTGATGTCAGACTCAAGAAGATTAAGCTTGGGGTTGCATAACCATGGAGTTCCAGATACAAGATCTCTCACAAAAAATAGTTGAAAGAGCTCTTAAAGAAGGCTTTAACGAAGTTGCTGTGCTTGTAAACAAGAAGTCTAATATCATGGCTAAGATAGCCAATAGCGAGCTCAGCGTTGTTCAGCGATGGCAGCGTATTACGGTAAATCTTTACCTTACCAAAGATAGAAAGATCTTCGTCTTAAGCCTCGAACCTAGCAGTATAGACGAAGTAGATAGATCGATAAAAGAGATTATGGGTATAGCGGATAGAGTTGCAGAGTCACCCCTGTACGCACCCCTGCCCCAGGTTGAGAATCCAGAGCCCTTAAACACGTTTGATCGGGCGATCGTCGAGTACATGAATAATATAGATAGTCTCGTTGAGCTGGTTATAGAGGCCGGGCACAGGGAAAAAATTGATAGCATAGCGGGTATGATAGAGCTGGGTGTCGAAGAGAAGTCTCTAGCAACCTCGACAAACGTAAACGCCTCTGAGCAGAGAACGTGGCTAAACGGATATGCAAGGGCCTTTGCCGATGACGGTTCGGGCCAGTGGAGCTATACATCAACAAAAGCAGATAAGAAAGGCCTTGAAGAGATGGCGCTGATGGCTTCGCGCTATGCTGTTGATAGCAAGGGTAGAATCGATATAGAGCCAGGACGTTATGATGTGATACTCAGCCCTATGGTGTTCGGAAACCTTATCAGCTACATATGTAGGATGGCGTCTGCATTCTCGGTCTTGATGGGTACATCAATATTTGCTAAGAGGGGCGTAGGAGAGAAAGTTGCCTCGGAGAAACTATGCATATACGATGTACCTAGGGATGTCGAGTTACCGAATGCAACAGGGTTTGATGATGAAGGGGTAAAGACATACGATAAGCCGATAATAGAGCAAGGAATTCTCAAGACCCTTCTACACAACTCAAAGACTGCTCATTTCATGAAGAGTAACGTTACTGGGAACGCGGGATGGGTAGTTCCACATCCTTGGAATATAGTCGTAGCTAGAGGTAATGCAACGGTGGAAGAGATGATCTCAGATGTTAAGAGGGGTCTTATGATAACGAACAACTGGTATACAAGACTGCAGAACTATATCGAGGGGGAGTTCTCAACCATAGCCAGGGATGCTATATTCCTCATCGAGAACGGGCGCATAGTTAAGCCTATAAACAGAGTTAGAATCGCTGATACCTTCTTCAACATACTGAATAACATAGATGCTATTGGCAAGGATCTATATAACATACAGTGGTGGGAAGTAGAGATACCCTCAAAGGTACCTTACGTGCTGATAAGAGATGTGAGAATATCAAAACACTTCATGTAGCCTGCCGCATGGATTCCCAGTATACCCTTAGGGGCATCTAGGCATCGGAGCTCAAACTTTTTACATCAACCATCAATAGACTGTATACACACCTACTACAGTACGACTGAAAGCTGTAGGTACTCAATAGCCAAAGTATCATATCCGTTTCGAAGGCTCTATTGAGGTAAGGGTCCTTGATATCCTCTGAAACAATTGCTGGATGCTTAACTACATCAGAAATATCGTGTATCCTTCCTCACTCAGCGACATAACCTAAGTCAGTCTAGTGCTGTCGAAAGACCTAGCTTTCAGTCTGATTAAAGGACTATAGAAGGCTGTACCCCCAAAATTTGGTGCCTAGGGCAGAAATGCCAACACGTAGCATCCATAATTAAAACGATGAGTAATGCTCCTCTTATTTACATAAATATGTCAAACACGTGGCATTAAAACTTTTTAGCCACACGGCACTTGTTTTAATAGCTATGGTAAGGGTGTTTAGATGGGTCAGTATCTTGAATTAGAGGCTCGTATCAGGAATATTATCGAAAACATTAAAGCGTTAGAACACGAAATCGACTGTGCTGTAGCCTGTGTAAGCGGTGGTGTAGATAGTACGCTTTCTGCTGTTTTAGCAAAAAAAGCCCTGGGAGATAAGGTCTATCCTGTCTTCATAGATACAGGGTTTATGAGATTAAATGAAGGTATAAAGATCCAGGAAGCGCTCAGAGAGCTTCTTGATATCGATCTCTATGATTTCTCCGAGCAGTTTATATCTAGGATTGAAGGAATAAGCGATGCCGAAGAAAAGCGTATCGCCTTTCGTGATATGTTCTATACATCTGTAAAGATGGTTGCCGAAGAAAAACGATGTAGCTGGGTTGTTCAGGGAACGATCAAAGCAGATGTTGTTGAGACTGTAGGAGGCATAAAAACTCAGCATAATGTTTTGAATGAAAAGCTCTTGGAGAGGTATGGTCTGAGGGTTATCGAGCCGCTGATAGACTTGTACAAACACGAGGTAAGGGCCCTTGCCAGGTACATAGGCCTACCTGCATCGATAACCGAGCGCCAGCCATTCCCCGGTCCAGGCTTACTCGTTAGAGCAGTTGGTAAATTAACTAGAGAAAAACTCAACCTTGTAAAGGTGGTGACAGACATAGTCGAAGATAGCTTAAAAGACATGGGCTTCAGCCAGTATTTCCCAGCCGCATGGGAGTACGACGTAATCGAGAGGTCGTCAATAGACGGGATGACATACGAGGTGTATAGCGTTAAAGTGACAGGCGTTGTTGAGGGTAAACGAAGATACGGCAACCCTGTTGTTGTCAATAGCATTCCTGCCGATACGGATAGCGTCTACGAATTGTATAGGCTATTTGATACCCAAAAGCATCCCCACATTCTCGTGAAATTAGCTGAGAAGAGTTCTGGAGACTATGTGATAGCGATAAGAGCTGTTAAGACTGACAATTTCATTGTTGCAGAGGTGCCTAGAATAGATCTTGGTGTGCTTGAAGCATTAAGTAGAAAGATCCTAGCAGAACCCAAGGTACGCTTAGTTGCATTCGACGTAACACCCAAACCTCCTGCGACGATAGAGTACGAGTAGCAGTCCAGGCAAGTAATTGAAGTTTATAGTACTACAGCTTGTTACGTAGCTTTTTTGTTAACTTGTCTGCTATAAACAGGGGATCAGGTAACGTTTTGTCTCTGGACCATACTTTCTCTACTATTTTTAGAGCATCTTCGGGAGAAACCCTATGCCCTACGGAAACATAGATCTTACCCCCATAGGCGTTCTCGAGAACAAATCCGACAACACTTCCATTAACTACTAACAATGACCTGTTCTCTTTGTCTATTTTTACTACTGATCCGTATAGAATCTTTTTTGCAATACCTATCGACGGTTTGTCTAGCACAACACCTACATGAGATGCAATTCCGAATCTTCGGGGATGCGAGACTCCATGACCATTTATCATCAATACGTCTGCCTCGGTACACCTATCTAGCAGTTCTTTAATGGCTGTTATCATCAGCGGTGCTTCTCTAAAAGCTAGTAGACCAGGAACATAAGGGATATCCACATCAGCTGCAATAGCAACATGGCATAGCTCTCGCTTTACATGAACACTATAGGCTACAGCTACCCCTACACCCCTGGAACCTTTATAGCCTACATCAGCTGCTACGACTGTGTCAACTCTCTGAATATCTATAGGCTCTATCCTAACGTATCGGCTTAGCTGGATTTGAAGAAGTTTTGCCCGATTGTAATCAAACTCTTTACTGCTTTCCGTCTACCACACCTTAAAAGAAGAATCTAGCTTGAGCCCAGGGGTAGCGATTTTTCCACCACACCATCCCTAGACACTATGGCCAAGTCAATACCATCGCCAGACATCACATCTCTGGAGGCAGCTGCTTTTACAGCCCTTACGCACAGATCCTCTGCCTCTGACAACGTAAGATCCTTTCTATAACCGCTCTCAATAATGCCTACGGCAATTGCAGCACCAGTACCAACTGCCGCATAGTCGTCCTCTATCAGAGATCCCACAGGATCTAGTACATATAGATGAAAACCTTCCTCATCATATCCTGCTAGAATTATCTCAGATATAAATGGGAGTAACTTATAGCTATATAGAATAGCAGAAAGCAACTTTGCAGTAGCCTTGACGCCAACCTTTTTAGACGTAAGACGCTCTCTATACATAACCTCTGCACTTATCAACCTGCTCAGCGTCTGCATATCGCCAAATAACCCTGCTGCCGCCATAGCCATTCTATCAGCTATTTTAAACACTTTCTTACCCGCCTTGCTCAGAACAAATCCTCCATAGCTAATCCTCTTCTCAGCTCCTATGACAACTCCATCAGCGACTTTTATGCCTACTGCTGTGGCCCCCGTCAAAACTCTCTCGTAACCCATAACTGTGCACCATAGGTATGTAACATTGCGAGATTTTAAAGTCTTTATTAATATGCATTCAAAACGATGTATACAGCATGACCAAAACTAGGGTTGGATAGAGCTTCGGCCTTTCACTTCTTTTCGAGAATATCATAGCCATATAATATTTTGAATAACTTCCTACCTTCCTCAGTCATCCTCTCGGGAGACCAGGCCCGTTCAAGATCAAGCCTTACGACTACTTTCTTGTCAGTGAAATGCTGCTTGAGTAACGATTCGACTTGGTATACAACTACATGCGCTATTGGGCACAGCGGAGATGTTAGACCTAGCACCACCTCTATTGTATCATCAGTAATGTTTATGTCGTAGACGAGGCCTAGGTCGTATATGTTTATGGGTATCTCGGGGTCATACACCGTCTTTAGCAGCGCTATAACCTTCTCCCTTGTATCCCCCGCGCCCGTCACGTTATATGCGCCTCTCACTTGTTTTTCATACTAATCTTTTTATGTTTAACCTATATGAAGGGCCCTGACACTTGCTTTAAGCTGTTTAGGGCCGTTGCTGTTGCGCTGTAGGGGTCTTGGCTCTTTGTTATAGCCGATCCTATCACGATGATTCTTGCGCCATGCGATGCAAACATCGCTGCTTCGCTTGGTTTTATGCCTCCAGCAACCATTACTATAACTTTGCTTGACGCTATCTCGGAGACTTCTTTTAAAAGTTCTCTTGCTGTTACACCACGTTTTTTCTGTACATCAACGCCTACGTGTAAAGAGACTATGTCTACACCTATATCTGCCAATCTCAAAGCACGGTTGACGGGATCGGCAATATACATTAAGTCTGCTATTAATGCGACATTTGCCTCGTCACATATTTTTACAGCCTCCTCGACAACATCATCGTCTACTATCCCGAGTATCGTAACCCCATCAACTCCTCTGCTCAGATAAGGTGAGAACTCAAGCTTAGTGGCGTCGACAGTTTTGAGATCTGCAACTACCATGTTTCTTTTTGCTATAGCCTTGATCTTTTCTAAGGCTTCAACACCTCGGGATTTAACTAGTGGCGTCCCGATCTCGACTATGTGCGCCCCTGCCTCGACAACCCTTTGGGCTACTCTAAGTGCTTCCTCCAGATCCACAAAATCAAGTGCAACCTGTAGGAGCGGCTGTTTTAATGCTTCTTCAACCAGCCTAGGCCTCATTTTTTAGAGCCTCATACATTTTCTGGATTTTTTCGAGGAGCTCCCTGCCTTCTTTTGTTTTTGGGTACGTTACAGTAACGAGCGAACGTGGAAATGGCTCTTTTTGTACATACTCTANGTATTTTCTAGGCCAGTTAGCCGGGTCAAAACCTTTCTGGGCTAAGAGCGCTATTAACCATCTTTCGCTTCCGAACCCTGAACAACCTGTCCAGAGCTCTTCAGACCTGTTATGCTTTATTTTGAAGGGGCCGGTAAACTTTGTTCCATGGATCGATATGTTGCCTACCTCTAGCCAAGCTTTATCGTTGTTTCTATCACCTTTGTAAGGAACCCATACCTCTATATCTATTGTACCAGGTCTGTTTATGTCTACCTCCAGCTTTTCTTCAACAACACCTGATTGTTCGTAAAACCACGGCGTTACCCATGCAAGCCTCCACTCAAGATCTAACGTCCTGTCGAGGAAGTGTTCATACCGCTCTAGCAACTTGTTTCTTATGTCAGTAACCTGCTCTGGTTTGCCTAACCAGACAACCTCTATTCTGTGAAACTCTACGACTCTTTCAATCCCGTGTATACCGCCCGATTCCCATCTAAACGATGGACCACTCATATCGTACCACTTCACAGGCAATACGCTATCATCCACGACTTCATTTTCAAAGAACCAATAAAACGGCTCACACTGTGCAAAGCATAGGAAGTACGACGGGGGTTCGAAGTACTTCTGCACTTCCTCTGGTGGTGCTGTTTCTGTTACGTACATATAGTCTATGAGGGGCTCATACTCAGATATGTTAAAGCTCTTGGGAAAAGACGCTAAGACCATAGAGTTTATAACGCCCTTCAAATGTCCTGTTTTGAGACCAACCTCTAAGGGGTACATCTTGGGGAAAATAACCTCCTCAAAGCCTAGTGGTTTTACGACCTCGTCCAGGAACAGCTTTCTCAAAGCGTTGAGCAAGCGGGTCAGCGGAGGGGTATAGATCCACTGGCCGATCGAAGCCCGCTTCATCCACCCTATGTGTTCAAGGATTTTATTCGGATCCTCTGAAAAATTGATGACCTTTTCGCTACTCCTCTTCAGCAGTGTCCAGTGCTCTGCCTTGCCTCCCCACCTAGACCGCTTTTCCTTCTCTTCTATAAGCCGCATAAGCCTAAGGAAAATGGGTTTTTTGATGTCGCTCTCTGTCAGGTCGCCAAGTTCTATAACCGTCTTCGAGTCGTCAACTCGGACATTTTTTACCATTGGGAGTGCAAGAGATATCGTTATAACACCGTCTATGCTAATTGTAGGCCCTAAGAGTTTTAACCCTCTTATACCTATCTTAAACTCCTTACCGAGAACCTGCCCAAGAAAGTTTTTAATTCTAAGCGATGCCTCGTCTAGCCGTACCTTGGATCCTGTTTCTAGGCTTATCAATATCTTTTCTCCTTTAACTTTGTATCCTGTTATCTGTGCTGCCTCGCGAGGATCCTTCGTACCTCGCTTAAGGTATTCCCTGTTGAGCTGGTTTATCAGCTCCGGCAGCTTTGACTTAACTTCTTCGTTTATGGGCTTGCTTAAAGTGATTTCTAGTGTTCCAGATAAACGCATACCTCTTCACATCGTGTAGGTGCTGTTTCTATGTTTACTCCCTATCAAGTATATTAGCCCAAGAACTCAATATAGCACATCATAGAATTGATAGCTATTTACGTGTGCAAACCCGTGCAAAAAATGTAAAATACCCTTCCGAACACCCTATCTTCTGGCGGTGCTGTTGTATGACAATGTTAAGCGATGTTTTCAACACCCTATACTCAAACTTCCCACTATCTGAATTGATGTGGTATGTCTCATCCATATCACGTTTTCATAGAATCCAAGGATGTGACGAGCTTGAAAAGGCTGCAGAGTTCATACGCAAAGAGCTTCTTGACGTAAAGAACTTTAGGGTTAACCTCTATAGCTATAGCTATAACAAGAGGTATGGACTGCATAGCGATGTCGTTGGGTGGTCTGTTAGAGACGGTTTCACTGAAGTCTTTCCGCAGAACAAAGTCTTGAGTAGCTTTCTTCAGGCCAAGACTTCTATTGTAGCACACAGCCCCGGTGGTGATGTTGAAGCGGAGGTAGTCTACGTCGGAAATGGTCTCGATATATCCAGGTACAAGGAGGTTGCAGGGCGAATCGTGCTAAGCTATGGATCTCCCTATCTCGTGTACAAGATCGGTTGTAGGTTTGGGGCATCAGGTTTTATATTCTTTCGAAAAAACGCATACGAGAGTGCTATACCCTATATCGGGCTCTTCCTATCTAGGGATGACCTAAAGGAGTGCAAGGCCCCGGCCACCACCATATCTAAAGAAGATGCCATGCGCATTATTGACCGTATCGAGCGCGGGAATAAGATCAGGGCCAGAATCTATGTCGAGGCCAGTTATAGAGCCGAATCCTTTGCACCTGTTCTCGAGGTATCGCTCGGTGACGGCGACTCTGAGGTCCATCTCTATGCCCACATGTGTCACCCAGCGGGAACAGTAAACGATAATGCGAGCGGGGTAGCAGCGCTTATCGGGCTCATCCACGCCATGGATCGCGCCATCGACAGAGGTAGGATGCACCCCCCATCAACTAGGCGCATCACCTTCGTGTTCTTCCCTGAATATTATGGCTCGCTACCATACCTCGCAACAAAACAAGACAAGAACACCAACGTAGTCTTTGGCATAAACCTAGACATGATAGGGGAGAAGCAGACCTTGACGAATTCGACCCTTCTTTTTATCCGCTCGCCGGAGCTCTTCTCGAACCCTTTGTACGAAGCGTTAACGTTTAAGATGCTGTACCACGCAATATCCAAGGGAGGTAGCTTTTCGTCTGTATCAAGAACAACGCGATACAGATTCGATATAGTACCGTATGATAGTGGAAGCGACCACGATATCTACCTGCAGTTTGGTGTACCCTCGGTCATGCTTAACCAGTGGCCAGATCTATTCTATCACAGCAATTTGGACTCTATAGATAAATTCGATGCTGAGATAACGAGAGACATTGCTGTTGCCGTTGGCACAGCCGCCTATGCTATTGCACAGAAAAAAACCAGAGAAGCTTTCTCCGAGAAACTCAGCGATACATATAGGGAGCTTGTCAGATCGTGGGTTAAGTTAAAATCTATAGATCTGAGAGAGTGGCTCGCTACCCCAGCTATTGGCGATAAAGCCTTCTACGAGTATTCTGCCCCAAGGGGGGTCATCTCTGTAAGAACCATGGTCTCGAGGCTCGGGGTTGAAAAAGCTGTCGAAGCTGTGAAAGACTTGGAGGACAGGTTTGGTTTTCACCTAGCTACTAGGTACATACCTCTGCTGACCATGGCTAGGCCTTGTACCGTAAACGATATTGCTAGGCATATACTCTACGAATACGGCATAGAGGTTTCTAAGGAAACAATAGAAAAAGCACTGTCAATACTCGTAGCACTAGGTGCTGTAACCAAGAAGTAGGGATCTTTTACCCAATAGCGCTACAGACAGGACATCGAGGATTTCTCTTTACTTCAACTATCCTAAACTCGTTGTACTGCAGATCGACTATCAGCAACTTGCCCAGAAGAAGCTCGCCAACACCGAGAAGATACTTTAGAGCTTCCGATGCCTCAATAACTCCCAGAACCCCCGGTGTGACCCCTACCACGGGTATTTTCCTCTTTGGAATGGGCTTAGGAATCAAACAGCTAAGGCATGGCGTTTTACCAGGAAGGATTGTCGTTATCTGCCCGTACCACCCAGAGATCCCGGCATGTACAAAGGGTTTTTTCAGGCTCACACATAGGGAGTTTATGGCATACCTTGTTTCCCAGTTGTCAACAGCATCAACGACTATGTCCACTCTTTTCACTATCTCCTTTCCGCTGTCCTCGTCGAAGATCACGTCAAGACACTCAATGTTTATCGCGCTATTAAACCTCCTTATCTTTTCGCATACAACTTCAACCTTCTTTCTACCTACGTCAGACTCAGAGTACAGTATCTGCCTGTTGAGATCTGACAGGGACACCACATCTCTATCTACAACAATAATTTCTCCTACACCTGCCGCTGCCAAGTACTTAATAACAGGAGACCCAAGCCCACCGGCACCTATCACAGCTACCCTTGACTTAGCCAGTTTCTCCTGCCCTTCGACCCCTATAACCATCAGCTGGCGGTCGTACCTTTCAATGCTTTGCGTATTAAGAACCAATATGCCCACCTAGCTACATGACATGCTGTCTCCATCTTAACCCTTTGCAACTTTCTTTATCTAATAAATTTTTTACTTCTTGCTCGTAACATGCACACGGTTTTTGAGTATGCCTACCCTGGCAAGATCTGCAAATAGCCCGAACCTTGCTGTTTGCAGCTGCTGGTGTTTCCAGTAAACAAGAGATTTTTACTAGGGCCAAATCACAGAATCTGCGGTGTTTAACCTGGGCACCACCATTAGGGAAATAGTTGATAAGATGAGTATAGAGGAAAAAGTTGCACAGCTTCTCTCCGTACCCGTAGAAAAGCTTCTCGAAAACGGCGATTTCTCCGAGGCAAAGGCCGAGAAAATAATCAAACACGGTATAGGGCAGATAACCAGAGTTGCTGGTTCAAAACTAGGTTTGAAGCCCAAGCTTGCTGCAAGAATTGTGAACAAAATCCAGAGGTTTCTACTGGAGAAAACAAGACTTGGGATACCAGCCATAGTTCACGAAGAGTGTCTCTCGGGTTTAATGGCGCCAACTGCGTCGGCATTCCCCATTCCACTGGCCTTGGCAAGTACCTGGGATCCCGATATCGTTAGACGTGTCGCCGAGGCAATAAGGAGCCAGGCGCTAGCCGTAGGAGCTCGGCAGTGTCTTTCGCCAGTTCTAGATCTTTGTAGAGACCCTAGATGGGGAAGGTGCGAAGAAACCTTTGGCGAAGACCCGTATCTAACAGCTGCCATTGGTGTAGCATATATCGAGGGGGTCCAAGGCAGAGAAGGTGCCGTCATGCTCATGGCTACGGCTAAACATTTTGCTGCGCACGGCATCCCCGAAGGCGGTAGGAATACTGCCCCAGTTAACATAGGTGTTCGCGAGCTGAGATACACGCATCTGTACCCATTCGAGGCTGCCGTCAAAATCGCAAAGGTCAAGGCAGTTATGCCTGCATATCACGAAATCGACGGCGTTCCGTGTCATGCAAACGCCGAGCTCCTTACCCAAGTACTGAGGCTTGAATGGGGCTTTGACGGAATTGTAGTCTCAGACTATGGTGGGGTAAGGAGGCTCCACAGCATCCACAAGGTTGCCAGAAGCCCTAGAGAAGCCTCAATCCTGGCATTGTCTGCAGGAGTAGATATTGAGCTTCCAGATGCCGATTGCTTCCCCGAGCTTGTCAATGCTGTAAACAGCGGCGAGATCCCCGAGACATTGATAGATAAAGCCGTTGAACGCGTTATCTACATAAAATACGCCCTGGGCCTTTTCAACAATCCGTTTGTTGATGAAGAGGCTGCCCCAGAATCACTGGATGGCCCCCTATTCAGGGGGCTAGCACGCGAAGCTGCGCGCGAATCAATAATTCTTCTCAAAAACGATGGGGTTCTCCCCCTACCCAAGAAATTGAAGAGTATTGCCGTCATAGGCTCGCTAGCATCAGATCCACTGGCAATGCTAGGCGACTACCACTATGCTACGCACATGAAGATACCCCAGCCCGATATTCACGTTGTTACTGTACTCGAGGGTATAGAGAATAAGGTAGGCCCCTCAACAAATGTGTTGTATGCCGAGGGCTACGGTTTGAGAGCCGACAACGCCAAGTTTCTTGATGAGGCTCGGCGCGTAGCCTCTCAAGCAGATGTAGTATTAGTGGTAGTCGGCGATAGGTCGTGTATTTTCGACACAGTTAGGTGTTCATCGGGAGAAGGTGTCGATAGCTCATCAGTATCGGTTGATGAAAATCAGGCAGAGTTGGTAAAAACGCTGAGTAGCCTGGGCAAACCCATGGTGTTGATAGTGCTTGCCGGAAGACCCATGTCTATAGAGAACATTCAAGACTATGTAAATGCCGTTATCTGGTGCTGGAAGCTAGGAATGGAGGGTGGTAACGCCTTAGCGGATATCCTCTTTGGCGATTACTCGCCTAGCGGAAGACTTCCTGTGTCATTACCTAGCAGGGTAGGGCATATACCTGTCTACTATGCAAGAAAGCCTTCCTCATTTGGCGACTACATAGAGGGGTCTTCAAAGCCTCTGTACCCCTTTGGCTACGGATTAAGCTATACAAAGTTTAGCTATAGAAACCTTGCTGTAGAGCCAAGGCGCGTCCCTGTAGATGGAAGGATTAAGGTTTCGGTAGAAGTCGAAAACACCGGGATGTATAGAGGGGCCGAGGTTGTCCAGCTATACATCTCTAGATCCTATAGCGAGACCACCCTCCCGGCTATCGAACTGAAAGCGTTCAAAAAAATTGTGCTCGATCCTGGGGAGAGAAGGCGTATCAGCTTTGTGATACCNACAGAGCTCCTAGCATACTACGGCAAAGACCTCAAGCTAGTGATAACACCAGGCGACTACAAAGCCATGATAGGTAAAAGCGCTGGCGATATAGTCCTAGAGGAGGTGTTTAGCGTTATAGGAACACGCAGAGAGGTTTTAGATCGGCGAACATTCTTTGCAGAGATATTTGTCGAGTAGATAGATGCACTGCGCATGCCAGCATCATGAAATGGATAGCGCTGTAATAGCTGAACACAAGGCTACTCTAGAGCCACGCCAAACTATAAGAGTCTCCCGATACCATCATCGCTTTCCATACTTTTCTCGGGGTTCTTTGATATATTATTTTCATAGCCAGAAGACGGGCATTCGTAGCATTGATGACTATTTTCTCGACCGTATAGCTCCACATTTCTTGAGAACCCTGCACTCAGTCACCGCACTAAGGGCCTTAACAATATACCCTTGAATGGCGTTTCCCTTACTAACACAATGTATATCAATGTGTTTATGGACGTTGGCACTTGAGGCATGTATATCGCATATATAATAAAGCTTTAAAAGCTCCGCTACTTTACTATTAGTAATATTCTCTCTATATAGTATTGGAGTTGCTCAGCACCGAGTTATAGGTGATGCCAAGTGTATGTAACATTTGTTTCTAGGATGCCGCCTGCTGCCTGTGGTGTTGCGGAATACACAAGCATGCTTATTGAGCATCTGGCGAAGAGACGCCCAAATCTAAGGATCACTGTCCTGGGAGGCGATGTCCCTGAACTAGATTTTGGCTTGCGTTACAGAGACCCTTACTCAGGTGTTGAGGTATGCCACTGCTTCAGAAGCGGAGATGTATCATACTTAGCAAAATGCTTAGCAGAGGTAGAACGCCCAGCTATTATGCATGTCCAGCACGAGTTCGGCATTTTCCCCAACACCAAGGCTCTTGCATCGTTTATGAGGCAGGTAAGGGATTTAGAAATTAAGGTGGTACTAACTCTTCACACAGTAGTGCACGCTTCGGGCGGCGATGATCTTATAGAAGCACAGAGGCTTTTAGTAGATAGTAGTACTGCCGTTATAGTTCATAGTGTTTTGCAAGAATACGAGCTGCTTAGGCAGGGGGCGCCAGAAGAAAAGGTGTATAGAATACCGCATGGAACTCTACTAAACCCCTACATAGATACTCCCAAATCGAAGCTACTAAGCACGCTTCCTTTGCCGAGCAGTATCGATGGAAAGACTATTATCACCGTATTTGGATTCGTGAGACACCAAGATAAAGACTACATGCCCGTGATAAAAGCTGTTGAAATTCTGTCCACCAGATACGATGTAGCGCTAGTGATTGCAGGAACAGCACAGAATAGAGAAGCTAAGAACATGCTCCTAGAGCATGAGATAGAGCGCCTAGCTCGAGAGAAAGGCTTTATCTGCTTTATCAAAGACTATCTAGATAGATACGCACTACTCAGGTTGTTAGCTGCTTCAGATATCATTGTTGTACCAGCAACGGAAAAACAGGGGTATCCCATAGGCGTAAGCGGGGTCCTGCACCTAGCTATCGGAAGCAGAAAACCTGTTATTTGCACAAGATCGCACAAGCTCATAGAGTGCAACCTCATAGCTCCCGAGCTAACGCTTCACCGCTTTACAGTTGAAGACCTCGTGAAGAAGCTAAGCGAAGTTCTAGAAAACTCTGAGCATATTAGAGCTGCTGTCAAAAAGCTGTGGAGCTATGCGCAGGAAACTAGCTGGGATATTATAGCCGAGAAGCACTATGGGCTATATAGAAAGCTTTTAGCATAGCCCTAGTAGAGCCTTCCCTTGTCAAGCATACTCATAAATTCCGCGAAGTCTGTAGCACCAAACCCTATCATAAAGTCTGCGGCACCGTAGGAGATCACAAGCTTGTCGTCAATAAGGTGAGCTCCGCAGGGGAACACCGTAAGAGGTCTATCACCATAGAGCTCGTAAGGTGCTCGGGGCTCCATTATATAGAAGGGCGTTACGGCAGTTACAACAACCTCTCTTCCAAGCTCGACCTCTACTGCAAAGACTCTGTAGGCCTGGAGCTCCTTATCTACTCCGTGAACAAGCAGAATAGCTCTGCGCCCTCTTACCATAACTGGGTAGGCCCACCCTGTTTTAATCTCAAAGGCCGCGGGCGGCATAACTTCGTAGCTCTCCGTGGGTGCGACTCTACATGGCATAGAACTGCACTCCCTAGGCATGTCTACCCTGCTTACAAGCCAGGTGGTAGGTGTCGTCTAGAAGTTCGGGGTCTGTGGAACAGATAGGAATCGCTACCAACGTTGAGAATAAACGCGTCCTTATCATGCACTACCTTCTCCCTTATGCTTCCCGAGAATACGTGTACATAGAGCTTGGTCCACGACCTCCCATTGTTAGAGACCGCCGTTATTGGCAAAACACTCTCAATAGCCCTGGGCTTCTTGAGATAGTGTATACTTCTACCGGCATACGTCATATAGAGCTTGTCGCCTATGAAGTATACCCGCGGATCTTCACAACCCCAGATATCATATTTTGTCGACGGATAGGCAACTATTTCTGAAGAGTAGTGGTTTATGTTAATAGCGCCCTCGAGTATGTCTGATACCGGGATCTCCATTCTAACGATTGCGGAAACATACAGGTAGTACCCAATAATGATCCTTGCATAGACCTCGGCTACCTGGCTATCCTTTAACACAAATGACGAATTGAATATGGCTATGGGGTTCGCTATTGGATAGTTGTTTATAAACACTCTATTAGGTGCAATAGCTCCTAAGCGCTTGACTATATCCCTAGTCTCGAAAACACGGAGCTTTGCAGCATCGCTATATCCTACGGCTTTAAGCCACGTCATTTACTATCCCTCACCCCACCCAGTATAATTATATACCTCTATTATTTATGACATAGCTGTTAAGCTTTTCACACCATGTACGCAAAATTGTTGTAGCACTAGTCCCCGCGTACTCAATTATTCCTCAACCCATCCACGACCACAATTCCGCTAAACTCCTTCGGGATCACTTTGTCTGGCTCCTCGATATTATCTTCAGATAGTGTATTACCTCTTTGGCAAATCTATCTGGGTTGAAGTACCAGGCTCTTCTATATGCAAAACGCCTCACTTCGGCTAGCTCTTGTTCGGGCGTCTTCAGCAACTTTATTATGTAGTTTATGAATTCTCCATCATTGCTAGCCACATAGCCATCTCTACCATGTGTCACCAGTTCGGCAATTCCTGAGTTCTCTGGGAGTAGGGGTATAGCTCCCTGACTCATAGCCTCTACAGGTGCCATACCGAAGTGTTCTCCCAGTCTTAGGTGCACGTACACCTTAGCCATTCTATAGTACTTCATCATCTCCCTGGGTGGCAGTATCCTATCGATTAGCGTCACACCCTCGATTTCTGAAGACAGCCTTCTGAGCCTCTCATAGTACATCTGGAATCTCCTGTCAGGCATTCCGATGATGATCAGCTCGGCATCTGGTACCTCAGGCTTTATAAACCTCTTAAACCAGTCGAGCAGCACATCCTGTCTTTTTTGGGGTACAAACCTGCCAACAGTCAATATTGTGGTTCCTCTATCGCTTGAAACATCGACTTGTTCCTCAAAATACTCCCAGTTGATCGCCGGGTACACGACATTACTTTCAATACCAAAAGACCTGTACAGCGCCGATGCCGTATAGTTTGAGTTAGACATGTGGAGATCAGCTAGCTTGTAAAGATTTTCGTAGACATACGGAAATCTATAGAGATCTAGAAATACGTAGATGTTCTCGCTAGTAAGCTCTTCTTCAAACGGGTAGTGAATATATATCGCTGTACCCATATTAGGATCGGCTAGCTTGGTAGCCACAACATAAATAGGCTCTTGAATCATAACCAAACATACATCAGGACCATACCTATTGATGTTCTCGGCAACACTATAGATTATATCGATTACCTTTTCGGTTTTTAAAGGAAGTATGAAATCTGCCGAAACTTTGCTAGATATATCCCTAAACACCTCAAACTTAACATTTCTAAGCCCAACCATATCCTCAGGAATTCCACTACTTAGGACTACAGTTTTCGTGGCCCAGCGTGCTCAGCTCATTGACCAAAATCCTAGTCAGAACCTCGCTACCGCCAAACAGCTGGATATGCGGATGTACCAGCAATATTCTAAGGCTACCAAACATCACAACCACTTCACATCGGTCTCTACATAACATATATTACAACCTCAGAGAACCCTAATAAAGTAGTTGGAAACCATTAGAAGGGTTGAGGTGCTCTACAGCTGGTCAATACATCTCCTGAAGCAGTCAAGCTAGAAACACGTACTAATCAATCAAATATGAAACTGCTTTCTTGCGGTAAAACACGTTACGTTTAATAGGCTACGAGGAGGTTGAGTAGAAGTTATCGGAGGTAAGAGAGGTTTGAAGCGTATGAAGCTAGCTTCTGTAGCTATGCTGCTTATCCTCATCTTTGCTATCTACCTATTATGTTGTGTTGCATACCTCTACATGGTCTGTGGTTATCGAAGGTGTTGTTGGTCATAAGAGCGTGGTTGGTGTTAGAAACGGGTTTGCGCATACATTGCTGCTTGTAGCCCCCCACGCGGTGTTGGTCGAGGATGAGGAGGTAGCGTCCTTGCTCGGCAACCGTTCTCTCGATCCATACAACTTTACGCTAGGTGATCTGATAGAAGCGATTAGGTCTCGGTACGACTATGTCTACGGAGTTGTCTCGATAAAGACCAGGTATGGAGACCCTGTGAACGGTTTGGAGCATGGAGAAACGCTAGGCTACATTGTCGACGTAGAGCTCTTCGACCTCTTTAAGCTGGGATCCAACGTGAAGGTAGTCGTTACAAGAGCTAGCAAGATAAGGATAGCCAACGTAGTTGAAGTGAGTCAACAACTTGAAAAGTAAACACGTTCTGCTCTTCAATGCATTGGCTTTGTATTACTGTCCCTAGCGATATCCTACGCGAACTCATTGGACACGATCTCCGCATCGCCTCAGCGGTATTATCGGTGTGCAGACCAAACTCTAGTATGGTTAGTGGGTGTTTTGGCTGTCCTTTTACACTGTATCATATCTCGGGTCTGCGCTAGCTCTTGGTCTATCTCTTCGGAGGTATGTCCGGCTCCTATGCTCGTACTCGCCAACGTATTTAACGATACAGAGCCACTCCTAGTGTTAGTTCTCGGTCTACGCTATCCGCTTCACGACTATTTACACACATTATTGTTCGCACCTATGCCCGGATCGGTTCTAGGATACGTAATGTAGCCGCTAACTGCCAGAGATAGTGAAAGCCATCAATCCGTTGTATAGAGCTCTGCTCCTCGCTCTCAAAAACTCTAGAAATGGAATCGTTTATCGTGGCAGGGTCTCCGGACAATACTGTACATTATTCTTGATCGCCACACTACCACGATATGGAACCGTTCTATCCCATAGATGTAAGTCCCTTGCTCAATTCAAGCCCAACAAAGACGGTATAGGATGCCTGCATATTTATGGAGTTGATAGGCATCGCATTATTACACCTACCTACTGTTTTATCTGAGACACCCAAAGCATTAGCATTACGAACCCGATCAAACCGAGACTGCGGGATTTGCATTCCAAAAACATTTTCGTGATAAAATATGGTACATCGAAATAAATTACATCGGTTAGAAGTATTAGAGAACCAAATATATTTTGGTTTGTTTGGTGCGGCGGCCGGGATTTGAACCCGGGATCTCCGGCTTGGCAGGCCTGCTCATATTCGTCAGGCGTTTCATGTAGGAAACGTGTAGCGTGAAACTTGGCGAAGCACCATGATAATACCTTAAATAAAGAACTTACCCAGCTAACGAAACTGCCTCACACTTCACTCTATCTTTTTCAGCACTACTAGGATGTCCACCCTCTTGTTCTCTCTGTACAGCTTCTCCCATACGTCGTTGTATTTCCT